>OJOG01000002.1_pt1 | contig 423585 bp, 297 predicted proteins | sample 1598101 | NCBI WGS metagenome assembly OJOG01 (sample SAMN03922460, study PRJEB24848) | human gut metagenome | isolation source: stool sample | host: Homo sapiens | place: Germany | collected 2009-11
TGTAACCGGCTGATCCGTAGTCAGCTACTCTATTCAGTTGAGCTACGCGGCCATTCTGTTAATTCAAAAAAGTGATCGCGACAGGATTCAAACCTGTAACCGGCTGATCCGTAGTCAGCTACTCTATTCAGTTGAGCTACGCGACCGTTATTTTGTTTTAACGGGTGCAAAGATACGGACTTTTCCCGAATTAGCAAGCTTTTCACCGACTTTTTTTGTAGAAAATTATTCTATGAACCGATAATTGAATAGTTGTAAACCTATACTTAGTCCGACATTCCACTCCCTTTTCGGTGAGCTATAATGATTTACATATGCAGAGATATCTCCAAAAGGCAATTGACATACAACAGAAATTTCTCCTAAATATTCAAACTTGGAGAAAGCTTTTCCGTAATATGCTTTATTCAACGAGTTTTTTTCGATTGGATAAATAGGCATAAAACCATAAAATTCTCCCCGAAGATGGAACATCTGGCTTAAACGGTAAATAGGCCGAATGCCGGCTCCGACAAATTGATTGGCACGAAAGGCTTCGTTGTAAGTCAATTTGCTATGTAATGTAGGAGAAAACTCTCCAGCTTGCATCATTGTGGCCGTATAGTTCTCGGAGAAGTTTTTGGAGGCATACAGGGCTTTCAAATACCATCCTAAAACCCAATGTTCACTCATATTATGATATTTCTCTTTCATATAAGATAATTGCAGCCAGGAGTGATGATCTTTGTTGTTACTGGTCGTACTTCCTTCGCCCGGATAGAATCGTTCTTTTCCAACGAAAATCTGGGCTACAAGGGCTTCTCTGTATCCACGTGTAGGATATTGTTTGGAATTAAGAGTACTTCCATTAAAACTAATTGATCCACCAAATAAATCATAGCGGCTTTTATCAAATTTGTCATTTCCGAAGTCAATGACACTTTTTTGAAAATATTTATCCTCTATTCTTGCAATTCCTACTCCAAACTCTGCTCGCTTGCTCGAAAGGAAAGGTAATCCAACCTGTAATTTCAAGAAACGTTCGTCTTTCTGGTTAAAGGCCGGTTTGTTATTTCGCGAAAAAAGTTTGTCCTTCTTAAAATAGTCGAAAGTACTGATCGAACCTATAAGACGATACGAGGTAGGAATGGCAGTGGCAAAGTCTATTTTTGCCATAAATTGCACGTTGTTATATACCTTTCCAAGTTGCCCGTCAAGAATAAACTCTTTGGCATAGTAGTTTAAGTCCTGATAACTAAGTCCCAGGTAGATCTGATTCGAATTGGAGGTGGATATGTTACCTCCCAGCCGTACAGCAAAGTTGTTTTCCAGTTTGACTTTTAAATGCAGATCATAGGTGTCATCTTCCGGATTATAAATTGCATGCGGTATGATTTCTGAAATCATTTTATCTGATAGCAATCGAAAATAACCTTGCTTTAAATCTTCATAGGTGAATTCTTTGTTATCCGACTTATGAAATTCTTTCTTCATATATGCCTGTTGTTGTGGATTAGCTCCATCAATGATGATATTTTTAAAACGTAGTTCCGGGAAATTACTACGGTATACCATTCTCCTTAAACGAATATTGTCCAGATTCACACGCCGATGGATACGGCTTTTGATAGAATCCATCATGCTGATGGTTCGATTATATCCTATATCATGTAATTCGTCGATGCGTTGAAAATCCATCAGGTTGACGTTGTCATATTTGAATGTCATTAAAATCCCCATAGAGTCCGGAATAGAATAGTCGGTTTTCTGCATCACCATATTCTCAATTTGACTCATGAGGTCATTTTCCTTGGGTTTAGTGGGATTGGTGGATACAACGCTTCCTATAATGACATCCGGATGAAAATCATCTCTCATGACGTCCGTGGGAAAGTTATTATAGATACCTCCATCGTAGGCCAGTACATTGTCTATTTCAATGGGTTTAAACATGAAAGGGAAGCTCATGGAAGCTCTGACGGCATCTCCTAAATCTCCTTCCTTCATGACTAACTGTTTTTTATTGTACACATCGGACGCAATGCAACGGAAAGGAACAAAAAGTTTATCAAAATCTCCCTTACAAGCGGCCGTAGCACGTGCATATAGGTCAACAAACACGAGATTCATTTGAATCGGGTTGACAACACTGGTAGGCAGGAATTGAGGTTTTAAACTCTTCAGTGAATCTTTGAATGAAAAACGAATATTGAAAAATTCGGGAGTGGGAAGATTCTTTTTGAAATGATATACGTATTTCTCTTCCACTTCTCCGGAATACCATCGTTTAAAGTCCTCCGATTTGAGTAGTTCTACCATGTCATCAGGAGAGTATCCCATGGCATACAAGGAGCCGATAATGGCTCCCATGGAAGTACCAGCAATGTAGTCAATAGGGATGTTGTTTTCTTCCAATGCGCGAATGATGCCGATGTGCGTCATTCCTTTGGCGCCACCACCGCTTAATACAAGTCCTACTTTTTGGGCATGGATAGCCGGGATAATCAGCCATAAAGTAATGAACACTAAAAAAATCTTTCTCATAACCCAAATCAAACAATTGAATTTTTTGTCTATTAAGTGTTCAAATATATACAATACTTTTCAATTAATCGATATTTTGCCGATCGTTTTAAATTGAAAAAGAGCATTACAACGTGTATTTAACGTTGAATGCTCTTTCTTGAAGTATGTGTAATGTTTAAAGGGGCGATATTAAATCAGCTCAATGCTACGTTTTACGAAGTTATTCAAAGCTTCACCTCTTAACATATTGTTTTGAAGTAAGGCCAGATCGATAAGCTGGCGGATAACTTTGTTATTGCTTGCATAGCCGATAAAGATAGCTTCTTTCTTGCTTTTCAGATCATCCCACTTCTTGTCGAGATCGTTTAATTCATCTTTTTCAGCTGTTGGGATGTCTTCTTCCTTTTTATCCTTCTGTTTGTCTTTCAACTCATTACGTTGTTTGTTGACGTTATCCATTTCGGAGAGTATCGGAGCTACTTCTGCTTGACAGGCATTCTCTTCTTCATTCAATACTTGTTTTATCAACTTGTGGTCTGAATTCAGGATCAGATTGAACATGTCAGGCATTTCGCCGTAGAAGCTCATTCCGGCTTGAATATTTGCCATTTCTTTCATACGACGCATATATTCGCTTTGAGTAATCATGACCGGAGCCGAATTTTCTCCCAACGCTTGCGTCATCACATTGAATTCAACCTTATCCATTTTAGGCAATTGGCTCTTGAAGGCTGTTGTGATTGCATCTTGTTTGTTGGCTTCCAGAGTTTCACCTTTCTTGTCTTCTTTTACAATCAGATTGTCAACAACATCACTGTCTACACGGGTGAAACGGGATTTCTCAAGCTTTTGCTCCAACATACTTACCATAGCTACATCTAACTGGCCATCCATGAGCAAGACATTATAGCCTTTATTGGTTGCAGCCTCAATATAGCTGTATTGTTCGTCCTTGTTATTTGCATACAGATAGATTAGATTTCCATCTTTGTCTGTCTGGTTATCTTTAATAAGGGTCTGATATTCCTCGAATGTGTAATGTTTGTCATTTGTATCGGTGAAAAGGGCGAATTTTTGCGCTTTATCATAGAAATCCTCTTGTGTGAGCATTCCATAATTGATAAATATTTTCAAGTCGTTCCACTTTTCTTCAAACTGCTTACGATCATTCTTGAATATAGACTGTAAACGGTCGGAAACTTTCTTGGTGATATAAGTTGAAATCTTCTTCACGTTTGAGTCGCTTTGCAAGTATGAACGGGAAACGTTCAACGGAATATCCGGAGAATCTATTACTCCATGTAACAAAGTCAGAAAGTCTGGTACAATGCCTTCAACAGAGTCTGTTACATATACTTGATTGCAATATAACTGAATCTTGTTCTTATTTAATTCTATATTGCTCTTTACCTTCGGGAAGTAGAGAATACCAGTCAGATGGAATGGATAATCCACATTCAGGTGAATCCAGAAGAGTGGTTCATCAGACATCGGATATAGCTTGCTATAGAATGATTTGTAATCTTCATCCGAAAGTTCGCTAGGTTTGCGTGTCCACAAAGGAGTGGTATCATTGATTATATTATCTTCAGCCGTTTCTACCTGTTTGCCGTCTTTCCATTCTTTCTTTTTTCCAAATGCAATAGGAACAGGAAGGAAGCTGCAATATTTCTTCAGAAGTTCGGAGATACGTGCTTCTTCGAGGAATTCTTTGCAGTCGTCATCAATGTATAAGATGATATCTGATCCACGGTCGGCTTTTTCTATTTCTTCAATAGTGAATTCAGGGCTGCCATCACAAGTCCATTTTACGGCTTTTGCATCGTCTCTGTATGATTTAGTGATAATCTCCACTTTCTTTGCAACCATAAAGGCAGAGTAGAAGCCAAGTCCGAAATGTCCGATAATGGCATTTGCATCGTTCTTATACTTCTCCAGGAAGTCATTAGCTCCAGAGAAAGCTATTTGATTGATGTACTTCTCTATTTCTTCTGCAGTCAAACCGATACCACGGTCAGAAATGGTAATAGTATCTTTGCCTAATTCAACGTGAACAGTTAAGTCACCCAGTTCACCTTTGAATTCGCCAATAGAAGCAAGCGTATTCAGCTTCTGAGTGGCATCTACCGCATTGGATACTAACTCGCGCAGAAAAATTTCATGGTCACTGTACAAAAACTTTTTAATGATAGGGAAAATGTTTTCTGTTGTAACCCCAATATTACCTTTTTGCATAATACGTATATTTTTTTAGTTTATCTATTGATTAATTTTAATTGATATTTGTCCATACAGAGACAAAAAAAATGCCAGACCCGAAGGTCTGACATTATGGCATATTAAATTATTTTCTTATTCAGGAAATAACTCTATTCCGGAGAAACAACTTTCATCTCCAATTCGCCTTTTTCTTCATTAAGGGTTACTTGAATAGTATCTCCCTCTTTTAAAGACGAGGAAATGATGAGCTCGGATAAACCATCCTCCAGATAGGTTTGAATTGCGCGCTTCAAAGGACGGGCGCCATATTGTATGTCATATCCCTTGCTAGCGATGAATTCTTTCGCCTTATCTTCAATAACAAGCTTGTAACCAATAGATTCTATTCTATCGTACAATCCTTTTAGCTCTATGTCTATAATCTTTGTTATCGCTTCCAGAGAAAGTTGATCAAACGTGATAATCTCATCTACACGATTGATGAATTCAGGCGCGAATGATTTATTTAGAGCTTTTTGTATAACACTTCGCGAGAATTCTTTATCATCCAGGCGGCTTTGTGTCGCAAAACCAACACGACGTCCAAATTCTTTCAGTTGGCGGGTTCCGATATTGGAAGTCATGATAATAACGGTATTTTTGAAATCTACCATTCTGCCATAACTGTCAGTCAGACGACCCTCATCCATTACCTGAAGCAGGATATTGAATACATCCGGATGTGCTTTTTCTATTTCATCAAGCAATACAATAGAGTATGGTTTACGGCGCACTTTTTCTGTCAGCTGGCCACCTTCTTCATATCCTACGTATCCCGGAGGTGCCCCAACCAAGCGTGAAACAGTGAACTTTTCCATATATTCACTCATATCGATACGAATCAGTGCATCGGCAGAACCGAACATATACTTGGCCAACTCTTTTGCTAGGTGAGTTTTACCAACTCCTGTCGGACCTAAGAACATAAACGTGCCAATGGGCTTATTAGGATCTTTGAGTCCTACACGGCTTCGCAAAATGGCTTTGACCAGCTTTTCTATAGCTGTGTCTTGTGCGATGACTTTAGCTTGCAAATCTTCTTTCATACCTGCTAGCTTGATGCCTTCGGCCTGTGCCATTCGTTGTACTGGAATGCCTGACATCATTGAGATAACATTGGCAATTTCTTCTGCATCAACAGTTTGCCTGTTTTCTTTTAGATTGGCTTCCCATTCTTTTTTCATCTCATCCAATTGGATAGAAAGTTCTTTCTCTTTATCACGGAAGCTGGCTGCAAGTTCAAAATTCTGCGATTTTACGGCTTCATTTTTCTTGTTTTTAGCTTCTTCGATCAGCTTTTCCTGTTCTTCTATCTCTTTGGGTACATTGACATTAGTAAGATGTACACGTGAGCCGGCTTCATCTAAAGCATCAATGGCTTTATCAGGGAAATTACGATCTGTGATATAGCGGTCTGTCAGCTTGACACATGCTTCCAATGCTTCATCTGTATAATACACATTGTGATGATCTTCATACTTATCCTTGATATTACGCAAAATCTGCAGAGTTTCGGCAGCAGTAGTCGGTTCTACAATTACTTTTTGGAAACGACGTTCCAATGCGCCATCTTTCTCAATATTCTTACGATATTCATCAAGAGTGGTGGCACCGATACATTGTATTTCTCCTCTTGCCAATGCTGGCTTTAGCATATTGGCGGCATCCATAGAGCCTGCCGCAGAGCCTGCGCCTACAATCGTGTGAATTTCATCAATGAATAATATAACATTCGGATTCTTCTGCAATTCATTGAGAATGGAACGGATACGTTCTTCAAATTGTCCACGGTACTTTGTTCCTGCCACAACAGCAGTCATGTCAAGAGCAACGACTCGTTTATCAAACAGGATACGCGAAACCTTTTTCTGAATGATTCTCAATGCAAGACCTTCAACAATCGCTGATTTTCCTACACCGGGTTCACCAATCAGAATTGGGTTATTCTTTTTGCGTCGACTTAATATCTGCGCTAAACGTTCGATTTCTCTTTCTCTGCCCACAACAGGATCCAACCGTCCTTCTTCTGCCGCTTTTGTCATGTCAGTACCGAAATTGTCAAGTACCGGCGTATCATTAGACGGCTTCTTGGAAGCGGTTTGTGCCTGTTGGCGTTCATCCGAGCCACCTCTGCCGGAACGAGGAGAAGACATTTCTTCGTCATCCTCATCGTCTTCCGAAAAGCCCATGCCGGAATTGATATCCGGCTGCAATGTAGCTTGCTCCAGTACTTTCACGTAGTTTATATCGTTTGCTTCAAGTACGGAAGCCGCCATATTGTTTTTTTCTCTTAAAATAGCCAATAATACATGTTCTGTATCAGCGATGTTACTTTTCATTCCACGAGCTTCTAAAATACACATTTTTAATATCTTTGCCGCATCATTAGATAACGGCACCTCTGCATCAGGCAATAACATTTCATCAGCTTCTGCCTTCAGCTGAGCTTCAATCTGTTGCTTTATAGCAGCCAGATTGGTGTTGAGTTTAGACAATATCTCGATAGCTTTTCCTTCACCGTCACGGAGTATTCCCAGAAGCAGGTGTTCGGGACCTATATACCTACTTCTCAACCGATTCGCTTCTTCCTTACTATAGACGATAATGTCGGAAACTCTTTGTGAGAATTGATTATTCATACTTTTTCCTTTTCTTCTAAGGGTTATTCACTGGCAAATATACGCATTTAATCAAGTTTGTATTGCAATATTTGCTTTATTTCTTATATCTACAAATGGCGTGCCATAAAAACAGTGTATTTGTATTATATATATAAGGTATAACAAATAATAGGCTCTTTTTTACCGATGTTATTTATCTTTCCATATTATATTTATCGTTTTTATCTTTTTATTTTTGTATTTTAAAGTTTGGCGGGTTATCGTCCCGGTCATGATAAAACTTTCTTTCTAAAAACTTTCGTATATCGGGGAAAAGTAGTACTTTAGCGTGGTTTTTCACAAACCGTAGAATGTATAATTAATAATCATTTTAAATGCTTGAACAAGACAGAATTATAAAGATTAACATCGAGGAGGAAATGAAGTCATCGTACATTGACTACTCCATGTCGGTCATCGTTTCGCGTGCCCTTCCGGATGTTAGAGATGGATTTAAGCCTGTTCACCGTAGAATTTTATACGGAATGATGGAATTAGGCAATACTTCAGACAAACCTTATAAAAAGTCAGCGAGAATCGTGGGTGAGGTACTTGGTAAGTATCATCCTCATGGGGATTCTTCTGTTTATTTTGCAATGGTACGTATGGCGCAGGAATGGGCAATGCGTTATCCTTTGGTAGATGGACAGGGAAACTTTGGTTCTGTGGATGGTGATAGCCCTGCTGCTATGCGTTATACAGAAGCTCGTCTCAATAAGTTGGGTGAAGCAATGATGGATGACCTGTATAAGGAAACCGTTGATTTTGAGCCAAACTTTGATAATACGCTGGTGGAACCTAAGGTGATGCCGACGCGTATCCCGAACCTTCTGGTGAACGGAGCATCCGGTATTGCTGTTGGTATGGCTACCAATATGCCTCCTCATAATCTTTCGGAAGTGATTGAAGCATGTGATGCATATATTGATAATCCGGAAATTACGGTAGAGGAACTGATGGAATTTGTTAAAGCACCGGATTTCCCTACTGGCGGATATATATATGGTGTGAGTGGTGTACGCGAAGCATATTTGACAGGTCGCGGACGTGTAATTATGCGTGCGAAAGCTGAAATTGAAAGCGGACAAACACATGACAAGATCGTAATAACAGAGATTCCTTATAATGTAAATAAGGCCGAACTGATTAAATATATTGCTGATCTTGTAAATGATAAGAAGATAGAAGGTATCTCAAATGCCAACGATGAGTCTGACCGTGATGGTATGCGTATTGTTATTGACATAAAACGTGATGCAAATGCAAGTGTAGTGTTGAATAAACTCTATAAAATGACAGCTTTGCAGACCTCTTTTGGTGTTAACAATGTGGCTTTGGTTCATGGACGTCCAAAAACGTTGAATCTAAGAGATTTAATTAAATATTTCATAGAGCATAGACACGAAGTTGTTATTCGTCGTACTCAGTTCGATCTTCGTAAGGCGAAAGAGCGTGCGCACATTCTTGAAGGTTTGATTATTGCTTCAGATAATATTGATGAAGTAATTCGTATCATTCGTGCTGCAAAAACTCCGAATGACGCAATAACAGGCTTGATTGAGCGATTTAACCTGACAGAAATTCAGGCTCGTGCAATTGTAGAAATGCGTTTGCGTCAGTTAACCGGTCTGATGCAGGATCAGCTTCATGCGGAATACGAAGAAATAATGAAGCAGATAGCTTATTTGGAAAGTATTCTGGCTGATGATGAAGTATGTCGTCGGGTAATGAAAGAGGAATTGTTAGAAGTCAAAGCGAAATATGGAGATGTACGTCGCTCTGAAATTGTTTATTCTTCAGAAGAATTTAATCCGGAAGACTTCTATGCAGATGATCAGATGATTATTACAATTTCTCATATGGGTTATATTAAACGTACACCGTTGACCGAATTCCGTGCACAAAATCGTGGTGGAGTAGGTTCGAAAGGTACGGAAACCCGTGATGAAGACTTTGTAGAGCATATTTATCCTGCTACCATGCACAATACCATGATGTTCTTTACACAAAAAGGTAAGTGTTATTGGCTGAAAGTATATGAAATACCTGAAGGAACGAAGAATTCTAAGGGCCGTGCTATTCAGAACTTGTTGAATATTGATTCGGATGATAATGTAACTGCATACTTGCGTGTGAAGAGTTTAGAGGATTCCGAGTTTATCAATAGCCACTATGTATTATTCTGTACTAAGAAAGGTGTAATAAAGAAGACATTGCTTGAACAGTATTCTCGTCCTCGTCAGAATGGTGTAAATGCTATAACTATCCGCGAAGATGATAGCGTAATTGAAGTTCGTATGACGAATGGAAATAATGAAATCATCATTGCAAACCGCAATGGTCGTGCAATTCGTTTCCATGAGGCAGCAGTTCGTGTAATGGGACGTACAGCAACAGGTGTACGTGGTATTACGTTGGATAATGATGGTCAGGATGAAGTAGTAGGAATGATTTGTATCAAAGATTTGGAGACAGAATCTGTAATGGTAGTTTCCGAACAAGGATATGGTAAACGTTCTGAAATTGAAGACTATCGTAAAACGAACCGTGGAGGTAAGGGTGTGAAGACCATGAATATTACCGAAAAGACAGGTAAGTTGGTAACAATCAAGTCGGTAACCGATGAAAATGACTTGATGATTATCAATAAGTCTGGTATCACTATTCGTTTGAAGGTAGCGGATGTTCGTATAATGGGCCGTGCTACTCAAGGCGTTCGTCTGATAAATCTTGAAAAACGTAACGACCAGATTGGTTCGGTATGTAAGGTTATGACAGAAAGTCTTGAAGATGAAATTCCGGCAGAAGAGGCAGAGGGTACAATCGTGAGTGATCCGAATGCTGATGTTCCTGATATTGATGATGCAGCGGACGTAAATGAAAACGAAAGCAATAACGAAATTGAGGAATAGACATAATATTAATAATTAATCAAACAACAATCATGAAAAGAGTATTATTTTCTATGGTTTTATTGATGGCTGTTAGCTTCTCATTCGCTCAGATGAAGAATGTGAAGGAAGCAAAGAGTATGGCTAATGACGTAAAACCTAATTTTAAGCAGGCTGAACAGCTTATTAAGGAGGCTATGAAGAATCCTGAAACGAAGGATCTTGCTGACACATGGGACGTTGCTGGATTTATTCAGAGACGTATCAACGAGGAGCAAATGAAAAATGCTTTTTTGAAGAAACCGTATGATACATTGAAAGTATACAATAGTATTCTGAAAATGTATGAGTACTATAATAAGTGTGATGAATTAGCGGAAATACCTAATGAAAAGGGAAAAGTTAAAAACAAATATCGGAAGGCTAATGCTTCCAGTATGTTGGCTGAACGTCCTAATTTGATTAATGGTGGTATTCAGTATTTCAACCTGGACAAGAATAAAGAGGCTTTGAAGTTCTTTGCAACCTATGTAGAGTCAGCTTCTTATCCGATGTTAGCTGATAAAGAATTGGCTAAAAACGATACTCTTCTTCCGCAAATTGCTTATTATGCAACATTAGCTGCTGATAGAGTAGGTGATAAAGATGCGATCATTAAATATGCTCCTATGGCTTTATCCGATAAAGATGGAGGTAAATTTGCAATGCAATTGATGGCTGATGCTTATAAAGCTAAAGGTGATACTGCTGCATGGATTAAGTCTTTGGAAGAGGGTATCCTTAAGTTCCCTGGAAATGATTATTTCTTCGCTAATTTGGTTGATTATTATAATAGCTCTAATCAAGCTTCTAAAGCTATGGAGTTTGCTGATAGAATGTTAGCTAATGATCCGAATAACAAGTTGTATTTGTATGTAAAAGCATATCTTTATCATAATATGAAAGAATATGATAATGCAATCGAATACTACAAAAAAGCTATTGCTGCTGATCCGGAATATGCAGAAGCATACTCTAATGTAGGTTTGGTATATTTGATGAAAGCACAGGATTATGCTGATAAAGCAACAACAGATATCAATGATCCTAAGTACGCTGAAGCACAAGCTGTGGTTAAGAAATTCTACGAAGAAGCTAAACCATTCTATGAAAAAGCCAGAGCTTTAAAACCCGATCAACAAGATTTATGGTTGCAAGGTCTTTACAGAGTTTACTATAACTTGAATATGGGACCTGAATTCGAAGAAATCGATAAGATGATGAAGTAAGATCGTTTTCTGAAAAAATATAAGAAGGCTATTAGAAATAGTAGTCTTCTTTTTTTTATTCAATAGTTTAAAGTAGTAATTGAAAAATCTTATATTTGATATGGACTTGAGTGGAACAGGTAAATTTCTTCATTTAAATAAAAATAGAAAAAGGAGTAAGGTCATTATATTACTCCTTTTTCTATTAAACATAATAAGTATTATTCCCTAATCTTGGATGCTCATTTTTTGCCTGATTTGATCAGCTGTTAATAACAAGCAATGGTGTATCTGAATGGAAAATCATTTTTCTGGCAATACTTGGATTAAATAATCGAGCAAATATATTCCTTTTGTAAGAAGTCAAAGTGATTATATCTATATGATTATCTTTGATATACTGATCAAGTCCTTTTAATAAATTATCATTCATCACTACGTCATAATGAATTTCAAGCCCCGGATATTGCTTGTGAAAATATTCTTTTATACCTGCTAGTTTTATTTCATTCCAGGTATCTTTAGAATCTGTAAGGTGTATCAAAGATACAGAAAAATGGAATGATTTCCAAGTATTAAAGAATGCCTCGAAAGCAATTAGATCTCTTTGATCAAAATTGGTAATAAAGGCAATCCGTTTTGCTTCACTAAACTGTTTAAATGGTGTATTTTCCGGAATAGCCAATACAGCCGTGCGACTCCTGTCAATAACTTCAGCGGTTACACTGCCAATTAAATCAATGTCTTTCTGATTTTTGCCTCGGGTACCCATAATGATAACCATAGGACGCTGTTCTTTAGCATATCTTAAGATTTCCTCCTCTGGAATACCTTCACGTAAGATGCAGCTATATTTAACGTTGGGAAATTCGCCTGATGCAACTTTTTCTTTTATCTTCTCTGATAAAGCATTGAGATCAGAATGGACTTTTTGGATAATCGTTTTTACAGATTCTTCATCTCCAATCTGGTAATTGAAAACATCCCCATAAGGCAACGACGATGCATAAATAGGCGTGAAATAGACATGCAACAGGATGACTTCTGCATTTTCTGTTTTTGCCAGGTTGAATGCAAATTCACATGCTTTCATCGAATAATTAGAGAAGTCGACGGGAATTAAAATCTTATTTGATTTATCTTTTACTTTGGGCTCCTTCTCTCCCACTATACTTTCAGACAGCCATGTAGAACTTTCTGTTATTTTCAAAGCACGTGGCAGATCGCTTTCTTTAATTCGTAAACGCACTCCCGATGAAACAACCGGTTGTATTTGATTAACGTTATGAATGTAGGTTTCTATACCTTCATTTTCCAAGACATTCTTTAAGATCTGCGCTTTGGTGTATGTCAGAATGGCCAGGGTTACTAATTTGTCTTCCATAAATGTACATTTTATAAGGTGAAAACAAATAAGAAATCCCAATTGTTTGATTCAATTGGGATTCAGTTTGTTATATTTTAAACTTGCACAGATTCGGTAGCCTGTTCTTTTTGCATACTCATATTCAATTCATCTAGGATTTTTAAAGCCCGATCAAGAACGGTCGTGTCATCCAACATTACAAGCCCACCATCTGGACCGGGCTCAAGATGTATTCCGACGCTTTTTCCCTCCTTGAAATTGTGTCCTCCGAAGAAGTTTCGCACTGTATCTACGTGCAAACCAAGTTCGTCTGCTATTCTATGCATGCTACCGCTAGGCAATGAATCTTTAATTTTACGAAGTTCATTAAACGTTATTGTTCTCATGTCTCATAAATTTAATGGTTAATACTATGTGATTTTTTTATCACGCTATAAACTTAAGCAAAAAAAAAGATAAAACAAATTATTTGCTTATCTTTTTTTCTTGAATATATAAAATCTATTAATGACCTTTATATCACCTCGATAGCAGAAGCAGGTACCCACCCGACTTTTCCATCTTCCAGTCGAATTTCTTTCCATTCTTTCATAGAGTTGTCTTTGACACTTACCTTTCTCCCTTCATGGAGAATAAACAAGCTAGTCCCACTCTCACTTGGAGTACTTCGTACTGTTACACTCGGATTCATTACTATCGCCTCACTTCGATTAACCAAATGCTCTTTTTGTTGCGAAGCAAAAAGATTAGAGCAAACAGTGACAATCAGCAAAATGATTCCTGATATGAATCCTATTTTCTTTAACATAATCTGTTTGGAGAATATAAAGAAATAGAAAGCGATAATCAATAGAATAAAGGAGACAATACCCCATGTGGCCCATGCATCTACACTCATACTATTTGTCAGAGATTTGATCCATGAAACAAAGAATACTTCAGGAACAGGTTCAACCTTATCTATTGTTTTTGCACGTGCCACTTCAAGATTAGCACGGATGTCACCATTTCCTGGTTGTAATAGCAGAGCACGCTCATAATTTAAAACAGCTTTCGCTATCTCCCCTATTTTATAATAACTATTTCCCAGATTGTAATAGACGTCGGCAGCTTCTCCATTTTTCAGTAATGCTTCATATATCTGAATAGCTGCTGCATAATCTTCTTTTATATATGCGGAATCTCCTTCAGCTTTTGTTGCATCTTCCAGTGTATTACTGGAAAATGTGGTATGCGAAGCGTGGATAGAATCAACTCCATTCGTTTGTCTAGTATCAATGCTTAACGAATCTTGTCCGAAACAAGTAAGCGACATTGATAATAATATAAAAAATAATATCCTTTTCATGACATAATCTCTTCTGGGTTAATGTTTTATTGAATTCTCCATTTTGCTTATTACTTCTATTGAAGAAGAATAAACTTTATCCATAGCTTGATTCTCATCACCTGGAGCAAACCGTGCAAATTCACAATCATTCAATGCATTCAGGAATTCTTTGATTAGTTCCTCATTTACTCCGTGATTTCTTAGTTTCTCTTCAATATTATCTTTAGATAAACGAGATACCGGAATATTCAGTTTGTCACTTATATATCCCCACAATGCCTTTAATACCTCATCGTAGAAAGCATCTTTTTTATTTTCGGAGAGTAATTTTCCTGCAAGCTTCATACGCTTCGTTGCCACTTTATTTGCTTTCTTCGTACGCATTTTAGCAACATTTGCATTTTCAGCAGCTTGCTTACGATAAATAATAAAGAAAATAATAAAGGCAAGAGCCGGAATGATATAGAATAACCAATATGTCATTGAACCATAGAAGAAACTTCCTTTAGGTTGGAGAGTAACTTCATTCTGTTTGATATAACGGATGTCTTCACCTAATACTTTCAAGTCCTCTTTATTCGTGAAGTTAGCAATTACTTGATCCGCATTACCTGCACCTTTCTCAACATTTACTACATAATCTTCTGTTTTCAGTGTTTTGTAAGACTTGGAGCGAATATCAAAATAGCTGAAAGATACTCCCGGAATCTTATATGTTCCGGCATGTCTCGGAATTGCTAAATATTCAATAACTTTATTGCCTGTGAGTCCTTCCCGGGTTAATCTGACTTGATTGTCTACTTTGGGATCATATACTTCAAAATCATCCGGGAATTTAATTTCCGGATTAGAAATCAACTTCAGGTTACCTGTACCGGATATTACCAGTTTAATAGTAATAGCATCATTGGTTTTCAGTTCCTTACTGTTGATAGAAGAAGATATATTGAACTCTCCCACTCCACCTGAAAAATCTGCAGGTTTACCCGTAGGAAGCGGATTGACATTTATTGCTATCTTAGGAGTGGAAATATTTTTTTTAATTTCAATGACATTACTTCCTCCATTGAAGAAGGCATCAAAAGGATCATCTGATTGCACAGGTTTTCCGATAGTCATCTGGAACTGTGCCGGATCAATATATAGCTTTCCTGATTGTTGCGGGAAGAGAACAAACTGGCGATAAACCGTTGTATAGTAATTACGTCCCTGATAATGCTCCGGAGTCCATCTTGCATTGGTTGTCATTTCTATTTCTTGAGAATGGAAACCTTTAAAGTCGGGCAATTTCGCATTATTAAGTTGTAAGTTGGATTCTCTGGTGTATATTTTATAGGTCAGGACAAAAGCCTCCTGTTCATACACATTTGTTTTACTGGCACTTGCCATAATAAAAAGGTCCTGATTAGAGACACTTGTACCAGATGAGGAATGTATAGAACCACTACTACTATTATTTTGTCCGCTATTGCCACCTTGATCTTGTGGCAATACTTTAATCTTTACTGAGTTTGCCACCATTTGGTCACCATCGGCAATAATGGAGGCACCGGGTATTGTGTATTCTCCGGCATTATTAGCCATTAATATGTATGTAAATGTAATACTGCTAGTAGATGTAACATTACCATTCACTATTTGAGTACTACTTTGTTGTGATCGGCTTGGACCCATCAATACATCAAAACCTTTGATTGATGGTGCCCGAAAATCTTTCACTTTTTGTGTAGTTACAATATACGACAGCCTGAATTGTTCGCCTACTACCACTGCATCAGGAGCAGAAGCAGTAAAAGACACCTTATCAGCAAACACATGAGTGCTATATGCTATCAATGCCATCAATATAATAATCAGTTTTTTCATTGCTTATGAAATTTATATCATCAACTTTATATTACCAATCTTTTTCCAAGCGACCGCCTTGCATAACTTTTTGTTGCTTCTTCACTTTATCCTGCACATCTTTCTCGTCCTGCATGACAGAATTCAGTAATTGTTCAGCATTTTCCTTTGACATCTGATTATCTTGTTTCTTTTCAGATTTCGGTGGTTGCTGCTGATCTTTCTTTTCATCTTGTTTCTGATCCTTCTGTTTGTCTTTATTCTGGTCCTGTTTCTGATCTTGCTTTTGCTGATCTTTGTTTTGGTCCTGATTTTGATCTTGATTCTGTTGATTTTGTTGGTCTTTCAGCATTTTCTGTGCAAGAGCCAAATTGTACCGGGTTTCATGATCGGTAGGATTATTACGCAGTGACATTTTATATGCATCTACAGCTTTGGCATAGTCTTTACCAGCCTGGAAAATTACTCCCATATTGTGATAAATATGGGCGAGTTTCATTTTATCTTTTTCTATTTTGCTGGCCGATACATATTGTTCCATGGCATCCTGAAACTTTTGCTGTTGCGAAAGGGTATTTCCCAGATTATACATGGATACCGTAGACTTGGGATTAGCTTCCAAGGCCTTCCGGTAGTTCACCTCTGCATCAACAAATACGCTATCATTAAACAGACGGTTTCCCTTACGGATATAGTCGCGTTCTGCTTTCTGAGCCGATACACCAGCTGCTGCTAACAGAAATACAGCGAATAGAATATATTTACTTTTTAACATACGTATAACTATTTCTTATTAGAAAACAGGTGAATGTTCTTAAATAAAGGATTTTTGCGATCCAGAATTAGGATTTCTGCCAATAACAATAGTAGAATAACCCATGCAATAGCCTGGAATTGTTCGTTAAACTCTGTATATACTTTCGACTCTACATCAGATTTCGCCATTTTATTCACTTCTTGATTGATGGCCTTTTGGGCTGAATTAGAATTATCTACTCGTACATATATACCTTTTCCTTCTTTTGCAATTTCCTGACACATAGCTTCATTCAAACGGGTAACGATCACATTACCTTCCCGGTCGCGGCGGTAATCATTCGTTCCTTCCACCGGTATTGGAGCACCATCAGGCATACCTACTCCCAATACACTTACCTGAATACCCTTTTCTGCCGCAGCTTTAGCAGCTTCCACTGCACCACCTTCATGATTTTCACCATCAGTAATAACAATAATGGCGCGTCCTACCCCTTCTTGCGGAGTGAAACTACGAGCTGCCAGATTGATTGCTTCCCCAATAGCTGTACCCTGTTTAGAAATCAACGAAGGACTAATGGATTCTAAGAACATCTTAGCGGAAATATAGTCACTTGTAATTGGCAGCTGTGTAAAAGCGTCACCGGCAAATACAATCATACCTACCTTATCATTATCAAGCTCATCTACTAATCTGGATATTAATCTTTTTGCTTTTTCTAAACGGCTAGGCTGTACATCCTGCGCTAACATAGAGTTTGAAATGTCCAAAGCAATAATTACCTCTACTCCCTTGCGTTTAACCGTTTCCAGTTTTGAACCGAATTGAGGGCGTGCCAGTAATACGGAGAACAAACCAATAGCAACAAAAATAATCCAGAATTTTACATCCGGACGATATTTGGATACGTCAGGCATTAACTGAGCCAACAAAGTCGGATCTCCGAAACGTCGGATATTCTTTCTCCTCTTGTAATTGGAATACAAGTAGAAAGCTGCTAAAAAAGGTAATAGCAACAATAAATATAAATATGTAGGTTCTCCAAATCGAAACATCTTCTTACTATTTTATGATTGGCAAATAACGATTGACAAACATCCTTATGGAATTTTCTTGAGTACCGAATTACGTAATAGTACTTCCAACAAGACACAGAGGAAAGCTGCTAAAGCAAACCAATGATATTCTTCGTCCCGCTTACTATACTCTTTTACATTCAGTTTCGTCTTTTCCAGTTTATCAATTTCTTCATATACTTCTTTAAGCTTCGAGTTGCTCGTAGCCCGGAAATAGTTACCATCTGTCGTTCCGGCAATCTCTGTCAATGTCTTTTCATCAATTTCTACCGGCATACTTACATATTGCACCGTATTTCCGACTGGATAAGGATAAGGAGCCATTCCATTGGTACCTACTCCGATGGTATATACACGAATACCAAAGCTTTTTGCTATTTCTGCCGCTGTCATAGGCGAAATATCTCCCTTGTTATTTGTACCATCCGTCAATAGGATAATAACTTTGGATTTCGCTTTGCTATCTTTTAAGCGGGTTACAGCATTTGCAATACCCATACCGACAGCAGTACCGTCAGTGATAAGACCACATTTGATATTATGTATCATATCCAACAATACAGCATGGTCTACAGTCAACGGACATTGGGTGAAAGTTTCTCCTGCAAATAATGTAATACCGATATTATCATTGGGACGTCCATTGATAAACTCTGCAGCTACGTCTTTAGCAGCTTCCAGTCTGTTCGGCTTCAAGTCTTCAGCCAGCATACTGGTAGAAACGTCGATAGCCAGCATAATATCAATTCCTTCTATCTCACTGTTCTGCCACTTATTAGTAGTTTGCGGGCGTGCAAGAACCAAAATAACTAGTACTAAAGCAAGGCAGCGTAATAGAAATGGAACATGCAACAAATAATTCTTATAACTTTTAGGTGTATGCGCATATACCCGGGCATCTGAAATTTGAAGAGTTGCTTCACTTTTCTTTTGCTTCAGGATATACCATACAATATACGGTATAAGCAATAATAGCAAAAACAGATATTCAATATTGGCAAAAACCATTTTATTTATGATTTAACAGTTTACTATTTAGTATTAAGCTATACATCCTTTATACAAAAAGATTGTATAACTGTAGACCTATATATATAAAGGTACCGATCAATGCTGCTGATAACAATGCAATTCCACAAATCAGCATAGCTTTAACACGTAAAGAACGTTTCTCAATAATAGTGATTTCCGTTGGTTGCGGTTTCTGATTTTCCTCTTCCGGTTGTTTGGTCTCATTGATAAAATCAATGGCATTAATCAAATTGGCATCGTTTTCATTCATCTGAGGATTATGCTTGGCGAACTTCACTAAATCAGCAGTCTGGAACAATAGTTTTAGGTCTGATATGGCCTCTTTATCATTCATTTCCAGTAACTGATCGATTATTTCAGAAGAAGTCATTTCCAATGCATTAAATCCGAAACGATCCTTAATATATGTACGAATAGCATCGGTAAGTTCGGTATAGTACTCCTTCGATTGCCCTTTCTGCCATACCTTCTCTGTCTTGATACGTTCTATCTCTTTCATTGCAGCCTGATGTGGCGGCAATTTAGGTTCAACTTTAATTTTACGGATAATCGGTTTATTATCACGTATGCGAACAATCAGATAGATCAGCAGGCCAAGCAAAGGTAAAGCCAGGAATGAACAAGCGATCAATCCATACCAGTCTTCCCATGCGAAAGGAGCTTTCATCACAGATTTTTGTCCGAAGAACTGGTCCGGATGTAAGGTGTCAACCGGCATTGAATATACTTTTAATGCGAGAGCTTTGGAGTTGTACACTTTCCCATCTACGGTAACTGGCATTGGCGGGAGATAATATAGAGCAGAGTCAAAAGAAGTGATAATGTACTCCTGCGTAATCACCATCCGCTGACGATCATTCAGGAATTGTGTATCTGGTTTGACTGTTTCTATAATTTCCACACCTCTTACCAGTGTATCAGTGTAAGCAGGAAAAATAGCACGCTGTTTGGCATCCATGGCTACTTGCAGTTGCACTTTCGCCTGTTCGCCGATCAGTATCTGCAGTGAATCAATTTTTGCTTCTACTGTAACAGACTGTGCTACTGCTTTACTGACAAACAATAGACCTAATAATGCTATCAGAATAATATTTCTATTCATCTTTGATTCCATTAATTTCGTTTGGCAAATAAATTCAACAATGCCTTTACGTAATCCTGATCGGTTCTGACGGATACAGCATCTACGTTACTTTTGGTAAAAGTATCGTTCAGTTCAGTCTGCTTTTGTATCCACCAGTCGCGATGTGCCCGGCGTACAGCTTTGGAAGAAGTGTCAATCCATTGTTCATGCCCAGTTTCTGCATCTTTGATTCGCATCAGTCCTACTGGAGGAAGATCACTGACTCTCCTGTCGTATACTTGCAATGCTACTACATCATGTTTCCTGTTAGCAATGGTCAGCGCATTCTTAAAGCTTTCCTGGTCAATAAAATCTGATAAGATAAATGCAGTGCAACGCCTTTTCATTACGTTTGTCAAATATTCCAAGGCAAGACGAATATTTGTGCGACGGCTTTCCGGTTGGAAATCAATTAATTCACGGATAATATACAAGATATGTTTACGTCCTTTCTTGGGAGGAATAAACTTCTCTATCCGGTCTGAAAAGAAAATCACACCTATTTTATCATTATTCTGGATGGCAGAGAAAGCAAGAGTAGCAGCGATTTCCGTCACCATATCTTTCTTTAACTGCTTGATCGTACCAAATTCCAAACTTCCGGAAACATCAACCATTAACATAACTGTCAGTTCACGTTCTTCTTCAAACACTTTCACATAAGGTTTATTGAAGCGCGCAGTCACATTCCAGTCTATGTCACGTATATCATCACCGAATTGATATTCACGGACTTCCGAAAATGACATACCCCTACCTTTGAAAGCCGAATGATACTGGCCTGCAAAGATATTGTTAGACAATCCTCGTGTCTTTATTTCAATTTGGCGAACTTTTTTTAGTATTTCACTTGTTTCCATTTATACAGTAGTTAATTAGTAGGTAGTTAAGTAGTCATGCATAGATATTTATGACTACTTATTGACTGTATTATAACTACAAATTAGGGTACTTCAACCTTATTCAGAATCTTACTGATGATTTCGTCCGAAGTCATGTTGTTAGCTTCAGCTTCGTATGTCAATCCGATACGGTGACGAAGAACATCATGTGCTACAGCACGTACATCTTCCGGAATAACGTAGCCGCGACGTTTGATGAATGCATACGTACGAGCAGCTAAAGCCAGATTGATAGACGCACGAGGTGAACCTCCGAATCCGATCATATCTTTCAGTTCCTTGAGGTCATATTTTTCTGGGAAACGAGTTGCAAATACGATATCTACAATATAACGCTCGATCTTCTCATCCAGATAGACTTGACGAACAACCTTACGTGCTTCAATAATTTCATCCGCTCTTAGAATAGGTTTCACATTGAACTTCTCACCATTGATATTCTGACGAATAATCAATTTTTCTTCTTCCAACTTCGGATAATCAATGACTACTTTCAGCATGAAACGGTCAACCTGTGCTTCAGGAAGCGGATAAGTACCTTCCTGTTCGATAGGGTTCTGAGTTGCCAATACAAGGAAAGGTTCCGGTAACATGAATGTTTCTTTACCAATAGTAACCTGACGTTCTTGCATTGCTTCCAGCAAAGCACTTTGTACTTTTGCAGGAGCACGGTTTATTTCATCAGCTAATACAAAGTTTGCGAAAATAGGTCCGCGCTGCACTTTAAAAGATTCATCTTTCTGACTGTAAACCATTGTACCGATAACGTCTGCAGGCAATAAGTCCGGCGTAAACTGGATACGGCTATATTTCGCATCAATCAGAGAAGCGAGTGTCTTAATAGCCAAAGTTTTCGCCAAACCAGGCACACCTTCCAAGAGGACGTGTCCATCGGAAAGTAATCCGATAAGCAGTGATTCAACCAAATGTTTCTGACCAACAATGATTTGGTCCATACCTGTCGTAAGATTGGTAACGAAAGCACTTTGTCTTTCAATCCGCTCATTTAGCTCGCGGATATCAATTGATTCAGCCATAAATACTTAATATTTTATTATTTAAATCCCATTAATTTTATGTAAGCCTTGCCTGTGTCATAAGGCTTTTTATTTTGCCCCAAAAGTACGCCATATAATTAACGATTGCAACTAATTTTTATTAAAAAACAATGCGAAATCTTTAGATTAAGGTACTTTCATACGCTTTTGTACATCCATAACACTTCACCCGACCAATACAGGATTTGCATGGTCGGGTGAATGGATTATAACTACTTATTCTTTTGTAAGTTCTGGTATTTCAATAGTTGTGCCATACGGTACATTGTTGGGGTTCTTAATAACCTTCGGATTGTGTTTCACAATGTATGGCCACATTGCCTTTGTACCATAAAAACGCAAGGAAACCCTAGTCAAAGTTTCTCCTTCTTTGATTGTATATTTTGTCTTGGTTCCCGTAATCTTATAAGATGCTGAATCCAGATAGGCAGAAGTAGCAGGTTGTTGTGTAACCGTTTGAGGTTCTGCTTTGACAGGAATAGCTTCTTCTTTTTTGGCAACCGGTTGTGTCGTGGTAGCGACTTTGGATACATCAGGCGTTATTACCTTTGTAGTATCCTTATGTGCAATCGTATCAGAAAGCTGCGCTTCCGGTTGAACGGGTTGAGTCGTCACAGGCGGCATATTAAGTGCATTCTTGTCAGATGAAGAAGAGAATAAATCCGGATAATAAATAAAAAGAATGACACCTCCGCATAATAACAAAACGACTACAATAACAGCTATTAAATAAGGTACAGGAGATTTTTCCTTCACTGGGGCTGTCTTTTTAGAAACCGGTTGGGATACTTGTTCCGGTTGGACCGGTTTTATCGTTTCTTTTTCAGCAGGAGGCACTATAGGAGTCACAGGTTGCAGATTTGCTTTTAGAAGCTCTTGCTCTATAATCTTTTCGGCAGTGATCTCTTCTTTTTCTTCTTCTATAGATGCTGCTTGCTGCTCATTGATTATCACTTCCTCTTCCGGAACCTCTTCATCTTCCAGCTGTTCTACCTTTTCTTCGATATCAGTCTCTGTAATGGCTTCTTCGGGCTCTTTAGGAGACGTCTGTTCTGTCGATTCCTGTGCTATTGCAGATTCCTCAGTAATAGCAGGTTCTTCAATGGACTCTTCCGCAAGTGGCTGACTGGCTATTTGCTCTTCCTGAATCGGCTCTTCTTCCGAAAGACCATCATCAGTACCTTCATTTTCTTCTATCACAGTAGTTTCAGAGTCATCCCCCATCTCATTTAAGACTGCCTGTGCTGACGCTTCCTCTCCTGTTTCTTCTTCCTCAGTCTCTTCTATCGGAGTATCTTCCAGAATTGTATTTTCATTCAATACAACAGTCTCAAAGTGTGCAAAAGGTTTATTTATCGTATCCCTTAGATTTGCATCCGGAGAAAATGAGACTTTTGTATGTCCTTTTATCTGGAAACGCTCGCCTGTGTTGACATTGACACTTTCCCGGCTATCTACATCAATAAGTTTGAAAGTTCCCAATCCTTTGATTTTTACAGTCTTTTCGTTCTCCAAGGCTTGTTCTATCAAGAGGAAAAACTCTTTAACAAACGCTTCGGCGTCTTTCTTGGTCATGCTATGTTTGGCTGCCAATAAGTCAGTAAGGTCTTGAATTGTTAGTCTTTCATTCATAACGGGAAATATTTATTTAAACTTATCTTTCAATGTATTACTAGGTCTATACGATAATACCAATTTAGGTGGAACCAGCATGCGTTGTTTGCTTGCCGGGTTGATTGAAATCCGTTCCGCTTTCTTTTTCACTTCAAAAGAACCGAATCCTTGAATTGCAATCACATTACCTTCTTCCAATTCTTGTGTCATACTGGACAACAAAGAATTCATCAATTCGGAAGTATCCTTGATTGTGTATCCCAATCTTTCCGCTAGTTCGGATGTAAATTCCTTATTATTCATAGTCATTTATAATCTTTGCATATAAATCAAAATCGTCCGCATTCACCACTTCTACCTGATACAACTGTCCGATCTTAAGTTCTCTCTCTGAACGATCAATCAATACTTCCGGATCTACTTCCGGTGAATCAAATTCTGTTCGTCCGATATAATAATCTCCTTCCAGACGATCGATGATAACTTTCATCTGTTTACCGATCTTTTCTGCACTTAACTCTGCCGAAATACCTTGCTGGATATCCATCAATTCATCAAGTCGGGCTTGTTTAACCTCTTGTGGAATAGAATCTTCGTATGTTTCTGCAGCATAAGTCCCTTCTTCTTCGGAATATGCGAAAGCACCCATTCGATCAAAACGTACTTTACGTACAAATTCTTTGAGATCCTCGAAGTCTTCCTCGGTTTCTCCGGGATGTCCTACCATTAAAGTCGTCCTCAGGTGAATGCCCGGCACTTCTCTGCGGAATTGTTCGATCAATTGGTAAGTATCCTCTTTGCTCACTTGTCGGCGCATTAACTTCAACATATTGTCACTGATGTGCTGAAGGGCAATGTCCATGTATTTACATACATTGTCACGTTCGCGCATAACCCGGAATAAATCTGTTGGGAAATGTGCTGGATAAGCATAATGCAAGCGAATCCATTCCACCCCGGGTATATCAGAAATACGCTCAATCAATTCCGGAAGCATTTGTTTCTTATACCGGTCTATGCCGTAATAAGTCAATTCCTGTGCGATCACCTGAAATTCTTTCACGCCTTGCGATACCAAGTATCGTACTTCGTCCAGAATTTCTTCCATTGGTTTGGAAATATGGTGTCCTGTAATAATAGGGATAGCACAATAAGAACATTTACGATCACATCCTTCTGAAATTTTCAGGTAAGCATAATGCTGGGGAGTTGTCAATGTCCGTTCGATATATAATTCATCGTGATAGACCTTTCCCAAGTCCTGTAAAAGCTCCTTCCAATTAAACTTCCCATAAAACTTATCTACCTGTGGTATCTCAACAGCTAATTCCTTGAGATAGCGTTCGGAAAGACAACCCATCACGAAAAGTTTCTTTAAATCCCCTTCTTCCTTTCTTTCAGCGAACTCCAGAATCATATTTATGGATTCTTCTTTGGCATCACCAATGAAACCACATGTATTGATTACCGCAATTTCTCCTTGCGGATTTTCAGTGTCATGAGTTACGCTGTATCCGACTTCCTCCAATTGGCGCATTAGCTGCTCGGAGTCAACCAGATTTTTAGAACATCCTAAAGTAATAATATCTATTGTTTTTCTTTTCATGCATTTTCTCCAAACAAGGAATCAACGAATTCATTTTTACGGAATACCTGCAGGTCTTCCATGCCTTCGCCTAGTCCGATATACTTAACAGGAATCTTGAATTGATCGGAAATACCAATCACAACACCACCTTTAGCGGTTCCATCAAGCTTAGTGATGGCCATAGCGGTAACTTCCGTCGCCAAAGTAAATTGTTTGGCTTGCTCAAATGCATTTTGTCCGGTGGAACCGTCCAGTACCAATAAAACTTCATCCGGTGCATCAGGCACTACCTTTTTCATCACATTCTTAATTTTGGTCAACTCGTTCATTAAGCCTACCTTATTGTGCAGACGACCGGCTGTATCAATAATAACCACATCTGCGTTATTGGCAACGGCCGAACTAAGAGTGTCATAAGCCACAGATGCGGGATCTGCTCCCATTTTCTGTTTAACTACGGGAACTCCTACCCGTTCTCCCCAAATCATTAGCTGTTCCACAGCTGCAGCGCGGAAAGTGTCAGCGGCTCCCAAGTAAACGGATTTACCTGCTTTCTTGAATTGATAAGCCAGTTTACCAATGGTCGTAGTTTTACCTACCCCATTTACTCCCACAACCATAATGACATAAGGTTTTCTTGCGATGGGTACGTCGAAATCAGCTACATCACCCGAATTATTTTCAGTAAGCAGAGCTGCTATTTCGTCACGTAATATAAGATTCAGTTCCTGAGTATTTACATACTTATCTGCAGCAGCACGTTTTTCGATGCGCTTGATAATATTTAAAGTTGTTTCTACGCCGACGTCAGATGTAATCAGCACTTCTTCCAGATTATCTAATACTTCATCGTCTACTTTTGACTTGCCAGCCACAGCACGAGCTATTTTACTGAATACGCTCTCTTTGGTTTTAGATAATCCTTTATCTAAAGTTTCCTTCTTCTCCTTTGAAAAAAAACTAAAAAATCCCATATTTACACTTGTTTGTATAATACATTTGCTACAAAGATATAACAAAGGATTGGAAAAGTAAAAAAAGAAGCAATAAAAAATCCCCTCATTGTTCGCCAATGAGAGGATTTTGCAGTTATAGCGTATATGCTATTTCGATTATTTTTTGAAAAAGTCTTGTACTTTTTCGTTCGGAACCATTTGTTCATCAAAAACGTATGCTCCAGTTTTCGGAGATTTTACCATTTTGATAACCTTGGTATAAGCACGACCTTCTTTAGAACCTTCGTGCAAACTTGCTACTGTTTTCTTTGCCATGGGTTATACTACTTTATTATTTAATTTCCTTGTGTACTGTTACTCTCTTCAGAATCGGGTTGTATTTTTTCAACTCAAGTCTTTCTGTAGTATTCTTTCTGTTCTTAGTTGTGATATAACGAGATGTTCCCGGCATTCCACTGTCTTTGTGTTCTGTACATTCCAGAATCACTTGTACTCTGTTACCTTTTGCTTTCTTTGCCATTGTAAGTTTTCTCCTCTACGTTTAGCCGATTACTTTAATGCTTTTCCAATCACAATAACCTTTAGCCACTGCTTCAGTCAGCGCAGCATCCAGTCCTTTTTTGTTGATAATACGCAACCCGTTAGCACAAATGCTAAGGCTGATCCAACAATCTTGTTCTACATAATAGAACTTTTTGTTAAACAAGTTCAAATCAAAGGTTCTTTTAGTTCTTCTCTTTGAGTGTGAAACATTGTTGCCAATCATGGCTTTCTTTCCGGTAATTTGACAAATCTTCGACATTTCTATCTTATTTTTATAGTTTTATATCTATACTTCTTTCAAACAGGACGCAAAGTAAGCACTTTTATCCGTATAAAACAAGAATTTCCTAAAATAATTCACTTCCAGGCACCTATTTTTCTTTATTTGAGTAAATCACGGAGCATTAGTAGTGCATTATTGCCTGCTCTTTCGATATTCATGCTTCTTCCGCGGTTCGTTTCCTGTTTGTAAGTATGAATTTCGTTTTTATAACCAGCGGCTATCCAAACAGTTCCCACCGGCTTCTCGGGAGTACCCCCTCCAGGACCTGCTATCCCTGAAGTAGCAACGGCGCAATCGGTTTTTAGTGTTTTCATCGCACCTTTTACCATTTCAATCACAGTTTCTTCGCTGACAGCCCCATGTTGCTCCAATGTTTCGGAGGAAACGTGTAAAAGTCCCATTTTTACTTCATTAGAATAGGCTACTACGCTTCCGTTAAAATATTCAGAACTACCGGCAATGGAGGTCAAACGTGCGGCAATACTGCCTCCGGTACAACTTTCTGCGGTGGAAACGGTCAATTTCTTCTTTTTTAAAAGTTCACCGACTATAACTTCCAATGGCGTATCTTCTTCACCGAAAATGTCTTCACCAAGTATTTTCTCTAATTTTACCTTTTCACGTTCAAGAAGAACTTTTACTTCTTCCCTGTTTTGTCCGCGTCCTGTCAGTCTAAGACGAATAATCCCCAGCTTAGGCAAATATGCCAATTTGATACATTCTGGCAGAGCACTCTCCCACGGTTCCAGTTTTTCTGCCAATACGGATTCCGGATAGTGTTGTACAAGAAATGTTTGATGCATAATCACATCCGTTTGAAACCTCTCGTGCAGCTTAGGTAATACACTTTCTGTCATTACGGCAGTCATCTCTTGCGGAACGCCCGGCATGGAAACAAGTACCTTTCCATCTCTTTCGAACCAGCTGACAGAAGCACTTCCTACAGGATTATTTATCACTGTACAATCTTTCGGAACCATTGCCTGGCTTTTGTTGAGTGCATTCATTGGTATTTTCCCTGCCAGTACCCGTTTTACATTTTCGAATACTTCTTCGCTGAAAACCAGTTCTGTATGAAAGTATTTGCATAAAGTTTGTTTGGTGATATCGTCTTTGGTAGGTCCGAGTCCTCCGGTTACTAAAACAATATTCACCCTTTCCATCGCATTATCAATCGCTTCCAAAATTTCCTTTTCCCGGTCACGGATTGAAACAATACGAAGAACCTCAATGCCTATTTTATTTAATTCCTGCCCCATCCAGGCTGAATTAGTGTCGACAACCTGTCCTATCAACAGTTCGTCGCCAATGGTTATTATTTCGGCAAACATACTTCTTAGTTTTTATCCTATTATATATAATAAGGTGTACCCAATTATAACGTCACACGAGAATAAGCCGGAAGATCAATAGAACAAAAGTCCTTATCCAGATATTTGAAATATCCGGTAATGGCGATCATGGCTGCATTATCAGTCGTATAACTGAATTTAGGGATAAAAATGTTCCAGCCATATTTCTCGGCATGTTCCCGGAAAGCATTACGCAATCCATTATTTGCAGAAACTCCTCCGGCCACAGCTATTTCATTAATCTTATATTCTTTGGCGGCTTTTCGTAATTTATCCATCAGAATATCCACTACAGTAGCCTCCAATGATGCTGCAAGATCTACTTTATGGTGTTCTATGAAATCAGGATCTTCCTTTAACCAGTCGCGTAATGAATATAAAAAGGAAGTTTTCAATCCGCTGAAGCTGTAATCTAAACCAGGAATATGCGGTTTGCTGAATGTAAAAGCTTTCGGATTTCCCTGACGAGCCAGTTTATCAATGATCGGTCCGCCGGGATAACCAAGTCCCATCACTTTAGAGCATTTATCAATAGCTTCACCTGCGGCATCGTCAATAGTCTGTCCAAGAATCTCCATATCATTATAGGCTTTGACCAGTATGATTTGTGAATTTCCTCCAGATACCAGCAAACAGAGAAATGGGTAAACAGGTTGTCTCTCTTCTTCTCCTTCCGCTTTAATAAAATGAGCTAAAACATGTCCGGTCAAATGATTAACATCAATCATTGGGATGTTTAAAGAACGAGCGAATCCTTTTGCAAAGGAGACTCCAACAAGCAAAGACCCCATCAATCCCGGTCCGCGAGTGAAAGCTACCGCGCTCAACTCTTCTTTGGTGACGCCGGCACGTTTTAATGCTTCATGTACTACCGGTACGATGTTTTGTTGGTGTGCCCGTGAAGCCAACTCGGGTACTACTCCACCGTATGCTTCATGTACGGCTTGACTTGATACCACATTTGACAGCAAATAACCATCCTTGATTACGGCTGCCGACGTATCGTCACAGGAGGATTCAATTCCTAAAATTATTGCACTCATAAGTATTTAAACTATTAAACGGTGCAAAAGTAATCATAAAACTACGATTCGTAACGAACTATTTTATATTTTTGTCCGCAAAATAAAAGTTATCGCATATCAGAACGCTGAAAAAGACTGTACGCTGGGTAGTAGGTATTGTACTGGGAGTATATATCGGGACTATTGTTTTGCTGAATATACCAAACATTCAGCAAGCAATGAGTGTATTTGTAGCTGAAGAACTTTCTGAAGTTTTAAATACAAAGGTAGTGATTGGTAGAATTAATATGGGTCTATTGAACCGTATTATTATTGATGATGTATTGCTTGACGATCAGAGTGGTCAGGAAATGCTCAAAGTCACACGCTTGTCTGCCAAGTTCGATATTATGCCCTTTTTTAAAGGAAAGATATCCATTAGCAGTGTCCAGCTTTTCGGATTTAATATCAATCTCCGGAAAGAGACTCCGGATTTCCCTCCTAATTTTAAGTTTGTTTTGGATGCTTTTGCTTCCAAAGATACCGTGAAGAAAGAAAACTCCCTTGATTTGCGTATTAATTCCATCCTGATTCGTCGTGGAAGGATGTCTTATCATGTGTTGTCGGAAGAAGAAACACCGGGGAAATTTAATGCTAAGCATATTCAGCTTCAAAATATCATCGCTAATATATCGCTGAAGGCATTAAGTAAGGACTCTTTGAATTTAGGGATCAAGCGATTGAGCCTTGATGAAAAAGCATCCGGCTTCTCTTTGAAAAAAATGAGTTTGAAACTGGTTGCCAATAACAAGCAGACAAACATTGATAATTTTACAATAGAATTGCCCGAAACCTCTCTCAAGCTCGATACCATTCATTTGGAGTATGATAGTTTGAAAGCTTTTGACCGTTTTACAGAACAGGTGCATTTCTCTTTCCGTACTTTGCCATCGCAAGTTACTTTAAAAGATATTTCTCCTTTTGTCCCTATCCTCTCGCATTTCAAGGAACCGGTGACGTTGGATATGGAGGTGAAGGGAACTGTGGATCAGTTGACTTGTTCGCATCTGGAGATTACAGCCGATGACCGTCAGTTCCGTCTGCGAGGAGATGTATCGCTTCAGGACTTATCGCATCCACAAGATGCGTATGTATATGGAACCCTTTCCGAACTTTCGGCCAATACGCGCGGAGTCGGTTTTTTAGTGCGTAATTTGAGTCCTAATTATAATGGAGTTCCTCCTCTTCTCGAACGTTTGGGCAACGTGAGTTTCCAGGGAGAAATTTCGGGATACTTCACGGACTTAGTTACTTATGGACAATTACAAACGAGTCTTGGAAATGTAAAGACCGACTTAAAATTGAGTTCTGATAAGACAAAAGGATTGTTTGCGTATTCCGGAGCTGTCAAAACAGAGGATTTTCAACTAGGTAAATTATTGGATAATGAGGAATTGGGAGAAATTACTTTCAATCTGGATGTACATGGCCGGCATATTGCTGACCACTTGCCTGCCGTAGAATTGAAAGGACTGATTGCTTCGATAGATTATAGCAGATATAGATATGAAAATATCACACTGGACGGAGAATACAAACAAGGCGGATTTAATGGAAAGATTGCGTTGGATGATCCTAATGGCTCTATTTATCTGAATGGAGACGTAAATGTTGCATCCAAAGTTCCTACTTTTAATTTTCTTGCAGTAGTCAATAAAGTACGCCCACATGATTTGAATCTTACGACCAAATATCCTGATGCAGAGTTCTCTTTAAAACTGAAAGCCAATTTTACAGGTGGATCAGTGGATGAGATGATTGGAGAAATCAATGTGGATAGCTTGGAATTTACAGCTCCGGATAAAGCATATTTCATGCAGAATATGAATATCCGGGCAACCAAACAAAATGGAGAAAATCAGCTTAGATTGACTTCCGAATTCCTGAAAGCAAGCATAGAGGGAAAATTCCAATATCACACATTGCCTGCCAGTATTCTGAATATTATGCGGAAATATGTGCCGTCTTTGATATTACCTCCCAAGAAGCCGATTGAAACCCATAATAACTTTTTGTTTGATATACATATATATAATACGGACATTTTATCTACGATATTTGATATACCGTTAACGGTATATACTCATTCTACGTTGAAGGGATATTTTAATGATGCTTTACAACGCTTGCGTGTAGAGGGATATTTTCCCCGTCTGCAATATAAGAACAACTATATTGAGTCAGGTATGATTCTGTGCGAGAATCCGGCAGATCATATTCATGCACGGGTTCGTCTGACTAATTTGAAAAAGAAAGGGGCAGTCAATCTATCTCTGGATGCACAAGCTAAAGATGACAATGTCAGTACGACTTTGGATTGGGGAAATAATGCTGCAGCAACATATAGCGGGAAATTAGCAGCTGTTGCCAAATTTCTACGTACAAGTGGAGAAAAGTCATTGTTGAAAGCGATGGTGGATGTGAAGCCTACTGATGTTATTTTAAATGATACTCTCTGGAAGATACATCCTTCGCAGGTGGTGGTCGATTCCGGACGAGTGGATGTGAATAATTTCTATTTTAGTCATCAGGATAGGTATGTACGTATTAACGGCCGGCTTTCCGAGAATCCTAAAGATACTGTAAAGGTTGATCTAAAGGATATAAATATGGGATATGTATTTGATATTGCAAGTATATCCGACGATGTAAATTTTGAGGGCGATGCAACAGGAACGGCTTATGCAAGCGGAGTGTTTAAAAAGCCTATCATGAATACCCGTTTATTTATAAAGAATTTCTCACTCAATCACGGTCGTTTGGGTGAACTGGATATATATGGTGAGTGGGATAATGAAAACAGAGGTATCCGGTTGGATGCATCCATTCAGGATATATCTCCTTCTCCGTCGCGTGTCACGGGTATTATTTATCCATTAAAACCCGAGAGCGGACTTGATTTAAATATTGAAGCAAATGAATTGAATCTGAAATTCCTCGAACATTATATGAAGTCTATTGCCAATGATATTAAAGGGCGAGGAACAGGAAAAGTACATTTCTATGGAAAATTTAAAGGATTGAACCTGGATGGTGCGGTTATGACAGATGCATCCATGAATTTTGATATTTTAAACACACATTTTGCGGTAAAAGATACTATTCATTTGGCTCCTACCGGATTGACATTCAATAATATACATATCTCTGATATGGAAGGGCATTCGGGGAGAATGAATGGATATTTGCATTTCCAGCATTTTAAGAACCTAAACTATCGTTTCGAGATACAGGCAAATAATATGCTTGTGATGAACACAAAAGAATCGACAGATATGCCTTTCTATGGTACGGTATATGGTACCGGGAATGTATTGCTCTCTGGAAACGCCATACAGGGGCTCGATGTAAATGTGGCCATGACTACAAATCGAAATACTACCTTTACCTATATTAATGGTAGTGTAGCATCGGCTACTAGCAATCAGTTTATCAAATTCGTGGATAAAACACCTCGTCGTACTATCCAGGATTCTGTTCAAGTAATCTCATATTACGAACAAATACAGCAAAAACGTCAGGAGGAGGAAGAGCAGAAAACAGATATCCGTTTGAATATTCTCGTGGATGCAACTCCCGATGCCACCATGCGAATCATTATGGACCCTATTGCCGGAGATTATATCAGCGGAAAAGGTACGGGAAATATCCGGACGGAATTTTATAATAAGGGCGATGTGAAAATGTTTGGTAATTACCGGATCAATCAAGGAGTATATAAATTTAGTTTGCAGGAAGTGATTCGTAAAGACTTTATTATCAAAGATGGAAGTACAATAACGTTCAATGGTGCACCTTTGGATGCTAACATGGACATACAAGCTTCATATACAGTGAACTCTGCCTCTTTGAATGATTTGATACCGGATGCTTCGGCTATTATACAACAACCCAATGTGCGTGTAAATTGTATCATGAATCTAAGTGGTATGCTGGTACGACCGACTATCAAACTGGGTATTGAGCTTCCGAATGAAAGAGATGAAATACAAACATTGGTACGTAATTATATCAGTACGGAAGAGCAAATGAATATGCAGATTCTTTATTTGCTGGGTATTGGCAAGTTCTATACGGAAGATGCCCGTAATAATAATCAGAATTCGAATGTGATGTCATCGGTGCTCTCATCTACTCTCTCCGGCCAGTTGAACAATGCACTTTCACAGGTCTTTGAAACGAATAACTGGAATATCGGTACGAATTTGAGTACGGGTGATAAGGGTTGGACAGACATGGAAGTAGAAGGTATTTTGTCGGGACAATTATTGAATAACCGTTTATTGATAAACGGAAACTTCGGTTATCGGGATAATCCGATGGCTAATACTAACTTTGTAGGAGACTTTGAAGCAGAATGGCTGATTACCCGTTCGGGAGATATTCGTTTGAAGGCTTATAATGAGACAAATGACCGTTATTACACAAAAACAAACTTGACTACACAAGGTGTAGGTATCATGTATAAAAAGGATTTCAATAAATGGAGTGATCTATATTTCTGGAATAAATGGCGGTTACGCAATAAGCGGAAACGGGAAGAAGCTGAAAAGGTGAAACCGCAACAAACGGACAGCATCACTGATAAAACTGCTAAATCGGCAGTGAAAAGAAAACGTGTACAGGAGCAGTAAAAAATAATAAACGATGACATATCCCCCAGGAATTATGTCATCGTTTGTTGTTTGTGAGAATTATGTTTCAGAATTATGCACTTTGACCTATGAAAGGACAGTACCGTTCTCGCCTATGTTTACTACTTTATCTACATCCCCCTTCTCAAGTTCAATTCGATAATATATGCTACCATCTGCTTTTTCAATATACTCCGCTTCGTCAAAACGATATTCTCCATATTGATTATTGAGAGTATTGTTTACTGCTTCAGGCAATTCATTCTGACGTATTTCCCATGAAGTAGAATACCAATTTCCAGTCTGGTTGAACAATACATCTTTGGGGATTCCATTATGAATGATATCTACCTCTGTATATCCAGAATCCCAATCATTTCTATCATCCTCAACGTCTACTTCCATGATTCTTGCATTCGGATACTTTTCATTGATGAAGTTTTTCATAGCTTCAGTCAATTGTACAGGAAGATGTTCGTTGTTATCATCATCAGTGTCTACAATGCTTTTAATCAGAGTTCCATCAGCAGAATAATACAAATCGACCTCCTGATTCTGCTTTTCGACTTCAATTACGAAAACAGTTTCAACGCCTGTCCGTTCCAGTTTGTCTATATCATCCCGCTTCCATGAGGCATATTCGCTGTTCTCAAAAGACATTTTTACTGCTTGTGGTAATGCATTGTAAGGAATGTCCGTTTCTGTCATTTGCCATTTACCATCTTGGGTGAACCATGCAGATGCTTCATATCCGTCATAGAAATCTGCTACATAATATCCAGACTTAGTTTCCCACTTCACATTTGCAGCATTAGGGAATTTGGATGAAAATGCACTTTGAAGTTCGGCAGGAACAGCTATTGAACCATCGTCATCGTTGTCACAACTTTGCAGACTCCATGTGACGCTTAGTGCCAGTAAAAGTGTATAAATCTTTAGTTTCATCTTTGTTCAATTTAAATAGGTTTAGAAATCAATATCAATCAAATTAAATTTCAGGTCAAACTTCAGTTCCGTACGGTTGGACAGTTTTACTTCATAATCTTTCTTATCTCTCTCAATTTTTAGAATTTTAGCATCAGGGTAATTGGTCGCTACGTATTTCTGAATAGCTGCCGGAATAATTGCTGTAGGTACAGAACTATATTTGCAGTTCACTTCTTCCCAGTTACCTTTGTTGTCAAACTCTACTTTATCGCCATTCGTGAAAATCACTTCATAACTTTTATAGAAGAAATCACTTTCCATTTTGGCTAATGCTACTTTGCTGTCGGCAAAATGCTGTTTGATAAACTGCTGTGCCGGTTGTGGCATTTGAGTTACCTGGATTGGTTTGTCGTCATCTGCACGAGCTACTGTTTGCAAAGTGAAAAGACACACTAATAAGAATACTAACTTTTTCATAATCGTTGTTTTTTAATATTGGTTTTTACTATTATTATTAATTTGATAATGCAAAGATGAGAGGAGAATCTGAAAAGATTTGGGAATTTTGAGAATTTCCGAAAAAAAATCGAAAAAATATAGTGACGCTATCCGGTTAACATAGCGTCACTATATATAAAGGATACCGTCACCATCCTATAGGGATAGTGTCACTATAATTTCTTCCTGAAATTAGATTCTTTAGGATTCTTTTAAAACTACTAATAGATACATCGTTTATTTTTGCACACACAAATTTGACAATATTCATATTAAACAACCATAAGAACTTTTGTATGACTATGAGAACAAATTATTTTTTATTATTAGCTATTCTATTGGGGATTATCCCTATGAGTTACACGCACGCCAATGATTCAATACCTAAGAGCGTGATTCTGTACACACCTTACACAAAAATCTCCGTATCTCCCGGAGCGTCAATTGACTACAGTATCGATCTTATCAACAACACAGACCAGTTGATGAATGCGAATCTTTCTGTCAGCGGATTGTCCGCCAGTTGGAAACACGAAATGAAATCCGGTGGCTGGAGCCTTAGCCAACTATCGGTACTTCCCAAAGAGAAAAAGACTTTCAATTTAAAAGTCGAAGTCCCATTAAAAGTGAATAAAGGTAATTATCACTTTGTAGTATATGCCGGAAACGCCAAACTTCCATTGGATGTGGTGGTTGCTCAAAAAGGAACATACCAGACTGAATTTACTACCGACCAACCCAACATGCAGGGAAATTCCAAATCAACCTTCACTTTCAGCGCCACTTTAAAGAATCAGACTGCCGACCAGCAGCTATATGCTTTGATGGCTAATGCACCCAGAGGTTGGAATGTAGTTTTTAAACCTAATTATAAGCAAGCCACTTCTGCACAAGTGGAAGCCAACAGTACCCAAAATGTAAGTATAGATATTACTCCTCCTGCCAATGTAGAAGCCGGCAGTTACAAAATTCCGGTACGCGCCGCTACAGGTACCACTTCCGCTGAATTGGAACTGGAAGTGGTTGTTACCGGCTCTTATCAAATGGAACTGACTACTCCCCGTGGGTTATTGAGCACAGATGTCACAGCAGGTGATATAAAGAAAATAGAACTGGAAGTCAGAAATACAGGTTCTTCATTACTGAAAGATATTCAGCTGTCTGCTAATAAACCTGCTGACTGGGAAGTAACTTTCGAACCTTCAAAAATCGATGCACTAAAAGCCGGAGAGACATCAACGGTTATGGCTACTTTGAAAGCTTCTAAAAAAGCATTGCCAGGCGACTATGTGACTACCATCATGGCAAAAACTCCTGAAGTAAATGCAGATGCGCAGTTCAGAGTTGCAGTAAAAACTCCGATGATATGGGGATGGGTAGGCGTTCTTATCATTATTGCCACCATCGGCGTGGTTTACTATCTGTTCCGTAAATATGGAAGGAGGTAAATTATGGGCGAACAAGTGATCGTACTTACCGATTTGACCAAACAATACGGTAATTTCACTGCTGTAGATCATATTCGCCTGAATATCCGGAAAGGAGAAATCTTCGGATTACTGGGACCGAATGGTGCTGGAAAATCAACTACTATCTTAATGATGTTGGGATTGACAGAGCCTACTTCGGGAACAGTTGAAATTTGTGGAATCAATTCTACTACACACCCCATTGAAGTAAAAAGGAAAATTGGGTATTTGCCAGAAGATGTAGGATTCTATGATGATATGACAGGACCGGAGAATTTGATCTATACAGCGCGATTAAATGGTATTTCTGATAAAGAGGCAAAAACCAAGGCTATGGAACTGATGAAGCGGGTAGGCCTTGAAGATCAGTTAGCCAAAAAGACAGGGAAATACTCTCGTGGTATGAGACAGCGGTTGGGATTGGCTGATGTACTTATTAAAAATCCGGAGATTATTATTCTCGATGAGCCGACTTCAGGGATTGACCCTGCAGGTGTTCAGGAATTTATCGAACTGATTCGCTGGTTGAGTAAAGAAGAAGGACTGACAGTGCTTTTCTCTTCCCATCATCTGGATCAGGTACAGAAAGTGTGCGACCGGGTAGGTTTGTTCAGTAATGGCCAATTACTTGCTTTGATTGATATGGCAGAATTGAAAGATAAGAAGCAGGAATTGTCTGATATTTATAACCATTATTTTGAGGAAGGAGGAGAAAGACATGAATAAAGTCAATCATCCTTTTTGGGTTATCGTCAACAAGGAAATTTCCGATCATGTCAAAAGTTGGCGTTTTATTATACTAATAGGTATTATAGCACTTACCTGTATGGGGTCGCTATATACAGCACTCACCAATATTAGTGAAGCCATCAAACCTAATGATCCGGACGGTTCGTTTCTTTTCTTGAAGTTGTTTACGGTTTCAGATGGGACTCTCCCCTCTTTTGTGCTGTTTATTAACTTCTTAGGTCCCCTATTGGGAATCGCTTTGGGATTTGATGCAGTCAATTCCGAACAAAATAAAGGAACATTGAGCCGTATGCTGTCCCAGCCTATTCATCGCGATTGCATTATCAATGCGAAGTTTGTGGCTGCTTTGATTGTGATAGGTATCATGTTGTTTGTATTGGGCTTTCTGGTGATGGGATGTGGGCTGATTGCTATTGGTATTCCTCCTACGGCAGAAGAGTTTTGGAGAATTGTTTTCTTCATCATTACCAGTATCTTTTATGTAGCATTCTGGTTGAATCTGGCTATTCTGTTCTCACTCCGTTTCCGTCAGGCAGCGACTTCTGCCTTAGCATCTGTGGCTGTTTGGCTGTTTTTTAGTGTATTCTATACCATGATTGTTAATTTGGTGGCAAAAGGGTTGAGTCCGTCACAGATGGCATCACCTTATCAGATTATCAGTTATCAGAAGTTTATTCTAGGGTTGATGCGTTTGGCACCGAGTGAACTGTTTAATGAAGCTACCACCACACTATTGATGCCTTCTGTCAGAAGTTTGGGGCCATTGACTATGGAACAGGTACAGGGAGCTATCCCTAGTCCGCTCCCATTGGGACAAAGTCTTTTAGTTGTATGGCCACAGTTGACCGGATTGATTGCGGCAACGGTTATTTGCTTCGCTATTTCTTATATCATGTTTATGAGGAGAGAAATACGATCCCGATAACCTGCTCACTATAAAAGACGCAGAGGACACGGAGAAACAGGTGAATGGATATACCTGACAAATTGGTTTTATGATAACCGACAGGTCGTTCACTTAAAATCCGTGTCCTCTGTGTTTTTCAGATGAATCTTATGATTGGGAAATCTCGAAGCAATGTTCATTCTGCTCGAAGTAATATTTTATATTCAGATGTTGCAAACGACAGATGGAATCGGCTATAGCTAATCCCAGCCCTGTAGATCCTTCTTTTTTGCTACCCTGATAGAAACGTTCGAAGATATGTTCCTTGTTCAGCGGATGTTCCACTCCCGAATTTCGGAAAGTAATACCGTTCTTAGTAACGGTGATTCGGATATGTCCTCCATCAATATTATGTACAAATGCATTTTTCAGGAGGTTAGTGAGCAAAGCAACAGCCAGGGATTCGTTCATTGTCACCTTGAAAACGCCTTGTTCATCTATCGTGACTTCTATGTTGCGATAATCATAAACTTCTTCGTAATCTTGCAGATATTGTTTGAGAAGTACATTGAGTTCCAATTCTTTGGTATCCGTAAACTGACCATTATCAATCTTGGAAAGCAATAATAGGGATTTGTTTAATTTAGTAATGTATTCTAAAGTCTGATGCGTTTTCATCAGTTCTTCCAGTTGTTTTTCTGATAGCGAATCATCTTCCATCAACATTTCCAATCGATTACGGCAGATAGCAAGTGGAGTTTGTATCTCGTGTGAAGCATTTCCGATAAACTGTTTTTGTTGTTCGAACATCTGCTCCGTACGTTCCACATAACGAATGGCAGCCTCATTTAATTTCCGGAATTCCGTGATTTGAGTATCGTTACTCAAAGGTTTATTTCTTTTTCCTGTTTGATAACCGTCCAGCCAGTGTAGAAGTACATAGAGCGGTCGCATATTCCGGTAAAATACCCATACGGAAATGATAATAATGCAGAATAATAAAGCTACATATAGAAATATAATCCACATTTGGATGGCATCTCTCAAATCATCTTTTTCAATGCTGGGGGTCGATACTGTCAGTTCGTGGTATCGTCCTTCATCATCTTTAAAGATAGTAGTAAGAATACGTGCCGGCTCGGTCTCTCCTTTTTCTTCAATGTATACCATAGAGTCTTTATACTGAATATCCTCCCGGCTTTCCGCATACTCTTTGCTTACTTCCATCATATAATATTGATTGTTGGAGCCATTGGTTTTAGAAGGTAGCTCCTCTCCTGCCAATGCCCGGATAATGATGGTTTCCGAATAATCTTCCAAAGCATCATCCACTTCATCGTTGACTTCATCGATCATCGTAACATAAAAGAAGATAGCCCAGACCGTCAGTATGAGAGTCAGAGCAAGGGTAATACGAAGAATGATGTAATATATTAATTTCATGGACAATAATCTCTTTCCTTTTTATTCTACTATCATTTTATACCCAAATCCATAGACTGCTTTAATTTCAATAGTTGCACCCGAATCCTTGAGCTTTTTGCGAAGATTCTTGATTTGTGCATATATGAAGTCAAAATTATCGACCTGATCGACATGGTCTCCCCACACTGATTCGGCCAAAGTGTTTTTATTGATTAATCTCCCAGGGCGATTGATAAAATATAACAGGATATCATATTCTTTTCTATTTAGTTCCACTTCCTGCTCGTTGACAAATACACGATATTTATCCGGTTCTATCCGTACGTTGCCTTGGCGGATATCAATCTCTCCATCATGCTGATGGCGACGAATCACGCTTTTAATTCGTGCATTTAGTTCAACCAAATGAAATGGCTTTGGCAAATAATCGTCCGCTCCCAGTTCTAATCCCAAAACTTTGTCTTCCAGAGAGTCTTTCGCGGAAATAATAATCACGTTCTCCCGCTTATGGAGAGCTTTCAGTCGTTCAAGAAGATCAAGTCCGCTTCCGTCCGGTAGCATGATGTCCAATAAGATACAATCATAGTCGTAATCTTCAATTTTGCGTAGAGCAGAATTGAAGTCACTGGCTGTTTCTACAACGTAACGTTCTTTTTCAAGTGAACATTGAATCAGTTCTCTCAAAGAGGGTTCGTCTTCTACAATCAATATCTTCATAATTTTGTCTCCTTTCTTTTTTACATACTACAAAGAAAAGGGATATTTCTGAAATAAAACTGAAATGGATTGAAAAAAGAGCTTGAAATAACTATTGAATGTCTAATGAACTGTTAGGACAGGCCATAAATAATATAATATGGAAGGAAAAAAAGAAAAGGATGAAAGCGATTGAGCCGTTTCCATCCTTTTTATAATTATGTGCGAATTTTGTTTAATAAGAACGTGCAAATATCACGCGGCAAGCAGATGGTTTACCTGTTACCATACATTTACCAGGTTCTTTGTCTCCCGGAACAAATGACTCGAACGGAATACAACGAATGGTTGCTTTAGTTTCTTCCTTAATTTTTTCTTCGGTTTCAGTAGTTCCATCCCAATGAGCCAGAATAAATCCGCCTTCTTCGATTTTTTCTTTAAATTCGTCATAGGTGTCTACTGTTGTAATCTTGGAGTTACGGTAGTCCAATGCTTTCTTGTAGATATTAGCTTGCATTTCTTCAAGCAAATTCTGAACGTATGTTTCAATGCCTTCACAAGTAACCGTTTCTTTTTCCAGTGTATCACGGCGCATCACTTCCATAGTGTTGTTTTCAAGATCGCGACCACCCATAACCAAACGAACAGGTACACCCTTCAATTCATAATCAGCGAATTTGAAGCCCGGGCGTTTGTTATCTGCATTATCATATTTCACAGAGATACCCAATGCTTTCAACTTAGCTACAATGCCTTCTACTTTAGCGTCAATTTGTTTCAGTTGTTCGTCATTCTTATAGATAGGAACGATTACTACCTGAATCGGAGCCAAATGTGGAGGTAATACCAATCCGTTGTCATCCGAGTGAGTCATAATCAATGCACCCATCAAACGAGTAGAAACACCCCATGAAGTAGCCCAAACATACTCCAACTTGTTTTCCTTGTTAACGAACTGAACATCGAATGCCTTTGCAAAGTTTTGTCCCAGGAAGTGGGAAGTACCACTTTGCAATGCTTTTCCGTCCTGCATCATGGCTTCTATTGTGTAAGTGTCAAGTGCACCTGCAAAACGTTCATTGGCTGATTTCACTCCCTTTACAACGGGAACAGCCATATATTTTTCTGCAAATTCACCATATACATTCAACATTCTGATTGCTTCTTCCTCTGCTTCTTCACGGGTAGCATGAGCGGTATGTCCCTCTTGCCACAGGAATTCGGCAGTACGCAGGAAAAGACGGGTACGCATTTCCCAACGGAAAACATTCGCCCATTGGTTGCAGAGAATAGGCAGGTCACGGTATGACTGAATCCAGTTCTTATAAGTATTCCAGATGATTGTTTCTGATGTCGGACGGATAATCAATTCCTCTTCCAATTTAGCTGCAGGATCTACTACAACTCCTGAACCGTCTTCCGCATTCTTCAAACGATAATGTGTTACTACGGCACACTCTTTCGCAAACCCTTCTACGTGTTCTGCTTCGCGGCTTAAGAATGATTTCGGGATTAATAGCGGGAAGTATGCATTTACGTGTCCTGTTTCCTTGAACATGTCGTCCAATTGACGTTGCATTTTCTCCCAGATAGCGTATCCGTAAGGCTTAATCACCATACATCCGCGCACAGCAGACTGTTCTGCCAAATCAGCTTTTACCACCAAATCGTTATACCACTGTGAGTAGTTTTCACTACGTTTGGTAAGGTCTTTCAGTTCTTTTGCCATTATATTTTTCTATTTAAAGTTTTCTTGAGTGTTAAAACAGGGTGCAAAAATACGAAAAATGCATGAACTGCCCTATTCTTCATGCATTAATTTTCTAAAGTCATGTACTTCTATATTACATATCTCATTTTTCATATTCGTTATATAGTTGCATCCGCGACTGTGCTTGTTCAGCATAGCGCTTTTTTGAGAACTAAAGGCACTATGACCCGATGAAAAGGTTTTATACAAAAGAAATAAGCCTTTCCTACCCAATTATGGTATTTTACTAATGTGGTAACCTCAATCATTTGTTTTCCTGTTTCCAATGGCGTAATGAAAATATCGACATAAAACAATAAATGTTTATCGTCTTTTCTCATAATTGCTTCTTGCTTGTCTTCCTCTATAATAAGTTCTTCACTTTCAATAGCTTTAGTTTCTATACCGAAAGGTTTGACTAAACAGGCCCTTATTGCATACAACATTCGGAGCCAAGCGGGGTTATGAGCAAAGACTTTTAAAATAATATCTTTAGGAGACAAACGATTTTCTGTAACTTCTATGGAAAAACTGTCACTGTAATCTACGGGGAGATATTTCTCTATTTCCTTAGCCATATTGGTTATTCAATTAGGGTTATTCTACAATATGTTCAGTTTAGGTTTCGTCCGATAATAGATAAAACCATAGAAAAGGGGGCTTGAAAAATAAAAGATCAGGCAGTTTTTTTTAAGATAACCACCTGATTTTCAAAAGAGCGGTAAACGAGGCTCGAACTCGCGACCCCCAGCTTGGGAAGCTAGTGCTCTACCAACTGAGCTATTACCGCATATTTACTGCATTTCTCGACTCAAAAGCCTTATGAAATGATGATGCAAAGGTAAACATAATTTTTATATCTCAAATAAAATCGCAGAAATTTTAATGCAAGAAAAAAGAGAAATTAAAGCCTCTTCAATTCTTTTGTTTTGATGAAAAACAACCGGATATGAAAAAACGCATATTAGTAGCCCGTATAATTAAAAATATACAGATTGGCGATAGTCGCTATAGAAAAAATTCCAGGATTTCCGGTTAATAAGATTCAGATATAAACTATTTTAGTGAATAATCTATCACTAGGTTCTAAATAGAGAATGAATATTGAATATGTGAGAACAAAGTTGCTTATATTATTTCAAATTGACAGATTTAGTTTCTAGCAAAATAAATAAGATTTAGAGACAAACTGGTACTTTATGGGCTGTTTGGTAGCTTTCTTTTAAAGGGAGAACACGCTTCTCACCGACCAACGGTTGGTTCCATTTAAAGGAACAGAGCTTTTCCTTTAAAGAAACAACTCCAATATGCATTTATATTTTGTATAATCAAGTAGTTTATATCCATTAATAACACGCTTATTGCATATACTTGCATTATTTTATGCATCATTTTTTCTATCTGATAGAAATGATACAAACGTGATTCAAAGAGAAGATGAAAAATAGAACATCTTATAAAAAAGCGTTGAAACCTTCTTTTGTTGTATTGCTATATTCTTTCTGATGAACAAACCTCTCTTTTCATCTGTTAGAATATCTCAAATTCAGATATAACCTAACCAGTATGAAAAAAAATAAGCGACTTTGTATACTATTGACTTTGTATTTTTCCATCGGTCAGATAGATGCACAGATACCATTAAGTTTCGAAGAATCACTGCATCTGTTGAATCAAGGAAATCAGAGTCTGAAAATAGCGGATAAGAGTATTGAGATTGCGAAGGCTGAACGTGATAAGTTGAATGCTTTTTGGTATCCCAGTCTTCAGTCTACAGGTGCGTTTGTACACATGTCGGAGAAGATCGAAGTTAAACAGCCTTTATCGCAGTTTACCGATCCGGCTAAAGACTTTGTACATTCCATTATTCCGGATGACCAGATCATTTCGTCTATACTGGATCAAATTGGGGCAAATACCCTTATATTTCCTTTGACTCCAAGAAATTTGACAACTGTTGATTTATCAGCCGAGTGGGTACTCTTTTCCGGTGGTAAGCGTTTTCATGCCACCAACATCGGAAGAACGATGGTTGATCTGGCACGGGAAAGTCGGGCACAGGTATCGGCCAATCAGCAAAGTTTATTGGTTGAAAGCTATTACGGGCTTCGACTGGCACAACAAATTGTGACGGTTCGTGAAGAAACCTACAACGGATTGAAGAAACATTATGAAAATGCCTTGAAGTTAGAGGCAGCAGGAATGATTGACAAAGCAGGAAGGCTTTTTGCCCAGGTAAATATGGATGAAGCCAAACGTGCATTGGAAGCTGCGCGAAAAGAAGAAACAGTAGTGCAAAGTGCCTTAAAGGTTTTGCTGAATAAAAAGGATGCAGATGCCAATATCATTCCTACCTCTCCCCTTTTTATGAATGATTCATTGCCACCTAAAATGCTATTTGATCTTTCAGTAAACAGTGGGAACTATACACTCAACCAATTACAGCTGCAGCAGCATATTGCCAAACAAGAAGTGCGGATTGCTCAAAGCGGCTATTTGCCGAATATAGCCCTTTTTGGAAAACAGACCTTGTATTCGCATGGTATTCAGAGTAATTTATTACCGCGTACCATGGTAGGCATTGGTTTTACATGGAACCTCTTTGACGGACTGGATCGTGAAAAAAGAGTGCGGCAATCAAAATTAACGGAACAAACTCTGGCTTTAGGCCAGATGAAGGCCCGTGATGATCTGGCTGTTGGGGTAGATAAGCTTTATACGCAGCTGGAAAAGGCACAGGATAATGTAAAAGCTTTAAATGCAACGATTGCTTTAAGTGAAGAATTGGTACGCATCCGAAAGAAATCATTTACAGAAGGGATGGCAACTTCTACCGAAGTTATTGATGCTGAAACCATGCTTGCCAGTGTAAAAGTGGCTCGCCTGGCAGCATATTATGAATATGATGTGGCACTAATGAATCTACTCTCGCTTTGTGGCACACCGGAACAATTTGCAAACTATCAACCTAAACCGTAACAAACAATGAAACCAACTAGTAAAACCCTATCATGGGCTTTTGTCATCATTCTTCTGGCTGTCGGTATTTTCACCGGCTTGGGAGTTATATTAATGCATAAACAGCCGCTGGTCTTGCAAGGACAAGCTGAAGCAACAGAAATCCGTATCAGTGGGAAACTTCCCGGCCGTATCGACACTTTCTTCGTTCAGGAGGGAGACTGGGTACACCGGGGAGATACTCTTGTCGTCATTAATAGCCCTGAAGTACATGCCAAGTATCAACAAGTGAATGCCTTGGAACAGGTGGCAGTACAACAGAACAAGAAAATAGATGCCGGAACCCGTCGTCAGATCGTGGCTACTGCACTGCAATTATGGAATAAAACGAAGAGCGATCTTACTCTCGCCCAGACAACTTACAACCGTATTCTTACTTTATATAAGGACAGTGTCATTACTTCTCAAAGAAAGGATGAAGTAGAAGCTATGTATAAAGCGGCTGTAGCAGCCGAACGTGCTGCCTATGAACAGTATCAGATGGCTGTAGATGGTGCACAAAAAGAAGATAAAGCGTCTGCTGCCAGCATGGTGGATGCTGCTCGAAGCACAGTGGATGAAGTCTCGGCTTTGCTGGTCGATGCTCGGTTGACCGCTCCGGAAAACGGTCAGATAGCAACAATCTTCCCTAAACGTGGAGAGTTGGTTGCACCGGGAACTCCCATTATGAATTTGGTGGTGATGGATGATATACATGTTGTTCTTAACGTGCGGGAAGATCTGATGCCGCAATTTAAAATGGACGAAACATTTGTTGCGGATGTGCCCGCTATCGGTAAAAAAAATATTGAATTCAAAATCTATTATATTAGTCCGCTAGGCAGTTTTGCTACCTGGAAATCAACCAAGCAAACCGGAAGTTATGACTTACGTACCTTTGAGATTCATGCCCGTCCAACCCAAAAGGTGGATGACTTGCGTCCCGGCATGTCCGTGTTATTGACTTTAGATTAATCGACATCAAATAAACCAGAGAATGGATGAATCACAAACATATTCCCCTTTTCGTTCCGTACTGCTCAGAGAGTGGTGGCGAATGACTTCACGGCGCCTTTATTTTGGTGTCTGCATTGTCTTGCCATTGTTCACCCTTTTCTTTATGGCTACGATCTTTGGTAACGGACAGATGGAAAACATTCCTATTGGTATTGTCGATCAGGATAATACTGCTACTTCCCGGACGATAGTCAGGAATATTTCTGCCGTACCAACTTTTAAAGTGACAAAGCATTTTGTAAATGAAGCAGCTGCCCGTGAATCTGTGCAAAAGAAAGAGATTTATGGATATCTTTCCATACCTCCCCAATTTGAACAGAATGCGATTACCGGAAAGAATGCAACACTCTCCTACTATTATCATTATGCATTAATGTCGGTAGGTGGTGAGTTGATGGCGGCATTCGAAACTTCCTTAGCTCCGGTGGCTCTTTCTCCTGTGGTGATGCAAGCGATGGCACTCGGAGTAGAACAGGATCAGATTACCACCTTTTTATTACCCGTACAAGCTAATAACCATCCGATATATAACCCTAGTCTGGATTATTCGGTATATTTAAGTCAGCCCTTTTTCTTTGTGCTGTTTCAGGTTTTGATTCTGTTGATTACCGTGTATGCGGTTGGCATTGAAATCAAGTTCCGCACAGCAGATGATTGGCTGGCGACTGCAAAAGGCAATATAGTGACAGCTGTTTTAGGTAAATTATTACCTTATACCATTATATATATACTGATAGGATGGTTGGCTAATTACGTCATGTTTGGTATTTTGCATATTCCTTTTCAGGGGAGTTGGTGGTTAATGAATATCATGACTGTGCTTTTCATCATTGCAACACAGGCTTTAGGGCTGTTTTTATTCTCGCTGTTTCCGGCAATATCGTTGGTTATAAGTGTAGTTTCTATGGTAGGTTCTCTGGGGGCTACTTTGTCCGGAGTAACCTTTCCGGTTCCCAATATGTATCCGTTGGTGAGGGATGCTTCCAATTTGTTCCCTGTCCGTCATTTTACGGAAATGATGCAAACCATGCTCTATGGAGGCGGTGGGTTTATCCATCTTTGGCCGTCGGCTGTGATACTCTGTATCTTCCCGTTGCTGGCCCTGTCGCTGCTTCCTCATTTAAAACGAGCTATAGAAAGTCATAAGTATGAAAACATTAAGTAAGTTACAACAGTTGTCATTCATCATTCGTCGTGAATTTCTAGCTATCAGTACCAGTTATGCGGTTTTACTGGTGTTGATGGGAGGAATCTTCGTTTACGGGTTGCTCTACAATTATATGTATGCACCGAATATTGTAACCGATGTACCTGTTGCCGTAGTCGACAATTCGCACAGTGAATTGAGCCGTGATTTTATCCGTTGGCTGGATGCTACTCCCCAAGCAGAGATTTTTAGTCAGGCTATGGACTATCACGAAGCAAAAGAATGGATGAAAGAAGGCAAAGTACAGGGAATACTCTACCTGCCTCATGATTTTGAGGAACGGGTGTTCCGGGGAGATGAAGCCGTATTTTCCCTTTATGCAACTACTGATGCCTTCTTGTATTTCGAAGCTTTGCAAGGTGCTTCTTCACGTGTCATGCTGGCTATTAATGATAAATACCGGCCAGATGAAGCAGTGTTTCTTCCACCACAAGGATTGCTCGCCGTAGCTATGGCGAAACCGATCAATGTGGAAGGCACTGCACTCTACAATTATACCGAAGGATATGGTTCCTATCTTATTCCGGCAGTCATGATGATTATAATTTTCCAGACCTTGCTGATGGTTATTGGTATGGTGACCGGAGAAGAATACAGTAGTAAAGGAATCCGTGCATATACTCCTTTGGGGTATGGCTGGGGAGTTGCTATTCGTATAGTGGCAGGAAAAACGTCCGTATACTGTACTCTTTATGCCATCTTTGCCTTTTTTCTATTAGGCTTGCTCCCTCACTTTTTCAGCATCCCCAATATTGGAAACGGATTGTACATCGTACTATTATTGATTCCATATTTGATGGCAACTTCTTTCTTGGGATTGGCTGCATCCAGGTATTTTACGGATTCTGAAGCTCCCCTACTCATGATCGCCTTCTTCTCCGTAGGATTAATCTTTCTTTCCGGCGTTTCCTATCCAATGGAACTAATGCCCTGGTATTGGAAAGTAGTCCATTACATTTTCCCAGCTGCACCAGGCACACTCGCTTTTGTGAAACTGAATTCTATGGGAGCCAGTATGGCTGATATCAGACCGGAATATATAACTCTCTGGATACAGGCACTTATTTATTTTACAATAAGTATATGGGTCTATAAGAAGAAACTGGAATCAAATCTGATTAGTTAAATTAACAAAAACAAAACATGCGCTAATTATAACATATAGCAAAAGAACACTTTCAGATAAATCAACTTCGCAAAGTAAATAATCAACTTTGGAAATAAAAATGTTTCTAAATAGATGTTTTCTTGTAGAATCTCTCCTATTTCTTTGCATTTGTCATTGTTTTTGTCTAGTTTCGTTAACTGTTATGTTTATATGATCGTTAGAAGTAGTTTAAAAAACAACTATTTATATGAAATACATTGTATATATTCTTCTCTTTTTTCCTGTTTGGGTTACAGCACAAACATACAAATATATAGGAATAGAAGATGGCTTGAGCAATCGCCGGATATTCAATATTCAGAAAGATGCTCAGGGCTATATGTGGTTTCTTACAAATGAAGGGATGGACCGATACAACGGTAAAGATATAAAACACTATAAATTAAATAAAGAAGGCACTATTTTGGATGCTCCCATACGTTTGGGATGGTTATATACAGAACCACATATCGGTATATGGGTGGTTGGCAAACAAGGACGAGTCTTTCAATACGAAGCCGACAGAGACGATTTCAAAATGGTATATAAATTACCGGATACCTCTGAAGCAATAAGTTGTGGTTATCTGGATCGCAATGATAATATCTGGATATGTCGTAAAGATACTGTATTGCTGTATAATATTAAAGATGCTCATATAGTTCGATTTCCCAATGTATTGCATAGTAGTATTACGGCAATAGAACAAGTAGATGAGCACCATTTCTTTATAGCAACGGAGACGGGCGTACGATATGTCAAACTGGAGAATGGTATTTTAGAGACCATGCCTGTTGAAACACTGGACTATTTTCATGCACAGGTGAGTGAACTGTATTTTCATCGGCAATTAAAAAGATTGTTCATTGGTTCATTTGAAAGAGGAGTTTTTGTGTACGATATGAATACACAGGAAATTATACGTCCGGACGCTGATCTTAGTGATGTAAACATAGCTCGTATCAGCCCATTGAATGAAACAGAGTTACTGATTGCAACGGAAGGAATGGGGGTGTATAAAGTTAACGTAAATACCTGTGAACTGGAAGATTACATTATTGCTAATTATCAGAGTTATAATGAAATGAATGGAAATAATATCAATGATGTTTTTGTAGATGAAGAAAAGCGGATATGGCTTGCTAATTATCCAACAGGAATTACAGTGATTGATAATCGCTATGAAAATTATCATTGGATGAAACATGCTATGGGTAATGCACAGTCATTAATCAATGATCAGGTACAAGCGGTTATCGAAGATCATGAAGGTGATCTGTGGTTTGGAACTAGTAATGGTATTAGTCTTTATAATTCAAAAACAGGTCAGTGGCATTCATTTCTAAGCTCTTTTAATCATCAACTAAAGGACAAGAATCATATATTTATTACTTTATGTGAAGTGGCTCCTGGCATTATATGGGCAGGAGGATATACTTCCGGCATTTATAAAATAAATAAAGAAACGCTATCAGTTGAATACTTCTCTCCTTACCTTCTTTCTCACGTCAATATGCGTCCGGATAAATATATTCGTGATATAGTTAAAGATTCAAGAGGACATATCTGGTCGGGAGGCTATTATAATCTAAAATGTTTTGATTTGGAGACTAACAGTGCACGTCTATATCCGGGACTGAATTCCATAACATCAATTGTTGAAAAAGACAAAGATAATATGTGGATCGGAACTGCTGCTGGCTTGTATTTATTGAATCGAAATACTGGTGAATATCAGTATATTGAAATGGAGATAGGAATCACTTATATTAATACGCTTTATCAGGCAGATAATGGGTTGTTATATATCGGGACAAATGGTATGGGAGTATTTATCTATAATCCTCAAGATAAGACTTTCGAACATTATTTTTCTGATAATTCTGCTTTAGTTTCAAATAGAATATTTACAATATTGCCGGAAGTAGATGGACGTATAATGATGAGTACAGAGAACGGAATAACCTGTTTTCATACTAAAGAAAAGATATTTCGTAATTGGACTAGAGGAGAAGGCTTGTTGCCTGCATACTTTAACGCAGCGGCAGGAACGGTGCGTAAAAATAAAAACTTTGTATTCGGTAGTACGGATGGAGCAATTGAACTTCCGATGAATGTGAAATTCCCGGATTATAAGTTCTCCAGATTGGTATTTAGCGACTTTCATCTGTCTTATCAACCTGTTTATCCGGGTGTCAAGGATTCTCCTTTACAGAAAAGTATCGATGAGACAGATGTATTAGAGCTGGCTTATGATGAGAATACGTTTTCATTTGAAGTTTCTACAATCAATTATGATTCTCCCGGAAATGCACTATATTCGTGGAAATTAGAAGGCTTTTATGAGAAATGGACTCAACCGGGAGCAAATAATTTGATTCGTTTTACCAATTTGCCTCCAGGTAGATATATTCTTCATGTACGTGCTATATCCAGAGAAGAACATGACATTGTTTTTCAGGAACGTGCTATGAAAATTATCATCACGCAACCTTTTTGGTCGAGTTGGTGGGCTATCTTGTGTTATATTCTGTTGGTAATAGGGGGATTTTATTTTGTTCTACGTGTGATAAATCTAAGAAAACAAAAGAATATATCTGATGAAAAAACGCAGTTCTTCATCAATACGGCCCATGATATACGTACTCCATTAACTTTAATAAAAGCACCTTTGGAGGAATTATTGGAAGAAGAGACGCTTACCGACAATGGAATAACTCGTACGAACATTGCATTGAGGAATGTGGAAGTTCTTTTACGCCTGGTCAGCAATCTGATTAATTTTGAGCGAACGGATGTATATTCCTCTAAAATGAGTGTTTCCGAGTATGAGTTGAATACCTATATGAATGAAATATATAATTCATTCTCTTCTTATGCTGCCATTAGGCGTATTGAATATACATACGAGAGTACTTTCAGCTATATGAATGTATCGTTTGATAAGGAGAAGATGGATTCTATTTTGAAGAATATAATATCGAACTCGCTAAAATATACTCCGGAAAATGGAAAGGTCAGCATTTCCGTGTCCGATACGAATGATTCATGGAAAGTGATAATCAAGGATACAGGTATAGGTATTCCTGCCAGTGAACAAAGTAAGTTGTTCAAGCTTCATTTCCGTGCCAGCAATGCTATTAACTCTAAAGTGACGGGTAGTGGTATCGGATTAATGTTGGTAGGAAAACTGGTGAGCCTTCATGGAGGTAAAATTAGTGTAGATAGTGTCGAACATCAAGGTACGACAATCAAAATTGTTTTTCCGAAAAAGAATAAGACTTCTCAAAGTATCAGTGACGAAGCATCTTCTAAATTTGAGGCGTTGGCTCCTGTACTGCCCGCTCCGAATGTACCGGCAAAGACAACCGCTACGATAGATGATCCAAATTTACGACGGATTCTTGTTGTAGAAGACAATGATGAGCTACGCTCCTATCTGGTCAGTTCATTGTCTTCTATATATAATGTACAAGCTTGCGCTAACGGAAAGGAAGCATTGATTATTATCAAAGAATATTGGCCGGAACTGGTTCTTTCTGATATCATGATGCCAGAGATGCGGGGAGATGAATTGTGTGTGGCTATCAAAAGTGATATTGAAATTTCACATATTCCTGTGTTGTTGCTCACTGCTTTGGGAGAAGAAAATAATATTCTGGATGGACTGTCGATTGGTGCGGACGAATATCTCATCAAACCTTTCAGCGTGAAAATATTACGGGCGAATATCGCTAATCTGTTGGCAAACCGGGAACTGTTGCGCATGAGATATACCAATCTGGATATAGAAGCGAAATCAATGGTTCCATCTGCAAACGGTACTAACAGCCTCGATTGGAAGTTTATATCAAATGTAAAGAAAATCGTGGATGAGAATATAAACAACCCTGAATTTTCCGTTAATGTGCTCTGTGAATCAAGTGGCATGAGCCGTACCAGTTTCTATTGTAAATTGAAAGCATTGACGGGACAGTCTCCGACAGAGTTTATTCGGGGGATGCGTTTGAAACGTGCTACCGAGTTATTGAAAGAGGGTGAATATGCTATTAATGAGATTTCAGACATGGTTGGATTCTCTGAAACTAAATATTTTCGGGAAGTATTCAAAAAATACTATAAGATGAGTCCGAGCAGGTATGCTAAAGAAGGAGGCAATCCCTCTGCTGAACTGGAAGATGACGAAGAAGATTGATAAATAAAAAGCGAATAGATACGTTGTATTTAAAAAAGTTCTCCTCTGTTATGGGTATCTATAACAGAGGAGAACTTTCTTTTTCAAGGCTTATAACTCTTTTCAGGGAAAAGCGGTTATTGATAAGGAAGTTATTTGCGAATCAAATATCTAATGAATAAATAACCTCCGAATACTTGCAGGCACATTCCGGGAATTCCAATGCGGAAATCCTGAATGGCATTGTAGAAATTTCCTATATACATCCACTCTCCCAATGTCCCTACAACTTGATAGGTAAGTACTACGCCAACCAATACCGGGATGGAGATACGTCCGAAACGTTGTGCGGCCCAACCGGCAGCAATGGCGAGCAATACGGACTTTAATAAAATAGCAGGCAGCACCACCGGCATCGGCATACCAAAAAGTGAGGAGTTGATAATAGGGGAAAGAACAGCAGTCAGCAGACCGACTTTCCATCCGTACTTATAAGCTCCGATCAGTGTGAAGAAATAGATAGGCAGCCAGGTTATTCCTCCTTGCGGTATGAGATGAAAAAATTGGGGAAAAAGGATGTTGCCAACGATGAATAACGAGGCTGCCAGATAAGTTCTCACATTGCCGTAATTCAGCGAATAGAGTTTTACAGTAGTTGATTCCATATCATTTTATTATTTAAAAGTTCAAATTAATACCACCCATAAACGTAGCTTTGGGCATGGGATAACCTGCATTTATTTCATAACGCTGTGCCAGCAGGTTCTCTCCTTTTATGAAGAGGTTAGCGAAACGGCAGACACGATAATTCCCACGAAAATTCCATAAAACAAAATGATCCTGTTGCTCGCTACCCTTTACAACAGAAGTATAAAGTCCTTTCACATATTGTACTCCAGTCGATATACTCCAACGTCCGGAAGTATAGTCCGCCCCTGCATACAATTTATGTTCGGGGGCAGCAAGAACGGGATTCTCCATGTGCAACCAGCTATAATTGGCGTTCACATTCCAATGTGAATTGATGTGGTAGCCTATATTCGTTTCAACTCCCCAATTCTCTATCTCTCCGGAATTGATATTCAATGGAGGAAAGAGTCCGTTTGACATAATCAGATTGTCGCCATTGATATAGTAAAGGCTGATTCCATAGGACAATACCCCTTCCAGCAGACGTTGTGAATAGGAAAGTTCATAGTTGATTAGTTTTTCCGGTTTCAATTCCGGGTTGGCAGGAGGAAACATATACATCTCACGAATGGTTGGATTACGGTATCCTTTGCTGACCATTGCTTTAAGTTCTGCATTCTTGGGTAAATGAAAAGCCAGTCCGCCTTGTGGAATCCATTCTGTACCTACGTGTGAATGGTGGTCTACACGAATACCTGCGTCCAGTGAGAACCAACTGCTGATATCCTGACGGAAATCAACGTATCCGGCAAACTCATCCATTTGCTTGTCTACTCCCGGAGTATGTTCACCCGTAGCCAGTACTTTGTTCCATGATTCACCTCCGAAGTGTTGATAATCAAATCCTACGGTCAAACGATTACCGGTAAAGAAAGTGGCACTCTGATACCATGATACACCCAGCATTTTGTCTTTAGAGTTGAAATGTGATTTTTGCGGTTCTTTTCCTATCTGATAGCCATCATTGATTTTATGTCGTCCCCAGTTATAGAAAAAGCTCAAACCTCCTGAAGTCTTTTCATAATGATTTTCCAAAGCGAACGATGTCATTCCACGAGTGATACGAGAATCGTTGTCAATCAGTGGTACTTGGATAGTCCCCGGATTGGAAGCATTAAAATGGGTTACATTCACATCTCCCCATACTTTCCAGAAAGAACTGATATCATAACCTAACTTTGCGTATCCACCATATTGCTCGAATCCCATATCGGGACGATGTCCATCTGTACGATTATATGATCCGGTTACGACGCTACTGAAACGTCCCTTCTTGACACGGTTGGAAAATTCAGTCTGCAACGTGTTATATGAACCGTACCCAACTTGCATATTCGTCTTCACACCTTCTTCCTGTTGCCGACGGGTAACAATATTAATCACACCACCCATGGCATTCGAACCATAAAGTACAGATGCAGGACCACGTAAAACTTCCACTTTCTCTGCCATCATAGATTGATAAGCATCCGCTATCGGATGTCCCATCAACCCCATGTACTGGGGATGACCGTCAATCAGTACCAATAATCCCGCTGTCGGACTACCACCGATACCACGCAAGCTCATGCCACCTGCAGCTCCGGTAGATACGCCATATCCCATGATGCCACGACTGGTAGTGAATAATCCCGGTACCTGCTCCGTTAACAACGGCAAAAGAGAAGGCTCATATCTTTTCTCAATTTGTTGCCTGCCGACTACGGAAATGGTCATCGGAAGATGACGCACATCGGTTTCATTACGTGTTCCGGTGACTACGACTTCATCAATCATATAATTTCTTCCGGCCTGTATGCTATCCTTTTTAGTCTGTGCCATTCCCGAGATGGAAAGCAAGCTACCGAACAGGAATAAACAAGCTGTATTTCTTTTCATACTTTATTTCGTGTTTCAAGTTTCTTCTTTTTACTTCTTATTTCTGATCTTTTCCAGAAAATCGCGGATCAGTGGTAATATTTCTTCTGCTGATTCCACTTCGCTGCACATTGTCTCTACAGGACATCCTCCTGTATGGTTACGGTTCCAGATAAAAGGTACTTTCTCTGTAAAACCAACTTTTATATCTGATTTCTGAAGCAACTCCAGAGCTTTGGTACTGATAATATCAGTATATAACTCTTTGATACCTCCCAGAATCATCAGGGCGGCAGCTCCCTTTCCAACCACCTTATCAGCAATCGAGGCTCCTTTAAGAAACTCCGGTTCCTGGGTCAGTAAATCATAGATATCAGCCACACCGCGTTGAGTGAAAGTACGGATTTCTCCTTTGTTGGCAATAGTACAGGAATATCCTCCCGTATGTAGTAAATTGATTAATTCTTCCATCTTTTCTTTTATAAAGTACCTTGTTTCAATTGTTCTACGAATTGATCTATCCGATGCAGCTCTTTCGGAATATCAATGTTCTGCGGACAGTGTGCCACACACTGGTTACAACCGATGCAATGGCTTGCCTGACGAAGTTTGGGCACGCTACGGTCATATCCGACTAGAAAAGCACGCCGGGCTTTCGCATAATTCTCATCCTGCCCGTTCCTGGGGACATTCCCTTCATTGACACAACGGTTGTAATGTAACAACACAGCAGGTATATCCAACCCATACGGACATGGCATACAATATTTGCAGTCGTTGCAAGGGATCGTTGGATATTTCAACATTAATTGTGCCGTTTCTTCGAGAAACTCTTTTTCTTCATCTGTCAACGGTTCCAAAGGAGAATAAGTGCGGAGATTATCTTGCAGATGTTCCATATAAGTCATACCACTTAACACAGTCAGAATGTCCGGAAATGAACCGGCAAAACGGAAAGCCCAGGAAGCGACACTACTTTCCGGACGGCGTTGTTTGAGCCGTGCCACCAGGTTGTCATTCAATTTAGACAAACGACCTCCTAAAAGCGGTTCCATGATGATAGATGGAATTCCTCGTTTATGCAATTCTCCATACAGATATTCAGCATCCGTATTCCGGGTATTGGTTTCTTTGGCATGTTTCCAGTCTACATAGTTCAATTGTATCTGTACGAAGTCCCACTTGAATTCATCGTGCCGTGAAAGCAGATAGTCATACACTTCGATATCCCCGTGATAGGAGAATCCCAAATTGCGGATACGTCCTGCCTCCCGTTCTTTCACTAGAAAGTCAAGCATTCCGTTATCCAGGTAGCGTCCTTTAAGGGCTTCCATTCCTCCCATGCCGATGCCGTGAAGCAGCATATAATCAATGTAATCTACCTGCAGGTCTGCAAACGATTTGTGGTACATCTTGAGCGATGCTTCACGAGACCATGTATCGGGAGAGAAATTGGATAACTTGGTGGCGATATAATATTTGTCACGGGGATGACGGCTCAATGCAATACCCGTTGCCTTTTCGGAAAAGCCCTGTACGTATGCCGGAGATGTATCGAAATAGTTTACTCCGTGAGCGATTGCATAATCAATCAGTCCATTCACGGCATCCTGGTCGATTACTTCACCATTACCGTTGGGAACAGGTTTGAGAGGCCAACGCATACAACCATATCCCAAGAGTGAAACACGGTCACCGGTAGTCGGAGACGTGCGGTAAGTCATTTTATCGGTAGGCACCTCTCCTTCTCCTGTTGCGCTGCTTGAAGAGGAAGTACCTTTTGAAGAGCATCCGTATAATAGCCCTGTCGACGTGGCTGCACTAATACCTACAATCTTAATGAAATCTCTTCTATTTATATCTTTCTTATTTTTATCTTCCATAATCTTATACTGATTTAGATCAAATAATTCTATGCATCTGATGTCCTGTCACATAAATAGCGCTGAAAGGACGGGACGGACAAAGGTTCTCACACGCCCCACAACCGATACATTTTTCTACATTTACTACCGGAATCTTTGGAGAATCTGTTTTTTCAGGATCGGAAGCTACCATCTGTATGGCACCTGTCGGACAATGGCGGGCACAGTTGCCACATTCCATTCCATCTGTCAAAGGTACACAGTTCTCTTTAATCCATACGGCATGCCCGATCTGAATAGCTGATTTCTCGGCAAGACTGGTGAGATGAATAGCACCGGCAGGACAAACTTCCGAACATTTAGTACATTCGGGACGGCAATACCCACGTTCGTATGACATTTCCGGTTGCATCAATGTCAATAGGTTGTCCGATGGGCGCAATACCTGGTTGGGACAAACAGAGACACATAATTGGCAGGCTGTGCAATGTTGAGTGAAATTGCGTGCGCTTAAAGCACCGGGAGGATAGATAGGATTTTCTCTTTGGGGAATCTTTTTATCTTCGATAGTAGCCAATCCTCCGTCTACTTTTTTCTCTTGTGCTTTCAGTACAGAAGTTGTTGCAAAAATGGCCGATGCTGAAAGGAAGCTACGACGGGCATTGTCTACCTGTTCAGTAGTGACAGACTTTGCTTTCGTATCTTCGCTCGTAGCTGTTTCGTTCTTAGGTTTCCGTCTTGTGTATGTAATGGCTCCATGCTTACACTTTCCGATGCAATCCATACAAGTCACACAACGGCTATAATCTATTTCATGAGCTTTCGGATTAATACACGATGCTTTGCAATTGCGGGCACACAAACCGCAACTATTGCATTTGGAAGTATCAATTACCGGTTTGAATATCGCATATTTGGATATAAACCCTAATACAGTACCTACGGGGCAGATCGTATTACAATAGGTTCGTCCGTTGCGCCACGCCAGAATGAAAAGAACAACAAGGGTAACAATGGCAATCAGCATCGTCGAAAGACTCTTTATCCATACATCTACCTCATAAAAAGCATAACTATCCACTCGTTCGGCGAAGTACGCCAACAGGTTGTTTCCCCATTGCCAGACCGGTGCAAAAAGACTGGAAGCTATCCGGCCATAAGCACTATACGGTGCCAGCAAGATAGCCAAAGAGTTCAATCCTGCAACCATCATAATAATGAATACTCCTAAAACGCCATACCGCAACCATTTCATTGCTGGTGAATAACGGAACCGGTTTTTCTTTTGTTTGCCGGATACCCACGAAACAATGTCCTGAAACACTCCCAACGGACAAATAACAGAGCAGTAGATACGTCCGAACAGGAATGTAAGTACAACTAAAAACAATACGACACCTATGTTCAAGGCTAATAAAGCCGGCAGAAATTGAATTTTCGCCAACCATCCGAACCATGTGTGCAATGTACCCGTGAAGTCGAGAAAGAGCAGGGTAATAAGTGTAAAGCACACAATGGCGGTTGTAAGTCTGATAGTACGTAGCATAAACTAATTAATTTTCAATTTATAGTAGTTATATCTAAATGTCTAAAACTGTCAGGATTGAACCATCTATATTTCAACTTTGCAAAGTTAATCAGGGAAATTTGTTTTTCAACTATACAAATTACAGAATGTTTTACCAATTTCACTGATAACAGACGGGAAAACCTTTAGCCGATTGGGTAAAACACTATTTTTCTAATGCCACGACCTCTCCAATCTCCGGAATCAATACATTCAGAGAATCTTTATTCTTCATCTCTTCTGCATTTTTGAGAGGTTCATCCCAACGATGTTTGGCCAACGCATATTTAGAATGATGTACGGTCAGAACTCTTTTCGCTTTTAAATCTCTGGCCGTCTGTGCCATATATTGGGGCATCAGATGAATTAAGCTCCACTCTTCGTTGTATTGCCCGTTTTCAAGAATTGCGAGGTCGATGCCGGGGAACCGGTTGCCTATTTCTGCATAATGCGTATCATATCCTCCGTCTCCGCCAATGTATATCTTTTGTGAAGGAGCTTCTAGCAGGAAAGAAGCCCAAAGTGACTGGTTGGCAGTAAGTCTGCGACCGGAGAAATGACGGGCAGGCAAACAATGTATCATAAAGCCCGGAGCGAGGTTTGCGTCTTCATTCCAGTCAAGTTCTATCAGACGCTCTTTATCAAATCCCCAATATTCGAAATGTTCGCCAACACCCAACGGACAAATCACTGCTCCAATCCGGTCTTTTAATTTTTTGACTGTGTTGTAATCCAAATGATCCCAATGATCGTGACTAATCACGAGATAATCAATGTCCGGCATATCATCCGGTGTATAAAGTTCCGTACCTTTGAATGGCTTGTTGACAAAAGATACGGGAGAAGCCATACAAAATACCGGGTCAACCAATATTCGCTTTCCTCCCGTTTGAATCAGGTAAGATGAATGTCCGAACCATACCAATATTTCTTCATTACGGCCAATCTTGCGTAAATCTGTTTTTATTGCTTTGACAGCCTGTTCGGGGCGCAAACCGTCTATCTTTCTGAAAATGAACTCCCAGATTCCGCTAAAACGTCCCCTGTCGGAAGTCATCAATAGAGTTTCATGCTGATTTTTAAATTCTCCGTTTCTGTAATTAGGAGATTTCATGACTCTTTCCAGCCGTTCCCCACGGGGAGTTCTGCCGAAACTGGCTTGATTGATAAAAACAATGACTGACACCGCCAGCAATGCTATTACAGCTAATATACATCCTACAATCATACGTGCTTTGAATTTCTTGAATATGATACGCATATAATTCATAACTAAATTATTTCACGCAGCAAATATACAGGTATTCAGAGAGCTTGTTAGTATATATATTACAGATTGTTATACCATAATTACTGAAAGCAGTTGCCTGTTGGGTGTCAGTCTATTGTGTGAACAAACCCTTTTCTTGTTCAGTTATTTAGAAATAAATTTTGTAGCTGATGTTCGGAATCAGACCCGCTCCGTCTTTTTCTTCTACTACACTCGTTCTTTCATTGTATTGATAGAAATGCATTCCGGTGCGCATACCCACATTCAGTATTTTCAGAGAAAACTCGTGGGATACTCTTTTCTTATTGATCCGGAAGCTGATCGAAACATCACCGTTTATAGATGGATTGAATCGTTTAGTATATGCTTTGCTCTCGTCAAAAACGATGTCTTTTTCTTCCTGACTTTTTTCTTCATCCACAGGTGTATAGCGTCCTCCTCCCTGAAAGAACAGACGGCCGTTTACACTTAATACATTCTGTTTGAGTCTGCCAACCATCCATTCTTTTCCGGCGAGCAGGTTCACTAAAAAACTTTTATCCAGTCTCGTATTTCGCCAGATACGGTCTCCTCCCCTATATTTCGATTTGAATAATGAAGCTGTAATCATATAGTAGAAGCCGTTTTTCATGTATTGTTCCAGTGTTATATCTATTCCATAGTTTTTGGCTATTCCGGTGTTTGTCAATATGCGGTCTAAATAGAATTCTTCATAATTGATAATCGAAAAGGAGGAGTTTTCCTCAACCGGTATGTGGAACAAGTATTGATAATAGGGTTCTATTTTCAGATGTAGGCTCTGATTGATATTCCAGTCATAAGTGAATCCGAAATGATGTGCCTTTGAGAAGTCCAGGTACCGGTTTGATTCCTTTTTACCATTGATTATCTGTTCAACAAAGTAATAGTCGAGCCTTTCCCGGCGGCTATGCAAGCCGTAAGCTGCTGCTAAAGAATGTGCAGGATTTATTTTCCATTTAAGGGCAACTCTCGGTTCTATCGACCAGTTCTTGTTTAAAGTAAAATATTGTCCGGTAACCCCTAAACTGGTTGTCAGATTGTTGCTCAAGTTTATTACGGAACTACTATATGCCGAGAGGACTGTACTTTCTCCACTGCCTTTCGATATTTGTTCCATAGGTTTGTTTAATCCCAAATAAGAGCTGACTTTGTAATCAAGATCATATTTAAGTTCCGTAATGGTAATCCCTGTTCTGTTGGTATGCCTCGGACTGAATTTCTTATTCAGATATGAATTGAATACTAAATTCCATCTGCTATTCTGAATATCTGCTACATTAATAATAGCGTCGTCGGTATGTAAGTCCGCCAATGAACGGTCTTTGGAATAGGTAGCGGATAGAGAAGAACGGATATAAGTATTTTCATCCAGTACATATTTGTGCGCTAAGCCACCTGCCAGTTTTTCCAGTTTATTATATCCCGACGACCGGTCTCCCATCGTTTCCCATTCGGAACGTTCCAAAACATCTGCTTTATTTCTGTCTATCAATCCTAATCCCCAGATCGAAAAGGTTCCAGCTTTACGTGTGGGAAAATTTAGTTTGAAGGCTAAATCCTGATATTTCAGGTTGATGTCATTACCCGATGCCAGTGAAGTAGTAGAAAAGCGGTAATTAATCAGGTAGGAACTTCCCCGCTTTTTATTGATAGGTCCTTCCGAGGCCAAATCTATCCCCATGAGCCCGACTTGAAAAGCGTGTTCGTACTTCTGATTATTACCATTTCGCAGATGCATATCGAAAACTCCTGATAAGGCATTGCTGTATTCCGCCGGGAAAGCTCCGTTGTAAAAATCGGAGTTGCCGATGACTTGCGTACTCAAAGCGGACAGGAATCCTCCTCCCAAGCCTGATAAATCAGCAAAGTGAGTAGGATTAGGTATTTCAATTCCCTCCAGTCTCCATTGTGTAAATTGCGGGGCATTTCCCCGGATGGCAACCGCATTAGTACCGACATCTCCTGCTACACCTGCAAATGCAGAACTTAACCGTGCAGGATCGTCAAAACCATTGGCAAATCGGGACGCTTCTTCAATACTAATCATACGTCCTCCTGTGATAGCCATTGGGTTGATAGTCCGGTCTTTTTTTATTTCCGGCTTGACAAGTACTTCAGCCAAATCTTGTACATTCTCATCCATAGGAATCTCTACAAATACTTCTTTGAATGAAGTGACAGATACTTCGCTGATGATACTTGGGCGATACCCCATAAAAGATGCCTGAATATTATAACGACCCACCGGGATATTATTAATCCGGAAATTTCCCCGTCCGTCAGTCGAACCTCCCCGTGAGGGATCTTCTATTATACAGACAGAGGCATATTCTATGGGTGTATTGGTTTTGGAATCAACAACGATTCCTCTTATGGTTTGAGTCAGTTTTTGTGTATCATTGCTAGTAGTCTTTTGTTTGATATCCTGCAAAGAAATTATAATATGATATCCTTTTATCTTATATACATATCCGGTTTCCTTCAATAGTTGAGCCATAGCTTTGTCAATGGTTACATTTTTGAATGATAAAGAGTGCTTCTTTTCGATATTCAGGTTCGATTGTTCATAAGCGATGCTATATCCGGTTTGTGTTTCAATTTGTGCAAAAGCCTCTTTTAATGAGATATTTTTATTTTGTATGGTAATCTTTTTATCTTTATTCTGTGCAATAGTTGTAAGAGATAGAAAAGTAAAAAATAAAAAAATGGCGAGCTTACCTGCCTGTTTATTTGTATTTATTCGATTCATTATTCTATATTTGTATGTTGATACTTCATTTTACGTCACTTGTTGAATGAGGGTAGACATTTCAGAACTGGGAGGAGGGTCTCAAGCTGCTTCCCGGTTCTTTTTATTCATAGGCTGTTTCTTTTTATTGTCGGGTTAATACTATTTTCTTTTCATATTGCTGATAATCAAAGCCGATGATATCTTTCAATATATTTAGTATTTCATTCAGACTTTCATCTTTCAGAAATTTAACCGTATATCGTTTGGATGCGGGGATAATTGCTGTATTATCAATAGTGGTGTTATAGTGCCTTTCCAAGGTTCGGAATATTTCTCCGGCGCTGGCATTGGTAAATACTAGTTTTCCCGCCATCCAACAATTTGTATCATTCGTATCTATCACTGATATGTGAATATCTGATGATTTTTTGTCGTATGTAAGCTGCTCATCGGGCTTTAGTATATGGGGAGGTTGAGACCGGACACTCACTTCCACTTTACCGCTAGTCAATGTAGTCGTTATTTTCTCATCATTAGGATAGGCTTTCACATTGAACCTGGTTCCAAGAACTTTCACAGAGAGTTGGGAGGTTTCTACAATAAAAGGACTTGCAGTATCTTTTTTGACAGAGAAATAAGCTTCACCGTTGAGAATGACCTGACGTTTATCTTTGGCAAAAGTCTCCGGGTATAAAATGGAACTTCCCGCATTCAACCATACTTCCGAACTGTCCGGCAAGATTAGACGCTTCTGTTCTCCATAGGCAACAGATACCTCTATCATTTCGTTTCGGGGAGAAAGATAGTAGAACATTCCTCCTGCCAATAAAAACAAAGGAACAATAACGGCGGCAACACGGGCAAACTTCTGATAAGAAGCTACGTTGGTCAGATGCTCCTTATTATATCCTGTTCTTAAGTTTACCCGTTCCAATGAGACATAAGTGCTCGAATCGGCTTCTACGTCCAATTCATTCCAATAATCCAATGAAGCTTTTGCTTTCGCCTGCTGATTTTGGTCTTTAATGATCCACTTCTGCACTTTCTCTTCCGTTTCGGATGGAAAGCGTGCGGAGAGGAACATTTTGATGATTTTACTGATATTACTTTTCTTCATTTTTGCTGCACTTTACTATATATACAGTTTAGTGGCAAAAAGCTCAATAAGAAAGTGGAAGTTTTTTTTATAAAGCAGAATGAAAAAAAATATAATGCTATAATAGTGATACCAGGAAACATGAAATAACCTTCCGTATTTCTTTCAAAGCAAGACTTAGCTGGCTTTCAACATTTCTTTTGGTAGTATTCAGGCGTTCGGCAATTTCGGCATTGGATAATCCTTCGTTACGACTCAATGTATAAATCATTCTCCGTTGTTCGGGCATTCCTCCGACAAGTTCGTCAATCAGCATTTCCAATTCCTTGGCAATAAGGTCTTCTTCGGAAGTAGAGCTATATCCTGTTTCTTGATTATTGTTCAGATAGGCATCACACACATATTTATGTTTCAGAAAGTTGATTGCTGCATTTCTTGCAATGGTGTGCAAATAAGAATTGAATGATCTGGACGTATCAATCGAATGACGGTTGATCCAAAGATTGACAAATAAATCCTCTGTCAGCTCTTCCGCATCAGGTTCTGATTTTATATATCCGTCAATGAATGTTTTGGTTTTGTTGTAGTATGCTATAAAAATAGTCTCAAAGGCCTTGTGATTCCCATCCTGAAAGGCCTCCAGCGTTTTTATATCAATGTTGTTATTCATACTATCTCCCAATTTTCATTTCATTAGGACAAAAGAAGCAATAATTTATTTTAGATAGATGGTCTTTTTTGAAATATTAATGATATTAGAAAGATTTATTCTATTTTCAAGATTCTCTTCATCTCCGGACGAAAGCTATCACCCCAGATTTCCAGTTGCTCAATCAGAGGAATCAGCGTCTTTCCCAATTCGGTGATAGCATATTCCGAATGGGGAGGAAGCTCCATGAATATCTTTTTGCTGATAATGCCGTGCATCTCCAATTCTTTCAGTTGTTGATTGATGACCCGGGGACTTGCCTCGGTAAATAAACGATGCAGCTCGCTGGGACGTTTCGGACCAGTGCATAATTCCTGAATGATGCAACTTTTCCATTTTCCCCCGATCACTTCCATCGTAATCTTTATCCCACAATCAATATCAAAAGGAATTTTCTTCTTATACATAGTTTTCTGCTTTTCTGCAAAAATAAGGATATCACTACAAAAACAAAAATAATAATCCCCAAATGTAGTATAGGGCTAAATTTATCAGTATATGAATAATTCGTCCCTACTTGCCGATGTTTCAGGTATTCCCTACTTTTGCTTCAAAAAGATGAGAAAGTATTTATTATCACTTGCATTAGTCGTTGGAGTCGTTTCAATGAATGCACAAGAAAAAGTAACAAACAATGTAAATATGGAAAATAAAAAATCAACTCTTCGTTTTATCTATCCTCAATGGCAAGGAGGAATTGTAGATCATTGGATGCCTGATATTCCGGCGGAAGATTCATCCAGAGGCTACTATCTGGGAGCACAGTTATTGAACTATTTAGCCCCACAGACCGGTCAGAATACGGTCGAAGTTCCGGTTTCACTGGATATAAATGACAGAGCGACGGAAAAAGGTATCAGTGCACGCAGTGTCATACTGAAACAAACTAAAGCTGCGCTTGATCTGCTTAAAGAGAATCATCCGGATCGGATTGTCACTTTAGGAGGAGAATGTTCCGTTAGTGTTGTTCCGTTTACTTATTTAATCAATAGATACCCGGATGATGTAGCTATCGTCTGGATAGACGCACATCCCGACATCAATCTGCCTTATGATGAATATAAGGGTTATCATGCAATGGCACTAACAGCTTGTTTGGGAATGGGAGATGAAGAAATAATGGAATTACTTCCGGGAAAAACGGATGCTTCCAAAGCCCTGATTGTCGGACTCCGCTCATGGGATGAGGGTATGCAGGAACGACAAAGAAAGCTGGGAATTAAAGGATTATCTCCACAGGAAGTTGCCAATGATCGTACAAAGATTATGGAATGGCTGAAAAGTACCGGGGTTTCGAAGGTGGTTATACATTTCGATATGGATGTATTGGACCCGGCAGAGATAATCGCTGCCGTAGGCGTTGAGCCTAACGGCATGAAGATTGAAGAAGTAGTTCGTATCATTAATGATATATCCTCCGAATATGATCTGGTAGGACTTACAGTTGCCGAACCTATGCCACGAGTGGCAATCAAACTTAGAAATATGCTCAATCAGTTACCTCTATTGAAAGATTAAATCCCCTTTGACGAGGACGGTAAAGAATACCGAATACATTCAGTAGATACCCCAATAAACACAATAATGGGGCAATACGTATGCGTGTTCCACTAAATATATCGGGATTATAGGCGGCAAGGGTACTCCCCTCGCCGCTCATTAATATATATCCTATGATAATCAATATAGAGCCGATAATTAAGATGACGTAATTTCTTTTGCCCAATACTGTTTTTATTTCTTCTTCTCTTATTCTTTTCGATTTCATATTCTTTGAGTTTAGTTGTGATAATTCATTAGTTGAGTAAAGCGCATATATTTCTTTTCAAATTGCTGATTACTCTGTTCATATCTCTCTTTATCCATACTCTTCAGTAATTCATTACACTGATTCCATTGCCAGAACCTATACAAACAATCCTGTTGAACCATCCCTATCCGGTTATCTCCCAATGAGAAAGCCCAGTCGATATAATTTTCCGATTCTGCTATCAGATGATTCAATAGATCGGTCGCTTTCTGCGTTTCTCCTATGGAAGCATAAGCGGTGGCTATATCATACGAACCACTCTCGTATACTTCAGGAACATTATATGCCGGAATAGCTTGCCCAGCATATTCCAATACTTTTCTGGCACGGATGTCGTCTCCTTGTTTCACCAATTCTTTAGCCAGTTGCGCAAAGAGCCTTCGATGAGAATAACAGATGCGCAGGGTTGTTTCGTCCAGATAAAGTCCGGGAGTATCCAATCCACCGTATTTATATCTGTTCATCACATTCTCGTAGAGCTTCTCCGTATCTATGGCATATCCATTGCCTTCTTCCACGTCTCCCCATTCTTTATAGTTGAAAGGAGTAAACCGGAATGCTAACCCTTCCTGAACAAAGTAGTCATCAAATTTCAGTTTACTGGAGTTGCCTACCGAGATAGCCATGTACAGGGGACGTTCCCAGTTACAGTTAGCCAGGATCTCGAGCATGAGTAAGTCCACTTTAGTCAACAGACGTATATTTTTTAGAGAAATAGACAGTTTATCCGGTATTGCATCTCTTAGTTCTTCCCCTTTTAAATGACGAATGGCTTCAGGCAACATCATTCCAGAACGGAGTACTGCATCCTTATCAATATAAATATTTATAGTATCGGTAGGTATCACATGGAATTCCTGTTTCTCTGCGAACACCCAATATTTCAGGATATTCTTTATTTCATACGGATCATTTCCAAAACTATCACGGGCTTCTTCGGGATGTTTCTGATACAATGCTTCTATCTGTTTCTTCAATTCCGGACGAACAGCCACATATTCGTTCTTCCCTTCCTGGTATTGATTTTGATCCCAACTGATCGGCAGTCCGGGAGCATCGTACAGAGGACATTGTTGCTGATAAATGTACCAGTCGGTCTGCGCATAACTTAAATTGCAGATACGTACATCTCTGCGTACTTCTTCCGTATCCTGATTATACCACAAGGGGAACGTATCATTATCCCCCTCACAGAATATGATCGGATTTCCTTTGTCGGGAAGTGTCATCAGATAATTAGCACCAAAGTCACGACAGGTATACCGGTTGCTTCGATCGTGGTCATCCCAAGTCTGGCTTGCCATTTGTATGGGGACAAACAGGCAAAGCAGCATAAGTAAGCCGACTGGGAGGATTTTTGCCTGTTTCCTGCGAAGCATGTCACAGCATCCGGCGGCTCCCATTCCAATCCAGATAGCGAACGCATAAAACGAACCTGCATACGCATAATCCCGTTCACGGGGTTGTCCGGGAGTCTGATTCAGATAGAGCACAATAGCCAATCCCGTCATAAAGAAAAGGAAAAATAAGACACTGAATTGCTGCTTGCCTTTTTTTCCACGTGTCCATTGCCAATAGATACCGAGTAATCCTAATAATAATGGTAAGCCATAGAACACATTGTGACCTTTGTTCTCACGCAAAGATTCCGGCAAAAGTTTTTGATCCCCCAGTCGCAGATTATCAAGCCAGGAAATTCCTGTAATCCAGTTACCATGTTCCGGTTCACCGCTTCCTTGAATATCATTCTGTCGTCCGACAAAATTCCATAAGAAATAGCGCCAGTACATGTAATTGAGTTGGTATGTGATAAAATAAGTCAGGTTCTCTTTTTGTGTAGGAGCCTCATTCGCACCTCCACCGGACCATCCTTTGTAAGAAGCGGCCGAACGATCATTCCACATCCGCGGAAATAACATATTTTGAGTGTAGCACACGTCTTCCTTATAGCGAATAATTTTATACTTGCCTTCTTTCTTATCCGGCCGATAGATGGCACTACCTTTTTCTGTCTTTACCTTGTAATAGTCTCCTTCGGGCACATACTCCGGTTCGGACGCATAGGTTCTCCCATAAAGTAAAGGAGCACTTTCATACTGTTCGCGATTCAGGTAGCTTTTGAGTGTGAAAATAGTATCCGGTGCATTCTCATTGAGCGGCGTATTAGCATTGGCACGAATGAGTATGACCGCATAGGTGGTATATCCTATGGTGAGCATGAGTAAACACCACAAACCGGTATTCACGATGCGTTTTCTGAACCGATAAATGGCTCCTATCAGTAAAAACAGGACCAAACCCAGAAAGACGATCAATCCTGACTGGAAGGGTAATCCCATCACATTGACAAAGAATAATTCGAACCATCCTCCTACATCAGCCATTCCGGGTATATAAACAAAAAGAATCAATACAATAAGAATACCGGATAATGCAATGGCCCCGATAACTCCCTTGAGTGATAGAGTCTGATATTTTTGGTAATAGAACACTAATACAATGGCAGGAATACAAAGCAGATTAAGCAAATGCACTCCGATTGAAAGCCCTATAATATAGGCTATCAGGATAATCCAGCGGTCACCGGACACAGAATCTGCTTCATCCTGCCAGCGAAGAATCATCCAAAATACCAAGGCTGTGAGGAAAGAAGAGAAGGCATATACCTCCCCCTCTACCGCACTAAACCAGAATGTATCACTGAAAGTATAAGCTAAAGCTCCCACAAAACCTGCTCCCAGAATGATAATAACATCCATAACAGATAATTTCCGTTCATCGCCCACAAGCAAGGCTCTCACTAATCGGGTAATACTCCAGAAAAGAAACAAGATACAACCGGCACTCAATAGTGCATTTAAAAAGTTGACCATTCCCGACACTTGCGAAGCATCGGAAGCAAACTGGGTAAACAGGTTGCCGACAAGCATATAGAAAGGTGCTCCCGGCGGATGCCCTACCTGTAATTTTTCAGCACAAGAAATAAATTCGGGACAATCCCAGAAACTTGCGGTTGGTTCGATGGTCATCCCATACACAAATGCTGCTATCAGAAAGACCAGCCACCCACCGAAATCATTCCATCTTTTAAATAATAAGTTGCTCATTGTTCTGTACTTTTTTATTTGCAAAGTTACAGGACATACTGCTAAAACAGGCATTTTTTACCGGACGGATACGGACGGTCGTCAATGATAATATGTTGATAATCAATAATAATAAAAGTGAAGAGATAGACAAAAACAGACAGAGGATAAATTAGGTACAAATTAATAATGGCATAGTAAAGTAAATGGCATAAAAATGACAATGTATCAAATATGAAAAAACTATTGGGATATTAGGAAAAACAAGTGCCACTCTTGTTTTTTGCTATTTAATTTCGTATCTTTAATGACTTTCATTCTTCTAAAGACAGATAATCATATTACAGAATGACAAATATCACCTTATAAAGTGACATTTGTCACCCTATAGGATGCCCATCGTCCCGTTATAACGGGACAACTACCCGACTGCATAAAAGATTACTAATTTCTGTACCAAAAAACATTAATCTCTGCAACGAAAAGCCTTAAATGTAGTAAGGAGATAATGAATCATTACCAGATAATAATTAATTTCTTGCACAAAATGAAAGATCCCCCAATGATTTCACAATATCTTCCAGTGACTCTTTAGAATTTGCCAACATCAGTTTCTCCGTTTTTATTCTGGAGATTCTCCGGGTCAGCGTCTCTGTAGTCAGTTTCATTAAATCAGCAAAATAAGCCGGTTGAACTCCTTCCCGTAGAAAAGCACATACCCTTAAATCTTCTTCCGTGAGTTTTGGACTTATCCCTTTCAATTTAGAAACAAGTCCATAGACATTCTCTTGAAGTCGCAGCAACTCTGTCCAGTCTTTCTCGGAGAAAGAAGGGATTTTAGAAGACAAAACATTCCGTTCCTTAAATTGCCGTACTTTTGAGACAACCGGAGAACTTTCATAGATATGTAACTGAAGAGACTGATACTTCTCTTCGAGATGATTACATCGCAACATCAGCTTATCCGATTCGACATCTTTCTTCAGTATTTCCTCTTTGAAAAGATCCAGTTGGGAAAGTGCGTGCCGGTTTTTCTTCCAGAGTAGTCCAAGCAACAAAGACATCACACCAAACATACCTAAAGCAGAAGACAGAATGACCGAAGAATCACTTTTGTTATCATTTAATATCAACTGACTGGCGTATGCCTTTCTTTCCATTTCCAGTGCTTCATCAAAGTTACCATATTTCTGATAATAAAGACTACATCGTTTGCATATTTTTGCCAGATGATCGTATTCCTCTGTTTCTTTGGCAAGTTTGATTGCCTTCTTAAAGTGGATCTCTGCATTCTCTTTCTGTTCCAAATCACTTTCTACACAAGCAAGATAATAATATGCTTTAGATTTTTGATATTCATCACCGTGTTTCTCATAATAAGATGCCGCCTGCCTAATCTGCTTATCAGAGGAATGAGGAATGTTTTTATCCTCGTTGAGCTGGGTACACAATAAATTATACTCTGCCAGTTGAGCTTCATTCATTTGGCTTGACTGAATAGTCTCAAGAATAATGGATGCTGTATCAGGGTCCTGCTCCATCAGTTGCGCAGCCTTGTCCAGCCCTTGCTTCACGCTTGTTCCTTCCGGATGGCAGGCAGCTAGTGAAAGGAGCATCATATACAATAAAATTCGAAGATTATTCATAACTCTATTTTTGTCTTTGCAAAGGATTGATTGGATTTGCAAATATAAAAAATAATCGGCATTTATGCTTCTATAAGTTACACAAAATATAGTGACGCTATCCTGTTCTTATAGTGACACTATCCTTGCTAAATGGCGTCACTATCCTGACAGGATAGCGTCACTATGTTTTTTGACAAATATCAAGCCGATGCGGGCTATTAATTAAGAAGATAAGCCGTATCTTTGTAGCAAACAAGAAAATTATATATCATGATTAAAAACATTGTATTTGATTTTGGAGGAGTGATTGTAGATATTGATCGTGACAAAGCGGTTCAGGCATTTATCAAACTGGGACTGGCAGATGCTGATACCCGGCTGGATAAATATCACCAGACCGGCATCTTTCAAGAACTGGAAGAAGGTAAGTTAAGTGCGGATGAGTTTCGGAAACAGCTGGGGGATTTATGTGGCCGTCCATTGACGATGGAGGAAACCAAACAGGCATGGCTGGGCTTTTTCAACGAAGTAAATCTAAATAAACTCGATTATATATTGGAATTGAGAAAGTCCTATCATGTGTATATTTTAAGTAATACCAATCCTTTTGTTATGTCGTGGGCATGCAGCCCCGATTTCTCATCGAAGAAAAAGCCGTTGAATGATTATTGTGACAAACTATATTTGTCTTATCAGGTCGGTCACACAAAACCTGCACCCGAAATATTTGATTATATGGTGAACGATTGCAATATTATTCCTTCTGAAACTTTATTTGTAGATGACGGCGCCTCTAATATCCAAATCGGCAAAGAACTGGGATTTGAAACGTTCCAGCCGAAGAATGGTGAAGATTGGCGGGAGAAAATGACTGCTATCTTAGAGAAATAATCATATTGATTACTAATTTTTATAGTGTATATATGATAGTATCATACTCATGCTACTATCATATATACTGATTTTCTCTCTATTTTATTTCAGGTAGAGAATCTTTTCGCCAAAATCAAATATTACATTAAATTCTTCAAAAAACTTCAATCCTAAAACCCCGACTGTAGTAAACTTGGGAAGTTGTGGGGTTATTGCTATAGTTACATCATAAAAAGGCACATCAGCCATATAGCATTTTTTTGCTAGAAATGCCTTCACTGGCATCTTTCTTCCCTGACTATCGTTCCCTTGCCGAAGTTCTATATTAGAATTATCGATAAACTCTTTATAGGCAGGGTGTTGTTCCAAGAGAAATAGAAATGAAGCGTTTCCTAGGTCTAATAGAAAATCTCCCTCGAGAGAGTAATAATATTTAGAATTGGAAGCTACTTTTAATTCAGAATCGATTGCATACATATTTCCATATCCATCATTCCTCATGGGGTATTTCTTATATTTACTTTTTTTCAGTTCCAATTCTTGTCGGGTTAGTGGCATCATGTATTTAGATGAAATATTTAGTTCCATAATCTTGCTATTAGCATCGTTTAGATCTCCAAAAAGATGAATGGGATACATAATATCTATCTTTTTAGAAGCTATATTAGCAATGACAGTTTTGCCTTTATAAAATAGACCATTTACAAAAATTGTATCATTGGTTATATGTGTACATTTATACTTGTTTCCCGCTAAATTCAAAGTTGCTTTTGATTCAACCAATGAAATGTTTAAGTCGTCTAAATGATTAAATACAAAGGTGCTATCCATAACCAAGATAGGGACACCGGATTCTATCATTCCCCTCACTGGAAGTTTATTTTGCAAGATGAGATTAGCATGCAAATGCCTACTCTTTCCCTTTTTAAGGGGGATTTTACGATCTACAGATTGAGCTGAAAGAAATCCTGAAACTATAATCAAACAGAGTGTAAAAATACATTTCTTCATCATCTAAAATTTTAGTTTGTGCATTTATTAGATTTAAACATATACAAAAGAAATAATAAAAAAGAGAATATTGCAATCATACACTCTTTATCTGAATTGATTTTAATTACTTTTAACCAGCGCATGCCTCCACTTTTTTTATTGCTTCTATATAGGAATTGCATGTTATGAAACTAAACATTCGGATATTCTCTTTATATTTGCTGGAAATACAAGAAATATGCAACCACAAGTCATACTTATCACCGGAGCATCTTCCGGATTCGGCAAGATTACCGCTCAAATGTTATCGGAACGAGGGCACATCGTTTATGGAACAAGCCGGAAACCTTCCGAAGACATGAATCAAGTAAAGATGCTTGTTGTCGATGTTACCAATTCCTTTTCCGTTTGTCAGGCCGTAGAGCGGATTCTATCGGAGCAGGGACGGATTGACGTATTGATTAATAATGCCGGAATAGGTATCGGCGGCGCATTAGAACTTGCTACTGAAGAAGAAGTGAATATACAAATGAATACAAACTTCTTCGGTGTAGTGAATATGTGTAAAGCAGTTTTGCCATCTATGAGAAAGGCGCGAAAGGGCAAGATTATCAATATCAGCTCTATCGGTGGTGTAATGGGAATCCCCTATCAGGGATTTTATTCTGCTTCGAAATTTGCAGTGGAGGGATATAGCGAAGCATTGGCTTTAGAGGTTCATCCGTTCCATATAAAGGTTTGTGTAGTAGAACCGGGAGATTTCAACACCGGATTTACTGATAACCGGAATATCTCCGAACAGACAAGACTGGATGCTGATTACGGAGAAAGTTTTCTGAAATCATTGGAGATTATAGAAAAAGAGGAACGTAATGGATGCCATCCGCAGAAGTTGGGTGCTGCCATCTGTAAGATAGTGGAACGTACCAATCCTCCTTTTCGGACGAAAGTAGGTCCATGGATACAGGTGTTGTTTGCGAAGAGCAAAAAATGGTTGCCTGATGCAGTGATGCAGTGTGCCTTACGGATATTCTACGCAATTAAGTAAACGATACGATATATAAAAGAAACTGTTCCCAAAGTTTCTAAAAGAAAAATCGTCCTTACTACAACCTATCGTAGTAAGGACGATTTTGTAAAATCAAGGCTTTTTTGAACGGCCTCTTTTTTGATTTGAATATCTTCTATGTTTCCGGATTAACCTTTCGGAACCAATTCCAAAAACATGGTAGTAGTCAGCAACACGGCCAGTCCGACGCAAACGCTTATCAACAGCCAATTGATATATTTTGCTTTCGGCTTGGTGTCGGCATGCAGATTATTCAGGAAATACTCCCTAAAGAAAAGATACAGGCCGGGGATCGTGGCACTTGCCAACAAGAAATCTTCCGGAATCTGAAAGAAATAAGTTTTGGATAATCCGATCAGCGACCAGTGGCAAAGGAACAATACCAAAAACATATTGACCTTTTGCGCAAACAGCAATAACAATCCGATGGTAAACACAACTACCGAACAAGGCATGACCGGAGAAGTCATTTCCGGGAATGAAAGTCCGCGTGCCAATGAAACCAAAGGATATATAAAAGGCATTGCCAACAAGACATAAGACAGTAGATCATATTTGTGGGTACGTTCGAAGGTAGTATATCCCGTAATCGTATCCCATATCCAAATGATAGCCATCACACCCCAAAACATAGCCATCACCCCATTATAGCTACGCTCTTCACAGTAGATATAATAGTAGACCAGAGAAATCCACGTATACAGACCTATCATATAGAACTTCATCGCCATTTTCACCCACGGACGTGGTCTGCCGATAAGCAATCCGGTCAATGCAATACCAATCAGAATGATAACTATCTGTAACAGCCAAGTAGCTGAATTATAATATGCAATTGTTCTCCAAAAAATCTCCATAAAAGTTCGTTTTAGTGTCTTGTTAATGAAAAGGCTCTATGTGGGAACAGGAACATCGGGAACGTAGCTCCTACCGCCAACATGAAAATCACTGTGCTTGCTATCAGAGTATTAGAGAAGAACATCGACATAAACTTGTCCAGCTTATCCGGATCATTCACATTTTGCAGACACATGATAAGTGAAAATACCATGTTGTATGCAAACTTTCCCGGAATCATGGGAAGTAACGCCGGAATGTACAATACCGTCATCGGGCAATATACTTTTTTCCCTAACCACAAACTACCGAAGCCGATGACTAATCCGGCAAACAACGAACCTGTGGCAATATCCACGCCTAAATAGGTCATCAAACAAAAACGACAGGCGTGTCCCAGTGCTGCCAGTATGGCAATCATTTTGAATGCACGCAAAGGAGGATCGGAAATCGCACCAAATCCTATACCTGCTATTGCTGCAAAAAATCCATCCGTAAGAATGTCAAGTGCTATCATATCAAATTAAACTGTTTTTTACCATTAATAATGTGAAGGAAAGTCCGATAGCGATGCTGACAATCAACAAAGAAGCCTCTGTCAGACGGGCAAATCCTGTTAATACATATCCCTCTACCACATCAATCACGCCATTAATCAAAGGCACCCCAGGCACAAGATAAAGCACGCTGGTTGCCATGGCAATCTCCGAAGTTGTGTCGAAAATCAGCGCGGTGGAAGCACACAGGGAAGCAACAAAAGCCGAGACTATAAATACAACATAATGATTGATCTTTTTCGCCTGCATTTGTTGTTTCAGGTAGAATCCTGTAATGGTAGCCGAGAACACAATTCCCATCGAAATTAAATCACCGCCGAACAATTTGCAGAAAGACGCATTGGCAAATCCTACCAGTAGTAAAACGAAAAGCGGATGTATCCGCGGAGCAGAAATAATCTTCTTGTATTTGTCTTTCAATTCTTCCAATGACAAATGATTGTCTACTGCTTCCCAGCTTAATGCGCTTAACTCTGAATTATGTTCAAAACTGATCGGGTGTGCAGGAATGTCTATAACCTCGTTACAAGCCTCGTTTGTTTCTTTGTCTATAATAGTCAGAATGATGTTTCTATGAAATACGCTTAATTTGACATCTAGTCCGAAAGCCTCTCCAATACGCTTTGTGTTACGTACTACCCGCGAGGTGTGTACTCCGGCTCCCATTAAATGGGCTGAATATTCTGCAATAAATTTACCTATGGATAATAAAGATTCGCCTGTCTTCATGAATATGATATTTTTAAATCGGGCGCAAAAGTACAAAAAAAATAGATACCTTTGCCGCGATTAAAAATAAAAAATGCATGAATAACCAATTTACGCATCCAAAAGAGAGAATACGCTTTGCCATATTGACTTTTTTCTTCGCTCAAGGACTTTGTATGGCAAGTTGGGCCAGCCGAATCCCTGATTTCAAAGACGTTTTTGCCGCAAATTATGCTTTCTACTGGGGACTGATTTTATTTATGATCCCTGTCGGAAAATTTGTTGCGATCCCCTTGGCTGGTTATCTTGTTTCAAAGTTAGGAAGCCGGAGCATGGTACAGGTCAGTATCTTGGGATACGCTTCATCTCTGCTTTGCATTGGGCTGGCCCATGAGGTCTATCTATTAGGCTTTCTGCTCTTTTGCTTCGGTGTGTGCTGGAATTTGTGCGATATATCATTCAATACACAAGGCATTGAGGTGGAACGTATCTATGGTAAAACCATTATGGCCACTTTTCATGGAGGATGGAGTCTGGGGGCATGTGCAGGAGCACTTATCGGCTTCGTAATGATTTTGGCAGGAGTCTCCCCCATCTGGCATTATACACTGATATTTATCATCATCCTTATAATTGCACTTTCCGGGCGGAAATATTTGCAGGAGAGCGCACCGCAGGAAACGGAAGTTTCTGATACAAAGACGCAGGAAAGAAATACAGCCAAAGCTCCCAATGGTTTTCGCCTGTTATTTCAAAAACCAGAAATGTTGCTTTTGCAGTTAGGACTTGTCGGACTGTTCGCACTGATTGTAGAAAGTGCGATGTTCGACTGGAGTGCCGTTTATTTCGAATCAGTGGTTCATGTACCTAAATCATTGCAAATCGGTTTTCTTGTATTTATGATTATGATGGCAACGGGCCGTTTCTTGACTAACTATGCTTATCAGCTTTGGGGAAAGAAGAAAGTCCTGCAACTGGCGGGCAGCTTTATCTGTATCGGCTTTTTTGTTTCTGCCCTGTTAGGAGGAGTTTTCGAATCTATGGCCATGAAAGTAATTATCAATTCTTTGGGTTTCATGCTGGTCGGCTTGGGAATATCCTGCATTGTGCCTACTTTGTACAGCTTCGTGGGAGCCAAATCAAAAACACCGGTCAGTATTGCACTTACCATTCTGTCAAGTATCAGTTTTATAGGTTCGTTGATTGCTCCCCTGCTTATCGGTGCCATCTCGCAGGCGTTCGATATCCGTATCGCTTATATGCTTATCGGTATATTGGGCGGATGCATCGTATTAATTGTCAGTTTCAGTAGTGCTTTCAATATTCAGGAATCTAGCGATAAACCTGAATAGAACAAATAAAAAACGCAGCCTTTCACAGTGTTTAAAATTAAACTTCCTGTGAAAGACTGCGTCAATCTTTTAATGCCTTAACTAACCTAACTACTTTATCTTAACTATACTAACCTATCTACAAAATACCCGAAAAATCTTTTATACTACTAATAATCCTATCTTTCAATTCGTTATTTTCAACTATTGAGAAGCCACAGTCTACATTTGCCGGAGCCAATAATACAGCTTTAGCTTCTTCTGCATCTGCCATCTCTTCCGGGTGCTCTCTGAAATAAGTTTCCCATTGGGAAGCTGATTGCGGAGTTACACCCAGCACATAGTTGATAAAATCATCATCCGTCAAAAAATCCATTACCTTTGAGCACATATCGCATCCTTTTTAAGCGTTTACATAAGTAGGACGGCGTTATCCTGTCTATGTACTCAACCCATTTACCTTTTTACTAAAATTAACTTGCCAGACTACGCAACTTTGTCAATCCGCGATGCATCAAGTTGCGTACAGACTGATAATTCATATTCATAATCTCGCAGATATCCTCGTATTTCTTTTCTTCTATATAATATAATGTAAGCGCTTCGCGTTGGCGGGGAGATAATTGATCCAGCAGACGTCTAACCAATGAAAATTCATTTTTGCGTTGCTCTTCTTCCATATAATCATCTTCTACATCTGTAGGAGTGGATATGCTAACTTCTTCTACTGCCGTATCAGACATATACATACGTCTGCGAAGTTCATCACACAACTTATTCTTTAAGGAGATGAATAAATAAGATCTCAAATTATCGATTGTTCCTAATTCATCTTTCTTTGTATAGAGTTTCACGAAGATGTCATGAATACAATCTTTCAGTAACTCTTTATCAATGGTCAACTTCAATCCGTAATTAAAAAGGACATTGATGTGCAAGTTATACAGCTGTGAAAAAGCTGCCATGTTTCCCGCTTGAAAAGAAGCGAGCAAAGTGTCGGTTGAATGATTAGTCTGTTCCATCATAGCATTAATTCGATTGATTTGATGTTGCAAAACTAAGCAGTATCGACCGCAACTTTGGGTAAAATCTGGTTTGTGGATTGAAAAAACAAGTATCATGTTTTATAACACTCTTTTACTAGAAATTACCAATAAAAAGCAAAAATCCCGCTGAATGGTCTTCAACGGGATTCTTTGCTTTATAACTTATGGAACCAATAAATGCCTTCTTTCTTATCTGGCACCTTTAGATTGTATAAGCCATTTATTTTCAGTGATTTATTTATCGTTTCAATCTTTCCGGAAGCAGGATGAATGTACTTTAATACATACTTTCCGGACGATAATTGAACAGGAATTTCTGTTCCGGACTTGGAATAAATGATACTTCCAATATCAGATTTTACCATTTTCTTGTACTCATCCGTATTTGTTTCTTCCACTTCCATGGCTGCTGCATCCTTCAGGAACGCTTTATCTGTGCACGGAATTACAGGACATGAACCTCCTGCCATGAATACAGCCCATCCCATAGCCGGATAATTCTGTGCGTAGAATGTCACTGCCTTTTGAGGAAATTTCTGACGATACTCATTGACAGCTTTATATGCTTCTGTGAAAGTCACCTTTCCCACTTTCATCTTACGCATGTGCTGACGTGGCGCCATATTTTTTCCGCCTTCTGGCGCAAAGATTCCATCTGTTTTATAATGCCAGTACCGGATATCAATAATATCTACTACGGCAGCGCGTTTAGGATCTGCAAGGATTGCATCCTGTACGTCTTTCGTTGTACTCAATGCCACTTTCGCTTTCTTCCCGGTTTCAGTTTCCCATTCAGCTATCACGTCCAACCAAAATTGTACGAAGTGCAACGGGCCTGTAAATTCGGCACTTGTCAACTGAATAACATTCGAATTGTCCGCGAAGTTATTCAGGCATTGGCGGATATATTGTCTGTGCAGTTCACGACGGACAGGATGACTGATATCATAGAACATATCCGCCACAAAGATTCGTTTGTCTCCGGCAAATGGAGCAGGTTCAGGAAATCCGGTCTGATTGATGTTATTGCTGCTTCTCCATGGAGAATCTACCCAATGCGCACCGGCTTCCAATATATTGTGCTGGAAATAGTTTTCATGGAACAACAGCAGTCCGTCCTTATTTCCTTTTTCTGCAAATTCTTTTAAGCGGCTCCAGTACCATGCATTAGGGCGTTTCAAATCATATTTGCTCAATCCTTCCCATGCTGTTCCCTGACCGCTACGACCGAATGGCTGTTCATAGAAAGGTCCCCATACATCACCATCCCGACGGCGAACCCGTTCGTGGTCATCCCGGCGACGATCATACCAAAGACCGTAATTCTGATCGAAAACAAGAATGTTTTTCTGTTTCATAAAGTCGACTACAGAATCAATGCGGTCGGTTAATCCCAATCCCTCTCGTCCCGGCACAAAGCGGGTGATGGCCGGACTTGCCTTTTTCAGATAATTGGTTTTGAGCTTTCCGTTCCACCAAGGGGTGGTATGACTACCTCCAACCAATAGAGCTCCGTCCATCTGAATACGTCCATTGGTTACAGTTACTTCCGGTTGGGTTAATAATTTAGCAGCAGAAAAAGAAGAAGAATTTGCAAGTGCAGTGCTCTTTTTCTCTTTAATATCATCGATTGATTTTACTCCGGCTGATGCCACCGAAGGAGCAAACTTGTTATCGCCGATCCAATGTTCCAACGTCAATCGTGGTTTATATGCTTCTTTAGCGAGTTCCATAGCTACTTCCACTGTAGGACTACTGGTTGCACTTGTATTTCTGGGCAGAATACGTGCACGTTCTGCACATTCTTTGTTCAATCGTTCTCCCAATTGAGCATAAAAAATACTACGAGGTTGTACATGATTGTTGGACTGTGCCCATTCACCGTCACCGGAGAATTGTGCCCAACAACCGTATGCACGGTTCATCGCATCTTTTGCCGGGGCATAACATTCGATTTCCGCTGCGGTACATTGCCAAAACAAGCTGTTTGCCGTATTCCAACCAGCTCCGTTTTTATCTTGTCCCAAATTCTTGAAAGTCAGGTTATGACCGTCGATATTTACTACGTCAAACAACAGTCCGCATGCCCAGGCATCAATAGAACCGCTGAATCCCAAAGATTCATACGAATCACATTGTACAAAAGCATTGGGACCGGCTGCACAATATCCGGCAGCAAAGTCATGAATACCCTGTTCCGAATAGCAGCGTTGAAATAAAGTTTGTTGTCCCAACGTATGGAAAGTGCAACGACGCATCCCTCCGATTTCTGAAACGGGTTCTTTCGAGATACAGTCTTCAACGGTAATTTTGGAACCTGTACGCTGAACAATTACAGCACTTCCTGCAAAATGCTTGAAGTTAACCAGTCTCACCCAACAGTTTTCCGCATCTTCAATGGAGATACCTGTCCAGCAATGATCCTCGTCTTTAGGATAACGTTTGTCGTAATCAGAAATCAGTGTCATATTTTCTACGCCACAATCGTGAATACGTCCGTTCCATTGATAAGTCAACAGGGAAGAAGTTCCATAGTTGGCATCCAAAGCTACGGTCAGCGGAGCATCCAGTGTTACCTGGTTGCCGTTTACTTCGCAGACTGTTCTGTCCCAAGTCAGATCCATGTCACCTTCTTTCCATCCCAAAGCACTGATACCTCCTCCAAAAATATCACAACCCAAAGAGGCAATCCATTCTTTGCCGGAAGGACGGGTAACCATGACGCGATCTCCTTTTTTCAGAGAAACACCCGAAGCAACTTCCAATGTTCTCGCGTTTACCGGAACATAGTGGGAAAGCACCTTCAATGTGTCTTGCACATTCAGGTCGTCCATTCCTTCCATGTAGATAAGCGCACCTCTGTCTACGCCTTTTTTCAGCAGTATTGTTTTTTCTTTATCCGTACCCCGCAATACAATTCCGGATGCGGAGATACGAATACTGCCGGACAGGGAAAATTCTCCCTGATCGAGTAATACGGCTCCCCGAAAACCGGAAGCGTCAGGAGTCAGCGAAGCTACATAATCAATGGCACGTTGAATACGCGCAGTATTATCTCCGGCTTTCCAGGGTACAAACACCACATTACGGACAGAAGGAATATCCTGTTCGGAGGATTTATATCCGCATGTAGAGAAATCGAGAATCCGGTTTCCCCGATCATCATTCAGGTAAGTGATCTGGTCATTCTTAACCTGTAAAGCAAAGGTTTGCGCATAACTTTGCACAAACCCAATGCTCAATAATCCTAAAAGGATCGTTCTTACTTGTATATTCATTACAATAAACTTTAATCTCTTTTCATCCGGTTACAACAGACTTTTCCGTTTAGACAATGTATCGTAATTGTTCTTCAAGTCTGTCCAGTCCACTTTCTTTCTGGTGTCTATACCATTGATGTATTTTTCAATATTGGTATATCCGTCACCGTTGCAGTCCATGTTGGCGTCGGTCGGGTCATTCGGATTCAATCCGTTAGCTATTTCCCAAGCATCCGGCATACCGTCGCCGTCCGAGTCTACTACCGCTTTACCTTTATATTCGGGCAGTCCGCCTACCTGACGAATATCTGTGATGATACCTTGCTTGTAAGAATCAGCCGGTAACCGTCTCTTCACGTAAGGAGAGACAAACTCCGGTGCATCTTTCGCATAAATGGCCTTTCCTGTTTGTACGGTTTTAATGACACGTGCATCTACTGCGTCACGTTTCGGAAAATTAGCTCCTACATTATCTAATACAAAGGTATAAGCTTTTTTGGTATCCATTACAGTTACCGATGGCATTTTGAAAGCCTCGTCCGATTTAATTAGCGGCAAGAACTTTGTGGCGTCCACCTCTTCTTTAAGTTGTACGCCTCCGTCCCAGTTATCTTTTGTAACTTTGGCATTGCCATGGATAATATTTCCATTTACGTATGCTTTTCCGAATGAAAGCGGCCTGTTTTTGTCACGTCCTGCTTCCGGTTTGAGAATACGATAAGAAATCGGTTTACCTATCGGAGTGATCGGACCGGGTTTGAAGTAGTTGTTTATCATATTGTAGAAACTGTTGTGATCGCCTCCGTCTACGGAACGGTTCCACCAGTTGAAAACAACATTATTGACGAAGTTAAAGTCGCCGTCCATACCTACCGAACTATTCCGGCTGATGTTGGAAGCAAAGAGATTACGACAGAACATACTGTTATGCCCACCGATGGTTGCACCGAAAGCATGATTGTAGGTATCCAATGCTTCAGAGAAAATAGAATTCTGGATGGTAATGTTTACTGTCGGAAGTTTCAGCCCGTGTCCGTCTGCCCCTCTGTTGTATACATGACGGTAGATAGACATGTTTTCATCCAATCCCCAACTGGCGGAGCAATGGTCAATCATGATATTTCCAACCGCATTCCCTCCTACTGCATCATCACGGAAAGCTACGTCCTGCGCACCGCGGCGGAAGCGCATGTGGCGAATCACGACATCGTGTGTATCGATCAGGAAAGATTGTCCGGTGACGCAGATACCATCTCCGGGAGCTGTTTGTCCGGCAATCGTTACATAAGGGGCACGTACGCTAATCGGGCTTTTCAACCGAATCACTCCCGCTACATTGAATACAATAATACGTGCACCTCCCGTTTCGCAGGCTTCGCGTAATGTTCCGGGACCGGAATCTTCCAGCGAAGTGACTACGATCACTTTACCGCCACGACCACCGGGAGTATACATACCTCCGCCTTCCGCGCCGGGGAAAGCCGGGATATTACTTTTTATCAAATCTTCGGGTTTGGAGGCCCAAGGCTTATAGGGACGACCTTTCTTTGCTTCTTCTAACACTGTCGGCAAAGCTTTTTCCCATGCCGCATCCGATTTCCGTTCAAACTCCGCTTCTTGTTTTGCTCCTCTTGCTTTTACCGAGTCCGGAATTACAGGATACTGGGCTGCCACAGGTAGTACACAGGCAACCAGCATCCACGCTGATAATACTTTCTTAATGTTGTTCATTCTTTCGAATCTTAATTAGGTTTCTAAAAGGACGATTAAGAAAGCATTTTGTAATCGGTTATCTCTCTCCTTTCCGCCATTCATTCATATATTCGCGAGGGGACTGATTATATTTTTTCCGGAAACACTTACTATAATATCCCGAATCCTTGAATCCGACAGCAAAAGCAATTTCGGAAACACTTAAATCCGTATTTTTAATCAGCTCGATAGATTTATTCAAACGAATCTCTTTCACCAGGTCAACGGGTGCCAAGCCAGTAAGACTCTTCAGTTTCTTGAAGAATGCCGAACGGCTCAATCCGATACCGGATGCTATGGTGTCAATGTTAAAGTCACTGTCGTCCATATTTTCTTCAATGACCTGATGTATCTTTTCGAGGAACTGTACGTCTTTCTTTACCAAAAATTGTTCGTAGCTGTCTTCTTCGGTCGTCGTCTGGTTTTCCATTTGCTGACGGATTCGTTCACGGAACAGTTTCCGTTCGGCAAGCAACTGGTCGATACGTGCCAACAGATATTCCTTACTGAAAGGTTTGGTGATGTAGGCGTTCGCCCCTAAAGTGATCGCTTTGGTCTTGGCGCCTTCATCATTCTTCGCAGTCAGGATAATGACAGGGATATGGCTGATTTGGAAATCTTTGCGGATGGATTGCAACATTTCAAGCCCATCCATTTCGGGCATCATCTGATCGGTCACCACAATATCCGGATGATACAGATGTATTTTCTTCAAACCTTCCACTCCGTTATTAGCAATATGGATATTAAACTTGTCTTCCAACTGAAGCTTTATCAACTGGCAAAGGTCTTTGTTATCTTCCACCAACAGAAGGGTCGGTAATGAAGCGTCGATTTCCGGTTCTTCTTCCTCCGTACCGTCTTCGGATATGGCATTTGCAACAGGATCTTGTTCTACCGCAATAGGGGCTGTCTCCGTATCTCCCACATAGAAATCTACTTCCGACGGGCGGTAATGCTCCTTATCCATCAGGAGTTCCACAATAAACACCGCTCCTTGTCCTTCGGGACTTTCGGCACGAATCTGTCCGTGATGCAGATTGACGATCTCTTTTGAAAGTGCCAATCCGATACCCGTGCCCTGATAATAGGAGTTTTTCGCGTTCTCTCCTTGCGAGAAGCGTTCGAAAATCTCGGTCAGTTTATTTTGTGGAATACCTACTCCGTTATCTTCCACCCGTACGTAACAACGTTTACCGTCGTCTGTCAATCCGGTAGTTATATAAATACTTCCTCCGGAATGAGTGAATTTGAATGCGTTGGATATGATGTTGCGGATAACAATGCTCATTTTTTCCTTGTCCGCCCATACCATAATCGGTTCATCCGGCAACTGGAAAGTAAAACTGATCTCGTTTTCTTCGGAAAGTACCCGGAATTCTTTCTGGAAAGAAGCTATCATCTCATTAAAATCAATTAATGACACATGCAAACGCATCTTGCCGTTCTGAATCTTCCGGAAATCAAGGATCTGATTCACTAATTGCAGCATTTGATTGGTGTTCTTCTCCATCAGATCCACATATTGCAATCCTTTCGGAGAGAGCTTTTCGCGTTCTCTTAGTTCCTGTATCGGACCTTTTATCAATGTCAAAGGAGTGCGCAATTCATGGGAGATATTGGTAAAGAACTTGATTTTCATCTCCGATACCTTCTGCTCGATATAAATATCATTCTTCATTTTGAGCATGAAGAAAGCCAGGCGCAGGCTGAAATAGAGAGCTGCCAAACCTAGAATTACATATATAAGGGTTGCCCACCAGCTCAACCACCACGGTGGAAGGATAGTGATGGCCAGTGTACAGTTGGAAACCAGCTCCGGATTGGCTTCATCTACGGTTTCTACACGGAATGTATAGTCGCCGGGAGGTACGTTAGTGTAAGAAGCTATACGGTTCTTTCCGTTATAATGCCATTCTTTTTCATATCCTTCAAGTATATATCGATAAGATACCCGGTTCTGATTATAGAAATTCAATGCGGCAAATTCAATCGTGAACATGGATTGATTGTAGTTCAGTTCGATTGCTTTGGCGTATGTGATGGATTCTTTCAGAATCGGACATTCGCGGAAACTACGCAGATCGCGGTTGGAAACTTTAAAGTCAACAATACGTGTATCGTAGTTCGTATGCAATGTTTCCAGTTTGTCGGGAGAGAATGTCAGGATTCCCTGCCGGGTACCAATCCACAAGTCTCCATTCAAGGTACGGAGGGCACTACCCTCTTCCAGTTCTACGTTCAGGAAACCGTCGTATTTGTCGTAGTTACGAAACTGTTCGGTAGCCTTATTGAAGCAGGACAAGCCAATTTCCGTTGTAAACCACAAGTTGCCGTTTTTATCTTCTACGATGGATTTGACTACATCATTATTCATTCCTTCGCGTATGCCGTATGATTTGAAGATCGGTTCACGCTTTTCTTTATCATAGCGGACTAATTTATTCAAACCGCCTCCGAATACACTTACCCAGATTTGCGAATCAGTATCTTTGTAGAGTACATAAATATCGTTATCCGCTACGTTTGAATTTTCGCTGACTTGGCGGTACGTTTCAAACTGGATCTGTTCGGGGGTAGTGAAATGTCCGTCGAAAGACATCAGGCCATCCATTGTTCCTACCCAAATACGTCCGTCTTCATCTTCCGTCATGGTACGTACCTCCATATAAAGACCGTATGCAGGATATTGTTTCAAGCCATTGTATTTATGTATAAAGGTAATTGCTCCGTTCTCTTCGGAAATTAGATTCAGACCTCCTCCCAGTAATCCTACCCAAATGCGTCCCTGGCTGTCCTGATAGGTAAAGTACACATCGTTGTTACTGATAGAATTCGGATTCTTGGGGTCATTGATATAACGGGTAAAACGCAACCCGTGCGGTGAATTCATGTCCGGTTCGGCTTTAACAAGCCCGTTTCCCTTGGTGGAAAACCAAAGATTACCGTCTTTGTCTTCCATAATATGATATACGGCTCCTAACAGATAGTTCTTATCCGAGAAGATTTGTTTCACTTGTCCGTTACGATCCAGGCGATACAGAGCTTGCCAGCGGGTTCCTACCCAAATATCCCCATTTTGCGCCTGGAAGAGAGCACGTATTCCCTGGTTCCAGGAAGTCGATCTTTCGGGCACTACCGGAGATGGAGAAACTTCTGTCAGCAGTTGGAATTGCTTCTTGGGGAAATTAAGCCGGTATACTCCGCTGCTTGTAGATGCCAGCCAAAGGATGCCATCTTTATCCAGCAGAAGATGGAAGAAAAGCTGATTGGGAAGATCGTCGGAGAAAGGCTTCAATTGGTTGATACGGGTCATTTCCAGTTTCTCCCTGTCGAATAGAAGAATTTCTCCTCCCGGAGTCATAAAGAACATGCCCTGTTCGCCGGCATCCTGCATTTCAAAATTGCCGATTGCGTTCTGATTGGGGAATGTAAAGCGGTGATGGCTCCTGTTCAGGGGATCATAATAGGTCAATGCCTGGTTACCCTCCTGAAACCATACCTTATCATATTTATCATAGAATATAATTCCATTGTCCTTTTCGGGGATGGTAAAGGGGAGCTTGGTCAACTGCTTGTAGCCGATATTATACTCGTATGCTCCTTCGTTAGTGGTAATGTACATCAGACCGGATTCCGTTACCAGCAAATTAGAAACCGGCTGTTTAATTTCCGGTATCTCGTAACGGTTGACAACTCCGTTTTGCGGATCAATGCTATAAATATGCCCTTTCTTGTCTCCCAACCATAAGAATTTAGAATTATAGGAGGCACAAGTAAACTGATCCGGGTTAGCAGATACCTTTTTCTGTATAAAGTCGGCAGGTTTGTCTTTCAGCGCTTCCCCTTTCCGTAGGGACAGAATCTGATAATCCATACCGATCCAATTGATAAATTCGGCTGTTTCGCAGAATATGTTGTGTTTCAGACGCATGTCGTACACGTTCACGTTAGGACGCGAATCATGCAATTGTTTCATCGTTATTTTACCTTCCTTGTCGGTGTACGCACGCAAAAGGCTTTTATCTTTTGTCAGCAACAATACGTCGCCGTCTTCGGTCGTCTGAATCTTGATAATCTGAATGTTTTCGGAATATTCTTTCACATCGTCGTAGACGGCATGAAAGCTCTCATGCCGTTTATCGAACAGATAGAGTTTACGGTCGATAGTTTTAATCCACAGAAAACCATTCTTATCTTCTACGATACGCTGAATTTTACGCGGCGGAATATCTGTGGAATAAAAGCCGTCATGATTATCGTAGGAACGGAATTTACTTCCGTCAAAGCTACATAGTCCATACCAGGTACCAAACCAGATAAATCCGTCTTGTCCTTTTAATGTACAGTTTACGATATTATTAGGCAAACCACGTTCAGCCGTGTAGTGTTCTACAATCATATTTGGATAGGCAAAAGCATACATGCCTATCATGGATAGTAATAGTATTAGAATATTCCGTTTTCTCATTGATGGCTATAATTGGAATTAAACGTACTCAAAGATAGTCTTTTTTTTTGAATAGTGCTTTAGTAACATATAAAAAACAAGTTGGCAGGTCACCCCGCTAATCACTAATCACTAACCTGCTAATCACTTTATCGTACTATTTTTCAGTTCCAAATTCAGTCTGTTGACGTTCTACTTCATCCAACACTCGTTGGCGTTCTTCTTCTGTCAGTTGCACTTTTCCTTCAGATGATTCTTTGCTCGGGTTTACATTGAGAGTGGACGGTGTTGTCCTTTGTATTTCATAAGTCTGTTCCTCATAGCAGAAAGGGAATTCTGCAGGAACGCTTTCCAGTTCAATTTCAGTAGCTGTCGGAGCTTGAGTGCCCTCAAACTGTACGCGGGCTTTCACCTTTATTTTTCCGGCTTTCCGGGTAGAACGAATCAATACCGGAGCAGAGCCGAACTCCACCGCACGGGGATTAGCGCCAATAGTAGCATCTCCGATGATTTCTCCTTCACCTTCTACCGTGAAAACGATATTCTCTTTTGCCAGACGGCGCACATTTCCACTATCATCGGTTACTTCAGCAACTACGACGATAAAGTCGGAGCCATCAGCTATCAGGTTCACTTTTTGAGTATCTACATAAAGACGTAGTTTGGTGGAACGTCGGGAAGGCATTTTCTTTTGAGTGCATACCACTTTTCCGTTGATGATTCCTTCGGCAACCATGTTCACTTTTTGCCAGTTTTTTTGAGTATAGCTATATCCGCGTGCTTCCCAAAAGTCCCAGACATTCTCGAATATAACGGGAGCATTCGGCATGTGCCCTTTGGCATGAACCACCGGTTTCGTCCAGGTTTTCGTTCCATCATAAATAGAAAGACGGACTGAATCACAGTTTGTGAATACAACTACGTCCTTATCGGAGAACTGTGACATTTCATGAGCAATGAATATCATCGGGCCACATTCTGCCAATGGGTGTTGAAGGCTGGCCGGCGACTGGCTGCGAAATACTTCATACGCATATTTCTTCTGACGGAAAGCATCATAAATACCACCCCAATAAGGATCCGGATGGTAACCACGCTGATGATCGAACGGATGCCATTGAGCGCCACCGATAAACAAACCGGTCGTGCGGTACATCTCGTCATAGCTCTTTGCCAAGGACATAGCCTGTACCAGTAACGGGCGTTCTCCCCAACTGCGGCTGGCACGGTTATTATTGTTGTGAGCATACCAGTCGTCTACATTCTCCCCGAATTCACGGGTAAAGATACATTGCTCCGGCTTGTCTTCCTTTTCATCATCACCCGGCCAGCCATAAACAACGTCATAATGCTCTTTCACTCCGGCCGAATGGACATCGGCAGCAGCTACCGGACGTCCCGGATAGGGATATTCTTCTTTGGTAATCTCAAGAGCTTTCAAGGCAAAATCGAGCGGATAGCGGGTTTCATTCAAGATGGGTTCCCACATCAATACGGAAGGGTGATTACGGTCACGACGAATCATTTCGCGGGTATTCTGATGAACCAACTCTCCGAATTTCGGGTCTTTGTTCCAGTACTGCCATCCCGGAGTAGCGACAATCACGAACAGACCGAGCTCGTCACAGGCATCCATAAAGGCAGGGTCTTGGGGATAGTGGGCTACACGAATAATGGTGCATCCGGCATCACGCAGACGTTTGGCGTCACGCCATTGCTGTGAGTTCGGCAAAGCATTGCCTACGTATGCAAAATCCTGATGGCGATTGGCTCCTACCAGTTGTCCGAAAGGTTTGCCATTCAGCCAGAATCCGTCTTTACCACGGAATTCTGCCAGACGAATACCGACACGGGTAATGCCTCCGTCAATGGATTTATTTCCTTTTTTAATACGTGATTGTACCCTATATAAATAAGGTGTATCCGGTGACCAAAGAGTAGGATTCTTTACTTCCATCTGTTGACGGATGGATTTTTTCTCTCCCGGCTTTAAAGAAAGTTTTCCTGAACTGCGTTTGATTACTTTTCCATCCGCGTCTGTCAAAGTCGTTTCTACAGTGACTGACTCGGAACGGGCGTCGTCATTCTGAACTTCGGTGTTTACATATACCTGCGCACTCTTTTTACTGATCTTATCAAAATGAACGAATACACCTCCACCGCCAACGATTTGTGAATCAATAGCGTCAGTAATAGCTACCGGAGATTTGGCAATCATCCATACATCACGGTAAATGCCACCATGATAAGCAAAGTCTAATGTATATTGACGTTTTCCGGGAGGATAGGATTTGTCATCACTGTTGTCCGTGAAAACAGCGAGCAGACAGGAGTCTCCGGCTTGTACGCCATTGGCGGTCAAGTCTAAAGTAAAAGGCAGATAACCTCCCAGATGTTCCTGAATGCGTTTACCATTCAGATAAAGAATCTGTTTGCCCATAGCTGCTTCAAAATGAAGTACTACCCGTTTCCCTTTTGTTTCGGCGGGGAGGACAAAGTGTTTACGGTACCAGGCCGGTCCCTGATAATTGCGGCATCCGCTTCCTTCGGCCGGCATCAACTCTACGGTATGAGGGGTGGAAACGACATTCCAGGAACGGTCATCAAAGTTTACCGCTTCTGCTCCCCGGACATCGCCTCTGAAAAAGCGCCATCCCGGATTGAAATTATAGACTTGTCGCCCGCTACCGGGAAGCTGGATGAATCCGGCAACCGATGTCTCGGGACGGTAAGTTTCTGTAGCCTGCCCTTTTTCTATCAAGGAAAATAGCAACAGAAAAGCTGATAAGATGATAAATGGTCTTTTATTCATAATTCTTTATTTATATATTTCATTCGTTAAATGGGAATTTATCGGTTAAAATGGGAATTTTGCAGTTAAATGAGAATTTATCGGTTAGGCTGAAAGCCTTACAATTATATATTTATTGGGGGTGCCCTGAAAGGGCTTAATTATATAGCGTAGGGCAACGCCCTACGAAAAAAACACACCAGCCACAAGCCCTGAAAGGGCGGAACTGTATACAATTATGCCCTTTCAGGGCGCAAATTCAGATTGTCGTTTTTACGTAGGGCGTTGCCCTACGCTATATAATTAAGCCCTTTCAGGGCACTCCGCAAAATTATCATTTTTCCTTTTCAATCATTATAACAATATCCTTTTTTCTACTTTCCGGTAAAACTTTCAAGTCCGTCACTTTTCCGTTTTTGAGAGTGGCTTCTACTGTTGTTTCGCCCGGAGCATGAAGTTTGAAATGTACGTTCCATTCTTTCGGCCATGCCGGGAAAAGGAGTATTTGTTCTCCATTGGTTTGCAATAGCATTTCCTGAAGTCCTATCATGCCGCTACCTCCCCAGTTGTGATCGGGTGTCCAATCATATCCCGGTCCCCAAAATGCGGGGAAACGATGCGGTCCATTCGATAATTTGGCTAAAGATAGTTTCTTTGCTTCTTCGGTCAGGCCTAAACAGGCAGCCCATATATTATCTTGTTTCCATCCGGTATGCGAACGGAACTTGATGGCATCCGGGTCATAAAAGTAGGTATTACGGGCTATATCCAGATCCTCCTTTCCTACTCCATAAATACGCCATGGAAACACTGGATAAAGTTGTGGCGTTTCAACATTATTAATTCGTTCCCAACTTACGGCGGGCGAAATTGTTTGCTTCAAGACCGGAGCAATAGTCGGATTCAACGTATCTTTTATTTCTATGTATCGCAATGGAATCGGAGGTATTGCTTTTAGCATCTCCTCTTTCTCTCCGTATGTTTCTAATATCACTTTCAGGGCGGCGATGGTGCTGCTTGCGTTATTGGTCATTTTATATGTTTCACAAGCAGAACCCGGGAAAAGAATCAGATGTCCGTTGCCATCCAACGCTTTCCGTCCCCGGCGGGAAGCTAGTTGCCGGTAATGTTCGTCGAAGAATGTCAGCGAACTTTCGATCAGAGGTAAATAAGGGGTAATATCAGCATTTGCATAGTTCTTTGTTTCCAATATCATTTGGCAGAATTCAAGAACCGTATCCCATTCATATTCCAGCCAGGCATTATATTCCAATCCTTTGTCGAACCAGTCCGGTCGTTTGAAACCATATTCTGCGGGGTTCGGCAAACCGAAATTTTCGATCTGCTCGCTAAAGCAGGCTCCATCATGTTGCCAATATATACGGCTTCGCAGTTCTGCATTTTTCAACATGCGGTTATAAAAATCAAACTGGGAAGGCATCATATCAAAGTCTCCGCTTTTCAGCATCGGCCAGTATACTAAACGTTGATTCTGTGCAGTCATCGTACCACCTCCCCATTTCCGGTAGTCGGGAGTAAAAGATTGTTTTTCATCGACATGGCAAGGATCAAAGGTAAATAGTCCGCCATTAAATTTAGTCGGTACGCTGCCATAAGCATTGCATCCCAGCATATAGCGGAAAAGGGTGTAGTTTCTGGTTATTTCTTTTGCTTCCCCTTCTGCTTCGATAAAACTGCGTTGCCAAAAGGAATTCCACCACGAACGGGTCTGTTTTTTATCCTGTATGATAGTTTTCAATGAAACTTTACCTTTGGGGGCTATTCTTTGTAAAGCAGTTTGTAGTCCCTGCTCCCATTCTTCTATTGTTTCTGTCTGGTCTGTATGTAACACAATACAGATATGTTCTTTCCGGGCTGCTTTGGAAGAACGGAATTTCCAAGCACGATAGTCTGTTCCGGCATATACATCATCCGCAGTGCCTGCAAATTCTAAGTTTTCACCCAAAAGAGTTCCTCCAAAAGTCAAGTTTTTCAAAGGATTCATCATTTGAGATTTTACTTCGTTCATTCCTTGTTGAGCTACAACTACATCAAAAACGGTCTGTTCGGGATTGCGATGATAAAACAGAAGTTGGTTCCTCTTTATTGAAGTCCTATTTATTTCAGCCTTTCCTGTTGAATCAGTAATTTTGTCTAAAGAAATAAAGTCGGCCTCCGTCACAGTACCTTTCGGGGGAGCCCATTTGTAGGAACACTGTTGCCCCTCTCCTTTTCTGACAGGTCGTTCCTGATAGCGCCAATTTTCATAAAAGACTTCAGTCTGCAACGGTTGTTCATTTGTTACCTCTACATGTATAATCGGATGAAAAACATCTACCCAAAATTGTATCTGTGTGTTTCCTGCCGCGATTTCTACATATCCGTCTTTCAGCTTCAACTCCTGACGAAAATCTTTAGCGTCTTTGAAAGGATTGGGCGACAGGCGGAGACGTACACGCCCTTGTTTTAACTGGCAGTTTTTTTCGTCGAATGTGCCGCTACGGCTCACATAGAACATAACATCACCGTCTTCTACCCATATATTCATCCCGATATCTCCACCGCCACAGGGCATAGATTCAGAAGAATTATGACTGGGAGTATTCCAAATGACATTGGCATGCTGACTCCAAAGAGCCGACACGCCAACAAACAGTATGGTTATAATCAGATAAAATCTCTTCATATATTTTTCATATTTTACCTTGTTTATTTGCGATTACCAATCATCTGAACGAAAAGACCCTAAAGGCAATCCGTCGCAATATACATCTCCTTCCACATAGTTTTCAAAACAATATCGAACAGCTACCGGGTGCGGCACTTTATCGCTTTTCACTAGCATCTTACTACGTTCTATCCATGCTTTGGTCGGGTAAAAAACTTTATCTTCGCCGGCTACCTGAAAGTTTTTCGATTCGAAACAGTTCTTGCCGCTAATCCACATATTGGCACGTTCGAAGCTGACAACTACGGTGTCGTTCTTTATTTCAATGCTTTTATAATAAGGACTTTCGCCATTCACGCCTTCCACTCCATACGTTTTAGTTAAAGCCAAAAGTGCCAGGCGTTCGCCTGCAACCTGTTTCTTTGCGGGATGGATACCTTTTTCCATTCCTGCATCCAATAATACAGCCATACCGCTGTTAGCTACACGATGTTCTACTTTTGCTTGTGCCTCCCGGAGATATGCCGAATTTATCACTTCCTTTCCTTTTTCGGTAATAATCCCGTAATCATACGGAGCTATCTGGCAATAATAGAAAGGAAAATCTCCCTGTTTCCATTCGGCACGCCAACCGTTAATCAATCGGGTAAACATATCAGCATACGTATGGGCACGATTCCAGTTATCTTCACCCTGATACCAAATCACTCCTTTCATGGTCATACCGATTAATGGATGCAACATACCATTATAAAGCACGGTCGGAGTACGGTTTTTAGATTTTATGTCGGTTTCCGTTTGAGGTATCTTCGCTTCCGGAAAGGCTTTCAGCCAGTCTGCCGTCATCCATGCTTCACAGGCGGAACCACCCCAGGCTGCTACAACTAATCCGACCGGAACATCTAATATTTCATTTACCAGTCTCCCGAAATAATAGGCTGTTGCACTGAAATCACGGACACTAACCGGATTGGCTTCTTTCCAGGAACCGATAACGTCATTCTGCGGAGTGAATGTAGAAGTACGTTTCACCGTAAACAGACGGATTTGTGGATTCTTGCTGTGAAGAATGTCCATATTGGCATTTTCTACCGGTTGGTTTTTGAATCCTTTCATCGGCATTTCCATATTACTTTGTCCGGAACAAAGCCAAAGTTCGCCTATCAGAATATTATTCAGTGTCTTTTTGGTTCCATCATCAAAGGTCACAGTATAAGGGCCTCCAGCTTCGGGAGTAGCTACTGTCAGTTTCCATGCCCCATTTTTATCTGCTGTTGCTGCATATTGTTTTCCATTCCAACTAGTGGTCACTGTTACTTTTTTATGAGGAGTCGCCGTCCCCCAAAGGTTTGCATTGGTCTGTTGCTGCATCACCATGCCATCAGAAAAAATAGCCGGTAGCTTTACTTCTGCGTGTGTTGACAGGCAGGCAGCAAGCAGAAAACCTGCCAACATTGCACCTGTTTTAATAATTGAACTTTTCATACTTTAGCTATATTATAATGAATTGGGCACGGATTACATGGATTGCGCTGTTACTTTATGTAATACGATTCTCATAAACCGTGTAATCCGCGTAATCCGTGCCTTAAAAATCTATTTTATTCTGTGGTAGAAAAACTCAAAGGTCCGAGTAATCCTGCCGGAAGCAGCGTTTTTTCTGCCCTGCGATATTTTGCATTAGTCCAAATGCCATCAAACGGCGCTTTTCCTTCATCAGCTCCTGTCAGTGCATTCGCCCATGTATTTGTAACCTCTATTTCAAGCTCATTAATTCCTTTTTTCAAGGCACCTGTAATATCTGCACGATAAGGAGCTGTCCAGATTGTGCCACAATCTACACCATTCACACGAACAGTTGCCAAATTATAAACTGTTCCCAGATTCAGATAAATCTGTTGGTCTTTATTCGGTTTATTTTTCCAGCGAAAAGTGGTTTTATAGGTCGCTGTTCCCGAATAATAACGTATCTGTTCGTCCGATTCTTGGCTCCAGTCGAAAAGTTCTTTTCGTGTGAGCGTTTTTTTGTTAGCTGCAAAAGTTATAGTATATTCCTTTGCCTCCAAAGCTATGTTTAAAGGGGCTTTGGCGGTGTCTTTTTTCTCCTTTTGCAGTTGGAGAGAGGACTCTCCATAGCCTTCATCTACTCCCTCCGCAGGATATACGATGAATACGGACTCGTTAGGAGCCAATGTGAGAGTAACTTCCGTCCGGTTTCCGTTGATACGATAGGAAGGATGAATATTCATCTCACCCGTCACCGGATTCCAACATTCCGGTTTCTTACCGTTAATACGCATACTTGCAGTAAACGTGCGTGTTTCGTCCTTTTGGTTGGCGACGAAATAGAGCTCACCAAGTTCGCCACGACGATGCGTCCAGGCAATATCTTCCGGCACGATCATGTCACGTTCCAAGCCATACACGGAAAAATCTTCTTCTGTATAAGGTAAAGAAGGTACCAAAATGCCAGCTTCTTTTAGTTCATTGATTTTTTTCTGCACTTCCGATGACAATACAGGTTCGGGATTCATTGGACGCGAAAGAGGCAGTACTAACACTTTATAACTTGCTCCACCCGGCAACGTTATTCGTCCGTTTTCTGCTTTCGCCAAACGAAGGATTGCATCTTTATTAAAACTATCGTATGCATATCCACGAAGCGGATTCACCCATTTCTCCGGATCAGCCATGTTAGCTGAATGGGTAACACCTACCGGGCGTACACGTAAAGGCTGTCCCTCATTGGCCAGACGGATGCGTTCACTTTCCACTCGTTCTGCACCGAAGATTCCCGGCAGAGAAGGAACCAATCGTTCCGGTAATATCGAACGCCTCGGCACTTCTTCACCTGTAAAGACTGCGATGTCTGTTACCGGATGCCCATATTGCAACAACGACTGGCAACGGGTAGCATATTCGGAAAAGGCTTTTGCCCCTTTCTTCCACCAGGTCTGATCCCGTTGGAAGAAAAGTCCGATGCCATCCAATGTCATGCCGGGCTTGCGGTCCAGCCAGGGATTATGTACATATACATGGTAGAAAAGGCGATTGATTCCTAATGCGTAATTACGATCCAACAAGGCTTTCAACATTCCGGGGTATTCATCCCACGTGCCACGCACTTCGGTGAATCCTTCAGCCTGAATAATATTCTTTCCGTAGATATGCGCTCCGCTAATAGCGTCGAGCATATCATTCGGTTTGTCATGTGTGGGACTGTTCAACCAAAATTCGCCCATTGGAAGATCTACTTTTTGATAATGTAGTAGACCATCGCTTACCATCGTCGGAGCTACACATTCTGCCGAGAACTGGCAATCATATTCTTTCGCACAGTCCGCCAATACCTGATAGAACACATCTACGATGAGTTCTGATATGGTAGTACGTACGTCTCGCAGAATCTTTTCACTTTGTTCGACACTTTCCATCGGAATACCTGCCAATAGAGGTAGATAAGGCATCAAATCGTAGCCACGACGTTTCTGAAATTCAATAGCGAAACGTTTATTCCAGTTTTGGCTGCCACATTCCCAACTGTCGACATGCATATATTTCAGTACGCGACGAGCTATTTCGGGATTGGTCTTTACAAATGCCTGCGCAAACCAGTTATCGAATTGCTTCCGTACCGTTTTCGGGTTAAACTTATCACATTCCAATCCTTTTCCACCTCCCGCTGTCGCATTGGTATGCCCGGTAGCTGTATGTCCCATGCGAAGTAATTTCCATTTTCCTTTGGGGAGAGTGGCGGTCAATGTTTTTCCATTCGAATGACCGGTATATTGCTTTGTTAGATTGATGACTTGTGAAAGTGAATAGCAATCCTGTTTCCCGACTTCCTCTTCTTTAGTCGCTTGAGCAACACGCCATACCAGTCCGACTTTTCCTTCCCATTGGTTCAGACGGGCTTCCCGGTGCAGGCGTAATTCTTTTATTTTCAGATTGGGCTTCCATTTGGCAGCATCCATATCTTCACTTCCCGGTTCGCTCCCTTCAGGAGCCCAGTAGAAACGGAAGAAACGGGCAGTAGTCGGAGGAATACTATGAGTTGAGTTCTCATCCGTATTCTGCCATCCCTGACGGGCAGGGACCAACTGCTTAACCAAACGATAATTCACTCCATCATCACTGGCCATTACTTTCAAGCGGTGTGCCTGATAATTATTACCATTTAAAACGATTTCGATGTTCCGGCAAGTGAAGGGTTGTTCGTATTCATACTGGATATAGCAGGGATATGAAGAACGGATCACTCCCGCCGCATCCATATTCACTGTTTGAGGTGCTTTTATATTTCCTGTCGTGGCTAGATTGACACAGGTAATTTTTGCCTGCATCTCGTCCGCTGCGTCTTTTACCGGCAAAGCGAATAATGCAATATCTTCATAATAGTTTTCATAGGCTTCCGGTTGTGGCAAGCAAATAGCCATCAACTTTCCTCCGTTTACAATCGTATCGCTCCAAACCACTTTCTGCATAGATTCTTCAGGAGTAATCCAAGGGCCTCCCGCCAATGCGAAACCATCACAGATGTGCATTCCCAATTTCAGTCCCAAACGATCTGCTTCTTCCATGCTGAAACGCACCATCTCCCACCATTCGGGAGTTAGCTGCTGCGCCTTGCCATCGTATTGGGCGCCTTCATGAATACCTTTAATCGGCATCAGATAAGTACCTCCTAATCCGGCACGTTTCATTGCCTCCAAATCGGCTGTAATCCCTTCTTTAGACACGGCACCATACATCCAATACCAAAAAGTCCAGGGTTTTGCTTCATCGGAAGGACTTAAGAATTGATCGCGAAGCGAGCGTGTTTGCTGTGCATCGGCAGGGCATACGGCTGTCCATGCTAATAGAGAAAGTGCAAATATTCGTTGTTTCAGTCGGCTTTTCATTCCAGTCTATATTTTTACTTATAGATAAGACGAAAAACATTCTGTTTTGTACTCACTGTATTTTCCTGACTCAAATTAAATTAAGCTATTTAATTTGTCAGATAGAATTGAAACGATAGTTTATCTATCTCTTCTGTAATAGTTCTTCAAACACTTCAAATACCCTTGAATATGAAGTGTGCGGATTGTTTATATCAATGGAGATGCTACGTGCATGATTTATGGCAGATTCTAGCTTTTCTTTGAGTTGGAGATATAAGTTGTTCTTTGAAAAATACTCAATGTTTTTTTCGTACTTTTCAAGACGACCATTCTTTTTCAACTCTGTAATTACTTCGTCACAGTTACGAAACTGCCGGTCGGTAAAGACAAAGTGTAATAATAGCCAAAATTCAAAGGCAGGATTACTTTCTATGAAATAAATCTCATTTTTGTATGCCTTGATGCATGATGACTTCTCTTTATCATAGGCTTGTTTACGTACATTATCAGCATTGATATAATCCATATCAATCAAGCAAAAAACGACATCAAATTCTTTCGCTAATAGCGATTGAGCTTTCGTTATGATATCACTGTAGTCAGGATGTTTGAGTTTATCAGGTTTTAGGGTAACATTGAACTTCTTCAATAAGTCCTTTTCAACATTACGAAATCCATCAAAATAGAAAAACTCTGTGATTCCTTCACCGATAATCGCATAAGATTTCCGAATTTCTTTTATTCTTTTTTCGCGTGCCATACTTATCGTTTTTTAGAAATAAAAATACCGCCCAGCGTTGGTTTGGCGCCAAATTTCCCTGCATTATATGCATTGAGAAACGAAACGCCATTGCGGATATTGAAGTCATCAAGTGAAAACAGGTCTGTTGAACCATCATCCTTTTTTTCTGTAAACCAGACTACATCTTTACGTAAATCCTCGGTGTCTAATGATTGGAGATTATGCGTACTGAAAATCAGCTGCGAATAAGTCGAATTAACCAAAAATAAGTTGATGAAATGGGCAAATAAATCCGGATGCAGCGAATTCTCAAGTTCATCAACAGGTATGATAGCATTTCTTTCAAGCAATATATTCAGAATAGTTCCCAAACCATAATAGCGCATTGTTCCTGCTGATTCAAGTATATCAGGCAGGTAATGAACAGAAGATGTTCCATTGGCTACAATCGTATGTTCAAATATCAAATCCGTATCTTTTTTATTTTTCTCATTTTGTTGAACATCAAAACCGGATATATTAAAATCTGCACGGTGCAGTAAATCTAATAAAAAGGATTTATTCTCCTTCTCTGCTTCCATTTCTCCTGTTGTCCATGTTTTCAAATCCGTTTGGGGCAAGAGTATAGGCAACCACTGCTTCAAGAAATAGTTATAGACACGTTCTAATTCAGGAAACATAAAGTTAGCTGTAGCATAAGCTGAAACAACACTCATATTACTAAGCGTATTTACCTGCAACTTTTCCTGCTCGGCCACATTGAGTTTGACTTTGCTTCCTAATCGGATATGAGTGATTCCATTAATGGTCTCTCGGGAGAAAATTTCGGCTGGTTGCTTACCAGGATAATATTTAAGTGTTTCTTTTAGGACAGCACTATTATCTACTTCAAGATAATAGAGATGCTTCATATTGTTTACAAAAAAAGTCAATTCAAATACTCCACATTCTTTCTTTGTCGTATCATCCAAGAGAAACGGAGTAAACCCGATAGGCTGCATCTTGTTTATCTTAGGCGAAATGGCTATTTTTCGTATGAAATCAAGTGCTAGCAATACGTTAGTCTTTCCTGAAGCATTAGCTCCATAGAGGATACCGAGTTTTAATACTTTCGTATCGTTGATAGTGGTACAGTAATATTCTTCTGAAATCTTATCTGCAGAGGCTTCAAAACTTAATATCTGCCAATCCTTAGCTGATCTGAAATTTCTAAATTTAAACTCTAAAATCATACTCCAATATATTAAAAATGCGACTATTTTGCAAATATAGCATTTTAAGCTATTTATTCCACATTTTAATCTATTCTTTTTTAGCTATAAAAAAAGGTGCACCTCCTTTCCTACTCTTGGAAGAAGGTGCACCACACAAACAAAACAAACAATAGACGACCTTCACAGGCGGTATTTCATATATAACTCAACTAATTATAACTCAATTTCATTTTTAACGTAAATTCTCTCCCTGTATTCAGACGGAGTCATACCGGTATGTTCACGAAAGAATCTTGTCATAACAGAGTTCGACTGGAAGTTCGTGCGTGAGGCCACTTCTTTTATTTCAAGGTCAGAATCCCGTAAAAGAGCCTTTATTTCAAGAAGGGAGTAATCTATAATCCAGTCTTTTGCCGAACGACCGCTCATATCTGTAATTACCATTGTAAGATGCTTGGCGGACACACACATCTTTTTCGCATAAAACGCAACATCCCGACTTACGGTATGAAATTCGATCACCAAACAAAAAAAGTCGAATAAAAGTTTTTCCTTACGGGTGTATTTTACTAATTCGGCAGCTTTCGGATTTCTTTTATAAGCCACATATATATCCCAGTAGAAAACACGTAATAACTGCATGATAGACTCCCGTCTGAATAAGTTGCGGGGTAAGTTGATACGAAAAATCAAAATATTGCAAAAGTGAATGAAACGTTGGCACTCTTCATCGTATAGCGGAGTACTGAAATTTTTCCGCATATAGAAAAAGAAATCAAGCGTAGGTATACATATCCCGCTTATTGTATCCATAAACAGGCTTTTGGGTACTTTTAGAAACGTCATTGAAAAGTCACTGCTAATCTCCGTGACAGAAGCCAGCTGAAAAGGGAAAATGACTACCAGATCATTGGAAACAATCCGTCGTTTATTACCAAAAACATTGAATAACGCACTTCCTCCCGTGCATATCCCATTTATCCCTTCTTCAAGATACATAGGATTTTCATCAAGAGGTAAATCGTCTATTTTAGTATAGACGTTAAACTCTTCTGTTTCCAATATATTATCGAATACTTTATCCTGCTTATATGGTTGGTTCTTTTCCATGGACTGCTATTTATCAATTATGTTGTTTGCCGTTATTTTTATCATACGGATGTCAGTCGTGCCATTTCGATTGAGCAAACTGTACCACCAAAGATATGGGAAAGATGTATAAAAAACTTTCTTTATCTTTCATCAAAATCATCAGTGCCAGGAAATATTCACCTTCATTAATATCAGGAACTGTCATATAAATCTTATCGTCCGAATATTTATGGATATCGCCACATTCTATCAACATTCTGTCATTGACGGAAGAGACAAGATATAGATTGGTACTTTCCCATGTCAACATATCCAGATTGTGACCGGTGATAACAATGGGAGCTTCCGGTGTAATGTTCCCATTACGCCTTTCATTTGAAGGATCATATATTTCTTTGATGACAGGAAACGGCGCTCCTTCAATCATTAATATTTCGGCTTTTATCGTTTTCATTTGATTGATCAGTTATTTTGTATCTTTTGTAAATGAATGAGCAAACTTATATTTCTATTCTATGGAATATCCCGGATGCAACGGAGATAATACTCCTTCTTTTCTTTATCGGAGTAACCTGTATTTAGCCCGTATCCTGTCATTTTATCATCAGCATATAATCGCATTGACCATGCATCTTTAGAATCTCCTCCTTTCTCCGTTGCAGACCAGTAATAAGTAAGATCTTTGGGGGAAAGAGCGAATGGTTGAAAACCGGTTGTTTCTTGAGTCTCCTCCATTTTTTTATAAAAAAGCAAAATCAATGCACATTCCCCACGCGTAGGTACCCGCCAAGTTCCAGTTTCATCCAGACCATCTTTCCCGCGATATGCGGCACATCCCCTGGTAACTGCAAAACTGGGAGTCGAATAAACGTTGCTGTTGGCACTAGTAAGATATCCGTTTGCCGTAGCCCAATCCATCGTTTGTGCTTTTGCTATTCCTTCGCTATTTACAATATCAGGTGAAACGAGAAAGTAACCGGACACCTTCCAGTCACATCCTCCTTCTTTTTGCCTCTCTGTATGCCGTGTCGTTCGGTATACAAAGACATCATTACCGTTTTCATCTTTTTCCTCTTGGGGATTATCATTCGAATCGTATTTATATAACTGAATATAGCTGCGGAAGTTGGTATTTTTGCTCCGGTCCTCCACCTTGTATTTCACCATTCCTTTATCATTGATTGCCGCATATTTATTCCCTCTTAAATCTGTATATATTTCTGTCGATTGAGAATATACTTTTAGTGGAATAAAAAACACAATACAAAATTTTATGACTGTTAATCTAAATATATTCATACTTCTTTTTCAATTTATATTGTTAAATTCTTATGGTCAATATGGAGTATCAGAAGGGGGAGGCACATCCCTGACACATCTATCTGAACCGGAGGTTCTTTCTGGAGTCGTAAGCTTACCACCGGAAGCAGTTAAGAAATAACAATAATTATAGGATGGTGTTATAAACTCTGTTGTCGAGGTTCCACCCCCAAGCCCCGGTAGAGCAGCCGCGCAAAGCCCTAACAACTGGTTTGACGCGGGAAGATACCATTTGAACTCTTCCTCATCAATTATCCCATTCCCGTTCTCATCTCTGTTTCTGTCATAACACGCTCTTGCGCTAAAAGTACTGGCAGGGTATTGATATTGATACAATAACACATGTCCGGACGCATCTTTCTGTGGAATCGGGACATAAGCGTCAACCCAATTTTGATTGTAAGTATTTTCCGCCAAATGCCGGGTCGCCGTTTTACCATTATCCATATTGTCTGTTCCATAGAGTAATTCTGCCGTTTTGATTCTCGCATAGCCAGTTCTTATAGTTCCCGGATTCACATCTGCCAATAACCGGGATGTAGTTCGTGAAGACATTCTAGTGTATACTAACCCCATATTGTAACTTCCATCCCCGTTTCTCTCTCCTCCTAAACGTCCAAGGTAAATTGCCGCCCGCTGGTCTAAACGAAATATATGTGAAGTTTGCAATGCCTCTCCCGCATCTCCATTTGTCGTGGTAGTTACTTTAATATATAAGGATCGTTTTCCTTTCGTAGCATCTGCACCGGGATCAGGAAAGTTCCCCTCTCCGTCATTAATATATTCATCATTATATAGATAAAACTTCAATTGAGTAGGGAGTATGGTGCTAGCCTTGATATATGTATCCAAAGGTTCTTTAGCATTATTATACGCATCTGTGTAATTGGAAGAAGAAGACAGGCGAAGCCAACTCTGTGTGGGATGTTGGGTACAGCTTTTATCTGTATATACACCCACTTCCACCATCCGTCCTTGAGTCTGGACAACTATCGGTCGGACCTCATAAGCTGCATCCAGATCGTATTTCTCACTAGAAGCGTTGTATGTAGCATCGAATTTACCTCCAATGACTTCCGCGTTATAACTGGCGTGAAACTCCACATACTGGCTGACAGAGTATGCCCTGATTCGCTCGTCGTTTTTCGCCGAGTTTATGTCCGCATTAATGGTGGTACGCAAATTATAAAAATGATTGGGTTCCACATCGAAGTTATTTGTATTATTATTTCCGATATACATTTGGTAAATTGCATACTCGCCAGTTGCCGATGTCAAGGTAGAATATGCCCATGCCTCTATCTGCATACCCAATATGGGGGCACTACCCGATGATACCCCATTGACCACTTTGTAATAGCGTTGGTTTTCACTTGCTATGCTTTCTACCGTCCCCTGACAATTCTGCGCAACATACCACGTTGCCGAATAGAAACCATTGGGATCGGGGGTATCAAATTTATCTATCTCAAACGTGACATAAGTATCCGTACCGGTATTCTTCTCGGGATTGGTGAGCCGTACTTTGCTGTTGACATTCAGTAATTTAAGACCCTGCAATTTGTAATTTTCCACTTCGAGTTTATAACGGAACGTAATGCGTGCCATCAACTTCTTTATTGCAATACCTCCCACAAAGCCGGCCGGTTTGTTATATTCTACCAAACCATGGTCACCTCCGTCGATGTCCATAACAGTGATACCCGACACTTCTCCGGCAAGCGGCACTTCATCATCTGCGGTGATAAGTGATTGGGTATGCCCTTCTACATTTATTAGATAATCAAAGCTCCATTTTTTGAGTTCATCAAGAGTTCTCACTCCACTCATGTCATAGTCAAGTTTGGGGCCTAAGACTAACAGGTATAAGGTTTGATTCTCTGCTACTACAAGGGGGACATCTATTGTCAACATATCATTTATAGCAGTCGCCGTATCACTCAACTTATGGGGATTACCATTCATGGAACCATCCTCATTAAACTGGAAAAGCCAGAGATTGTGTAATTTTGTCGTGCCATCGGAAACTCTGGTAGTTGCTGCACGTTGTTCTCGCTCCAATACGACTGTGAAGGATGAATCAGAGCTGTTTTCATTTCTCAAGAATGGCTTAACAGTAGTATATTCACTTGTCGATGTTGGTTCTTCGATAGGCGGAAGACTGACATTCAAACTAACCATAACCACTTTTCCTGTAGCATTTCCCGGACCGAACTCATTCAGGCCGTCTTTTGTACACCCTGTAAATGCCAGTGAAAACAAAACAATGCAAACTGCCCGAAAATACGTCTTATCATTGTTTTTTATTCTCATATTATATCTGCTTATCATCATATTTTTCATCCTTTTTCTTATTTGGTACCTTTCTGATCAATAGACAGACTGCTAATGGCAATACCTACTCCGGTCTCTCTCTCTAAAACGATATAAACTGTAATGCCGATAAGACTCGGATTTTTGTTTGCCGGGATTGTTATTGAGACAGGATAGCTATATGTATTCGATGCAGTCTCTACTTTATCACTGACACTTATTTGTTCGCCACTGTAAACAACTTGTACATACAAATTTCCCGCAGGTATGGGGACATCTGTAGGAGTAAGCTTGATATTTAGATTATAAGTGCCTCCCTCTTGAGGTAAAACGTCCAAAGTGCTTAATTCGGAACTGGCACGTAACTGATACCCGGCTTGTGAAATTGTGAGTAGTGTACTCTTTGTCTGTCCGTCCAATCCGATACCTTCCACCCTTACCCTAAACGAACGGGATGAAGTACTTTCTTTGCGTTTGACATATATAGGGATATTTTGGGTATTGCTGCCGTGTGTCGTATGTACGGCATCATTTCCGGATTCAAACGAGAAATCATCGGTAGTTGCCGTTCCCACATTCGTTCCTGAAGTGACAAGTGTAGCCGTCCAGTAAGGAATATTCGAATCAATACCAAAATAAGCTGTTTTACCGCTTTCCGTTCCCTGATAATCAGGGCTGATGATAATGCCTACTCGCATATAGCTTTCCGGTATTTCGTTGCGGACGCAACGAACCATATATCCGTTTCGTCTGTCCTTATCGGCTCGAAGGTTTGCAGTCACCGTCGGAGTACCTGAAAAATCAAAGAAAGAGGCGTTGTTGCTCCAGTAACATCCGGTAGTACCGTCTCCACGTGACGCACCGGATTCATCCCTGTATCGGTTGTGAGGGAATAACAGCCAATGGTACGAAAGGTATCCGTACGAACTTACTTCATTATTTGATGCCGCTATAATATGATTATATTCTTCAGGTGTAGCCATATGCCACTGCCCATTGTCTACGATTCCCATATCCCTGATTTGGGTTTCGGAAAGACCGGCGAGTTTGCATGGATCTCCCAAGCCCTGTTTGACTTGTTCAGGGGTGTTGCCTGCGGAGATTTCACCGCCAGCCAGGTAAGGGACATTACTCCATCCTGTAATAGTTAAGGGATCGTATGAACTGGGATACCAAAGTACATCGTTCAATGCTTCGGCAGTGGTAGGTGGAACGAAATTTGTGCCATCTTCAGTATCAGGGTCACTGTACACGGCTATCAGGCTGCCGTATTTGAACAAGACATCCTTATATCCCGTCTCTGAATGATATGCTTTCAGTATACCCGAATAAACACTAAAATCATTCCATATATTCACATTTCTGGATGTATCGGCAACCGCGTCATAATCTGCCGCCTTGTCACTCACAATGACCAGCCCGTCGATAGGTTTCCAGTTGATGGTAATATCATGTTCCTCCATTGCCACTATTTCCGCATATAATCCCATTGCACCCATACCGGTAATGGTGGCGTATATCTGATAATGGTTGTTTCGTGTCAGATTATGGTTCTTAGGGGAATTCTGACCGATATTCAGCAGATAGATACAGTTCAATACTTGCGCACTTCCGTTTTTAAGCACGCATTGCGCGTCGATTTTAAGATAGGTTGCGTGTGATGCATTTTGAGGGTCGGACAATATATGTTCGGGAATATAGGTAGCGGGAGTTGTTATAAAATCTATCCCGTCTTGTATGGTGTAGTTATCTCCATTTATTGTATATGTACCATTATTATTGAGTTCGCCTGTTCCCGGGATAGTAAGGTCATCCGACCAAATATCTTCCGTATATGCCTGCCCTTCTCCTATAGGAGTGGCGACCGGCATACGACATACTTTAACAGTGAGCTTGGTTACTTTGAAATCTTCATCCGGATTAGTTATATTTTTAATAGCTGTAAAGCTGATGCGGGATACCATGCGGGTTACGCTAACAGGCAATTCCGTCATTTTAATATTATTAATTGTTACTGTGGCATTTTTTCCGTCGCTACGGGATTCCACATAGGCACGTATCACATTTCCATACATGGGCGGAGGAGCAATGATACCTACGGCAGAGAATGTCACTTTTTCTATTTTATTTTCCAGTGTAATAGCAGAGAGCTTTTCGGTAAGCTCCGATGTTTCATTGCAGATGATATAAATGTTGTTATATCCCCGTGCCGCTCTTATAGAAGCGGTGTATGTGCCATCGACATTTATGGAAGCATCAGAAACGTCGTTGTATACCAGCTCGTTCTTGTCATTAAACACAATTGCACGTACGGAATTTATGACTTCATCTTTGTCGGTGGTATCATTGCGCGTCCCCATTTTAATACTCATCGGTATCTTTTCTCCTTCGTAAATACGTGCGCCTGTTACTTCGTTCTCTTTTGTACAAGAGTAAGTAAACAGGGCAAACATTGTTAAAAGAAGGACATTTGCCGAAAATTTTATGTTGATAGTTATATTCATCCTTAATCGTGCCATAATTCCACTTCAAAAAACGATTTACATATCTGTTGGTTGGAACCAGTAGGTCCAATTATTGATGGTTATACTCAATGCAATGTAGCCATTCTCTTCCTTATCTCCGATTCGAATGTTGATATCCCATTCGTATCTGCGGTCGAGGTATTCTTGATCGCCCATCATTTCCGGTTTGCTCATCAACAGGTAGTCAATAAGGTTTATAGTTGTTTTTCCTCCGATGTCTATCGTTTTTCCTGACGCTTTTTCGGTGATAGAAAAAGTCATGTCAGCATCCTTAATAAATCTAAGAGTATGAAGGCGGGTTTGTAGGGCGGTCTTACTGTCTTTCTCTTCAACTGAACAAGGATGGTAAATTATATTCTTGCTGCTCTCACCTACATTATTTTTATAGTCATAAGAATTGTTTGCAGTTATTAGTTGTATGTCATATTTTGAAGCATCCACCGGATTATTTCCTCGTATAATGCCTATCGTTATATCATTAGTATTGCGCACCAAGCTGACGTTTTCCGTATTACTGATATTTTCCGAAGAAAACATTAATAGAGGACCGCTATGCCATAATGCATCAAGATGGTTGTTACTTATGTTGTTTTCCGGCTCATATTTCAGCGTTAATTTATTTATTGGATCACCTGTATCCATTGTCGGAAGCTGATAGAATTTATCCGTTTTTCCAGCCCATACAACAGCTGTACAGCCTTTCAAACGATATGGTATCAGCATACAATAGTCCGGACTTTTTAGCGAATGGCCATTATCAGTAAGTGTCTGTATATATTTTCCTTGCGTATCGAACACGAAAACCTTTACTTCTTCCACCTGTTCGGCGAACCAGTCTTTATTTGCCATGTTATAGTCATATCGGAATTTTAGAAAGAGGTCACATTGATCAAGGTCGTCATGAAGGACATCGCAACCGGTAATCCCTGCCACTATAAAAGCGGCAAGGATTATTTTGTATTTCTTTATGTGTCTTTTAATTCCCATTTATCAATGCAAATCAACACCTTGTGTCCAGTAAGTCCATGGATTGATAGTGATTTTTACAGAAAGGTAAGCATCTGATTCGTCATCATCAGTTCCCGGAGGTGTAGGATTAGTGGGATCAGGGTCAGACGGATCGGGAATCCACGGTGTTCCGGGACCGCTCACGCTCTGAAGGTCAAGGTGATACCAGTTATTGCGCACTACTCCGTATCGGCCTAAAGCCATCTTTTCGGTTACATTCTGATCGTGACGGATCAGGACATCGTAATAGCAAACAGATTCATGATAGTAACGCACGGCACAAAAACGTCCGATGATACCAGTTTTCGCAGTAAGTCCGTTCGCTTGAAGGTTTGTAATAAAATTGTCTATAGTGCTTTGATCGGCATCTCCAGCCACGAGCTTTGCTTTCTTTAAGAATATAGGTAAGTCTGTTTTTAGTCCGCCACTAGGAGTGTTTTTATATTCAGTTTTAAGCTGTTCTAATGTATAATAGTTTCCTTTCCAAGAAAAATAGCTACTATTTTCAGTCAAACTATTAGGAGTGTACTGTGCCTTTACTACCACCTTGGTAGTGAATCCTAATTGTTGTGCCTTAGCTTCCATTGTATTTTCAAGACAATACAGACTTGTTCCCTTACTCTGTGCAACAGCAGGCATCTCCTCACTTTCGCTATCTATATTTTTTAGATAATTGAAAGCTGCATCCATATTAGTTTCCATAGTACTATTATCACTAATATCAGGTTGTTCGCTCTTTAAATAGTTCTTATCCCGACGATAAACCGCTCCAGGCGTGGCATTATCGTAAGTGATAAGTTCGCTATACAGTTTCACACTTTTATTGGTAACGCTTAATTCCCAACCGCCAAAAGTAAATTTGGCACCGTCAGGTTTTGTAGAAAAAGGATCCTTAACCGCAAGTTCTACTTTTGCACTCAATCGATCCACAGAGATTTCTGCAGGATGGTCTTTTGCTTCTTTTTTTGCCGCATCTATTTTGTCTTGGGTATATCCATCCGGCTTATGCACCGTTACTCCCATCAATGCTCCTTCTATGCCAGCTCCTTCGCCTGCACTCGCCATCATGAAATTATCATTGGTAGCGATGTTGGCAATAACTGCTTCAATAGCAGTGTTAATTGCAGACCAAGGTTTACCTTTTACAGCATCCGTAGTTAAATTCCACCCTTTGCTCCCGTCGGTGTAAGGATTGATAACCACAAATACTTTTTTTGTTTTCTCTGGTACTAATTTTGCATCGCTAGCTACAGCTTCCGGGGTCCCTGTTCCACCGGATTCTCCTCCGCTATTCCCAACGGTCAAACCATCAAAATCAGCCACATCAAGGCACACATCATCCTCGTCAAATAATAAAACTTTGACGGCCCCTGCTTTACTTTCCCCAGAACTTCCCGGTTTTTCTTCTACATTCACTGCTCTTGAAGTAGCTGTGTGACTTTGCAGCGAAAGCGACAGATACGCTTTGCCATCCAGTTCACCACCCGGAATATTCCCTTCCCGGGCATCTTCACTACTACAGCCGGCAAATATAAAAACTGCCAATGTAGATAATAGAAAACTTCTTGTTTTCATCATTGTTAAATGTTTAAATGTTGTAAATAAAAAGATAATTATAATATATAAAAAATCAATAATCTAGTTTACTCATCAATTCGATATTCTCTTCTTTTTTGGCTAATTCCTCCAGATTGAGATTTGCTTGTTTCAATCCGGATTCAGCAGCCTTATTTAGATGTAACTTTGCTTGTTCATAGTCACCTCTTAGCAGATGTAATACTCCCACGGCATTTTCGTATTCCGGTGTGGAAGTCTCTGCTCTCTTTAAGTATTTTTCTGCCAAAAGAGTGTCTTTACGTGAAAGTGCAGCCGAAGCGGCATTCAGATTGGCAATCTTATCATCAGGAAAGACGCTAACGGCTGTTTCAAATAATTCGATAAACTCTGGTGAACCATTTTTGTAAGTTAGAGCAACCAAATAAATTTCATTCAGACTCAAATTTTGTGGCCGACTATGAATCAGCACTTTTGCTTGTTCTATATTAAAATTCTGAACATCGTACTCTATTTTACAGATTGCTTTACGCAGATGTGGGTAATACTCACGCAACATAAACCGATAAGGATTGCCATGTTTATATAACATCAACGATTTCTTGCGACTGGTATTCGTTCGGTAGTTTATTTCAACTGGTATGTGATCTATAATATGAAGAATTCCATCCTTTTCTGCCATGTCAGACCTTGCAACCATTTTACGTAGTCCTTCCCAGTTTTCGCCACCATATTCCACCTTGTATAATTCTTTAGAGAAAGGGAAACGAGGGAGAAGGTAATTAACAAGTGCCTTTGCACGTCCTTCGGAAAGCTGTTTGTTAAAAAGGACAGAACCCTCCGGTGAAGCATAACCAATGACTGATATTCCACGAATGGTAATGGCTGTATCATTTTTCACTTCGGCAAGCATGGAGGATATCTTTTTTAGTTCAATCGGATTATTCATATAGTCCGGTTTAATGTCGGTTTTTGATACGACAAAGTCCAGAAATGCTTCACATGACATCTCACGACTTTTGACTGGTTCAACTTTTGGCTGTACGTAACTAATATGTGGAGTGATTTGATAAGGGACGGGAAGTTTCTCCAAAGTAACAGCACTAAAAAGAGGAATAGCTGATAGTAACCTGCCTGGCCTGCAACAGCCCATCACTTCTTTCTTTACATTCAGATATGCATCCTTCATCCATGGCTCGAATGGAATTATCAACGAGTACCGAATCTGTTCTTTTCCAGTCATTCCATACCCTTTTAATATGGAGTATGGAGCTTCTGACTGGTAAAAAGCACGTTCCTGCGTATTCATCAAAGCAAGTTTACGTTTCAGATTCTGATAGTTCTTACGACCTTTAATGGATATTTCCGGCAATTCCATCTGATGGTTTGCAGCAATCAATACTGGTATCAGTTCTATAGAATGATTGGAGCTGACTTGTATATTATCAAAGTTGTAAAGTATTTGAATATGCAATGAATCTCCCGCTTGCTGTAGTTCAAGAGCTGTTGGCTGTATAATTCCTGTATACCATTTCTTGGGATTTTCTTCTCCGTATGATAAAGAAGAAATGGTCAGGAATATGATTAACAGGTATAGGAATGATTTTAATTTTGCCATGGTTGTATTATTTTATAAGAAATATAAGTGAGATTGCAGCTTTAGTTGGTCCAAAATAGTTGCGGTTTTCTGTTCCGACCTTTTCACCACAAGTCTTACACCGGAACTTGTTATAATGTAGCCGCACATATCCTGCACCTATATTTGCTTCAAGGCTCCAACGATTACTAAGAAGGAAGTGATAACCATACGAGATGCCTCCTCCTGCTCCCCATCCTTCATATCGGTAATGGCTGGAATTATCTCCGAATAAAAGTGGCAAGTGATGACCCGCTATGTTATATTGTGTTCCTATTATATGTATTCCCCAAAAATGTCCGCTAAATCTTTCACATGTCCAATAACGATATTCCATTGTACCGAGCCAGTGCACCAGTTTTTTATTTGAAGATGCTTTATTGGGTGTAAACCAGTTAAGTCCGGAGCCAAGTTCTATTGTAGTGCGTGGAGAAAGTCCCCACTCTACTCCCAAGTTAGGAGTACCTGAATATGCACCGTAGAACAGGTTTGTTTTTACTGCTACCTTTTGGGCCGAACATTTTAAAATGCTTCCCCAACATATCAAAAGTAGAATTGCTATATATTGTATTTTCATCAGATGCGTATATTGAATATTTTGCTTTTGCTTGCGTTAATAAATGATTATCGGATGCGAAATTACAAAATAAATATATATTAAAGTAAAACGTTCTGAAATTGCACATTGATTCCGAAGTTTCGTCCAAAATAGTTCTATAAATCACTAAAATGAGGGTTAGATAACTATAAAAAGGACTTATCGGATAAACATTGTTAAATTATTATCCAACTTATTCAATTATCTTTTGTGACATACTAAACGTTTATACACGCGCAAAACAAACGATGTGTAAGGGTGGTTATTTATATTTACATATTACTTGTGGTATTTCAACTATGCGTTTTGAAAGATCAGAATATTACAGCTAGTTTTGTTCCCGGATTTTAAGGAACCATCCGTTTCTTTAAAAGGAACAAGGCGTTCCTCGGTGAGAAACAGGTCGTTCCTTTAAAAGGAACGGCTCCTTGGTTTTAAACCAAAAAACAGTATCTATAATACACTGTATATCAATTTATTATAAAAAGAAGAATTCCGTCCCGATAACCATGGGAATATTCTCAATAAACCAAACGGAATTCACAGTCCAAGGGGCTGTATATACATACTTTTTTATTACAAACTTAAAAAAAAACCCATGGTTACAGTTACAATTAATATCAAGCCATATTTGGCTGGATATATGTATGTCCGATATCGACAAAGTTTAGAACCCGATCCAGAGAACCAGTCTCATTCCTCCTCTCCTTCTTCTTCCAAACGACTTATCCCTATCCATCTCTCCCACATTACTCCAGTTTATCACTTCCTTCATCAACTATCTGTCCCTCATCCGCAAAATACTTCATGGAAAGAAATTGGAAATATTTGCTTTGTACTGCCCAAACCGCGTAATGGGAAGAATCCGGAAGTCTATAACTATATCGGAAACGATAGTGCATTGATTATAGAAAAGGAAATAGAAACGGAGATGAAAGCGGAATTATACTCCTTTCTATTGGAAAATAAGTTCAATAAAGGAGTGATGTTTAAAAAGTCAATAGAACAATTCGTAGAGCACTACGAAATGGTAGGACTGGTACAGGAAGAAACGCTGATGAGGGCATTTCAAAGATGGAGGAAATTGGTGAAAGAAGAAAAAGCTATAAAACTATAATGAAAGTATATTGATTTTGATTTAATATTCCATAAGGAAACGTGATATACTATACTAATTAATTGGAAGAAAGAAGGAACTTTTCTATCTTTGCTAATATTAATCTTTTTCGCTAATGGATTAAGATAAGAAAGGAGAAAATAATATGACCCTCAAAGAAAAACAATTAGAGTTTATTATCTATTGTATAGAGAATACAGCTGAACGGTTAGGACGCTATAGTGCGGATGTATATAATAAACTAAAAGAATTAGGTGCTATAGACGGCTATATAAATGCTTTTTATGATACTTTGCATACCCAAGGCAAAGCCTACATAGTAGATTCTTTATTAGAATATATCTATCATCGTGATCCACAATGGTTACCGAAAGATTATCGTCCTTTTCAAGTTTCGACACAGCAAAAAGGAGATAAGTCATGTTAACTGTTTATCATGGTTCTACTTACCGTGTAGAACAACCATTAGCTGGAGTATGCCGACCAAATCTTGATTTCGGAGTGGGCTTTTATCTTACTGATTTAAAGGATCAGGCTATTCGTTGGGCTCTTCGCACAGCTGATATTCGCCATGAAAAAAGTGTATGGCTCAATATTTATTCATTGGATATAGATGCCTGCCGTAACTCTTCTTTTCATTATTTGCACTTTACCACTTACGATGCACATTGGCTGGATTTTGTTGTAGCATGTCGACAAGGGAATGTTATATGGCAGGATTATGACATAATAGAAGGCGGTATAGCAGATGACCGTGTGATACGTACTATTGACCTTTATATGCGTGGTGATTACACTCGTGAAGAAGCGTTGTCACGTTTGATTCATCAAGAGCCTAACAATCAAATTTGTATTACGAACCAAAAAGTAATTGATGAACACTTACATTTTGTGGATGCTATACTTTTGCCTTTCCCATCTCTCTCAAAAGAAATCCCCAATGCTGATATTGTAATGCAAGGCAAATATTACAGCATTGTAGAACTTCTTGCTACCCGTCTGCATATTTCCAGTCTACAGGCACTTGATATATTTTATAATAGCGAAAGCTACCAGCGCATTGTCCACCGACTTGGAGATCTATATCTCATGAGCGATGCATATATTGTAGATGAATTAATGAGAGAGCTACAAAAAAGACAAGGTTAATATCAACCTTGTCTTTTTTGTAGGTTAGAATATTCTATATAAGAAAATATTAGATATTTATCGCTTAATGATTTCTGAATAAAATATGATACTGTGGATTATAACCAGCGCACAAACTTCTTAATATACCAATTCTTCACGATCTGCGTCAAAATGCAATAAGAGAGCAAAATCCCAACCAGCCAGGGGAAATAGCTCAAAGGAAGAGCTGTCAATCCGATGGAACGCCCGAAAGTGGTGAAAGGAATAAGAATACCTATTGCCATGATTAAGAAGGTCAGTCCCATCACAGGCCATGTGGCACGGCTTTGTATGAACGGTATCTTGCGGGTACGTATCATGTGGACAATCAATGTCTGTGATAACAAACCTTCCACAAACCATCCGGTCTGAAACAGTGTCTGATGTTCGGGGCTGTTGCAGCTAAATACGTACCACATGACCAGATACGTGATAATATCAAAGATAGAACTGATGGGACCTACATAAATCATAAAACGACTTAGATCGGACGCATCCCATTTACGGGGTTTCTTTAGGAACTCCGGGTCCATACGGTCAAAAGGAATGGTGGTCTGCGATATGTCATACAACAGGTTCTGGATCAATAGATGTATCGGCATCATGGGCAGAAACGGCAGGAATGCACTGGCAAACATCACACTGAACATATTCCCAAAATTGGAACTGGCAGTCATCTTTATGTACTTATTGATATTGCCGAATGTCTTTCTTCCTTCGAGCACTCCGTCTTCCAATACCATCAAATCTTTTTCCAACAAGATAATATCTGCGCTTTCTTTGGCTATATCCACAGCAGAATCGACTGATATACCAATGTCCGACTGACGCAATGCACCTGCATCATTGATTCCATCTCCCAAGAATCCTACCGTATTGCCTTGCTCCTGCAACAGAGAGATGATTTGCGTCTTTTGTAATGGAGTCAGTTTTGAGAATAAAGTGGTATCCTTTACCGCTTCTTTCAATGTTGTTTCGTCCATATTCTCTATTTCTATCCCAGTAAGAAAATGACTGGTATCAATTCCTACCTGTCGGGCAATCGCTTTCACTACGACATCATTATCTCCCGATAGAATTTTCACTGCTACTCCATGCGCATATAACTGTTCAATGGCTTCGGCAGCAGAAGGTTTCGGAGGATCAAGAAAAGCAAGATACCCGATCAGTACCATTTCTTTTTCATCTTCAATGGCAAAATTACAATCTTTCTCGATAAAACTTTTCTGGGAAACTGCCAATACTCTCATTCCCTGCTGATTCATTTCTTCACTAATCATCTGTGCTTTGATTTTCAAGGCATCAGTCAAGGGATGAATCTGCCCGTTGAACTCGGCATAGGAACAGACATCGAGAACCTCTTCTACTGCTCCTTTGGTGATGATTTGCCGCTTTCCCTGCCTGTCTTCTATTACAACAGACATTCTTCTGCGCGTAAAGTCGAAAGGTATTTCGTCCACTTTAGTGTAGTCATCCTTCAAATGTTCCAGACTCAAATCTCTTACATGAGAAAGAATCGCTTTATCCATCAGGTTCCTTAAACCGGTTTGGAAATAACTGTTAAAGTAAGCATGACGAAGAATACGTTTACTGTTATCGTCACTGCCATCTGCATTGATATATTTCTCCAATACGATTTTATCGCAGGTCAATGTACCGGTTTTGTCAGTGCAGAGTATGTCCATCGCTCCAAAATTCTGAATGGCATTGAGATTCTTTACGATTGTTTTCTTTTTAGACATGGCTATCGCTCCTTTAGAAAGGTTGGCAGTCACAATCATCGGTAACATTTCTGGAGTAAGGCCAACCGCAACGGATATGGCGAATATGAAAGCTTCAAACCAATCCCCTTTCGTAAAGCCATTTACGAAAAACACAAATGGAACCATAACCAGCATGAAACGAATCAATAAGAAGCTAACCTTGCTAATGCCTTTGTCAAAAGCTGTAGTGGCACGATGCCCGACCAGGCTCTTTGCAATAGTACCCAGATAGGTTTTGTTCCCCGTTTCAAAAACGATTCCTTTTGCCGCACCACTTATCACATTGGAACCCATATAGCAAATATTGTCCAATTCGATGACACTTCCTTTCCGAAACTGTTGTCCCCGTACCTCCGGAAACTTTTCTATCGGTTCGGACTCTCCTGTCAATGAAGCCTGACTGATGAACAGGTCTTTCGAATCGATGATCCGAATATCAGCAGGAACCATGTCCCCGGCTGCCAAATACACGATATCTCCCGGAACGAGTTCCGTAATTTCGATCTCTTCTTCATGCTCTCCCGCACGTTTGGCAAGACATGTGTTTTTTACCATTTTCATTAAAGAATCCGTAGCCTCACTTGCTCGCCATTCCTGCCAAAAACGCAGGATAGCACTGAACAGCACCATGGATGAGATGATGATGACTCCCGTCCATTCCTGCTCTCCGGGATCGGCCATCAATACATCCAAAAATAAGGATATAATGGCGAGCCCGGTCAGAACGCCAATGAAAGGATTGATAAACGTTTTGATAAACAGGATAAACGGATTCTTTTTCTGTTCATGCACCACTTTGTTTCTTCCATAAACGGATTGTCGCTCCTGCACTTCTCCCAACGTTAATCCAAGCTTTGTTGTCTGTAAGTATGAATAGATTGACTTACCGGGTTGTGTGGCAACCAAAAATACTTTCTCTGAATTGAATATGTACTGTGATGAACGCAGTTTTTTCTTCCATACCATACTCTCTAATTTTTTTTAAGTTACTAACTGCATTTGTTAATTCGATGCAAAAGTAAGGAAGACTTCACCGGGAAGCTGTTAGAGAATGATTAGAGTGGTATTAGAAAGCTATTAGAATTTCTTAAATATGCGGAAGTTTCACCACAAAAGTAGTGCCCTCATCCTTATGGGAAGATACGGTCAGTTCGCCTTTGTGAAGGTGGATAATCTTCTGTGTCAAGGCCATGCCTATACCATTTCCAGGAGCAATATGTTTGTTCTCTCCACGATAAAACAGTTTAAACAGGTTTTCTTTATCCGTATCAGACATACCTACACCGTTATCAGACAAACGAATGATTGCCCATTGCTCCCAATAGGCGATCAGGACTGATGAAGCCCGGTTGGAAGAGTACTTGCAGTTATTTTCTATCAGATTCACAAAAGCGGTGGTCAGTAAATAGCTGTTTCCGATTATTGTCAGCACATTATCTTCTTCGGCTTCCTGCTCAAATACTAATTCGATGTGATAATCCGGATGAGCTTTTAGTACCAGCTCTCTGGCGTCCAGCAACAGTTCGTCCAGACGGACTTCTTCCATAGTTATCTGTTCCGACTGATAGTCAGCTTTTGCCAGATTCAATAATCCGTCGATCAGATTAACAATCCGACGCGAATCTTGCAGTGCATTGCCGATAGCCATCTGATATTGTTCGGAGCTCCGTTCTTTCAATAAAGCTAAATCCAATTCGGCTGTAAGAGCTGCCATGGGGGTACGCAATTCATGAGATACATTACTGACGAACATCTTTTGTGAATTGAAAGACTTTTCCAGGCGTTCCAACAATGCATTGAATGTCGTACTCAATTCTCCCAGTTCATCCTGTTCATTTTTTACGGGTAATCTTTTATCAATATGCGATGCTGTGATTTTCTCCGCTTCTTTCACTATATTACGTATCGGTTTTAAAGTGCTTCGAGAAAGGATATACCCCACAACCACTAATACGCTCAATCCACCGATAAATAGGAGAATAAGCATATTTCTTAGCGCATCTCGGTTGGCGTATCCGTAACCGTCGTAGGCTGCGGCGGTAACCACATAGTCTTTGCCCTCAAACGGATACACCAGTCCTATAGCCTGATATTCGTCCACATAGAAATTGATATTCTTTCGCTTCAGGATACGTTTTATCATCTCCGGCGTTTCTTTAACAATATCGTTTTGCAGAGCATCGTGATATAATATTTTAAAATCTGTTGTATAGACAGCAACCTCTACTTCATTAATAAACTTCTGATTATTCAGGTAAATAGACTGCATGGTTTTGGCATCTACTTGATCCTTAAGGAATAAATGTGCTTTGGTTATAGCTTCACTTTGAAGATTACGAAAGAAAGCATTGCTACGCGAATGTTCACTTACATAGTAGACAGCCATCACAAATACGAAGAATACCGCAGCTGTAAGCCCTGCATATTGTAGAGTCAACGTTGTCCTGATCTTCATATTTTATCAGTCAGTATGAAACCCATTCCGGCTTTGGTATGAATAAGTTTCGGTTCAAAATCCCGGTCTATCTTTTTGCGAAGATAGTTGATATATACATCTATGAAATTCGTTCCTGTATCAAAATGGGTGTTCCATACTTTCTCCGCTATTTCAACCCTGCTCAATACTCTTTCGGCATTTTCTACCATATATAACAACAGGTTGTATTCTTTAGGAGAAAGTTTAATGGATATACCATTCCGTTCTACATCTTTTCGTTGAAGATCAATACGCAAATCTGCATAGACAAGTTCCTGCGGTAATTCCTGCGCATTACCTGTCACACGTTTCAACAGCACTTTGATTCTGGCATTTAACTCTCTGAAATCAAAAGGTTTCACCATGTAATCGTCTGCACCGGCATCGAAGCCGTCCAGTTTATCATTCGTCGATCCTAATGCCGTCAACATCAATATAGGAATATTGGGATTGGTTTTGCGAATTTCTTTCGCCAGTTCAAATCCGTCCATCTTAGGCAGAACGATGTCGGATATAACCAGATCAAATGTATGCGTTTGAAAAAGCCGTAATCCCATCAGTCCGTCATAAGCCACCATTGTCTGATAGCCATTTTCCTCCAGTCCGTTCATCAGCAAACTTGCAACCCGGGGTTCATCTTCTATAATTAGTATTGTGTACATAGGAAAGAATTCATTAATCTGAATGTATAAAACGAAACAAAAATAATGATTATTCCCCACTTATAGCCTTTTTCCTTGAAAAATCGGTGAGAAGGCCAAATAAAAAAGGTATCCAACGCAATGTGGATACCTTTATATGATTCATTTACATAAACCGGAAAATGACTCGTCCGGTTTGTGGACCATTTACCCATTTCGGTTGTGAAGAGGGACCACACAAATCGGTGGAGTTTACTTTATTACGTACCGGAGGAATCACGTTCAGGACAGAGATTCCGCTTTCGGGAAGAGTATAAAGCAAACGGTCGCGGCCATCACGAGGCTGATATACTCCGATATATGCGTCGGGAGTTTCGTTTGTCAGGCTGATAGTGCCTTCTTTCGTTTGGATATTCATCCAGGAAACATCACCAAAGTATCCTTTGAATTCGGGATATGTGAAAGTCTCACCCGGGATAGGATCGTTATAGTCGTTTTCCCATACATCGTATTGCGTTCCGTGAATACGGTTTTGCCATACACGGTAAGGTCCGGCACCCAGCCAGCGTTTGCTGATTACCTGATCTTCAGGATAGTCGAAACGAATACCCATCAAATCTACAACACCGGAGAAATTGTAGGTGTAGTCCAAAGCCAAATCCCCACTCGGGTTGATTGTCCATTGAGCTTTATCCAAATTACCCAGTTTATAATTGGCGGTAACAATCAGATCACCTCCATCTTGTTTTACGTCCAGTTTCGTAAATACGGCAGCATCAGGGAATTCGCTATATGTACGGTCTTTTTCTTTTGCTTTCTCATCATCATGGTTATAGAACTGATCCAATGAGCGGTCTGCACGACGGGCTCCAATGAAACGGGGACCATTGGCGAAACTAATCTTACGGTTATCTACAGATACTCCTTTTAGTTGTCCGTCTTTCTTTGAGAAGATGAACGTACGCTTATTCGCTTTCACAGTAAGCTCATTTTCTGTCTCTGTATAAGCAGGACGACTGGACAAGGGAGAAAGCTGTTCTGTCTGCTGATTCAGTTTGTTGACCGGGAAAGTCCAGCGCCAAAGTTCATGGCCGTATGGGTCGATTGCTATCAGAAAGAGGGCGTCTGCATTGGGGAGGATATTTGTTTTTATATCCAAAATGCCTGCCGAGTGAGCAACCACGTCACTGCCTTGCACTTCACCCTCTTTCAACACTTGAATAGCGGCATTGGACGCATCTGTTGCCAGCGGGAATTTTACTTGCTTCCAAAGGAAACGGCAAGTATTCAGATTCAGATAATCGTAACGGTTTTCTACGGAGAATTTGCCATCAAATTGCTTGTCGATAGAAGTATTCATGATTTGTACCGGACTCCATAACTGCTTGATAGTGTAGTAGCTACCCTCCTTTTCGTGATGTGGCCCTACAATACCGTCTGCTCCAAAGTTTCCCTGGTTATCAATGAATCCGTCCATATCTACACGCTTCACACCTTCGTCTGCCAATACCCAAAGGAAGCCACCGATACAACGGGGATGCTTGCGCATCATTTCCCAATAATCGTATAATCCGGCACCATGGCCGCCATCGTACAAACCATGCAAGAATTCCGTAGGCATAAAGATTTCCGGTAAGCGCATGTAGTTCTGGCTTTCTCCGTAAGAACGGTAATGCATAGTTTCAAAACCGGAGAAATTACCTTGCGGGTGAATAACCGGACGTTTCTGGGGATCGTATTTATGAAACTCTCCATCCAATTCGGTATTCCATCCTTTTTCATTACCATTACTCCACCAAATAATAGACGGATGATTCACGTCACGTTCTATCATGCCTTCAATCAGACGTACTCCGGTGGGGGTATCATACTTGCCATGCCAGCCTCCCAATTCGTCCATCACATAAAGTCCGAGAGAATCACAGGCTTCCAAAAATTCCGGGTCAGCCGGATAATGGCTCAAACGGACAGAATTCATATTCATGCTTTTCATCAAAAGAACGTCTTCGATATTCTTCGCTTTACTTAATGTACGGCCGCTTTCAGGACGGAAACTATGACGATTGACACCACGTACATTGATACGTACTCCGTTTATATAAAGTCCGTCGCTTTCGCGTACTTCAATCGTGCGGAAACCAAAATTTTCTGTTTCACTATGCAAAACCTTACCAGCCTTATCCAATAGAGAGAATTGCGCTTTATAAAGATTCGGAGTTTCCGCTGTCCATAATGCGGGATTAGATACATTCAGTTGCAGGGAAGTCCAGTCGCCTCCAGCTTTTACGGGTACGGTGGTTTCCGTTATCTTTTTCCCTTTTTTATCTAAAATCTGTGTACGGATGCTCATTCCGTCATTAGAGATATTTGTGTAGCAGTTGGCACGGAAAGTTCCATCCATCTTTGCGTCAATGGCAATGTGCCGCAGGTTTACGGCTGGTTTCACCTCCAAGAACACCGGACGGAAGATACCGCCGAAATTCCAATAATCAGCACGACGTTCGGCAAGGTTCACACTGGCATTTTCACTCTCTTTGGCAACAGTGACTTCCAGTAAATTCTTTTTGCCATATTTCAGGAAATCCGTGACGTTGTATGAAAAACGATAGAAGGCTCCCTGATGTTTGGAACCAACTTTGCGTCCGTTCACTTTTACTTCCGTATCTGTCATTGAAGCTTCAAATACAAGACTGACCTGTTTGCCGCGAAACTTTTCCGGAACTTCAAACTCGTACTTATACATACCTTTTTCATTGGCAACGCCTTCAGGAAATGGTTTACCATAGAAAGTGATCCCATACTGATAAGTGCCGAAGCCTTGCAATTCCCAACAGGAAGGTACACCGATTTTCGTCCATTTGCCGGAATTGCGTCCGTTGGTACAAAAGAAGTCCCATTCAACCATATCGTCGCATCCGTGACCGGAGAGATATTGCCTTTCCGTTTGTGGAAGGTTTTGAGCAGCCAGGGTAGTTGCCAACGCTAAGGTCGATAATAAAGTGGTTACTTTTTTCATTGTTACTTTTATAATTGTGTTAGTTATTTATTGCTATCATTGTTTACTACTGATGCGGATATGCAGCGTATGTTCTTTTTTCTCTATGGCATATTTCTTCAATACACCCGGTCCGCAACTACTGTTTCCTAATCCAAGTACGGCAGCATCCATACTAAGAATGATTTCCGCACGTGGTTTTAAATTACAATCGTGAGTTTCTTCATAGATGTCCTGTACGGTGTAATGCAGGGCAGATGCAGAAAATACGTTTTCTACCGCGTCAACACGAATACCTTTATTCTGTTTGTCGGTCAGGGTCAGATAATGCACTTCCTCTTTGTTCCCACTATCCTGCGGACGTGGATAATGTACGTACTGTTCTGCAACGCTTCCTTTCCAAAGCCCTATCATAGCAGATGTTTTGCGGTCAGGATAGTTATCCTGCGGTCCTCTGCCATACCAGGTAAATGTATCATAAGCAGGCGCCAGACAGAATGCGATACCTAAACGGGGAATTTCAGGAAGAGCTCCTTGTGGCAAGAAAGTTGTTTTCAGATCAATCGTTCCATCTGAAAAGACTGTATAGACAGAAGTAGTCACCACTTTTCCTTCTTTATATAAATTACTAGTTTGAATCCGGACAATGGCCGCCCCGTCTGCACGTTTTTCATGGTGGAAAGATTCCAGATTTATCTGCGGATGATCCATTCCATGCAATTTCCAGTCTTTAGCCAACCAGTTTCCGAAGCTCTTGTCATTATCTGTCGGAGCACGGAAAACTTGAGTGACAGGCTGAACCGGAAAATCATCGGAGTGAGCCAGCATTTCTTTGTTCTTATATATAAGGGAGGTCATACTTCCGTTCACTTTCTTTTCCCACTGAACAGAAAAACCACGTCCGCTAATCAATAAAGATTTATCATCCTCTTCCACTTGAAGCGTTCCTTTATTAATTAAATCAGCAGAAGCTAAATCTCCTTTTTGCAAACAGAATTGTTCCCAGGCCACTTCATGTCCTGCCTTTGCCCAAAGAGCATCCGATTTCAAAACAATGCTTACTTTCAGTTGGCAATCGGAAAGAGGATTCAATGAACGGAAAGTCGGCAAATCTATTGTTCCACTTTCTCCTGGAGCTATTTCCGGCAATGTAATTTCTCCTTGTTCTTTCTGTTTTCCATCCACAGACAATGTCCATAAGCAGCGATAAGATGATAAATCGATATGATGGTTCCGGTTCGTCACTTTCAGCTTCCCATTTTCCATTTTCAGTTCAACTGGTGCATATACCTTCTTTACCTCCCAATATTTAGGCGTAGTTTCACGGTCACTCATCAGCAATCCATTAAAGCAGAAAGCTTTTAAATTCGGCTTATCGCCAAAGTCACCACCATAAGCCACCATGGTACGACCGTCGGGTAAAGTCTTGTAGATTCCCTGATCTACCCAATCCCATATAAAACCACCCAGCATACGGGGATTACTATATATCTCATCCCAATATTCCTTGAAATTTCCTAATGCATTCCCCATGGAATGTGCATATTCACTCGTCATCACCGGACGGTCGTCATTGGTACGCTCCGCAATCTCCAGCAACCGTTCCCAACGTGCATTTTCAGCGCGTTCTTTATCCTCTCCTTCTGCAATACCGGGATTTAAATATTCTTGTTTCACCCGGGTATAAAAGCGGCTGATAACATCGACCGTCTTCGGGTCAGGATTTCCGTCCACTCCCTGCGCCCCCTCATAGTGTACAGGACGAGTGGGATCGAAATCATGCAGCCATGCCGAAATAGCAGCGAAGTTCGGTCCGTAACCGCTTTCGTTTCCCATGCTCCACATTACAATACATGGATAATTCTTATCACGTTCCGCCATACGGACCGCACGGTCCATAAATGCTGCATGCCAGTCGGGGGTACTTGCGAGCGTGCCACGCAATCCGTGTTCTTCTATATCCGCTTCGTCCATCACGTACAATCCCAAGCTGTCGCATAGCTCGTACCAACGACTGACATTGGGGTAATGGCTGGTGCGTACGGCATTTATATTCGCCTGCTTCATTAAAAGAATATCCTGCAACATTCGTTCCTCGCTCATGACACGTGCCGTCCGTGGATCATGTTCGTGACGGTTCACTCCACGAAAACGAACCGGATTACCATTCACTAACAGTTGTCCTTTTTTGATTTCTACAGAGCGGAAGCCCACGGCCTGTTCTATCTGTTCTACGACTCTTCTTTCTTCATTTTGGAGAGTTAAGTGTAATTTATAGAGATAGGGCGTTTCTGCCGTCCATCTTTCCGGTGATTTTATAATAGCTGACAAACGTCCCATCTTACGCGGGCCACGCTGCGGATACCATTCATTCATCCGGCTTGCTTTATGCTCCAAATCAAGCATATCTTCCACATCGCCTTTCAATGTGGCAACTTCTTTGCCTGAAGCATCCTTCAGTACTCCCTGTAAAATATACCCTTTTCCGGTCATCCCTCGATATACACTAAATTGCGGATCAATCTGCAAAATAAAGTCTTTATAATTACCAGCAGATGCGGGAAGAGTACGTACCGCATAATCACGGACATGAATATCCGGCGTATGTATCAGATGAATACTACGATGAATACCACCAAAACGCCAGAAATCCTGATCTTCCAGATAAGAACCGTCACTATATCGGTAGACTTCCAGTGAAATCTGATTTTCTCCGGATTTCAGATACTTCGTGACATTAAATTCGCTCGGTTCCATACTGCCTTGGCTATACCCTACCCGCTCACCGTTGATCCAAACATAAAAGGCGCTCATTACGCCCTCAAACCGTAGAAAAGTCTGTCCATTCACTTCCCATCCGGTCGGCAATACAAAAGTGCGGCGATATTGCCCTACCGGGTTTCTTTCTTTATACGTGGTATAGTCAGTTCTCGGTTCTCCCATCACCCGTGGAGGATCTATTTTAAACGGATAGCCTGCTGAAACATAGATAGGCGTGCCATATCCGTTCACTTCCCAGTTGGCGGGAACAGGAAAATCCGTCCAATCTTTATCATCAAAATTTATCTGATAAAAGTTCACGACTCTTTCATTGGGAACGGGAGTCCAACGGAATTTCCAGGTTCCGTCTAAAGAGATTGAGCCGTCTCCTTTCTGTACAGAGAAAGGGGTAAAAGTAGCTCTTGCCGGTTCACGGTTGATCTGGAGAACATGATGATTCTCCCAATCATGCATTGTTTGTGCCTGTGTAGGACTTACAAACAATGCGCCAAGCAGTAAAGTATATATTTTCATTCGTTCTTTTTTCTTCATATCAAGTAGACGAACGAAAGGGCATTTTGTACCCCTTTCTTTTACAGAAATATTAAAGAACAATAAAAGGAGTAACACTCTATAAAGAAAAGCTTTACCTTGTGGCGTATAATTACTTCTAATATTATGATGATGAAAAAACTACTATTTAGCAGCCTCTTTTTATTAGGCAGTCTCGTTTCACAAGCACAACACGAGTATACGATTGAAGGTAAAGTGGAAGGTGTAAAGGATGGAACTCTTGTTTCTCTTTTTCTACTTGACGGAAATGTAGGAAGTACAGTAGCCATGGATACCATACAAAACGGTACTTTCTTCTTCAAACGAAATGCCGGAGAAGATGGTTTAGACAAATTATCTCTAATGTGTACCCGTAATGATGATTTTCCTTCCATGTCGCTGGAGATTTATGCAACTCCTAATGCAAGAATCAAAGTAACCGGAACGAATACCTTGATACATACGTGGACAGTAGACAGCCCTGTAAAGGAACAAATAGAATATAATAGGTTTATTGAAGATTCACACGATTTATGGGATGAGTATCAACGTTTGTCTATCAAAGCAAGAAGTCTGCGTTCTGCCCCGGAAGCCGAACGGAAGGCTCTACGTGCGAAAGAAGACAGTATTTCAGCTTTAATCAGCAAACGTGAAATGAAACTGATGCAGGAACTTCCTGTATCAAACATTTGGATGGACAGGCTATATAAATTGAGCATGTCGGTGAAGTACAATCCAAATTTCTCTTATAAAGATGAAACACTGGCTTTGTATAATAGAATGAATGAAGCACAAAAAACTTCTATAACAGGACAGGAAATTACAGTTAATCTTTTCCCGCCTACAGTTGTGAAAGAGGGAGATAAAATGGCAGATACCGAACTTTTCGATTTGGATGGAAAGATTCATCATCTGACTGATTTCAATGGAAAATATATATTGCTTGATTTCTGGAGTAGCGGTTGCGGTCCTTGCATTATGGCTTTACCAGAGATGAAAGAGATTCAAGAACAATATAAAGAGCGTCTTACTATCATTAGTCTAAGCTCCGATACGAAAAGCAGGTGGAAGGCAGCTTCGGCAAAACATGAAATGACCTGGCAGAATTTAAATGACTTAAAACAAACAGCCGGATTATACGCTAAATATGGAGTTCGAGGTATTCCCAATTATGTTCTTATCTCTCCCGAAGGCAAAATCATGAAAATGTGGTCGGGCTATGGTAAAGGCAGCCTGAAATTAAAGATGCGTAGATATTTGGATGCGCCAAAGCGTGAGATGAGTATCACCGGGGACACCAATAGAAAAGTCGTTAACCATCCAAGTTTTGAATCAACCAATACCGATATTCTTGAAGTGAAGCAGGTAGAATTGACTGACACAGCCACTATCGTTCATTTCTATGCATATTACATACCCAAATACTGGATACGAGTCAGCCCGAATTGTAGATTGGTAGATGAGAAAGGTAAAACGTATACCTTAAAGAAAGCAGATGGGATTAACCCCGGTGAGCACTTTTATTTGCCTGAAAGCGGCGAAGCAGAATTTTCACTCACATTCGAACCGTTGTCTTCTTCTGTGCAATCATTCAATTTCACTGAAGGAACAGAAAAAAATGACTGGCAAATAAACGGAATAAGGCTTAATAAATGAGTATCGAATCTTAAAAAAGGAATATCGTATTAACATTCAATGTGTTGCAAATTAAAATAGCTGTATAAACAGGTACAAAAGGTTTGTTGAAATAATGTTTTCTTCAGTAAAATGGCTTTCTTTGTTATGAATTTAATTATTATCTTGTACATTGAACGAAAAATAACAAAATATGGAAGCGAACGGACAAACACTCTACAATGATGATTTGCTGAATATTCTGCCTGACGGAGTTATCATATTGGATATAAATAGAGAAGTCATACAACTGAATCAGCAAGCTCTTACGGAACTCCATGTACATTCGTCAGTCAATGCGATGATGCCTCTTCCGACCAACAAGATATTCAAGCTGTTAAATAAGAAAGAAGATATACTCTCGACCATTTTGGAAGAAATTCATCAGGGCAAAAAAGTATACTCACTGCCTGAACATACATTTATGCAGGAACAAGTTGACTATACACAATTCCCGATAAGAGGAGAATTTGCTACAATGGAAAATGAAGAGGGCGAAAAAATCATCTTGTTCTTTTTCCGTAATATTACAGTGGAACTGACACAAGAATATATATTAAATACAGCCTTGCAAAGAACTAGGATATACCCCTGGTATTATGACATAAGCCGTAGTGAATTTACTCTTGATGATCGTTATTTTGAACATTTAGGTATTCCAGCCGGAGAGAATAATACTTTGACAATGGAGGAATATGTGAATATGATTCATCCGGACGATCGGCAAACTATGGCTGACGCCTTTGTTGTACAACTTAGTGGTAATACAACTTTTGACAAAACAGTTCCATTCCGTTTGCGCCGGGGGGATGGTACTTGGGAATGGTTTGAAGGGCAGTCTACTTATATTGCAAACATATCCGGTCATCCCTATCGGTTAGTGGGAATCTGCTTGAGTATTCAGGAATATAAAGACATAGAAAACACCTTAATCGAGGCACGTAAAAAAGCAGAAGAAAGCGATCGTCTTAAAATGGCATTTTTAGCCAACATGAGTCATGAAATCCGTACGCCGCTGAATGCAATAGTCGGCTTTTCTGATGTTATAGGTTCTACTTATGATGAGTTAAGTGAAGAGGAACGTGCCGATTTCGTGCGACTAATCAGCATCAATAGCGAACATTTAGTACGATTGATTGACGATATACTTGATTTGTCCAAGATTGAATCAAACACTATCAAGTTTACTTATTCCAATTACTCCCTCAAATCCATAATGAAGGATATAGAGAAAGAGCAGGTCGTGAAAAATGTGCCGGAAATCGAAATAAAAGCAATCTTGCCGGATGATGATATTTACATAACTACTGACGCTACACGCTTGAAACAAGTAATATGCAATTTCATAAATAATGCCCGGAAATTTACAGAAGAAGGATATATTCATTTTGGTTTTATGGTTAATCCGGAAAATGACGATTCAGTTTGTCTGTTTGTGGAGGACACGGGGGAAGGTATTCCCCAAGAATGCCAGAAAGAAATATTCGACCGTTTCTATAAAGTCAATACTTTCAAGCAGGGTACGGGGTTGGGACTCTCTATCTGCAAAACGATTGTAGAACATCTGCAAGGGAGTATTTCTGTTGTATCGGAAGTAGGAAGAGGCAGCCGTTTTACCGTTACATTACCACTCGAGAAACAGCTGGTGGAAGTTTAATGCCCCCTGTATTCCTGTGGGGTAACACCCGTATGTTGCTTAAAAAACTTATTGAAGAAAGAGATATTATTAAATCCCAAAGATAAGGCAATATTCTTCACCGGCTCATTGGTTGACTTCAACCGGGATTTGGCATCCATCAGAATAATGGAAGCTATGACTTCCAAAGGAGTGTTGCCTGCAACCTTTTTTATTGTTGAACAGAAATGCGGCAAACTAAGCCCTAGATGTTCGGCATAAAAAGAGGTTCCGTGATGACTAGTATAATATTTCATGACCAATTGCAAAAAATCCTGATAAATCTCGTACTTTCTTGACTGGGAAGATAAATACAAGTTATTTTGCATTTTATAAATTTCAGTGGCTCCCTGAAGGAACATGGTAAGAACCGCCTTTACTATTTCCTTGTTTGCCAATGTTTTTGGAGAAGCATACGAAAGAATTGACGATTCATAGAACATTTTATAACTGCAAGCCTGCAATGGAGATAATCTTATTATCGGATTTTCCATAATTATAGGGAGAAGATGTTCTGTAGACTTCATTAGATTTATACCCTCTATGAATTCGGATGAGAACCCGGCATAATAGATATGAATATCCGGTGAAAAATCAAGAATTTCCATAAAATATCCGGGCGGTAAGGTTATCAAATCATTTTCACCAATATTTTGAAGATTCCCATTGATTGTCGTTTGCATTATCCCTTTTACACAAAGAATGAAAAAACCGGCTTTTACCCTGCAAGGAAAGTTTTTATACCTTTTTAATAAATTTATCCCATACCCTTCTCCAACAATATAATCAGACGGCAAATCAAAATTAGGTAAATCACTCTCCATTGTGTTATTTTGTTTTTGATTTCAAATATAGGGATTATTTGAAGTTTCTCCCTCGAATAATTAAAATCAGAACATCGAATCTTAAAAAAATAACATCTATATTTTATTTATAAGAAAGTATCAAAATATGAAAAGCAGGACACCGGAAGTATATTCAAACTTCTTAATGTCCCGCTTTTATTTTTCTGTTTATATGTGTGTTTTTCTAAAAAACTTATTGAACATCCAATGCATCGAATGCCAGACCGTCCATATTTTCTGCCGAAAGTAATACTTTGTAATGTCCGGCATTGATAAAGGTTCCGGTAGTGGTGCTCATCATCTTCCATTTATCCGGTGTTTCCGGGAAGTTCAATATGTCCTCTTTCAATACCACTCCTTTTGAATCAATGAATTTCATCAAGACAGGTATTGGCTTTCCGGTAGTGTTCATATATTTAAAGCGAAGCGCGTACACTTGTGCCAACCCGGTAGAAACATTCCATTCAATGCTGTTGCCTTTTCCTTTACCAAAAAACACTCCGATCTGTTTTCGATGTTCTTTCTTTTGGAATTTGCCTTTCAGTACAGCCATTTCCGCTTCGTATGATATACTGACACGAGCATTTTTATCTTCCGGAAGCAACTCTTTCGGAGTCTTTTCCATCACTTCTTTATCCGCCTTTTCCCAGCTCCAACCGGATGCAGGGAATATCTTCGGTTTCAGTTCCTGATCTGTGCTGGCAATAGCAATGCCTGAAATCAAGGCTTGTCCTGCTTTCACTTCCGGGAAATGAATTTTCAACATTCCACCTTTCACTGTGGTATATACTATCTTTTTACACACTCCGTCATGACCACTTTCAGCCCAAATATCCAAATCATCTAATACAACAGAATCATTCACGGCAACATCGAATATGCGCAGTCCTTCACAGTCGGTAGAAGCGCTTCCGCCCGTACCATGCCACGGCTCTGTGAAATACAGTTCAATACGATATGTTCCGTCTGCCACAGGGAAACGATATTCCAGTTGGTGACGTCCGAAGCGGAAATGTTGGAATAACGTCCAGTCACGAGTGCCATGAATCGGATCATTGGTGGTACGTTGACTGGCAAGATAAGGATTCAGATCCTTGAAATTCTCCGCCCATGAACGGGAATAATTCGTATTGTCCTGCAACCAGAGCTGTCCGAAGCTATCTGTATAATCATCCCCTCCACAGTTGAGACGATACAGATAATTATATCCTGCCTCTCCTTTCAATATCTTTTTATCATCCTGATAAAGAAGTTTGAAGTTAGGGGCTTGCTCCAGACCATTCAATAGGATCAGGTCTTCTGCTACCGGTTTACCTTTATAATATCCTACAGCACGAAGCACATTATAACGAATATCCCGGTTTTCCCACATAAAATGAGTGCCTGTTCCGTTGTTCTTTTTACGTCCGAGGAAGGTTGCCTTTTCATTTGTCAGATCATTATATAGCAATACAGAATCACAATTGCTGTAAGCCTCGATAGTGGCACGGCGACGTCCTTTTTCAAAACGGTTGGCCCATGTATGTGATACCAGGTAAACCATCGGATCTTTTGCAGCCGGAACATAGTTGGCACGATACATATAATATACATCCAACGGTTCTTCCCATGGAGTAACCAATCCTTTATAATTGAACGGACCTACTTTATCTATTTTGCGATACGCTTCATCTGGCTGACGACGTCCGGGATTATCATGACTGCTGTATATCCACTGGAATTGTCCGCAAACACTATCTTTTGCCTTTTCTGCCAAACGAATTTTAGTTTCCATCAACTGACACATGCGGTCTTCACTCCACACTCCGTTCACTTGAAAATCCCCTGGTTCCGTATGCAGACCGATGCTTCTCCACGCTCCATATTCCCCATTCAATAATTGATTCGCTTGAGAGAGTTCACGGCCGTATTTCGTCACATCTCCTCCATACGTACCACTCCAATTTTGAATCACATTCCAGTCTGTACCCTCGCCACCATTACAGGTTGTTATGACACGCATTGTCTTGGCAGTCGGGTCCATCTCCCGGATAAGGTCACTGCACTCTTGTGCAAACTCACGAGGCAAAGTGCTTTCATTCTGCAATCCCCACATCACCACTGACGGAGAATTACGACGTTCTTTCACCCATTGGCGAAGCAACTTTTTAAAGTTCTCACGAAACTCCGGAGTGTCATACCACACGTGGGCGGAAAATTGTGTCCAAAACAAGATCCCCTCTTCATCCCAGTACTTCTGATAATCGAGATGATGGGGCTGATGAGCATCCCGGAACGCATTGAAACCGGCTGCACGTATCTGTTTTACCCTTGCGGCAACCTGTTCATTACTGAACGCATGGCTTTGTCCGAACTGATGCTCATACTCGCATACTCCATTGATAAACACGGGCTTCCCATTCAGGTAAAAACGTCCGTCTCCATCGTTTCGTTTTACCGGCCAGCTAATGGTACGAATACCGAAGGGTGTCGAAATTTCATCCGTCGTCTTCGTATCACGCTTAATCATGCTAGCCAATTTATAGAGATACGGATTTTCCGTATTCCACAAGACAGGATTCTCAACAGGAGCCTGCTGGCGAATCACTTTCATTTCTCCCGGAGCTAAAGTAACTTTCTCAACCAAACGGAAAACTTGTTTTCCATCGGCATTGCTTAGTTTATTGACTAACTCTACCGTTTCTGTTGTTTTACTATAATTTTTTATCTCTGTTTCAACAAATACGTTAGCAGCTTTTTCGTCATTCCAAATATGTACACCGAAAGGTTCTATGCGAATCTCATCTGTAACTTCCAATACCACAGGACGGAAGATACCTAACGGCTGGGAACCTTCACTGAATCCCCATTCCGATGAACATCCCCCGCATACCCAAGGCATATCGGCGATCATTTCAGGATGCTCGGCTTTCACTTCCAAGCGATTTACTCCCTGTTTTAATTCATCTGTGACATCCAAAGTCAATGTGGTGCGCCCTATGGGGTGGCGACCGAAATTCTTTCCGTTCACTGTAATGGTGGCGTATGTACCCACTCCGTCAAAACGAAGGAAATACCGTTTCCCGGATTTTACATCTGCCGTGAAATCTTTCACATACATAGCTGTTCTATGCAGGTTTCCATGTGTCAACTGACGGTATCCATAATAATCGTCCCAATTATGAGGAATATTCACTATTTTTGCAGGCATCATAAAATTACCTTTCAAGTGAGTTGCCTCTGTAATCCAGGTTTTCCAACCCTCATTCAATGTAGTGATCTGCCGGCGGTTCTTGATTTCCGGTTTCGGGAAACGGACAGCCGAACGTCCCATCGGCTTACTGGTAGCAATGGCAATGCCACGTTGCTCTGCGTTGTTTACCGCACAATAGAAATGATAAACCACTCCGTCATGTTTCACCACATAGCTCTTATGAGCAAACAGTTCATCGTAGTTCTTGGAGGGGATAATCAGGTCGGCCCCTTTCCAGTCGGTCCAGTTCACCAAATCATAGCTGGCGGCAAATGTATTGAATGCTTTATATTTACGCGAAGGTTCAAAAGCAGAGAAGTAAAACATCACATACACATCTCCCATCTTTTGGATATGCGCATCTCCTGTTATGGTTCCATCTGCTTCATGCGCAAAGACCGGATTTCCGGAGTAGCGTTTCCATGTTTTCATATCTTTGGAAAGCGCAATGCCGATACGTTCGCCCTTTAAATCCGTTTCCGGATGACGCCCGCCCGCGTTGTAATACATCACAAACGGAGCTCCCAATGTTTTATCTTTATCCCAATAAACGGTACTCTTATATTGAGTCAGTTTTTCCCACCATTGGGCATCTTTATCATGGATGCTCAAAATTGGTTTGTCCAGAGATTCCCATTCATGTGCCGTAGAAATATCTCCTTTCGTCCATGCCAGTCCGACATAAAGCGGAGCTTTTACAGCTTCGTAGCCCGTTCCTTCACCACCGATATAAGTCATCCAATGGCGACCTTTATAAGTCTGAAGCTCATAGCTTCCACCCCATTCCATATCCGGCAATGCAGGAAATCCGCCACGCTGATTGCAGTCCCATTTTCCATCCCGATAAGAAAGAACCCGTCCCAAAGTGCGCCATTCGAGCAAATTATCACTTTCTGCTATCCACGTTTCGTAACCACGACCATCGGTTCCACCTTTACCGTTGTAAACCACATAAGTCATCAGCCACTTGTCTCCCTGGCGAAAAACGGTAGGACAATCAATCTTATGATAATTGTCTGCCGGGGCAACTGCGAGCCCGTACTTGTATGGTGTCTTTACTTCCTCGTAAATCTGCTCCATTCGTTCTTGCGGAACTTCCCGTTGCGCATATAGAGAGAAAGTGGTGGCTATACTAAAAACTGCCAGCAATAACTTCTTCATGATACTTTTTCTAATCGTTTAATACTTAATATTTCACCACAGAGGACACGGAGGACGCAGAGGTTTATTATTTTTATCCACTATAGAGTAACAAAGAGTCTTACGTATTTATAATCGTATGTATCGCTCTGTTTTACTTGCGGAAAAGAGAGAGAAGAACTCTGTGTCCTCCGTGTCCTCTGTGGTGAAATATAAATTCTCATTAATAAAACAACCAATCCATCGTTTCTTCATCCCCGGCAAGCCCAGCATTACGCACTTTCGTTTCTGCAGCCGTGAATCCCAACACTTGCAGATAGCCTTTGGGTAACATCAACGTATGCTTTCCAGCCGGAAAACTATATGCATGCACATTTGCCAAAGGCATTCCATTGATACGGACAGCATTCGTCAATACAGGTTCCGCCTGACCGTAATCATTGGCTGACGCATCGATTTCCAGTTTCGGAGCTTTTGCATACTTTTTCTGGTCGTCTTTGAAATAAGCGACTAACAATTTCACCGGAGCATCCGTTTCGAAAGTGATGCTTGTGCCTTTCTCTCTCTGCTCATTTCCATTAAAGCGGAGCGCCTTCATTCCTTTCAATTCCGGAGCTACTGCTTCTATCTTACCTGGAACATCCACAAATAAAGAAATACCCTCATCTACTTTCACTGTCGGATAATTAGAGATCAGTTTCACGTTTGCAGGAGTCCAGGCAGCAATCTCGACAGTTTCAGTCACTGCGTTTCCATTCTGTTTTTCTTTCAACAAAGCGAGGTTGGCTTTGAAATTCTCCAATTCCTTCTCATAGTGTACCAGCAGTTCTTTCCATGTCTTGTTCTTTCCATCATCTCCACCGATAGGAATACGACGTTGGGCAGTCTGCATACTGTTGGCATACAAGTAATGTTCGTCCGTCAGTTCCACCAATTTGCGATAGTGCTCTAGGCTTTGTTCCATCAAAGGAATAGCTTCTTCAAGATTCTTAATCTCTTTTCCCCATTGATAATCCAATACCAGTTTGGCAGCTTTCACTTTCAGGTTGAACGCATACGCAAATTCACGATAACAATGCATATCATTCTGCAAACGTGCAAATTCATCCTTATTTGAAGAGACGGAACCTGCTGCTTTATCAATAGCCGCTACTGCTTTATCTCCATGTTCTATTACTTGAGCAACAATATCCAAAGGCATTTCACCTACATGAGGTTGCTTTTTCCATTCTTTTTCTACATACTCTATCAGCTTCTCTCCTTCTGGTCCGCAGCTTTCATAGAATCCCGGATAAATCGTATATTTGTACGGATTGACAAGCTGACTCATAAACATACCCAATAATAACGTTTGGCGATTTCCCTCTGTGATACCGAAACGACGTAACAACTTCGGAGCAATTTCCCCGCTTTCTTCGTATGCTACACGGATATTACTTGCGTTTTCGTCAGAGGTTCCGTAGAACTTGCCCAACTGATGGTTCCAGTAACCCATTTCATCTGTACGGTCGCGGTGGCAGTTCCACGCATAGCGTCCCCAGGTCTGATACCAGATCCAATCACGATCCAACTGGAATTCGCGTTCATTGTTCGGTAATTTGTCCGCCGTATAAGGCCAATCCCAATATGAAGCCTGCGGATAAAGGTGTAACGCATTGGCACCGTGTACATTGTGCATGGCAGTGACCGCCTTTTGTACGAAATCTGGAGAACCCCAGCGAAACGGTTCCAAATTTGCCAGGATATGTACGTTACTGATATGAATGGAACCCAACGAACTCAAATCCGTATGAATTTTCGACCAGGGGCCACGAGGTTCGTAGGTAGTCAACGATTCACCATTGTACTTATGCATCGTATAAAGATTCTTATAGAGCGGCAAAGCAGCATCCATCACCAGTTTGCAGTCCGTGTCGTGCGCACGCAACAAAAGAGGCGGTTCATCCGTACGTCCCAATGCCTGTAATCCGTCTTTCACTCCCGGAATTATTGTTTTGGTAAACCATTCCACATCGTCCTCCACTGTACACATCGCTTCACCCAGACAAACCAGTAATCCTACATTGGGATACTTTTCAATGAAAGCGGCAATACTCTTGCGTGTATAATCGGCAATCAGAGGAGTAATGGGACGGTTACGGTCCTGTGTTTTCAGTCCGTAATGTTCAGCAAAAGGTTTGGAAAGAATGATATTATAAAACATCTGTATGACAAAGATACCGCGTTTGTCCGCTTCTTCTGTGAGGAAAGAGAACATTTCTTCGTTCATTTTGAACGTTTCTTCATCTACTTCTAATGCAAACGGATAATCTTCCAGTTTCACCAATGACGCAAACGGATGACCGTTCCAAAGGTACAGTGAATTCATGCGGTTGGCAACCAGCATATCCAAGTATTTAATCCACTGTTCTTTATCATAAAACCAGGGGAAACTTTCCGGCGTATACGGATATTCGTATACACCATGTCCCGGCAGGTAGGTCATCTTCTGTAATCCTACACATGCACCACGCAATACCATTTCAGGACCGTCTTTCAGTTCCTCCGGGAAGTTCAACTTACCATCCGAATCATTCACACGGTCAATCAGTTCACGGCATCCGTAAATGACACCACTCCCATCCCTGCCGGACACTCTGGTCAGATTGCCCGTCGTCGAAATATGAAAACCTTCTTTCTTGAGCGTCGTGTCATTTACTTCCGTCAAGAGAATCGTTTTGATTTCGGGATCGGAGAATGTCGTGTCTCCCTGTTGCATCATTACCTGATAACCGGCTTTATCCAAGGTAGTCTGTAACTGCTCCGCACCAAACAAAACACGATTTGACGCATCCGGCGGAGTCATAATCTTCACGGTTTGCCTGCCACACGCTGCCCAAAAAAGTGTGCATGCCGCAAACATGAATAATCTGGTATTTTTCATTCTTCTGATATATATTATAGATTATATAATTCACTTCTTCACTAAGAGAAAGACGAAATAATCCCCTGTTTGTACTCATTTGTCTCTTTTTCCACTTTTCAGCACCAAATTTCCACTTTCATCCTGCTGTGATATGCAAATTCCTCATTATTTAAAAGTTATGCTTATCTTTGCCGGCTAGCTTATAATATAAAACAGAAAACAAGAGCAAACAATATGAAAGAACAAACAAATTATGACTATGAAAAATACGTTCAGATAGCACAAATGGCCAAAATGGGATGGTGGGAGTCAGATTTGAAAAATAAAGAATATATCTGCTCTGACTTTATTGTTGACTTACTCGGCCTTGAAAGTAACCGCATCAGTTTCACCGAATTTCACCAAAGAATACGTGAAGATCACCGGCTGCGTCTTAAAAATGAATATATGTCTCTTTCTTATCTGGAGACATACGAACAAATGTTCCCAATCCGGGCAAAAGACGGGGAAATATGGGTGTACTCTAAGATTAATTTCCAAAAGCCCGATAAAGAGGGATATAGGAATATGACGGGCTTTCTGCAATATATTGACAGACCGATCGATACTACGAATGAAAACATTGATTTCTTTCAAGTGAGCAATCTGCTTTACCAACAAACTAATATTTCATATTCATTGCTTGCTTTTCTGCAATGTGATGATGTCACTCAAGTGGTTAACAAGACATTAGGAGATCTCCTCAACCAGTTTTTGGGCGATCGTATCTATATCTTCGAAATAAACAGAAAAGAACAACGCCAGGATTGCACTTATGAGGTTACCGCCGAAGGAATATCCAAGGAACAGGAATTCTTGAGCAATATTCCCTGGGACCCTTCTACCTGGTGGAACCATCAGATAGCCGAAAGAAGAGCTATCATTCTGAACACGTTGGACGACATGCCCGAAGAAGCTGCGGAATATCGTCAGACATTGGAAATGCAGGATATCAAATCGCTGATGGTAGTTCCGCTAATCTCTAAAGAAGAGGTATGGGGCTATATGGGAATTGATATGGTAAGAACGCAGCGTAGCTGGAGCAATGTGGATTATCAATGCTTCTCCTCTCTTGCTAATATTATCAGTATTTGCATCGAATTGCGAAAGTCGGAATTACAAGCCAAAGAAGATCGTCTTGCTTTGGACAACAGCGAGAAGATATTGAGAAACATCTATAAGAACCTTCCGGCAGGCGTCGAACTTTATGACAAAGACGGTTATCTGGTAGATATTAATGATAAAGAGCTTGAAATATTCGGCTTGTCTGACAAGAATGAAGCATTGGGAGTTAATCTGTTCGACAATCCCAATATTCCTTTAGAGGTTAAAGAGAGATTGAGAGCGAAAGAAGATGTAAACTTCTCCATCAATTATGACTTCTCAAAAATAAATCAATATGTAGATAGCCGGAGAAATGGGATTATTAATCTTACTACTAAGGTTACTGCTCTCTATGATTCTCAAAATCGATTTATCAACTATCTGTTTATCAATATAGATACAACGGAAACGACCAATGCATACACTAAGATACAGGAGTTTGAGAATCTGTTTCTTCTAATCGGTGATTATGCCAAGGTAGGATTTGCTCATTTCAATGTATTGACAAGAGACGGATATGCCCAAGATACATGGTACAGGAATTTGGGTGAAAAAGAAGGTACTCCCATGCCACAGGTTATTGGAGTATATGCACATGTAGTTCCTGAAGATCAGGCTGTTCTGAAAAACTTTGTAGGTGAAGTGAAAACGGGAAAGGCAACCAGTTTGCGTAAAGAAGTTCGTGTATGCAGGGAGAATGGCAAATATACGTGGACCAGCATCAATGTGATGGTCAGGGATTACCGTCCGCAAGACGGCATTATTGAGATGTTGTGTATCAATTATGACATCACGCCTTTGAAAGAAACTGAACAGAAATTGATTATTGCCCGTGATAAAGCGGAAGAACTGGATCGTCTGAAGTCGGCTTTCCTGGCTAACATGAGTCATGAGATCCGTACTCCTCTCAATGCTATTGTCGGTTTTTCCAGTCTTCTGGCAGAAACGGACAGCAGAAACGAACGGCAGGAATATATCAAGATTGTGCAAGAGAATAATGAACTTCTCTTGCAACTGATATCGGATATTCTCGATCTTTCGAAAATCGAAGCGGGAACATTTAATTTTGTATATACCAATGTGGATGTAAATGAGACGTGTGCTGAAATCATCAAATCAATGAGTATGAAAGTGAGTAAAGGTGTTGAATTGATTTTTGAGGAACCATTGCCGGAATGTTATCTCTACACTGACAAAAACAGATTCACTCAAGTTATCAGTAACTTTATAAATAACGCATTAAAGTTCACCCAGCAAGGCTGTATCACCCTGGGATATGAACAAGTATCCCATCAGAAAATAAAATTCTATGTGCGCGACACCGGAATGGGAATACCGGAAGAAAAGCAAAAGAGCGTATTTGAACGTTTTGTGAAGCTGAATACTTTTGTTCAAGGTACAGGACTCGGACTTTCTATTTGCAAAAGCATTGTTTCCCAAATGGGAGGAGAAATTGGCGTGGATTCGACCGAAGGAATAGGTTCCTGCTTCTGGTTTACACACCCGTACCATGCTGCTGATTAGACTGACTATAAAAAGAGTTGTCCGCATGTTTGGTTTCTCAATATTAATATGATCAATATATTCGGGCAGTTTGTGGATTCTAAATGAATAGAACTATTGACTTTGCCCTTTTTATTTTGTATATTTGCAATAACCAATTAGCTAACATCAAAATGATATATACAAAAATAGATACATAAAGTAGTTTTTCAGATACATAAATATATGTCTGAAAGAGTAAAAACGGGGTGAAATTTTTGCTAATTTCACCCCGTTTTGTTTAATATATTCAGTGCCGTTTGACGAATTTCTATGAATGTCGTTTATAATAAATACAAGAGACGTTTATAATAAACTATTTCACTTTTTATTATAAACGTTCTATGAGTTTATTAGCATCTTGTATGAGAAAAAGAAAACAGTGTAAAGGCCGAAACAACACCAATGCGATATATACAAATATATCTATACACTTATAGTAATGAACGACCTTTACAACTTGTTTTTTATAACTATTCAAATGTTTATTCCTTTTCTCATTTCAGTAGCGCTTCCACCATTACAGGAAAATGATCTGAAGAGTACTTATTATACTTTATATCATCATCAATGGTGTGATAAGAAAGTATTTTTATTTTTGGAGTCACAAAAATAAAATCTATGCGCTTAGCTGTTTTTCCAGTTTTGTCATAGGCATAAAAACTACCGGACGGTCCTTTAGGAGGCGTCAAAGTACATTTATATGAATCCAGTAATAAACTATCTTTCAGGAGAAGTTGTACCGGTTCTTCGTCCGGAGTGGCATTAAAATCACCGGTGCAAAAGGTTGGTCTGCCTTTAGCGATTTTCCTTACCTGTTCCAACAACATGAACGAAGATTGCCGTCTTGCTTCTGTTGCTTCATGATCCGTATGCGAATTAAATACATAGAATTTCTTCCCGGACCGGAGGTCTTTAAAATATCCCCAAGTGCAAATCCGGCGACAACGTGCTCCCCAACCATAAGAAGGTATATCCGGAGTTTCCGAATACCAGAAATCACCATGTTTCAACACCTTAAAGCGATCTTTTTTATAGTAAATGGCACAATGTTCTCCTTTATTATCCCCGTCACGATCACGACCGATATAAGAATATTCGTTCAGAATCATCATATCTTTTAATTGAGAGGTACGTCCTTCCTGTATGGCAAACATATCGAACTTATTCCGTCGCACAACATCTACCAATGCGTTCAGACGGACTTCCCAAGCCTTATCCCCCTTGTCTCCTTTGGTACGGATGTTATAAGATGCAAGGCGAATAATATCTTCCGGTTTCGTTTTGTCTAAGTTGGAAGATTTTGCCGGAAGACCTCCGGCAAAAAGTAAAATCAAAAGTAGAAAATAATATTTCTTATTTATAGAACACTTCATATTACAAATCATTAAATATCAATTTATTTACTCCATTTAAATACCGGGTAGCCGTTGCCTCCTTCTTTCCAAAGAGAAGAATCCCAGTTTATGACAGTGTTTTTCAGCTCGTTAGCAGATTTAGCTACTCCCTGGAAACTACTACCGGACGGTGATGTCTCATCTGAAACGGTAAATGTAGCCTCTCCTGCTTTCAAAATCATACCGTCATGAGCATAGCAGTTTTCATAAGTAGCATTGGCAGTACCTCCGACTATACGTCCCACCTTTGCTTTATCGGTACTAACCAACATACTATTCCAAGCAATACAATTTTTTATGACTAGTTTACCGCCATCCACTTTGCCGACTATACCTCCGGCATTTCCTCCACCTATGGCATTGATATCACCACTAGTATAACAGTTTTCAATACTGCTTCCACTGGCATTGCCATTCACCCTTCCGATGATTCCACCGGCTTTACCTGCATTGTTAGCAATTTGATCAATAACAGTAGCACTGGAATAGCAATTTTTGATATATCCCGAACCACCAAGTACACCGCCAATTCCACCTGCTGCTCCCGACCCCTTCAGTACTCCGGTAGTATAGCAGTTTGTTATCTTTCCAGTATAATTCTCTGCACCGGCAGCCAATCCTACATAACCGGCTATGATGCCAATACCAGTATTCGGAGATGAGATATTTGCATCCACAAATCCCACATTTCTACATTCTCCACACAATACCCCGAAGAAGCTTCTATATGTGCCTGACTCACAAGTAAGGTTTTTAATTACATGATTGCGTCCATCGAAATCAATCCATTTATGGTAACCATTAGCATCATTTAGAGGTGCCCACTTGATCCCCTGCATATCAATATCCGCACTCAAGACAAAATAAGTCGTTTGTTTTTCAATGAGGGCTTTGCTCATATTCTGAATATGGATAGCATTAGCAATCACATAAGGATTATTTTGAGTTCCGTCTCCATTGGCAAAATCTCCTTCCGGTTCGTTGTCATGTCCTCCATAACTAGCATAATCTTCTCTATCCAACTGCCACTCTAAAATAGGGAATCCCATATCTATATTCCCAACATTATGCCATGGGGTCCCCCAATTAGCAATGCTATTCTGCAAAGTCAGAGCACTTTCACTCACTCCATCATATTTTCCTGTCGAAACGGAACCTGCATTATCCTCCGGAGTAAATCCTGTACAAATCATATCCTCCCATGCATAACATTCAGATGCGACGGGATCCGCCTGATGTCCATTTTCACCTTGAGACAAAACTCCACTGATACGTCCAGATCTGGCAGCAGGACCTGTTATTTTCCAGTTCCAAGCAACACAGGACGTAATTTTAGCTCCTTCGGAAGGAAGTGCAGCAATACCTCCCACTGAATTGGCTCCAATTAATACACCTGTAGAATAGCAATACGACACTTCACTGTTTTCATACATAGAACCTACAATACCTCCACATTCATCTCCTGTAGATATAACCTCTGCTGTGGAATAACAGTTTTTGATATAACAAATCTGTCCTCCATACGGTCTACCCATACGGGAAGCTATTCCACCAGCATACTTTCCTTTCACTTTTCCGGAGACGTAACAGTTTTCCACCTGCCCTGTCTTCTCTACAGCGTTCGGAGCTTTCACTCCGATATAACCGCCGATAACCCCTGCCCCACTATTAGTAGCTGCTTCTACATGGGCATTATAGAAACCGACATTTTTACAAGTCCCGGCCAAAATACCAAAAAAACTAGCATACGCTTTGTCTGTACAGGTGAAATTCTTTATAATATGGTTATTTCCATCAAAATAGATATAATAGTCACCGTTTGAGTTCAATGGTTCCCAATTAGATACAGACTTCATATCAATATCAGCCCCCAACTGAAAGTAAATCATCTTTCCTTTCACCAAGGCTTCACTCATATTCTGAATCTGTATCACATCCATAACGAGGTAGGGTTTGTTCATTGTTCCATAACCTTTTTCAAAAAGCCCGCCTGCTCCGTCACCCTCATCTCCGTCATCTATGTCTGTGTTTCTATCCGGCGGAATACGGCTATAGGAATCCATCGGATTAAAATCAGAGCATGAGAAAGATAAAACAGCCATCCATAAAATGGTCCAATATCTCATTACCGAATATGTACTTATATGATAAAATTTGTTTTTCATAATCTTCATTTTTATTTTAGATTTCTACTACAATCACCATAGGATAATGATCGGATAAAGAACTGACAATAGTGCGGGTAGAAAGCACCGTAGCATGTTTCACAAAAATAAAATCAATTCTGGTCTTTTTAGAAGGAAATGTAAAGAGAGCTCCGTGTTGAACGGCCGCTTCCCGATACGCATCTTTCAATATACCACTTTGGCAAATCGTAGTGGCTATTTCGGGAGCATCAGGAGTCGCATTAAAGTCGCCGGTACAAAATGCGGGAGTATTGTCTTTTGCTTTATCGGAAACTGCATCCACCAGCATTTGGCATGCATGTTTTCTGGCATTATCAGCCAAAGGCATGTGAGTTTCAAAAAGATAAAATTCTTTTTGAGTCTTGCTATCCTTGAATTTTCCCCATACACAGAAACGTTTGAAATTTGTTTCATCCCATCCGTTGGAAGGAATTTCCGGAGTTTCGGAAAACCAGAAACGTCCGGCATCCAGTAATGTGTAGCGGCTCTTCTTATATAAAATGCCACTCATCTCTCCTGCCTTATTATCGTCATTTCCAGTGTCACGACCATAAGCGAGAATCTGATAATCACTCGCAAGTTGAGTTCCTAAGTAGGAACGTTGTTCCCAACTGGCTTCTTCGAATCCACAAATCTCAAAATCGTAGTCTTTGATTAATTGTGCCACACGTTCCCGTCGGTTAGTCCATCCTGTACCAGTCTCCACCTGTAAGTTATAAGTTGCTACACGCATGGACGTTTCAGTCACGGGGTCTTCGTCTTCCTCGCCATCTCCTGTATCCCACGTGAAATCAGGATAGTACAATGAATTGTCTTTATTATCTTCACAACTGCTGGCGAAAACAGAGAATATGAAGGTAATCAATGTGTATATTACTATCTTTTTCATAAATCTATTATTTATATCTTTTATACTTGTTATTCATTCCATCCCGGATTCTGGGTTACGACACCATTAGATAAGGTTATTTCCTGTCTTGGTATCGGATATAGATAATCACGGTTCTCATTCCAGGTACGGTCGATCCAACTGTAACACAATAAATTGCCATAATTACCTTCTGACAATGAGGTGCCGCTTCCATCGGAAGCCAATTTTACATACGTCACACTTCCAACATTGGGTTGCGAAGATGTGGTGTAGAAACAGACATCATTTGTTCCGTCTCCATCGATATCATACGCTTTATTGATAGCTGTAGCAGGAAGATAAAATCCTTTAAAGGATTGGGCCATACATTGCCCCTCTTTCCAGCGCATCAAATCATAATAACGGAAGCCTTCCATGACCAACTCTATCGCACGTTCCCGGCGGATTTCCAGAATCACCCCTTTATTATCTCCTGTGATATTCACATAACCGGTTTCCAGAGCACACATATAAGGGTCCGGAGAAAGGTTTGCTGCGTTCATATTCAGTTTTCCCGTAACTCCTGCACGTGTCCGCAATTTGTTTACCGTATTGTCGATATCAGTTTGCGTCAGTGTGCCTAATTCTGCCTTTGCTTCGGCATAGTTCAAATAAACTTCTGCCAATCTGAACAGAGGAAGGTCATTGCTTGAATCACCTGTATAGCTCATATTATCATTTGCATATTTCAGCAAGTGGTATCCGGTCATCGTGACATTCATATTTATATTTGAAGTACGGATTGTTTGCGCTAAACGCGGATCACGATTGACTATTTCATCCTTGAATTCCATTGTTGCATAATTGGGCTGGTCGGTGAAACGGTTGCCGTTCTTCATTAAATAATAATTGACCATTTTTTTCGAAAGTCCGGGGCGGCCTAATGTCGGAGAATTCTCAAAAGCCTGTACTTTATGAACCAAACTCAAATCATTATTATAATCCCTTGCCAATATGATTTCCGCATCAATCGCATTCTCGGATTTAAAGAGATTACGATAGGACTGTGAGCCGGATTGATACAATGAATATCCTCCGGAAGCAGTCATAATTTCATTAGAGGCACTTACACAGTCATTCAAGTATTTCTCATAATCACCCAATCCATGATATTTACGATAAGTACCTTCAAATAATCCTACACGTGACTTTAATGCCTGGGCAGTCCACCAGGTTACACGATAAAGTTCTTTTGTCCGGTTGGTTTCTTTAAAAACCTCTATGGCAAAATTAAGATCTTCCATTATCTTTCCCATCACAAATTCTCGTGAATCCCTGGCTTTGTATAAATCAGCATCATCCGAGCCGAGTACTTTATCGTACCAAGGTACATCTCCAAAACGTTTCACCTTTTCAAAATAGAAATAAGCACGGAAGAAGCGTGCCAGGGCTTCATATTTATCGCGCACTTTCTGATCTTTACAGTTTCCCAGATTATCCAATAAAAAATTAATTGATCGCAGTGCACTCCAACTCCATCCTCCACCCGTTTCCGGAATGACACGTTGTCCGCTCACTTCATCGTCCAAAGGTGATACGATCAACACATCAGCATTATCCTTGTAAATATCGCCATCACCCGGGAAGTTATTCGAATAGAATTGATTACTGTATAATCGTAATTGCTCTTCATTCGTAAAATAATCCTTAGTCGTCAAGCGATCTTTCGGATTTATATCCAATATGCTTTCACAAGAAGCAAATAACAACGACAGACCAACAGTCGCCCACAATGTATATTTCATTATTTTCATACTATATTCCTTTATATTCGTTATTATCAGAATGTTATATCTACACCAAAAGAGTATGTCTTTGCCCAGGGATAAATATTTGCGTCACTTTTACTTGTTTTCCAGCTGTTACTTGCCGATGCTTGTTCCGGATCAATATAATCGGAATGTAGCTTAGTAAATGTCAGCAAGTTCTCACCACTAAAGTAAACACGTATTTTCTCGAAACCTATTTTAGAAAGCCATTTATCCGGCAATGTGTAACCAATAGAAAGATTCTTCAACCGACAATAAGCGAGGTTCTGCAAATACTTAGTATTAACCACTGCTAATTCACGATTACTTCCGAGAGCCACATATCCTCTGGGACGTGGGAAATAAGCATCTGTATTTTCTTCACTCCATACCTGGCTCATAAAGTCGGAAGGAATAAAACTAGCGTATGGTCGGGAATAAGGTCCCCAAAACATGGACGTTTCAGCACCAGGATACCAATTTTGTTTGCCAATGCCCTGAAAAAGAACTGAAAAATCAATTCCATACCAATCTGCAGAGATTCCGAAATTATAATTATAGCGCGGCAATGAGTTACCGATCACTTTCATGTCTTTCCGGTCATTAGCCGATGTTGTCTGCTCAATCTTGTTGTTACCATCCAAATCGACAAATTTGAGGTCACCGGCATGAAGTCCATTATCCAAAGCGCTTGCATTAATCATTTGGTTAACGAACGATTGGTCTACTTTATAATTCCTTGCTTCTTCATCCGTTTTAAAATAACCGTCTACTACGTATCCCCATATTTCGCCTAACTGCTGTCCTTCGTAAGGATCGGTCAGCGTCCGGTTGGGATTATCATATTTTGTCACTTTGGAGGTGTTATCTCCGATACCAGCCATTACCCGGTAGTTGAAAGGCTTGCTTGCCAAAGTAAAACTATCTCCCCAAGTAATAGATGCTTCCCACCCTTTCGTACGCAAGTCTGCCACATTCATTCTGGGAGAAGAGGCACCATATACGCCAGGCAAAGTCTTTCCTGCCATCAACATATCTTTGGTATCACGAATATATGCATCAAAAGATACATTCAAACGATTATTAAGAAAACCCAAGTCCAAACCTATATTTTTTGTGATTACAGTTTCCCAGGTCAAATCGGTAGAGTTCGGAGCTGACTCATAGGCATAATCGCCTTTCGTAGTATCTCCGAAAGCATAGTTCATTACCGCTCCGGTATTAATCAGTTGCAGATAGTCATAATAGCCTACTGTTTTCTGATTTCCCAATGATCCGTAAGACAGTCTTAGTTTCAGATTACTTACATAGTTTTTGGCTTGTGTAAAGAAGGCTTCTTCACTGACACGCCATCCGGCAGAGAATGACGGGAAGAAACCGAAACGATGTCCTCGACGAAAACGGGAACTACCATCATAACGTCCGCTGGCTTCAAATAGATAGCGGTCTTTATATCCATAATTCAAACGATAGAAAAAGCCAAGAATCGCATATTCCTCTTGTCCTCCGGTTATGGATATATCATCACCTTTTGCCAGGTTAAAATCATCGAGAGATTCAGAGAGTAACCCGTTACGTTTCATTCCCAGTTTCTTGAAATACTTATAATCATAGTTACCTCCCACAATGACCTTTACCGAATGTGCATTTGCGAAGGTATTGTCATACGTTCCGTATAAGTTGAAAGTTTGGCGTATCTGGTTGTTTTGTATTTCCGACAAATAATTGCCTCTGGTACGTCCGTTATCCATTGTGATTGTTTCTCCCGGATTTCTGGAGTATAATACATCTACGGAACGATTCAAATTCTGCTGGTTGTAATGTGCCCAGCTGTAATTTGCACGAACCTCAAAATGCTTGATGGGTTTCAATACGGCTTCGAACGTAGTTACAAACTCATATTCACGATCCTGGTTATGGTGGCCGCCATTCAATAATACGGCACTAACACCATCTGCCACTTCTCCTGTATCTGTCAGACCTGTTCTATAAACCAGGGTTCCATCCGGATGCATCGGCACAATACTTGCCAAAGCATGCCGCCCGGCTCTGGTGAAAACGTCATTTACTCCCGATAGCCCCGGATAAGTATATTCAGAATGATAATAAGAAGTATTGTTACTTAATTCAAACCAGGAAGTAATATTGGCAATGATCTTTGAACGGAACGTATATTTCTTAAAACGGTCCGGATCTATTCTGATAATTCCTTTCTGATTATAGTAGTTGCCTGATAGCATATACTTCACTTTTTCGGTTCCTCCTGAAACCGTCAAGTTATGTTCCCAAGTGGGGCGGGTATTATCAAACAAACAATTATACCAGTCAAAGTTGCCATAATATTTATACTCTCCGTTTTTTTCTACCACCCATGGTCGGGAAGGATCTTCCACTTTATCATTACGGCGAATCCATAATTCATGGTAATCTTCTTGGGTATAATGTGTATAAGGGACGCCCTGATATGTTTTGTAGAACATATCATTGATACCGGCCGAATAATAACCACGCGTCTCAAAATCCGTAGAAGTTGTCGTTTCACCAAAACTAAAACGACCGTTGTAGCTGACATTGGTCTTGCCGACCTTTCCATTCTTGGTTGTAACCAAAATAACTCCATATGCAGCACGGGCACCATATACGGCAGCAGCCGAAGCATCCTTTAAAACACTGATGGATTCTACGTCATTGGGGTTTACCTTATTTATATCTCCCTCAATCCCATCAATGATAGTCAGAGGTGCCGCGTCCGCACTAATGGAGTTGACTCCACGGATATTGAAGCTTCCCCCTTGTCCGGGACGTCCCGAACTAAAGTTTACGTTCATATTCGGTACGGAACCTTGCAGAAGCTGTGATAAGTTGGCAGCAGAACGGGTCGTCAGTTCATCACCCGAAACGATAGCAACAGCACCAGTCAGGTTTACTTTCTTTTGCGTACCATATCCCACCACTACCACTTCTTCCAGTGTCTTACTATCTTCGCGGAGAACTACTTGGGATAGATTTCTGCTGGTAGCAGCGTAATTAACCGTAATATATCCGATGTATGATACTGTAATCGTACTGTTTTCGGGAACATTAGCCAAAGTATAACGTCCGTCTACATTCGTTATTGTACCCAAAGAACTGCCTTGCACCATCACACTGGCGCCAATAATCGGCTCTCCTTTCTCATCGACCACCCGGCCGGATATATTTCTTTTGTTCGTATTACTGGTCTGTTGTTCAGAAGCCGTAACTTTCTCCTTCAAATAAATTTTTGTTTTTCCGATCTCATAGTTCACGTTAGTACCGAGAAACAAATCATTCAGTACTTTAGATAATTCCTGATTCTTTGCTTCTACCGTCACTATTCGATCCGGATTGACGATCGTACGGCTATAAGCCACCGTAAGACCAGTTTGCTGTGTAATAGCAGAGAATACTTTCTCCAGCTTTACTTGTTTAAGATTCATTGTCACCTTTTGGGCAGAAGCGGACACGCTTATGATTATCCCCAGCAACAATACGAGCAGAACTTTGTGTTTCATACTACTTGCTTTGATTAAAGTTAAACTTAGATTTAAAATCTCATTTATGCTTAGTAGACACACAAGTCAAAAAAGCGGGTGAGAGAAAAAAGAGTTTTTTTGCATAAGCCTAATTTATTTCATAACATTCTTATTCTAAAACAGTAAAGGCTGCGTATATACACAGCCTGTCCTCATTCTATTATCCTATCCAGTATATTTTACTTCTTTCCGTCCTGTTTCATTCGGACTGTCACTTCTTTCCGGACTTCATCATATTCAAATTTTACCGGTGCAATTTTTTCCAAATCCTGAAGCACCTTCTCCAGTATCGTGTTATCCGAGGTCAACGTATATACATATTTCGATGCCTGCTCATCCTCTATCTTAAAGTTTACATTATACCAGCGGTTCAGAACCTTGACCACTTCTGCCAGAGGAGTATCTTTAAAAGAAATCACATTGTCTTTCCACATTGAAACTTGCTTTGAATGATCGTTCTTGATTATCCGGCACTGGTCACTTTCTTTATTATATATCAGTTTCTCGCCCGGCAGTAACGGGTATTCTTTTGCAGAGGAAAGAGTCAGGTTTACATGTCCTTCATCCAGACAGATCACAATATCTTTATTTTCCGGGTAGGCTTGTACATCAAAAGAAGTACCTAGTACATGAACGGAAGGTCCGTTCAGATTAACGATAAACGGACGTTTTTTATTCTTGGCTACCACGAAATAGGCTTCTCCCACCAGGAAAACTTCCCGCTTACTCAATCCGAACTTTTTAGGATACTTCAACCAGGAATCCGAATTGATATAAACTCGCGTCCCGTCTTGAAACATCATCTGTATCCGCTCTCCTTTGGCAACACGAATTTCCTCATACTCCGTAGTGCCGAATAAATCCACCCGGGAATTGATCTGTAAATAAAGACCTATCAGGAAAATAACGGGAATCAAGATTGCAGCCACACGGAAGCAGATACGTTTGATCTGTTTGCGTGATATGTTCTTTTGGATCTGATGGTACATCTTTTCTGAAGGTATAGTATGGTCCACATATATTTCTGCCGTTTCGGCTTTTAAATATTCTGCCTCCCGAGTCATCACAGCATCCAGGTAAGTGTTCCCTTCTTCTGTGGCAAACCATTCCGCCACAAATTTTGCATCCTCCGGTGTAGCAACTCCGGCAAGCACTTCTTCTATTTGTTTATCAGTGGGTCGATTCATTCTCTTTTTATCTTAAATAGTGGACACTTAAATATGTCATTAGTGTGACAAAAGTAACAATTATTAGCATTTTACTTAAATGAATACGTAGCATTTTCAATGCTTCCGTATAATGCGTTTTGACTGTATTAACAGACAGATTCATCCGTTCGGCTATTTCCTGATTCGTTAGTTCCTCTTTCACTTTCATCAAACAAATACTGCGTTTCTGCGGTGGAAGCATATCTACCGCTTTATAAAAAGAGGCCATCAATTCTTTCTTCTCCAGATTTTCTATCAGATTATCTTCGTAGACAGGCGTCGATTGGGCTATCTCATAGTTCTTGCTGATTGCACTATTCTCATTACGAATCAGATTTAAGACATGATTTTTCGTCATAGTGAACAGATAGTTCTTAAGGCTGATTCCTACATGTAGTTCCGACCTAAATTCCCATAAACGGGCAAAGACATGTTGCACTACATCTTCTGCCATGTCTGCATTCATTAAATAACGGTAAGCTAATACATATAGCAGCTTATGATATCTGTCATAAGCCTGTGTAAAAGCTCCTTTATCTCCTTTTTCTATGAAGGAAAAGAGCTTCTCGTCATCCGTATTAGTGTATTGAGCTGATTTATCTAACATTCCTTGGACTTTGTTTAATCGTTTTTCCAAAAGAACAAAAGACATATTACAATTATGTGTCTTTCACAAAACAAAAGTAGTAAAATTTAGAAAAGGCAATGCATATTCCTATAAAAAAAGTCCCTGATTAACAATCTCCACTATAAAAGAGGATCGTTAATCAAGGACTACTCCACTAACTAATTAACAAATGAATTATAAATGATAGGTAACAATTCTTTCTTCGGGTGAATCGATCCAGAGCCGCCATACTCCTTCCGACACTTTCTCCGGTGTTCCGATATTTGCTTTGGGGGAACGACGGCTTTTGATTGTCAGATAGCCTTTCCCTTCTGTTGCTTTCACTTTCATCGTTTTGCTGTTCATATAGACATGGATATTGCCATTCGGTGTGGGTACAGTGCCTTCCATCCATTTCAATCCTCCCAATACAGGAGCAATAGCAAACTCTTTATATCCTTCTTTTACAGGTTTCACTCCCAGATAATATTTGCCCAACAGGTAGATAGGACTCGCTCCCCAGGCATGGCACAAACTCTTTCCGTATGGACGGCCATACATGGCAAGATGTTGCGTTCCGGTTTCTTCCGGGTTATATTTTTCCCAGAAGGAGGTAGCTCCTTCCTTCAACATTCCTCCCCAATAGGCTTTCATTTCTTTCATTACAGCATCTTGTTCGCCAAGAGCACAAAGGGCTTCCAGTTCGTAAAAACGCATATAGGGAGTTGTTATTTTCAGAATACTGTCATTCAGAAGAACAGAGTTCTTGATGGCTTGCTGCTTGTCTGCATTCAAATATTGAAAGAATACAGAAAACATATTTGCATAGCGGGTGACTGCATCACTTTGCTGACCGTTGACGCAGTTATGTACAAATGCCTGTTTCTCGTTATTCCAGAAGGCAGGTTCTAACTTTGCTTTCAAAGCAGCAGCCAGTTTCTCGTATTTCTGTTTGCCATTGGCATCTCCAACTAATTCCGCACACAAAGCCATTGTTTCCAGACTCCTGCAAAACAAAATTTGTTCAAAAGAGAGTTCACCTTTCTTATCCAGATAACCGTCTGCCCAGTCCACAAATACCCAGTCACCGGTCATACCTTCTACCATGCCATTCTTATTGGTACGTCCCAACACGTAATCCATCATTGTTTGCATACGTGGATACAGTTGGTTGACAAAATGGCGGTCGCCACTATACATATAATAGTCATATACGCTAAGGAACCAGTAGAAAGTATAGTCCATGATTGTATTACTGTGGCTGGTTACAGGATCCTTGCCACGAAGTAACCAGATTGTACGTTTGACGGATTCGTTATCAAAGAAAAGATAATAATTCATCAAATAACTTTGGATGGCATCGCCACTCCATACCCAACGGTCACGTTTGATACCGTCAATGAAGAATTCGCGGGTAGTGAGATGCATGGTGTATGCGCCAACTTCCCAAATACGATTCAGTTCTTCATCATTGCAACGAAAATTTCCACGGTATTCTTCAGGAAGATATTCATATTGCATGGAGACTTCTCCAATCTGTACACCCGGCTCGTGAGTTACATAGACATAGCGGAAGGCTTTACTGTTCTCCAATGTATATTCGTTTTCAGAATTACTCAAAGGAGAAGTGCTGCGGATGGCGAGGTCGGTCACTTGTCCCGGTTCGAGCAAGAGTTTGTCTAATGTTTCGCAATATGCTTTATCTTTTGCTTCTTCCGGGCTTTCACCATAATAAATTTCTATTTTTCCTTTTCCGGAAAGATTCTTCAATGTGATAAATCCGAATGTTTCTTTTCCAAAATCATAAAGGATACCTCCTTCAGACTGTTCTGACTTCGTAACAGGTTGCTGCGGTTCATGCATCAGACTGAATTGGGAAGGACGTTGGGTAGCTCCGTCAAAGTTCCAGCATCCAGCATCCATATAGATAGTGGCAGATGTGTCACTGGCTTTTCCGCTCTCGTCAATCCATTCTTTATCTTCGTAAGTCACACGCCAGGAAGAGTCTGAATTCACTGTTTTTCCCTTCACATAAATAGTGGGAGGAGTAGCCTGATTCCAGACTTTAATGTTCAGATTATGTTTTCCGGCCGGAAGCAACATGGTTTCCGGCATACCGAACTGGAGCTTTCCATCCAGTTTGACGTTGTACTTTCCTTCGGCAGCAATAAAGATTTCTTCCGGCTCGGAAAGATTCAGTTGCTTGCTGAATTCTACGACAACATAATGACTGTCCGTTTTCCAAAAAGGAGGAAAAAATGCACCTCGTTCCGTACGACGGTTATTCATTTGATTTCCCAGCCAGATTTCGTAGTCTCCCGGATACCATATCCAGGTCTGGGCAAATGTGCTGCTTGCCAAAGACAAGGCACTAAGCAATATCATATATTTCTTTTTCATTTTTCTTTCTATTACTAACAAACTGAATCATAAGAAATAATTCGTTCCACAGTGGTTGACGTTTAGTTCCACATCTGTTTCCCTTTAGTTCTACAATTGTTTTCCTTTAGTTCCATATCTGTGGAACGAATCACGTATTACAGTTAAATGACTTGTCAATACCTACTGAATATTTAGTAAATCCTTATATCCTGCTTCCAGTCCCGCACGTTCACGAATAACACTATCCACTTTCGGGCCATTGTTTTCCCATACATTTCCCGGACCATTGGCATTTTGCAGATACTTCTCTCCTTCTGTCCAATTATCACGTACAGTAATAAAGGAAGAACCTTCATCCGTATAAAGATAGAACCAGTGATTAGGATCGTGTACATACCCCGGCTTATAAATACTATGCACGCAATTCTCCGTTACATAACTTTTCGGCTGCGAACCGAGTGTGTAAATACCTGCCACATCATACATGTGTTTCGCATAATGATGAATCAGATTGGCATGTACTCTGTTATTACGCATACAATTCACAGTTTGCGTCCATCCCCAACCAAGGCTGATGCCACTATAAGGCACTTCACTGATTTCATTATGTTCGATATTGACGTCCCCTACATATCCCGCAGCAATGGCAAGGCATCCCCAATCTTCATTGCCTATTTCCGTGAAATAGCAATTATTGATTTGTTGCTGTGTGCATACTTCCCGACGATCAGCAGGATCGTATGGCAAATGCGTTTCATGGGCAGCCGGAGAAAAACTGCCGACTAACAGACCATTTCCGGCAATATCGCGGAAGAGACAGCCACGAACAACACCGCCTTGCACCGCTTCTTCATAATCCAATCCGGTTGAGCCTAAATGCTCGAATCGGCAACGCTCGAAATCAATCTGCCTTGCAGCAACCACACGAACAGCAGCTGCGGGACGTCCCAACCATCCTTGGTTATCCAACGGATGATTCAAGTAATCCCGTTGCATTTTTGGATCAATCCGGTAACCATCTGTCAGATACATACCTGCCTGAAGAGGTACATGTCCTTTTTCTGACGGACGCATCCACGTAGTATAGGAAAAAGTAATTTTCTCAAAACGAATATGACGCACAGGACGATCCAAAGTTCCTTCCACCCGTACTAATGTCTCAACAGCAGGCACGATCACTTCCGCCTCCTGCATCTTCTCTCCTTCCCGTGGATAATAATATACTTTACGGGCATCTATATCATGATACCATTCTCCGGGTATATCCTGCAATTCGCGGGCATTTGTCAGATAGAAAGCAGAATTATGTCCGTCCGTCGTCACCATCGGACGCGGCCAGGGATGCTCAAACTGAATCCGGCTTTCCGGTTGATGAAAACGTATTGCCGCGCTATCTCCCTGCACTTCAACTGAACGAATCCGAAGATTGGCAACACACCACATCTGATGTAATACCATCTCGGCATATTTAGCTTTCAAATTCCCTTTATTATCAATAAGTCTGCGAATGGAAACTGCAGGTACATAAAGAATTTCATTCTTCTCATCCACACTGCAAATGCGATTCATCTTTTCGAAATCTTCCACATCACGGGCACGAACTGCCTTTTTTCCATTCACCCACAACTGGCGGAAATCCAATGGACGTCCATTAAATACCGGTACATCTGCCACCCAAACTTTCCCTTGCTTCTTCCAGCCATTTATGCTGATTCCTCCACTCAATATCACCTTTTCATCGCCTACCGAACGAATGATTGTGGGCGATTCCTTGGTTCCGCTATCTTCCGGACGGATAAAAACCGGTTCATGGAAGGCATACGTTCCACCTTCCATATAGATTGTGATTCCACCTTGAATACGGTTATCCTCTGTCCTGCGCCATTCTCGTGCTTGTCGCAAGGCAGAAGTCAGCGTGGCTTTAGGAGATTGACGAGTTCCGTCGTTGAAGTCACTGCCCTTGGGAGAAATCCATATCTCACCGGCCAATAGCCAGTGGCTGCACAAGATACATACAGCCGTTACAAATAACTTTTTCATGATTTTTTTCATTTCTGTATACTAAACAATCCGGACTATCTGGCAAGAGGCATCCATACAGTCATTTCTCCCTTTCCTCTGTTTCCCCAGGCATAATAAGGAATCAAGCGGATATTTACTGTCTTTTCAGCCTGAACAACCGGCCGGTAAAGCACTCCTTCCCACGAAGTTGCAGATGCCAGACGTGCCATTCCTTCAAGTGCAACAATCGGACTGCCTTCAATTGTGATTTTTTTCGGAGTTAGTTTTATATCAGCGGGAATCAATACGTTATCAATCTTTTCCCCGTTTGCAATATCCATACTTTCCAGACAGTAAACCAACGGTCCGCGCTTCACGACCACCTGATTACGAATCTCCTCTGCTAACGGATGAGCTTCGAGCAAACGGACAGGCATATCCATCTCTAACTCCACTACATCCCCCTTCTTCCATGTACGATTTACTTCCGCATACGAATTTGCCTTTGCATTGGTTTGCAGCGGCTGTCCATTCACCGTGAGCGTAGCCTTTTCGCACCATTCAGGAATACGCAAGAAGAGCGAGAAAGCACCCGCCTTACGAGGAACTCTATCCAACGTTACACGTACCTTTCCTTCCCAGGGATAATCCGTCTCTTGTGTTAATGCCAGTTTTCCTTTGTCTTTCCAAGTCGTAGTCAGCGTATTTGCACCATACAAGTTACAGTAAATGCCTTCCGGACTCAATGTGTAGGCGTAATTCTGTGCCTGACACAATGTACGCAATGTATTCGGCGGGCAGCAGAAACAACTGATATATTCCGTCCGTTCTTTCGGCCAGCGAAGCGTGTAAGGAAGATCGGCACTGATACGAAGCGGATTGGTATAGAAATATTTCTTTCCGTCCAGACTGATACCGCTCAATACACTATTATAAAGACAAGTCTCTACAAGGTCAGCATATTTCGCATCCCCTGTCACTTCCAGCATACGCCAGTTGAAAAGCATATTTCCGATATTGGCACATGTTTCATTGTGCGCTGTATTATTCGGCAACTGATAAGGACGTCCGTAGCTCTGATGTACCTTCTGAATACTATCCGGCTCATAGCAAGTCCCGTCCGGTGATGTTCCATCATAAAGAGCACCGCAAGCTCCGGTCACATACATCTTCCGGGTGACAATATCATTCCAGATACTAGTCAGATTTTTCATCAACTGTTGTTCACCTGTCTCAGCATATACATCCGCTACTCCTGCATACAGATAATTTGCACGTACGGCATGCCCCATTGCACGATATTGGTCGCGGAAAGGAATACGATCCTGATTATCATCCGTTCCGTTTTCCACCATACCGCGAATATCAATCAGGTTCTTCGAAAGTTCCAGATAACGGGGATTTCCTGTGGCACGATACATTTCGACCACTCCCATATAATGTGAAGGGCAAATGGCATTACGAGCCAGTTCGGCAGAAGCCGTTTCGTAAAAGTGGCAAAGAAAATCCGTTGCTTTTACGGCAGCATCAAAAAGAGTAGTCTTTCCGGTGGCACGACGATGCACAATACCCGCCATCATCAGGTGTCCCAGGTTATATGTCTCAAAGTTCAGCCGATTAGCAAAAGCTCCTTTTTCATTCTCGTCACCTACTTTCGTTCCGATGACCGTTTGTTTATGCTGATCCCCTAATGCATGAGAGTCAATACCTTTATTCAGTTCTTCGATAACAACAGGCGTATGTATATAACCATCTGCACGTTGGGCTTTTACGACACAAGTAATAAAGTTATCCATTAACTTATCCAGTTCCGGATCTTTATTGACAGCATAGACAGAAGCCACACCCTCCATCCATTTATACATATCTCCGTCATGGAACGGAGGTCCCCAATGTTCACCCTTACACACACCAGCGGCAATCTCAAAATTACGGAAACCGTGAGAGATCTCCGGCGTGTTCCAAGTGTTCCACATACTTTGCAGGGAAGTCCGGCTAAATACCTGAAAGCGATCTCCCCAGAATCCATCTGTCCAATGTACGGCACTGATTCCGGTATTCGCCATCTTCGCAAAACGGCTCTGACTCATATCCGTCAATCCATTGCTTTGCGCAAGTGCTCCCGTAACGGAGGCGGAAGCTAAAAGAAGTAACAGTTTTATCTGTTTCATTAATATGGATAATTTAAAATTTACACAATATCTTTATAAAAAGACGTGATTATCCGTATTTTGTACTCAATAAAACGAAAGCGAAGATTGCTAAGCAACCCTCGCTTTCAGTAAAAAAGATCTGTATTAATCTTTATTTCTTATTTATCAGGTGTATAATTCAACTCCGCCTTTCTCGCCTGCGAATGTTGAAATTGTCGTGCAACCTTATACTCATGTCCGTCTTTTAATAAATAACTCCCTGTCTGCTTAAACCAAAAACCGACATTCGCATCTATACATTGCTGCCGGATATCCAATACCCACTCGTAATCACATACTCGGACTTCTTTGCCTGACTCTCCTCCTGCCACTACCTGTTCCACCCACTCTCCCAGCTCACCTCTGAAATCAATCCGACTAAGAAGCGGCTCGCAGATAATGATTTTATGTTTAATAGGGATTTCTTTATAAATAGGTAAACGATAATCCACTCTATCTTGGTTCTCCATCGTGCAGCAGATGGTCACATTGTCATAGCCATCTCCCCAATCGGGAGGCAGACACTGTTGCAACCGGTCTATCCGCTTAGTGATAAAGAGGAAACGAAGATCCTGCCGTATCCGCATCATCTCCCACGCTTCGGCACGCCATTCATCCGCATCTTCAATGAGAAAATCTGAAGTAAAACAGGTATATACCAAATTCCCCGAAGGTATCTTATACGTACCATTCTTTTTACGCTGCAAGGGTAAATCGAACTTTTCTGTCTTTGTCACCACCGAACTGTCTTTTCCATATTTACCATCCGTCCGGTATACATAGCAATGTCGGCAGCCTTCACTTAATTTGTGACAGCCGTGCCAAAGATTCCACATTGAAGCTTTTTCACCCATCTCCTTTTTTCTTCAAAAATATATTTAATATTACATATACATAACTATAAAAAGAGTGCACCTTATTCTTTATCAGAAAAAAGGTGCACCAAAACACAAACAAAACAAACAATAGAGCGACCTTCACAGGCAGCCGATCCACGAGGGATCTTTATCTTAATCTGCCCATCTTGACAAGGGCAACATTCACATTTTCAGATCATGTAATTCAGAGCATCACAGCAGAAATTTTCGCCCTCATGCTGCTTATATGTCATATACAAATATTATTATACAATTTGCTCTATTAAACCCGATGTCACTTTACAAAGATAACACTATTCTATGTATTTCTATGAAAATGCCCAAAAAGAATTATTCTTTTTCTCATTCCAAACTTTAGCTATAAGCCAAAACATACAAGCTGAATGTCTAAAATCCATCATTTCACATATCGCTCCAGCCCTTCCTGCAGGAACTCTATATATTTTGGAATATCTTCATTATATGCATACGACTTATTCAACGGATTACCGTCATTATCCAGCAATACATAAAAAGGTTGGGCATTTGCTCCAAACTTCACCCGTTGCAGATAGCTCCATTTATCGCCTACTGTTCGTAAAGTGCGTTCCGTTCCATTCTCCACAACATTTATAGGCTCATTCAATGGAGTTTTATCATCCACATACAAAGAGATAAGTACATACTTATCATTGATGATACCACCCACTTTACTATCTGTCCACACAGCCGCCTCCATCTTACGACAATTCACACAACCATATCCGGTAAAATCGACCATCACAGGCATTCCTTGTTGTCGTGCATACTCCATACCGATTTCATAATCCTTGAATTTGGGGTGGACCTCATTCGAATATAAATTAAAGTCCTGTGTCATCACAGGAGGAGCAAATGCACTAACAGCTTTCAAAGGTGCCCCCCAAAGTCCGGGAATCATATATACAGCAAATGCTAAAGAAACAAGCGCAAGAAAGAAGCGCCCCACGCCTACCCTGTTTTCATCACCGTCATGCGGAAACTTGATCTTTCCCAATAGATATAACCCCATTAGTCCGAAAATCACAATCCATAACGCAAGAAAGGTTTCCCTATCCAGGATTCTCCAGCCATAGGCTAAGTCCGCAACCGACAAAAATTTCAAAGCAAAAGCCAGTTCCAGAAAACCCAATGTCACTTTAATTACATTCATCCACCCTCCTGACTTAGGCATTGATTTCAGCCACGAAGGAAAAAGAGCAAACAGTGTGAATGGTAAAGCCAAAGCGATGGCAAAGCCTAACATTCCGATAGCAGGAGCAATCACGCTACCTGTCGTAGAAACCTGTACGAGCAGAAAGCCGATAATCGGCCCTGTACAAGAGAAAGACACCAGAGATAACGTAAACGCCATCAAAAAAATACTTAATAGGCCACTCGTCGCTTCCGCTTTGCTGTCCACTGCGTTGCTCCATTTAGAAGGTAAAGTAAGTTCAAATGCCCCAAAGAAAGAAGCTGCAAAAACAACCAACATCAGGAAGAAAAGAATGTTGAATACGGCGTTTGTTGATAAAGCGTTCAATGCACTGGCACCAAATATTAAAGTAATTGCTAATCCCAGTGTTACATAAATCACGACAATTGAAGCACCATAAGTCCATGCATCCCGAATTCCTTTCTTCTTATCCTTGTTTCTTTTCAGGAAAAAACTCACAGTCATAGGAATAATCGGCCATACGCAGGGAGTGAACAAAGCCAATAATCCGCCAAGAAATCCAGTGACAAAGACATACAACCAAGATTTATCCTCTTGAGAATGTTCTTCACCTAACACCTGCAATTCATTGATTACCGGTTTCCAAAGATCACTTTCCGATTGCTTCTCTACCACATTTACCGGAGCCTCTTCCTCCCCTTTTGTAACTATTATATCTGCTTCTGCTTTTTTCCCATATTTAAAAGGAATTTGAGTCGGAGGTAAACAGCTTTCATCGTTACAAGCTCCAAACTCCAGAAACCCATCCATAAAGTAATCATTTCCTGTAAATTTCACTTTTTGGATAAACTGTACCGTATCTTCAAAATAGCGCACATTCATCTCGAACATCTTATCATAGATGCTGATTTCTTTTCCAACAGGTTGCAATTTACCCATTGTTTCTACATGATTACTCGCATTGATGTTGAAAGTAGCGGAAATAGGCCCATCATCCCCTAGCCCGGTCGAATACACATGCCATCCTTTCTCTATCGAAGCAGTAAACACGATTTCCGCTTCCGTTTCAGATGTCATTTTCAACTCATTTTTGAACTTTACAGGCTCTTTGATTTGTGCTTGTATATTTCCGATTGTGTACCAACTCAATAATAAAAATAAAATAATTCTCATTTTTCTAAGTTCTAAATTGTAATCTATTAATTTCTTTTTCACCCTTATTTTTTCAAATAGCAAGCATCTTTAGGATATATGACTTCACATTTGAGAGGATAAAGAATAGAATGATGATCCACGTAATTTATTGAGTCCGGATGATACATGCTATAAACAGTTAACTCCAATTGGGCAGATTCTCCCGCACGAAAGACACGAGGTGCAGAGGCCTCGATATAGCTACGATCGATACGACGAAACTTTAAGAAGTTCTGAATATATGTAGTTTTAATATCACAAGCCACACGATGTTCAAATGTCGGTGCTTGTCCCATGCTTATATCATATCTATAGCGTTCTAATCTATTTTCTCCTGTTGGCTGACTTGGTTTACTTGGAGGTAAATTAACATTTCCTTCATTCACTTTTCCCTCTTCTGTAGAAGTCACATTATAATCAGGACGATAATATTTGGAAAAATAAAAATACCTCGCCGGAATATTTCTATTATTAGAGACTCTTGCAGTAACCTTATAATTCCCATAGTCATTAAATTTAATTCGCACATGTCCATTGTTTACTTGTACTATCGAAACACTTTGTGCTGTATTATTATCAAACGCACTTTCTTCTACGGTAATTTTAAAGGTAGGTGTAAATCCATCCTCCTGATACGCCACTTTGAAATCATAATACTCTCCAAGTTCAATACTACTTGGAACTGTAAAGGTTGGTTTATCATATGCGGCATTAAACTTCTTTGTATATTTATGCTCGGTACCATCTATATAGTCAGTCACTACAAAAGTAACAATACATTCTCCAGCTTCCGTGAAGCATATGTCGAATGAGTTTTCACTTGTTTTTTTAAATTCATAAGATCCTGGATTGTTAACTGTTTCTGCTGTAATTGTATATTTGGGATCATAACACCACTCATACGTATATGAAGTTGTAACAGTATATTTCACTCCCATTTTTAGTTTCATTGTCCCCTTGCTATCCTCAGGAGTCGGGTTATAATTAATTTGAGTTTTAGCCGGATTCAATTGATATAATTCAGGAATAAGAACTTTATCTTCAAAAGAAAATCCATTCCAGAGATTTTTATTTGTTGCTAATCCCGATTCAGGTTGCATAATAGAAGTATCATATTCACTGGAATGTTCCAATCCTACTAAATGCCCTATAGCATGCATCAAAGCATACTTTTTTTGGCCTTTAGTCAATTCTGACCAGTATTTATATTTAGTATTTATATATATTTTATTTCCAACGTTACCATTTATAACTCCAGCAACACGTATGAATTCCGATGAGCTCATAGAATTTGCATTATCTTGGAATAAAACATCTATTATTGGACGGTTATGGGGTGAAAACGTATCAAAATAAGTACTAAAATGTAGGCAGCATTTGCTCAATTTATTCCATTCCGCTACAGCTTCTTTAAAAATAGTTTCATTACTATATTGGTTATCATAAAGTATCAGATGCATTCGATAACATTCAGGATTTATCCGTTTTTTATAATTCAAACGTGCTTCAGATTGTTCACGTAATTCTTGTAATCTTGATTTCTTAAAAATAAGTTCTGACTCAACCAAATAAAAAGAATCACAATCTACTATTGCTATGGTATCATACCCGTGAGCCGCTAATATTGCTTTATCAGCCTCAAGAATAGAAGAGTAACCATCCTTTAAAGTTAATTAATTATTTACCTGCGTAATAGAACGATACCACTTATACTCTCCCTCCATTGCTCCTTCTCTCCACACCTTCAATTGATATGGCTTGGTTACATAATATTTATTTAAAGTAGGATTGTAAATTCTTACAGCAAAATTGTATGTGCCTTCACCACCATATAATACTATAACAGTCGTATACCAATTAGAATTAAATATTTCCTTCATAGCCCCATCGGCAGGTACAGGTCTATCTATCCAAAATCCATACTCATTCCCTTGATAGGCACCTCTCGGTATGACTATCGGATATTCAGAATCATAATTTACTATTGATATGTATGTATTAGACAAAGGACATTTATCACTCTCCCCAATACATAATAATTCATTTAAAGGTAGTGTTTTTTCGTAATGAGAGGTTGAATACCAGTTAGTTACCACATTATCCACCACTTCATATTGTGATTTACTTTCAGAATCATCATCCGAACAACTACTTATTAATCCTAACATTCCAATGAATATGATTAATTTATATAACGATTTATTCATCATAATATTCCATTTTGTTTCTATTCATTTATGAAGCAAAATGGGGATGCTCTCACTAACACCTTATCGAGAAGCATCCCCTTTAACTTAAGAGAAAATTTATTTCACAAGAGATTTAGTCTTACTAATATAAGTTTTCTACTTCCGGCTTGTTGTAAATGAGCGAGCCAAAAGTTCCCGCAGGGCGTTTCAAAGGTACAGATGGTACTCTGATGATTTCATCTTTTGAAGAACGTGTCAAACCTGCTCTTCCACTACGTTTAACAGGTTCTCCTGTAGTCGGATCCACCCCTTGAACATCGCATAGTGCCCAATATAATGGATAATTGAAATCAAAATTGTCCCAATCTCCGAAAGCATAAGGGAATACATTATCAATATCATCTTCATAGCTTGAGTTTTGATTATTCAACATGACATCCGGGTCAATACCGTCAGCATAATCTCCCCAGTCTTTTGCATTGAAAGAACGGAAAGTAATTGGAGCAAATTCATAATATTTATTTCCATATTTATATTCTTGCACTTCCATTCCTACGTTCTTTCCTTCCGTACGGCTACCAAATAATTTCACAGGAAAATCTATGCCTCTTAATCCACTAATTATCAATTCACTGGCGGAAGCCGTTTCTTCCGAACAGATGATTCTTACAGATTTAAGATTTAGATCATCACCATCTCCAAAACGGATATATTCATCTGCACCGGAATTACGTTGCATTCTCATAAATACATCCGAACGATGTGATGTACCAGCGATAGAAGCGGCTAAATAACGAGCTAATTCAACAGAACCTCCATTGTTAAAACGTAAATCCAAAATCAAATCTGTGATGCCTTCAGCCTTGAACTGTTGAATTACATATTTCAAGTCTTCCTCAAAATTCAAATCAAAACCTAGATAAACTAAATAACCGATATTGAATTTATTCTCTTTTTTGTCTTTGATAAACATTGAGTTCAAGATAGGACTATTATTATAACTACCAGTGGTTAATGTAGTAGTTCCATCCACCAAATCATAGTCGCCCCGGTTTTCATCAAAGATTTTACGCCTATAGCCGATCTTAAAAGTTTCACCTCCACCTGCATAAAACAAAGTGCTCATATATTGCTGGTAATTACTCTTATTCAAAGTCGTACCATTCACAGCAACGATTACATCCCCCCGTCTCAATCCGGCTTTTTGAGCAGGAGATTCTAGATATACATATCCAATGGCTAATCCAATAGTTGTTTTATCCGGCATGTAAGAAGAGAAAAACGTTCCAAGTCCCGATCCTACAACACTTGTTGCACGAGTATTTGCACAAGTTCTACTGGAACCAGTTTCCATAATATAAGAATAGATATAACGCTTGCCTGCATTGACTGAAAATGCACGATAAGTTCCGCCATCCTCAATATTGGTTTTCATTGGTAAAAGATAAGTTGACAGAAAATTATCATAAGAAACCGATGCATAATCTACATCTAGTGTATTATATTCTTCTTTAAAGAGATAATGTTCCTTCAAATATTTATCCATATACTCATTAAGAGCTAGATCTTCTGCTGCTCCGGATCCTCCTCCTTGTGTGATAGTACATACTGTAACAGGAGTTTTATATCCCTCCACTTGCACAACCACAGTCAATACTCGCTCTTTTCCGGATTCGTTTTTATTAATTTTCACCTTTAATCCCCCTTTACCGGCAGCAGAATTACCACTGGTATTAGTTATAGTAGCCCAATCTGCTCCTGTAGAATATTGTAGAGAAGGAGTCCATTTTCCAGAAGCCGTAAACGAAATTTCAACAGTCTCTCCATAAATAGAAACCGTCTTTTCCGTTTCAGTACCAATCGCAGTGATTCCATTATCAGTATCACCGACATCTCCCCCGTCGTCGCTATCCGAACAATTACTGAAAGCAATCAGACACAAGGCAAGCAATACTATACTATAAAAGCTATTAAATAAGTTTTTCATCTATCATTATTATTAAATTAGAAAAATTAAAAAGATTATTGTGCCGGAGCTTCTACTACGGTTTTAGAAACCTCATAAAAACGTCCTTCTTCGTCCATCCAGGTTACATTGATATTAGTAGGTAATGTTCCATAAACACTTCCTGAATAAGTAGTTGTTTGTTTTACTCCGTTTTTCATTACATACCTGATTTGTTCATCATACATACCAGTCAGATAATCTGCTGGTCCGGCAAATACATAAAATACTTTGCAGGCAGCCTTAGGTTTCACAGTGTAAGAAACGGTATAAAACTTATCTTTTTCTATCTTGTCAATCGTCACTTCCGGCACACTGGCATTCCATAAATCCGGGTCTCTGTCTTTTCGCACGTAAGTAGGCTTCGCACTGGTGTATTCCTTCTTTGTTATGGTTGAAGAAGGGTTACCATCAGTATCAACTGCTATCATGAACAGTACATATTCCGAATTAAATGCTATGTCCTCAATCACCAGTTGATGATTTTTCAGTTCAGCAGCAACAATTTCAGTAACATTATCATTCATAATTAATGCTTGTTTTACCATTTCTTCATTTCCCCAATACGGATAGCTTTTGAAATCACTCAATTTCATGTGAACATAACGGAACTTTTCCGGATTTCCAGTCGGGGTCAACGTTAAAGTCGTAGACACAGTTCCTGCCTCTATTGACACATCTACCGAAATTGATGAATTATAAGATATTTCTTTGGAATCAGCCTGTACTTTGACTAATGACCCGAGTTGCCCTTTCTCATTTAATGCTACTGCAATAAAAAAGCCTTTTGTTCCCGGTTCTAAAGAGGCTCTTTCAAAGTTTTCTACCTCTTTGGAAGAATCTCCATTTTTAATAAGATAGGAAATAACTTCCTTGTCGGTACCATAATTTGCCAGAGTTTGCTCCTTCATATAAGAATAATAGAACTTATAACAGTCAGTTCCGGGAGTAATAGTCGCACTTACACTTGAAACCGTAGTAATAACACTATTAATATTTATCGTCGCTGTCCCGTCATACGTCAACGCAGGCACAGGAATCTCCACAGCTACCAGTTCTTCTGTTTTATACCCTTTTTCTTCTTTATAAGGAATAGCCCAAAGTACATACGTTGTTCCAGGTATTACCTTTGGAAGAAAATCTAACACCTTACCTTCCAACGGTCCGTTATAATCCGAATATTGTTTGGTTCCTCCCCCATAAGCCAGATCTTCAATCACTCTTTCAGGTGAATAATTCGGCTTATCTAAAATCCCTGTATAATAAACGTCGCAACCCTTTCTGATTGCAGAAACCGTTGCACCTTCAAACGTTATATCCGAAACCTTCAGTTCTACTGTTGCAGCAGTCTTAATCACGCTGGCAATCACGTCATCAGGCAAATATTCACTACCAGCTTCAGATGGAGGTACTGCCCAAATCATATATGTCTTTCCGGCTTCAGGATCCTTACCTATCAGTTCTGCCAATGGAACTTTATCAAGAGCTGCTGTCTTCATGTACATACGGGCAGCATATCCGTTCACTAATTCAGCTACGGCCTCTGCACTATATTCATTAATTTCCAGCACTCCCAAATAATACATTTCTACACCATTCGTCAAAGTAGTAGAAATCGTTTGACCTTCAACAGATATAGTAACAGGAGCCTCACCTATTATCACCGGAATCTCCGAGATTATGCTTTGCCCATTAGACGCAACAGCCATTATTGCCACTTTGCCCCCCGTTTCTGCATACTGATTCTCTACAACAGGAGCAATAATAGTCAATCCCTTTCCTGTCAATGAAGCTTTCCAACCGTCAGGCTTTGTTACGGTATACTTAGAAATACCACTCATTTCAACCGAAATCAGTTTCTCCTCACCGTTTGCAAAATATTGTTTTCCCGATAATATTTCACATTTCAATTCCTTAGATTTCGACAACTTTAATATTGTGCCATCTTTCAGAGTGAAATATGCATAATCATCATCCTGACTTACTCCACTGAAAAGAGAGGTATCCCCCGTCCCTTCGCCGGATGCATACACACCCGTAGGTTCCCAAGTCTTTCCACCGTCTGTCGAAATCTCCCACTCTTTTGTATTCGTATTAATGCGAATTTTAGGAGCAGCAGCCGTCACGGGCATCATATTCCCTTCTCCATCTTTCAGGAATGTCTTCTTGCCGTCTGTACTGGTTATTCCCCAATAATAAACGCCATCTTCTTCGTTTTTTATCACAGTTATTTGCGGAGCATCTTCTCCGTTTTCACCATTACGGATAGTTACTTCTGTCTGATCTGAAAACTTAATTGTATAACTTCCGTCTTCATTCTCCAATACAGAAGCGATTGATTTATTTTGAGATAAAGCATCAGTCAGCGTCTTCAATGTCGAAATATCAGTTTGCACACTTTGCAAAGAAGCTTCTAACTTATCCATGCGATCTTCCAAACCGGAAATCGAATTCTTCAAATCATCGTCATTATAGCATGACGAAAATGTCATAACACATACAGCCAGGAAACACATACATTTTCCTATGCCACCTAAAAATTGATTTCTTCTCATACCCATAAAAAGTTTAATGATTAGAGAAAAACCGCACGATAGATTTACACACTATCGTGCGGTAAATTTAGTTTTGCCGATATTTATTTGGAGTGAGGATGTTTGCCTAATTTCTTCAAATCAAGATAAATAACACTTTCACTTCTCATGACTCCCGGAGTATTCACTTTCACCTGTTCATTAACAATCAGCTTTGCAGGAACCCGGTTATCTTTCTTCACTACTTGAGGCTTCGCTATTCCCTTTATTCCTTTTTTCAATTTCGGAGCATCGGGGAATAATACGGAAGGATCAGTAATAATACCTTTTTCTTTATCATAGAATACTGTATAAAGGTCGCCAATTACTTCATTTCCATCAGCATCGGCACCAATAGGCACACATAAAGCAACCAGTCGTTTGGCTTCACTTGTCTTATCATACGATTGAGTAGTTGAATTGACACCTGATAAACCATAATCCAGACAACGCTCTTTCCATACATCCATACATTCCTGATAAGTATAGTCACCACTTGCGGAATAGTTATCTTCTATAATGGTATAATATAGTTTGGCAACATCCTTCACAATAGAATACTGAACTGTAAAGTTGCCCAAATCACTCATGTAGGCATTCAGTTGCATCGTTGGATTCGGACCTGCTATAATAGCTTCAGTTGTTGCTTTCACAATCTTCACATCTGTCAATACGCCATCCCAGTCTTCTGCCATATAAGCGAATGTATATTCCGTTCCAGGATCCAAACCGCTCCAAGCAAAACTTTCTACTCCTCCGTTCTTATTTGCGGCCCATATATTTGAATTTTCTGACATCAGATATTTAATCAGTTCAGCCTTATTACCTTCTTCAAGTAAATCCGGCGTCATAATGTATTGATGATAATATACTGCCGCTTCCTGATTATAAGTATAGGTTAATTTCAGGCTTGTCCGTCCCGGATCGGAAATGGTAATATCTATCGTAGCTTTAGATGCTCCCGGATTATCCGTTACTCGTGCTTTGGTAGAAAAAGTTTCCGTCTTCACTTCTGATAGTTGTCCATATCCATTACGCCCCACATAAGCAACAACATAAGAACCATTCGGATCAAGGGCATGTTGGTAATCTGTAGTTGCATACGAACCTTCCTGACTGAAGTTTACATTCTTAATCCCCCATCCTTCTTGATCTAAAGCTTGTGCAAGTGCCGTCATTGTTGCTTCATCGGCATTTTCATAAGGTGCCCAGTCAGCAGCGCTGAATATACGATAAAACATGGCATAACAAGTTTTCTCCATTTTTACATCCATGTTAACAATAGAGGCACCCGTCTTTGTGATCTTCAGATCGCATTCCGCAACTTTTGCACTGTCAGGAATTTCTTTCAATTGGAAATCCTGCCGTACATAATCTCCTTTATTCTTATTCTCATCCAGTCCGATAGTAGTAGCCGTAAATTTTCTTTTCGAATCGGCATTATATCCAAAATCAACTATATATAATAATTCTTCTTCAGGTACCTGTGCATCTTCTGATGTCTGTGTCCAGTGTCTCATAAAGTCGATATACATATTCTGTCCATAAGCTTCAATAAACGCATCGATAGGTTCGGAATCCGCACAGAACTGATAGAAATACTTGCAATCCTCATTGGGGACATATTGAATGGCAGCTGCCTGATAACTTGCTGTAACATCAATTTCAACACGAGGATGGCCTATCACATCTCCTGAAGGAGTTTTAAGATAACAGATTTTCATATCAGCCGGATTTTGTCCGCCTTCATCATTACACCCTACCGTTATAATCAGATATTCTGCTCCCGGCACAATCTCTGATTGAGCATATTTGGAATTTACCCAGTCAAATTCTGTATTCGGGTAACTATCTCCTAATGTTTTCCTATTGAAAGTATAAGCACCGGCACCCTCCGAATTATAGAGAGCTTCCAAAATCAAATCTTCGATTTCTTCTTCACTTGCACCTGAACCGCCACTTTCAAATAAGTAGTTATACATACGACATAAAGGATAAACATCCAAACGATAAGATTGCACCTTATCTCCCGGGGTACATTCAAACACAAAGTTGTTGGTAGTTTTGCTGGTCACTTTGATGCCTACCCCACGTTCACCACCATCCACTTCGTTTTCCACCCATCTGATAGGAGTCGGTACAGGAGGAAGCGGAACATCGGGGTTCACCGGCACGTCAGGTTCCTCAACCGGTTCATCCTTATCCGAACACGATAGCACCATAGGGCTTATAACCAACACCAGCCCTAACAAAAGTAATAAGTTTAATAATTTCTTCTTCATAATTCTAAGTGATAAATGTGATTAATCATTTACATATTCATAATCGGCATTGCCGTTTATTGCTTCGCAAACAGCCAAATTGTTTACATAGCCGTTTTCATCCATTACTAATGCATAAAAAGAAAGATTCTCTGCTTTCCATGTATCGTCTAATGCCACAGTATACTCCTTAACTTCTTCCTTATCTTCTGCAATTTGTCCCAGTTTGTCACCTTCTACAGAAGCAGAAAGTAATTTGCGGACTACATGATTATGTGTATAGTCCCGATAGTTGCCTCCGTCATTCTGCTGATATTTCAATCCATTCTCAACAACATACAATACCAGGCGGTAATCAGCCGTTTTCTCCGAAGTCACTTTCACAGTAACTTTAGCTTCAGAATCAACCTCATTATAAACAGAGCTGATAGCTACTCCGCAATGAGCAGGGTATTTTTCCAAAGACTCATTAAATATAGCCCGCATGACACTATAGTTTTCAGATAGCCCCATTGTCCCACGCATATCAACCACGCATGAAGGATAACCGGAGATAGCAAACTTTCTGGAAAGAATCGATGACTGTTCAATTGTCATTGGATCGGCACTTGTCCCATCAACATGAAATGACATCAGATAAACAATTCCCTCGTAATTCGAACTTATCAGATAATTCAGACGAGTCATTCCTGCCGGACACATGGCGCACCATGTTCCGGTGAACTCCATTGCGCAGATGCGTCTCACAAAATTGGATACTGTACCTGATGTACTTTTTGCAACTACTGTTATCAATTTGGATACATATTTGCCATAAGATGCTTCAAAAGCGTAGGTTCCGGCTTTAGAAGTAGAAAAGGTATTTCCATCCAAAGTTTGTCCGTCCATCACGGAACGGATGATTGCATCAGCAGTTACATCTATTCCCGCATGCATTACCGTAAAGGTTATAATATCCTTTCCGTCCGCAGTCAACGTATTTTTATCGACGCTCAAAATCACTTCCGTCTGCTCCGAATCATCGGAATTGCCTGAACAAGAAATCCAGAATATTCCCACACAGCACATACAGACCAGCAATATTATTTTATAGACATTTATACACATAACTCTTCTTTATTCGTTATACAAGTAATCTGCTGATTCTCCAAGTTTACACTCATTTACATTGTTACACGTATAAGTCTTTCCTCCATCCAAAGTTGTCAGCATCGACACTATCACACGCATATTATCCACATTCCATCCCGGTTCCAACTGATAAGATCGTTGCATGGTAGATTCCACTCCCGCATTTACTTCCCCATTAAAACGGTCGCCGTTCAACGATGTGGACACCACTGCACGTACCACATTATTATGCGTATAATCATTCGCGCCATTCGTTTGAAAGTATTTGATTCCATCCTCTACCAGATAAATCAAACAACGATAAGTGTTTGTTACGTTGGAAGTTAATTTGCCAGTAATCTTCACTGTACGGTCAGAAGCATTATACACAGACTCAACAGCTACCCCACAAGAAGCCGGATAGTTACTTAATTCTTTCTGAAGCTCTTCTTCAATCTGGCTCTTGATACTGATCATTTCTTTAGTACCCTTACGCAGATTGTAAAAGAAACGAGGCAGTCCCGAGAAATTACCGAGAATATTAGTCCGGTAATTATTGGTAGCTGCTGTACTCATGGGATCCGTCATTCCTCCGAAATCCATGTGGAAAGAAGCGATAGCCAATCGCCCCGGTTGTTCAGTCTGAATTGCTTTCAATGTAGTGCTAAGCGCCGGACAGGCCTGGCACCCGATAGAAGTAAACTGCATCCCCAGTAATTTATGATAATAGCTGGTTCCTCCTGATACGGGAGCAACCTGAACGGTCACTTCATTTTCACTGACCATTGCTTTTCCTTCATAATAGCGGGCTTTAAAGACATACGTACCCGGCACTGAAGTGCTGAAAGCACGAACACCATAATCCAGGTTTTCCTCTCCCGATTCCTTTACCAAAATCAGGTTCATTGTACTTTCTTCACTTACATCTTTTGTACCCAGTTTGACCGTGAAGGTCACTTTTTCTACTCCATCTGCCTGTATAGCCGTCTTATCAGCTGTAATACGCAAAATGCCGTCATCCGTCCCTCCATTCTCCGTTTCGTCCGAATTGCCGGAACAGGATGACAGCATTGCTAAACAAAGGATCATTACAATTGGTAGAATTGTCGAGTATATTTTTTTCATAAGCCTCAATCATTATAGAGATAGTCTATGCTACCATTGATAGAACATTCGGTTATATTATCCACCATATATGCGTCATCCACTTTACGCAATGCATAAACCACTACACGCGATGTGGCAGGATTCAGGTTCTTTGCATTAGAAATGCTGAAAGTTGCGGCAGTGTGCTCCTCGTTTGCCTTCACAGTAAACCGTCCGTCGGTTGACATCGACAGGTAATTGTTGGAAATAGCTCTTACTGTATAATCGTACGAGGTCTCATTTCCTCCGGATGCTGTTAAGCCATCAGTCACCAAGACATAAACAAGGTCATATTCTCCTCCCAAGCTCGACTTCAGTGCGGCATCCACCGTAATCTCACCCATAGAAGAATTATAAGATGTATTTACCTTAATTCCACAGGTTGCCGGATATTGTCGGATTTGACTTTGTAAAGTCTGTTTGATAGCACTCACGTTCCTGTCTATCGACATGACTTTCAAATCATAGATACAGGTAGGAAAACCGGACGCTCCAAAACGGCCCATGATTGTGCTTGTCTGTGACAAATGGAACGGGTCAGTGGCGGAACTGCTGGAAGAATGAAAAGCCATTTTTACCATACGTCCCGGCATCAGTTCTTCCACTTTCTTTAATGCCGAAGTCATGGCCGGACAATAGGTACACCAAGTTCCCGTCATTTTGAAGACACCTACTTTACGATAGAAAAGTTCATAATTCTTACGATTCTGTGCGGTTACAGAAACTTCATCCGACTCCCAGTCCAGGTAATATGCCTTAAACTTATGTGTCCCGTTCTCTACTGCCGAGAACGTATTGGTCCGTCTCTCCAAATAATCACCGGTAGTTACATCTTCAAAATATACATTCTTCATATATTCGGAAGTCGTCAGTACTTTTCCATTGGCATCAGTCACCGTAAAAGTCGCCATATCTGTTCCATTGGCTTCAATCTTGGCTTTATCCACAGTCAAAGTAATAGGTCCTGTCACTTCGCCGTTATCCGGCTCTTCACCATTGTCGTCAGAATTGCCGCTGCACGCTGTAAAACATCCGCACAAGCATATCAGACTTGACATAAAAAACATTGTAAATTTTCTCATATTCTATATTCTAATTAATAAATGTTTCGATGAACTCAAAATGAAGTAGTTATAGTCAGGTTGGCACCTGTATATTTAGGAATCGTCCGGCAAACTCCACCAGAACAGACGTACCCTTCCTTGTTACGACCATAACTCAAGGCTATACGCGTACGTGACTTGGCATAACTGGCTCCCACATTGTAATAATGGATTTTATCCTTGCCGTGATTATACATATCACTTCCGTAAATGCTCCATGCCGGAGCAAAATTTATCTCCAACAGAGCTGCCATCCAGTCCTTCTGATCTTCTTTTGTAGTTAGGTATTGCAACTCCATGCGAGTTGAAAAAGAAGGCGTGAACTTATATTGTAAATCTGCTACAAAAATATTCGACAGATTAGTCGTTTTATTCGCTCCGTACGAAGGGCTATATTCTTGCATAGAATAAAGCAAGTTCATTTTGAATGACTTTGTCCATTGCTTTTCCACATCAACACTAAAGTCACGAAATGCCAAGTTACCTATCTGAGCTGTTCCTTCTTTTTCTAAAGCATAATAGGTAGAAAAGTTAGCATGTAATTTCAAACCGCGTTTACCTCCAATGACCGTTCCTCTTTTGAAATAATAAAAGACATCCAATTGTCCGCCCATCTCACCGCTAACTGCATTTGTCACATCTCCTATTTGTGGAGTATGAGGATGCAAGTTGGTCAACATATAGGTATATTGCGTACTCATAGCCGGGACATAATTCAACAGATTCGAAGTCGAACCATTACCGGCAATAATCTCACTATTCATCCATTCCAAACGGCGCCCGGTCAGATTTACCCCCAACCCATTGCCGCTATATCCCAGCTCCAGCAATTGCGCATTGGCACGTTTCCTTGCATAAAGTTTGTCATCATGAATGAAATTATAATATTTATTGCCACCGTCCACATATTCACCTTTCGCTGTAAATCCGGAGCGTTCAAAATTTACCCGTCCCGAGAAGCCATTCGAATAAGGTTTTCCCCCTTCTTCTTCGAGGTCGATATTGATTTTCTCATACCTGTTCAATGCCCCTCCTTCGATACTCAAGGATGTATTTTGCCAACTAAGCATTTCAGATAAGGAGAAACTTACATCTACGCCACGTACTTGTGTATCGGAAAAGTCCATACCAAAACGTGGAGTTCCCCAAATGGCCTTCAACCTTACAATATTCTTGTAATTGTAGGTAAAACGTGCTCCCATCACCGCATTATTCAAACCAAGCATACGGTCCTCCCAACTACGGAATAGCAGTCCACTCCCAAACTGCTCATAAAATGTACCCGCTGTTACGGAAAAATCCTTGTCGGCCCAAGATACGTAATAGTTGGTTAGTTTTGCTTTCTCCAATTCTGTCGGGTATCCCACCAGTACCGGTTCATAGGCTTCCAACTGTACACCTACGGCAAACTTGCCTTGATAGTAATCCAGTTTCAGATAATTGTTCGAACCGAAATGATCTTCCGGAGATTCTGCTTTTGTCTTACTATCATCCTTGTAGTAAATCGTATTCGTTTCAAAGCTCCCTGTCAGATAACCTTTTTTGTTATCTTGCTGCGCATAGGTTAGAGTAGACGATAACGCTACTAAAGCCAACACCTGAATTCTTATTCTAGTCATGTCATTGCGTTTATCTATGAATAATAACAGTTTCTATTTCTGTAGTTTTTTTATCGCTTTCAGTAGTTCCAGCTCACTTCCCGGCGCATACCCGGTGTGTGAATAGACAATCTTCCCATCTGCATCCACTACATATACCTGTGGAGTCAGGCTCACATTCATAGCTCGCATGAATTCCTGATTTTTATCGTACAACATGATAAAATCATCCCATCCATGTCCCTCTGCCAATGCACGCGCTTTAGCAGTAGAACGGCTGTCATCTGTCGAAACAGCTACAACACGGAATTTGGCTTCTTCCAACCAATCGGGCAATTGTTCATTTATAGCGTCCAATTCACGAATACATGGTTTACAGGTTGTTGCCCAAAAAGAAATAATCATAGGTGTTTTGTGATTAATCAGGGAGGAGGTGTTTACCTGTGCTCCTTTCGTATTTTCAACCTTGACTGATGGTATTTGTGCCATAGTACAAGTTAGAAAAGCGAACAACAGCGTAATGCAGACAATTAATGCTCTCATAAGTTCTTTTTATTTGTTATGTTAATAATCTTGTTTTATCTGATGTGTTCCATCTTACAGCCAAATAGCCTGAATTTCTGTATTTGTATCAAGCCGTCCTTATACATATCGCCTATCAAATTGGCATTCTCGAAAGTGACAGTTTTAGTTTCAACATCATATTCTCCGCGATATACGTCAGAAGTACTTCCGTCCAAAGCCAGTCTCCTGAAACGAATAGTATACGGGCCATAAGAAGCGACATCTTCACCCGGCACAATGGACAGGTAGGTTTTCTGCGCCTCCGAATCATATTCATAATACAACCGCCAACTAAATTCCCATTCAATATCATTATCCGGATCAAATCCATTCTTATTCGAACAGACCAGATAGTGTTCGTATGCCTCCGTGCCTTCTTCCGCTGTATTTATTCTAACGGAAAATCCCACTGGCACATTGGAAACATTGGTGGCAGAAGCCGTTCCGGTAAATATCCAAGTTCCTGAAAGCGTTTCATAAAAGCTTGAATCATTGTCTTTGATAGTCACTGTCAGTCGCTTGTTCTCACCAATAGACGCCCCTTTCACATCAGCAATTTCAACATCAAAAGAACGGTCGTCATTAACAAGCTTGTCATCAACGGTCTTAAACTCAAAATTCATTGTTTCCTGCCCGGCAGGAATAAGTAACGTTTTGGTTGTGACAATATAGTTTTCATCCTCTTTGGCATTATGATCTTTTAATTCGAACGTCACACGGATAGTTCCGGTATGTTCGCCCGTCACAACAACAGGCACAGTACACAAACCGGCAGATTCTTTCACCGTCATTGCAGTTTCCTGCAAGTTTACCGTAGCCGCTCCGGAATTAAACTGTTCCTCATCGTCCGAACAGGCGGCGATCAGAACGGCACATAGAAGAAGGGTGTATATTTTCAGATAGTTCATTTTACTCAAGTGTTTGATAATTTACGTTATTCATTGATTAATATCCCGGATTTTGCTGACCTGCCAATTGAGGGTTGGCATCCATTTCTGTTTTAGGAATAGGCCAAAGCATCCGCTGGTCATCCACAGGTTTATCCAGTCCGTCAGTACTTGCTTGTCCCGGGAAAAGCACCAGTCCTTTGCTTTGCGGTTTTCCACGCTTCACACCTTTCCCCCAACGTTTCAAGTCCATCAACCGGTATCCCTCACCTACAAGCTCCCGTTCCCGTTCGTTCATGATTTCATTTAATAAAGCTTCCTGATCGTAGGTTGCATCAGTCCATCCCTCGATTCGCGCTTTTTTTAATGCATTCAAAGCGTCATTACCCTTTTTCACAGCAGCTGCCGTTCCAATCTTTGCATTAGCTTCAGTGGCAATCAGATACATTTCAGCAATTCGGAATGGTTTCGGCTGATTCAAATAGCGTGTTTCGCTTCCTAATGCATTGTAATATTCATTGCCCGGATATTTATTAAAGAAATAGATGTCTGCCGCATTACCTGACGATACGGTTAAGTGATATTTTCCGAAATAAGTCTTTAGCCGGATATCTTTTTCATTGTATAAGTCAATCAGTGTTTGTGTAGGAATATAATCCTTCTTTGTAGTCGGATAACCAATGAAAATAGTCCCCAGAGGTACACCGGCATCGTCGGCACTAGTCATGGCAATCTGCCAGATGGTTTCCGTTCCCTTGTCATTCTTCCATACGCTTTCAAAATCTGTTGCTGTGTTCGATAATGGATATCTGTTCGAATTAACTAGGTCACCTGCATATTTGGCTGCATTTTCATAGTCGTCCATTTGTAGGGCAACACGTGCTTTCAAGGCAGTCACTACATCTACCGTGATATAATTCCCACAATTCTTGGGAGCCGTGTTGACTGTCACGTATGCACCATTAATATACCTGTCATAATCAGCAATGCCATTTTTTGCAGTCTCTATTCGTTCTTCGGCTTCTTCGAGGTCCTCCAATATCTGTTTGTAAGTATCTTCCAATGAAGATCGTCCCGGATATTGAGTAGCAGAAAGTTTAGGCTCATATTTTACCTGAAGCGGCAGTCCCGGAGTACTTGCTGCGGTAGCTACATCGTAATCGCGGCAAAATAAAGTAGCTAGATAAAAGTAGCAGTATGCTCTTGTAAAATACGCTTCCCCCTCATACACATTGATCTGTTGTCTCTGGGTTTCAGTCAATTCGATTTCCGGATTCTCATCGATCTTACTGACCCCGTCAATAAAGAAGTTGACACGTCCGATAGCGGCATAGTAGTTCGACCAGATTGTTTCTACGGTAGAGTTGGTGCTCTCGAAAGTCCAACGGTGCAACTCACCATATTTATTAGAGAAATCCGCCACTGCATTAAAGGCATCTGCCTGAACTTCCGGAGCTAATACATAGCTTCCTCCTGTCAGTCCTAAATATACGGAATAGATACCGGCACGTGCTTCTTCAAAACCGACTATGGTCGTTAACGCTTCTTCTGTAGGAACAGCATCGTATGGCATTTTATCCATATCACAAGAAGTCACCCCAAGTGTCAGTATAGTCAATGCTATCATAGATATTTTCTTCATATTCACCATTCTTTATGTTTTTAGAAAGTTAGTTCGACTCCGAAAGAATATTGTTTCGTATTGGGATAGTTACCCAATTGGATATTACTGTCTACTTCCGGGTCATATCCTTTATATTTAGTCACTGTAAGTAAATTACGTCCTACAAAGTAGATTCTGGCGTTACTGATTACTCCTGTTTTCTGAATCAGTTTGGCCGGAAGGGTGTACCCGACAGTCAGGTTTTTCATACGCATAAATGAAGCATTTTCCAGTAAATGCGTATCAAACTGCATCGGGGAGTCGGGAGTGGCAATTCTGGTTATATCTCCCGGCTTCTGCCACATGGTAAGCATTTCTACAGTTTGATTGTCCGAACCTGCAAAAGTGGGATTCTCTGTAAAAAAGCGCTCATTATTCAACATATACTGGCCTAGCATAAAAGAGAAGTCGGCACTAACAGAAATCCCTTTCCATCCGAACTGGGTGCCAAAGCCACCGGACCATGGTGCATAGCGTTGTTTGCCGACAAAAACTGCATCTTCTTCGGAGTAACTCTTAGTCAGATTTCCATTTTTGTCGTACCACATATTATATCCGTCACGCGGATCGACTCCTGCCCATTTCACATAGTAATATTCTCCCCAAGGTTTGCCGACCTTCATTTTTAAACCAGTATCGGGCAAGGTATATTCATCCAATCCGTTAAACAGTTTAGTTATTTCATTCTTATTATAATTCAGGTTTCCGGAGACACTCCATGAGAAATCTCTCGTTTTCAGAATATCCACTCCCAGAGTAATATCGAAACCACGATTACGCATACTTGCTACATTTTCCACACTACTACCATGTCCGGTAGTATATGACAATGGATAACCCATCAACATATCGTCCGTCTGACGGTTATAAAATTCCAGTTCTACAGAAAAGCGGTCAAACACTCTTGTACTGATGCCTACATTCAGTGTTTTCATGCTTTCCCATGTCAGGTTATCATTTCCGACGGTAGAAGGAGCAATACCCGGTTGTCCGTTATACAGCAAACCGGAACCAACCAATGCCAACGCATTATAGGCGCTGATACCGGAATTACCAGTTGTTCCATAGCTCACTTTCAACTGTAAACTGTTCAACCATGAAACGTTCTGCAGGAAATTCTCTTTTCTCATATCCCACATGGCTCCCAAAGAATAAAAGTTTGCCCACTGGTTGTTTTTGGCAAACAGAGAAGAACCGTCCCGCCGTGCTGCCAAATCGACATAATAGCGATCAGCGAAACTATAACTGATTGTGCCGAAATAAGAATTGAAAACCTTGTCATACATCGAATGTATCGGCACTTCTGACTCTGCTCCAGCTGCCATCAGCATCATTCGTGAGTCTACCATTTTTTTAGAAGTTGCCGAGAAATTCTCATTCTTTGTGATAATGGACTCCTGTCCGGCCAACACGGTAAAAAGATGCTTGTCTGACAGACTGAACTTATATTCCGCTGTATTGGTGAAAGTAAATGAATAATAACGTTCGAAAGACTCGGACGCCACCCCTGCCCCTTCAAAGGGGCCTTCCGGATAGGCTTTATGGGAGTTACGATAATCAAAGGCATCTACTGCCTGCGAGGTACGTATATTCAATCCTTTTATTGGGTTTATATTAAAGAAGGTATTGCCATTGATACGTACCGTACTCCGGTCATTCGGTTGAAGTTCTGCCAAGTAATACGGATTATAATATCCCATATCGTCAAAATAGTCCAATCGTTTTCCATATCCTGTAAAGTTACCTTCTTCGTCTGTCAATATCTCGTTTATTGTTTGGTCAGGACGATAAATACGGGCAGCATACGCTTTATTATAAACGCTATTAGCTTCCGTTCCGAAAGTTGTCGTGTTATATTTCTGATAGGAAAGGTTCACGTTAATCCCGGCTTTCAGCCAGTCGGTCACCTTTACTTCCACATTACTGCGCAAAGTCTCACGGCGCAATGAGGAATCATCCATAATTCCCTCTGTATCATAATGTCCAAATGAAATATAATAGTTGATACCTTCGGAACCACCGACCACATTTACATCATATTGTTGTGTAGGAGCTGCATCTCCGAAGAAGACATCCGCCCAATCTGTAGATATACCATTATCTATATAGAACTTTTTCCGTTTTTGAAATGTAGTATCGTATGCTTTTCCCGGGTCCAGCATTTCCTGCAGGTTAAGCCATTGTTCGGTATTCATCATCTCTATGTTATCCCCAGTCATTCTCGACCAGCCATATTGCGCATTGATACTAACACGGGCTTTCTGTCCCATTTTTCCTTTCTTGCTAGTCATTATTACTACCCCGTTAGCAGCACGAGAACCATATATAGCTGTTGAGGAAGCATCTTTCAATACGGTCATGCTTTCGATGTCGTTCGGATTTAATGCTGTAAATGCTCCGGATGATATAGGTGAACCGTCGAGAATAAAGAGAGGTTCTGTATTTGAATTGATCGAGCTGACTCCACGCAATCGCATTACAACACTTCCACTTGGTTCTCCACTGGGAGTAAATACTTGTAAACCGGCAACTTGTCCTTGTAATGCATCTCCGGCATTAGCAACCGGTCTATTGGCTATCTTGCTATTATTTACCGTTGTTACCGAACCGACTACTGACCCTAGTTTCTTTGCTGATCCGTAACCTACCACAACAACTTCATCCATCAGTTGTGTATCAGACTTTAAGATAACTCTAACAGTCGGCTGAACAGAAACCGACTCCGTTTTCATACCGATATAAGAGATTTGCAATATTTTTGCTGAATTTGGCACATTCAAGAATGTGAAATGCCCGTCTATGTCTGTTATTGTACCTAAGTTAGTGCCTTTTACAACAATTGAAGCCCCTACAACAGGTTGTTTGTCATCATCGGAAATAACTGTCCCCGTGACCTTCTGCGTTTGAGCTGTTATCAGCCCGATACCTATAAAAAGGTATCCAAATAGCAGCGCTAATTTTTTCTTCATAAATCTCTTTTTAAATTATTAAATAGCCCTAAAACATTTAAACTCACTTTTTACACTTAGATAAGTTCTATCAGAACTTAATTATAATCCATTGTTTTTGTAGTGTTTTTACATCAAATATGTAATTCTGGAAAGAAATGTTGCTTGATTTTACTTTTTCAATCAATTTAGATGACTATCCCATAAAAAAAATATGTCTTTTCGTTGTTTTTTGCAAAAAGAATATATACTTTTGTTCCATTATATAATACCAAACCGGAACTGTTAATAAATACAATCCGAAAAAGAGATATAATTTGTATTTTAAGAACTATATATTTATTTTAATAAGAATAGAATATAAAAAAGCACTAAGTTCTGATAGAACTTAGTGCTTTTTCGTTTTAAGGAGCTACTATTAGCCATTTTACTTGGATTTCCTTTCTATTCTACTTTTCAGTTACATTATAATTATATTTTAAATCTCCCTCAAACATAAAATAAAATCAGAAATATAAAAGAGGCTCATTTAAACTATGTTAAATAGACTTCATCTAAAATTTCTTCATATATGACACTCTGTATATTTCTTTATATAGATAAAAACAAGTAAATATACAATAGTACTATTTATTTACATCAAAAACAAACAAGTTATTTCATGATTTCAAAATTTCGAGAGATTTATTCTAGCTTTATCTCTTGATTTTAAGGAGCACCTCGTTGCATTAAAACCAACGAGGTGTTTCTCGGTGTGCAACGGGTCGTTCCTTTAAAAGGAACGACCCGTTGGTTTAAAACCAAAATCCACTTATGTAACTATCTGAAAAGCAAAGCATTACAAAAGCGTCCTCCCGGCCTTTCTTTTTAAGTAAAATTTTCAACAAAAGAAAACGGATACCAATATCAAACACGGTACTCCACTGATAAATATTTTACAAATCAAATCTAAAAACAATGGTTACAGTTACTTTTCAGATCAAGCCCTATCTAGCGGCTTACATGTACATGCGCTACAAAAATCACCTCAACGTACCTCCAGACCGCTCTTCTTCCTCACTTTCCGCGATCCATCTTCTCGACACCCAGCCCATCTACCACTTTCTCCACCAGCTATCCATTCCCCACCCTCCCAACGCCTCATGGCACGAAACCGGAAATATTACCTTCACCCTCCCCCATCCCAGAAACGGCAAAAATCCAAATGTATATAATTATATAGGTCATAACAGTGCACTTATCATTGAAAAAGCAATGGAAGTAGAAATGAGGGCCGAACTTTATGAATTTCTACTGGAAAATAAATACTGCCACGGCATCATGTTCAAAAAATCAATGGAAACTTTTGTCGAACATTATAATATGGTAGGGCTAGTGGAAGAAGAAAGTTTGATGAGGGCGTTTCAGAGGTGGAGGAAGATGATGAAGGAGGAGAAAAATAGGTGATTTTTTTATAGGGTGTCACATAAAATGAGACACCTTTTATGTAGCTATTGAAAATGCTTCAACAATTGGATACACAAACGAAATACTATCCCGCAATGAGTCTATTTGATTATCAATATTCACACTATATTGCGATTTTACAGCAAAAATATATTTTCCCAAAGCAGAAAGCCTAAATCACATTTTATTATGATTTTAAATATTGTATCATATATTAGATACGGGTAAAATTATAATCAATATGATTAATGCTATAACAATACGTATAATAGAAGAAAGTAGTGAAGAATGAAATAGTAATATCAAAAGAATTCTTACCTTTACAGCAATAAACAATTCAAAATAAAATTATGGCACTTTACAAATATAATACTTCAGGCGTCTTTTCTGAAATAAAGGAAAAACCTTTTAAATTGGAAAGAGATATTCAACGTATGTTTGAAACTAATATGTCCGAAATCATGGGACTTGAAATGATAAAGTCCGAATTTACGATTAAAGACCGCCGTATTGATACGCTTGCCTTTGATCCTCAATCGAAGGCTTTTGTTATCATTGAATATAAAAGGGAAAGAAACTCTAGTGTCATAGATCAAGGGTTTACTTACCTAAGCCTAATGCTGCAAAATCAGGCTGATTTTATTCTGGAATATAATGAAACACAAGCAGGGAACTTGAAACGGAATGATGTGGACTGGTCGCAGACAAAAGTCGTTTTTGTTTCACAAGGATTCACGCCTAACCAACGAGAGGCCGTCAACTTCAAAGATTTATCCATTGAGTTATGGGAAGTGAAGCGCTATGAGAATGATAGTGTATTCATCACCCCTATTCGTAAAAGTCACGCATCAGCAAGTATTAAAACTGTGATGCAGAATAGTCCGGAATTTAAAGAAGTAACAGAGAAAATTAAAGAGTATTCGGAGGAAAATTTATTAAAAGGAAAATCTGACGATGTAGTAGAATTATACGAGAGTTATAAGAATGCAATTCTTAATTTGAATACAGAAATTGAAGTTAAACCACAAAAGTGGTATATTTCATTCAAAAAAGCCAACAGCCACATTTGTGCACTTGAAATCCAGAAAAATGGAATAAAGCTTACTATAAATGTAGCTAAAGGACATTTAGAAGATAGTAAGCAATTAACAAGGGATATTTCAACTGTCGGACATTTTGGTAATGGAGATTATGAACTCAAAATCTCGGATACTAAATATTTAGAATATATCATGAGTCTTGTGAAACAAGCGATTAAATAAATATGGCTAATTATTGTAACATAGACCAATACTTATATAATTATCTGAAAGGTTGTTGGGTAGATAAAAAATTCCATGGAGTATTTCCTTCAAGAACCTGGCAATATAACAGATATATCCAAATCTCAACTCCAGTAAATGACTCTTCTATTCATTATGAATATCGTATAGATAATGAATGGAATGGACTAGTTGAACTTCATATAGAAGGACGCTATACTCAAACTGACTATATGCGTTTTTTACGTTATTTACAGAAGCAGACAGAGACCAATCCTGATTTATCATGGCATCAATGGGGAAAATGTAAAGGACGATGCAGTATTAAAATTACAATCAATAATTGGGAGGACATAAAGAATGCATTCCAAAAACTGATAACATTTTTCGATCCGTTGCTGACAGATTGTATTGATAAATTCAATCTTCACAAAAAAAATGAGATTTCCAGCCCATATACACGGGAATTAGAGTTTAAAGAACTTACCAATTCTCAAGAAAAGGTCGTTTTGGAAACAAAAAATTTGCAAGATTTATTTTCTTCCAATTTGGTTATTCCCGATTATCAGCGAACCTATTGCTGGGAAGATAAAAATGTTACAGACCTTTGGGATAATTTACTTGAAATGCCTCACAACAGTGACTATCATTTAGGTTCTATCATATTACAAAGAAGAACTGTGAATGATTGCACTCTTTACAACATAATTGATGGACAACAACGCCTTGTCACTTTAACGCTTATTATGCGCGAATTAGGATATACGGGGCAGATGCCTTTGCTTAAACAAAAATTCATATCAAAAGATGCGCGTCTCCATGTAGCCAATAACAAAGCACTGATTAGAATTCTCAATCAGAGGAATACAGACATAGCCATGTTGGAACGTCTGTCCCATCACTTGATTTTCTCTGTACTTATTCTTAATGACAGCAATCTTGATCTGGCATATACATTCTTCTCAAATCAGAATTCAAAGGGTGTATCGCTTTCAGACTATGATTTGCTAAAAGCGCACCATCTACGCTATCTAAACATTGAGGATCAGGCAGAACACCTTGCTATGCGGTGGAATGATCTCTCATTAGAATATGACAACAATGGAGATTCTTATCTTACCCATACTTTGGGAGTACATCTTTTCAGATTAAGAAAATGGATGCGAAAACATAATGTGGAGGAATTTCAGCCACGAAAGGTAAAGGAAGAGTTTTCGGCTGCCCGCGTTATGTCCAGTATTCCTGCTTTTGGAGAGAAATTCTATTTCTATGAGAAAATCCAAGGTGGTTCACATTTCTTCGCATACACTTCTATTTTTGTAGATAAATACAAGGAGTTTATCCGTACCAAACAAATACAGCTACTAAGGAATCATCTTCAATGGGAGTCTCATTGGAAATATGCTGATATTATAGAAAGCCTCATGTTCGGTTATTTTATAAAATTCGGACATCAATATTTATCTGAAGCGTTGTTCTGTATTGCCGGAATCATGGCGCAGCATAGATATAGTGCCACGCGCGCTATCTTTTATAAGATTCGTGAATTCGCAAAAGATTCAGAAATTATAATGATGATAGATCAGGCATCTTCACCCACATTCTTTCTTGCCGAGGCCATTCCTTATATCAGGATTAGTGGATTGGAGCAAGAAGGTAACATCAAAGAGCGATTCTATAGATGTTTAAGACGTATCTTCTGTGAGCTGAATGATTTTTCGGATAAAACAATAATCGAAAAGAGAAACAATGAATATGGAGAATAAATATACGCCGGAACTTATTGCTACAAGTCAGTTTAAGTTTTCTATTCCGCTTTACCAACGTTTATTTGCATGGAAAAAGAAAGAGGTCACCAAACTTCTTTTTGATCTTAAGGAGCATTTTGCAAAGATGCCTGCCGATGAACCATATTATCTCGGTATGCTTACTTGTATTGATATGAAAAATCATTATGACTTAATTGACGGTCAGCAACGATTTACTGTCATGACTCTTTTTGCCATCATTTTTAAGGAATATGATGATAAATGGTCCGGTTTCTTAATGGATGGTAATCGCCTTAATTTCATAGCGAGAAGCGATGATAAGGCATATATAAAGAGCAAGATCAAAGGTTATCCGACTAAAGCGTATATCAATAAGAATATGGAAGAGGGACTCGCCGCTATAACTGGTTTCTTAGAATCCAATTTTAATACTCAGGAGGAACGGATTGAGTTTGTGCAACAGGTTTTCACACGATTGACATTTTTCTTTTCTTACTTGCCATCAAGCTATCTTGCAGATACCACTTCGCTGAATAAATATTTTGAAGCAATGAATGCACAAGGAAAAGGACTAGAACAGCATGAGATTCTTAAAGTGCAACTGATGCGGGGAGAAAAAGAACAGGATTACTTGACGCATATTTGGAATCTGACCTCCATGATGGATCATCCTATCATTGCGAAGGAAGAAGACCAGGACGAGGCTTGTTACCGTCAATTTTATGAAGAAGCTATAAGTTTCTGCCGTCAGAAACGGTTTCATGAAGCTTTAGAAAAGTGCAGATATACGTCTCTCGATGACGAGGAGGAGTATTCTATAGATGTGATTCAACCTGAAAAAATAGAATTTAAGCAGAATAGCTATGAAGATGGTGAAAACAGTATTATATCATTTCCGGAGTTTCTTCTTTTGGTACTTGATGTATGTACTGGCGGTGAGCAACCAGCCAGTCATTATCAGCCGGATAAACTGATAGAGAAGTTTGATGCTCTGAAAACGTACTTCACTGCAGGGGAATTTTACGAGAAAATGCTTTATTACCGGCTACTGCTTGATTATTATACGATTAGAAGAGATATCAAGGATGGGCAAGGTAATTACAGTTTAATCCTGAAAGGTCCAAAGGATGATAGTGATAAATTAAAGCAATACCAATCGATGCTTTACGTTTCAACGGAGGCTTTCTACAATTGGCTCAAACCTTATTTGAGAAAATTAGAGCAAGATGAACTCCACTCCTGTGCAGAGATGCTCGCATTCCTTAAAAAAGAAGATAATGAACGTCACAGCATATTACCTGCCAGAAAAGATCTTTCATATAAAGCATCCGGTAAGATTAGGTACTGGTTTTGGCGTTTAGACTATTACCTTTGGGAACAACGCAGCACTTTCTTCAATGAAGAAGAACAGAAGATTGTAGAGCACTATGTGTTTCGGAGAAATCGTTCTATTGAACATCTGCATCCTCAAGACGAATCACACAATGAAGAATGGGAGGAAGAAGCTGTACATTCATTTGGCAATCTTGCCATGATTTCTCAAAGTTTCAATTCACAACAAAGTAATGACCATATACAAATAAAGTTTGCCCGAATCCATGAGCAAATCAGCAACAAATCACTGCAAAGCATTAAGATGTTTTTAATGTGTAAACTCGCTGACTTTAACTATCAAAATTGGACAATGAAATTGGCTAAAGAACACGAAAATGAAATGATTGAATTTTTAGAACGGTCTTTCTATATATCAGATTGAATCGTATATTGTTATATAACACATTATTTTAGTCTAAGTTCAAATACTTGATAATTAGCAAAGTTCACTTAATCGCACACAATTGTATTAGAAATTAACAGAGCTATATGTTCTTCTCTATCTAATATTTACAATGAATATAGTACATATTTTAGTTTATATCAGTTAAACTGAAAATATGTACTATATATTCTTTTACCCTATAATACTTTTAATGTAATCCGTAGGACATACATGATAGAAGTCTTTGAACTTCTTTCCAAAATATTTAGCATCACAATATCCCAGCATTCCTGCAATTTCCGAAACAGTGTACTGTTGGGAGGCTAGCAGTTTAAGTGCCCTGTCCATTTTGAACGAATAGATATAATTTTCCGGAGGATTCCCGGTTATCTCTCGTATCCTGCTATAAAAAGCAGTACGGCTCATTCCTATATCGATGCTTAATTTATCTATTGTATATTTATCAGTAGAAAGATTCTTTTCCAGGATTTTATTGACTTTATCCATAAATATCTGATCCGTATTTTCTGTTTCCATTTTTTCTTTGGTGGGTACCATTGGGAAAACAGCATCCGACAAAAACAATTTGACCCGTTCACGCAAGACCATGCGGTTTTCTACAAGCATACGTATGTTTGCCCTTAGCCTGCAAATACTTTCTGTTCGTAATTCCAGACGATCCGCCCCACTTCCTAAATGAGACAAATAACTTTCGTTATCAAAGGCCCTTATCAAAAGAACGACCGGTATATACCCTATCATTTTATCTGTTTTGATCCGAAAACTAAGTGTATCTCCATTTGTTCCGTTTACATTATCGTCAATAATGATAGCATCAGGATTTTGGCGGACTACTGTATCCTTCAGCAAATCAGGATCCTCCAAAGCTGAAATCTGAAAATACCGCGATAAGGCTTTCTTTAAATAATTCCTGAATGCCCCGTCCGCCATTACCAATAAGATATGGGATGTATCTTTTGTTTTAGTATTCGGGGTATCATCTTTATCACTTTCTGAAGATTCTTTAGTTTTTTTCTTCGTGTTTGTTGAAGAATGTTTGATAGCCGAACATTCCTGATTCCGGCAATGACAATCTGTTGGAATGACAATTTGGAAAGCAAATGATTTGCCATGTCTATATCCGTTTATTTTTCCACCATGCAGGCGAATGATTTTTCTTACAGTCCACAAATCACTATACCCATATATGGGAAATATGACCGGAATAAAAGGAAACATTTTCCCTACTCTTTTGTCCGCTATCTCACAATTAGTAATCTGCAACTGCCAGGAATCTATTGTATGTGTTATATTGATTGATATGCAACAGCCTAAATCGGAAGCCAAAATTAGTTTGCTTATAAGATGTTGAAGCGCTGCCGTCATTATGTTCTCATTGATCCTGCAACTGACGCAATCCGAACATTCGCTGACAGTCAGTTGTATACGGCGCGAATCAGCATAAGGTCGACATTGATTGACAATAGAAGTAATATAAGAAGAGAGTTCCAAATTTGCCGTTGATGTCTTAGGAAGTATTTTTTTGTTTACCTTATTGAGCCTTACAATATTCTGATTGCAATATATGATGCATTCGGTATACCCCAATGCCTCTTCTACTTGTTGGGAAAGCGATTCGGGAAGATTACCGGTTTTAAGTTCTTCCAATTGATTTCGTAACAGTATCAACGGGGTATGCGTAGTATGGAGCATGTTCATAGCTATCTTAAGTTTTTCATGTGACAACAACTGAACATTATACTCTACCGCAAGATACGCAAACAAAACAATAAATAGCCCAATGCCGAAACTCTCTACAGGAACTGCATAACCAAACAATGACAAATCAGGCAAAATTACGCCAATAGCTTGTTTACTGTTTACTAAATTGACTCCACTATCTATAGAAAGTAAAGCGCGAAAGTTTAATAATAAACTCAGGTAACAATCATTCATACTTATATAGGATTTGATTAATACTTACATTTTCAGCAAAACACGTTTGATGATCTTTTAACGTGTCTAAATCCGGCACAAGTATAAAGTTTTCAACGTCCACATATGAGGTGGATTCTAACAAAAACAATGGGTGTTTTCTATCAAAAGTGGTAACAATATCGTTTGTTACCGAAATATCAAGGGATAGATTCTAAAATCATCATTTCATTTGGTAAAACATAGTGATTGTAAAATATTTTATCGCAAAACAATACAACCACACGAGCATATAGTTCCACTTAATCATTAGAATAATGAAATAAGTAGAATTATAAAGCCACGTATATAATTTGAAAATAATAGACTTCTGATAAGTACTGTCAAATCATAGTTTACAGGAATACCTCATCATAAGACGGAATAATCTTTGCATCGTAAACGTGAGTGGCCGCAAATACATCGTCTTTCTTTATCAACAGCCAGTCTTTATCCTGATCATCTATATTGGTATGTATAAGGACAAATAGCCCTTTGAGTTTATGCCCGTGTAACTTGAATTCAAGTATTCCATTTTTAATAGCAGCGGAAATGTTACGATTATTACCAACGTAAGCATAGGTTCCACTATCCCATATTTCCACCGTACCTGCTCCATAGTTACCTTCCGGTATAACTCCTTCAAAGTGCGCATAACTCAAGGGGTGGTCTTCTACTTCTATGGCCAACCTCTTATCTTTTGGATTCATGGAAGGTCCTTTAGGCACCACCCAACTTTTTAATACTCCATCCACTTCCAAACGAAAATCGAAATGAAAATGACTGGCATCATGCTTCTGAACAACAAAAACAGGCATTCGATTGGGAGTTTCCACCGTATCCGCCATCGGTTCCGGTGTTTTACCGAATTGCCTTTTTGCCCGGTACTCTTTGAGGTTGATCATAGAGGCTTCAACCGCCTGCTTTTCTACCATTTTGATGTTTTTTCCTTCATCGGGAGAATTCTTTGCCATAATCTGTATTTTTTAGGTGAATAAAAAAACGAATGATTCAATGTGACAACAATCAGTATATCTGTTTGTTTGTCGAAATTCATCTATTTTAATGGCTTTATAACTGCATTTAAGTTTGCTAACTTATTTTTATTCTTCTCCCTTTCTTACTGCCTGCATAGTGGGTACAAAAATCCCTTTCAATCGTCCTTTTATAAAAGTATAAAAGCAATTGGAAGGAAATGAATAAAAAGAGATTAATCGGATATCTGTTCGTCACGATGTCTGTTGGTTGTATTCAGGCGCAGGAACAGAAGTCTTCTGTACCCGAATACAAGCTATGGTACGACTGTCCCGCACAGGTATGGACCGAGGCATTACCCCTTGGGAATGGTCGTTTGGGGGCCATGGTATATGGAACACCAGGCACAGAACAAATACAACTAAACGAAGAAAGCATTTGGGCGGGACGTCCCAATAATAACGCCAATCCGGATGCACTGGAATATATTCCGAAAGTGCGTGAGCTGGTCTTTGCCGGAAAATATCTTGAAGCACAGACACTGGCCACAGAGAAGGTGATGGCAAAGACTAATTCAGGAATGCCATACCAAAGTTTTGGTGACCTGCGAATCGCTTTTCCAGGTCATACACGTTATTCCAATTATTACAGGGAATTAAGTCTGGATTCCGCACGTGCAATCGTACGTTATGAAGTAGACGGAGTGCAGTATCAACGCGAAACGATCACCTCATTCACCGATCAGGTAGTAATGGTACGACTGACCGCCAATCGTCCCGGACAAATTACTTTCAATGCACAACTCACTTCCCCTCACCAGGATGTTATGATCGCTTCTGAAGAGGGAAACTGTGTGACACTCTCGGGAGTCTCTTCCTTGCATGAAGGATTGAAAGGGAAAGTAGAATTTCAAGGCAGATTGACTGCTAAAAATAAAGGTGGGAAAATAGCTTGTGCCGATGGAATACTTTCTGTAGAGAAAGCCGACGAAGCGGTTATCTATGTATCCATTGCAACTAATTTCAACAACTATCAAGACATCACCGGTAATCAGACAGAACGGGCAAAGAATTATTTGGCGAAAGCAATGGTTCATCCGTTCATTGAATCGAAGAAGAATCATGTTGATTTTTACCGACAATATCTGACACGCGTTTCTCTTGATTTGGGACGAGACCAATATGCGAATGTAACCACCGATAAGCGTGTGGAGAATTTCAAAAACACCAATGACACACATCTGGTTGCCACCTATTTTCAATTCGGACGTTATTTGTTGATCTGTTCTTCCCAACCGGGAGGACAACCCGCCAATTTACAAGGAATTTGGAATGACAAATTATTCCCTTCCTGGGATAGCAAATATACTTGTAACATCAATTTGGAAATGAATTACTGGCCTTCGGAAGTAACGAATCTAAGTGAACTGAATGAACCGTTATTCCGTCTGATAAAAGAAGTGAGTGACACAGGTAAAGAGACGGCTAAGATTATGTATGGAGCCAACGGATGGGTGTTGCATCATAATACGGATATATGGCGTATTACAGGAGCAGTTGACAAAGCTCCTTCGGGTATGTGGCCCAGTGGTGGCGCATGGCTTTGCCGACATCTTTGGGAGCGTTATCTATACACCGGAGATGTGGAATTCCTGCGTTCTGTCTATCCGATACTGAAAGAGTCCGGACGTTTCTTTGATGAAATTATGGTGAAAGAACCCGTACACAACTGGCTGGTAGTCTGCCCCAGTAATTCACCGGAGAATGTACATTCGGGAAGTAACGGGAAAGCTACTACAGCTGCCGGATGCACCATGGACAACCAATTGATTTTCGATCTTTGGACAGCAATTATATCTGCTTCTCAAATACTGGATACAGATCAGGAGTTTGCCTCTCATCTGACACAACGTCTCAAAGAAATGGCTCCCATGCAGGTGGGACATTGGGGGCAATTACAAGAGTGGATGTTCGACTGGGATGATCCGAAGGACGTACACCGTCACATTTCTCATTTGTACGGACTCTTCCCCAGCAATCAGATTTCCCCTTACCGTACTCCTGAATTATTTGATGCAGCACGTACTTCTCTGATTCACCGTGGCGACCCGTCGACCGGGTGGAGCATGGGATGGAAAGTTTGCCTTTGGGCACGCCTGCTTGATGGTGACCACGCCTACAAGCTGATAACTGACCAGCTGACTCTCGTACGCAATGAAAAGAAAAAAGGAGGCACCTACCCTAACCTGTTCGATGCGCACCCACCATTTCAGATTGATGGAAACTTTGGTTGTGCCGCAGGCATTGCAGAGATGTTGATGCAAAGCTACGACGGTTTTATATATTTGCTTCCCGCACTGCCTACCGTTTGGACAGAAGGTTCTATCAAAGGAATTATTGCCCGTGGAGGTTTCGAACTTGATTTGAGTTGGAAAAACGGGAAAGTCAGCCGACTGGTTGTCAAATCTCATAAGGGAGGAAATTGTCGTTTACGTTCGCTCAATCCATTAACCGGGAATGGCTTGAAGCGTGCCAAAGGTGAAAATCCGAACCCTCTTTATGCAGTCCCCACCATTCCGGAGCCATTGATTAACGAAAAGGCCAACTTGAACAAAGTGGAAATTGCAGAGACTTACCTCTATGACCTACCTACCAAAGCAGGAAAAGAATATGTATTGATTGGAAAATAATAACTCGACCGATATGAACAAAAACTTATTGAAACTGATTGTCGCCTGTGGAACTGCTTGTTTCCTAGCTTGTGCAGCACCTCAAAAAACAGAAACGGAAAAATGGAGTGAACGCATGGCACGCTCCGAAATGAAACGTTTCCCCGAACCCTGGATGATTGAAAAAGCTAAAAAACCACGCTGGGGATATACCCACGGACTAGTAGTGAAATCCATGTTGGAAGAATGGAAACATACCGGGGACAGCGTATATTATGAGTATGCCAAGATATATGCAGATAGTCTGATCGATGCTGACGGACATATCAAAACCATGAAATATCTTTCATTCAATATTGATAATGTCAACGGTGGAAAGATTCTTTTCGATCTTTACGCACAGACCGGAGACGAACGTTACAAAATAGCCATGGATACTTTGCGCAAGCAAATGGCAGAGCAACCCCGTACCAGTGAGGGAGGATTCTGGCATAAATTGAGATATCCTCATCAAATGTGGCTGGACGGAATTTTTATGGCTTCTCCTTATCTGGTTCAATATGGTGCTACTTTTAATGAGCCCGCTTTATTTGACGAAGCAACAAAACAGATTCTTTTGATAAATAGCAAGACTTATGATCCTGCAACAGGACTTTATTATCACGGATGGGATGAAAGTCGCGAACAGAAATGGTCAAATCCTGAAACAGGTTGCTCTCCTAATTTTTGGAGTCGCAGTATCGGATGGTATGGAGCTGCTATTGTAGATGTACTGGACTTCCTGCCACAGGAAACTGCCGGACGTGACAGCATTATACAAATTCTACAGGGATTGGCAAAAGCGATTGTGAAATACCAAGATCCTTCATCCGGAACCTGGTATCAGGTAACCGATCAGGGAGCACGTGAAGGTAATTATTTGGAATCATCTGCCACTGCCCTGTTTATCTATACGCTTGCCAAAGCTATCAATAAAGGATATATTGGCAACGAGTATATCGAACCGACACAAAAAGCCTTTGACGGAATGGTAAAGACATTTACCCGTTTGGAAGAAGATGGCAGCTATACAATTACCAATTGCTGTGCTGTTGCAGGATTGGGCGGAGATTCAAAAAGATATCGTGACGGCTCATTTGAGTATTATATCAGTGAACCGATCATAGAAAATGATCCGAAATCGGTAGGTTCATTCATCTTGGCTGCTATTGAGTATGAGAAAATGACTAAAAAATAAACTAAAAACGATAAAATACAATGAGAAAATTCAAGATTCTTCCTCTTTTGTTGCTGCTATTGACAATGGCAACTTCGGCTGCAGCACAGAAGAAAACACAAAAGACGTATATCCCCTGGGACAACGGCAAACTCGTAGTTTCCGAAGAGGGACGTTACCTGAAACACGAAAACGGTGCTCCTTTCTTTTGGTTAGGAGAAACCGGTTGGCTATTGCCCGAACGCTTGAACCGGGATGAAGCCGAATATTACCTGGAACAATGCAAACGTCGCGGATACAACGTGATTCAGGTTCAAACGTTGAATAATGTTCCGTCTATGAATATCTACGGACAATATTCGATGATTGACGGATACAACTTCAAAAACATCAATCAAAAAGGCGTATATGGTTATTGGGATCACATGGATTACATTATCCGTACAGCAGCCAAGAAAGGTCAGTATATCGGCATGGTCTGCATTTGGGGAAGCCCGGTGAACCGGGGCGAGATGACTGTAGAACAGGCAAAAGCATACGGCAAGTTTTTGGCAGAGCGTTATAAGGACGAACCGAATATTATCTGGTTTATTGGTGGAGATATCCGTGGCGACGTGAAAACTGCTGAATGGGAAGCTTTGGCAACCTCTATCAAAGCTATCGACAAAAATCACCTGATGACATTCCATCCACGTGGAAGAACAACTTCCGCAACTTGGTTCAATAATGCTCCTTGGTTGGATTTCAACATGTTTCAAAGCGGACATCGTCGCTATGGACAACGTTTCGGAGATGGTGACTACCCTATCGAAGAAAATACGGAAGAAGATAACTGGCGTTTTGTAGAACGCAGCCTGTCCATGAAACCCATGAAGCCTGTGATTGACGGTGAGCCAATCTATGAAGAAATACCTCATGGTCTGCACGATGAAAACGAACTGTTGTGGAAGGATTATGACGTACGTCGTTATGCTTATTGGTCTGTATTTGCAGGTTCTTTCGGACATACTTACGGTCATAATTCCATCATGCAATTTATCAAACCGGGTGTAGGTGGTGCTTATGGTGCAAAGAAGCCTTGGTATGATGCTTTGAATGATCCGGGCTACAATCAGATGAAGTATCTGAAAAACCTGATGTTGACTTTCCCGTTCTTTGAACGCATACCCGATCAGTCTATCATCACAGGACAGAATGGAGAACGTTATGACCGCGCTATCGCTACACGTGGAAATGATTATCTGATGGTATACAACTATACCGGACGTCCGATGGAAGTTGATTTCAGCAAGATTAGCGGCGCGAAAAAGAATGCCTGGTGGTACACCACGAAAGATGGTAAACTGGAATACATCGGAGAATTTGATAACGGAGTGCACAAATTCCAGCACGACAGTGGTTATTGCAGTGGAAACGATCATATTCTGATTGTAGTGGATAGTAGTAAGAACTATGTGGAGAAGGCCTGGACAGAATTACCAAATGCACAACAAAAATGGGCTAAATAATTTTGTATTATTAGGCACAGATTACACGGATTTTACGGTTTTCAGAATGACAGATAGGTAAAACAACAGCGTTAATCCGTGCAATCCGTGCCTAATTTTATTATATAAACGAATTATGAAAACATACTTATGAATAAAAGAATAGTATCATTTTTCTTTCTTCTGCTCTTTGCAGGTTCACTATACGCAGCCATAGGTATCACTGACCTGCGAACGGAGCAGTTGAAAAATCCGGCAGGTATCGATGTACGCCAACCCCGATTGAGCTGGCGCATCGAATCGGATGAACAGAATGTGATACAAACTGCGTATCACATTCTTGTCGCATCTTCCCCGGAGCTATTGGAACAAGGAAAAGGAGATATTTGGGATTCAGGAAAGATTGAATCTGACGCTTCTCAATGGATCACTTATCAGGGAAAAACATTAAAATGTAATGCCCCCTACTATTGGAAAGTGAAAATAGACACCAACAAAGGTGCAACAAATTGGAGTGCTCCGGCTTTCTGGACCACCGGACTATTTAATGAAGCAGATTGGCAAGGGCAATGGATCGGCTTGGACAGGGCCGCTCCCGGAGACAGCGAAACACAATGGAGCCGTTTGGCAGCCCGTTATCTCCGTAAAGAATTTGCAGTAAAGAAAAGTGTGAAACGTGCCACAGTACATATCGCCGGAATGGGATTGTACGAGTTGTTTATCAACGGACAACGCATCGGCAATCAAGTACTGGCACCTGCTCCTACCGACTACCGGAAAACAATTCTGTACAACACATACGATGTTACTTCACTGCTTCAAACAGAAAATGCTATTGGAGTAACTCTTGGAAATGGTCGTTTCTATACGATGCGTCAGAACTATAAACCGTATAAGATACCGACTTTCGGTTATCCTAAACTTCGGTTGAACCTGATTGTGGAATATGCAGACGGCAGCAAAGAAACGATTGCTACAAACACTTCATGGAAATTGACTACTGAAGGTCCTATCCGTAGCAATAATGAATATGATGGCGAAGAATATGATGCTCGTAAAGAGCTAGGAGCCTGGACTCAAACCGGATATGATGACAAAAACTGGATGCCGGCCCAACGTGTCAGTATTCCTTCAGGAACATTGCGTGCACAAATGATGCCGGGCATGAAAGTTACAGAAACCCTGAAGCCCGTTTCTATAAAAAAGCTTGGTAACAAATATATCCTGGATATCGGTCAGAATATGGCGGGCTGGGTACGTTTCCGGATAAAAGGACAGGCTGGCGATAGCATCCGTCTCCGTTTTGCAGAAAGTCTGCAAGACAATGGCGAACTTTATACTAGAAACTTCAGGGATGCCCATTCTACAGATGTATATGTTGTCAGCGGACGCGAAACAAAAGATGCTACCTGGGCACCTCGTTTTATTTATCATGGGTTCCGTTATGTAGAAGTCAGCGGTTATCCGAATGCGAAGGCAGAAGATTTCGTTGCCGAAGTAGTAGAAGATGAAATGGAGCATATCGGTACTTTCAACTGTTCTGACGAAACTCTGAATAAGATTATCCGTAATGCATTTTGGGGAATCCGGAGCAACTATAAAGGGATGCCGGTTGACTGTCCGCAACGGAATGAACGCCAACCATGGTTGGGTGACCGTACCATGGGCTGTTGGGGAGAAAGCATGCTTTTCGATAATTACGCCATGTATACCAAATGGACGCGTGACATCCGTGAAGCACAACGGGAAGACGGCTGTATTCCTGATGTAGCCCCGGCATACTGGAACTACTACTCGGACAATGTGACCTGGCCTGCCGCTTTACCAATGGTCTGCGACATGCTTTTCACAAACTTTGGAGATAAACGTCCGATCGAAGAGAATTATCCGGCTATCAAGAAGTGGGTATCTCATATCCGTGAATACTACATGACAGAAGATTTTATCATCACCAAAGATAAATATGGTGACTGGTGCGTTCCGCCCGAATCACTGGAGTTAATTCATAGTAAGGACCCTTCCCGCAAGACTGACGGAGCTTTGATCGCAACGGCTTATTATCTGAAGGTATTACAACTGATGCACCGCTTTGCAAGCTTGCAAGGGCTGAAAGCTGACGCAGAAGAATGGGAAGATTTGGAACATCGCATGAAAGACGCATTCAATGCCCGTTTTCTTCACGTAAAGGAAGGTACCTCTCCCGTACCGGGACATACCTTATATCCGGATAGTATTTTCTATGGTAACAACACAGTTACTGCCAATATCTTGCCACTTGCTTTTGGTCTAGTGCCAAAGAACTACATCAATGAAGTAGCTAAAAATGCCGTAACTTCCATTATTACAACCAACAAGGGACATATAAGTACCGGAGTAATCGGTGTACAATGGCTATTGCGTGAATTGAGCCGTCGCGGTCATGCCAATGTAGCTTATCTACTGGCTACCAATAAAACATATCCTTCCTGGGGATATATGGTTGAAAAAGGTGCTACCACTATTTGGGAGTTATGGAACGGTGATACGGCAAATCCTGAAATGAATAGCGGTAATCACGTGATGCTTTTAGGTGACTTATTGCCTTGGTGCTTCAATAACTTGGCAGGTATCCGTGCGGACCGCTGGAAGTCCGGTTACAAGCATATCGTCTTCCAGCCGGCTTTTGAAATTCAGGAGTTGAGTAACGTGGATGCATCGTACATGAGTATCTACGGAAAAATAACCAGCCGATGGACAAAGACTCCCACACATTTGGAATGGGATATCGAACTTCCCGCCAATACGACGGGGGAAGTACATCTTCCGGATGGACGGAAAGAAAAAATCGGTTCGGGAAAATATCATTTCAGTGTAGACATTCCCACCCGGAATACGGCTATTCTGACTGATGAATTCCTGTACGAAAACGCTTCTTTCCCCGAATGTCACGGAGCTACGATAGTAGAGCTGAAAAATGGTGATCTCGTAGCCTCTTTCTTCGGAGGAACCAAAGAGCGCAATCCGGATTGTTGCATCTGGGTATGTCGTAAACCTAAAGGCTCTAAAGAATGGACCACCCCCAAACTTGCTGCCGATGGTGTGTTTTCACTCAAAGACCCACAAGCAGTATTAGCCGGAATCGATTCAACCTGTACCCCGGTGAAAGATGCAAAAGGAACACTTATTGCCCGCAGAAAAGCTTGCTGGAACCCGGTTCTTTTCCAGATTCCCGGAGGTGACCTGATTCTGTTTTATAAAATAGGTTTGAAAGTGAGCGACTGGACAGGATGGCTTGTCCGTTCACGCGACGGAGGAAAAACCTGGAGCAAACGCGAAGCGCTTCCAAAAGGTTTTCTTGGACCTATTAAGAATAAACCGGAATATATCAATGGGCGTATCATCTGTCCTTCCAGTACGGAAGGAAGTAACGGATGGCGTGTCCATTTCGAGATTTCCGATGATAAAGGCAAGACCTGGAAGATGGTCGGACCACTGGATGCCGAGTTATCTGTCCCCACCCAAAATCGTAAAAAGGGAGGTGTGAATGTGGATGACCAGGAAGGCGGAGAAGCGATCAAAGGAGAAGGAGCCAAACCTGTTTATGCAATACAACCCAGTATTTTGAAGCATAAGGATGGAAGATTACAGATACTCTGCCGTACACGTAACGCACAGGTAGCAACTGCGTGGAGCAGTGATAATGGTGACACATGGAGTAAAGTAACGCTGCTGAATGTCCCGAATAATAATTCCGGTACGGATGCCGTGACAATGAAAGACGGTAGACATATCCTTATCTACAATAATTTCTCTACATTGCCCGGAACTCCGAAAGGTCCGCGTACTCCGCTCTGTGTGGCCGTTTCAGAAGATGGTATCAATTGGCAGCCTGTTCTTACATTAGAAGATAGTCCGATCAGCCAATACTCTTACCCTAGCATTATTCAAGGGAAAGACGGGAAGCTGCATGCCATTTACACTTGGCGCCGTCAACGAATTAAATATGCAAAGATAGATCCGGCGAAGTTTTAAATTTTGAACGATCATCCGAATGAAATCAACCGCTCCTTTGCCAGCAAAAGAGCGGTCGATTCTTGTATTTATCCATTTTATACTTTACATTTGCCAATAAATAAAAAATAACGATGGCAGATAATTACATAGAGAGACAACAGGAACAATACGAAGCCCGAAAAGCTGCTTGGAAACAAGCACAAAAATATGGTAAGAAGAAACTAACAGCAGTACGTCCGGCTGAATCGAAGTCTCACACTTCAATGGCTTCAAAGTCAGATGGTTCAAAAAAAAGAGTATTTGTAACTGGAGGAGCAGAAGGAATTGGCAAAGCAATAGTAGAAGCTTTTTGCCTGACTGGAAATCAAGTTGCCTTTTGTGATATAAACGAAACATCGGGACAGGAGACTGCGAAGGCAACCGGGGCTATATTCCATAAGGTCGACGTAAGTGATAAAAACGCACTTGAAAGTTGTATGCAAACCATTCTTGCCGAATGGAACGATATTGATATTATTGTCAACAACGTCGGTATCAGCAAATTTTCTTCTATCACAGAAATAAGTGTAGAGGATTTCGACAAAATTCTTTCTATTAACCTGCGTCCTGTATTCATCACTTCCCGACTGCTTGCCATCCATCGTAAAAAGCAGCCCTCTCCCAACCCATACGGCCGAATTATAAATATCTGCTCTACACGTTATCTGATGAGTGAACCGGGAAGTGAAGGTTATGCAGCTTCGAAAGGTGGTATCTATTCTTTGACTCATGCATTGGCTTTGTCTTTATCCGAATGGAATATCACCGTAAATTCCATTGCTCCGGGATGGATACAGACCCATGATTATAATCAACTCCAACCGGAAGACCATTCACAGCATCCTTCACGCCGGGTAGGTAAACCGGAAGATATTGCCCGCATGTGTCTGTTTCTCTGCGAGGAAAACAATGATTTCATCAATGGAGAAAACATCACGATTGACGGGGGAATGACGAAAAAGATGATTTATATTGAATAAAAATCTATCACTTTAATGAATACTATTTATTGCATTAATATTCTTCGAGCAACTTCCACTCCAGTTTTCACTATCGAAGCAGCATGATGGAACTCCAACATATCATACGTATCGCCGGAAATTTGAATTAAGATATCCGGCTGACAACGTTCTATCTGATAACGGGTGATTTGCTGCATCATCATCCTGGAAGATTCTGTCAACAGATTATAAGGAGATACTTTCTTTTTCTTTCCGGTATCAATGGGGGCATTCACATCGACAGCTATCAGAATGTCTCCTTCAGTGCGTTGCACATGACTCAATGGAAGAGGATTCAGAATACCTCCATCAATCAATACCATACCGTCTTTTCTTAATGGGCGGAAAAGCATAGGGATAGAAATAGACGCACGAATAGCTTCATGTAAGCTCCCTCTGTCAAACCTGACTTCCTGATCGCGGACAATATCCGTAGCCATCGCTACATAAGGGACAGGCAGGTCTTCAATATTCATGTCCGGAATAATTTGTTTCAGTTCTTTAATAAAACGGTCACCTTTCACTAATCCATCCCGGCTTAAGGTAAGATCCGCCAATTCCCACATCTTGCGTTTGTCCCAACTATACAGCCATTCTTTACATTCTTCCATTTTTCCTGAAGCATACATTGCTCCCACCATTGCTCCCATGGAACTTCCTGCAATGGAAGTAATCTCAAAGTTGTGACGAAGTAATTCTTCAATTACTCCTATATGTGCTATTCCACGTGCTCCACCCATGGAAAGGACTAATGCTACTTTTTGCTTATCCATATCATATACATTTCTGTTAGCCATCTACAAAATAACACATTTTCTGCGAAAAAGATGTTTAGTAATCGTGAAGAAATAAATTATAGCAGTGTTTTAGGGGAACTAAAGCATAGCTTTAGATATGATAAAGCTATACTTTGTCAGTTGCAAAGCATAGCTCTATTATATTCTTCTATTATCCCGGAGATTTTCCGGTTATGTAGGAGGTTAAGGGTTTACCCTCATTTATTTCTTTCCTTGAGCCTTCTTTTCTGCGTTTCGCTTATTCACGTAATCTTTGAACATCTGCCGCCAGTTGCGACCATGCTCATTGAAATACTGTTCGCATTTGGTTTTATAAATTTCGAAGATAGCAGAAATCTGCTTCATATTCTTGTAGTCAATAGCCTGTTCGCGAGCCAGTTTCAACTGTTCCAGAACAAAAGTCGTTTCCTCCTCCGTCATATTGGGCACGATGGCCTGATAACCTTTCAAGGTAAAAGCAACTTTACCTACCGTGTATTTATCCAGGATTTGTTCAATCTGTTCTTCCGTCAATACTCTGTGTAAATCTTTCATTAGCCTTTCATGCACTTCTTTCGGCATAGCAGAATCTGCAATCATTTCACGGTCGAGCTTGGAAAGCGGTTTGCCTGTCAGAGGATTGATACCCTCGGGGATTGTTGTATAAGGGTGCTCATTGTGCCAGTCACGCACTTTACGAAGATGATTATAAATGGCAGTTACTGCAAAACCTGCTTTTTTATCATCGTTCAACTCTAAAGAAGCTACCCAGTCGATGGCTTTCTTTTCGAGAGAAGCATCTGATTTTAAATTAGCAAAAGCCTTCTTGTCAAAATAAGCAGCTACCTTGTCAAAAGAACGGATGGCGCCTTCAGGAAGCAAAGCTCCTTTTTCACCAAAACTATACATAGCGGATTCCGGTTCAATGGTGACCTTGCTTTCATCCAACATCTTTTTATCCAATTTGAATACTTCTGCGAAGAAGTCATAAACAGCATTCCGCTTATTCGGGCCAAAGTCATGTTTCTCTTTGGGAAGATGTACATTCGTTACTTTATCTTTTGCCTGGTAGAATCCGTAAATTCGTTGCAGATAAGGAAATTCAAGAGTAGGAACACTGGCCGTCCAGTCGCCGCCATCCGATACGATCAGTTGTGGACGAGGAGCAAAAGTAGCGGCTAATTCCGCATTACAGGTTCCTCCTGCAGATAGTTGAATAGGCATTCCGCTTTCGCAGGGACAACCACCGTCGAAGTGAGAAGCCAGGCTCACCACCGGAGCTGAAGCGGTGAAACGATCATCTAATACGCTCAACAATACAGTATGGGTACCTCCACCCGAACCGCCATTCGTACCGATACGGCTGGTATCAATGTCCTTACGGGAAGCAAGCATGTAGTCAAGAATCAGTAAGCCGTTCATTGCCTGAATAGTGTGCGCCGCACTACTACGGTGTGCCGCACTGCCCACTTGCAAAGCCGACTCTCCCCATCCGAACAAATCATAGTCTACACAAACAGCTCCCATACGTGCTAAAGTTCCCATACGTTGTTGTTGGTCTTCCCGATAACGTCCGCCACCAAAATGTCCGTTAGGGCAGATTATCAACGCATGTTTTCCTTTCGATTGGGGCGTATAGATAGAACCGCAAACGTATAACCCGGGAAGTGTTTCAAGCGCGAAATTCTGCACGGTATAGCCATCAAACTTACGTATCTTTGAAAGAATAGGTTTGGATTTGACACATTGAGCCAACAAAGGATCGATACCTAAACGCTGACGTACCTCTTTTTTCAGAGAATCGGCACGAAGTTGAAAGGACTGTTGGTCTGTATAGAGTGTATTCAGATAAGCCAGCATCTTCTCTCCGTCTGCATCTGTACGACGTGGATACTCGTATGCTTTCAGCTTATACATATTTCCTTTCTGCTTAACAAATTTATAATCGAAAGGTGCCAATACATTCGTCAAGGATTCTTCCACGGAATAAGGACGAATACGGAAATCGGCATAAGGCAGCACTTTTCCCACCGTATCAATGTCATATTTCAAACGGACTCCGAAACGGTTCTGTATATCCGTCAGTACTTCATTCAAGGGACGGGCAAATTCTGTCTCGTATGTTTGCGTCTGGGCTTCGGCCGAAAGAGATGCGGCAAGAAGCATAGTAAAAAGGATTCGTTTCATTTATTTTTAATTTATGTAAGTTGTTTTTTCACCACAGATTACACAGATTTTCACAGATTTATTATTCTTATAATTTAGTCGAATTAAAAATCTGTGTTAATCTGTAGTATCTGTTGTGTGCTTTTATTACTTCATCATTGACGATTACGTCATCCATCGTGATACGTTCACAATTTTCGAAGATACATTTCTGTTTCCCTCCCTGAATATGAATATCACGCAAAACGATGTCAGATATCGGCGCTTCTTCCAAGCCCACTATTTTGATCGGAGTCTTTACGTTTGTCACAGTCATTCCGCTGATATGTACGTTACGGAATATCGGAGTGCGTTCACTCTTAGGTTCGGCAGGCATTTTACTGTATTTCAAATTCAATACGACAGCTTCCTGTTTAATGTTGCTCATTACGACGTTGCTGACACGAATATCTTCAACGACTCCTCCCCTTCCACGGGTTGACTTAATACGAATTCCACGATCTGTTCCGTCAAACACGCAATTGGAAATAGTAACTTTACGCACACTCCCACTCATCTCGCTGCCGATAACAACACCTCCATGACCGGAAAGCATGGTACAGTTGGTGATAGTGATATTCTCGCAAGGTACTCCCAAACGACGGGCCTGCGCATCTCTTCCCGACTTGATTGTGATGCAATCGTCTCCTACTGATATATGGCAGTCGCTGATATGTACGTTGCGGCAGGATTCCGGATTCACTCCGTCCGTATTTGGTGAGGGCGCATTATCTATGGTGATCCCCTTTATGGTTACATTGTCGCAAAACTCCGGATTGACCGTCCAGAAGGGAGAATTTATGATTTTCACTCCTTCAATCTTTACTTTCTTACAACGAACGGGCTGAATGAACGGAGGACGGAAAAAGCGACGTTGCAATGTATTTACATAATCCTTGTTCGTTTCAGCATAAATTGCTGTCGTATCATTTGCTGCATCCCACATTGGCTGATATTTATTCACATCACGCATGCCATTGTCTTTCAAATCAATCATGACACGAAAGAACTCCATCCACCATTTCTTTCCTTGTCCGTCCAAAGTTCCTTCTCCTTTGATCGTAATATTCTCGGCATCTACCGCATAAATCAAAGGCTGGAAACTTTTCATCATCACTCCTTCATGACGAACCTCGACAAAAGGAAGATAGTCATCAAAGTTATCGGAAAAGAGCAAGGTAGCTCCGGCTTCCAACTCCAGTGTAATATTACTTTTCAGATGGATACTCCCCGTCAGGTAAGTTCCGGCAGGAAAGAAAAGAGTACCTCCGCCACCACGGTTCAGACGGTCAATCGTTGAATTGATTAGCTTTGTATTAAGAGTCTTGCCATTTGCTTTTGCACCGGCCTTCAGCATATCTACACGCTCGGCACGAAGAACTGTGGTTGCACAGAAGCAAAGAAAGACAAAAAGAGTTGTTCGTAAATTCATAATCGATATTATTAAAGTATATTTCATCGTTTCCTTCTAAAAAATCATGCTAATAGAATCTTTTTTTCTTCCCAATGTTTGAAAACAATCATTGAGGTGTTTTTTTCAAACATGCTACATGATTAAAATAAAGATGCTGCATGATTTTTTATATGAATACATTGTTTTTCATTCTACAAATATATATAAAATGTCTCTTTCATTTTGCACAAACCAATTGATATGTTCCGCTCTGTATTTCTTTCGGTTCTTTTTCGCCCGGGAGATAAACAACAGCGGTAGTATTCACCGGAACAGACACGTTTAAAGTGAAAGTCCCATTCTCACAAGTCCAGTCCACATTAATAGTACCGTATAAAGTTTCATACGACGCTTTGACATATTTCAAATCTCCCACAGGTTGGGGAGCGATGATGAACTTCTGATAACCTTGTTTTGGAGTGGTAGAAGGACGAATACCGACCAGTGAATTAAAGAACCATTCATCAATCTGTCCCATCATAAAGTGATTCCAGGAAGAACCTTGACGGGGGTCCCATTGCTCGGTCAAAGTTGTAGCGCCGAATTTTAACTGGAAACCATATCCGGGAGCTTCTTCATGATTGAACATTTTATAAATAAGTTCATGTTCTCCATTACGCGCCAATGTCTGAATCAGATAACGGTTTCCCACATCACCGGTAGTCAAACGGTTGCCATGTGCTTCCACATCTTTTATCAGATTCGCGAATACTTTCTCATTCAAATCTGCATCCGGTCGGTAGTTATCTTGTTCATCTGCATCCTGCGTCATTTGGAGGAACAGCGGAAGCGCATTACTGCATTGGCTTCCTGTACCATATTGTGCCGTATCTTTATGAAGAAAACATTTATTAAATGCAACCATTATCTCCTGTGCCAACGAAGTGTAATAACGAATGTCAAAGTCATTACCCACCATTTTCGCGGCTTGTACCAAATACATGACTGTCATGTAATAATGCGCAGTAGCCACCAAAGGAACGGGTGTATTCCGTGAGAATCCCGCACGAAAATCTCCGTAATCATACCAGTCTCCCAATCCGAAAGAAAGAATACCTGTATCTGCACGAGTCTTGAGATAATCCACGTAACGACGCATATTCGGATAATATTTCTTAATCAATGAATCGTCTCCATAAGTCTCATAGTACATAAAAGGGAAAATAACCAAAGACCCACCCCACTCCGGAGATTCGGCAAAAGCATCCATACCCGGACCTTCAAAAATCACGTATTCCGGAGCAGTTGTCGGCATGGCTCCGTTGGAATGTTGTGCATCTGCCATATTCTGCATAATCTGCGGAGCGTATGCTGTCAAATCATAGTTATACAACAAACCCGGACCATTCAGATGTACCTGTTCCAGCCACCCAAGTTTCTCACGATGCGGACAATCCGTAAACACAGACTGCATATTGCTGCGAACCGCTTTCTCGATCAATCGATGGGCAGCATTAAATATCCGGTTGGATGATTCGAAAGTGGAAACTTTCTTGGCTGAATTATATACGAAACAGGATTGAATATTCTTTAATACAGGCAATTTCTGCGGATTCTTCTGTCCTTTTAAGACAGCACCCTCTACCTGAATATATCTAAAACCGTAATAAGAGAAACGAGGGTGCCAGATTTCATCGCCTTCCCCTTTCAGAGTGTATTCGTAATAGTGTTGACGCCCTGTCTGACGTTGATTGCAAGCACCTTCCTCTGTCAATGCTTCGGCTACAATCAAAGTTACTTTCTGACCACGTTTGCCACGTACTGTTATTTCCGGAAAGCCAGCCAGATTCTGTCCCATATCCAACACAAAAGCAGAAGGATCGACTGTTCTCTTAGTTGATACAGAAGCTGATGCAACTTGTTCTGCATTTAGTTTGGTTACCTTTTGAATATCATACCGTTCCATGATTTTCACCGGAGCTGCCATCTGTGGACGAAGTATTCCTTTAGGAGCTTCCTGTACAACTACCGGACGCCAATGACTGTCATCAAAGCCAATCTGATTCCATCCTTTTTGTTCACGACGCGCATCATAATCTTCCCCTCCATATATACAATTGAAGATTACCGGACTGAAATCATATTTCCATTCATTATCAGAATGAACCGTTGTACATGTTCCATCTTCGTAGTTAATAACCAGCTCAAATAAAAGTGTGGGAGGACCAAAGCTGATCTGTAATTTGCGATAACGCCCCCCCTGCACATTATAGAATCCATTCCCCAATAAGATTCCTACGACATTTTCACCACGCCGCAATTGTTCCGTCACATCGTATGTGTTATAGTAAACAGTTTTATCATAATCACTCCACAATGGAGCAAACTCACTGTTACCTACCTTTTTGCCATTCAAAGAAAACTCATAGAATCCCAGACCACAAACGTATGCGGTTGCCTCCACTATTTTCTTGCCCGGTTTACGGTTTGCACCCCCTTCTGTCGCATCTCCCACCTGGAATGTTCTTCTCAAACAAATACTTTTCTTTGCCAAAGTGTCCACTGCTTCCCAAGCTGCTTTCACTTCCGGCTTCTTCAGCTCTCCACCGTGGAACTTACGCCCTTTCGGTAAATGAGCATTTTGTCGGGTAATAGCTCCAATCCACTGCCCCGAAGATAACCTTTCGGGTACTGCCCGGAATTTCGCTTCACTGCTCCACTCGGAAGGTGTATCTGTTTCATCCCAAACACGAACGCGCCAACTATAATTAAATGAGTTATCAGGACGTATATCTGCCCCCTTTGTAGAAACTAACTGGCTCTGCGAAGAATAAACCTTCCCACTATTCCAAACGGAACGCCCTGTAAAAGCTTCCCGAATATCAATCTCATAGGCAGATTGTCGCGTCCCATTTTCCGGCGATTCCATCACCCAGCCCAAACGGGGTGAACTTTCGACCACTACCAGCCCTTCCTGCATCTCACAGGTAAGACGACTGATGGTTATATTTTTCGCCTGTACAAAACAAGACAAACAAATTAGCAATGAAAGAAGAATCTTTTTGAATTTCATTTTTCAAGTATCTTTTATTCGTTCGAATTTAAGAGGCACCACGGATTACACAGATTCACACAGATTAAATAAATATGTATATCAATACCCTAATTCACTATGGGGATTCAACGAAAATGAAAATAATCTGTGTAATCTGTGGTGAACTCTAACTTACCATTTGAGTGCATTTTCACAAACGATTTTTGTCAATGTATCCGCCTGCCCTACTTCCTTACCATCTACAAAAATGCGTAATCCTTTTCCGCAATGATAACGATCACCATTCTTATCCCAAAGAATCGTCAGATTATGACCGTGATATAATACATTATCCAAGCAGAACCAATCCCACTTGTCGGCAGGAATTAAGGGGTTCACTTCAATCGTATTATCCAAACGCGGACGAAGCCCGATCAGTCCTGTAATTATCAAGTCGTTGAAAGTGGAATGGTTATAATAACGGCTACGTTCCTGATCTCCTTTCAGCCAATAACCGGTCACCTCATCCAAATATTCACCAATATAGGGGCGACCACGATGGTACTGTGATTCCACATACAATTCCATCTGACGGAAATATACACTGTCAGACAATACAGTCTGCGGATAATTATTCATAAAGTTAGCCATTGCTGTCAATGTCTGTGCGGAAGCAAACGGCCAGATAGCACCGTCCCACTCACACTTGCCTACTCCACGTGTACGGAATTCCGGATGACGACGTTCTGCAGTTGTCAGTCCATAAGGAGCAGAGAAGCCTTTTTCATCCATAATTTCCTTCCAGGCAATTTCATACTTTTGGGTGGTATCCGGTAGGTTGAAATACCAGGGAATATATCCAATTGCTTCACGCACATTCGCAGAAGAGTCCGTACGCATCGTCTCAAAAAACTGATGACGTGTATTCCACAATTCATTTTCTACCAGATTTTTCAAAGTATCCGCTCTCATGCCATATTTCATAGCCATCCCCTCATCACCGGAAAGAATTCCTATACATGAAAGTGCTTTGGCATTGCCATACATATAGCTATTGATTGTCGGCCGGGCATATTTCTTCCTCCGTCCGCCACTGATTGATTCTTCCATACCATCCTGTACGTCACCCTGCCAATACAATCCGTTCTTCAAACGGTTCGTACGTTCCCAACGCTGGTATTCGGTTTCCAGATCTTTCTTCATATCCAGCAGATAGTCCTTATCACCATCTACCATGTAACGAGCCAAAACAGCATCTGCGTTCCATGAGCTGAACTTATCCATTTTCTTCATCGGACCGCCATCATTGCCACGATACCATGTATGAATAATCTGATCCAAATATTTCGGATCACGCAACCAACGGCTTTCATAAATGTGATGTCCAATTGCACAGGCAATCAAATTATATTTATCAGAATAAGAACGCTGAACGAGAAACTCGGTCATACCATAGCCAACAGGAGTCTCTTTGATATGCTTACGCAATGACCACCAACGATAATAATACATTTCTTCAAAGTTATGTTGCGGACACTCGAACAAAGGAATATTTTCCTCCATCCATTCCGAAGCCTTTGCATTGGGAATTGCCTGAACAACATTTTCGTCTTCCATGCCATTGAAACAATCTGCATAATGACTGAAGTCAGCATACTTTAAAAGAGCAGAAGACGCATCTTTATCTGCGGAAGATGTTTTCACATTGGCAATGCCATATTCAGCCAATGGATCTTGCGCACCTGCATCCGGCAGATCATAAGTCTGGTCGGCAGGAGTATCTACAGTCGGGAATGTACGAGGTACGCCAGTACGGAATACAATTCGTTCCACAGCAGCCACGGGCGCATAGAACATACGCAGCCCTACTCTCTTGCCATCTACATATACTTGAATATTACGATCAACAGTAGAAAGGACTGCTTCTACATGATAAACCTTTCCTGCTTCATATTTCATCATATTTGCAAACCGGGAGCCGCCTTTCAATCGGAAAATGCCATCATCAGTAAGTTCCATACGAGAACAGGCTATTCCATTCTCATCCAGAAATTCAATCTGGAGTGTGCCTTTATTATTCTGGCCGGCTTTCAAATCAAATGATACTCTCAATTCTTTAGAAGCCGGAATTTTACGTTCCACTTTGGCATAATCAAACGGATCTTTATCCTGCAACTTCAACCATTGATCCTCCAAAGAAACAGGGGCCCAAACCGGAGAATAAATATTCCAGTCAGTCAGTTCCGCAATTGATTTATTTTTAGAGAAATCATCATCCGCATGTGCTGAAGCATTTATTTCCACCGGGACAGGAATACGGGAAATCCACATATCTTCCTTGTTCACACTGTAAGAAACCCACAAATCACCATCGGCAGGTACTCCATTACCTTCCTGAATACCACGCGGATATTGAGGACCGTATGATTTATAATTTCCTCCATAACGCATGGGAGTGATTTCACCATGCACCAGATTCAATGTTGTATATTCCAATCCATCTTTACTCAAAGATATAGCCAGCGGCCAACGAAATTCCGACGGATTATATACAGTAGCGTATGTACCATCACTTAAACGCTGTCCCCAAATTTTCGCGTTGCTATTAACGAAACCTTTTGCACGAAGCACAGGCTCTGCCCAAGTATGTCCGCCATCCTCACTGATAGAGGTAAGCGCATGTTTCCAAAGACTGGCAATACGTCCATCCGGCAATGTATAACAATTGAATGCTTTGTATCCTTTCTTCAGCGGGAGAATAGGATCTTCACGGTCGGCTTCTTCCACCCACTGCATCATATACAGCGGATTGTCAAGAATTTCCTGGCAAGCCTTCACAAACTCACGATCCTTGCTTTTCTTAAAATACGGATAATCAGTATTCTTTTCATTAAATCCATGATTATAATAAATGAAATAGATCGGTCCGTAAGAACCGTCTTTCTTTATTTCACGAACCACCCGGCCAATACCGTTTCCATCATTGGGATCATCTTTTTTATCCAAAGCAACTCCATAATTTCCCATTGTAATCAGCTTGCCGGATTTAGAAACATAGAATCCGACACGCTGGTGCATAATGGCAATCAGATCTTTGGCCTGCACACCCGGACGAGACTCTTTGGTGTATCCATCGGGAACTTGATAAGGAGGAAACACAATTTCCGGATTTGTCCAGCGATATCCATCCTTCGATGTCATCAGAAAAGTCTGTGAAGGCGGTACGTGTTCGTCAGAAGGATCTGCCAGGTATTGATAGAAAAACTGTCCATTCCAATAAGCCAGCATCGGCTGATGATTATACGTCCATCCATTGCCGTTCGAAGCATCGGGATGTTCACGATTGGCACGTACCAACTGAATGTTATGTACTCCGACTACCGGAGACAGTTGTCCGTCGTGACAAGCAGGATTCGATAATTCTTTTCCTGTATAATGAATTCTATCTTGTGCAAAGGCTGTAGTAGTCAACCAACCGGCAGCCAGTACAACAAGAATTTTAGCAGAGTTGTTCATGATTTATTCTGATTTAAAATTGTTTCCGGGTTTATTTCTTTTCTTCCAGCAATGCTTTTACGACTGATTCCGGAGCCGTAAATATGGTTCCATGCTTATGCCCCACAGGGATGCTTACCTCTTCTGTTACATCTGTAAAGTTCCGGAAATCCTTCGTACGCATAGCGCCATATATTTTTTTCTTATATACATCAAAATAGATTAGATAATCGTCTCCCACTTTCTCTACAGACGGTCCTTCTACAAAGGATTCAGTGAAAGGCTGGGATGCGGGCGAATAAGGACCGGTCATAGAATCGGAAAAAGCGATTTTCAGATTACGTTCCGGACGGGTGTTATCCTTGAGTACCATTACATAGTCATTCTTTGCCCGTTTCACGATAACGGCATCAATGGTACTGAATCCCGGATCATACAAAAGTTTTGCTTTCGAAACGGTTTTAAAATCTTTTGTAGTGATATAGTATAAACGATGATTATTATTCTCTTCTTCTATCCCCTTTTCGAAACGCCCGGGGACACAGGAAGCCCATACTACCATAAACTGATCGTTCTCGTCGTCATAGAAAATTTCCGGAGCCCATACATTAATAGTAGTCGGTTCGTCTGCCATTACAGGAATCATCTGTTGTTCCGACCAATGGATCAGATCTTTGGAATGTGCGTAGCCAAATCCTAAATCACCTTTCCAACTTGTAGTCCAGACCAAATGGTAGGTTCCATCCGGAGTACGTACCATCGAGGGATCCCGCATGAGCTGGTGCTGTCCCAGTTCCGGCTTTAGCCAAACTCCCGGAATACTGTCCCAGTGAATTCCGTCCTCACTATATAAGTATCTCAACCCCTCATCAGCCGGTTCATGAAACGAAGTGAACATGTAGTAGTCTTTGTTCCCCCCACAAGAAGCCAGAAACAGAAGACTTATTGCGGCTAATGTATTTCTTAACTTTTTCATTTGTATATTCTATATTTGTATCTTTTATACAGAGGAGACGATGGAAAGCGCCATTTGTACTCAAATATACTAGAAGAATCAGTAGATTCAAAATTTATATACGATAAAAGGGCGACTCTCCGAGCCACCCTTTCCACCATCAAACAAACTAACCATTTACAATGGGAAAGAATTTCACTTCTTTTTATAGTATCTTATTTTTTAATTATAGAGAACCTCCACGGGCTTTTACACGCTTATACCATTCCTCACGTTCTTTCTTCAGATCATATCCGCGTTTAGCCAGATAGTTATTGATACGTCCTTTGTATTTTCCGAAAGCAGCGTGTTTCTTATTCGAATTTTCTGCATCCAACGCAAATTCACGGGCCTCAATCAACCATGCATAGATTTGAGCTTTTTCTTCTTCTTTCAAAGTAGGAATCATGTCCAGATGTGAGTCATAAGTCACTTTTACTACTCCATAAGTCATGCCATCTTTAACGGCTTCTATTTGCCTTTCATCAAGAAAGAGAGATAAATTGGCAGGAAAAGCGAAATGTGAACGATATAGCGCTGCATCTTTTTCATTCTCCGCGGCTTTCAAAGCTTCATTTTTAGCCTCACCGGTCAACCCAGATTCTTTTATCTTCTTGATTTTAGCATCCCGCACTTCATAAATATCATTTAATTCGAAGTAACGATTGGCTATGACATTGCGAACATCTTCGGCTATTTTCGCATCTGTAAGTCCGAGTTTATCGACAATCTTCTGCGAACGATTGATAATGGACTCCACATACTTGGGGTCACGGTTCTCTTTGTTCAAGTCAACTGCCCCGGCAGACATCCAGCCGCAAAGCAACAGTAGAGAAACGATTAATATCTTTTTCATTGATATTGTTTTTTTTTAGACAGGATGCCGGGGCTAGTTTTTTCACCGGCATCCTGCCGAATTACATTAATTTTCCTTTTTCAGCCAAAGTATCGTAGTTGTTTTTCAAATCACGCCAGTCTACTTTATGCTTTGTGCTGATACCATTGATATATTTTTCAATATTCGTGTATCCGTCACCTGTGCAATCTTCATTGGCGTCACTCGGATCGTTCGGATTCAGCCCGTTGGCCTTTTCCCATTCATCCGGCATACCGTCACCATCTGTATCTACATAAGGAGTTCCCTTATACTCGGGATGTCCACCCATCTGACGAATATCGGTAATAATACCTTGTTTATATGAATCTTTCGGCAGACGACGATATTTGAATTGTCCGTCTTCACCCATTGATTTAGGAGACAAACCAGTCAAATCACCATAAGCATCCTTCGGAAGTTTCTTCTCATAATAAGGAATACCGGTTCTGACTTCTTCCACCACACGTTCGTCTATGATGTCGCGGGCAGGGATGTTTGCTCCCACATGATTGAGCACATACTCATAAGCATCATTTGTTCCCATGATATTGATATAGGGCATTTCAAACGGACGGTAGCTGCGCATGTTTTCTGTAAACCCTTCCGTGTCGGGTTGGGTTTCAATCTGGATACCTCCGTTCCAATTGTCTTTCGTGATTTCGGGATAGCCTTCCATGATGTTTCCATCAGCATACACTCGTCCGTAGACGTGATGATCCAGTTTGCTGCGCCCTGATTCAGGTTTCAGAATGCGGTGTCCCACGTTGGAGTTTTTCGGTGTGGCGGGTCCCGGTTTGTAGTAGTTGTTGATCATGTTGAACATGGCGGTGTAATCACCTCCGTCGGAAGAGCGGTGTACCCAGTTGAACACTACGTTGTTGACGAAATTGAATACTCCGTTCCAGCCGATGGAAGGGTTACGTCCGGAGTTGCTTGCCCATAAGTTGCGGACAAACGCACAGTTTTCTCCTCCCAAGGTGCTTCCGAAAGCGTGGTTGTAGGTATCCAGCGCTTTGGCGGAGATGGTGTTTTGAATGGTGACGTTGACGGTAGGGAGTTTGAGATCCGTGCTTTTATATTGCCCTTCGCTGGGGTCGTACATGTGGCGGTAGAAAGAAATATTCTCGTCCAGTCCCCACATACAGGAGCAATGGTCGATCATGATATTGCCCACAGGATTCCCTCCGAAAGAGTCGTCACGGTGCCATACCTTGGTTTCTCCGCGACGGAAACGCATGTGGCGCACCACTACGTCGTGAGTGTCTACCCAGAACGATTCTCCGGCAATGCAGACACCGTCGCCGGGAGCGGTTTGTCCTGCGATGGTCACGTATGGCGCACGGACAATAATCGGAGATTCCAGACGGATGATACCTGCCACGTTAAATACGATAATACGTGCCCCACCCGTTTCGCAGGCTTCACGGAAAGAACCGGGTCCGCGGTCGTTCAGGTTGGTCACGGTAATCACTTTTCCGCCACGACCACCGAAACTGTACATTCCTCCGCCTTCCGCTCCGGGAAATGAAGGAATGTCGGCTTGCGGCAAATCGCAGGGGCGGCCAGCCCAAGGGATATACGGGCGTCCTTCCTTGGCTTCTTTCTGTACAATCGGCAAGGCTTTTGCCCATGCTTCGTCAGAGCGTTTCCGCTCTTCGGTCATCATTTTCGTATAGTTTGCTTTTGCTTCCTCCGTGATTTGCGGGTATTGCGCCCATGCGACGGCAGGAATCAGCATCGTTGCAGCAAATGCTGCCAAAAATACTTGTCTTTTCTTCATCTTTTATCTGTTTTTCTACTATTGTAAGTTCAAATATACATGAATAGGACGAAAAAAGAGATAGTTTGTAATCACATAAAGTGGATTATTTGCTTAAATGTTTTTTCCTGCCGGCTGTTTCTCTGCGCAAAGTAAAATCGAAGAAAGAAAAGGGGCTGTAGCTCATGCGGACCAGCAGTTGAAATCACTTGCAGATTCAGTCTGTTGAATTGATACAAAAAGAGGGAATGTCAAACTCCCTCTTTTTCGTTTTTTCATCTATTGATGGCCGTTAAGCTGCCGGATCGGGAGCTTCGCCACTTCCACCGCCACCGGAGGGAGGAGTTACCCCACCGCCTCCATCTGGATCGGGAGCTTCGCCGCCACCGGATGGTTTTGATGGAGCCGTAATGCCTTTACGACGATCATAGGCAGCTTTTGTTTCGGTTATCACTTGGTTGAGAGCAGTTAGAAACGCTGAAGCTTCCGTTATAGAGGGAGTCAGTATATTGACCGCAGTTACGTGCATCACCAAGTCATCGTAGAGCGAATCTAGCTGCGCGCGTACAGTCTTTGAGTCCGCAGTCGATTCTGCCGTACGAGTGGCGGAACGGGCGTCCGTCAGAGCCGAATAGTTTTTATTGGCGGTTTCAAGTGCCGTCAATATGGCATCCAAATTAAGTGCCGTAACGGCGGCTTTCACGGCTTCCTTGCGGAAGTCAAGCAGCAGTCCGGTGATGGCTGCCGTTTCCTCCATATTGCGCATGCGTGCCAGTCCGGTATAAGGGCGCACCGTGATTTCTAAGGTATTGTATGCGTCTCGTTGCGCTGCTAACGGTGAATTTTTAGCTGCACGGACAGTAGCCAATAAATAACTGACATACGAATCGCGTTCGGCGTCCAATTTCAGTAAATCCTTTGTTTCGGCATTGGCCATGGAACGGTTCACCAGGTCTTCCATTTGTGCCAACCTCGGTTTGATGCTGTTCACGATGTTTGTTACTGTTAGTTTGGAGATACTGCCTGTGGTGAGGAGTGCCAGCACACGATTCATGAAATTGGTGTACTCGGTGTTGTTCAACTGTGACAGTGTGATACCGTCTGCTTTTTGATAACTTCCCATAATTTTTTCTTTAGGAATTCATACTTGTTCTATCTATCTCTGAAAAATTCGAAATCCGGACAAGCCTACGAAATGGTTGCTGTAAATTCGCGGACGTTTTGCATACCTGTGAAAGCATTTTTTAAAATTTGCAAGCGTTTTTCAAGCTTACAAAAGCGATTTTAAAAGTTTTCCGGCATTTTACAAGCTTGGAAAAGCGTTTCTGGAAGTTTGCAGGCATTTAGCAGGCTCGGGGAAGCGTTTTGAGAAGTTTGCAAAGGCAAAGATAACTAAAATCAGCTGATTTAACTAACAAAAATTCACCAATTCCTGCCGTCTTCTCAAAGAAAAGAGGGAGGAACCGGTGAATTTCTATGGTTTTCGATGCCGAAGCATCCCCTGTGATTCATCTCCGATGTAATTATCCCTGCACCGAAATGCAGGGATAATTATATCGAAGGGAGTTGAGATTTTTATTCAGCCAGCGGGTCGAAAGTACCGTTTGCGCCACCGTTGTTGTAATCTCCCCAGCCGATGGTTTGCAGTAATGTACTATTGTTACCCTGGATACCTTGGGAGAAACCAAGGATATAATACCTTGGAAGGAACGAGATATACAGTGGAGAATGGCTATCATCATAAGAGTCGCCTTTCTTTGTCTTACGGGTCAAATAATTTGAATAAAATTCTTTCAGCCTATCCTGTTCGCCGGCAAGATCCTTTCTCAAATCCATTGCAGCCGGACGGGTAATTCCAGCTTTTACTAACGGATCGTTGTCAACGTTTGTTCCACCAATGCCACCATTTACAGTTGTACGGAATTCAAGATTCTCGCGACGTTGTCCGTTGAGTGGCTTAAAGCCAAGATATGTACATGTGTTTCCACCCCAGCCAGTCAGTTTCCAAGTAACAGGCGCACCTTCAGGAAGTTCTACGCCGCCATCAAACAACATCCAGCGACGCATATCATCGAAACGTTTTCCTTCGTATGCCAGTTCGATTTGACGTTCATACATGATGGCCGCCATACATTTAGCCTGGTCACCATCCAAACCAGCTTCCAATCCATAATTATTTTCAGCTTTATAACCAACACGAGCACGGATTTTTTGTAATTGATCAACGGCAACTCCCATCTCACCTGCATTACATGCTGCTTCTGCATAATTAAGTAATACTTCCGCATATCTAATCTCCATATACGGCGCGGCAGAACGTGTGAAGCCCCCGGACTTTTCATCATAGACATAACGGGCAGTTGCATTCACATCTCTGTCATCAGAGCGTTTACGTACATAAAACCCTTTTACATCATTAAGGAGACCATCGGCGCCATAGGTCACACTGCTATTAGCTTCAATATCATCTACATAAGCTGCATCTGTATACCAGGTATAGTTCCAAAGTTCATAATCAGGACCATTGTGCGGGTATCGGTTTCCCTGTGTCGTAGGATTGCCGACAAACGACCAACGAACTCCCGGGAAAGCGAATGTACGATAGAAACGCGGATCACGATCGACGAAAGGAAATTCGCGATAATAAGCTATATCTGATTTAGTTAACGTAGTGTATGTTTCACAAGTTGCAGGTATCTTACCATCAGACATAGGAAACATATCTACCAACATAGCGGAAGGCGTTTTACCACCACCTCCTCTAGCATTGTACGGCCGGATGCCATTTTCCCACGTATTATTTTTACGATAATCAGGAACTCCTTCCGTCAGCGTGTTGTGGAGCGTTACAAATACAGCTTCTTGACTCGGCACTTCAGTAAAAAGACTAGCCCAACCGGAAGCGTTCACACCGGGATTACTTTCATTAGCCAAACCATATCCGGCAGCCGCCAGCACGTCAATAGATCTTTTTATATCATTGTAAGCCTGTGTCCAACGGGACAAATCATTGGAGCGATTAAATAGCGGACTGGCATATAGTACACGTACCCGACCCAACAAAGCCACTGCTGTACCGGAAGTAACACGACCGTAATTATCACCCGACATCCATTGTCCGGCTCCCGTAAAAGGTGCTAACAGTGTTTCAGCTCTCTCCAAATCATCACAAATAAATTTGAAACAATCCTTTGCGGAAGAACGGGGAACAACAGAACTTTCAACAGGCTCCTGTACTTCCGTAATGATGGGCACACCACCATACCATTTCACCAAATTATAATAGCACCATGCACGAAAAAAGTAAACCTGCCCCAACAACTCATTCTTTTCTTCCTGAGAAAGCGTGCTTCCTTCAATGCCTGCAATGACATCATTAATATTACGAATACGTCCGTAAGCGGAAGTTATAGGGTCACCTTTCGTACCTTCAAAGTAATCAGGTACAGGGTTATTCCCGGTTTGATAAGTCAACGGCTTGAGTGGATCGACAAAAGCACTGAATCCACTATATTCTTCAGTCGACTTAGATTGGTCGTCTGCTAAACCGGTACTGTTATACATTGAACTGGGAGTAGCCTTAGGGTCTGGCAAACATACTCTATAAACGTCTGCCACACGTCCCAGTGCACCACTCCAATAATTATAAGCATCGGCAGTAGTGCTGTCAAAGTTCTGCTTGTCTTGCATGAACTGGTCGCTACAAGAAGTAAACGCCGTCATTGCAAAAAAAGCTACGCTGATACGGAATATATTTTTTCTTTTCATTTTACTGTTCTTTTAGAATGTTAAATTGACACCAATCGTGAATTTACGCAGTGTAGGATAATTTCCATAAGTAGTCATCGGATCAATAAAATTATCCGGATAAGGATTATAGAAACTTAATAGATTCTGTCCTGTAATGTTGAAACGGCAACTTTCGATACCTATCATTTTTGTATATTTTGACGGTATACGGTAAGCTAATGTAACGCGATTCAGTTTGACACGTGTTCCGCTTACTCTCCAGAAAGAAGAAGTTACTGCATTCACGCTGCCCCATCTCAAGTTCGGATATTTACCATTGCGATTGGCTTTCACCACTACATTACCTGCTGCATCTACTACATCGTTATACACAAACATATTGTCTGTAGTCCAGAACGAAGGCATATTTGCATATTCCAAATCATTATACTTATTAGCCGATGTTCCTTGGTTTCCTAAAGAAATTGCATCATCAGGCAAGAAACTATAACCACCCCAGCTCGCATTAAACTGAGCTGTCAAAGAAAGCCCCTTCCATTCTGCGTTCAGGTTCATTGTCATGCTGTAAGGATTGCTTCGATTAGATAACCGTACTTGGTCATCTTCAGAGCTAACCACACCATCCGGTCCGGCGTATGTACCATCATCTTGTCTGGCTCCACGCACGTCTTTATAAATCAACATACCCGGTTTTACATCTTCTTTAACGTTACCCATATAGGAAGTAATATTGTACTTGGCAAAATACTCGTCAATATCCTGATAGCTGCGGAACATACCGATACACTGCATACCCCAGATGCCTTGATCCAAACGATCACCCTTCTTATAGCTCTTATAAGTAGGCTTCTGATCCCAGTCTCTTACCAAAATCTCATTATCACTATACCCGGTGTTCAACTGAATTTTATACTTAAAATCCTTACCTATCTTGTCTCTCCATGTAGCAGACAGTTCGATACCATAAGTATTCAATTCTCCATAATTCACTTTCGCAGAATTAGCTCCCACTGTAGATGGAACAGAGGCATTATAACTAAGCAACATCTCACGGTTCCATTCATAGTAAGCGTCAATATTGAATGATAAACGATTATCGAGAACATTGAAATCAAGCCCCAAATTACCTTTATAAGATTTATCCCAATGAGCATCCCGATTGATTGCTGCATTGTTTTTATTCATTGTGAGGTGACTACCGGCATTGGCCTCTGTACTAGTGCCAAATACTGGCCCTTTATCCTTATCTGTTCCGTAAGTCTGCAACCATTGCCATGCTGTTGTATTATCACGACCGGTCAAACCAAAAGATGCACGCAACTTTAAGTAATCAATCCATGTAACGTTCTTAGTAAACCATTCTTCTTGTGAAACCACCCAACCAGCAGATACTGACGGGAAAAATCCCCAATAATTTTCAGGAGCAAACTTGGTGGAAGAATCCGAACGAAGCAGGAACTCCAGTAAATATTTGTTATCATAAGAATAATTCAAACGACCGATATAAGATAAATTACCCGACTCAAAACGAGTGAATTCTGTACTAGGAGTACTATTCCAGTCTACCGAATTAGATTGTCCTGTCGTAAATTCGTATGGGTTAGTAACCATACCGTACAAATATTCTGTTTCTGATTCAGACTTTTCAATGGAGAATAAACCTCCTACAGAATGTAGTCCGAAATCCCTATTATATGCTGCAGTAAAGTTCATCTGATAGTTATCCGAACGAGTCATGGAACGAGACAAATATCCAGTAATATCACTTGTACTGGAGTTAACCACCGGTTTTCCACTATTTGCCAAATAAAAACTAGTATTTTCAAATGCACTGTTATCCGCTCCTTCAATTGGAGTATACAAATGTTCTCCACTACCAGAACGAGTCTCCAAATAATAAAGATTATAAGAAGTACCATAATCATTTGTCTTATTCGTATTGACACTCTTCGAATAAGTAAACTTCAATTTCAGTCCTTTCAACCATTTATTCCATCCGAAATCGTATTCCAACCCGGCATTAATATTCATGTTTGATGTCATGTTTCGTTTATAGTCGCCATTATTCTGAAGTACATTGAAATTGTAATTCTGAATATTACTTACCGATGAATTAGTAGGACCGTAAGCAGCTACCGCATATTCACCCACATATTCGGGAATATAATAAGGATGTGTCAACAGCGTATTGTAATCTTTCTCTGCAGACGAACCTCCGACCTGATTCAGAGGAGTATTTTTCTTTCCATAATCACCGGAGACCTGTACATTCGCTTTTATCCACTTGCTGATTTTCACATCTACACCAGCACGGTAATTCCAACGATTGTAATCCAGCTTACCTAAGTTACCATCCTGATCAAAATAAGAAATTCCGGCAAAATAACTGGCTTTTTCAGTAGCACCGCTCAGGTTTACACTATGCTGCTGCGTCAATGCGGATTCCCAATATTTATCCAGTAAATCATAGTGCAAACTTTTCATGGCATTCAACTCATCCTGCTGAAAAATAGCTCTTAACGGATCAATACTTGTCTCCGTCGGGTCAGCCATACGTACTGCATTCCATAACTTGCCATACTCATACGCATTCAACATCTTAGGACGAGATACTTCATCTGTAATACCAAATGTTCCATTATATGAAATTTTAGGCGCACCTAACTTTCCCTTTTTTGTGGTTACCAGAATAACACCATTTGCTGCACGAGCACCGTAAACTGCTGCAGAAGCATCCTTCAAGATAGAAATACTTTCCACAACTGATGGATCTAAGTTGTTAAACGCTTCCGCACCCAAATTAGTATAAGTACTTCCCACTTTTACTTCCGTAGGATAAATGTAACCATCAATAACATACAATGGCTGCAGGTTGGTACCTCCCATTTCTTCCAACTCACCATTCTGACGAATAGTAATCGTAGCGTTTTGTCCCGGACGAGTATCACCTCCGTTTACAGAGATACCATTTGCCAAACCGCTCAATGTACTGGCCAAACTTCCACTTGAAATATCCTGAATATCATCAACGGGAACAGTGGCGATAGCACCAGTCAAATGCGCTTTCTTCTGCGTACCATAACCCACAACTACAACTTCATCCAATTGCTGCGTATCTTCCTTCAAGATGATCTTTGTCAATTTGAATGGAGCAGAAAAACGTTGTGGTACATATCCTATATAAGAGATTTCCACTTCCTTACCATCAGGAACATTCAATGTGAAATTTCCATCTAAATCCGTTATTGTTCCCACTGTTGTTCCTACAACCTTTATGGCAGCTCCAATAATAGGTTGCTCGGTCTCATCCAGCACAACTCCTTTGAATGTTTTAGTATTCTGTGCTATTGTCGGCAAAGCCATCACAAAAGCTAGAAGCAGGCTGATACTGATTCTATATATATTCTTATGTTTCATCTTTATCGTATTCTAGATTTATTATCTTTTTAATTTAACCAACGCGGGTCGCCACTACCATGAGCAAATACTTCGGGAGCACTCGGAGTAAAATCACCGTTTGCAGCATCAGCGAATCCCGGATCCACGCCATAAGCAGAATTGCTCTTATCACCATCCGCACGATTTGAAGTCTCATCCAGTGGCAATGCGCCATTGTACCAATAACAGTTATTTTCAAAAGTTGCAGCTACCTTTGTACCCTGCATTCTTATACGACGATTGAAATTTCCCGAAAATGAGTCAATAAACAAATTGTTCTTTGAAATTACCTCATTATGTGTCTGTGACCAACCATTGCCATTAAAACTCTGTCCGGAATAGGAGAGATTATAGAATGTATTGCTTATAAATGTCATCGATCCTCTTGACCAACCATCATAACTGGTTGTTTGTCCACCTCCATAACGTAAAAAACGAGAACCGTTTTGGTTATGACTATAAATCGTAGAGTTACTTATTTCGAAGTCTTTCACAATCGAACTGCTAGAGTTAAAGTTTATCAGGTCAGCAGCTTGATAGCAATCTATTACACAATTTCTGATTGCAAAATTTTGAATACCATACTTCTTTCCGTTAATGTGAACTAAGTATTTTCTAACAGCCTTGATATTGCAAGATTGAATAACCATAGGATTAGTTACTTTTCCATGATCGGTTCTCTTTGTATCCAATATCTCTTCCGGAACATCACCAAACTTTAAAAAAGCCCCATCTGTCACTACATCACAATCAAAGTTGATAAACTTCAAGGCTAATCCTCCACCACAAGTAATAATAGAAGCCGGAGCAGTGAATTTCACATTCGCATTCCCGCGTGTTTTATTTCCGCGCAACTGTACATTATTTACGCCAAAGTTCAAATCTCCTGAAATATAATACGTCCCTCCTGCTTCCAGTTCGAAAGCAACTTCTGTATCTTTTCCCGTAGTCACCGGATGTTCAGCAAAATATGTAGTCAAGTCTGTACCATTAGGAACAAGCGTTGCGGCAACAAGTGTAGACCAACTGATTTCAGTGGCGGAAACGGAAGCTGTATTATTCAACTTTTCATTCCCCAATGCTGCAATCTCAACCTTATAGTTCGTATCTTCTACCCAAGGACATACTACAGCCGTCCCGTCTACAATACTGTCCTTCACTACAGCTACAGGATGATCAGGGTCATCTACAATGTACATAGAAAATTTATAACCACCTGCCCCCATAACAACAGACCAAGTAACTTTTACATTATTTTCAGTTGTAGCCAGTTTTTCAAAAGCCACATCCGATGCTTTCGGCGAATCCAATTGCGTATTCGTCACGCCACCGGAGAAGGTTTCTTCATCAAAACCATCTCCAGCGCAAGAGCCCATAAATAAAATCATCGATAAACAAGCTATGCTCCCGACAACTTTCATTTTAATCTTCATCTTACTCTTCATAGATTAAATTTTAATTTAAACAAAAATAATACATTATATCTTCAAAATCTAAAAGTTCTTTTAAGGAAAGACGTACAATCAAAAAATATGTAATCACTTAAAAGAATAAAAAAAATAGATTTTGCATTTTTTTCTCTCTCTTTGTAATATTAACTATATCATAATATCCTCCTATCTCTGTTGAAACACCTCTTTCAAATACTTAATATTCGTACTATAATTCTTTTTCACGTTCCGCACGTCATCCTTATCGCGCGAACGTTCTACTACCAGCCATCCAATCCATCCCATCTTATCCAGCGTCTTTTTCACCTTATTCATGTCCAATCGTTCATTATAAGGTAAAGTCACTCCATCTGTGTCCGTACAGTGAATCTGGCAAATCCTCTTTTTCCCCAGAATCTTCAACTCCTTGCACAAATCCCTTCCATTCTCCAATGCATTTTGAAATTTAAAATAGATCTTGATTCCGGGAGAATTAATTTCTTTCAGTAGTTTCACATCTCCTTTTGCATCCAATTGAGTTTCAATACCAATCACCACCCCTTCAGAAGCTGCCATATCTCCTACCTCCTTCAAGCGTTTTACAACTTCTGTCCGTAGTGCCGGAATCTTTTCCCATCCGGCTTTGATTCCTCCCAAAGGAAGAAAGGCAACTTTGGCATTCATCACTTTCATGGCATGAAGGCAATCCTGAACTAAATCTTTATAGTTAGCTCGTTCCAGAAAAGACTGTCCATAGAAACCGGACATAGCAATAGAAGAAACTTCTAATTGATATTTTTGAGCAGTTTCACGAAATAACTGCTGGAAATGGGGCTCGCGCAATTTATTATCAAACATTTCCCTCTTGCCAAGACCACCCATATCCAATTCTACACCGTCACCATTCAATTCATGTACCAATTGGAATGAACCGATTTTCTGACGTTTCAGAATCATCCAGTCACATACGGCTATTTTATAACGTTGTTCCTTTTGCTGCGATCCGGCAATTGCCAATAGAGGAAAACACTCTGCAAGTATCAATATCCAAAGGATATGTTTAAATAAATTTCTTCTCATTTTTTATTTTATTGCATACGATTTACATAGTAGACGTATGGAATAGATTTTTGTAATCACCTATAAAACAGAGAATAACTAAAAATACTACGGAGTATAATTTAATAAAAGTAAGATAGTGACGGTATCCAAGACAAATAGTGACGCTATCTTAGTCCGATACCGTCACTATCCCGGGCATATACCGTCACTATTTTCGAAGAAGTAATAACAGAAGTAAATGTAAAAAAATGGGCTGCCGGACTATAAGAAGTCCGACAGCCCTGTCAACCCAAAAACGATACCTATGAAACACTGTGTGTTATTTCAAATCAAACTTTAAATATTTGCCGTGAACAAGTTCATCATGTGTGATATGATATTTATTGAACTTCTTGCCATTCAATAGTACCTTATCAATATATAAAGCTCCTGGTTGAGTACGATTGGTTTCAATCACCAATTCGTTCTCTTTATACCATTTCGGATCTAACCGGATCGTTACCTTATTAAAGACCGGAGTCGTCAATGTATATTCGGGCAGTCCGGGACAATCCGGATAAAAACCGATCATATTGAAAATAGCCCAGGAAGACATCGTTCCCGTATCATCATTTCCTGGAATACCATCAGGTTTTGTTGTAAAGTACTTATCTAATAAACGCTGCGTCTCTTTCTGCGTACGCCATTCTTCACCTTTAAAGTATGAGAATAAATGAGCATAAGCAATATCCGGTTCATTTGCCGGGTCGTAAAGTCCTTCGTCAAAAACCATTTGTAGTTTATCGATAAAAGGTTTCTTTCCCCCCATTAATTTCGCCAAGCCATATACATCATGTGGTACATAGAACGTATAATTCCAGGAACTACCTTCATGGAAACCGGGATTCGGTTCAAAGTTCTCTCCTTGTCTCGGATTAAACGGGCTATAAAACGTTCCATCGGGGAGAATCGGACGGAAAGTACCAAATTCTTTACTATAATAATGTTTGTATCCTAAAGAACGTTTATAGAACATCTCTGCATCTTTCTTTTTACCTAAAGCAGCTGCAAAACGAGACAATGCAAAATCGGCAATATAATATTCCAATGCATGAGAGACGGAATTGTCATACTGTTCACGAAGGGGTACATATCCTTTAGACATATAATCATCATTATCAGGACGCATCAAGTTTTCCGCCCCCGGTAACGTAGCAGATTTGTACATTGCCTCATAAGCCAAATCAACATCAAAGTCACGCAAACCTTTCATCCAGGTATCTACAATTACCGGAATACTCGGATCACCTTCCATTGTCAATGTTTCTCTGCCATATAATTCCCACTTAGGCAACCATCCATGTTCACGATACATATCAAGCATTGTGCGCACCATTTCCATCTGACGTTCCGGATAAACCAAGGTCAGCAATTGATGAACATTGCGGTAGGTATCCCAAAGAGAAAATACGGTATAGCGATCACCTTTGGTTGTCAGGATCTTATCACTTTCCATTGCCGGATATTCTCCGTTTACATCCTGCAAAATATTAGGATGAATCAGCAAATGATAAAGCGCTGTATAAAACACAGTCTTTTGGGCATCTGTACCACCTTCCACTGTTATGCGTGACAAGTCATGATTCCATTTGGAACGTGCTTCCGCATGAATCTTCTCAAAATCCTTTCCAGCCTGTTCACGATCCAGATTCAAACGGGCATTTTCTATGCTTACAAAAGAAACTCCCATTTGTACTTCTACTTGTTCACCTTCTTCTGTATCGAAGGAGAAATAAGTACCAATGTCATCTCCTGCTATTTCTTTTCCGTAGCGAGTATAAAGTTTATACTTTCCCTGATCCTTATCCCATTCAGCCTCAACCCCCATCATCGGACGTTGTTTCTTCCAATACCCTGTTGCAGAAGGATTCTTCTTAACCCGCAATACAAAGTAAATGGGGAATACAGCTTGAGGATTATAACAAAATGTGCCAAGTAGTTTGACTCCTTCCACTTCGCTATCGCTTACACGACGAAGCATAGCGCCACTCTCATTCGTTAACCCCTCACCCAAATTCAGCAGGATGTGGCTTTTCCCTTTTGGGAAAGTAAACCGGGCAATACCGCTACGCGGAGTAGCCGAAACTTCTGTTTTTACATTATATTTAGTCAGATAATTAGAATAATAGCCCGGTGAGGCCTGTTCATCCTTATACTTACTACCATATTCTTTATAATCCACATTCAGTTCTCCGGTAGTAGGCATCAATAATAAAGAACCTAATTCCGGACAACCGACTCCACTCAAATTCACATGAGCATATCCGGTAAAGAAACAATTTGTATATTCATAAGGCGTAGACCACCATCGGGCATCTTTATCGTATGTGTTTTCGGAAGATCCCATCACATTGAAAGGAACCACAGACATCATACCATTGGGGCAAATCGCTCCCGGATTGGTCGTTCCGAAATTTGTAGTTCCGATAAAAGGATCCACATAATCTATCAAAAGACTTTTATCCGTATTTTTAAGGGGAGGGCTCCCCCCTTCCCCCGCATAGGCGGAAAGAAGGGAAAAAGCAAGTGTGTAAGTTAATATAATACGTTTCATATCTTTATTAAATGATACTCGTTCGTTTCGTAAAATCGATAATCTCTTTTATATATCCGAAGGCCATACCTACCACAGTATCTGCCGCACCATAATAAACAGCAACACGTTCACCATCTTGCAAAGCAGCACAGGGGAATACGACATTAGGAACGTCACCTTGAAGTTCGTAAGGAGCAGCCGGACCAAGCAGATATTCACGTGTACGGTAAAGAACTTTTTCCGGATGATCTTTATCCAATATGGCAGCTCCCATAGCGTAACGGAAACCATTACAAGTAGTGATTACACCATGATAGAACAGCAACCAGCCTTCATCTGTAAGGAAAGGAACTGAACCTGCACCAATCTTCGTACACTGCCAAGCGCTTTCCGGGAAAGGAGTCACTTTCATTACACAACGGTGTTCACCCCAATATTTCATATCCGGACTATAGCTGATGTATATATCGCCAAACGGAGTATGTCCATTATCACTGGGACGACTCAACATCGCATACTTGCCATCGATCTTCTGCGGGAAAAGTACACCATTACGATTGAAAGGCAAGAAAGCATTTTCGCACTGGAAAAACTCCTTAAAGTCAAAAGTATAGGCAATACCAATCGTAGGGCCATGATAGCCATTACACCAAGTCACCCAATAACGGTCTTCAATCCATGTAACACGAGGGTCGTATTTATATTCCGACTCAATCATTTCCGTGTTACCTGCTTTAAACTGAATAGGTTCATGATTGATATCCCAATGAATTCCGTCCTTACTAAAACCTGCAAAGATATTCATCTGTACAGCTTTGTTATCACAACGGAATACGCCTGCAAAACCATCCTCAAAAGGAACAACAGCACTATTGAAAATACTATTAGATGAAGGAATATGATAACGTCCGATAACTGGATTTTGTGAGTAACGCCACATAACGTCCGTACATCCGACAGGACGATCTTCCCAAGGAATTTGAATTTTATTCATAATCGTTGATTTTATATTATTTATTTTTTGAGTCATCATACGTGAAAGGTATGAAATAAGTAATCAGAAAAGCTGGAATAGTTGCAATTAACACATAGATAAAGAAATTACGATATCCTAATAAGTCACTAAGATAACCACTAACCATTCCCGGAAGCATCACTCCCAGATTCATGATTCCTGAAGCAAATGCGTAATGTGACATTTGATGTTTACCTGGAGCAATCTGTTGCATCATAAACAACGTCAATCCGACAAAACCAAAGCCATAACCAAAATATTCCATTGTTATACAAGTTCCGATCAGATATACATTAGTAGGCTGTGCAACTGCCAAAAAAGTATAAGCTACAAACGGAAGATTAAAAATACAGCAGAGAGTAAATAATGTCTTTTTCAATCCGAACTTAGAGACATAAATACCTGCTAACAATGAGCCTAAAACGAAAGCAGCGGAACCAAAGATACCATTTAGCGTGCCGATCTCTGTTAACGACAGTCCTAAGCCGCCTACATCCCTTGAAGCACGTAAAAACAGCGGAGCTATTTTCATGATAAAGCCTTCTGCCAAACGATATAAAATAATAAAACAGATGTAATAAAGAATATGCTTTTTAGTAAAGAAGTTAGCAATGACTGCTACCAATTCGTGTCCAACCTCCGATGCAGTTTTCTTTGTTGTTGACGGAACCTGTGTAGAAGGCAACATTTTTATATGATAAATACCGATCAGTACCATTATTGCCGCAATTACGCCGAAAATAATCATCCATGCAGATGAATACGCTCCTTTGTTAGCATCTATCGAAGCACCTTCTATTGCTCCGAAGTGCTCTGCCAATGCTCCTGCCATAGCAACTAATCCTCCATTAGCAACCAATTTGGCTACATTATAGAAAGCACCTTGAACTCCGATATATTTTGCCTGATCTTCTTTGTTCAATTCAGCCATATATACACCATCACAAGCAATATCGTGCGTTGCTCCACTAAAAGCAATCACTGCCATCGTAGAGATACTTATGGCGAAAAAGTAATCGAAAAACAAAGAAAAGGCTACTACTCCAAACAATACACCACTCAATAATTCTGTAATCAATACGAAGAATTTTTTCGTCCGATACATTTCAAGAAAAGGACTCCACAAAAATTTCAGTGTCCAAGGCATCATAATCAGAGAAGTCCAGAATGCAATTTGCGTATCCGAAATTCCAAGATCCTTAAACATGAAAACAGAAACCAGATTAATAGCAATAAAGGGAAGTCCCATTGCAAAATAAGCAGTAGGTACCCAGCAAGCCGGGTTAATAGTTTTTCGTTGAGAAGCAGTTTTATTCTGTTGCATAAATCATAGTATATAGATGAAAAAATTCATTTTTCTGACCCATCTATATATAATACAACTAAAAGGGGGAAACTACTAACGTCTCCCCCCTACTTTTTTTATTTTATTATCACTTCGTCTATAAAAAACCACGAAGGATGGCCTACACCATAATGCCAAGTCGGACATTCTTTTGTTCCGGTGACTTCTACTTTCACATAACGAGTTTTTATCGGTTCGGCTGATTCAGCCTTGACTCCACGGAATTTTACCTCACCGGTACGTTCTTCCAGTAAATCAATCGTTTTCCAATGTGTATAATGCTCACCGTCTTCAGCGTATGAATAAACCACCTTTAGAGGAAAAAGAATCCAGGCCCCTATTTGATGAAGAAAATCTGTTTCCACACTATGTATCTCTTTCGCTTCGCCCAAATCTATAACGAATGCACCATCGGTTCCTTCCCAACCAATCCAGCTATCAACAAAGGTTGCTCCACCAAACAAACCGTCAATCAGTGCGTTCTTTCCTAATGCCGCATATTTTCCGGTAGGAGGAATTAGATAAGTAACCTTTGCACCCAATGCCAAACTTTTCTCTTTTTGTGGCATGTAACGTTCCCTGTACAATTTACAATAGTCTACCGATGAATTGGAACGCTCATTCAATGTCGGAACTTGAAACTCTTTCACGCGTTCCTCAAAAAGGTCTAACTTTTTATTGATATCTACTAAGTCTTTTTCTGTCTCCGTTCGTGCTATTTCCAGTTCTGAATACTGAATTGGCAGACGTGCCCGTTGAACTCGTTTCAAGAAACCAGGTTCTGCTTCAACAGCTTTTTCAGCCAAATCAAACAAATGATTATAACGACGCATCAAAGCAGGCTTTAGCATGCCATATTTATGTGATACAGGTGAATCATATATCCACAACCTCTGTCCACTACCAATTAATGCTCCTTCCATTATCTTTATGTACTGATAAAGATATGGCGCTGCTTCCCCATAATATCCATGCAGAAAATGTTGCATCAATGAGTCTACATTAACTTCTGGATTCCACATTAACTTTGACACTAAATAAGCGCGAAGTTCTGCAAAATCTCCTCCCCTGCTCCCTGCTATTTGAGAGAAATGCATGGTGGCATGATTCTTTTTGAAAAGACGGATATTGTCCTGTAAAATATGGAAATTAGGAAATGGAGCCAGATAATTATCAAAGTTAATACCGTAATCCCACACGAAAATATTATTGGTAATCTTAGACCATCCTTCCATGGCTTTCACAAACTCTTTTCCCGAAGCATTCTCCGTCAAAGTTACTTCACGGTCACAGTCAATATCACATAGCATAATATTCACATTCGGCAAAGGTTTCACATGTTTCGGAGGATTCATAGTATATAGATAAGCCAATGTGGAAAATTCTTTATCCGGGAAACGGGCAGCCAACTTATTCAGAAAAGTGATTATGCTTCCTGATAATGCTCCTTCATAATCATCAATTGCCTTACAAGCATCACACGTACAATTTGTATAATTACCATCATTCTGACTTACAGACATGATATGCTTATCTGGATTTGCTTTGAAAATAGAATCAACACGTTGAGCTACAATCTCAAAAACCTCCGGATTACTCAAACACCACTGACTGGCCTTTCCCGGGTGGCGTTTTCCTTTGAAGTAAGAATAATATTCCGGATGTTCTTTCCCATAAATGAATGAAGGCAGAAGCTTATCAAAAGTATGCACCCAATAACCGGCAGCAAACACTTCATTCGGTTCCTCTAAACGATTCCACCACTTATAAATAGAGTCTGTATGGATAGCATAACATTGTGTCTGACGGTAACGAAAGCCCGGATTCTCGACTTTATTAATTAAGGGTAAGTTCACTGTTTTTGAAGGGGCAAGAGAATATTCATTCTCTCCCCAATAATCGATACCCAAATATTGCTCTAATAAAGTAACAACCCCATATACAACACCGTTTTCTTTACCAGATATTTTTAGAATACCGTCTTGAGTAGAAATAGAGAATCCGTCCTCTGTTACTTCCGCCGGAGATTGACCACCAATGAGAATATCTCCTTTTCGAGGAGTTTGACTTATAACAACAGGCAACTTACAACTGGTTACTTTTTGAATAAATGTTTGTAACAAATTTGCAGCTGTCCACGATATTTGATTATTCTCTTTCAAAATGATCCTAGAACTTGTATTCCCATTAGTTACTAACATTGTTTGAGAGAGAGACGGAAATGCCATACTAATTCCCATAAACCATAAACAGATCCGTAGAATAATAGATAATTTCATGTTTTTCTTGCTATTAAAAGTTATTATATAATAGTAATACAATCAATATGATACTATTAAACAATCAATCTTTTTCTTTTTTTATTTATTAACTTATATAATAAGTCCCACTTTATCCGAAAATACGAAAAAGTGGGACTTAAAAATTTTCAATAACCTATTAATTATTTCGCATATAGGTCAAATTCCGTAAGGCTGACCGTATTGGGACCTTGTTTCACATAATACTTTAAATAACGCGTTTCAACGGCTTTCGAAAACTTAATATATTGTGTGCCACTTCTTGAAATAGTTACAGCACCAATAGATTTCCATTTTGCTCCATCACTCGAAGTAAATACTTCTACTGCAGTCGGTGAATAACTACTAGCATAACACTTATTTCTTATTCCTGTTAATGTCTGCACCTTACCTATATCCACAGTTAACCAATATTCTGCTCCTCCATCACGAGCTACATCAGAATTTGTTCCATCAATTAGATTTTTAGCATCTCCACGAGTCGTCGGAGCAACTTTTACAGTCCAGCCAGAACGATCGGCAATCAAAGTACCTTCAGCCGGTTGCCCGGACTCTACATTGACATGAATATTTTGAATTTTCACATAAACTACTCCTCTGTTAGAGCTAAGTGCATCTAAGTTATTACCTTCTATAGAAGATATGGTAACTGGCAACAAATATCCCCTTCTGTAGTCAACGATCCTACATTTAACAGCTCTATTTTTATAGAATCTCCAGATACACTTTCTCCATTTTCAATAGTAACAGTTTTATTGGTGAAAGAATAATTTTCAGCAGGTAATATGTTATATTCCGTATCATTAGCTTTATTGTAAGCACTTACTAGATTATCATCACTATCGGCTGTTATTTTCACATCTTTCGATAATCTCTCCGTGGCACATGCAACAAACCGATAATTAGGTTGTAACTCATTTACGACCACTGAATTATCTTTCAAAATCACTGACAACGATGCTTCATAAGAATCTACCGGAAAAACTTTCGTAGAAAGATAAAACTTAGAATTCACAGTAACTTCGTCATCATCGTCACAAGAGATGCACAGTGGTGATGCCATTAATGACATCACTACTGTTTTCCATATTATATTTTTCAATCTCATAATTACATCATTTGAATATTATATTATTTACCATCTGATCTAATGCCATCTACCCATCTGACAACTCCATTAGGCGCCGTGGCTTTATTTCCATGACCAGTTGCGTCTTTAAACTCGGTTCCTGCCCCTTCATTCAATTTCCAATAAGCCTCCAAGCCATCCGTACCCGGATTTATCGCAAACATATTATTCTGAATCTGCGACTGTGAAATAGCAGTAGTCCAAAAACGTACTTCGCTAACTATAGCATCTGTAACCATCCAATCACCATTGCATATACCAAAACTATTCTTAACAAGACGCAAAGGTTTTCTTGGAAGATCTAATGTTGCATCAATATTTCCATTTACATAAATAGTCAATTTCACTCCATCACAAACAAATGCTAAATGATACCATTGATTATTTTTAAACTTAGTAGCAGCATTTACTTGAGTACCTTGTGTTTTTATCTGCAAAATATTACCAGGAATCGGGCCATCACCAAAACGGATATAAATTTCACCATCTTCTGCGATACCATTACCTGGACCTGCAGAAAATATTGCTTGATTCTGATAGCTAGGAGGACCAGGATAACCAACTCCAGGAGTCACCCCATCCCCAAGTTCGCTCATATTAATACGCATTTCAAGTGACCATTGAGTTACTGTATAATCCTGACGCATTTCCATAGTAATTGGTTTTGTACCCGTCAACACTGGTGCAGAGGTTATAATAACCTGATCCATGATATAAATCATCACATCTGCACCTTCCAAAGTTTGTTGCCCACCTGATACAGCAGTAATAGCAACCGGTAGTGCAAATTTATCACCAGAATCAAGCATTTCCTTTGTCAACGGATCAATTGTTACTTTAACAGTAGGAGCCACTAATTCTCCTTTTTTTATAACCACTGTCTTTTGATCAAAAGAATATGAACCTTCTGGCATAGATTTATAGTTCGTACCACTTTTTGTATTATATACTTCCAACGATTTCGGACTTAGTCCCAAAGTAACTTCTATATCTTCTGTTGCAATTTGTCCCGACCGCGGAGTCACAGTGACAACACTACCCTCTTCGGCTACTGTTACCTTTTTGGACTCATAAGACAAACTACTGGATTCAGCTAAATAAATTCTACTGCCGATAGTATCATACTTTGCATCTTCACAACTTGCTATAATTGCACAAAGCAATATGGCAAAGGCGAACATTATTGTATTTTTATTTTTTACCAGATATCTCATAATTATTATATCTTTAAATTTATTATTTTACCGGTGGATTCATAATGCGGATAGCATTACGCAAATAAGGATAAGATTCTTCTGTACCATCAATTGTATATTCATACTCCATATGATAAGTTCCAACCCCTCCTTTTACACATTTTTTCCCGTTAATAATAGGTGTCCAACGTGCCATACCTTCCAATGACTTCATTTTATTTCCATATCGATCAGTGAAATCAGCCCCACCAGACAAAGCCCATTTTTCAAAGTTTTCAGTTACAATATATTTCTTAGCAACTTCTTCTGCAGTCAAATGCCCATCAAAGTTTCTTATTGTAGAGTTTAAACGGCTATCCAAATTGTCACGTCCAGTATTATCTCCTGGAGAATCATAAGCCTGCACTATAAAATAATTAAAATAAGGACCTGACTCCGATACAATACTTTGTGGCTCACCGTCAATTACTAATAGCCTGTCTGTACCCGATTTTGGTCCGATTCTTTCTCCCAAGGTCTGAATGAACAACAACATATTCTCATCACTTCCACTCATGTTACCTCGATGACCAAAATTAGGCTCATAGTCAATATCAAAGCCATCATATCCATATTTATCAATACTATCACATATTGCATGGGCATATTTCTTTATAGCTTCTTCCTTATTCTCATTCCATCCCCAGAATTCCAGATAATTATCTTTATATTCCTCGGGAGTCAATTGGTCACCGATATTTTGAACAATAAAACACATCAAAGCTTTAGTCCCTTTTACATTTTGTACATAACGCAAATCTTTTGTTTGCGCTTCTGTCAAATTTCTCCAGTTACCCCAAATAGAAACAAAATCCACACTATCAGGAAGTCCGGCTAAACATTTTTCTAAAGTAGCTCCATTTCCGGTCCAATTACCAAACCATCCGAAAGCAACCGGATGATCTGTTTTCTTATAAGCGCGAAGCTGGGCATAGTATTCTTCCGGAAGTGACGACTGAGTCATATCTTCCTGGAATTTTGGTTCCATGTCTGTCCAATCATCACACGCTGTATTCGCAACCGTTATGCCAAATAACAACATTATAAAATAGAATATCTTTCTCATACTATTTATATTAATATAGATTATACTATTATTCACTTATCCCTACGCTGCCACCAAACCTTAGTCTGATAATTATCAGCGCCACCCAATTTACTTACAGCAGCATTTACATTAGCAGCATTACGAATATATTCCGATGGTGGGAACGGAATACGATTAGCGGAAGGAAGATTGGTTACATTTCCATTCAATAACGGGAAAAAACGCGGATACCCAGTACGACGATACTCGCTCCATGCTTCTTGTCCCAAAGGCCACATTGCAATCCATTTTTGGGTTATTAATCTTTCCAGTTTTTCTTCCTCACCAGCATCATCTTTCCATTTGATAGTTATAGAACTAATAGCACTTTCATTCCCCTTATTCTCATTAGGATCTACATAATCAGCCTGAGTACTTGATTCATCATTCAGGTATTGGTCAATACCATCCGATACTCCCCATTGTGCAAAGGAAAGTCTGATAGCTGATTCATACAAATCTTTCACCGTTTCTCCTTTTACATCCCATCCTAACATTGCCGCTTCAGCTTTATTAAAAGCTGTTTCAGCTGCACTCATCCATAAAGTACGATCCATCTCTCCAACATTTATTCTAGAGAAAGTCGGTCCGGTAATATCATTACCATAAGACAAACCTGCGCGCATACCCACATAATCATCATCTCCTTTATCGCTCGTTTTCTTTTTAAAATATTTCGACATACGTGGATCGTTGTATCCTTTCATATAAGATGTAATATCGGCAGAGACACATTGGTCAGGCCATTGCACTAATACCGTATACAATTGATTTTTAGTGCCTAAAGAAGTTGCGTTATCTTCATTGGAAGTAATTACCCCTATAGAATGGTTAATAGCTTCCTCCGCCATCTGTCTGGCATATTCACGATCTGCAAAACGAATACGAATGGCCATACGTAGTTTCAGTGAATTTGCAAATTTCACCCATTTCTCAAAATCACCGTCATAAACTTTATCATACTTAGCCATCGTTCTGTTGTTTGGATTTTCGGTCACATAAACAGTCATTACATTAATTGCATCAGTCAGATCAGTAAACATTGCATGATATGCTTCCTCCATTGTATCGTAAGGAGTCGAAAGTTTATCACTTGAAATTTGGGAATAAGGAAGTGCCCCATACATATCAAGCATACGATGCATTGTCGCAATTCTTAGGATCTGTGCCCATGCAAAGTTAACCCCTGTCCCTTGGGTTACATTCTTTATTTTATTCCATGCACCATACGTCAATACCATTACATTATCATCTGCAAACTGCCAGTTTAACCAGTTCTCGGGTGCATTATATGTAGCAAAATTTGCCCCTTTAAACTTATCTGTTGCCATTACCTGATAACGTCCATAGCAGTCACCAATCAAGGATTCATTGGTATTATAAATGTTTTCAGTAGCTATGGGATATGCATAATCACATAAAGTCAAGAAGAAAGCATTGGCAGCAAATCCATCTCGTCCAAGTTCTTCTTCCGAAACTTTTCCCAACGGATCATTCAAGCTATTATCCATGCATCCTTGTAACATTGGAGTTCCAACAAGCATACAGCCTGCAATAGAAATCTGCGTTATGAATTTATATATTTTCATTTGGTTATTCTTTTATCGTTAAAACTGTATTTTTACATTAAATCCCCAACTTCTCAAACTTGGTTGCATAAAGTAATCAACACCTTGATAATAAGTACCAGTAGAAGCGGTAGCTTCCGGATCAAATGGTGCTTTATTATAAATCATCCACAAGTTGTGACCTGTTATTGACAAACTAAGATTACATTTGTTATTAAACCATTTGGCTGGAAGTGAATAGCCCACCGATAACTCTTGTAAACGAACATTAGTAGCACTATATACATAGTTAGACATCAATCCACTTATTCCACCCACTTCTGTATAATAAGTCTGGGGATCCACTTTTCCATTATTTACAGGAACACCTTCATTATCACGTGCTAAAGCTGTGACCTTAGATACTCCGAACTGATCCATCACAGCTTGTGTCGGTGAAATAACAATACCTCCAAAGCGGGCAGCAAGCATAAATCCCAGGCTAATACCTTTATAAGAGAAGTCATTTCTAAAGCCTAAATTGCTTTTAGGCAATACAGAGCCAATATGAATAAACTCATCCGAATTCTTTATATCTTCTTTCTTTACATTCTGGCTCGCTTTATCAATATATACATTTCCTTCGTTATCACGTTTCAAACGATTAGTGACATACATGTCTCCCATGCTTCCTCCTTTACGAAGAATAACTTTAGCCGATCCAATACCACCTTTATCTATCTCATTCAAACTATAGTGATTACCTTCATCATCCACTGCATCATCCAAGAGTTCTACAATCTTATTTTTATTAAAACTAAAAGTCAAATTGGAATTCCATGAGAAATCTCCCCATGATTTATTATACCCTAAAGAAAATTCCATACCTTTATTCTCAATATTACCAGACTGTGCATACATAGTCGCATATACAGCGGTTCCTGACAAAGGAACCTGGAATGTTTGTTTGCGAGTATTAGCCTTATACCAGGTAACTTCCAAACTTAAACTATTATTAAAGAATTTGGCATTCAAACCAGCCTCCCAAGAATTTGTACGTTCAGGATAAAGTTTAGGCAAAGGACGGTAAGTTTGTAATTTCCATTGACTAGTCGCAGGGTCCCACTCATACGTTTTGTTAGAAGAAAGATTCTTAGGAATAGGAGCACCTACTGAAGCAAATGAACCGCGTACTTTCAAATAAGTAATAGCTTTGGGTAATTTCACCATTTCGGAAATAACTCCTGAAAGTCCTATTGATGGATAAAAGAAAGATGATTGTTCTGTATTAATCAATGCTGAATCCCAATCATTACGCCCGGTTAAAGTCATATATAACATACTCTTCCAGCCAATTTCCACACTAGCAAAAATAGAGTTGGTACGTTGTTTATATCCACTTTCTATAGGATAAGTATCTTTATCCAAGGTAGTAGTCATATTATATAGACTAAAAACATTAGACATATCTTTCAAACCACCTTGGAATCCTCTTTCGTCATAATAAGTTTGAGTAAAACTACCGCCAATATTAGCACTTAAACTTAAGTCACCAAAGCGTTTATTAATATTAGCCATCACGTCTGCATAAGCCTGTCTATCGTCAGCTTTATAGTACTTATAGAATCCATAAATAGAACTATTAGTAAAGTAAAGATCAGTAGAAGCATTTCTTTTATCTGAATAATCATTGGTTGCATTATCAATGCGAACGCGCCCTGTCACATCAAGCCAATCCAAAATTTCATATTTTAAACTAGCATTAGCCATGTAACGTTGTTTTTTCATGCCATGGTTCATCTCATTAGCCACCCAATATGGATTATTTTTCATACTGTATCCAGGATCACCCCATCCCCAGTTCTGTACATCTATCTTACGAGTTGTGTCATACGTTTTATACATCCTCACAGCTTCAAAGTTTTCGCCACGCGGGAACAGATATACGGCTGGTAGTGGATTGAAATATTCACCTTGTGCCATTAGATTAAGATCTTCTTGAATAATATAGCTAAAACCCACATCTAATGTCATTTTATCCTTCAGGAATTTTGTTGTATTTCTGAAGGTAAAATTGTAACGGTCATATTTGCTATTTTGAATGATACCAGTTGCATTAGTAGTACCTACAGACAGATAAGTTTGATTCTTTTCATTACCAACAGATAAAGAAACGTTATTCTGGATATTAGTACCAGTATTGAAAAAATCTTTTGGCTCATAAGTTCCGAAAAGAGAAGACGCTTTATCTCCCCATGAAGCAAAGGAACCTGCGCGGTTTATATAAGAATTTTGGAATTCAGGCATTATAAAAGGATTGGAAAAAGTAGAATTATTAGAAATAATAATTCGTGCCTTACCTTCTTTTCCCTTCTTTGTAGTAATTAAAATTACACCAGACGCTGCATTAGAGCCATACAAGGCCGCAGCAGCAGGTCCACTTAATACAGACATGCTTTCAATATCTTCCGGATTGATATCAGATATGCCCTCTCCTCTCGGTTGGGCTGAATATTGTCCGTTAGTGTCACCTTTATTTGTATTAAAAATAGGAACACCATCAATTACATATAAAGCATTATTGTCTGAAGATATAGATTTGATACCACGCATAACTACACGTGTAGCCCCTCCAACACCGGATGAAGATGCATTGATATTAACACCAGCCACCTTTCCAGCCAGTGAGTTCATAAAATTGGCACTTTTTACAGTTGTCAATTCATCACCTTTTACTTCTTGCACATTATAGCTTAATGCTTTAGTTGCGCGCTTAATACCTAATGCAGTAACGACTACTTCGTCCAACACCTGCGTATCTTCTCCTAAAGTAACCTTCAAGGGTTGTGCACTAGTAAGCGTGATTGCTTGGGAGGCATAACCGATATAGGATACTTCAAGTACATCACCTTTAGCTGCTTGTATTTTGAAATTTCCATCCATATCAGTGATAGTACCATTTGAAGTTCCTTTTACCAAAATACTAACTCCAATCAATGGTTCTCCTTTTGAATCAGTAACAGTACCACTTGCAGTAATTGGTGTTTTTTTCTGCTGCTCTTCTTTATTACTCTTCGCAGAAAGTACAATATGATTATCTACTATTGAAAAACTGACATTTACTCCTCTGAATAACTGATTCATTACATTATTCAAAGATTCTTTTGTTACCTTGATAGATATGACACGATTTATATCGACATCATTTGTGTTATAGACTACTGACATTGAAGTTTGTTTCTCAATTTCTTTCAAAGCAGTGTTCAAGGGTACTTTCGATAGATTAAGAGTGATCGTTCGTTCTTGCCCATAAGCTGAAGCAAAACACGAAACCAACAAAAGGAAGAATAACAAGTATGAAAACTTGTGTTTTATAATTTCTTTCATCTTATTCTTTTTAATTAGAAATAGTTTTTAGAGAATTTGTAATTAGAGGCGGTAAATGAGATTACCGTTTTCACACAAAGGTTTCATGTATCTCTGTTTCTCATAATTAATAAATTTAAAGGTTATACTTAAAATAAATTCCATAAGCGCTTATTCAATAGTAATACATTTTATGTTGTAACCTTACTAAACGAAGATAAGATTTTTTTCGAAAAAAATAGAATAGAAAGATTCCTAATTGAAAAATAAATACTCAAATATTTGATAAATAGAATCTTATGTACTTATTAAAATCAGGCTGATTTATTACATTTGCATACATTTTGCATACAATATATGTATGCTTTACCTATTGTATAGATATAAATATTCATTTTATGTTCAAATATTCAAAAGATGGAATTTCGGTTTTAACCATATTAGATACCAGAAGAGCAAAAAAGAGTGGACAGTTTCCTGTTAAAGTTCAAGTGGTATATAGAAGAAAGCAAAAATATTACTCAACTGGGAAGGAAGTGTCAAAAGAAGATTGGGCAAGGTTATTAAAAGTAAAAAGCCGGTTATTGGCAGAAATTCGATCAGATATAGAGAGTAGTTTTTCAACTATTAAGCAACAAGTTAATGAACTGATAACAAAAGGGGAATTTAGTATTGAAACATTAAGCGTCAGGTTAGGAAGGCAGATGAATGATATGACTTTACGCAGTGCTTTTCGCTTAAAAATGAAAGAACTGGAAGCCTATGAACAAGCAAACACTTACCTAAATTATCAAAGTGCTTTAAAAAGTTTAGAAGATTTCGGAGGTTCCACTATACCTTTGGAAAACATTACAATTGATTGGCTTAAACGTTGTGAAAAATTTTGGATATCAGAAGGTAAAAGCTATTCAAGCATAAGTATTTATTTCCGAGCTTTAAAGTGTGTCTTAAATCGTGCTGTACATGATGGTATTATAAAAGAATCATCTTTTCCTTTTGGAAAGAATAAATATGAAATATCTGAAGGGTGTGGACGTAAATTAGCACTTACTCTTTCTGAAATAAAAAAAGTAATGTCCTATCAATGTGAAACAAAAGATATAGAAGAATTTAGGGATCTCTGGGTGTTTTCTTATTTATGTAATGGCATTAATTTTATGGATTTATTATTTCTTCAGTATTCAAATATTATGGATGGAGAAATATGCTTTGTACGCTCTAAGACATCTCGAACTACCAAACATAACAAAGAGATACATGCAATCATTACTCCTGAAATGTGGAATATTATTCAAAAATGGGGTAATCCAAGATTAAGCCCGCAAACGTATATTTTTAAATATGCTAGAGGAACTGAAGATGCCTTTGAAAAGATTAGATTGGTACGGCGTATTATAACCAAATGTAACAGAAGACTTAAAAAAATAGCCCAAGACATTGGAATTTTTCAGTTGACGACTTACACGGCAAGGCATTCTTTTGCTACAGTATTAAAACGTGGAGGTGCGAAAACCTCATATATTTCTGAAAGCTTGGGACACTCTAACTTATCTGTAACCGAGCACTATTTAGCATACTTTGAAAAAGAGGAAAGAATAAGGAATGCTCAATTATTGACTAACTTTAATCTCTAGATTAATACATTTGCATGCAAATTGTATGTACAATGAAAAATGGACCAATAATTGATATAGGATAAAAGTGAGTATAATATTAAAAAACGCATATTCAGATTACCTATAATTTAGAATATGTATCTTGTTATCAGGAGTGTTTCGAAAACCGCAGGGATTTCCACTTTAGCCAAACGTAATTCAAATAAAAAAAAGATGATATTATTGCAATTTATTCTTTTTATCGCCCGCGTAGTGATAGAATAATATCTAATATTGATAATATTAATCAAATGAAAAGATTCCGTTCTTTGTATTATCTGCACTAACTAGAAGAAAACAACTACTATAAAGCAAGTTATTATTATTCTTTAAATGATTTGTTAGGTTCCATTTAAAGAATCAAAATGTTCCACACCGAGAAACGAAGTGATTCTCGGTGTGGAACATTCCTGAAAAAACGTCTTTTATCGAATATTCATACCGCATATATGAATAAAAACAATTTAATTACTGCATATTCATGTGCAATCATACTAACTTTTTCTTTCATTCATTGATTTTGCTCAATTGTATTTAGCCTGATATCTTAAAAATAGAACATTTAGTCTATTTATCTAACAAGCATTGGATCTAGAGAAAGTATATGAAACTGATTTTCTCCCAAACAATCACGCTTGCCAATGCCCAACCTCTTAAAATAACCTTAGGAGAAGATACGCAAGTATTGGACGAAGTAGTTGTTACTGCATTGGGTATCAAGCGTGCAACTAAGGCGTTAAGTTATAATGTACAAGAGGTAAAAGGTGACGAATTGACAGCTGTAAAGGACGCCAATTTTATGAATTCACTATCAGGAAAGGTTGCCGGTGTTCAAATTAATAGTGGTGCAACCGGTGCTGGTGGTGCCACACGTGTTGTTATGCGTGGTATGAAATCTCTGACTAAAGATAACAATGCATTGTATGTAATTGATGGTGTACCTATTTTTAATACAGGAAAAAGCGGTGGCGAAGGATTATTTGGAGAGATGGGAGGATCAGATGCTGTTGCTGACTTAAATCCGGATGATATTGCTAGTATTAGTATGATGACCGGTCCTTCTGCGGCAGCACTATATGGTTCTGCTGCGGCAAACGGTGTTGTTTTAATTACTACTAAAAAAGGCCAAACAGAGAAAACTACCATAACAGTATCCAACAGTACTACTTTCTCTAAAGCATATATTATGCCGGATATGCAGAACCGTTATGGTACAAGTTCCGGATTATTCAGCTGGGGAGAATTGACAAACCGTCGATATAACCCATCTGACTTCTTTGAAACAGGATCCAATGTTATCAATTCGGTAGCATTATCTACAGGAAATACCAAAAACCAGACCTATCTTTCTGCTTCTACAACTAACTCCGGTGGAATTCTTCCGAATAACTCCTATAACCGTTATAATTTTACGGCACGTAATACCACCCATTTCCTAAATGATAAACTTACTCTGGATATCGGTGCACAATATATCGTTCAGAACAACAAAAACATGGTTTCTCAAGGACAATATTATAACCCTCTCCCATCACTGTATCTATTCCCTCGTGGAGACAACTTTGACGAAATTCGTTTGTATGAACGTTATAATACTAACTACGGCTATATGGAACAATATTGGCCTTATGGTGATGCAAGTTTGTCATTACAAAATCCATATTGGATACAAAATCGCATCAACCGTACTTCCAACAAGAAACGCTATATGATGAACGCTTCTTTGAAATGGCAGGCTACAGATTGGCTCAATGTTGTTGGTCGCGTCAATCTGGACAACTCCGACTACCGGAATAAAAACGAAAAATCTGCTTCTACATTAACAACATTCTGTGGTGTAAGCGGTGGTTTTGAAGATGCCATGCGTCAGGAACGTTCTTTATATGCCGATTTCCTGGCTAATATAGATAAAACATTTGGTGATTTTCATTTAACAGCCAATGTTGGTGCTTCCATATATCATACTTCAATGGATCAGTTATATATTGCAGGTGACCTGGTTATCCCCAACTTCTTCCAGATCAACAATATTAATTTCTCTGCCAACTATAAACCGGATCCTACCGGATATGAAGATGAAATTCAAAGTATTTTTGCCAGTGCTGAATTAAGTTGGAAAAATCAACTGTATCTAACTGTAACCGGACGTAATGACTGGGATTCAAAACTCGCATTCTCCAAACAAAAATCGTTCTTTTATCCGTCAGTCGGTTTATCGGCTTTATTATCAGAAATGGTTAAACTACCAGAGGTGATTTCTTATGCTAAAATACGCGGTTCGTATACAGTGGTAGCCTCTTCTTTCGATCGTTTCCTTACTAATCCGGGTTACGAATACAACAGCCAGACACATAACTGGGCGAATCCGACCGTATATCCGATGGACAATATGAAACCTGAAAAGACTAAATCCTGGGAAATCGGTTTGAACTTGAAATTCTGGGGAAATCGTTTTAATTTAGACGCTACTTACTATCGTTCTAACACACTGAACCAAACATTTAAGGTAGATATCCCCTCCTCTTCCGGATATAAACAAGCAATTGTACAAGCTGGTAACGTGCAAAATCAGGGTATTGAATTAGCTTTAGGATTCAGTGATAAATGGGCAGGATTCGGATGGTCTTCTAATGCAACCTTCACTCTAAACCGTAACAAGGTGAAACGACTGGCAAGCGGTAGCGTGAATCCTGTGACAGGAGAAGCTATCCAAATGGATGAAATGAATGTGGGTTGGTTAGGTAAAGAGAATGTAGCTCCTCGCGTCATCCTGACAGAAGGAGGTTCCATGACTGATATCTATGTATACAACCAGCTGACAAAAGACAATAACGGTAATATAAAAGTCGATCAGAATGGTAATCTGGGTATCACTTCATCAAACACTCCGGTAAAAGTAGGTAATCTGGATGCTGATTTCAACCTCGGATGGACCAATCATTTCACTTATAAAGGAATTGATTTAGGAGTTGTATTATCAGCCCGTGTAGGCGGATTAGCTTATTCGGCTACTCAAGGTATTTTAGATTATTATGGAGTATCCGAAACATCTGCAACAGCTCGTGATAATGGTGGTATACCTATTAATAACGGCAAAGTTAACGCCCAAAAGTATTACCAGACTATTGGTACGGGTGAAGGTGGCTACGGTCGTTATTATCTATATAGTGCAACCAATGTACGTTTGCAGGAATTGAGTCTAAACTATACACTTCCTAAAAGATGGTTTAAAAATGTGGCGAATGTTACTTTGGGTATTGTAGGACGTAATTTATGGATGATTTATTGTAAAGCCCCATTTGACCCGGAATTGTCTGCCTCTACCTCCAGTAACTATTATATGAATGTAGACTACTTTATGCAACCCAGCTTGCGTAACTTCGGTTTTAATGTGAAAGTTCAATTCTAAAAGAAAAAGCTAATGTTATGAGAAAATATTTAAGAAATATCACAGTCGGTGCCGCTCTGTTGTTACTGGCAGGAAGTTGTACCGATAAATTTGAGGAGTATAATACGAATCAATATCAAATTCATGATGCAGACCCTGCGACTTTGATGAAATCTATGATTGAAACAATTGTGAATATTCAGCAGAATGACTCTCAAATGCAAGATCAGATGGTGGGACAGTTAGGTGGCTATCTATGCTGTTCTAACACATGGAGTGGTACAAACTTCAGCACATTCAATCAGAGTGATGCCTGGAATGCTACCCCCTGGAACACTCCGTTTGAAAAAATATATGGAAACTTTTTCCAAATACAAGAAGCGACAAATTCTACGGGACATTATTATGCTTTTGCGTGTATGATACGTGCAATAACAATGCTTCGCGTTGCGGATTGTTATGGACCGATGCCTTACAGCCAAGTAAAGAAGGGTAATTTCTATGTATCTTATGATACCCAGGAACAGGTCTATACCAGTATATTAAGTGATTTAGCCAATGCAGCCGATGTTTTGTACAACTATTATGTAGAAACAAATGGTAATGCCCCATTGGGAGCCAATGATCCGGTTTTTGATGGAAATTATTCAGGTTGGGCTAAGCTAGCCAATTCAATGCGTTTACGTGTTGCAATGCGAATCAGCGGAACATGGCCTGGCATTGCTCAAGAGGCAGCTGAAGCAGCAGTAACACATAAAGCAGGATTGATTGAAAGTAATTCGGATAATGCTATGCTTTCTTGTGGCACGCAGAGTAATCCCTATCAACTGGCAGCTGTAAGTTGGGGTGATCTGCGTGTGAATGCAAATATTGTAGATTATATGAATGCATATGGCGATCCACGTATGCCGAAGTTCTTTAATAAGTCTACCCTTGCCGGGAAAACAGATAAATATGTAGGTATGCGTACTGGAGATGCTGATTTTAAAAAGGCAGATGCAGCAGGATTCTCTATTCCTGCATATACGGCAACTTCTAAATTAATGGTTTTCTGTGCTGCAGAGACAGCGTTTTTACGTGCAGAAGGAAAATTGCGTGGTTGGAATGTCGGTTCTAAAACAGCAAAAGCCTATTACGAAGATGGTATTAATTTATCAATGGAACAATATCAGGTTTCAGCCACTGAATACATGAAGATTGACGAGGCTCCTGTCGTATCACATGAAAGTGATGTTGTGCAAAATGCTACTGCTACAATTACCAATACTGTGAGTGTAATGTGGGATGACAGCGAGGCTGACAACGTAAATGGAAAGAATTTCCAACGTGTCATTACTCAAAAATGGATCGCCAATTATCCATTAGGATTGGAAGCATGGGCTGAATATCGCCGTACAGGTTATCCGGAACTTTATCCTTGTATCGACAATCTATCAGATTGTGGTGTGAGCAGCCAACGCGGTATGCGTCGTCTAAGTTTCCCTTATACAGAGGCACAAAACAATAAAGCCAATTATGATCTGGGAGTAGCAGAACTAGGCGGTGCTGATAACGAAGCTACTGACTTAAAGTGGGCTAAAAAGAACTAATTTATATAATGCATAAAAAGGACTTTTATGAAGAAAATTTATTTATTATACATTGTACTCATATCACTGGCAACGACCTCATTGATCGGTTGCAGTGACTGGACGGAGTCAGAAGCAAAAACTTTTCCCGAATCGATCGTATCGGATGAATATTATGCGGCCTTGCGTGCCTATAAACAGACAGATCACCAAGTTGCATTTGGTTGGTTTGGTGGCTGGAGTGGTGAAGGTGCCTATATGAAAAGTTCTTTAGCCGGTATTCCTGATAGTGTAGATATTGTTTCTATTTGGGGAAATTGGTCGAACATTACAGAAGCTCAAAAAAAAGATCTGGAATTTTGCCAACAAGTTAAAGGTACTCGTTTTACCATGTGTTTTATTATCAGAAGTGTAGGCGATCAAATTACTCCGCAGAATATTCGTGAAAATTGGGAAAATATGGGATTTTCATCCGAAAAAGAAGCTGTGAATGATTTTTGGGGATGGCCTTCCGATGAATCAAATAAGGAAGCAATAGAAGCATCCATTCGCAAATATGCAAGCGCCATTGCCGATACAGTAAACAAATATGGTTACGACGGCTTTGATATCGATTATGAACCTAATTTTGGCAACCCCGGTAATATCGTAGACGAAGACGATAGAATGTTTGCATTTGTTGATGAACTAGGCAAATATTTCGGTCCGAAATCAGGAACTGGTAAATTATTAGTTATCGATGGCGAACCACAGAGCATAACAGGTAGACCTGAAGTCGGGTTATATTTTGACTATTTTATCATTCAGGCTTACAATAATAGTAGTCCTGGCAGTGATTCTAAACTCGATAAACGTCTTATCACAGGCGGCGTAGCAGGTGCAGGACTTGTTCAGACGTATAGCAGTGTCATGTCTGAAGAACAAATCACGAAGATGACCATCATGACCGAGAATTTCGAGGCTACCGATGCTGCTATGGACGGTGGATATGATTACACTGATCGTTATGGTAACAAAATGAAATCTCTCGAAGGAATGGCACGCTGGCAACCAAGTAACGGATTCCGTAAAGGTGGTGCAGGAACCTATCATATGGAAGCAGAGTATGGAACTTCACCAGAATATAAAAATATACGCCGTGCTATTCAAATTATGAACCCGTCATCACATTCATTACTTAAAAATTAATGTAAACTATGAAACGTATGAATTATATAAAAATTTTATGCTTCTCCGCAGTCATAACAGGCTTAGGAAGTATAGTAAGTTGTGGAGATGCAAAATACGATACTTTAGATACACATGCTTATATTGAAGAAGCTCTTTCCAGTACAAGTCAAAAAGTGACCGTACAGGCTACTGGAGAAAGTTTTACTACCCTAAATGTGCATCTTAGTAATCTTTCTTCTACAGATAATCATTATAAATTGGTTACAGATCAATCAGTACTGGACACTTATAACCATATTAATGGAACCGGATATATAATGTTGCCCAAAGATTATTATACGTTGCCGGAAACGATTACTGTAAAAGCAGGACAATATGCAGCCGATGCCCTCTCCATCGCTTTGAAAGCTTTCAGTCAGGAAATGATGAAATCGGGAGAATCATATGCACTGCCTGTAAAACTAGTATTGCAAGATGGAAGTATTTCACCGATGGAAAATACCGGAACCTTTGTTATTTTGGCAGAAAGTATTATCGAATTTTCAGCTCCAATGTTTGTTGGCGCTCCTAGTTTAAAAGCTAATAAATTCACAGAATCTCCCGAAACGTATTCACAATATACGATAGAGGTTCGTTTTCAGGTAGCCAACACAGCTGACCGTGACCGTGCAGTCTTTAAAAACGGAGGAGATGATGCAAACTTCATCCTTTTACGTTTTGAGGATCCTCAAAGTGACAATGAAAATTATAAGGCACATTCATTAGTACAGATTGTAGGACGTAACCGGCTTTATTTGAATCCAAGTAATTCTTTCAAGCCAAACGAATGGCAACATTTAGCATTGGTCTGTGATGGTTCCAACTATCGACTTTACATAAACGGAGTTGATTCGGGTGTGTTGAGTATACCAACAGGAGCAACAACTTTCTCTGATGTAAATTGGTTCTGCTTAGGTGATGATTCTTATAGTAGATGGGGAAACTGTAAAATTTTGATGAGTGAAGCACGTATTTGGTCCGTAGTTCGTTCCGCTTCTCAAATTCAGAATAACATGACGCAAGTTAGCCCTAAATCTGTAGGTTTGGAAGCTTATTGGCGATTCAATGAAGGACAAGGTAATGTGTTCGAAGATGCAACCGGTAAAGGTCATACTTTGACAACTTCTGCTACTCCTACCTGGATTGACGGTATTTTATCTACAGATAAGGCTACTGAATGGAAATAGTAAAAATTAAATTGTATATGTATATGAAAAATATATTTCAATCACTATCAATAGCAACTCTACTCGGCTTGTTTGTCCCATTCATTTCGTCCTGTAGTGATGATGAAGAAGTTTTTAACGAGTGGAATGCTACGTATGTGTCTCTACAGAGAAATGACTATTTATCGGGGAATGTAAAAAAGTTCAATCTGACTCATGATGCGAATGGAATCGGAGGAGATGAAATTAAGATGGCTTTTACTGTAAAAACACAGAAAGCAGTCTCTACAGATATGGTTATCGCATTAAGTGCAAAAAGTGAAACAGAAGGGCTTGATGCAAGCCAGATCGTTTTAAGTTCCTCACAGGTTACTCTCAAAGAAGGACAGATGACTTCTGAAGAAATCACTGCAACGGTCGATCCAACGATATTCGCCAGTATCATGGAAAAAACAAGTTTCTCTTTCAGTGTATCAATCAGTAATGTAACTACCAATGATAAGAACACTGTCATTAGCAGTAATTTAAGTATCTTACCTGTCATCATTAATAAAGCTGCCTACTGTAATCTAAAAAGTGGTACTCCTAGCAATAGCCAACTTATCAGTAATCGTGCAGGTTGGATTGTTAATGTGGAAGAAGGAGTAGACGGCGCACCTAATAATTTAATTGATGGCAAGACTGGAACTGACGTTGCTCTAAATAATAAAGGCTTCTGGTTCACCGTTGATTTAGGAGAAACTAAGGTTTTAACAGGCATCAAAACGAATCACTGGGGAAATGCATATGCTCCTAGAGAAGTGGAAATATTACAGTCTGAAAATGGTATGACATGGAAATCATTAAGTTCATTAGCAATACCCGGTAGTAGTACACAAAACATCACGTTCATCTCTCCTATTACTACGCGATATCTAAAATATCAGATTATTACTATCTCTACAAACGGTCGTACGGATGTTACAGTATTTAATGTTTACGAACCCAAAAGTGAGTAAGTATTTATGAATAGATAACTATAAAAATATAGAATAGAGGCTATCAAACAGGCCTTAAGTTCATAAAATCACCCTCATTACAATGAACTGCACCCCAAAAGTTGAACACAAAACTTAAGGAGTGCAGTTCAGTCATGTAGTGAGGGTGATTTCTCGTGTTAAAGACTATCTAATCAAATCCCATTCCAATCAGTTTGCCACTACATATATGTGAAATGCCCCCAGAAAGTTATGTATCTAACTTTTGGGAGCACTTCACATCTTTATATAACGAACAAACCTTAATCTGTCAAGATCTAATTAGACAGCCTTTTAGAAACACTAACCTATCTCTTATTTCTTCATCACTCGGACAATCCGTCCGTCTTTCTTATAAGAGAAATGATTGGTATGCATTAATACATTCAGTATCTCATCAGCAGTGCTATCAGTAGAGAATTCACCGGTAAACCGTTCTGATTTCAATGCTTCATCCTTATAGATAAATTTGATGTCGTACAACTTCTCCATAATATTGGTTATTTCCAATAAAGACTGTTGCTTAAATTCCAACTTGCCATTAATCCAGAGAAGCACATCTGTAGGTTGGTTATATTCAATTAACTCTGCTTGATAAGTATCCGTATTTACATTCAATGTCTGTCCCGGTTTCAACAAATAACCATTCTCTTCCGTTCGCGGAGAATCTACCCGTACCAGTCCTTGAAGCAAGGTAGTCACTACCCTATTCTCATCTTGGCGTGCACGCACATTAAATTTCGTACCAAGCACACAAGTCTTGATTTGCTTACTATTTACTATAAATGGAGCATGTTTATCATGAGACACTTCAAAATAGGCTTCACCCGACAAATCGATTTGACGATCCGAACTCCATAAAGAATTATGATAAACTATTTTTGAAGATGCATTCAGCCATACCTTACTACCATCCGGCAACACAGTCTGCGCTCTCTGTCCGGCAGCAGTTATCACCTCATAATCCGAAAGCTTATTAGAAAGTAATCCCCAGGCAATTCCACCGGCAAAAACGAGTCCGGTAAGAAAAGCAGCCGCCACAGTAGCATAACGTCCCCAACGGATTGAAATACTTTTCCGCTTAGCCTTTTTCTCCTTTTCTCTGATAGCTGATTTAAATTGATCCAATGACGCCTCTGTATCTACAGTATTCATCACCGCTATACGCTCACCTACAAAGAGAGTGTAATAAAGTTGCTCCAAAGTTTTCCGGTTTTCCGGCCCTTCCTCGCACCAAGCTTCCACCCGAGCAGCTTCTTCATCATTACATTCACCTTGCAGGTAATTCACCAAGATAGTTTCATCCATGCTCTTTTATCTTTTTACAAAAAAACTATAATATCTTTGTAGTAATACAGTTGTGAGCACAAATATACTAAAGAGAAAAAGAAAAAAATATTTTTTCTCGCATTTTTATTTCATTTATCTACTTCTTTCATTATTTTTGTCTTACATAAATTAAAAGAGAATGTCACAATCTCCGATATATTTGGATATAAATAATAATAAGTCCGTTATCACTGCCCTAAAAGCAGGAGAAGAAAAAGTTTTTGACGTCGTCTACAGACATTACTTCCGTAGGCTATGTGCTTTTTGTTCCCAATATGTAGGCGAGCAGGAAGAAATAGAGGAGATTGTACAAGAAACAATGATGTGGCTGTGGGAAAATCGTTGCACTCTTATGGAAGAGCTGACACTCAAAACACTTCTTTTTACGATTGTCAAGAACAAAGCTCTCAACCGTCTTTCCCATTTTGAGATCAAACGAAAAGTACATCAGGAAATCGTTGATAAATATGATAGTGAGTTCAATAATCCGGACTTCTATTTGAGTGATGAGCTTTTCCGCTTATATGAAGAAGCACTAAAAAAACTTCCGAAAGAATATCTCGAAGCTTACGAGATGAACCGCAATCAACATCTGACACATAAAGAAATTGCCGAGAAGCTGAATGTATCTCCACAAACGATTAATTACAGGATTGGACAAGCCTTAAAGTTATTACGAGTAGCTTTAAAAGACTATCTACCTTTATTCATACTTATTTTCGGACCTAATTTTTTCGAACAATCATGAAATCAAAATTCGTATTTAGTAGTTCAAGCCTGTTTATCGGACTTTTTCTTTTCTTCTTCACTGAAAACGTGTGTTCACAAGAATCCGCTGATAACTGGACTCTTAAACAAGCCCGTCAATGGACACAAAAACAAGAATGGGCAAACGGACTGAAGGCAATGCCTCATAAAACAACCGATTATCAGGAATTTGCGTCACAATATCATAAGAATAAGAAAGTGTGGGACAAGACTTTCCAATGGCTAGCTACCCACGACCTTGCGAATATGCCTGCCGGACGATATGAAGTGGATGGCGAACATTGTTACATCAATGTACAGGATGCAACAACACAAGATGTCAGTAAACGTAAAATCGAAGCACACCGTCATGGTATTGATCTGCAATATGTAGTGAAAGGCACCGAACGTTTCGGAATTACTTCAGCAGAATATGCAGAGCCTATCACCGAATACAAACCGGATGTAACTTTCTACAAAGCCAAGAAAATAAAATATGTAGATTCCACCCCGGACACATTCTTCATGTTCTTCCCCAAAAACTTCCATCAGGCATTGGTAAAGGCAGGGAAAGAACCGGAGGATATACGAGTCATTGTTGCTAAAATCGAATATATCCCATAAACAGAAACATGAGTGAACTTTTAGTCTATAAAGCCTCCGCAGGTTCAGGTAAAACATTTACCCTGGCCGTGGAATACATCAAACTGATCATTCTCAATCCCCGTGCCTATCGGCAAATTCTCGCTGTCACCTTTACCAATAAGGCAACTGCAGAAATGAAAGAACGCATTCTTAGTCAGCTTTACGGCATACAGATAGGCGATAAAGATTCCGAAGCCTACCTCAACCGAATTAAAGAAGAGACAGGAAAAACCGAACAGGAGATACGGGAAGCGGCAGGCGTCGCCCTTAGCTATATGCTGCATGATTACAGCCGGTTCAGGGTAGAGACTATCGACTCATTTTTTCAATCTGTCATGCGCAATCTCGCACGGGAACTGGAACTTAGCCCGAATCTGAATATTGAGTTAAATAACACCGAAGTTCTTAGTGACGCTGTAGATAGCATGATTGAGAAACTAGGACCCACTTCTCCCGTTCTCGCATGGTTACTCGATTATATCAACGAACGAATTGCCGACGATAAACGTTGGAACGTGTCGGACGAAGTAAAAAGTTTCGGACGCAATATTTTCGATGAAGGTTATATTGAAAAGGGAGAAGGACTCCGGCAACGGTTACGAAACCCTGATACCATCAAAGAGTATCGCAAGCAACTGAAAGCGCTGGAAACGGAAATTCTGGAGCAAATGAAAGGATTCTACGACCAATTCGAAGGAGAACTGGATGGACACGCACTGACTGCTGATGATCTGAAAAACGGTTCACGCGGAATCGGAAGTTATTTTCGTAAACTTAATAATGGTATTTTAGGCAATGATATCCGTAATGCTACAGTAGAAAAATGTCTGGAAGACGCAAAGAACTGGGCAACCAAGACTTCTCCCCGCTACGCGGACATCATTAATTTAGCCAACTCTAGTCTCATGCAAATTCTGGAAGATGCTGAAAAGTTACGTTCCAAGAATAATTTGTTACTGAATAGTTGCCGATTATCCCTGCAACATCTCAACAAAGTGCAACTCCTCGCCAATATCGATGAAGAAGTACGTCAGTTGAATCACGACAACAATCGTTTTCTATTATCAGATACGAATGCCCTGCTCCATCAACTGGTGAAAGACGGTGACTCCTCTTTTGTATTCGAAAAGATAGGAACGAATATCCATAACGTCATGATAGATGAGTTTCAGGATACCAGCCGGATGCAATGGGGAAATTTCAAATTGCTCTTACTGGAAGGATTGTCTCAAGGAGCAGACAGTTTGATTGTAGGAGACGTTAAACAATCCATTTATCGTTGGCGAAATGGCGATTGGGGAATTCTCAACAGCCTGAATAATCACATCGAACATTTCCCGATCCGCGTCAAGACATTAGCTACCAACCGGAGAAGTGAAACCAATGTTATCCGGTTTAATAACCAAATCTTCACAGCTGCCGCCAACTATCTGAACGGAGTATATAAGCAACAGTTAGGCAAGGATTGTGAGGATCTGCAGAAAGCCTATGCCGACGTTGTGCAGGAATCTCCCCGAAGTACAGAAAAAGGATATGTAAAAGTCTCTTTTCTCGAACCCGACGAAGAACATGGTTATACCGAACAGACATTAATCAGTCTGGGAGAAGAAGTGCAACATCTCCTCACCTCCGGAGTACGACTGAATGATATAGCCATCCTGGTACGAAAAAATAAAAGTATTCCCCGAATCGCCGACTACTTCGATAAGGAGCTACACTATAAAGTGGTATCAGACGAAGCCTTCCGCCTTGACGCCTCTCTTGCCATTTGTATGATGCTGGATGCACTGCGATTCCTTTCCGATGAAAATAATAAAATAGCACGTGCCCAACTGGCCGTAGCCTATCAAAACGAGGTTTTACAGAAAGGACTGGATTGGAATACTCTCCTACTCCTCCCTGCCGAGAATTATCTTCCCGCCGCTTTTCTTGAAAAGACAAAGGAACTAAGGCTAATGCCTCTTTATGAGCTTTTAGAAGAACTTTTCAGCATATTCGAGATGAATCTTATCAAAGATCAGGATGCCTATTTATTTGCTTTCTTTGATGCGGTGACCGATTATCTGCAAAGCAACTCTTCCGAGCTAGACGGATTCATCCGGTATTGGGACGAAACATTATGCAGTAAAACAATTCCGAGTGGAGAAGTAGAAGGTATCCGGATTTTCTCCATACACAAATCCAAAGGATTGGAATTCCATACCGTACTCCTTCCTTTCTGCGACTGGAAACTGGAGAATGAAACCAATAATCAGCTTGTATGGTGTGCCCCGCAAACAGCACCATTCAATGCATTGGATATTCTTCCTATTAACTATTCCACCCAAATGGCTGAATCGATTTATGGTAACGACTACCTGCAAGAACGTCTTCAACTTTGGGTGGATAACCTCAATCTACTATACGTTGCTTTTACCCGCGCAGGGAAAAACCTTATTATCTGGAGCAGAAAAAAACAAAAAGGCACCATGTCCGAACTATTGGCAAACACCCTACCGATAGTAGCCCAAGAAGAAGGGATTGACTGGGAAGAAGACTGTTACGAGCAAGGACAACTATGCCCTTCCGAAAAAGAAAGAATCAAGACATCCACAAACAAGCTAACCCAGAAACCAGAGAAACTCCCTATTCGGATGGAATCCATGCGGCATGATATTGAATTTCGTCAGTCCAACCGCTCTGCTGACTTCATTCAGGGCATTGAAGAAGAAGATTCGGACGACCACTTTATCAACCGCGGACGTATGTTACATACTTTATTTTCTGTCATCGAAACAGCAGAAGATATCGATCCAGCCATCGAACGGCTTATTTTTGAAGGAGTTATCAGAAATGACGAGAAAGAAAAAGTGGCTCGTGAAGTTGCAAAGAAAGCTTTTTCTTCTCCTGAAATTCGAGATTGGTATTTCGGAAAATGGACACTCTTTAATGAATGTGCTATTATCTATAAAGAAAAAGGAGTTTTGCAAACCCGTCGTCCGGATCGTGTAATGATGAAAGACGATCAGGTTGTTGTAGTCGATTTCAAGTTTGGTAAGGAAAATCCTAAATATAACAAACAAGTGAAAGGATATATGCAACTTCTTACCAAGATGGGATATAAAAATATCACCGGCTACTTGTGGTATGTGGATGAAGAAAAAATAGAAAAAGTATGAAAGCTGTTCCTCTCATCGGCATTGCCCGCCATCGACTAACGATTGACGGTGAAGGAGTTACAACATTAGTTGCTTTCCATGGCTGTCCGTTGCGTTGCAAATATTGTCTCAATCCGACATCTTTGCAGCCCGATGGTGTTTGGGAGAGCTATGATTGTAACCAGCTCTACGAGGAAGTACGCAAAGATGAACTTTATTTCCTGGCGAGTTGCGGAGGAGTCACATTTGGCGGTGGAGAACCTTTGTTACAAAGTGAATTTATCAGGCAATTCCGCCAACTCTGTGGCCCGGAATGGAGAATCACTGTCGAAACCTCTCTCAATGTTCCGCAACAGAATGTAGAAGAACTGATTTCTATTATAGACAATTACATAATCGACATCAAAGATATGAATAATAACATCTATCAGCGATATACCGGAAAGAATAATGAAAACGTCTTAGGTAATTTGCGATATTTAATCGGGAAAGACAAAGCCAAGCAAATCGTTATTCGGACACCACTCATCCCTTCCTATAATACGGAGAAGGATATTGACCAAAGCATAGAACTTTTGAAAGAAATGGGAATCACCCAATTCGACCGATTCACCTATAAAACCCCTAATGATTAATGCCATGGCAAGAGGAAAACAAACCTGTAAAATCTTAAAAGAGATTCGTCGGCAGATAGCCGAAGCGAATGATATTGAATTCATCACCTCTGAATGTCAGCATCAGGGAGATTGTTTGGGTACTTGCCCCAAATGCGAAGCTGAAGTTCGATATTTGGAGCAACAACTTGAACGAAAACGCCGTGTAGGTAAGGCCATCGCTCTGTTTGGACTATCAACTGGTATACTCACAATAATACCTCCTACTTCATTGGACGCAGAAACACTGCAATGCCCTAAAATGAATTGGACCATTACTGCTGACAGCCTGATACAAGAAAAAGACATGAAAGGGGAAGCCCCCTTTTATGGTCCGGAAAAGCTACCGGAATTTCCCGGAGGAACAGAAAAATTTATAGAATTTCTGAAAGAAAATCTTCGTTATTCAGAAATAGATAGTATTGCTAATAATACATACACTGATGTAAAATTCACTATAGATTATGACGGACAAGTTATCAACCCTAAGATTACCCGCAAGATACACCCCAAAGTTGAAGCTGAAATATTAAGGGTCATGTCTCTCATTCCTCGTTGGACACCCGGTATGTTGGCAAATGAAACAGTACAAGTGACATACAATCTGATGCTTTCATTCAGTGCGATGTATGGCCCGGAATTGAGAATCACTTATACTCGTATAAACTATCCTGACGTTTACGAGAAAGTACCTGTTATGCCCGATTTTCCTGAAGGCCAGCAAGCTCTCATGGAATTTCTTGCAAAAAAGATTCAATACCCTAATACAGGAACAGAAGGTAATGGTGTACAGGGGCGTACTATTATTCAGTTCATCGTTGATAAAGAAGGAAATATAGTCAAACCAGAAGTTTTACGTGGCGTAGATCCTTATCTGGATAAAGAAGCTTTACGCGTCATTAATCAAATGCCTAAATGGAAACCGGGAGAACTGGAAGATGGTACTAAAGTTGCTGTTTATTTCACCGTACCTGTTATGTTCCGATTACAATAAATACAAGAATCAGAAAATAGTTTAATCAATATGCAATCATTTCTCCAACTAGTCGCTCATGATTTATATACCAAGATAGGAAACGACCTGTCACGTACGGTACTCGTTTTCCCTAATAAACGTGCTAACTTGTTCTTCAATGAATATTTAGCAGGAGAATCCGATAAACCGATCTGGTCACCAGCTGCCATGAGTATCAGCGACCTGTTTCAGAAACTATCCGTACAGAAAAGCGGCGATCCTATTCGATTGGTCTGCGAACTTTATAAAGTGTTCAAAGAGGAAACACGGAGTCAGGAAACATTGGACGATTTCTACTTCTGGGGCGAATTGTTGATTAGTGATTTTGATGATGTAGATAAGAATATGGTCGATGCCGACAAATTATTCAGTAATCTACAAGATTTGAAAAATCTGATGGATGACTATGAATTCCTTGACAAAGAGCAGGAAGAAGCCATACAACAGTTTTTTCAGAATTTCTCCATTGAAAAACGGACCGAACTAAAAGAAAAATTTATTTCCCTTTGGGACAAGCTAGGTACTATCTACCATCGTTACCGTGTGAACCTGGCAGAGTTAGGCATTGCTTACGAAGGCATGCTCTACCGGAACGTGATCGAACAACTCGATACCGACCAACTCAAATACGACAAATACATATTTGTCGGGTTCAATGTTTTGAACAAAGTAGAAAGTGACTTTTTCAGAAAACTGAAAGATGCGGGCAAGGCACTCTTCTATTGGGACTATGATATCTTCTACACCCAACAAATCAAAAAACATGAGGCCGGAGAATTCCTGAAACGTAATCTCGAGGAATTTCCGAACGAACTCCCGGAAAGCTTTTTCAACACCTTTAAAGAACCGAAGAAAATACGTTATATTTCCGCTTCTACCGAGAATGCCCAAGCACGTTTCCTTCCCGGATGGATTAAGGCGATAACAAACGATCATTCACAAATTACCGTAGAAAAGGAAAAAGAAAATGCTGTAGTGCTTTGTAATGAAGCTCTGTTGCTTCCCGTACTTCATTCCATTCCGCAGGAAGTGAAGAATGTCAATATCACCATGGGATTCCCATTGGCTCAAACTCCTGTTTATAGCTTTATCAATGCCGTAATGGAACTGCAAACCAATGGTTACCGCTCCGATACCGACCGATTCACTTACGAGGCAGTATCCGCCATATTGAAGCATCCCTATACCCAACAATTATCATCCCATGCCGGTCCCCTGGAACGTGAACTGACCCAAACAAACCGTTTTTATCCACTTCCGTCAGAACTTAAACAGGATGATTTTCTAACTACCCTCTTCACTCCCCGTAATGGTATAAAAGAACTATGCGATTATCTGATCGAATTAATCAAAAACATTTCAACCATTTATCGGAAAGAAGGAGAATACAATGATATCTTCAATCAACTATATAGAGAATCGCTCTTTCAAAGCCATACCAAAATCAACCGTCTCTACAGTTTGATTGAAAGCGGAGAACTAAATATACGCACCGATACTCTGAAACGACTGATTACCAAAGTACTGACATCTTCTAACATTCCTTTCCACGGAGAACCTGCTATCGGAATGCAAGTCATGGGAGTATTGGAAACACGTAATCTGGACTTCCGGAATCTCATTATATTGTCTCTCAACGAAGGACAACTTCCAAAATCCGGAGGAGATTCCTCTTTTATTCCCTATAATCTCCGGAAAGCATTTGGCATGACCACTATCGAACACAAAAATGCAGTGTATGCCTACTACTTTTATCGACTGATACAACGGGCAGAGAATATCACGCTACTCTACAATACTTCTTCGGACGGTCTCAACCGTGGAGAAGAATCCCGCTTCATGCTGCAATTACTTGTAGAAGGTCCACATGATATCACTCGCGAGTATCTGGAAGCCGGACAATCTCCGCAAAGTACCCAAGAGATACGAGTAGAAAAAACACCTGAAGTACTAAGACGAATCTATCGTGCTTACGATAGCACTCATCCAAATTCACTGGTTCTCTCTCCTTCCGCCCTTAATGCTTATCTGGATTGCCGGTTGAGATTCTACTACCGCTATGTAGCGGGCTTGAAAACACCGGACGAAGTGAGTGCTGAAATTGATTCCGCTCTATTCGGAACCATTTTCCACCTCTCCGCCCAATTAGCATACACCGACCTGACTGCAACCGGAAAAACGATACAGAAAGAAGATCTTGAACGCTTATTACGCAATGACGTGAAGCTACAAAGCTACGTTGACCAAGCCTTCAAAAAAGAATTATTCAAAGTTTCTCCCGAAGAAAAACCGGAATATAACGGCATACAACTTATCAACTCCAAAGTAATTGTTTCCTATCTGAAACAATTGCTGCGTAACGACCTTCAATATACTCCTTTCGAAATGGTCGCTATGGAAAAGAAAGTTTCAGAAGAGATTACTATACAAACAGGACAAGGACCGTTCACTCTCCGTCTGGGTGGCACAATCGACCGTATGGATGCAAAAGAAAGTACCCTGCGGATTGTTGACTACAAAACAGGAGGAAGCCCTAAAATACCTGCTAATATCGAGCAACTGTTCACCCCATCGGAAACACGCCCGAACTATATCTTCCAGACTTTTCTGTATGCTGCTATCATGAGCCGGCAACAATCGTTAATGGTAGCTCCTGCTCTGCTCTACATCCACCGGGCAGCATCGGAAAACTATTCGCCTGTTATTGAAATGGGAGAACCTCGTAAACCGAAAATACCGGTAAACAACTTCGCTTTCTTTGAAGATGAATTCCGTGAACGCCTGCAAACATTATTAGAAGAAATATTCAGCGAAGAAGAGCCTTTTACGCAGACAGAAGATACTAAAAAATGTTCGTATTGCGATTTTAAGGCTATCTGCAAACGATAAACCGAAAATAGAATATACCAATTAAATAAGGGCACGATTTACATATTCATGCAAACCGTGCCCTTATTATTTCTAGTCGTATTATCTATAGTTATCTTATTTCTCCAACAATGGAATTGAGAAACTAAATGTAGACCCGTCTCCCTTCTTTGAAGTAAACCAAAGTTTACCGCCATTTTTGACAACAAAGTCCTGACACAATAACAATCCGAGTCCCGAACCTTCTTCATTGTTTGTACCAAAGGTACTGAAATGAGTATCGGTATGCAGCAACTTCTTCTGATTTTCGTCATCAATACCGCAACCACTGTCTTTCACACTTACGATTGCCATACCGTCTTCTTCTGCCAGTGACACCACTACTTCCGAACCTTCATTGCTAAACTTAATCGCATTACTGATTAAATTACGAATCACCGTCTTAATCATGTCAATATCAGCACGAACAGCCACATTCTCTACAGGCACATCTTGTACTATCTTAATATTTTTCAGACTGGCCACCATCGTAAAGATTTCACTTACGCCCTCTACGACTTCCACCATATTAATATCCTGATAAACCACTTTCAGTTTACCAATCTGGCTCTTCGTCCATTTCAGCAGATTATCAAGCAATGAGAATACATCTTCTGTTGTCTGATTAGCCATTGTCAGCAATTCATACATCTCATCACCAATTGTTTCGCTTGGCAGATTCAGAATCAGCATATTCAGCACCATCTTGATAGATCCCATTGGTGAACGCAAGTCATGTGCAATCACAGAATAGAGTTTGTCGCGTCCCATGATCGTCTTACGCAACTCTTCCGTTTGTGCAACAATGATTCTTTTCGCTGCAACCAACGAAATCTGGTGCGTCACACGAATAATCAATTCTTCTTTATTGAATGGCTTTGAAATAAAGTCATTACCACCCACCTGAAATCCTTTTACGATATCCGCCGTACTATTTAGAGCAGTCAGGAAGATAATGGGAATTTCAGCCATTTCGGGGTCTGCTTTCATTTGTTGAGCTACCTCAAAGCCACTGATATCCGGCATCATTACATCCAGTAATACAAGATCCGGATTTTCCTTCTTCACTTGTTCCAACGCCTGTGTTCCATTACCGGCAGTCACAATTTTGAATTTCTCGTTGGTCAAAAGTACCTTTAATAAAAGGACGTTTGATATTACATCGTCCACAATAAGGACCTTATATTCAGAAGGATTAATTTCCATATTCATAATTTTCTTTTTTTATGCTTCAGACATTTTTAAAATATTCAATCATACGCTTCAGCCCCTCTTCAAGTTCAACAGTAGGCTGCCAGCCCAATTTCTCTTTAGCCAATGTAATATCCGGTTGGCGTTGCTTCGGATCATCATCCGGTAAAGACTTAAATACAATCTTCGAAGATGAACCGGTCATACTAATGATCCTTTCCGCCAATTCCAATACCGGAAATTCATTCGGATTCCCCAGGTTTATAGGACCTGTAAACTCGTCCTCCGTATTCATCATTCTTATCATTCCTTCAATCAAATCATCAATATACTGGAAGCTGCGTGTCTGCTTCCCATCACCATATATTGTTATATCTTCATTATTCAACGCTTGAAGAATAAAATTAGAAACAACCCGTCCGTCATTCGGCAACATTCGCGGACCATACGTATTAAAAATACGGATAATCTTCACACGCACATTATTCTGACGGTGATAATCCATAAATAATGTTTCTGCGCAACGCTTTCCCTCATCATAGCAAGACCGGTAACCTACCGGATTCACATTTCCCCAATAGCTTTCCGGTTGCGGATGAACGATTGGATCTCCATATACCTCACTCGTAGAAGCTTGCAGAATCTTGGCATCCAGTCTCATTGCCAATCCCAGCATATTAATGGCTCCCATCACAGATGTTTTGGCAGTTTGAATCGGGTCATGTTGATAATGAATGGGAGATGCCGGACAAGCCAAATTATAAATTTCATCTACTTCAGCCGAATAAGGATAAGTGACATCATGCCTCACCACCTCAAAATGATGATTATCCATCAAGTGAATGATATTATCTTTCGAACCCGTAAAAAAATTATCCAGGCATATCACGTCGTGACCTTCGTTTATAAGCCGAGTACAGAGATGAGAGCCTATAAAACCGGCTCCGCCACTTACCAATATTCTTTTCATTCTAAATATTTCTATTGTTTACTAAAGAGACGCTGTCTCTTCGTTTTGTTTATGGTCACAAATGTAACCGATTTGCTTAAAATAAACAATTTTCGGAGAGGATATTTTAAAAAAAAGCAGATTTAAATAGTTTCAATTTCCGAAACAACTTGCCACTGACAAATGTTTATAATAGAAAAGTATTATTTATTAGAACTATTATGATGACAAATAATCCAAATGCAAACCTCATAGAAGCGATGAAGGAAAAGCTTCCGCTCAAAGGACAACTGGCAGATATGTTAATGGACACGCTATACATAGGAAAAGAGGCAGTATACAGAAGATTGCGCGGTGAAGTACCTTTCACCTTACAAGAGTCGGCTCTTATTTCAAGAAAACTGGGTATATCGCTAGACAAGATTATAGGACTAAGTTTCAAATCGAACGCCATGTTTAATATAAACATTGTAGATTATGACGACCCGTTCGAGAGTTACTACAATATCCTTGAAAAATATGTCTCGCTAATCAATACGATGCCGGATGACCCGAATTCTGTAATGGGAACTTCTGCCAACATTATTCCCCAGACTCTCTATCTGAAACATGAACTTCTGGCAAAATTCCGTTTATTCAAATGGATGTACCAGAATAAATATATTGATTGCAAGAGTTTCGAAGAATTGGATATTCCACCGAAACTGGTCAATATCCAGAAAGACTATGTAGCAATGACACGTCATATCCACTCCATAGACTATATATGGGATAATATGATTTTCCAACACCTTATCAACGATATCCAATACTTCGCCAGCATCCATCTCATTTCCGACGAAACAAAAGAAGAAATCAAAAATGAATTATTCTTATTGGCGGACGAACTGGAAGAACTGGCTATCAATGGCAAGACAGCCGATGGCAATCGTGTACGCATCTATGTGTCGAATATCAACTTCGAGGCAACATATAGCTATGTAGACACCAATAACCTGCAAATGAGCCTCATACGTATTTATTCCATCAACTCCATTACCACGATGGACAACGAAATTTTCTGTACCTTGAAAGAATGGATTCAACCTCTGAAAAAGTTCTCCACTTTGATATCCGAAAGCGGTGAAATGCAGCGTATTCAATTCTTCAAGCAACAGCGAGAAATTATTGACGCTCTTTAATTTTATTTTCGCAGATTAGAACTTCAAAAAAAAAATCAGTTCCAATAAATGAAAGTAGATAAGATTCTTATCTACTTTTTTTCATTCCCTGTCCTCACCGCTTCCGTTTGATTCCCAATCAGAAAAAGACACATACATTCATCTCTGTTTTTCCACACAAATCTTTCAAACACAAGACGTAATTTTGCATAGAATGTATCACAAAGATTATTAACATTAAAATTAAAGGAACAAACAATGAAAAATGGTATTCTAAACGAATTAATATCTACAATGAAGGAGCGAATTCCTCAAGATATGAATCTGGCCAATACTTTGGCTGACATTTTATGCATGGGAAAGGAAGCTGTCTATCGCAGATTGAGAGGTGAGGTGTCTTTTACAATAGACGAAGTAGCGCTGCTTTCTCAAAAACTCGGTATTTCTATTGACCAGATTGTCGGTAGCCATGTATCTAATAAAGTTACTTTCGACCTGAACTTACTTCATGCCACTAGTGCGCTGGAAAGTTATTACGAAATAATCAACCGTTATCTGCAAATTTTCGACTATGTGAAAACAGATAATACGACGGAGGTGTATACTGCATCCAATTCCCTTCCCTTTACACTTTATTCTTCCTATGAGAATTTGTCTAAATTCCGTCTTTGCCGATGGATGTATCAGAATGGAGATATAAAGACGCCACATTCTTTGGAAGACATGTCTGTGGATGAACGGATCGTCAATGTGCATAAGAAGTTGAGTGAAAGTATAAGACAGTGTCCAAAAACGTTTTTCATCTGGGACACAAATATCTTTTATTCTTTTGTGAAAGAGATCAAGTACTTTGCCAGCCTGAATCTGATAAACAAGGACGATGTCATGCATTTGAAAGAAGAACTTCTTCAGTTACTTGGCGTGGTAGAACATCTGTCCATAAAGGGAGAGTTCAGCGAAAACAAGAAAGTGTCTTTCTATCTGTCCAATATCAGTTTCGAAGCCACTTACAACTATATCGAGAAACATGATTACCAAGTCAGTCTGCTGCGGGTATATTCTATCAACTCGATGGATTCGCAAAGCTCATATATCTGCCAGATGCAACGCAATTGGATTCAATCGTTGAAGCGCCACTCTATTCTGGTTTCGGAAAGTGGAGAAGCACAGCGTATTGCTTTCTTGCAAAAGCAGTTGGAAGTTATCAATACGTTGTAAACAAAGGGAAACACACTAAACATTGTGGATTCTAGGAATAAAAAGAAAAGGATTTAATAGACGAGCTGTATCAGAATGAAGACAAACAACATTCTGATACAGTTCTTTTAGCTTTTATTCTATTGTGCGCACACAACGATACCAAGCCCAAGTTGTGGACTCTACCGTAGCCCATGCGCCGAATTCACCATTATTATGTCCGACCAGCCAATAGTTGCTATCGCGTGAAGTCAATGTCCAGTGCACAGTACTAATCTTCTCGAATCCGTTCCCTGTCCAAGTAGTCGAGTCACCGAAACCTTGGTTTTCGATATTGGTTACAGCCCCTCCCATACTAAGTACTAAATACATCTCACGCTGAGTAGGTAGACGCCAGCCACTCCCTTTGCTTTCGCATGCCGCTTTTGCTTCCGCCCAAGTTTTACCATTACTACTGGAATTTTCAATCTGAAACTTAGGAGCAACCTTATTCATTGCGACACTTGTATCCGGAGTTTCACCTGAAGCAAATAACACCAAAGGATCTGTTCCTCCACTGGCATCGCGAGAGACAATAGTGACCCCCGAGGATTCTACCATCAAATAAGGGTACTTCTTTCCGCTATTTGTATTATCCCTTACGCAACGAAAATAATTATTATTACTAACAGGTGCGGAATCCGGATAACCTGCCGACATTTCCATCCCAAAACGTGTTGTAGAGCCTTTAGCCTCATAGTATGATGAAGACCAGTAGTTACCTGTCCAGTTTTGATACCACCCATATATATTCTGACCGTCATGATAATTACTGTTAATCGCATTACCACCCAAAGCATTTTCATAGACAAATGACAGCAACAGTTCACTAGCAGTAGGCAGACGCCAACCATCGCCTATATTCCTACAGATATCCTCCGCATCGGCTACATTTTCCAATCGCCCCACACTTTGGTTAGTTCCGTTATAATATCTCCTATTATCAAACCGAAGCGAATAAAGATAGAAAAGAGGTTCCCCGGCAGTTGTGTAAGATTTGGTTTCGGACACCATCTGAAGGTCAATCGTACGATAAAACGGGAATTCTTCATCTGCCACGGTATGCATTACATTTCTGAACGTGATTCTTATCGTTCCGCTTTTTCCTTCTTTCCACTTGCCGGGGTGAAGCTTCAGCCTGAAATCGTATCCATGACCAACCACATCATTTCCCTTGCCGTCATCATAGCCTATGATAGACTCAAGATACATCTTGTCGTCCGCATTCTTTCTACCTATAATTACATCATTATCCGAATCGGTCCGAATCAGTCCGGTGCCATCATCGTTCGTTATATTCAATTCCTCAATATCCATAATTTCCCAATTGTTATTGACAAACAATTGCAAGTATTGTTCCGCACCCAGATTGACTTTATAAGTACGACTATTGACTGTAGTGGAAAGATATCGGAGTGAAAACTCCAGCTCCCCCTGATTGATGGGGAATTGTACTTGAGTAAGGTATCCTTCCTTATCGTACAGGTCGAACAACATAAAGTCCCAACGCCACCACCAGCCTGCACCATCTTCAACAGTACCATCGCCTGCTCTTCGCGGATTAGGCTGTATAGTAAACGCCTGCACCCTTTCACTGAACGGTATCGCATTCGTCCTGTCTAATTGCGGAATCAAACCGCCGGCATTATATTGGACCATATTGACACCACCAGTGCCATAAAGCTTACCTTCTATCCTATCCACGGAAAACATGACATACACCGTCTGCGGTTCAAGAGGGAGTTCGTCGCCATCAGGATTTCGAATTGGAAAAAAAAGACCTCTCTCCAACACATTTCCGTATGCATCGACAAATTTGATAATTCCCGGATCTATTGTATACTGTGTCACTTCAATATTGTGAGTCAGGCGACCTGCCGTCAACGTAACAGTAGCCTTACGCCCAACGCCAATATTTTCATTATTAAAATATGGAATCTTCAATTTGAGTTGGGTATCATCGTTCGCAACGCCCGATGCCGCATCAGCTCCACCTTCAAATTTGAGCCAGTCGTTCCCTGCAGTAATGGTGGCCTTCCAGCCTCCGGGACTGTCAGTAAAAACGTCTATGGCATAACTATTATTCTGGTATTGAGTAACAGCGAGCTCCGATTCACCCACTCCAAGCATATATTGCCCATTGTAGACCACATCTTTGACCTTATCACGATCATAGTGTATCAGCCAGAATTTCAAGTTGGACATGACTGTATATGATGCCAGCGCCTCGCTAAAACTTTTATAACCGGTTCCCAATGCTTGGGTAATGGTAATGATGTATTTATGGTTTCGCTTCAAAGGCAAATATTCCACTTGTTCTCCTGTATTTCCGTTTTTGGTAAAATCCACCCGGTAAAATGTCGATTCACCCGTACCGATCCTTCCTTTCACAATCAGGCAAGTAGCATCCTTACGGCTCGCTTCTCCGTCTGCTCCCGCACCACCGGCATCCTCTGCCGCCAGGGATTCAAATGTATAAATCTCCCCATCGTAGGGTGTGTTACCATTTACGGAATAAAGGATTGCATCCCCTTCTTCCGTCATTTTACCACTACCCGCGGGGAGAACCGGAGTATCCGGAACCGGGTCAGTAACCTGCCCGTTCGTGTTCCATGCCGGAGCAATATATCCGGTGGTATTGTAATTGGCCAGGTAAACCTCTTCGACCGTGAAATTCGAAGTGGCACTGTTATTACGGATATCAATACGCGCCAGCATACGTTTCATATTTATGCCGGTTATCGGATCCATCGAAGGAGTGATTTTGCTTATTACCTTCTCCCCGTACATCGGAATCCGCGTATACCCACCAGTTGTCGAGCCATCTGCCAACCATTTGCCGGTCTGGGTGTGGAGCATCTTTTCCATTGCCTCAACCTTGGTGGTCGCTCCCTTCGTGAAGCCCGACACAATATTATCAAGTTCCTTATTTGCCACAACCACGATGCAGGTAGATGCGGTAGTGGGAGAAAGCACAGCAGAGAAACTCACAGTGGAATTGTCAGCCAAGTCCTGAGTGACTCCTGTAGCGCTGACCCATTCCAGAAATACTGCCGGCGTTTTTGACATATCAAAAACAAGAATATCCACCGTTTCTATTTCGTCTTCTTTCTTTGCTGTTCCCGTTCCGGTCATCGTACGCGAAGATACGGACGGGAGGTTTACATCGGGAACCGTTAATGTAAAACGAATGCCATTTCCTGCCGGAGAAGGCGTCGACTCAAATTCTTCCTGTACGCATCCGGTAAGCCATACCGTCATCAACAGAACAGACAAAAGATAGCACTTTCTTTTTATTGAAACCTTATATTGCATATTTCTATTTCCTTTCCTTAAACTTTGATATTGCATATTCGTCATTATGGTGCGGTCAATGTCACCGTTATTGGCAGATTATCACCATTCGTATTGGTTAGTATGAGTCTAGCCGTATCACCGGACACAGCATCGGCTCTAAAGTAGAAGTAAACCGCATCACCACTCACGCCACTTGTTTCGAGCATTGTCTCACTGTTAAGCAGAATTTTATCCGGATCTTGTATCTGGGTTATCTTCCACTCCCATATTCCCGGATTGCCCGAAGTAAAGACAATCTTGCGACGTCGCATATTTCCGGTTCCATTATCGTTGCTGTCCAACTCTACGTTCGAGGTCAGCCACTCTCCGTCTTCTCTCCACTGACTCAACAGTACATGGTGCCGCAAATTACCGGCATTGATATAAAAGCCTGTTTCCCGCTTAGTTCCGGTTCCTGAATTAAATTTGGGCATCACAACCTGGATATTATACGTATACACTCCTTCCGAAAGGGATATCTGAGTCATATTAACTGTCGGCCACGTATCCATGGTACTTTTGTTTAATGACGCCCCCGGCAGAAATCCTGTATCCGGATTAGCATCATAATTCGTTTTCACTTCTATATTGACAGTGACCCCATCACCAGCCGTCTGTACCTTGGTCTGCGATAATTTGAGATAATACTGTTTATCGAAAATTACATTCACCTGGCTTTCCGTCCATTCAAGCGGGGTAGCTGAAAGCTGATAGGTTTCGTTGGATATCGTAAGATTGTAGTTGATGTACTCGCCCGATTCCCAAGAATGCGGATTCTTGGCGAGAATATCACTGAACAGGAATTCCCGATCGCCAAAGTTGGTGGTAACAACGATTTTGGCGGTTGCGGAGAAAGCGTCAGTCGGCAACATGAGGAATGTATCACCTATCAAGGTGGCATCTTCAGTAACTGTTTTGTTACCGGTGGGAGTAGAAGCGACCTTCCCGGTGGCGACATCGCTCCAGACAAACTTCGGTTTGCCGTTTTTCGTCGTGGTGGTCGGAATTTCAGTCATCGCAAGGTTACCGCTTTTTCCCACATTCTGGAATTCTATTTTCTCGATAGTCACCTCATTCGGTACAGGAGCTACTTTCTTGAATGTAAAGGTAACCTTGGTCAATGTGTGGTAGAAGTGTATATTCACACCTTCAACCCATATAGGGCCCGATATAGCCGCCAATACATCGACATGATTGGCGGCGGATTCATTCGCTGTATAATTCAGCACCATTTCTCCGGGATCAGTGAAACTCGCAGTAGGCGCATTCGCATCACTGTACGGATACCAGGAGAAGAACTTCATGCTCGCATTCAACAATCCGGGCCAATATTGCAACGGCGAGATGGTGGCTGTCAGGTCGGCGTTAACCGTAGCACTTGCATTGAAGTATGGTTGGGGAACAGAAGCATTGGGAGTCAGTGAACCGTAAAGACCGAAAGTCTCTTCTTTCAGATCGGTATTCGAAGAGATTACCGTACCACGAGTGTAGACATAGCCGCCTTCTCCAATACGTTGCACAACAATTAATTCCTTATCACACGTCATCTCTTCTCTGACACACGAAAAGAGGACAGCCGAAAGGACAGCCATTGCCATAATCATCCTAATATTATTTATAGTCTTTATCATCTTACTTCTTTTCCGAAATTAAAAACAATCAGCGAAAGATATTACAAGTCCATATCCAAATCAATGTCTTGTCTTTCACCCCAATCTTCTACGCTTATCGTCAGTATCTGAATACCTATTTTTCCTACGCGTGCCGTTACCTGATACACGTTGTTCCGACGGATCTCCGTAAAAGGTTGCGCTGTCGGACTACCTGTGCCGTCAACCTTTGTTACGCTTTCAATTACTTTCCCGGTTATTCCGGTGACGTCCGAAGGCCCTTTCGGAACATTAGTCATACTGATAGACAGTCGGTCGGAATAATCCGACTTGAATAGGCGTTCGGCTGTGTAGAACGAGCAAAGCAACTTCCGGTTTTCAGCTCCGGGAGCCGATGAATATGCCCAAGTTTCTGTAGTCGCAGCCGTCCAGCTATGCGTTAATAAATTGCTTTCCGACACGTCTTCCTTCACCTTTCCGTAGTTTTTTGAAGAGTCGGCGTTATCACGCGTGCCGTTGCCCACATTTCCCATCACGAAATAGCTATCATGGGAAAAATTATGCAAGGTGACACTGGTGCTTCCGGCAGTATATCCGGTCACTGCCCCGCCGTCTATAGCTTCGATAAAGACATCTACCCGGGCTACGGCACGTTCGATCACCATTTGCACTGTTTTGGTTTCATCGGGTGCTATGGATATATCCCGGATCACTCCTGTCATAGGCATTCCGGTCGCCGAAATAATCTGCCCGTCATTATTCAGTATGCTGGAGATGTCGTAAATCATCTCTTGTAATGTCAAAAGATTAGCTATACCGTCAAGTTGGCTTGTGAGACTCTGCGGTTCGTTGGCAATAACTACGACCAGAATATCATTGCTGGAAGTCACTTCGAGAAGTTGCGCATCTATATCAGTAGCTGTCTCCGGAGTGCTCAACAGGATGTGTTCATTCACATCCAGCCTCACGCCACCGGGCGTACTGCCGAATACGATAAACCGCATGGAGTTTATCTTCTCCTGTTGTTCCACATCCCCATTGTTCACCAAGTCGATGCTAAGTTGCGCCCTGGTAGTATGGGCAGGCAACTCATAAGCCACATCAGCTTCTCTACTACATGAGAACAAAAGGATGGTGGATGCCAGATAAATGATATGTAATAGCTTTTTTCTCATTCTTAAACTTCCATCCCGTGGAGCCAATGAATCCAGGTCCCCACGACAATACCAATTTGAAGGAATCCTCCTCCGGGTTTTTCAACAACTGTAAATATCAGGTTCCATTCACTCTGCCTGTCAAGATACTCCTGAAAGGGAAGTTCCGTTCCGTCGTAACGGGAAACCGGCCGGGCAATGCTCAATAGTGTCATCAGATTGTAGCTCCAGACTTCGGCTTCGGTATTCGCATCCCTTATAATAAATTTATAATCCCATCCGCTCCTGTTGAGCAAACGCATCGTATTCAGGCGTGCAGACATAACCACATCGGATATTTCACCCGGACCTGTATAGTAAGGCACATAAGTAACCGGCCCTTGTCCTGTGGGTTCGTTTTCCCAGGAATAAACCGCATTTTCCGGTGCCTGAATTTCAAATGTATATTGTGTGCCATCCACTTTATTTTCCTCATATCCCATTAACGCGAGATTAAACCGATTGGTGTCACGTATCAGGTTCACCGGATAAATTTTATGGTTGGTATTGGATGGCAGGTGGTCCACTTCCACAACTTCTCCGAAGTAAAGATGCTGAAATTCGAAATTAACAACACCCATCTCCCGCTTCAGGGATACAATGACTTGTTGGAGGGTGGTTGTTCCTGGCACCAGTTTATTACCTGCATTGTCCGAAAGCCGGAATCTGTCAGACAGACTTCCGACGGTCAGTACTTTATAACTTCCGAAATCGAGCTCGTCGGTCAACGACATCCGGTTTCCACCAACCAACGCAGCAACCTTGGCACTTTTGGTGAAAAGCAATTTATCATCGCTATCGAACACAAGTACATCCACCGATTTAACCTGCGGATTAAATGCATCCGCATATTCCATATTGTAGTCGAATACAAATTCCAACCAAAGCTCGCACCGTGGCAGGTCTTCGCTTATACTGTCGCACGAAGCCATACATAGCATCGAAGCAACGATAAGGAACAGCGATTTAGTTTTTCCGAACATATCTTTTCTTTTAGGGGGCAACCCTATCGGTTTGCCATTTTATATTGTCAGAGACCTCTATTTTGTGACCTCCGGTTATTTCCTCTTTTTGGGGCGCGCTTTGCATTTCATTGCATCTCGGATGCGCCGGTATATTTCAGTGCTGTTTTTGGGAAGCCTGTCACCGGCTTGTTTTTACTTTTTTCGGCGGTCTGTTCCGTACGGAATATCTATTTTAAAAGTACAGGGCAGGCAGTCCGCACTGCCCTGTTTTCTTTGAAAGTAAAGAATTTATTTAGATTTCGAAATTTGTAGTCCAGTATATCCACGGAGCAACTTTAATCTCAAAATGGAGATAGGCACCTTTCTTATCGATATCTTCTTCTTCATCCGGATCTTCGGGACCACCACCAGGATACCACGGTGTACCGTTACCATTCACCTTTGTCAGCGTAAGCGTATAATAGTTATTACGTACTACACCGTATTTCCCATACTCCATGTAAGAGTTGGCTGCATTGTCATGACGAATCTCATAGTAGTAATAGTTGAGACTCTTTGGATACCAATAAATGCAACCTTCTTTTTTACACAGTTCACCACCATTCTGAATGTTGTTGTCGTCAAGAATAGCCTGCGTAAGAGATGCAAAATCACCCGGATCATTGGTGGTAAGTTCAGATTTTATCTGAGTATAGAACAGTTCGCATGCCGAAACTAAAAGTTTCTCCTGGGCGGTCATAGGGTCTGAGGCTGTTTCTTTAGCTTTGGCAGGCGTATAAGCAGCCAGCAAGTCGGCAAAACTCTTGAAGTTTACAGAGTTAGTTCCGTTAGGAAGACGATACCAGTCATTTCCTAAAGTAAATTCACCAGACTTCCAAGGTGCATACTGTCCCTTAAGTACCAGACGCGTAGCCGCACCGAACTTCTGATATCCTGCGACCATCGTATTCTCGATACAGTATTTGTAATTATCACCTACAGTCGCACTTTCAGCAACCCATTCCACCTTAGGTTCGCGAGTTGCAGCATCGAGTGTATTCTTAATAATGCCTGTAAGATATTCGGTTCCACCCGCAGTCGTAAAGTTCGGGTCGACTGTATAGAAGTTACTTTTGTAAAATCCGGTAGTATGAGACGATGCTGTGGTAGTCTCCTTTGCAAAAGGAAAGAACAGGGAGTTGTAGTAATCTATAGTCCAATTTCCAAAATCAAACTGTCCTAGACTTGCATTTGTTCCATCTTCAAAAGGTCCAACTGCTAATGGACTGCCAATCATAACCTCCAATTTTGCAGCAAGGCGTTCTATCTCAAGAGTGGCCGGATTACTTTTCGCCGCATTCTGAGCTTGCGCTTCCGATTTATAGTCGCTGACCAAAACAATCTTGTCCGATACATCAAGCAGACATTCATCCTCCCATGCATGATTGGATGGATCTGAATCGGAATCATCGTAGAATCCGACATTAATCATTGCACAACCATTGGAGTGTACAACCTCCTCTACCAGATAAGCATTGTTGGGCTTAGTATTGTTTTCAGGAACTGTAATCATTCCATTGATGGTAGCATAGGTTGCACCCGCTGAAAGATTATCCAAGCGATCCTTTAATTGGTAACCTGGATTGGCAATAACAAGCAAATACTTTGTATTCGGATCCACTTTAACCGGAGTATTCGGAGTCGTAACTCCACTATTTGTTCCGAAAGAACTTGATCCCAATACCGTGGCATACTTAGTTGCCTTTTCATCCTTAGTCACCACCTTACTCGCATTGAACGTAATCAAATAGAGCTCATTAATCGCACTTTCCTCCTCTAAAGCCGTCTGTTCACCAGAAGCACGTGAACCAGGCATTTTGGGATTAGTCAGACTAATTGATACGTAAGCTACATCATAACCTGCTCCCCCTTCAACCTCCGGATTTTCCTCCAGATTCTCATTTGAACAACTTGCCAGTGCCGCAACAGCCAGCAATGAAACTAAAATTGATTTAATCTTTAGCATAATACAAAAAAATATTAGAATTAATACTTATATAATTTCCCACTTAATCAGTAAGTTTTACTTACCATTCTTTTTCATTTTAGCAGCATTAGCCTTCTTCCTGACTAATTCTTCCAGATTGCCCCTAGCTGCATCCAGACCTGACTGCTCTGCAAACTTCAAATACTTCTTCGATGATTCATAATCTCCCTTCATTAACATTAATATTCCCATAGCATTATTATATTCCGGCAAATTCTTATTCGAATTCACCATGCCCAGATAACGTTCAGCCGAAACCAATTCATTGCGTGATAAAGCGGCAGTAGCAGCATTTATATTTGCAATCTCACTCTGCGGATACATCCGGACAGCCGTTTCGAACACATCAATAAATTCTTGCGAGCCTGTCGGATAGGCATTAGCTACCAGAAACATTTCATTCAAGCTCAAATTCTGCGGACGCGTCTTGATAATCTCTTTTGCTTCCTCCACACTAAAATCCCTCACTTCGTAATTCACTTTGCAGATAGCCACACGCAAACTTGGGAAAATATACTTCAACAAGTATCCGTAAGGCGTCCCTCCGTGAAGTTGCATCAGTTTTGTTTCTCTTCCTTTTTCAATAGGTATGTTCCTGATAATATCCAGCACTTCGTCTTTATATTCCAATTCGATTGTTTCAAGCGCCTTCTCCAGTCCGTCCCAGTTTTCACCTCCAAAGACAATGTAGTATTGGTTTCTCGGAAAATCGTATCTGTATGCCAGATAATCCCGGAGCGCCATGGCACGTCCTTCAGACAGACGTTTGTTCGCTGCCAATGTTCCTTCCGGAGACGCATAACCGATAATATCCAGACGGTTCACTTTCACATTCGGATCGGACTTCAGCTCATCGATCATCTTGCGGATTTTAGCCAGTTCCTGAGGGTTATTCATGTATTCGGGACGAATATTGACTTTATTCACCTCGAAATCCAGAAAACATTCTACTTGAATATCCCGTTGTTTGATTTCTTCCGCTTTCGGTTGCAGATAAGCAAACTGAGGAACCACTACATAAGGCGTCCATACACGTTCCAACGTCACTTTGCCAAATTCCTCGATGTTCATTAATGCCGTTTCACCGCAACCACATTCGTCACGCTGCATGTCCAGACGCGCATCCTTCATCCATGATTCGAACGGAACCAGATATTGATACCGAATCGTATCATTTCTTAGTTTTCCGGCTTTTTCCACTATATACGGCTTCTCATAGCTTCTCTTCTCCTTGGCGCTCATCAACGCAAGCCCACGCTCATACGCCAAATACTCGTCACGACCTTTAATAGAAACTTTCGGAAGATTCAGAGTGCGTCCGGAAGTCACCAGCCGCGGAATTAAATCCATTCCCCGGGCAGATTTCACTTTCACATTATTCAAAACAAAATCTATATCGACATGAATAAAATCACCTTTCTGTTCCAACCGCACCGGATTCACGGTAATGCCACCTTCGTAAGAGCGGGATTGAGCCATAGCTGTGTTTATATTCAGGCTGCAAACCACCAACATACACACAAGGAAACCTATATTTCTTATTATCATACTCCTTATTATTTAATTACATAAATAAGTGACACACTTGCTTTGGTAGGTCCGAAATAATTTTTGCTGCTTTCCTTCAATCTCGTACCACAGGTAGCGCAAGGATACTTGTCATATACAATGTGCGCATATCCCACTCCGACAGACGTTTCTATACTCCAGCGTTTTTTCAGAATCCACGAATATCCTACGGAAAAGCCACCGCCATAAAGATATCCCTGATAACGCGTATGCTGCATATTGTCACTGATAAAAGACCAGTCGGGCCACCCTCCTACATTGAAATCGGCATAATGTCCGTGCATTCCGATAAACATACGGCGAAAACTCTCACAAAACCAGTAACGAACTTCGGGTTGTATCCCCCAATGACGGAGGCGTTTGCCGTCGGAAAGTTTCCACGGATTATAATTGACCGGAATGTCCAGCGTCCATTTACGCACCAGTCCGATCTCCAACCCCAAATTCATGGTAGTGGTAGCGTCATACAGCAGATTGCTTTTCAACGCAACCTTCTGGGCATAACCCTCGGAAATAGCACATCCGAGCATGAATAATATGAGTATAGCAACTTTCTTCATTTATATCACATTTACTGTTATTTATTGCCCCAATTGAGTAACATCTATTTTTATGCGTTGCACATTACTGATGCCCGTTTTAACGGAAGACGCCATTGTTGTGAGATGTACGATTCCGTTTCTGGAATCCGCCTCTATATTGGGCAATACCTTAATATATATCTTACCGTCTTCAACGATAATGCGTTCTTCTCCTGTATGTTCCTCCGGCATTACGGAAGAATACAGACGGATCCAATTTTTAGCACTTTCATCCACTTCGCCCGTAAGGCAGAAATAATTGATTTCATATACCTCCGAATTTGAATTTTCAGTAGGCATGAGCTGAAGCGTACTTCCCGCAGCAGGAACAACTTTCCTTTGTCTAATATGAACTTCTTTTTCCAAATTTCCTGTTTTTAATGTTAGATACACATCATCCTGTCACCTGTTTCTCTTTGTCCTTCTTCATACTACATCAACCAGTCAGTCCCCATCTGTTACCGATGTTATTACCAGACCAAGTCCCTTGATGTGCAGACAGGTATTGTTCTGAATGCCGGACTCATACATAATATAATTCATGGAGATTGATTCTTGAGTGTCACTATAAGAGAGAGAGCCAAGCCAAGGATTGCTCAACGGCATAATCAACAACTTGGCATATATATCCGCACAAGTTGTCACTTTCGGTGTTAATTGAAAGAGAGTGCCGGTCACATTCGACCCCTGCACACACACCACAGATAATAAAAAAATCAAATATAAAAAACTGATTGTAAGTTTTGTTATTTCTCTCATTAATTCTCTAATATACTTTCCTCTACTTCTTATATATTTCTCTTTTTGCTTTTCTCTCAGGACAATATTTTTGTCCAAATCTCATATTGCAAATTTCGGAATATTAAAGGAGATACAAAATTGTATTCATTTCTGTTACAGAGAATCAATTTAGAATAAAGGGACTAATTATGTAGGTAGCGAACAACAAGGTTACGAAATTCACAACAAAAATATTCAATATCCTCATTTCTTTCGATATGCGAACATTTTAAAATTCCCAAGTTTCTTTCATAAAAACTTGGACAATAGAGGGAAGTTATAGTTTTCCGTGTCATTTAGACACAACTTAGGCACAAATTAGACAAAAGAACTAACTATTTTATACAACAAAATAAGCTAATAACTTGTATAATTTGTGCCTAAATGACAAAATACTCAATTTCTGTATATATAACTATCAGATTATAAGGTTTTACGCTCAGTTTCCGTAGGTGCCACCTCATCAGGAATACTGAATTCGCGATTAGCAAACAGATCAGCAAGTCCTGAAATTTGTTTCAGACGTAACAATTCATCACGATCCATACCAATATTTTTCATTATCCATTGATCGGACATACCTGCCTTATCAAGCTCCGCAACAATGTTGCACATCAATTCAATGTTATGCATTCCACGCGCACGGTTGTGCCGGATTGTTGAACTCATACGGTTAGACAAGTCTTTGTCTATCACCACAATCGGCAACAAACCGTTTTCACGCTTATAGATTCGTTGGGAAGTCTTCAATACCGTATAGCGATGGTAACCATCCACCAGGATATAACGGTCTTCATCTTTATTGTAGTAACATACACATGGCATCGTAAAGCCATCTTCCCAAATAGAAAGTTCCAGCAACTTCATTTCAGGCGGTGCAACGACATTCGGATTATAATCGTTCGCATATACTTTTTCTACGGGCACCGCTTTTACCTCGTAAACAGGGCTTTTATCTACACTCATGATACTATGATTCTATATTGTTCCATAATTTGACTTCTCTTACTCATCTCCTCCTTTGTAGGTGAGAATCCCATATATTTGCAGGCATGGTCATTCTTAAGAATACAAACGCACATTCGCTTATACGTGGGTATTTCTTTGAATTCCGGAATGTCGATATCATCCTGATATTCCATACGTACCGGTTTTTTCAACGTTTTGTAGTTACTGTTGTCCATAACGATAATTGGTACTTTCGCATCAATCAGCTTTTGGATGGTGGCATCACTCAGGCATCCGCCTTTTGTCCGCCAGAAATTCACGCTCACTGAAAGTTTCCGTAGATAATTCTTCCTCGCCCGCTCCGGCAGAGTAGACAACAAAAAATACATAAACTCGCGCCATGTATATCCTTCGGGAAGTTTCACCGATTGCCATCCCATTGCATGAGTACCACCATACATACCAGTAAAGTTCACACCGTTCACCCTTCCCACCATTTTACCCCAGGTATTAGGATCAAGCACCCGGTAAAGCTGCAAACTCTCTTGTGCCTCATTAATAAAGGGACTTGCTACACGCTGACGCTCCAGATTGACTCCGGCACGATAATAAAGATCGTATAAAACATTATAATCCCACTGGAATTTTCCATTGGCAGTCCATACATCCGTTGTTTTCCAGTCATAAATAGGGTAGGCATTATAAATATCGTTCCCTACTTTTGAAGTCCATTTATATTTATGATACATCTGGAATTTACGGCTCATATAGATACATCTCCACCGATTGAAACTTTCCTGTGTACGAATCCCGATCAGACAACAAGTGCGCACTGCATCATTTTTATTATGTATCCATTGCGCAAAACGCATCTGAAATTCATAATCCCACATGGTTGTATTATAAAAAGGAAAATCTTCTTTGGTCATTGCCTTTTTCGGCATGGAACGAACCCATATATTCTTTTTGCTGTCTTCCCACGGACGCCAAAAAGATTGATACATCGAGGTGCAGGTAGCCACACGGAAAGGGATGCATACCCGGTATACATCCAAAATATCCTTATTGGCCTCCAGCATCCGGTCTACATAGTCAATGGTCATTTTATACTGGATCTCATAATCCATGTGAAAAACTCCCAAACGTACCTTCAGGTTATTCTTCCGGATATAATCGATACACATATTCAGCAGTACCCCGCTGTCTTTACCTCCGGAGAATGACACATATATATTATCAAATTCATTAAATATAACTTTCAGTCGTTCTTGTGCTAATTCATATACATTCTTTGTGCCTGCTATTTTCTTTTTCGTCATAAGTTATCTATACATTTTTACATACCGTGTCCATTTCTTGTCCATCGATACAAATTCAAACTTTTCAAATGTTTCTTTATCTTGTACCAGTGTGACCGAATTGAGCAACCAACTCTCGGGCCTAAATTCCGCAACGATAGCGGGCAACAGATGTGACAGGATTTCCTCCCGTACGGTGCCTTCTGCCTTCACATAATAATTATTGATTACAGCTTTCTTCCGGCTTTTCTGTTCCACGGGGACGAAGCCCACCACTTCTTTATCTTCAATCGCAATGAACCACACATACTCTTCGCCCGTCTTGAAAGGGTAATTATTGTTTGCGCGTATCACTTCGGGATCCATCACCATCGGCGCTAAAAGCCGATATAAGTGTTTGTCTTTTCCTTTTAATCGTATTATCTGTATCATATCATTCAAAAATGGACACACAAAAATAAGGAAAAAATATCAAATTCGTCATTTCTGTTCCTAAAACATTTGTTTTTCACACTATTATCTCTATATTTCGATATTTTTGAAATCACCCATACGCCATTCCTCTTTCACGTTTAAAGTAAGTCAGTATAGTTGCAAAGCTTAAATATTCCCGTCCAGGAGTATGCAACCGACTTTTAAACTGATAGTAGGCAAAGATGACTTCGCATGCCAATTTATATTTGAAATGCAGCTTTAAACGGTGCTGCAAAAACTCAAACACCCGGCAGAGATATGCAAACACCTCCTCCACCCTAGCATTTGGAATCACTCGTGGAGCACGATTTACATCCGCTATATGCTCCATCTCATTAAGCACATATTCCAGTTGCTCAATTTCCTCACCGGTGTTTTGCATTGTACACTTCATTTGTTCTATTTTCTCTCCCTGATGGATGTACTGTTTTCGCTTTCGTTGTAAACGATCTTTTATTATTTCTATTCCTTTCAACATTATAAAATTTAGTTATATATAAATGGTTTGATATTACTGATTATTAATCGACAAAACTGCCATATAAAATCTAATTTCGAATGCAAATATAGAAAAGATTGTTTAAATAATTAGATTTTTATTTAAAAATATTCATACTTATTTTACATTTAAATTACCAGCATCAGAAAAACGTTTTTTTCATCCAATGAAACGAGTCATAATTTTGCGGCGTACTAAAATATTTTAAACAATGGATAATCAATCTTTTGACTGGCTGCTTCACGGTTGCCACGTACTATCCGAGATGGCAGTGGCTTATTTTCCCAACTATCAGGATAACTGATACAGACGATACGCTGGCAAATGCCCATACCCTCCTCGACCGATTGGAAAATGAATGTGGTACTGCCGAACATCTCTGTTCCACGTCACAACTCATAGAGGACACTATAAGTTGATAGAGGCCCGCATGGCCAGCAACAAGAACAGTGCTACAGGACTGACTACTGGATTTGCCGACCTTGACCGGGTGACATGCGGCTGGCAACCCGGTGAGGAGATCGTTATTGCCGCCCGTCCTGCGGTAGGTAAAACAGCATTTACACTGCATCTGGTACGTACTGCAGCTTCTGCCGGTTATCATATCGCTGTGTATATTTTCACATATACAATATTTTTCTTGATGAATAACTGACTATTACCATACATTACCGATGGCAGTATGGATTTAGAAGAACACACATTTGCAAGTCATCAAGAAAATCTTGAACCTGCAAGACAAGAAAGGAAGCGAAAATATGATTTGCATAAAATTTAAATAGTCTCTAACCAATAAGTCATCTTTATACAATGACGAGTTGTTTGACAAACTTCGTAGTTAGCAATACCGGAGCAACATTCACAATTACCTATGAATCAATTATTTACAACAACTCATTCATTTAAACAAAAATTGCCTGCTAAAAATTTAGACAAAATTTGGTCAAATATTCCTTTTTATTAATTAAAAAGGCTACAGTTTCACAAACTACTATTGGAATTCGGTCTCTTTTCCATATATTTGCGCCCGCATTTTTGATTTTCGAATGAACCTCCTTATTCAATTTACCAAAACTAGATAAAACGAATGGAAAAAATAAACGCAGTAATTACAGGAGTCGGAGGATATGTACCCGATTACATCTTGACCAATGATGAGATTTCCAAAATGGTAGATACTACCGACGAATGGATTATGGGGCGTATTGGTATTAAGGAAAGACGTATTTTGAAAGAGGAAGGACTGGGAACTTCTTACATAGCTCGTAAAGCTGTCAAACAGTTAATAAAACGCACCCGAACAAATCCGGATGATATTGATCTGATAATTGTAGCTACAACAACCCCTGACTACCGCTTTCCTTCCACGGCTTCTATTTTATGTGAAAGACTGGGACTGAAAAGAGCTTTTGCTTTTGACATGCAAGCTGTTTGCAGCGGTTTTTTATATGCACTGGAGACTGGAGCCAATTTTATCCGTTCTGGAAATTACAAGAAAGTGGTAGTTGTAGGCGCTGAAAAGATGTCGTCAATAATAAATTATGCCGACCGGGCAACTTGTCCGATTTTCGGTGATGGCGGAGCAGCTGTCATGCTTGAACCTACTACTGAAGATTTTGGCATTATGGATGCTGTGTTAAGAACAGATGGTAAAGGATTGCCTTTTTTGCACATTAAAGCGGGTGGCTCTATATGTACTCCTTCTTATTATACATTGGATAATCAAATGCATTATATCTATCAGGAAGGACGTACTGTATTCAAATATGCAGTATCCAACATGGCTGATGCCTGTGAGTCTATCATTGCAAGAAACCATCTAAGCAAAGAAAACATCGACTGGGTAATTCCTCATCAGGCTAATCAACGTATTATCACCGCCGTAACACAACGTTTGGAAGTTCCTGTCGAAAAGGTCATGGTCAACATCGAACGATACGGTAACACTAGTGCCGGCACTCTCCCACTCTGCCTCTGGGATTTTGAAGATAAATTCAAAAAAGGAGATAACCTAATTCTTACTGCATTTGGAGCAGGATTTGCATGGGGAGCCATCTATGTGAAATGGGGATATGATGGAAAAAAGAGATAGCGATTATTCGCTATCTTCAAAATAAAAAATCCTCTGATTTTCAGTAAATCAGAGGATTTTTTATTTCCTAATGCGGTGCGTACGGGACTCGAACCCGTGACCCCATGCGTGACAGGCATGTATTCTAACCAACTGAACTAACGCACCAAAATATTCACTTTAGCATCTCTCTCGATTGCGGATGCAAAGGTAGATATTTTTTTGAAACCTGCAATAGCTTCAGTATCTTTTTTCTGAAAAAGTGGGTTTATTAAGAATTATCGTGTACATTTGCAGCTACTAATAAAATAGAAAATAGAATGAAAAATACACCAATTGAACGACATCTGATTGACGAAACCATCAATGAGTTTCAAATTGTCGATTTTTCCAAAGCTACCATTCGTGAAGTGAAAGCTATTGCTTCAAAAGCAGAAACAGCATCGGGAGTTGAATTTATCAAAATGGAAATGGGTGTTCCGGGACTTCCTCCTTCCGCTGTAGGCGTGAAAGCGGAAATTGAAGCATTACAAAATGGCATTGCCAGTCTATATCCCGACATCAACGGATTGCCGGAACTAAAGAAAGAGGCATCCAACTTTATCAAAGCATTCATCAACGTAGATTTAAGTCCGGAAGGTTGTGTGCCTGTCACTGGTTCCATGCAAGGTACATTCGCTTCATTTCTTACTTGCAGCCAATGTGACGAAAAGAAAGATACGATTTTGTTTATCGATCCAGGGTTTCCGGTACAGAAACAGCAGTTGGTTGTAATGGGGCAAAAGTTTGAAACATTTGATGTGTATGACTACCGCGGAGAAAAACTGAAAGAGAAACTGGAAAGCTATCTGAAAAAAGGAAATATATCAGCCATCATTTATTCAAATCCCAATAATCCCAGCTGGATTTGCCTGAAAGAAGAAGAATTGAGGATTATCGGTGAATTGGCAACACTGTATGATGTGATTGTTCTGGAGGATTTGGCTTATTTTGCCATGGACTTCCGCCAAGATTTAAGTAAACCGTATCAACCTCCTTTCCAGCCATCAGTTGCCCATTATACGGACAATTACGTATTGCTGATTTCCGGCTCAAAAGCATTCAGCTACGCCGGGCAACGTATTGGGGTAAGTTGTATCTCTGATAAACTATACCACCGAAGCTATCCGGGACTGACCAAACGATATGGTGGCGGAACTTTCGGAACGGTTTTCATTCACCGTGTGCTTTATGCGCTTTCTTCAGGAACTAGTCATTCTGCACAGTTCGCCATGGCCGCCATGCTGAAAGCTGCCAACGAAGGACAATATAATTTCCTTAACGAAGTGAAGATATACGGTGAAAGAGCACGGAAATTAAAAGAAATCTTCCTCCGTCACGGTTTTCATCTGGTATATGACAACGATCTGGGCGAGCCGATTGCAGACGGATTTTATTTCACCATCGGTTATCCGGGAATGACCAGTGGCGAACTGGCGAAAGAATTGATGTACTACGGAGTCAGCGCTATCTCATTAGTAACTACAGGAAGCCATCAGGAAGGATTGCGCGCGTGTACCTCTTTCATTAAAGACCACCAATATGCTCAACTGGATGAAAGAATGAAACTATTTGCTGAAAATCATCCGATAGCCTGATTATTTGACATAAGATATTCATAAAAGCCATTCTTAAAATGAAAAAAAACGGAAAGAACGATTGTTATTCCGTTTTTTTTCTTACTTTAGTGGCATGAATATCGACTCTGACATATTTAAGATTCAATCGAATAATGTGTTGCCATCGAGAGGAAGGATTTTAATATCAGAACCTTTTCTACGTGACGCAACGTTTGGCAGATCCGTAATTTTACTGGTCGATCATACGGATGAAGGAAGTATGGGATTGGTTATCAACAAGCAACTGCCATTGTTCCTTAACGATATCATCATGGAATTTAAATACCTGGATGAGATTCCTCTATACAAAGGTGGACCTATTGCCACTGATACCCTATTTTATCTCCACACATTATCTGATATCCCCGGATCCATTTCTATCAGTAAAGGGCTTTATCTGAATGGAGATTTTGATGAAATAAAGAAATATATATTACAAGGGAATAAAATCAGTGAATGCATTCGTTTCTTCTTGGGATATTCCGGTTGGGATAGCGAACAGTTGAGCAACGAAATCAGAGAAAACACTTGGTTGGTGTCCGAGGAAGAGAAATCATATCTGATGAAAAACAATATTAAAGATATGTGGCGGAAAGCTTTAGAGAAGTTAGGCAGCAAGTATGAAACGTGGTCACGTTTCCCACAAGTGCCTACTCTCAATTAATTTCTCATTTCTTAGGATTCAAACATTGGAGAAGCAATGCATCTTTGTAACAACCCTCCACCTGCAACCAGTTTTTTAATAATCCGCATTGAACGAAACCACAAGAGGTGAACAGTTTTACACATACTTCATTATCCGTCATGACATGTGCATAGAGTTGACTTAAAGACAGAAAATCAAAAGCATATTCACAAAGCAATTTCAATGCATCAGTAGCATAACCTCGTTGCCGATAATCCTTATGGACGGCAATCCCTACTTCTCCCCGCGAATGAAGGGGTACAAAATCTGTTATATCAATTGTGCCGAGTATACACTGGTCAGATTTGCGTACAATCATCAGCCGCAATTGCTTATCGGCAAACACATCGCACTGTGAGCCTTCGATGTATTGACGAAGCACATAACGGGAATAAGGAACCGTAAAATTACTAATATCCCACATTGAAGGGTCATTTTCCATCTCGTACATAATGTCCATATCTTCCGGTTCTACCGCACGAAGATAGATACGCTCGTTCATCAAGAAAGACTGTCTCATAGCTTTTCTTCTTTTGCAATGTGAAGTTCGTTACGCAATCTCTTCTCACTGGGCAGGCAGAAAAGTGACGCCGTGAGGCCAATCAGCATACAGAGGTTACCCGTACTGCTCAACGTCAGGTAGTAACACAAAAGGTTCACTACAATAGCTACTTCAAGCACTCCCAAGCGAACAATGTTCCATTGCACATATCGCTTCAAGGCAAGCGTGATAGTCATGTGATCTATCTTTTTCTTAAGCACCAAGCTAAATAATTTGAGAGAAAGAGGCACACACAAAGCAGTGAGCAAAATGCCGACCGTCTCAAAATAATAGGTAGCTGATGCGTTATCTACCAAACCTCCTACGGGAAAAAGTTCAAATTCTCCTGCCCCAAGCAAAAATGCCGGGAGCACCCAAAAGAAAACATAACTGATATTCAAATTTCTGACAGCTCGTTTTATCTGTTCTTCCATGTTCGTTCTTAAATGATTAATAATGATTATACAGTTCCGGTAAAAAGCGTCCGGTTCACAATACTGCGTCCTAAAGTTACTTCATCGGCATATTCAAGTTCATCACCAACCGATATGCCACGGGCTATCACACTTAGTTTAACCCCTAGTTTATCCAGCTTGCGATAGATATAGAAGTTGGTAGTATCCCCCTCCATCGTAGTGCTCAATGCCAGAATAACTTCTTTGACTCCACCTTCAGCCACCCGCTGCACCAGGCTTTCAATTTGAAGGTCACTCGGTCCGACTCCGTCCATTGGAGAAATAACCCCACCCAAAACGTGATAAAGCCCGCGATACTGCTGGGTTGCTTCCACCGCCATTACATCACGGATATTTTCCACCACACAGACAGTGGAAACATCCCGTTGCGGATTAGCGCAAATCTGGCAAGTTTCAGTATCGGATATATTATGACACACTTTGCAGTATTTCACCTCACGTTTCAACGTTATGATAGAATTTCCGAAAGCTTCCACCGTAGCCGTATCCTGACGGAGCAGATGCAGAACAAGCCTCATAGCCGTCTTACGCCCGATACCCGGAAGTTTGGAAAATTCGCCGACTGCCTTTTCAAGCAGTATAGAAGGATATTGTTGGTTCATAGATAATATTTGCTGTTCTATCGATAAAACCTTGCAAAGATACAGATTATTGTTTTTAATACCTACAAAAATTGCTACCTTTGCATCTGTTATGATGATACTAGTCACTATTCTTTGCTACTTCGCGGTATTATTACTAATAGCCCGTATCACCGGACGTAAGGGCGGATCGAATGCAGCGTTCTTCAAGGGAGAGAACCAATCACCTTGGTATATAGTCTCTTTTGGAATGATTGGCGCCTCTATCTCCGGAGTCACTTTCGTCTCTGTACCGGGAATGGTGCGCGGAATGGATATGACGTATATGCAAACGGTACTCGGATTTTTCTTCGGATACATGGCCGTAGCCCATATCTTACTTCCTTTATATTATAAGTTGAATCTGACAAGTATCTACGGATATCTCGGCACCCGCATCGGGATGCGTGCCTATCGCACCGGTTCCTTTTTCTTTCTGCTGTCACGCATGTTGGGAACCGCAGCCAAACTTTATCTGGTATGCCTCATTCTCCATACGTATGTATTTCAGGAAATGCACGTTCCCTTTTGGCTGATTGCTGTCGGTTCGGTTGCATTGGTATGGATATATACTCATAAAAGCGGAATAAAGACCATTGTGTGGACAGATACCTTACAAACATTTTGCCTGATTGCCGCTCTGATTTTTATCATCTATTTTACGATCCAAAGATTAGACCTTAACTTCAGCGGCATTGTGCAAACAATCCAAAACAGCGAACACAGCCGTATTTTTGTATTTGACGACTGGGTATCCCGACAGAACTTCTTCAAACAGTTCTTCAGTGGTATCTTCATCGTCATCGTAATGACCGGACTGGATCAGGATATGATGCAAAAGAATCTTTCTTGCCGGAACCTCCAGGAAGCACAAAAAAACATGTACTGCTACGGTTTCTCATTCATTCCGCTAAATTTCCTTTTTCTATGCTTGGGAATTCTATTAATAGCGCTAGCGGGACAGATGCACCTCGAACTGCCAGCCATGAATGATGATATACTACCCATGTTTGCAGCCCAAGGTTATCTGGGACAATCCGTATTGGTACTTTTTACAATCGGTATTATCGCAGCAGCTTTCAGCAACTCGGATTCCGCCCTGACAGCCATGACAACCAGTGTATGCGTAGACCTGCTGAATACGGAAAAAGACACAGAAGAAACGGCACGTCGCAAAAGAAGCAAAGTGCATTTATCGTTATCAGTCTTATTGGCATTCTTCATCTGCCTGGTAGAAATACTTAATAATAAGAGCGTTATTGACGCCATATATATCATCGCCTCCTACACATACGGCCCCCTGCTTGGAATGTTTGCTTTCGGACTTTTTACACGCAGGCAAACGAACGACCGGTGGGTTCCTCTCATAGCCATCCTTTCACCACTGATCTGCTATCTTGCCGACTGGTGGATTGAAAAAGAAACCGGATATAAATTCGGTTATGAATTGCTAATGTTAAATGGAACGCTTACCTTTGCGGGGTTAATTTGTATGTCTAAAAAAGGGAAAACGCTGAAAGTACCATGAAAACAGGTACTCCGAAGTTTATAATAAATAATGGCAGAGTTTATTATAAACTGCGCAATAGTTTATTATAAACAATGAACAAGTTTATTATAAACGATTTTACAAAGAAATAAATGACAAGAAAATGGAAATAACAAGTGCTGAATTTGTGATTAGCAATACGGACGTGAAGAAATGCCCAGCCGGTATTTTCCCGGAATATGCCTTTATAGGCCGTTCGAATGTGGGTAAATCAAGTCTTATCAATATGTTGACCAGTCGTAAAGGTCTGGCCATGACCTCCTCTACTCCGGGAAAAACGATGTTAATCAACCACTTCCTTATCAATAAGAATTGGTATCTCGTCGACCTTCCGGGATATGGCTATGCCCGACGCGGACAAAAAGGGAAAGACCAGATACGCACCATAATCGAAGATTATATTTTGGAACGGGAGCAAATGACCAACCTCTTTGTCCTGATAGACAGCCGGCTGGAACCTCAAAAAATAGACCTTGAGTTTATGGAATGGCTGGGCGAGAACGGTATCCCCTTCTCTATCATCTTTACCAAAGCCGATAAACTCAAAGGTGGACGTTTAAAAATGAATATCAATGCCTATTTACGTGAGTTGAGTAAACAATGGGAAGAGCTCCCTCCTCACTTCGTATCTTCCTCGGAAGACCGCACAGGACGTATTGATATACTCAACTACATAGAAAACATAAACAAGGATCTCAATGTTAAATGAAAGAAGAATGAAAATGAAAAAGAGTTTTTTATCTATTGCCTTTATGGCAGTATTTATGCTGATGGCGACTAACAGCCAGGCGCAATCATGGTCCGACTTATTAAATAAGGACAACATTTCAAAAGTAGTGAATGCCATCACCGGAACCACCGAATCTATCGACATGACCGGAACATGGAACTACAAAGGTTCGGCCGTAGAGTTCGAATCGGATAACTTACTAATGAAAGCAGGCGGAGCTGCCGCAGCCACTATGGCTGAAAATAAGCTGAACGAACAATTAAGCAAAATAGGTATTAAAGACGGCCAAATGAGTTTCACTTTCAATGCCGACAGTACTTTCACCAGCACGGTGGGCAAGAAAACATTGAAAGGCACTTACTCCTACAATGCTTCAACCAAACAAGTTGATTTGAAGTATTTGAAACTTCTGAATCTGCACGCTAAAGTAAATTGCAGTTCCAGTTCACTGGAGTTACTGTTCAACTCGGACAAACTGTTGAAATTAATGGCTTTCATCGGCAGCAAAAGCAGCAGTACCGCACTGAAAACAGTTAGTTCACTGGCCGAAAATTACGATGGAATGATGCTCGGATTCCAACTCTCAAAATAGCAAAAGAGAATCGTTTAATACTATTTCGCACTCCATAAAGTATATTTTAGGGGAAAAGCATTATCTTTGTCGTTTGTAATCAAAAAGAGAAGGAAAAATGAAAAAGATACTTTTTTTAATGACCCTGTTAGTAATGGGCGTAAGCTTTGCATTTGCACAAACAAATGCAGATATCAAGTTTGACAAAACAACTCACGATTTCGGTAAGTTTTCTGAAAACAGCCCGGTTGTCAGTTGCACATTTACCTTTACTAATATCGGCGATGCCCCGCTGGTGATCCATCAGGCTGTAGCCTCTTGCGGATGTACAGTACCCGAATATACAAAGGAACCCATCATGCCGGGTAAAAAGGGAACAATCAAGGTGACTTATAACGGAACAGGCAAATATCCGGGACATTTCAAAAAATCAATCACCTTGCGTACCAACGCCAAAACAGAGATGGTAAGATTGTATATCGAAGGCGATATGACGGCAAAAGATGCAAAGTAGGAAAAAATAGACTATTACATAAAGGAGAATCTTTCGGTTCTCCTTTTTTTTTGTTTACTTTGAGGACGGAAATGTAAATTAACACATTAGCAAATTATAAAAACTATGAAACAAGAAGAAGACAAATTCACCGGGTTACCCGAGAATGCGTTCAGAGAGTTGAAACCTGGGGAAGTGTACAACCCGTTGATGGGTCCCTCTAAAAATTATCCGGAAGTTAATATCTGGTCAGTAGCATGGGGTATTGCCATGGCAATCCTTTTTTCAGCCGCCGCTGCCTATCTGGGGTTGAAGGTCGGACAGGTATTTGAAGCAGCTATTCCAATTGCGATCATTGCCGTAGGAGTTTCCGGAGCTGCCAAAAGAAAAAATGCGTTGGGCGAAAATGTGATTATCCAGTCTATCGGAGCTTGTTCCGGAGTAATCGTTGCCGGAGCGATCTTCACCCTCCCCGCTCTTTATATTCTCCAAGCTAAATATCCCGAGATGACGGTTACCTTCATGCAGGTATTCATCAGCTCTTTATTGGGTGGCGTATTGGGTATTCTATTCCTGATCCCTTTCCGTAAATACTTCGTCAGCGACATGCATGGAAAATATCCTTTCCCGGAAGCAACAGCTACTACACAGGTGTTGATCTCCGGAGAAAAAGGCGGCAGCCAGGCCAAACCATTATTGATGGCAGGTATGATCGGCGGATTATATGACTTCATCGTAGCGACATTCGGATGGTGGAACGAGAATTTTACTACCCGTGTTTGCAGTGCCGGAGAAATGCTGGCAGAAAAGGCAAAATTGGTATTCAAGGTAAACACCGGTGCCGCTGTGCTTGGTTTGGGATATATCGTCGGACTGAAATATGCTTCCATCATTTGTGCCGGTTCACTGGCTGTGTGGTGGATTATCATTCCGGGAATGTCTGCTATCTGGGGTGACAGTGTACTGAATGCATGGAATCCGGAAATTACCTCTACCGTAGGTATGATGAGTCCGGAAGAAATATTCAAATATTATGCCAAGAGCATCGGTATCGGCGGTATCGCTATGGCGGGTGTGATCGGTATTATCCGTTCCTGGGGCATCATCAAGAGCGCTGTCGGGCTGGCAGCCAAAGAAATGGGCGGTAAAGGGAATGTAGAGAAAAGCATTATCCGTACACAACGGGATCTTTCTATGAAGATTATCGCTATCGGTTCCATCATCACACTGATATTAATCGTATTATTCTTCTATCTTGATGTCATGCAAGGGAATCTGTTGCATACATTGGTAGCCATTGTTTTGGTTGCCGGCATCTCTTTCCTGTTCACCACAGTAGCAGCTAATGCCATTGCGATTGTTGGTACTAATCCGGTTTCGGGAATGACATTGATGACACTGATATTGGCTTCCGTAGTGATGGTAGCTGTCGGACTGAAAGGTCCTTCGGGCATGGTTGCCGCATTGGTAATGGGTGGCGTAGTATGTACCGCGCTGTCGATGGCAGGAGGTTTTATCACCGACTTGAAAATTGGTTACTGGCTCGGAAGTACGCCTGCCAAACAGGAAACATGGAAGTTCTTGGGAACAATCGTATCGGCTGCAACAGTAGGCGGTGTAATGATTATCCTGAATAAGACATACGGATTTACAAGTGGCGCACTGGCTGCTCCGCAAGCAAATGCGATGGCGGCCGTGATCGAACCACTAATGAGCGGTGTAGGTGCACCCTGGTTGTTATATGGCATTGGGGCTGTCTTAGCTATTATTCTGACTCTTTGTAAAATTCCTGCATTAGCTTTCGCATTGGGTATGTTTATTCCATTGGAACTGAATGTGCCGCTGGTAGTGGGTGGAGCAGTGAATTGGTTTGTTACAACTCGTAGCAAAGATGCATCTCTGAATACGGAAAGAGGTGAAAAAGGAACTTTACTGGCATCCGGTTTCATTGCCGGAGGTGCATTGATGGGAGTAATCAGTGCCGCGATGCGCTTTGGTGGAATCAATCTGGTTAATGAGGCATGGTTGAACAATACTTGGTCAGAAGTGTTGGCATTAGGAGCGTATGCCTTATTGATTCTTTACTTTATAAAGGCTTCAATGAAAGTTAAATAAATCATTATGAGGAGACTATTATCCATTATAGTATCACTTGTAACTGCCATATCATTTGCGCAGCAGCCCGTCGAGCTACCTTTGTGGCCCGACGGTGCTCCCAACTCCAGTGGACTAACCGGAGAGGAGCAGGAAACGCGTCCTCATTTTGTCACGAATGTCACGCATCCCACCCTGACGGTCTACCACCCGGAAAAGCCGAATGGAATGGCTATTATCATGTGTCCCGGAGGCGGGTATCGTGGACTGGGTATGGATGGAGAGGGGTATGATATGGCTCCCTGGTTCTGCGGACAAGGTATTACCTATATAGTATTAAAATACCGGATGCCGAACGGACATTGGGAAGTCCCCGTATCAGACGCCGAACAAGCCATTCGCATGGTACGCCAACATGCCAAAGAATGGAATGTCGACCCTTACAAGGTAGGATTAATGGGAGCCTCTGCGGGAGGACATTTAACTGCTACACTCGCCACTCACTACAATTCGGAAACACGTCCGGACTTTCAGATATTACTTTATCCGGTGGTTACGATGATGCAAGTCACCCGTGGAAATACAAGAACTGCATTGCTAGGCAAAAATCCAACAATGGAACAAATACAGAAGTTTTCCGCCGAATTGCAAGTAACGCCCGATACTCCACAAGCATTTATCGCTCTTACCTCCGACGACCCTTCCGTAGCACCTTACCACGGAGTAAACTATTACCTTGCTTTACAGAAAAACAAGGTTCCGGCAACTCTCCATGTTTATCCTACCGGAGGACATGGCTGGGGATTTCAGGATCATTTTAAATATAAGCAACAATGGACACAGGAATTGGAGAAATGGTTGCGCGACGGCGTTGTATTCCCGGAAAACCCCGAACCCATGTTACGAATCGGGAAATCTTACCTGGGAACTAAATACGTGGCTAACACATTAGATCAAGACGGAGAAGAATCATTAGTGATCCGGACTGATGCTGTAGATTGCCTCACTTTCGTAGAATACACGTTGGCACAGGCACTCGGTTCTTCCTTTGCCGACAATCTGCAAAAAATACGTTATCGGGACGGCATCATCAACAAATATCCTTCCCGGTTGCATTATACTTCCGAATGGATTGAGAACGGAATCCGCCACGGATTCCTCACCGATATTACTGCCAAAAACAGTGCGCATACCCAGAAAATCTCTCTCTCGTATATGTCTACCCATCCCAAGCAATATAAAAAATTGGCTGATTCGCCGGAAAATGTACGACAAATGGCCGAATATGAAAAAGCAATCTCCGGAAAAGTCGTACATTGGTTGCCGAAAAGCGAACTGCCGGAAGCCGGATTGCCCTGGATCATGAATGGAGACATTATTGCTATTACAACGAAAATGCCCGGACTGGACATTGCTCATGTAGGAATAGCAGAATATAAAGAGGGAAAACTGCACCTGCTACACGCTTCTTCTACATTGGGAAAAGTAGTTGTCAGCGACGAACCTCTCAATCACATGCTAAACAACAATAAATCGTGGACAGGCATACGTGTTGTCCGGATGTCTCACTCTAAAAATAACTGATTATGAAACGAGTAAAACATTTCCTTCTCGCCTCGTGCTTATTCCCCACTTTGCTGGGAGCACAAGAAATGGCAAGCGCCTATTTTCTGGAACTTACTCCGGACGCCCAATCGGCAGGTATGGCAGGTACAGGATTAGCTACCACCGACAACGGTAGTACAGCTATTTTTCATAATGCTTCTACCATCGCTTTCTCACAAGAAGTGATGGGTGCGAGTTATTCATACGCTAAGATCAACCAAGATTATGCGCTACATAGCGCCTCCCTTTTCTACCGGATCGGAAGGGAAGGCATACATGGATTTGCTGTAGGTTTCCGGCATTTCAAAGATCCTAAGGTGCTTGATTACCGTCCTCATATCTGGGATTTAGAAGCTGCTTATTTCAGAAATGTAGCCAAAAATCTGTCTCTTTCATTAACGTTCAGATACCTGCAAGCCAAAGCCGCGGAAAACGCAGACAGCAAGAATAGCGTTTGTCTGGACTTCGGCGCGACCTACTATCGCAATATGGCTCTATTGGACGAAATGGCTTCCTGGAGCATTGGTTTCCAAGCTGCCAACTTAGGCAAAAAGCTGGACGGACAAAAGTTACCCGCCAGATTAGGATTGGGAGGTACAATCGACCTGCCATTCAGTATAGAAAACCGTTTGCAGGTGGCGCTCGACTTCAACTATCTGCTCCCTTCTGAAATCCGTCATCTCCAGGCTGGCATAGGAGCCGAATATAATTTCCTGAAATATGGTGTTGTCCGTGCGGGATACCATTTCGGAGACAAAGACAAAGGAGTAGGCAACTACGGCACCCTAGGCTGCGGAATAAACTTCTGGCCGATACGTGCAGACTTCTCATACGCCTTGGCTGATAAAGATTGCTTTATGCGCCGCACCTGGCAACTGGGAGTTGGAATAGTTTTCTAAGCTCCTCTTCGAGGCGTTGCTTCACTTCGTCCATCGGCACATCGTGCTTTAATTCCTGACGAAGAGAAGTGACGCCTTTATCTATAAATCCGCAAGGGTGGATATAACTGAAATAACGTAAATCGGTATTCACATTCAGAGCCAGTCCATGCATCGTGACATAATGGCTGCTCCTCACTCCGATAGCACAAATCTTACGCGCACGAGGCGTATCACCTTCCAACCAGACTCCTGTCGCTTTCGCCAAACGTCCGGCCTCAATGCCATAAGAAGCACATACCCGAATCACCGCTTCTTCCAGCAAATGAACGTACTCTTTCAATCCTAACTGAAATTCTTCCAGGTTTACTATCGGATAACACACCAGTTGTCCCGGACCATGATAAGTAATGTCCCCTCCCCGATCAATATGATAAAGGGTGGCATCAATTGCTTTCAGTTGTTCATCACTCAACAGCATATTATTTTCTTTCCCGCTACGTCCTAATGTATAAACATGGGGATGTTCGCACATCACAATACGGTTTTCATAACTCTCGCCCTGAACTTTTGCCCGGACAATGTTATCAAACCATTCTGTCTGCCGTTGCCATGCTTCGGCGTATGGTATCAAATTCCAATCAATAAAAAATGTTTTCATAAAAACAAAGGTAAGAAATAAAAAGAAAATGCGTACATTTGTTGGCCCAATATAACAAACACAACTATGAAAATGGACTTTCCACAGGTAGACTTGCCTACCGAAGTATTAGCATGGACGAATGTAACAGAAGACATTCTCAATATTTACAAGCAATCTTGCCGGTTGCAAGCATGTATTGTTGCCATCTGTACCGAAGGTTCGATGAAAGCCTCCATCAATCTGCTTGATTATGAGATTCGTCCTAATGACCTGATAACTCTGTTACCGGGAACAACCATTCAGTTTCGGGAGAGAACAGAAAAGGTATGCCTTTGCTTTGCCGGCTTTTCCGCACATTGCGCCGGACGAATCAACCTGATGAAGAATATTGGTAACGCATATCCCAAACTGATAGAACAGCCGGTAGTTCCTCTTAATGAAGAGGTAGCCAGTTATCTGAAAGACTATTTTGCTCTATTATCACGGGCCAGTTGCAATGAGAACTTCGAAATGGATTCTGAATTGGTTGAATTGTCTCTTCAGACCATCCTGACAAGCATACGATTGATATATCATAAATTTCCGGGTGAAAACGGTAGTTCGAATCGAAAAAAAGAAATCTGCCGGGAACTGATTCATGTTATCACCGAGAATTATAAAAACGAACGTCGTGCACAATTCTACGCAGATAAACTAGGAATATCTCTTCAACATTTAAGTACGACAGTAAGACAAGTGACAGGTAAAAGTGTTTTGGATACCATTGCTTATATTGTCATTATGGATGCTAAAGCCAAACTGAAAGGAACCAATATGACTATCCAAGAGATAGCATATTCTCTAAACTTCCCCAGTGCCTCTTTCTTTGGCAAGTATTTCAGACGATATGTAGGAATGACGCCATTGGAATTTAGAAACAGATAATTTATACGAAGGACGATAGAAAACATAAATGGTGAGTTGTAAAACAATGAACGGTGAATAAATTGCGCATTATCCGCAAAGTATTCACCGTCTATTATTTGTTGTTCACTGTTCATAAATTACAGCTTACCATTCAGTGTTTACTGCTTACAGGTTCCTGTCTTTTTATGGTTCGTTTCTTATTTTCTTCCCAAGCTCAACGAATTGAGCACTACACTCACGCTGGAGAACGCCATTGCGGCACTTGCCAGCATCGGATTCAATAACAAACCATTCAGCGGGAACAAGATACCGGCAGCAATAGGAATACCGATCAGGTTATAAATAAACGCCCAGAAAAGATTCTGATGAATCAGTTTGACCGTCTGCTTTGACAATTGAAAGGCTTTAGGAAGCAGCAATAAGTCCGATGTCATCAAAGTCACCATAGCCACGTCCATAGCAATATCAGTTCCTTTTCCCATAGCAATGCTGACGTCAGCCAATGCCAGTGCCTGCGAATCATTGATACCATCGCCCACCATCGCAACCTTCTTTCCCTGCATTTGAAGCTCACGTACAAATTCAGCCTTATCGTCCGGCAGAGCGTCAGCTACAAAACGTTCGATTCCTAAACGGGAAGAAACGGCTAGTGCAGTCCGTTGCCCGTCACCCGTCAGCATACAGATGTCAATCCCTTGACGTTTCAGTTCCTTCACTGCTTCGGCAGAAGTAGCCTTTATCGGGTCGGAAACAGCAATGATAGCCAACAACTCGTTTTCACGTCCAAAGTAAATGATGCCGTTACCGTCCGATTCATAGTGAACCAGCATTTCAGCCATCACATCGCTTACTGTCGCACTAAAATCTTTCAGGAGTTTATGACTGCCTACCCAGTAAGTATGTCCCTCATACGAGGCTTTGATTCCTTTTCCCGTAATGCTTTCAAAGCTATCCAACACGGCAGGTTTTATTTTTTCTTCGTCCTGAAGCGCAGAAACAATAGCGCCGGCAAGCGGATGCTCCGATTTCATTTCCGCAGCTAAAAGTACATCTTTGAAATGTGGTTCCTGCGACTGCGCCCATAACCATCCGGTAGCTGTAGGATGCCCTTCAGTCAGTGTTCCCGTTTTATCCAGAACAACGACATCTACTTTGCGCATTTGTTCCAAAGCCACTGCATCTTTAATCAGAATATGCTGGCTGGCAGCTTTGCCTATACCCACCATCAATGCAGTAGGTGTAGCAAGTCCCAAAGCACATGGACAAGCAATGACAAGAACAGAAACAGCCGACAAAATGCCATAAGAGATATATTCACTACCACCAATGGTGACCCACAATACAAATGTCAGAATGGCAATGCCCAATACGACAGGTACAAAAATCCCCGTAATACGATCGACAATGCGTTGCACGGGAGCTTTGCTGCCCTGTGCTTCCTGCACCATAGAGATAATACGGGCAAGCACGGTTTCACTGCCTACCTGTGCGGCACGAATGATAAATGAGCCACGCTGGTTGATCGTCCCTGCCAATACTTTATCACCTTTCTTCTTTTCTACCGGAACCGGTTCACCGCTAATCATACTTTCATCGACATACGAGTCGCCTTCGGAAAGCTGACCGTCCACAGGTATTTGCTCTCCCGGGCGTACAACCACCAAATCACCTACCTGAAGTTTTTCAATCAAGATCTCCTCCTCCACTCCATTGCGCAGAACGCGAGCCGCTTTAGGCTGCATTCCCATCAACTTACGGATGGCTGTTGAGGTATTTCCTTTGGCACGTTCTTCCATCAACTTTCCGGTAAGAACGAAAGCGATAATCACCGCAGAAGCCTCATAATAGACATGCGGTTCCAATCCGCGGTCATACCAGAATTCGGGGAAGAAAGTGTTGAACAGACTGAACAGAAAAGCAATGGAAGTACTAAGCGCAACCAAAGTATCCATATTGCTCCGTCCTAATTTAGCCTGTTTCCAGGCTCCGGTGAAGAAACCACCTCCGAAAAAGATCATAACAGGGATAGCAAGCACCATTTGAATCTCATTAGAATGCGGCACATGCATCAGTATCATGGAATATACCAATAACGGTACTACCAAAATCCACGCACCAATCACCTTCCACTTCAAACGAGTGTAACGCTTATGCTGTTCCTCTTCCCGACGTTCTTCTTTGTGGGCTTCTTCCACAATCAGATCATAACCTGCCGCAAGCACAGCCGCACGAATCTCTCCGGGAGTCAGCTGCTCTTTCTCATAAGAAACGGTCAATGTATTGGTAGCAAAATTAACGGAAGCCTCAATGACTCCCGGCAATTTTTTTACTGTTTTTTCTACATTATTGGCACATCCTGCACAATGCATATTAAGTACAGGAAATGCCTTTTTTGTTGTGTTACCCATATAATTATTGTTTACGGCCTTCCCCTCCTCTCAAAAAGAAGTTGGGGAAGAACCCTTGTTTGTTTATAGAAACAAGCTAATACAGGTATTTGTTCAATTACTTCTTATCAGCCTTCTGACCGTCTTTCTTTGTTTCTTTTACAAATTCGGCTTCATAACTGAACTTATTAAACCCTGCCTGCAACTTCTTTACATTCGTTTTTTCAGCATCATACGTAATGGTTACCATTTTCGTTTTTACTTCGGTCGAAATATCCTTCAACCCTTTCTCAAAACGCATATTGTCCTTTACTTTCTTTTCGCATTTCTCACAGTGCATCTGCGACACTTTAAATACAACAACACGAATATCTTTTGCCAATACAGCTGTTACACTCAAAAGAGCCACTACACAAGTGGCCATCCATCTTTTTGTTTTCATTTTTCCTATCAGTTTAAAATTAGTATTCTTTATTTTCTATGCGATCGTTTCTTTCATTCGCTATTTCCTGCTTTTACTCACTATTTCTAGCTAAGTTAAAACGTATTCCGATATATCCTTTTGCTCCGTGCACCGGTCCCCAAATCATGGTAGAATCAAAGTTGTTCCCCCAGGGATTTGCCGCATCGATAATCGGATTCTTTTGTTTGAAGTTTGTCAGGTTCTCGCCTCCTACGTAGATAGACCAGCGGCGGAAGTAACGGGTCACCTGCAAGCTCAACTGCTCAAAACTGCCGTAACGACGTTCCCAAGACAACTGTCCGTCTCCCTGTTCATAAGGAGTAGGCATCCTACCGCCACCATTCTGTTGCAGTGTGGCGTCAAACTGCCATATTCCCAGCGGAGTTTGGTAAGAAGCCGTGAGTAGTCCTTTATATTTGCTGGTCAGCGGTTTCTCCATTCGTTCACCTTTGTAGGTCGTTTTTGCATCTGTGAGCCGGTAAGCACCTGTCAGAGTGAATCCTTTGAAGAAAGGATAACTTGCTTCCACTTGGAACACATGCGAATAAGAGCGTCCATCCAAATTGTAAAAAGCTACTTCATGGGGGTTGCTATCCATATCCACTATCACTTGTTTCAGGAAATCCGTATAATAGTATTCTGCATTCACATTCAGCGTTTTGCCGAATATAGGGATATAAGTAGAGACGCTGGCACCGTAGTTCCATGCTTCTTCCATATCCAGGTTCTTTGCTATTTCCACCTTACGACTGCTGGAAAGCAGGTAGTTGTTTTCTGCCAACACATGATTGGTACGGTACCCTTTTCCGACAGAAAGACGGAAATTCACATAATCATTCGGATTGTACTTCAGATGCGCACGCGGAGTCACGAAGAAACCATGTTCGTTACTGTAATCACCACGCAGACCGGCCATTACCATCCATTTATCATTCAGGTTCAACGTATATTGCACGTAAGCACCGGGAACAGCTTCCTTTTCAAAGGCTTTGAGAGGATTGTCCGTTGTATTTTCCAAACGGTAATGTTGGTCATAAGCGTCATAATTGAAGCTCAACCCTGCGGAGAAACTATTTTGCGGATTAAATTCCGTTTCAAACATCAGCGAAGCATAGACGTTGGTTTGATCCACATTATACAGTTTGCGTCCATACGTAGCATCCTGATTGTGTAAAGTGGTGGAAAGAATCAAAGCCAGGTTCGTATTCTTCTCCTTATTAAAGATATAAGCATTCTTGGTGAAGAATTCATAGCGTTCCGTATCGATCCCTACTTTATACAGGTCACCGGAGTGCATTGTCCCTCCATGATTGGCCTGTCCGCTGGTACGTGTTTCAGAAAGGGCTTTGATACCTGCCTGGAAAACATAATGGTCGCCCATGTATGCCCACCGGTTCCACACATTATACTGTTCCACCTGCGGAATATCCACAAATCCGTCATCGTTGCCATCATGCGCCTTGGTCTCATTTTCGTAATGCGCCAGCAGAGAAGTGCTCCATCGTTTGGAAAGTTTCAATGTAGCGTCCGCATTGGCTTCATACCGGTTAGTAGTGCTTGCAAAAAGATTGGCAGACACCCAATCGGCTTCCGGCAACTGTGGTTTCTTAAATTCTACGTTTATCTGTCCTGTGATGGCTTCATAACCATTCTTCACCGAAGATGTTCCTTTGGAAACCTGTATGCTCTGCATCCACGGACCGGGGACATATCCCAATCCATAAGGAGCGGCGGCTCCCCGATAATTCGGAATATTTTCCGTCAACATCTGCACATAAGTGCCGGACAGCCCCAACAATTTAATTTGTTTGGCTCCTGTTGCCGCATCGGAATAACTCACATCTACTGAAGGGTTCGTCACAAAACTTTCACCCAGGTTACAACAAGCGGCTCTACTCAATTCGGCACTGCTTATCATGTCTTCGTTCATCACGCTACTGCGCAATTTCATTGTTCCCAGTTTACGAGTGACAATATTCACTTCATTCAGTTCCACTCCATCACGAAGCACAATATCCAGTTGTTGATTTTTACTGCTCACATGAATCGTATCGTTCTGAAAACCGATAAAGCTGACAATCAGCATGTGGCTTTTAGAAGGTTTAGTAATAGAAAAACTACCATCCTCTTTGGTTGTCACTCCTTGTCCTGTATTCATCCAGAACACATTGGCACCCGGAATAGCCTCCCCGGTACTATCTTTCACTGTTCCCCGTACTTGCGCATATATATTGCCGGCAAATAACAGGAACAGTCCTATTATCATATATTTCATTCTTTCTAAAGTTACTTTCGAGATACAAAATTAATTCATTTCTCATGCAACTTAGTTGCATTCAGTGCTGCTTTACTTTCATGTTCTATTGAAAGCAAAGGATTAAATAAGAAAGAAATAGTGGCTAAATAATATAAGTGGAATATAGCGCCAGCTTCTGCCTCGAACAGAGAGGTGGCGGAGAGGTCAGACTATCATATTCTACCGATTTATCCGCATAGGTCGGAGTCAACAGATAGCAAAAATGCTCACACAAAAGATCGACTACTAAAGCTGATGTTGTCAGTTCAGTAGTATGTTTCATCAAATCGAGCTTATAGATAATAGCTGTACAACCCTTATCTTTACAACCTTTTTTTGAATCACAAGTATGAGTCTTTTTACACTTCGGACAGCCTGTATCACAACAGCTCTGCACCGTTTCACAACGGACACAGCAATAATGCACAATAGAGACTCCACCTCCTGAATAGATAATCAGGAGAGAAAGGATAAGTGCTGTTATGTAGGCTAGTTTTTTCATTTCAGAGGACAAAGATAAGAATAAAAACAGACTTTCCTATAATTTTTCGTAATTAAGATTCAATCAATCCGATACAGACACATTCTCTTTCCTTTATTTGGCTATTTTAGAGTCATATCAGCACTATTAACTCTTTTTACTCAACAATAAAACCTATCTTTGCCCCAATAAATTCTCTGATTTTTAAGTAAACGCTATGCTTACATATTTACTCATCATTATCACTCTTTATCTGGCAGGTAATGCCTACATATTTATCAGAGCAAAGCAAGCTCTGAAAGTTAAATCTCTCGGAGTAAAAATATTCCTGACCGTTTTATTCTGGATATGTGCTTTATCCTTTTTCGGCACGATGCTAACTCGTAACCTTGAGATGCCTGTCTTTATCTCCCATTCAATGTACACCATTGGAACAAGTTGGTTGATATTTACTCTATACATGGCATTATTCTTGCTTTTGTTTGATATCTTGAAATTATTCAAAGTTGTCTACAAATATAGGTTCTATCTGTCTTTAGTGTTCACGTTGGGATTGCTGGGATGTGGGGTATATAACTATCATCACCCGGAAACCAATGTAGTCAGCATTTTAACCAATAAACGATATGAAGATACTCCCCAAGCAATTAAAATCGTCGCAATCAGCGATGTTCACTTGGGAAATGGTACAGGGAAAGCCGCATTAAAAAAATATGTGGAAATGATAAATGCGCAGCATCCCGACCTGATACTGATTAGTGGTGACTTGATTGATAATAGCGTCGTACCTCTTTATACAGAGAATATGGCGGAAGAATTAGCTAACTTGAAAGCTCCTATGGGTATCTATATGGTTCTCGGCAATCACGAATACATTAGCGGTATCGATGAAAGTATCCGATATATTAAAAGCACTCAAATACAATTATTGCGCGATTCAGTAGTTACACTTCCCAACGGCATACAACTGATAGGACGTGATGACCGTCATAACCGCAAGCGTCATTCCCTGCAAGAGTTAATGGTGAATATCGATAAAAGCAAACCTATCATTTTATTGGATCATCAACCTTTTGATTTGGAAAAAACGGAAGCTGCCGGCATCGACCTGCAATTCAGTGGGCATACACACCACGGACAAATATGGCCTATTAATTGGGTGACCGATTATATCTTCGAGCAAAGCCACGGTTATCGCCAATGGGGAAACAGTCACGTGTATGTATCTTCCGGATTGTCTCTTTGGGGACCACCCTTCAGAATAGGAACGCATAGTGAAATGGTTATTTTCAATTTTCAATGAATATTATGCAGTTTTGTCACATATGTTACAGTTTCCAAGCAATCTCTGCCCTATCTTTGCAGAAAAAAGATTATGGAACAATTACATGCTCATGAAGTCCTCCACATGATGGAAGGAAATAGCTACTCGGAATCATCATTGCGGGAAGCAATCATTAAGAAGTTTGGCTCACAGCAACGTTTTTATGCTTGCTCGGCAGAAAACATGGATGTAGATACCCTTATCGAATTTCTGAAAATGAAAGGGAAATTTATGCCTGCTGAAGATGGATTCACAGTAGATATCACTAAAGTTTGCAAGCATTGATTGGCGGATAATATCCGCCAATCCCATTTTGGGGGATAAATAGCTGCATTTTTTTCTGTTTTTATTAGCCCGATTCACGAATTTCATCTATATTTGTCAATAGTGAATGATAAAACAAATGTTGAATTTACAGAAAAAATGGGTATGAAAAAACAATATGTCAGTCTGCTTGCAATTATACTTTCGGTAAGCGGCTTTTTGTTTTCTTGTCATGACAAGATGAACAAAAACACAGGTGCGTTACAGTTTGATAGCATTCAAGTGAATAAGACAGCTCACCTCTTCAATGATACAGCCAAACCGGCCTGCAATATTATTATTAATTTTGCTTATCCGATAAAATCATCGGATGATATGCTGAAAGACAGTCTGAATACTTATTTCATTTCGGCCTGTTTCGGAGATAAATACATCGGCGAAAAACCGGAAGAAGTTGTAAAGCAATATACCGAGAATTATATCAGCGAATACCGTCGCGATCTCGAGCCTATGTATACCGAAGATGAGAAAGACAAGGAAGACGAATCTTCCATCGGTGCCTGGTATTCTTATTATAAAGGTATAGAAAGCCATGTGCAACTGTATGATAAAGATCTACTTGTATATCGCATCGACTATAACGAATATACCGGAGGTGCACATGGAATTTACATGGCAACTTATTTAAATATGGACCTCACCCTGATGCGTCCGCTCCGCCTCGATGATATTTTTGTCGGAGACTACAAAGACGCATTGACCGACCTGATCTGGAATCAGCTCATGGCAGATAACAAAGTGACCACTCACGAAGCATTGGAAGATATGGGATATGCTTCCACCGGGGACATCGCTCCGACAGAAAATTTCTATCTAAGCAAAGAAGGAATCACCTTCTATTATAATGTATACGATATCACTCCTTATTCTATGGGACCTGTAAAGGTAACAATCCCATTTGCTATGATGGAACATCTATTAGGCAGTAACCCGATTCTGGGAGAGCTAAAAAATTAAAAATCATAAAAAGCTGAACACCAATGAATATCCTGTTGTTATCACTTCCATGTGACAGAATAGGATATTCATCCACATCTATCATTCAAAACTTATAATTCAAAATTCAAACAGTGGAAATCATACTGAAATATTTTCCTGATCTGACGGAAGAGCAGCGCAAACAATTCGCAGCTCTATACGACCTCTACACTGACTGGAATTCAAAAATCAACGTTATCTCCCGCAAGGACATTGAGAATTTATATGAGCATCACGTGCTCCATTCATTAGGCATTGCCAAAGTCATCCAATTCCGCCCCGGAACCAGCATCATGGACTTGGGTACAGGAGGAGGTTTTCCCGGCATTCCTTTAGCAATCCTGTTTCCCGAGGTAAAATTCCACCTCGTAGACAGTATCGGCAAAAAAGTACGTGTAGCAACCGAAGTGGCAAATGCCATCGGACTGAAAAATGTGACTTTCCGCCATGCCCGTGCAGAAGAGGAGAAACGAACGTTCGACTTTGTTGTCAGCCGTGCCGTAATGCCTTTGGCGGATTTGATTAAGATTATTAAAAAGAATATCTCTTCGAAACAACAGAATGCATTGCCCAACGGACTTATCTGTCTCAAAGGCGGTGAACTGGAGCATGAAACAATGCCGTTCAAACATAAAACGGTCATTCATAGCTTGAGCGACAACTTCGAGGAAGAGTTCTTTAAAACAAAAAAAGTGGTATATGTTCCGATTTAAACAAGACTATATGTTCTGATAGATGATAAATCATAGAGAAACCATGAAAATAAAAAGATTTGAATTTAATATGTTTCCCGTAAATTGCTACGTATTATGGGATGACACTAAAGAAGCAGTCGTAATTGATCCGGGCTGTTTCTATGAAGAAGAAAAGCAGGCACTGAAAAAGTTCATTCTTACCAATGAACTGAATGTAAAGCATCTGCTGAATACTCATTTACACCTAGATCATATCTTCGGAAATCCGTTCATGCTGAAAGAATTCGGGTTATCGGCAGAAGCAAACAAAGCAGACGAGTACTGGATTGACGAAGCACCGAAACAAAGCAGAATGTTTGGTTTTCAGTTGCAGGAAGAACCTGTACCACTGGGCAAATACCTGCATGACGGAGATATCATCACTTTCGGACATACCAAACTGGAAGCAATACACGTGCCCGGACATTCACCCGGCAGCTTGGTGTACTATTGCAAAGAAGACAACTGCATGTTCTCCGGTGACGTCCTGTTCCAAGGCAGCATCGGCCGTGCTGATCTCACAGGAGGCAACTTCGATGAACTGATAGAACATATTTGCAGCCGTTTATTTGTTCTTCCCAACGAAACAGTCGTTTATCCGGGACACGGCGCTCCCACGACTATCGGAATGGAAAAAGCTGAAAACCCATTTTTTAGATAATAAAAAAGAAGTATTAAGTATCAGGTATTAGGTATTAACAAGGCTAATCGCCCATTAACCGCAGTAATACTTAATACTTGATACTTAATACTTAATTTAATACTTGATTATTATGAAAACCGATTTGTTAGCTAGCCGTCACATCGGCATCAATGAACAAGATACAGCCATAATGCTCCGCAAAATTGGCGTGAACTCACTGGACGAACTGATTAATCAGACAATTCCCGCCAATATACGGCTGAAAGAGCCGCTTGCATTGACTAGTCCACTGACGGAATACGAATTTGGAAAACACATCGCTGAACTGGCAGCTAAAAACAAACTATATACCACATATATCGGTTTGGGATGGTACAACACGATCACTCCGGCCGTTATCCAGCGGAATGTATTCGAAAACCCAGTATGGTATACTTCTTACACTCCGTACCAGACAGAGGTATCGCAAGGACGTCTGGAAGCATTGATGAATTTCCAGACAGCCGTATGTGATCTTACTGCCATGCCACTCGCCAACTGCTCACTTCTGGACGAAGCAACTGCCGCCGCCGAAGCCGTAAGCATGATGTATGCCTTACGCTCCCGCGCGCAACAGAAAGCCAATGCGAACGTAGTCTTCGTAGACGAGAATATTTTTCCGCAGACATTAGCTGTCATGACTACACGTGCCGTACCTCAAGGCATCGAACTACGTGTAGGTAAATATAAAGATTTTGAACCTTCACCGGAAGTGTTTGCCTGTATTCTGCAATATCCGAACTCACATGGAAACGTAGAGGACTATTCTGAATTTACCGAAAAAGCACATGCCGCAGACTGCAAAGTAGCTGTTGCCGCTGATATTTTAAGTCTCGCCCTGCTAACTCCTCCGGGAGAATGGGGAGCAGATATTGTATTCGGAACCACACAACGCTTGGGTACCCCAATGTTCTATGGCGGTCCATCGGCTGCTTTCTTTGCTACCAAAGACGAATACAAACGGAATATGCCGGGACGAATCATCGGATGGTCTAAAGACAAATATGGCAAACTCTGCTACCGAATGGCTTTACAGACACGTGAACAACATATCAAACGGGAAAAAGCAACTTCAAATATCTGTACCGCACAAGCATTATTAGCTACTATGGCAGGCTTTTACGCCGTTTATCACGGTCAGGAGGGTATCACTACAATTGCATCACGTATACACAGCATTACTGTATTTCTTGAAAAGCAATTAAAGAAATGCGGATATACACAAGTCAACGCTCAATACTTTGACACCTTACGTTTCGAATTGCCCGAACACGTTTCGGCACAGCAAATCCGCACGATAGCACTTACCAAAGAAGTTAATCTGCGCTATTATGAAAATGGCAATGTTGGTTTCAGCATTGACGAAACAACAGATGTGGCAGCTGCCAATGTGTTGCTCTCGATTTTTGCCATTGCCGCCGGAAAAGATTACCAGAAAGTAGACGACATTCCGGAAAGAAGCAACATCGACAAGGATTTAAAACGTACAACTCCTTTCCTGACACATGAAGTATTCAGCAAGTATCACACGGAAACAGAGATGATGCGTTACATCAAACGTCTGGACCGCAAAGATATTTCTCTTGCACAATCCATGATTTCCCTCGGTTCATGTACAATGAAGCTGAATGCAGCCGCAGAAATGTTGCCTTTAAGCCGTCCCGAGTTTATGGGTATGCACCCGCTGGTTCCGGAAGACCAAGCAGAAGGTTATCGTGAATTAATCAAGAACCTAAGTGAAGATTTGAAAGTTATCACCGGGTTTGCAGGGGTCAGCCTACAACCCAATTCGGGTGCTGCAGGAGAATATGCAGGCCTTCGTGTGATTCGCGCCTATCTCGAAAGTATCGGTCAGGGACACCGTAACAAAGTCTTGATTCCAGCTTCGGCTCACGGAACAAATCCTGCGTCTGCTATACAGGCAGGCTTCGTAACTGTTACCTGTGCATGCGACGAGCAGGGGAATGTAGAAATGGCTGACCTACGTGTAAAAGCTGAAGAAAATAAAGATGAATTGGCTGCACTGATGATTACTTATCCTTCTACACATGGTATCTTCGAGACCGAGATAAAAGAGATTTGCGACATCATTCACGCCTGTGGTGCACAAGTATATATGGACGGAGCCAACATGAATGCACAGGTAGGATTAACCAATCCGGGATTCATCGGTGCAGATGTCTGTCACTTGAATCTTCATAAAACATTCGCTTCCCCTCATGGTGGCGGAGGTCCGGGAGTCGGTCCTATCTGCGTAGCCGAACATTTGGTTCCTTTCCTTCCCGGACACGGAATCTTCGGCAATTCACAAAATCAAGTATCGGCAGCTCCATTCGGCAGTGCAGGTATTCTGCCTATCACATACGGATATATCCGCATGATGGGTGCAGAAGGACTGACACAGGCAACTAAAATTGCGATCCTGAACGCTAATTATCTGGCTACTTGTCTGAAAGATACGTATGGAGTTGTTTATCGGGGAGCCAACGGTTTCGTAGGGCACGAAATGATTCTGGAATGCCGGAAAGTACATGAAGAAGCAGGAATCTCGGAGAATGATATTGCCAAACGCCTGATGGATTACGGTTATCATGCTCCTACCCTCTCCTTCCCCGTCCACGGTACGTTGATGATTGAACCAACAGAAAGTGAAAGTCTGGCAGAACTAGACAATTTCGTAGATGTCATGCTGAATATCTGGAAAGAAATTCAAGAAGTGAAGAATGGCGAAGCGGATAAAGATGATAATGTATTGATTAATGCTCCTCATCCAGAATATGAAATTGTAAGTGATCGTTGGGAGCACTCATATACACGCGAGAAAGCAGCTTATCCTATAGAAAGTGTACGTGATAATAAATTCTGGATAAATGTAGCTCGCGTAGATAACACCTTGGGAGACCGTAAGCTACTACCCACTCGCTATGGTACTTTCGAGTAAAAAGAGGTCTATCCAAAGAGATTTACAGAGCACTGTCTCTTAAAGAATCACCTCACAAAAATAAGGGGATGTATCAAAAACTCCCCTTTTATCGAAATCACCCTCGCTACAACTTTCTGTGGCGAGGGTGATTTTTATATGAGAGTTTCGACACAGCCTCTTATTTTATCAGACAAGAAGCTGTATTCTATCTAACGATAGTTATTGTATTAGCCTTTACCTTTTTCTCTTTTATTGGAATCTTCGAATCAGGATAACCCAAAGCTACACAACCGTAGACTTTATGATTGGCAGGAACACCTAAAGCAGTAATAAATTCACGAACCTCCGGATCATCACATGTTGTCCCCAACTGATTGATCCAACAAGAGCCGATACCTAAAGACTGGGCAGCCAGGAACATATTTTCTATGGCACAAGCACAATCCATACCAGCCCACCATTGAGTAGGCTCATTAGATACAATCACTAAAGTCGGAGCATGATAATAGCAACAATAAGTCTTACTATGTCCACGTTCCTGCAAACGAGAATCGTCGCTTTTTGCAAAAGCCCCTTTAATCCGTTCATTCAGTTCTGTCAACTTATCCATATTTTGAATAGCCGTAAAATGCCATGTTTCCAGATGCATTCCACTCGGTGCATAAGTTGCAGCTTCCAAAATAGCCTGCAAATCCTCTTCTAAAACTTGCTGGCCAGTATAAGCCCGTACGCTACGGCGTGCTTTAATGTTCTCTAAAACTTCATTTGTTTTCATGGATAACAAGTATTTTATATAAGTATGCCATCATTATTAGTTTAACTGCATCAATACATTATACTTTTCTACCGTTTGACCAGCCCAATCTTTGCATTCAGTTTGAAATAATAGACTCCATTCTCTCTCTCCAGGAACCCGTATTTGTCTTTCTCTAAAGATCCTTTTTCTAAACGGGTATTTAAAAACAAAAAATCCTCCATTATTTGCTTTTCCGATTTATGATAACAGAGCACTTCTCCATTTCCATCCACCAATAGAATACCTTCCACTGCCGAATCCAATCCATTGTAAATCTTTGCAGGACGCATTCCCAATACTAATGCCATCAAGAACTGCTTCATCTTGAATTCATAGAACTTATGCTTATTGATTAGTTCATCTTTAATCTTCAACGGATTCATTTGTTTAATAACTTCCGTCAACTCACTAATACGGGAGATACCATCCAAATGCATGATACGAACCATTTCTGTCAGTACACGTGGAAAATGCAGATCAATCATCAAAAGATTACTGCGGAATACGCGGTCGGCTACATCAGCGTATTTAAGTACGCCCCCCAAACGTTCGATCATCATCATCCGTTCGGCAACTTCATTCGGAGATTCAGGCAAAGCATTGATTTTATTCACTGTTGGAGTGGCAAATTTGACTCCACTCTGTTCCAGTTTAAGATTCGCTGCACGTCCTCCGTCCAACAACGGATTCATTACGCCCAACCGTGAACGGACATTGAAACCTCTTAACGGAGCTTTCGGATGCCAAAATGTAATGGAAAAATCTGTGCGATCTTCTGTTTTTGCTTCCAAATCGAAAATGGCAGCTTCGTCTAAAAACTCTTCTACTCCTTCTGGAGAAGCAACATCATTTTCCGGCGAAGATTTCACAGCCTGTAATATCAGATCAGCTACAATACCAAAATCTTCACGAGGCATGGACTTACTCCCATTCTCTCCTTCTATACGAATCGTATCTTCTTCAATATAATATTGACGTGTTCCATCATGTTCTTCCCGTTGAATCATTGCAACAGGCCAAAATGTATCTCCCGCCTTTGCTTCTGCTGTGCCTAACACTACTTTTCCATCTGCTAAGAGACGAAAGAAAGAATAGAGTTCGCACCATTCTTTTTTGGTTGCTTCAAATGCCATATATTTTTGTTCTTCTTTATTTTACTACAAATGTTCTATCTTAATTCTACTACTGAATTTTCCTAACTATGAGTTGCTTCTACTGATTGATAACCTGCGGTAAGGTTACAGACGACACAACCGGAGGAACTATATGAGTCACCTCCTCCAATGGAGGGAGCTTGCCTACCTGTGCAAACAGGGAGTTTCGTATCCATTCTCTGGGAGTGACTATGATAAATCGTCCCGTCCAACAACCATCAAAATAGGAAGGGTTACCCGGCTGTTTCTTAATGGGATAACAGATGTTTTCTCCTTTAGTCCGCATCTCCGGCGAACGTCCGGGATCATTCACCCACACATGTTTATCATCAATGCCACGAAGCACCATCCAGTGCCCTCTCGGACCAGGACGCAAACCACGAACTGCACCTGTATATCTCACATTTACAAGCACAGGAATGCCACGATCAATATAATCTTTCAATATCCGATAATCTTTCTGCTGGAAATGTTCGGCACTTATCATGTTTTCATAATAACGTGTCAACGAATCAATCTCAAAAGAATAATATCCTCCCTGCCCTATTGAAGTACGGCGACGGAAAGGAGCACGTTTTTTCAGAAAGTAGTTCCGCTGATATTCAATCAGTTTCTTTTCTGCATCCTGGGCTGTACGTTGTGTATCAGCCGTCATTCCCTTAAAATAATCAAAGACCATTAACGAAGAAGCCAGAGAGCAATGCGAGTAAGGGCATCCCGCGATTTTCTGCGAATACCACGGAACAGGAATATTATTAGGAGCCAGTTTTTGAGTTTCCTGTATTTGTGCTTGCGCCTGAACGCTCATCCATACAAAGGAACTTAAAAACAGACTAAAAATTATGTGACATTTATTTATCATGCAATCCACTCTCTATCTCTATTACTACTTCTAATACTTTACCTACAAAATATTCTCATCATCAAGAATCCGCGCTGTCTCCACCTTCTCCAAACGTGCACGCAACTTAGGCATCATCGAACGACGAATCCGCAATGTCATGCTACAATCCATGTCATACGACTGATTAAGAATCTCCGGTTCCTCTTCTTTCACAATGCGCATGACATCATTCATAAAAGGATATTCAAACATTACCGTCACATCCTCATCTACCGTCTTTTCTATAATAGTAGCGGCAGCAATCGCTTCGGCAGCAGCGGCCTTGTAAGCAACAATCAATCCACTTGTCCCCAACTTGATTCCTCCAAAATAACGAACTACTATAATCAGTATATCCGTCAGTTCATTCGAGTTTATCTGTCCGAGAATAGGTTTACCCGCTGTTCCGGAAGGTTCTCCGTTGTCATTGGCACGGAAATCCTTTCGCGCAGCTCCCAACATATAAGCATAGCATACATGCCGTGCATCATAATACTTTTTCTGATACGTTTCAAGATGCATCTTTATCTCATCGAGAGTACGCACAGGAAGGGCTATAGCAATGAACTTGCTTCGTTTTTCCGTATAAATACCTTCGGAAGGCTCAATGATGGTTTTATAAGTATCTTCAGCAGTCATGTTGCAAAGATACGGCTTTAATGAGAAAAGTCAATCTATCATTTGGAAATATTAATGTTCCACTTATCGATGATAGGCAGTTGGGGGAATTAAAAATAGTGACGCTATCCAATAAAAATAGTGACGGTATACCACAACGATACCGTCACTATCCCGGGCATATCCCGTCACTATTTTTTCTACATCAATCAAGCGTCACATCTACTGATATAGTCCCTATCAACAATGATTTTCGCATCATCTTACAGATATTTTTTAATCTAACTTATGAATCACCAGTCCCGAACGAAGTTTCGGTTCAAACCAAGTAGTCTTCGGCGGCATAATATTGCCTGTATCTGCAATATCCATCAACTGTTTCATAGATACGGGATAGAGAGCCAAAGCCACTTTCATTTCACCGCTATCCACACGCTTCTTGAGCTCTCCCAATCCACGGATACCACCGACAAAATCAATACGTTTATCAGAACGCAGATCCTTTATACCTAAAACTTCATCCAAAATCAAGTTGGAAGAGATTGTAACATCAAGCACACCAATAGGGTCGTTATCATTATACGTACCGGCCTTAGCAGTCAAGCTGTACCATTTACCACCCAAATAGAGTGAAAAATTATGTAAGCCGGATGGTTTATAGATATCCGCACCCTTCTCTTCTACTATAAAGTTTTTATCAAGTGCAGCCAGGAATTGCTCGGGAGTCAAACCATTGAGATCTTTCACTACACGATTATAATCGATGATGGTTAGCTGGTTTGCAGGGAAGCAAACAGCCATGAAGTAATTATATTCTTCATCACCACGATGATTCGGATTTTGCTTTGCTTTCTCTGCTCCCACCAATGCAGCAGCGGCAGAACGGTGATGCCCGTCAGCAATATAAAGAGCAGGCATTTTAGCAAATTCGGCAGTAATGGTAGCAATATCTGCATCCTGGTCGACAATCCAGAAAGTATGTCCAAAGCCATCACCCGGAGCGATAAAGTCATAAACCGGCTTGTTTGCTGTATATTTCTTTATAATAACATCCAGCTTCTCATTATCAGGATAAGCAAAGAAAACAGGCTCAATGTTTGCGTTGTTCACACGTACATGTTTCATACGATCCTCTTCCTTGTCACGACGGGTAAGCTCATGCTTTTTGATAATACCATTCATATAATCGGGAACATAAGCACCGACCACCAATCCGTATTGCGTTTTCCCGTTCATCGTCTGGGCATAGATATAATAGTTTTCCTTATTATCCTGCACCAACCAGCCTTTGTCCTGAAACAGTTGGAAATTCTCGGCAGCTTTAGCATACACCCGTTCGTCGTGTTCATCCATACCAACAGGGAAATCTATTTCCGGTTTAATAATATGATAAAGAGACTTTTCGTTACCTTCCGCTTCTGCGCGGGCTTCTTCAGAGTTCAGTACATCATAAGGACGTGAAGCGACCTGTTCTACGAGGTTTTGCGGAGGACGAATGCCCTTGAAAGGTTTGATTATTGCCATGATATTAGTATTTTATATGTAAAAAATTAAAGCCACAGACTTCTTGAAAATCTGTGGCTCAAATATACTACTTATTTCTAAAAAAGACATTCTGCAACGGATTGTTTTTATTCAGATACTACCATAGTTATCCTGAAAAATCCGGCAGACTTATTCAGAATCTTACTTGTTTACTCTAAATTTCTCGCAACCATCTTTCAAGAAGCCCACAATTTGTTGAGCAGCAGCAATACCGGCATTGATATTTGCTTCGGCAGTTTGAGCACCCATCTTCTTAGGAGTTGAGAAATAACGTCCGGCAAACTTTTCTGCAAACTCTGCGTTAGCAGCAGGCATAATATCTGTGATATATTTGAAGTCTGCACGCTCTTCCATCAGTTTGATTAGTTCTGCTTCGTTAATCACTTCCTTACGGGCAGTGTTTACCAACATAGCACCTTTCGGCATATCTTTCAACAGAGCATAATTGATAGAGTTCTTTGTTTCGGCAGTTGCCGGAATATGAAGAGATACCACCTGGCAAGTCTTGTACAATTCTTCTGCAGAATCAAGTGCTTTCACACCATCTTTTTCGATTACTTCTTTCGGGCAGAATGCATCATAAGCATACACTTCCATTCCGAAACCTTTGGCAACACGAGCTACATTGCGGCCTACGTTTCCATAAGCATGAATACCCAATTTCTTGCCCATCAATTCTGTACCGGAAGTTCCGTTATAGAAGTTACGGACAGCATATACCATCATACCCAAAGCAAGTTCGGCAACAGCATTAGAATTCTGTCCCGGAGTGTTCATCACGCATACATTGTGAGCTGTGGCAGCAGCCAGGTCCACATTATCGTATCCTGCACCGGCGCGAACTACGATTTTCAATTCTTTAGCAGCATCAAGCACCTCTGCATCAACAATATCACTACGGATAATGATGGCATTAGCATCTTTCACTGCATCCAGTAACTGGGCTTTTTCTGTATATTTCTCAAGTAAAGCAAACTCGTATCCGGCTGCTTCTATTTCTTTACGGATACCGTCTACTGCAACTTTAGCAAACGGTTTATCAGTAGCTACAAGTATTTTCATAATCTAATTCTGTTTATAAAGACTCACCACAGATTACCCAGATTCTCACAGAATAAAAAAAATCTGCGTCCGTCTGTATAATCTGTGGTGAAAATATTATTAATGAAGTTTTTCAAATTCCTGCATACAATCAATCAAAGCTTGTACGCTTTCTTTCGGCAGAGCATTGTAGCAAGATGCACGGAAACCACCTACAGAACGGTGTCCCTTGATACCTACCATACCTCTTTCAGTAGCAAACTTCAAGAAGTCAGCTTCGAAGTCTTTGTATTCGGGAGCCATCACGAAACAGATGTTCATACGTGAACGGTCTTCTTTGGCAGCAGTACCCACGAACATTTTGTTACGGTCGATTTCAGCATACAACATATCCGCTTTTTCAATGGCACGACGTTCCATTTCTTTCACACCACCCTGTGCTTTGATCCAGCGAAGCGTCTGCAATGCTGCATAAATAGGTACAACAGGAGGAGTGTTAAACATAGAGCCACTGTCAACATGAGTCTGATAATTCAACATCGTTGGAATGTAACGGGAAACCTTACCCAATGCGTCATTCTTAACGATAACGAATGTAACACCAGCAGGAGCCAGATTCTTTTGTGCACCACCATAAATACAGATATATTTAGAAACGTCGATCGGACGTGAGAAAATATCAGAAGACATATCGGCAACCATCGGAACTGGAGAATCGAGATCTTTCTTCAATTCTGTACCGTAAATTGTGTTGTTAGTCGTAATGTGGAAATAATCTGCGTCTGTCGGGATTGTATAATCTTTTGGGATATAAGTATATGTAGCTTCAGCAGAGGAAGCAACTTCTACAACTTCGCCAAACCCTTTAGCTTCTTTCATTGCTTTCTTAGCCCATACACCAGTGTTCAGGTAAGCAGCTTTTTTTTCCAGGAAGTTATAAGGAACCATGCAGAACTCCATACTAGCACCTCCACCCAGGAACAGTACCGAATAGCCTTCGGGGATATTGAGTAATTCCTTGAATAATGCCTCTGCTTCGTCAACCACAGGTTGGAAGTCTTTGGCGCGGTGGCTGATTTCCATCAAAGAGAGACCAGAACCGTTGAAATCTAAAATAGCCTTCGCTGTATCCTCTATCACCTCACGCGGAAGAATGGAAGGTCCTGCATTGAAATTATGCTTTTTCATTTGAAGTTTGTTTTTGGTTTAACAATTTCGTTACTTTTGTCTTTTGACCTTGCGAATTTACGAATTTATTTCCGCCGCACAAATCTTTCCTTATAAAAATACTGTTTTAAAGCAGATTTTCCTTTCTTTTTATTGGTTTATACAGGATATATACACCATTTTGTTATCCATAGATGTCAAGTAAGGTATCTTACAGAAAAGATCTTTACTTCGCTTCTTCTATAATAGTCTTCATTCCTTTGATTTTCTCCCCCTGAATCAGATTCAAGAGTTGCTTCACCTTAGCCCGGCGAACAGCGACAAAAGCATAATGTCCTTTGACGTCAATCGCTCCGACATCTTCGCGGGTCAGATTTCCTTTTTTATATAAGAATCCGGCAATATCTATCCGGCTAAGTTTCTCCTTTTTTCCTTTACCTATATAAATGGTAGCCCAGACCGATTTCGGAGGCCGGGGAGGGTTTTCAGGCAACGCCACTGTTTCCATTTCTTCCGGGATATAAGAAGGAAGTTTCTCTTCGGCATGAAGAATCAGATAAGACGTTCCGGTCGCATCCCAACGTGCTGTACGTCCGTTGCGGTGCGTAAAGGCTTCTTCATTGACCGGCAAATGATAATGGATGATATGTCCGACTTCCGGAATATCCAGTCCACGGGCTGCCAGATCGGTAGAAATCAATACATGACAACTGCCATTACGGAACTTGTAAAGCGCACGTTCACGGTCCGGCTGTTCCATACCGCCATGAAAACGTTCTGCGAGTAGTTTTTTATCCGCCAATAACTGATGTACACGGTCCACCGCATCCCGATGATTACAAAACACGATGCTCGAACTGCTCCCCAATGTACAAAGCAGGTTATATAAAGTATCAATCTTATCTTTGGAAGGCGAAAGCACCTTCATCAATTTCAAGCGCGACTCTTGTTCTTCAGAATCGTCCGAAAGGAAGTTCAACTTAACTGTGCGGTTCAATCCTGTAAATTCGGGAATCTCTGCCGCATCAGTAGCTGAAAGCAACATACGTTTTTTTAATCCCGGAAGCTGGGTAATAATCTCTGCCATTTCATCGTGGAAACCAAACTCCAACGATTTGTCGAACTCGTCGATAATTAAAGTTTCAATGGTTTCAGGGTTGAAATTGCCTTTCGACAAATGGTCGGTGATACGTCCCGGAGTACCAATGATGATAGCAGGATGATTGCCCAATATACTTTTCTTTTCTTCGGCGATAGGATGCCCACCGTAACAACAGCAGGTTTTCCAGGAAGTCCCCATTGCTTTGAATACAGAATCTATCTGTAAGGCCAGCTCACGCGAAGGAACGAGAATCAAAACCTGCACGCTGTCGTCGTTCGGTTTTAGAGTAAGGAGTAAAAGTAACAGATAGGCCAATGTCTTGCCCGATCCTGTCGGTGACAACAGTATAACGTCTTTTCTTCCGGTAGCTTGTTCAAGTGATGCTTCCTGCATCGGATTCAGTTCCTCAATCTTCAAATTGCGGAGAGCCGACTGTATAATTTCATTTTTCTCTAACATGGAGGCAAAGATACAAAAAGGAAAGAGTACGGAGATAAAAAAACAATCAAACTTTAGCCATGCCGGTCAATATATAATAACCTTTCAGATTATTCTCTTTCATGTAAATGGTTACTTCTGCCCTACAAGCGGTAACCAAGGCATATCCCGTTAAACTTGAACTCATAGCTTTGACAAATGAATACTCTGTATCATTGTGAATAAAAGATATACGATGATATTCCATAACCTATTGTACTTTAATAATTCTATTGTGTAGCCAAATATACGAATATAATAGATAAGTACAGATAAAAAAGGAGAACTATCTTTTAAACAGACATAAAATAGATAGAAAACATAGCGTAAAGACATCATGGAATACCCTAAAAAAGAAACGGGAAATCCAAGAAGCACTACTGCTTTTCAGATTTCCCACCCTGTGTTATATATTCTTTCCGGTCATTTTCCCGACCGGTTTGTTCTCTTCTGCAAATTATCCTCCGAAGTTGTCGAACATCAGGTTCTGTGCCGGAACGCCAAGATCGTCGAGCATCTTCTCAACAGCTTTCGACATCGGACCAGGACCACACATATAGTATTCAATATCTTCAGGAGCTTCGTGATTCTTCAGGTAAGTTTCGTAGATTACGTTGTGAACGAATCCCGGAGTATACTTCACGCCTGCAGCATCAGCAGCAGGGTCCGGACGGTCGAGTGCCAAATGGAAAGTGAAGTTCGGGAAGTCCTTTTCGATTTGCAGGAAATCTTCCAGATAGAACACTTCATTCAGCGCACGGGCACCATAGAAGTAAGACATCTTACGATCAGTTGTATGCAATGTCTTAGTCATGTGCATGATTTGCGCACGTAACGGAGCCATACCGGCACCACCACCAATCCACATCATTTCCTTCTTAGAATCGAAGATTGGGTGGAAGTCTCCGTAAGGACCGCTCATTATTACTTTGTCACCCGGTTTCAGAGTAAAGATATATGAAGAAGCGATACCCGGCATCACATCCATAAATCCAGGACCTTGTTCTTTCGGCTTGAACGGTGGAGTAGCGATACGTACTGTCAACATGATACGGTCACCTTCGGCAGGATAGTTGGCCATAGAGTAAGCACGAATTGTTTCCTCGTCGTTCTTACATTTCAAACCTAACAAACCGAATTTCTCCCATGCTGGCAGATATTCATCACCAATCAGGCTCTTATCGATGTCCTTATCATAATCCATTGAAAATTTAGGAATCTTAATCTGTGCATAAGAACCCGGGATAAAGTCCATGTGTTCGCCTTTAGGCAGAGCAACGATGAACTCTTTGATAAATGTAGCCACGTTCTTGTTGGAGATTACTTCGCACTCCCACTCTTTCACACCGAGTACAGATTCATCAATCTTGATAGCCATATCCCCCTTCACTTTTACCTGACAACCCAGACGCCAGTGGTCTTGCTGCTGTTTACGGCTGAAGTGAGGAACTTCAGAAGGCAGAATTTCACCACCACCTTCAAGCACCTGGCATTTACATTGCCCGCAAGATCCCTTACCACCACATGCGGATGACAGGAATATTCCGTTTACAGACAGCGTATTGAGCAAAGTAGAACCGGAAGCAACTTCCAATTCCTTTTCGCCATTGATTGTCAGTTTCACGTTTCCTGATGGCACCAGGAAATTTTTGGCAACCAGCAAGATAACAACAAGCAACAGAATAACCACAAGGAATACCCCAATGCTCGCTAATATTAAATTCATATCCATTGTCTTATTCCTTTCTTTTTAGATGTTCAAACCAGAGAAACACATAAATGCGATTGCCATCAGACCTACTGTGATAAATGTGATACCCAAGCCCTTCAACGGAGCAGGCACGTCAGAGTAAGCCATTTTCTCGCGGATAGCAGCCAGACCTACGATAGCCAGCAACCAACCGATACCGGAACCCAATGCATAAGAGAGGGCATCCCAAATATCACCAATGTATTTCGGATCACTCGGACCAACGTTAATACGTTGTTGCATAAACAGAGAGGCACCCATGATCGCACAGTTAACGGCAATCAACGGCAGGAAGATACCCAGCGAAGCATACAGTGACGGAGTGAAGCGTTCTACCACCATCTCCACCAATTGCACGATACCGGCAATTACGGCAATGAAAAGAATAAAACTCAAGAAGCTAAGGTCGACACCTTCAATGATAGCATTGGCAGCCAGCACCTTAGTTTGCAACAGGTAGTTGACCGGAAGCGTCACCAGCAACACGAAAGTCACGGCGATACCCAGTCCTACGGCAGTCTTCACATTCTTCGAAACAGCCAGGTATGAACACATACCCAAGAAGAATGCGAATATCATGTTGTCCACAAAGATAGAGCGGACGAATAAACTTAATAAATGTTCCATAATTCTTTTTGATTTATGATTTATGATTTATAATTTATGATTCAGCAGACTTATCATGCGACTATGACTATAAAGCTAGACATAAATCATAATTCAGAAATCAGAAATAATTAATTACTTTGTTCTTGCAATTCTTTATGACGTGCACGTTGATACCAGATGATGCATGCTACGATAATCAATGCCATCGGCGGCATCAACATCAAGCCGTTGTTTACGTATCCGATATTTTGAATCGGTTCATAATTCAGGATATTGAAACCAAGCAATGTTCCCGAGCCAAACAGTTCGCGGAAGAAAGCAACGATAATCAAAATCTTGGCATAGCCTAAACCATTACCTACACCATCCAAGAAAGACTCCCAAGGACCGTTCTGCATGGCAAATGCTTCCAGACGTCCCATCAAGATACAGTTAGTGATAATCAAACCTACATAAACAGAAAGCTGTACGCTTACGTCGTAAGCAAACGCTTTCAGGATTTCACTTACGATAGTTACCAAAGCAGCTACCACAACCAACTGGACGATGATGCGGATGCGGTTAGGAATAGTCTTACGCAACAGTGAAATAACAACGTTGGCAAATGCAGTAATCACCGTTACTGAAAGTCCCATCACGATGGCAGGCTCCAGCTTTGCGGTAACAGCAAGTGCAGAACAGATACCGAGCACCTGTACGGTTACCGGATTATCAATTCCCAGCGGAGCAGAGAATACTTCTTTATTTTTCTTTGAAAACAGTTGTCCCATATTCTATCTTTCTCCTCCTTATTATTTAGTTAAAAAACTCAAGTAACTATTCAGGCAAGACTTCAACATGGCATCTACACCTACTGAAGTGATTGTACCACCGGAGATACCATCCACTTGGTAATCAGGTTTCTCTACCTTGCCATTTTTTACGACTCCCAAAGTGATAGCTCCATTTTCCAAAGTCTTCTTACCTACAAATTCATTTTGGAAATGGTCGGTTGCAATTTCAGCACCCAGACCCGGAGTTTCACTAGCGTGTGAGAAGTAAGTACCGTAAACGGTATCTTTATCTTCGTTCAGTGCAACGTATCCCCAGATAGCGCCCCAAAGACCGGCACCGTAAACAGGAACTACATATTTAATCTGACCGTCCACTTCGCATACAAACACGTGCAGACGTTGTTGTTCTTTTGCTTCTTTCTCGTAGTTGGTAGCAAATTCGCCCGTATTTTCGGTCAGCGTACCGTCTACGTTCATCAGCATATCCCCTTTCACATATTTCTGATATTCAGCATCCGCATCTTCCACATTCTTAATGTTCAATGCAGCGAGGATTTGTTTCTTAGTGTCCAACTGCACATTCTTGTCTTGTGTAGATTTCAGTGAAGAACTAACGAATGCCAGCAGGAATGCTACGATAATAACCATTACCGAAGCATAAATGATAGTATAACTATTACTATTCGTATTCATTTTCTTTCGGTATTTATTGGTTAGACTTGATAGTGCGTTTCTCGCGACGGCTGATATTGCTTTGTACTACACAGTAGTCAATCAGCGGAGCGAAGATGTTCATCAGCAGGATGGCAAGCATCATACCTTCCGGATAACCCGGATTCAGTACGCGGATAACGATAGCCATCACACCGATCAGGAATCCGAAGATATATTTACCTCTTTCTGTACGTGCGGAAGTCACAGGGTCAGTAGCCATAAATACGGCACCGAAGCAGAAACCACCAAGAACGAGGTGTTCGTACCAAGGCATTTGAGCCATTGTGTTGTTTTCCATGCCGATTGAGTTGAATACCCATGCCATGAATGCGCCACCGACGAATACGGAAATCATTGTCTTCCAGCTTGCAACACCTGTCCAAAGCAGGATAACGGCACCAATCAGGATAGCGATTACGCTGGTTTCACCAATAGAACCCGGAATCAGACCTGTAATCATATCCATGTTGAACGCAGGAACACTACCTGTTGTAGCAGCCTGTCCCAGTGGAGTGGCAACGGTGAGTCCGTCTACGCTTTGTCCTAAACCGAAGATGCTGTCGCCTGACACCCAAACGGCATCACCGGACATCTTGGTCGGGTATGCGAAGAACAGGAATGCACGAGTAATCAACGCAACGTTGAATACGTTCATACCTGTACCACCGAATACTTCTTTTGCGAAGATAACAGAGAATGCAGTAGCTACGGCAAGAATCCACAGCGGACAGTCTACCGGAACGATCATCGGGATCAGGATACCGGAAACAAGGAATCCTTCCTGGATTTCTTCTTTCTTCCATTGAGCTACGACGAACTCAATGCCAAGACCTACTACGTATGATACGATTATTTTAGGCAGTACTGCCAGGAATCCGTAGATAAACATTTCGATGAAGCTGCCAGTAGCACCTGTGTGAGTGAAATGCTGGTAACCTACGTTGTACATACCGAACAGCAAAGCCGGTATTAACGAAATAACCACAATCGACATGATGCGCTTGCTATCGATTGCGTCATGTATGTGCGTTCCCGTTTTCGCAGTCTTGCTGGGCACGAACAGGAATGTTTCGAAGCCGTCAAACACCGACTGGAATGCGTGGAATTTGCCGCCCTCCTCAAAGTTCGGCTTTATCTTATCGAGATAATTTCTTAACGCTTTCATTTATTTAATTGAAAATTGAAAGTTGAGAGTTGAAAATTGGCTGTACTGGGTTTATGCTGTATCCACAGAGAGCCGTTTCGCAAGATTTCAACTATCGCTTATTTTAATTTTTATTATTTAATCTCTTATTCGATTACGCCATTTCTGAACGGAGCATATCGAGTCCGGCACGAACGATGCGTTGCAGTTCCATCTTTGAAGAGCAGACGAATTCGCAAAGGGCGAAGTCTTCGGGAGCTACTTCGTAGATGCCGAGTGCTTCCATACGGTCGATGTCACCGGCGATAATTGCTTTAATCAGATATTCGGGCAGAATGTCCATTGGGAATACCTTATCGTATTCACCCGACATAATCATGTGACGTTCGCCACCTTTGATACGGGCATCCAACGTATATTCCTTCTTACCCATCAACCAGCTGAAATAAGAACGATTGGCACTGAACTGGTTGAAACGCGGCATGATCCATCCAAGCATTTCGTGAATGTCGTCACCTTCGGGGATAACAGTCAATTGGCTATGGAATGCGCCCAAGAATCCGTTCGGAGATACTTGCTTTCCTGTCAGCACGTTACCGCTGATGTAGCGTAAATCTTTGTCTTTTGTTACATTGCCGGCAAACACGTTGGTGAGCAATGCGCCTACCTGTAGTTTGCAGTATGCAGGTTTCAACACTTCGGAACCTGTCACAGCTACTGTACGGGTGAAATCTACATGGCCTGTATTGAAGAGGCGACCGATGAAGATTACGGCTTGCGGATCAATAGTCCATACCGTTTCGCCCTTGGATACGGGGTCGAGGTGGTTGATCTGAATGCCTACATTACCTGCAGGGTTCGGTCCGTCGAATGCGGTGATTGTAACGTTCTTAGCCTGTGTCAGTGCGGCAGCGTTCTGTTTCACACTGATGTTCAGGTAGTTTTTTGCCAGTTTGGCAAGAGCATCAAGCCCTGTCTGGAAGTTTGCTTCTTCGCCTTTGAGGGCGAACTCGAAATCCGGAGCCAATGGATTAGTATCGAATGCGGAGATGAAGATTCCTTTCGGGGTTACCGTCGGATCTGCAATGATGTCATAAGGACGCTGTTTGATAAACGCGAAAAGTCCGGCTTCTAACAGAGCGGATTTCACAGCTTCAGCATCCATCGAAGCAACATTCTTTTTCCCAAAATCTTCATAGTCCTGCTCTGCAGCAGCTTCTACTACGATGTTCAATACCTTACGACGAGCACCACGTTCTACACTCGTCACCACGCCGCTCACCGGCGAAACAAATTTCACTTCAGGATGATACTTGTCGATAAACAAGGGTCCACCAGCCATTACATATTCCTGCTCTTTCACAACTACCTTAGGCGTCACTCCAGGAAAGTCATCGGGTACAAGTGCGTAGAATCCCGGTTCTTTTACTGTTGCGTACGTTTCAGCAGCTTTTCCTTTCAGGTTTATGTCAAGGCCTTTACGTAACTTTATTACATTTGCCATGCTATATAAAATAATGGTTTCATAAATTTGCCGCAAAAGTAATAAATAAGATTGGGATTCGATAGGAAAAAAGAAAGGAATTACGGAAAAATATCCGTAATTCCTTTCGTGTTCGTGCACGTAATCTTTTATCTTTTGTTCCGAAACAAAAGACAGAAGCAAAGAAAAAGAACTATTCAGCAAACATAGGATCCCAAGCAGGAAGTCGGATAGGCTTCTGTTTCAACACCTCGAGAGCTTTTTTCGATGCATATTTCGTTTCTACTACTAGACGGAACATATATTCGTTAAACCAATCATCTGTCATAATGAGATAACCCTGATAACCGGCAGCAGGCCCCCAACTATTTTCAACCATCCATTTCGTCGGTTTTCCATTTTTGTCAAGATCGACGGCCATAAGAGTCATGGCGTGACTGGAGCCACTGGCAAAACTTTGGATACGTTGCTTCTTGTTCATGCCAAAAGAAGTACCCATAAGAGATTCGTAGTCGTAGTTTTTGACATCCAGTAGACCACGGTCAGAGTTTAGAAACTTACCTACATCGCAAGAAAAATACATCATTGTGCTATCCTTGAGAGAAGAAATAGCCATTTCTTTGATATCCTCGATGGGGAGATTGACATACGTCCAGTTTTTGCCGTCGTAACGGTGGCGGTCGTAGTCTATCTCATAACACTTATAATATTCACGGCTCGGATCGTTCATTAACATGACATAATTATCAATCAGTTTTTCGTCACCATACTTTTTCAGGAAAGAAAGCGGAGTGTAAATTTCGGTAGACACAGGTTCACCCTTAGCGTTATATTCAGTCCAGGTAAATTCAGTAGGAGGAACACCGAGATTCAACACTAACATGCGGTAGATGGTGCTCAACATCTCTGTTTTTGTTTTCTCAAGGGCAGCAGGCTTGACACCTTGCGCTGCGAGATCACGGAGTTGAAGCCCCTGTTCACGAAGTTTCAGGGCAATCAGACCTGCCATACGGGAGGTATTTTCACTACTGTTGGTTTCCGGCATCACATCTTTGGGAACAAGCCCGTATTTACTGACAATATCGGCTACACCGGTGAATGTTCCACCGTCACTCAAAGGATTACGGAAGAGCCATTCCACCATTTTATCATCCATCGGCTTACTGCTGGTGTCGATAATACCTTGCAGAAAGAGGTTGGCTTTCTCCAGTTGGTCGAAGAAGAAAGGATAAGTTTGCGAGAATTCGAAGGAACCGAGGTTATGTTTGGCGATCGCTTTGGCACGCATCACATTCAAACCTGTAAAAAGCCAGCAACGACCAGAAGATTTTTGGTCGGTGATACCTTTAGAAGACACTTTGATAGAAAAATGCGTATCCATGCCTTTCAGGTTATCCTGGTTGAGAGCCAGTTTACGGATGTCGTTGTTGCCGATGGCGTTGCGGATAGCCTTGTCGGTAGGAGTGTTTGCATAACTCTGCTTGATTTGTTGCATCATGGAGTCGCTGATGCCTCCTTTCACTTCTTGCGCTTGTGTAGAATAAGAAAAAGCACAGAAAACAAAAATTGATAAAATCTGTTTATTCATTGATATAAATAATTAATTAATAGGCTGACGGATCATGATATACTGATAAATTTTGTTTTGGTGTATGGGATTAAATCATGCAATTTTATTTACCAGCATATCGAAAAACATCTTATTCTGCAAAAATACGATTCTTTTTTAGATTTATTATCTAAGAACATCAAAACTAATCGGAATAAAATAGTTTTCTTTGCAGTCGAATTCCTCAAAGAGAAATATGAAGAAATATATAATAGGAATATTGGTGATGCTTCCATCCATCAATATGATGTCAGCTACGGCTGATAGTACGGCAGTAAAAAGCGATGAACTGCAAATGTCTACAACTTCTATCAGTGATACTACTCCTACAGATATTGAAGGCACCCCGTCAGACACCATTCCTGCCCTTTCCAAGCGCGAGTTGCGTCGCCAGCGCGTGGCAAACCGGAATTTGCACTATAACATATTAGGTGGTCCCAGTTATACGCCGGACTTCGGTTTATTAGTAGGCGGTAGCGCACTGATGACGTTTCGGATGAATCCGAGTGATACCACTCAACGGCGTTCAGTAGTGCCAATGGCCATCGCCTTGATGTTCAAGGGCGGCTTGAATCTGATGACGAAACCACAACTCTTCTTTAAAGGCGACCGTTTCCGTATCTTCGGAACCTTCTCTTATAAAAATACAATCGAGAATTTTTATGGCATCGGATATTCCACTAATAAAGATTATGAACGTGGAGAAGATACCAGCGAGTACCGTTATAGCGGCATTCAAGTAAACCCCTGGTTCTTGTTCCGTCTGGGAGAAAGTAATTTCTTTGCAGGCCCTCAAGTCGATTTGAACTATGACAAGATAACTAAACCGGCTGCCGGGATGGTTAATGAGCCCTCGTACATAGCGGCAGGAGGTACGGAGCACGGATACAAAAATTTCAGTTCGGGACTCGGCTTCCTGTTGACGTATGACACACGCGATATTCCCGCCAATGCTTATAGCGGAACTTACCTTGACTTCCGGGGAATGATGTACAATAAAACGTTCGGCAGTGATAATAACTTTTACCGTTTGGAAATCGATTACCGCCAATACAAAACAGTAGGACGCCGCAAAGTGATAGCCTGGACAGTGCAAAGCAAAAACGCATTCGGAGATGTACCCCTAACAAAATATGTACTTAGTGGAACCCCCTTCGATCTTCGCGGTTACTACATGGGACAGTTTCGCGACAAGTCCTCGCATGTCATGATGGCCGAATACCGCCAGATGATAAATACGGACAAAAGCACTTGGGTAAAAAAGATGTTAAGTCATATAGGATATGTAGCCTGGGGAGGATGCGGATTCATGGGACCCACTCCGGGCAAAATAGAAGGTGTGCTTCCCAACCTCGGATTGGGATTACGTATCGAAGTGCAACCCCGTATGAATGTACGCCTTGATTTCGGCAGAGACATGGTGAACAAGCAGAATTTGTTCTACTTCAACATGACAGAAGCCTTTTGACGCCATTTACGCGACAAATTGTGCACAATTTACAAGAAAGATTGTAAAATAGATAATAAAAGACTGCACATAAATGAAATTAATCCTTATATTTGCGCAAGCTATAACACAGCAAGAGCAAATAATAGGATTTTTTTATGAAGCAATTTATATGTTTTTTTTCGGGGTTATTACTTCTATTCGTCTCTACAACCCGTGTAGTTGCACAAGAAGTGTCTGACTATTCTCAACTAAGTGATGAAGATTATAGTAAAATAGTTCTCCCCCCACTATCCGCTTTATTCGAGAACGCCAAGAACAGTCCCGCCTATGAGGTAGCGGACGTGAAGGCGATAATAGAACGCAAATTACTCAAAAAAGAAAAATGGGCATTTCTAGGTTTCTTCAGTTTACGAGGGAGCTATCAATACGGAATGTTCGGCAATGAGTCCACCTATACGGACGTGGCAGTCGCCCCATACCTTACCTACTCCACCCAGGCACAGAACGGTTACACGATAGGCGCGGGTTTAAGCATCCCCTTAGATGATCTGTTCGATCTCAAAGGACGCGTCAGTCGGCAAAGACTCACGCTGCGAAGTGCAGAACTGGAACGGGAAGTGAAGTATGACGAAATCAAAAAGAATATTATTGAGTTGTATGCAATGGCTACTTCACAAATTAAAGTTCTCCAGATGAGAAGTGAGGGTTGGGTACTTGCCAACGTACAATATGAAATATCTGAAAAGAATTTTGCCAATGGCACCATTGATTCGTCAGAACTATCAGTAGACAAGGAACGTCAATCTCAAGCTCGCGAAGCATACGAAAAAAGTAAATTCGAATTGACAAAGAGTCTGATGATACTCGAAGTGATTTCACGTACCCCCCTTATACAAAAATAATAACGCACAAAATATGGATTTTATCATTTCTACCATACGGACCTTACTCCGCCACCTCTGGATGATACTAGTAGGTACCGCACTTTTCACACTATTTGTTATTTATTACACCCGCCACATGGTTGGAGGATACGAAGTAAAAGCCACTTTATATACAGGAGTAGCATCGGGATACAATTTGGAGAGTGACAAGCGCACAGATTGGGCTATGGTACAAAATTCTATGGATAACCTGATAAGCATAATGCAGGCCGAGAGTACCCTCAAGAGAGTATCCATGAGATTATATGCCAGAGTTCTTATCAAAGGAGATCCGAACAAAGAAGTTGACGGAATCACCCCTTCCAGTTACAATTACACTTACAATCACTTAAAGAACAGTCCGCATGGAAAAGAAATACTGGCACTGATCGACAAAACAAGTGAAGATAAGACAGTGTCTAATCTGGAAAAGTATATGCGCCCTCACAAAGACAATTACGTCTACGGGCTATTTTACTACAATCCCCATTTTTACAGTTACAACACTTTGAAAAACATCAAAGTACAACGCCGTCTGACAAGTGACTTGCTGGATATTAGCTATGCTTCCAGCGATCCGGGTATCGCATACAATACCGTAAGCATTTTGATGGATGAGTTCGTTGATGAATATCGCCGTATCCGTTATGGAGAGACAGACAAAGTAATCAAATACTTTGAAGAAGAATTGAGAAGAATCGGTGGTAAACTTCGCAACGAAGAAGAAGACCTTACCAAATACAATGTTCAGAAACGCGTAATCAACTATCTTGACGAAACCAAAGAAATAGCAGCTATTAATAAAGAGTTTGAATTAAGAGAACAAGATGCCCTTTTTGCATTCAATAGCAGCAGTGCCATGCTTGCGGAATTAGAAAAACACATGGACAGCAATGCCAAACAAGTATTAAAGAATCTGGAATTTATTGACAAGTTACGTCAAGTATCCAATGTCACCGGAAAGATTGCTGAAATAGAAGCCATGTCCGACTCCAAGAAACAAGATACCGACAATCTGGAAAGTCAAAAGAAGCAACTGCACGAGCTACAAAAAGATTTGAATCATTTAACGGATTCATACGTAGGACATAAATATACGAAAGAAGGAACTTCGCGAACGAATATCATAGAACAATGGCTGGAACAGACATTGGCCAATGAAAAAGCGAAAGCCGAACTGCTGGTCGTACAAAATGCACGCCGTGAACTCAGTGAACGCTATATGTTTTATGCCCCCGTGGGTACCACCATCAAACAAAAAGAGCGAACCATCAATTTCACGGAACGTAACTACCTGACCGTTCTGCAAAGTTATAATGAAGCATTATTACGAAGGAAAAATCTGGAGATGACTTCCGCCACACTGAAAGTTCTGAATGAGCCAACCTATCCTATTTCTCCGGGAGCAACAAACAGAAAGCAAATCATAATGGCTGCCTGTGCAGGTAGTTTCATACTTATTATTGTTTTTTTGCTGTTAGTAGAAATGTTCGACAAAACATTGCGTGACGCAGCTCGTACTAAACGTGTGACAGATTTCAACGTGATAGGTGCTATTCCCAGTATGTTTTCCTCCCGCTATGGCGGAATGACGAAAACCTACGTCCAGTCATCCGTGAAAGAGTTGACTAACTCATTGCTCCGTTTCCTCACCGAGCGAAAATCTCCCGGAGTATATATAATCAACCTATTTAGCACTTGTGAAGATTCCGGAGAAGTAGAAGTCGGAAATCTGATTTGCGGATATATGCAAAGCCGTATGTTAAATGCAAGGTTTATCACCTATGGGGTGGATTTCAACACAGATTCCACTCAATATTTACTTGCCAAAAACATCACAGACTTTTATACCCTGCAGGGAGAAGATGTGCTGATCGTCGCCTATCCACCTTTAGCGCAAAGCAACATCCCCAGTGCTTTGTTACATGATGCAAACGCAAACATCTTGGTAGCTCCCGCAAACCGTGGGTGGAAAACGATTGACAAGCAACTTTGCGAACAGCTCATGCTGCAATTGGATAAAACAAACGTTCCATTCCGTATATGCCTGACAAATGCTTCCCGGGCAGCAATTGAAGATTTCACCGGGCAACTTCCACCATACACCATACTGCGGAATATCGGTTATCGTCTTAGCCAACTGTCGCTCACAGAAAAAATAAGGTTCAACCTAACAAAGAAAACCAAAGAAGGATCAGCAGAAGAGGAGGATGATGACGAATAGAATAATAACTTTCCACTTGTTATTTGCCGCTCAATTTGTGGTGATTATATCAGGAATGTTTGTAAACACCAAGACTGGTTTAGCCTCTATGGCACTCATATTGATGTTTACAACCATCTGTTTGATACAATTGGCCAATGACAAGCAAACAAACTGGAAACCCGGACAAAACATAATGACCTATATGTGCACAGTCTGGCTAGTCTATTATTTCTTCGAAATCTTGAATCCTAATAATGTAATGGAAGCATGGAACATTGGCCTCACTCCTTATGCGCTGATTCCTTTGATATGTGCTTTTATTGTTCCTATTGTCATCCGTACGAAAAAAGATATTGAGTTATTATTAATAGTATGGTCCATATTTGTTCTCATATTTACCATAAAAGGTTATTGGCAAAAAAACCACGGTTTCAGCGAAAAAGACCTTCACTTTCTGTATGCATTGGGAGGATGGCGTACGCATCTCATCTGGTCCGGCATACGTTATTTCTCATGTTTCTCCGATGCCGCTAATTACGGGGTGCATGCTGCGCTGTCGGCAGTCGTATTTGCCATCTCCTCTTTTTATGCAGGATCGAAATGGAAACGCGTTTATTTTTTCTTCATCGCTATCTGCGCGCTTTATGGGATGGGAATATCCGGAACAAGAACAGCAATGGGAGTCATCATGGGCGGTTTGTTGATGGTAACTATCATCGCTAAAAACTGGAAAGCATTACTGGCAGGTGTTATTGCATCAATAGCCATTTTCTGTTTCTTTTATTATACAAATGCCGGAAATGGGAATCAGTATATCCGTAAAATGCGTTCCTCTTTCCATCCCACTGAAGATGCATCCTATATGGTGCGTGTGGAAAACCGGATATTAATAAAAGAACTGATGTCGAAAAAGCCGTTTGGTTATGGAATCGGACTGTCAAAAGCGGGTAATTTCAATTCAAAAGAACAGATGCCCTACCCTCCCGACTCATGGTTGGTCAGCGTGTGGGTAGAGACAGGAATTGTCGGGCTGCTTCTTTACCTTGCCATTCATGGAATTCTTTTTGTCTGGTGTTCGTGGATATTGATGTTTAAAATACGCGACAAGAGTCTGCGGGGATTAGTAGCAGCCTGGGTGTGTATGAATGCCGGGTTCTTCATTGCCGCTTACGTAAGTGATGTCATGCAATACCCTAACCAACTCCCCATTTATATAGGATTTGCACTCTGTTTTGCAGCTCCGCATATAGAAAAAAGAATGGTACTAGAAAACAAGAAGTTATGAAAAAGAACCAACAGATATTAGTCTTAAATACTTTTGCTATCATCATGGTATGTATAGGACATTCTTTTACAGCCGTAGAGTCCTATTATGGTCATAAATGGATATATAGTTTTCACATGCCATTATTCATGTTCATATCAGGCTATTTATTAAATTATGCAACTATGCATAAACAGCAAGAAATATCAGATATAAGTTTATTGGGCAAACAAGGATACATAGTCAAAAGAGCGATCCGGCTCCTTGTTCCCTATTTCATTATTAGTTCCATTACTTATATCCCCAAAGTACTATTAAGTGCACACGCTCTACGCCCTATAGATTTCTCCATCCATTCATACATTCACATGCTATTGTATCCTATGGACAACGTTATCAAATTCTTCTGGTTTCTCCCTACTTTATTTATTGTTAGTATCATCACAATAATACTATACAAAGCAAACAAGAAACTAAAGTTTAAATATACCTTTTTAGTCTGCCTTCCTCTGCTCATTTTATTATACGAATTCAACCCTCTCAAACATATTGAATTTTTAAATCTAGGTGGAGTGGCTAGCTATTTGATATTTTTCATCACCGGATGTATATATGCCCAATATAATTCAATGATTAGCGACAAAGCAAAACTCGCAAATATATACACAGCAAGCGGACTTTTAATAATCTACTCTGCATTAATCTATTTCATAGTCTGGGATACACCATTCATAGGAATAGTATATGCTTTTATCGGAATAGCGTTCAGTTTCTCACTAAGTTCACTATACATAAAATACAATCTGAAGTTTCTTGACCATCTTTCCAACAGTTCATACGCTATTTACTTATTTTCATGGTATCCGTTAGTTATTATCCAATCATTTCTGATGAAAAAATATGCATTGGACTGGAAATTATGGGCTATTATCAGTACTGTTTTTCAAATATATATACCTTTCTATATATATAAAGGTATCATATACATAAAGAACAACAAACGTTATGGAAAAACAATAGCAACTTTATTAGGACAGTAAAAGATATGGAAAGCCCTACAATTTCATTCATCACCATTTGCTACAACGGTTTTAAAGACACCTGTAAGCTAATCGAGTCACTTCTGGACAAGATTCATTCCATAAGTTATGAAATCATAGTGGTAGACAATGCTTCACGCGAAAACGAAGCAGAGAAGATACGTGCGTTATACCCTACGGTAATCACCATTCGCAGCGATGTAAACAAAGGTTTTTCGGGCGGAAACAATATCGGACTCCGTGTAGCAAAAGGCAAATATTTTTTCTTGATAAACAATGACACCTATATTGAATCAGACAACATCACTTGCCTGATAGAGCGACTGGAAAGCCGTCCGGAAATCGGAGGCGTATCGCCGAAAATACGCTTTGCCTTTCCACCCCAAAACATACAATTCGCAGGATATACTCCGCTTAGCTCTATTACTCTTCGTAATGAAGGAATTGGATTCGGATGTCCGGACGACGGAAGATTCGACACCCCGCATACTACTCCCTATTTGCATGGAGCAGCTATGATGGTGAAGCGTGAAGTGATAGAGAAAGCCGGAATGATGCCGGAGATATTCTTTCTATATTATGAAGAGCTCGACTGGTGCACTCACATAACACGTGTCGGCTACGAGTTATGGTATGAACCCCGTTGCACGGTTTTTCACAAAGAAAGCCAGAGCACAGGGCAATTGAGTGCGCTCCGCACCTACTACCTGACACGCAACCGTTTGCTCTATGCATGGCGAAACCTTGACGGAAGCAGACGCTTTCTCTCTATAGCCTATCAAATGACTGTGGCAGCCGGAAAAAATGGAATAAGCTTTCTGTTAAAAGGTCATCCTGAACTTCTAACCGCCACACTGAAAGGCATATCAGCATTTATTCGTATTCCCCATAAAAAAGAACAAATATGACAACTATACTGTACATCGCAGAAATTATACTATACACAATATTGGCTATCAATATAGGTTATTTGCTTTTGTTTGCCTTGGCATCCAAATTCTACCGTCGTCGTAACTATCCCAATACTCCCAAACACAATAAATTCGCCGTACTATTCCCAGCTTATAAAGAAGATAAAGTCATTCTGCCGACTATCCAATCTTTTTTACAGCAAGATTATCCGGCAGAATTCTACGACATCATCGTGATTTCAGACCAGATGCAAGAAAGCACCAATGAAGCCTTACGCCAACTTCCGATCCGCCTGCTGACAGCCGACTATACTGACAGCTCCAAGGCAAAAGCCATGAATCTCGCCATGAAAGCTACAGCTGACACTCCTTATGACATGATCGTCATCATGGATGCCGACAACACAACAGACCCAGATTTTTTGTCTGAAATCAATCGTGCCTTTCAAGCAGGCGAAAAAGCTATTCAGGCACATCGCACCGCCAAAAATATGAATACAGATGTCGCCGTTCTTGATGCCGCCAGCGAAGAAATCAACAACTCAATATTTCGTAGCGGGCATATTGCTCTCGGATTTTCTTCCGCCCTTATTGGCTCCGGCATGGCATTGGAAGCACAGTGGTTCCGTCAGCATGTTCCCCAACTAGAGACAGCAGGAGAAGACAAAGAACTGGAATCGCTGCTACTTAAACAGCGCATCCATATCGAATATCTGGAACACGTCCACGTGAAAGATGAAAAAACGCAAAAGAAAGAAGTGATCAAAAACCAGCGCAAACGTTGGATCGCTGCCCAGTTCGATTCGTTGAGCCGGGCACTCCCCTCTTTTCCCGGAGAACTGCTTCGCGGTAATATCAACTACTGTGACAAGGTATTCCAATGGACACTCCTACCACGTATCGTACTGATTTTCTGCACATTTTTCTTCACAATCATATTCACAATTGTCCATCCGCACATGAGTATCAAATGGTGGATATTGTCCTTTTCCCTCTTTCTGGCATTATTTACGGCAATTCCAAAGCGTATGCTCAATAAGCGACTGCTACAAGGCATCCTTCAATTGCCCTCATTGCTGGCAGGCATTGTGAGTAATCTGTTTAAACTGAAAGGAGTCAACAAACAATTTATACATACCGAACATGACCATTAATGTATTGGAAGTAATCAGACAAGGCCAAGTGGGTGGCGGAGAATCTCATCTGCTCGACCTCATAGCAGGGTTTGACGAACGCGTCAATCCCATCGTACTAGCGTTCACAGGCGGACAAATGATTGACGAGCTCACCCGAAGAGGTGTCAGATGTTACGTCATTAACACTGCGCATCCTTTTGACATACGTATCACAAAACAAATCAAGAAGTTGATACTTGATGAAAACATACAACTCATTCACGCCCACGGAAGTCGTGCGGCCTCCAATGTAGCGTTCATTGCCCGGAAGCTACATATTCCGATGGTATACACCGTGCATGGATGGAGCTTTCATCAAGACCAGTCGTTTCTAATCAAAAGTCTCCGGGCATGGAGTGAGAAAATTATCTGTAAATTAAGCCGAAAAGTCATCTGTGTATCCGAAAGCAACTGGATTACCGGCCAAGAAACTTTCGGACTGAAGAATGCACTCGTGATAGAAAATGGTATCAACCTGAAACGATTCAATCCGGATGGAAACCGCAAAGACCTGCGTAAGGAATTCGGATTTACAGAAGATGATTTCGTGATAGGCTTCGTCAGCAGGATCACTCTCCAGAAAGCTCCGTTGGATTTCGTAAAAAGTATTGCTATCGCTCACCAGAAAGATGCCAGAATCAAAGCACTGCTGGTAGGAGAAGGCGATATGGAAGAAGAGACCAAGGAAGCAATCCGGCAAAACGGAATAGAAGAATACATCCGGACCTCACCATTTCGTAATGATGTGCCGGATGTATTGCACGCTATCAATGTTTTCTGTCTACCAAGTTTATGGGAAGGGCTTTCCATTGCGTTGCTCGAAGCGATGGCTATGAAAAAAGCATTGGTAGTGACCCCTACAGACGGTACCAGAGAAGTAATCACACATCAGGAAAGCGGATTGATTGCAGATTTCGGTCAACCGGAGGAGTTGGCGGAATGTTATTTGACATATCTCCATTATCCGGAATGGATAGAAAGTTATGGAAACGCAGCTATGGCTGTCATTCAGGAACGTTTCGACAGCCGACGCGTATCACAGCAAGTCACAGAAGTCTATTATGACATTCTTCAGTGATCAGTTCCATTCTTTTTTCACTTCGAAGCACGGACACGCTTTAATCCACTCTTCGGGTTCAATCTCTCCGTTTCCATTCAGATCGGGGCTCAAATCCCGATGTCCGCACACCCGGCAGCCGGGATAATCGCGTAAGAGCGTAAGAATCAGTACGTGCATTGAATGAACTTGCCATTCGGTACGGGTATCGGCGGGATGACCGTGGCAGTCAAGTCCGCCCTCATAACAAATGCCAATACTGTTCTGGTTGTGTCCTTTTGCGTGCGCACCGATTCGTTCAATCTCACGGGTGGTCTTTATATCTCCATTTTTACGGATATAAAAATGATACCCCGTCCCGTTGAAACCACGCCGACGGTGGCACACTTCCAAATCATCTTCCGTAAAATCCCTGTCCGCCCTTGTGGCGGAACAGTGGATCACAATCAAGTTGATGGTTCGCATAAATTCATCCCTCCGTTTCAGTGACCATCTGTACTCGTTGCACACATTCCTTGCTACTACACTGCAGAGCCGCAGCTTGCGTCAGCTGTCCTCTCAACGAGAAAATCTCCGCGTGCATCTCTTTCACTTTCGAACTAAGGTCGAAATAATCCTTCAACACTTTCTCCAACTGCTGCATCAGAAAAGTATACTGGTCTTTCACTAGTTCACTGAACTCTTTCACTTCTTGCGCCATCATCTGGCGCTTCTTGCGGCTACTGCCCAGGAAAGGCAGAATCGTCATGATGATTTCGATAATTTTATCTAACATTTTAATAGATTGAGATGATAAATTAATAAATTAAGAACAGAGTCAATCAAAGCGGTTTATGCTGCCGGATCCGGAGCTTCTCCTCCACCGCTACCACCACCGGGTTCTCCCCCATCGCCTTTACCATCATCATCGGAGCCGTCACCACCGTTTCCTCCGGCAACGGACTTCTTCTCCGTATACAATTCGAACATCATGTTATTATCCCCGCCACGAGTAGTTGCCGTGCTGTCATTGGCAAGACGCAATGAGTTGTCGACTTTGAAACGGAGATTGATGCGAGTGATATTTTTCACCGTACAATCCTTTTCCTGTTCCACACCCGGACAGGTCAGCGTGGTATAAAAAATACCCAGTCCATCCACTTTCACCTTATTCCCTGCCACAAGCACTTTTTTCATCGCACGGACAAAGGATTTCATCACATGCGACACGTCTTCCACCGAAAGCGACCCGATAGACTCGATTTCCTGTGCCAGTGAATCAATTGAATAGATTTTCGACTCCCCAGCCTTGGGCTTGAGAAGATACATCATCGGTGATTTATCATCACCGAGCCGTTTTCTGCGCTTATAGCGCACAACTGTAACTGTTGCCATATTTAAAAATTGTTTCTACGAAAAGAAGTACATTCTCCCTTTCTGTTGATGAAACAAAGATACGACAACACGTTGACGACTTGCCGGATTGCGCCGGACTACACCGGATTATGCCGGATTAAAACGGATTATACCGAATTATACCGGAATATGTGGAAATATGTAGGAATATGTAAGATCATTCCCTAGTTTTCAATGATCCATTCTCCAATAGTTCGCATACTACTGTCGAAATTAACTCCCACTTTGATAACTTTCCGATGATCTGCCTGATAAGGAATCGCATACTGCTTACTATTGATCTGTGCCAACGCTTCTTCAGGAGTACCGTCTACTTTGAATTCGAATACATAGATAGCCTCCTGCATCTTTATCACAACATCAGCCCTGCCAACAGCGCTCTTCACTTCTGCATCCACATATTGCCCCATCAACCGGAACAGGAGGTAGAAGATGGTCTGATAGTGTTTCTCCTCCTTATTATTCATATCATTGGGGATAGAGGCGAAAAATGATTTGATCCGCTCCATACATTGATCCAGATTGCCGACCCGTAAGTCTTTGATAAACGATACTACATAAAATGTATTCTCGCGAGCAGGCAAATGCACATAAGCCGGCATTAATGATTCGATAAAGCCTTTCCGAACTTCTTTGTTAGGATAAGCCAACGTATAGATCTGAAAATCCCGGTCATACTCTTTGATAGTGAGATAACCGCTTTGGTAAAGTACCGGAAGCGGGTCTGTAATGACATTGGTAGGTGCATCAAACTGCTCGGCAGTAGCCGAAACGCCATCCAGTTGACGAATATCGAAATTGCTTTGCTGCAAGATGTCTATCAGGAAAGTGGGAGTACCGGTAGAGAACCAGAAATTCTCATAACTTTTCTGCGCAAATGCATTAAACAAACTAAACGGATTGTACACATCCTCACATTTCTTACTGAAATGATACCCATCATACTGTTGTTTCAAATGTATACACGCTTCATCATACGTTTCACCGTTCGCTTCGGCCATCCTTCTTATATCTTCTTCCAACTGTGTACGCAATTCATTTTCCGTTATACCGCAAATGGCACTATAAGCATCTTGCATACTTATGTTCTGAAGATTGTTCAATTCACTAAAGATGCTCATCTGACTAAATTTACTGATACCGGTCAGAAAAAGAAAACGAAGATATTCTCCCTGCGCTTTCAACGGACTGAAAAAGTCGCGCATGATGCCACGTATTTCAGCTTGCAACTCCTCATTGTTGTTGCTATCCAACATAGGAGAATCATATTCGTCTACAAGTAACACAACCTGACGCCCGCTCTGCTCGTAAGCACGTTTGATAATACCTTTCAGACGGAGACTGAAAGTGTCTTCGCTCGTGTCACATCCGTAAATTCGTTCCCATTCCACCAAGCGATTGTTGATAGCGGAGCGCAGCATCCCCGCATTCATATACTTACTGATACTGAAATCAATATGCAACACGGGATAAACCGTCCAGTCTTTCTCCAACTGTTCCATCATCAGCCCCTTGAACAGGTCTTTTTTACCAGAGAAATAGGCTTCAAGAGTGGAAACTAACAGACTCTTTCCAAAGCGTCGGGGACGGCTAAGAAAATAAGTCGTATGTGTATTTACCAAACGATAAATCAACTCTGTCTTATCAATATACACACAATTATCATTGCGTAGTCTCTCGAAACTCTGTATCCCTATCGGATAACGCCTGAATATTCCTTCCATCCTTTTTCTATGCTTTTAACGTGAAACGTAAACAAAGATACGATAAATTTCAAGAATCGGTATTCTATTAGTATCAATTCTTTTATGAATACGCCCGAACATCCGCTCTCAAAATTTGCCTATTCCACTAAAAATGAGTAACTTTACTTCAAATATAACAATCTAAAGGCACAACTATAAATGAAAACAAAAAACAAGATTCTCCCCGAACAAGAAGAAGAAAAAACATTCCAATACCGCACCTATGGGAAAGGCGAGCTCGCCCTGTTGTACCTCCCCAATATCCTGCAACAAAGCGCAGTAGACCGATTCAACGAATGGATTGAAGCTGCACCCGGACTAAAAGAACGACTCCTGGCCACCGGCATGAATCCACGTAGCAGATACTACACTCCCGCACAAGTAAGACTCATCGTCGAAGTACTCCAAGAACCCTAATTGAAGTATTAAGTATTAGGTATCAAGTATGGTAAACGCATCGCAACAATGGATAACATCATAATACTTAATACTTGCTACTTAATACCTAATACTTTTAAACAGCTCTTTTTCAGGTAGCCAGCAGGAGTTGTCGAACATTGTATTTCGGACACGCTGGTCAGCGGAGAGAGAAGGGTCGTGAGATTCTTCACAAGGCAGGTATCGTCCGCTTACGGGATCGTAGACAAAGGATGCCATTCCACCGACACCAAGATGCTTGAATTTCACCTTGTCCACGTATACGCGTGTGACACCAACCTCCTTGTCACGTTCCACAATGATACCGTAATCCGCTTTGTTATAGAAATCGGCAGAGCCGTTGATGTCGTACATTTCCACACGAGGGGTAATGCCCGTGACAGGATTACGGTTCATTTTACGAGGATGGACTACAACCACGAGCAGACAATTATGTTGCACGGCAAATTCTGTAAATTTATTCAACAGGTTGGAAATATATTGCGTTTCCGTCTGTCCAGGTTGCGGGTTGTGGTCGAAACGGTTGAGCGGGTCGAAGACAATAATGCGGCAGCCGCGGCGGACAACGAGTTCATGAGCCTTGGCCAGTACACGATCCGGAGAAACATTACCTTTCAGAGAGATATGAGAGACGTTTTCAGTCAGAAAATCTTCCGAGTTCGCAAGGAGTCCCTCCGTCATGCCACAGCCGTTTTGAAAACGGTGTCCGGTGAGTTTCTCAATCAGTTTGCGGAGATGATAGACGATAGGAGTATTTTCCGGGCTAAAGAACCCGATTTTCCATTGATGCCGCAGGCAGAGACGCAACACCAATTCGTCCACCCACTCGGATTTTCCTGCACCGGGAACTCCGGTGACGTAGACACTTCGCCCACGTTCATACGTGCAGATCTTATCCATCTCCTCCCATCCCGTTTCCGCTCCGGGACCGAAGCCGTTGTCGAAAAGAGCCCGCAGATCGTCATGCAAGTCGGCAGCGGTGAAGATACCTTCGAGCGGAACTTCTGCTGCCTGTTCGATGGCGATACGGAGACTGGCGATACCATATTTGCAGAGATGCTCGTTGGCATCTTTACACTCTGGACCGTAAGTCACCACCCGGCAGCGTTCAGCTCCCAGCCGGTTGATGAGTTCATTGCGCAACCGGATTCCGGCAGAATCGGCATCAACGGCAATGATGATTTCTTCCAGATCCTCGAAGTGCGTCTCCATAAAACGGTCGATCCAGGAGAGGTTCGAATTGGCTCCGGCCGGCACGGAGATGGCGCTTTTGAATCCGGCGGCGATGGAAGAAGCAGCATCCAGTTCCCCCTCGTGGATGATGCAGGAGGTTTGCCCCAGGATGGAGTCGATGTTGTAGGGAATCAGTTCGGCACCCTGCACCATTTTGAAAAGTTTCGGGAGAGCGCGAAATTTGGTGTTTATCAGTTGTTCCCCTTCAAAATAGTTGAAGCAGATGCAACGTTCCTTTTTGCCGGATTGCGGCATAAATTCTTCCTGCTCGGTGATGCGTAGGGCGGCTATGACGGACTGCGGGATGCAACGCGTCTCCACCAGCCAACGCTCCGTGTCTTCGGAAAGTGTGGTTTTCGAGGCATCAAACACAGGACGCTGAAAATGCTGCGGAATGGCTGCCGCACGACGCTTGCGGGCTGCCACACGTTCGGCATTCTTGCGCTCTTCCACATCATCGGGAACATAAAAATCAGCGCCACAATGATAACAGTGACAGTGGCCCGTGTCGACGTTGACACGTAGCGAACGGTCGCGCTTATTCTTGCGGGTAGGAAGACATTTTTTACAAATCGTCTTGAGGACTCCACTCGATTTACCGTGGATGTCGACATCATAGTTGGCAAAATTTCTCATATTTTTTTCCTTTTTTCTAATAAAAAAATAGTTTAAAATAATCATTCACACACAGAGGACTTACCTGCCGGACGAGTGTCTGCCACCTGCCGGACGAACTTCCGTTACCTACCAGACGAACATCGGCAACCTGCCGGACGAAGCCAGTCATCTGCCGGATTAATGCGCCCATCTTTTCTTCACATCATCCCACACAGCTGATGCATCGGGACGTGGCGGCGCATCAACCGGAATAAGATGTCCCAGATACGTTCGCCGCCCGTCGACGACGCTTTCAAAGCGGTTTACATCCTTGTCGACCGTATTCTCAAGCTCTTTCAGCAAGGTTTCCCTCAACGTGCGACAAGTAACGGAACCGGCCGCGATATAATTTGAAAAATACCGTTTCACGTCCTCCGGGAAAAGCAGTCCCGCTCCTTTGTCATAAAGGCGGATATGTTTTTTGAAGATTTCCAAAATAAGTTTTTGATGGTCTACAAAAAGCTTTCCCAAACCGGAATGTTGCCCGGCCAATTCCATATATGACTGGAAAGTAGAAAGTTGGTCCACCAACTTTTCCCAAGGCAACACGGGTTGTAACGGGCCATGATTGCCTTCATCCGCCAAACGGCTCACAAGAGACGGTGTTTCTATATTACTCCTATTATTGTTTACAACAGAAACACTTCCTTTACTCTCCTCCTCTTTACTTTCCTCTTCTCTCCTCTTCTGGTTTTCAGTGGGTTTTCTCCCTTTACTGACGGGCGTTTCAGCACTTTTTGCCACCTTTTTCGGACGCCCTCCTTTTTTACCGTTTTCGATGTCCATTTTCCGCTTCTCTTCCAAGCTTTTCATCACCCTATCCAAGTAGGAAGAACGAAACATCTGTCGTTCCTCATCCAGTTCGAAGAGATCGAATTCGCGAAGTACCCGCTCCACCGCAACTTCATCCACATCATACCGCCGGGCCATGGCCTTCAGTAAAACCGGTTTGCACGACGCCTCATAAGTATCTTTAGTGCGCAGATGCAACAGCAACATCACGTAAATTCCGAGTGCTTCCGCGGCATTCATTTCCGTCATCATACAGGCAATATTGTCGTCATTCAACAAATTTACCTCCAAATTGAAATACTGATCTTTCTTCATTTTCATTTATCATTTATTATTCCACATTTAATACTTCCGGGGCGCAAAGGTGCAAAATGTATTTTATTCCAGCTATCGCAAAAATGAGAGGGGGATTATATATTTTTTATCCGACCTTTGCCAAAAATTATTAATAATCCCAAACAATATGGACACAAAACGCAACCAAACGTTGGAAGAAATAGAAGAAAATAAAATAGTGAACGAGCATTACCAGAACAGAGTAATGCTGATAAAAGAGCTCCTGAAAACGTCACAGCTAGCCACAGTAGAGCTCTGCGTGCATATCAACATCAGTGAAGCCTCCTACTACCGTTACATAAATTTCACCAGCTATATGAAAGCAGCCATTTTCATACATGCTTGTCTCTTCCTCAAGCAATATATTGAAAGTCACCACATTCCTTATACCCAAGAAGAAAAACGGCTTATAAAAACATTAGACCTGTTTCAGATTTCCTCAAATAGCAACTTAAACTGCAATTAAAACACAGAAAAGAAGAAACTTATCATAAGTTTTATTACATTTGCAATGTAATAAAAGTCTTTAAAACCTAAAAAATGAATGATAGCGAAACAGACAGCCAATCAATAAAAGCACTGATCGTTTTCAGAGAAAACGGAGAAACCGACAATCTATTTGTTCCTATCTTATGCGATGCTATCAGAATGGCTGGAATTGATGTGAGATGCTCCCAAAAAGAATTCTGGGAATCGGACACCACTTATGACATCATCCATTTCCAATGGCCGGAGGAGGTAGTGGGCTGGATATGCGAAGACCACGACGTCATCCGCCGCCTGAAAGAACGCATCGCTTTCTTCCGCTCACGGGGAGCCCATTTCGTATACACACGACATAATATCCGCCCCCACTACGCCAATGAAGTCATCAGCCGAGCCTACGACATCATCGAGTCGGAAAGCGATATCGTGGTACACATGGGACATTACAGCCTGACGGAATTCATTGAAAAACATCCCGGCAGCCGGAATGTTGTCATCCCGCACCACATCTACCAATACACCTACAAAGAAGATATCAGCATAGAGCGCGCACGTCAATATCTGAACCTGCCACAAGAAGCATTCATCGTCACCGCCTTCGGAAAATTCCGCAACCGCGAAGAAATCCGCATGGTAGCCAGTGCTTTCTGCAAATGGAATGAAAAGAACAAGCTACTGTTGGCTCCCCGCCTCTACCCCTTCTCCAGACGCAACGAATACGGATGGAATCTTTTCAAGCGCTGGGCTTCGCGCTTGGGTTACTATCTCGCCATGCCATTGCTCAACCGCCTTCTGAAGTTTCATGCCGGAGCCAATGACGAATTGATAGACAACTGCGACCTGCCCTATTACATCGCTGCTTCAGACGTAATATTCATACAAAGGAAAGATATTCTGAACTCCGGAAATGTCCCCCTAGGTTTCCTCTTCCACAAAGTAGTAGTAGGCCCGACAACAGGAAACATCGGAGAAATACTATCCGCAACCGGAAATCCGACGTTCCATCCGGACGACAGATCCGACATTCTGGAGGCACTTGAAAGAGCACGTCAACTGTCCGCATGGGGACAAGGAGAAAAAAACTATGCATACGCATTGGAAAATATGAACATCCGGAAAATAGGAAAGGAATATGCACAAACCTATAAAGATGTAATCAATGGCTAACAACATCAAACGTCAACTATTTTCGGGCGTATTCTACACGGCACTAGCCAAATACAGCGGCATCATCATCTCCCTCGTAGTAGCCGGAATATTGGCACGCCTGCTTTCCCCGGACGACTTCGGAATCGTAGCTATCGCCACCGTAATCATCGCATTTTTCAACCTGTTCACCGATATGGGAATCTCCCCGGCCATCATACAGCACAAAGCGCTGACAAAAGAAGAACTGTCGGATATTTTTTCATTCACCGTATGGACAGGAATTGCTATCAGCCTGCTTTTCTTCGCCGCCTCATGGCTGATTGCCGACTACTACGACAGCCAGATCTTGCGCATCCTGTGCCAACTTCTGTCCGTCAACCTCTTCTTTGCCTCCGCCACCATCGTGCCCGGAGCCATGTTCTATCGCAACAAAGAATTCAAATACATCGCTGTCCGCAGTTTCACTATCCAGATAGCCGGAGGTGCGGGAGCGGTTACGGCAGCCCTCTGCGGAGCAGGACTCTACGCACTGATTATCACCCCGATCATCTCCAGCATACTGATATTTGTCATTTCCTACCAGCGCTATCCGCAACGATTGCGCTTCACATGGGGATTGACAGCACTCCGCAAGATCTTTTCATATTCGGCCTATCAATTCCTGTTCAACGTCATCAACTATTTCAGTCGTAATCTGGACAAACTGCTGATAGGAAAACACATGAGCATGTCCGACTTGGGATATTATGAAAAATCTTACCGGCTCATGATGCTTCCCTTGCAAAACATCACACAAGTCATCACTCCGGTGATGCACCCCATCTTCAGCGATTTCCAAGATGACAAAGCAAAACTGGCGTCCTCCTATGAACGCATTGTCCGCATACTCTCTTTCATAGGGTTACCCATGAGCGTATTGCTTTTCTTTACAGCACAAGAAGTGACACTGATTATATTCGGCAACCAATGGCTGCCCTCCGTACCCGTATTCCGCATACTCTCCCTCTCGGTAGGCGTGCAAATTATACTCTCCTCTTCCGGCTCCATTTTTCAGGCTGCCGGAGACACCCGGAGCCTGTTCATCTGCGGCGTATTCTCATCCACCCTCAACGTGGCGGGAATGCTGATTGGTATCTTCTATTTCGGCACGCTCACCGCAGTGGCAACCTGTATCGTATTGACATTTACCGTCAACTTCGTGCAATGCTACTGGCAGATGTATCACGTAACGTTCCGGAGAAAGGTATGGACGTTCGTCCGTCAACTCCTTTCCCCGCTGGCAGTCAGCGGGTTAATGACAGCGTGCCTCCTGCCTGTGCAGTATACAACGGAAGGAATGAACATTTTCGTGACAATTATTACCAAAAGTATCATTAGTTTTATTATCTTTGGAGGATATATACAGGCTACACATGAATATGACATCATAGGAAAAGTGAAAAAAATAGCTGGCAAGTATATAAAAAAACAAAATAAGCAATTATAGATTTGAGACAACAACAAAGAATGAAAGCCTTATTTCTTATGTTCCACGGCTTTGATAAAGCGAATGGAATAAGTAAAAAAATACATTATCAGGTAAAAGCCCTCAAAGAGTGCGGATTGGACGTGCGTACCTGTTACTATCAAACCACTCCCAACGGTGAGCGCCGATGGATAATAGACGACGAAGTCATTGCCGATTTCGGAACCGGATTCACTGCAAAGATATGGAAACGTGTCTACTACTCCCCCATCACTGAATATGTACGCCGCGAGAAAATAGAATTTATATATATGCGTTCCTTTCACAACGCAAGCCCGTTCACCCTGCAACTAGTCAGAAAATTGAAACGGATGGGAGCGAAAGTGGTAATGGAAATACCTACCTATCCTTACGATCAGGAATATGTGGCATGGTCGATGAAATTCAATCTCGCCATCGACCGCTGTTTCCGCCACCGGCTAGCCAAAGAGCTGGACGGTATCGTCACCTTCTCCAACGCCGAACATATTTTTGGAGGAAAAACGATACGGATCTCCAACGGAATAGACTTCGAAGCAATCCCTATCAAACGAACGATGAACGACACCTCACGCGAACTTCATCTGATTGGAGTGGCCGAAGTGCACTACTGGCACGGATTCGACCGGTTGATACACGGACTAGCCGAATACTACCGTACAAATCCGGAATACAAAGTTTATTTCCACATCGTAGGTCCCCTGTCCGGCATACGCGAACAGGAAGAAATACTGCCTGCCATCCGCGACAACCATCTGGAACCGTACGTCATCCTGCACGGCCCCCTACACAGTGACAAACTGGACGAACAATTTGAAAAAGCAGATTTTGCCATAGGCAGCCTGGGACGTCACCGGAGCGGAATCACCTACATCAAAACACTAAAAAACCGTGAATATGCCGCACGAGGGCTTTCGTTCACCTACTCGGAAACGGACGAAGATTTCGACCGGATGCCTTATGTATGGAAAGTGCCACCGGATGAATCGCCCATCGACATTTGCGGACTGATAAACTTCCAACGCTCTCAACAAATGTCTCCACCGGAGATACGCGAAACGGTCAGAGCACTGTCATGGACAGCACAAATGAGAAAAGTCATTCATGAAACCGAAATCTGATTTCACATAGATATATCTGAAAAAACAAACAATATCTGATGGATAAAAAGATAAAAATAGCCTACTGTATCCCCTCTCTCTATTACCCCAGCGGTATGGAGCGGGTTCTCACACTAAAGGCGAACTATTTTACGGAGCACTTCGGCTACGAGATACATATCATCCTTACCGACGGAAAAGACAAGGAGCCATATTATAAACTGCACCCATCAATCACCATACACCAACTCGACATCAACTACGACGCATTATACGGACGCCCGTTATTCGCACGGATTCTTGAATACAGCACCAAGCAACGGCTATTCAAGAAAAGGCTGAACGAATGTCTATGTAAAATCCGTCCGGACATCACAATCTCCCTTCTCCGCCGCGACATCAACTTCATCAACCAAATGAAAGACGGCAGTGTCAAGTTGGGAGAGATACATTTTAACAAATCCAACTATCGGGATTTCAACAACAACCGTCTACCGGGATTCCTCAAAAAATTAGGTAAGAAATACTGGCGGCACCAACTCATCCGCCAATTGAAACAACTGCGGAATTTCATTGTGCTTAGCCACGAAGATGCCGCTGAATGGACGGAACTCGATAATGTAAAAGTAATCTATAATCCGCTTCCTTTCTTCCCCGAACGTCAGTCCGACGGATTACGGAAACAAGTAATCGCAGTAGGCAGATATGTGCCGCAGAAAGGATTTGACCGACTTATCCCCGCATGGAGCATCGTCAGCAAGAAACATCCGGACTGGGTATTACGAATCTACGGCGATGGCATGAGAGAGCAACTCCAGCGGCAGATTGACGAACTCGGAATCACCTCCAACTGTATCCTGGAACATAACGTGCAGAATATTGTTGAGAAATATTGTGAAAGTTCCATCTTTGTTCTGTCCTCACGTTTCGAAGGATTCGGCATGGTGATCATCGAAGCAATGGCGTGTGGAGTACCACCCGTATCGTTCACGTGTCCCTGCGGCCCGAAAGACATCATCACCGATGGCAAAGACGGTCTGCTTGTGGAAAATGGAGATATAGAAGGACTGGCAGACAAAATCTGCTACCTGATAGAACATGAAGACGTCCGCCGGAAGATGGGAATACAAGCCCGCACCGACGTAGAGCGTTTTAAAATTGAACATATTGCCCGAGAATGGAAAAAATTATTTGAAACAAATTTAAGTATTAAGTATTAAGTATCAAGTATTAAGCGTGGCTGCTAGTACATTTATCCCACATGGCTAATACTTGATACTTAATACTTAATTTAATCCTTTATAAAGATGATTTGGTATAGTAAGTATTTACAAGTTTATGAAAAACCGTTTGCAGAAGCACCCGCATCTGCCATTGAAGAAGTGCGGCAGAATATTGCAAAGCTGCAAAGTGATGAACCGCTTGTCACCGTTTCAATTATCGGCTACAACGAAGAGAAACATCTGCTTGCCTGCCTGTGGTCTTTGAGCGAGATGGAATGCAAATATCCTGTAGAAATTATCGGGGTAGACAACGAATCGAAAGACAGCACGGCGGAGATATTCCGGCAATGCGGTGTACCTTATTATACAGAAACCCAACATAGTTGCGGATTCGCCCGCCTTTGCGGACTGAACCATGCCCGAGGTAAATATCATATCAATATTGACTCCGACACTATGTACCCTCCGAAATACGTAGAAATGATGGTAAACACCCTCGAACGCCCGGGCATTGTGGCCGTCTGCTCTTTATGGAGCTACATTCCGGATGAGAAACACTCGCGATGGGGACTGAAAATCTACGAAGCTGCCCGCGATTTGCACTTGTGGATGCAATCATTCAAACGTCCCGAACTTAGTGTGCGTGGATTGGTTCTTGCCTATCGCACAGAGTATGCACGGAAAACCGGCATACGCACCGATATCATCCGAGGTGAAGACGGTTATCTTGCTCTGCAACTCAAGCAATTCGGCAAAATAGCCTTTATCCGCAACCGCAAAGCACGCGCCGTAACAGGATATGGAACGGTGGGAGCTGACGGAAGCCTGTTCAACAGCTTTAAAGTGCGCGTTGCCAAAGGTCTGAAAGGACTGGGGGGAATATTTACTAAAAAGAAAGAATATAAAGACGAAGACAGCAATCTGATAAAGAACAAATAAACAAGTATGGGAAAACGAATAGAATATATTGACTTCATCAAAGGTATCTGCATTTTTATTGTAGTCTGGGGACATTCTATCCAAAATATGGGAGACGGCAACGACTTCTGGACCAATCCGGTACATGAATTTATCTGTTCTTTCCACATGCCCATATTCATGTTGGTCAGCGGTTTCTTTTTCAGTAAATCCATCGGAAAGCCACTCATACCGAATGTAACCCGAAGATTCAAACAGTTAATAATTCCTTGTTTCGGCTGGTCATTAGTGTTGGTCGCAATCAACATCGGATATATGCTCTATGAAGGAATGATCCCGTCTCCAACCGGAACGTTGAAATCTCTTTTTATAGAGACATTCACCCGTTTCTGGTTCTTACGCTCCGTTTTCATCTGTTTCACACTTGCCATCGTCAGCATGAAAATATTCAAAAAAGATACAGCCGCTTTCGTCATCTCGCTTCTGTGTTTCCTCGCATTGCCGGACAACGGACGTCTGCACCTCGACAAGTTTATGTATCCATTCTTTTGGATGGGGTATTTTATGCACAAATATATCGATGTAATCATGAAACACCGGGGAAAACTACTGGTCGCTTCACTCCTCGTTTTCGCTGTACTCCTCCCTTTCTATCAGAAAGAAGATTATATCTACATCACCGGAATGAGTATGTACGATTATCTGGGAGGAAAGTTCGTTTGTTATCCGCCATGGGAAAAATTGCCGATCATCTGTTATCGCTATTTGATCGGTTTCGCAGGAAGCCTGTTTATCTTCTTGCTACTGCAACGTATCTATCGTCCGCATTTCCGTGCAATCGAAAAAGTGGGCACATATACACTTGGCATCTATACCATACATATCTTGATTGAAGGCAACGTATTGAGTCGGTTCAACCTGTTGGACACCGGGTTCTTCATGTTCAACTTTATTATAACGCCAGCTATCTCCATTCTATTGATTCTTCTCTGCGTGGGAATAATCAGACTGTTGGAAATGACACGCTTCAGCAGCTTATTGTTTTTAGGAAAAACAAAAACAGTCATCATGCTATTAGCAATCTGCCTTATTAACGTATCCTGTATCAAAAAAATCAATTTATATCAAGGAGACAAAGACGATGAAAAAGAAGATAATTCAGGAAACAACAATTCTCCCCAAAGGAAAGACATCATCGTAGACACAGACTTCTTCTACCCTTTCGGGGATGAAAGCCAAAACTATACTGCGGAAATTACAATCAACACCCGCAACACTTTGCCCGAAGAAAATACCATAAAAACGGTTATTCCCGCACTAAAATACAATAAGTCGTGGCTCCTAATGCTTACCCAAGACGACTGCAAACAAGCCGCCTTCTCATGGACGTGGGCTGCCATCAATGGCAAACCTTTGACTAGCGGTTATTATTATCAACTCGGCCACCTGCAATATGATGACCTTCCACCCGATATTTATTATCTTGGTGAAACATTGGGAAGTACGGACGGAGCCGGAAACGAAGTCAGGTTCTCATTTACCACCACCCTCTCACCGGAATGGGAATGGATGGACGCCAAAACACAAATCTACAAAGGACAGACGCAAGAATATTATCGCTTCTTCATGAAATCAGGGCTGACATGGGGAGATGTCAAAGAGATGCTGAACTATGGAACAGGCATCTCCATACATGATGTGAATATAGATAATGAAGAAATCACTGTCGATAACCTACTTAAACATTACGACATTGCCTTGAATATCATCAAAGAGAAATTGTCTGGCAGAGGATGTAAAATGCTGGCTAAACCAAGCGGAATTGCTGAATATATCACCGCTGGACAAGTCCATTCTTCTATACAGACCATGACTTCCAACGACGGTGAAACACTATGTCCGGCAAAAACGGAAAACGATTTAAAAAAGGTGGTACTAAACAGAGGGTTCTATTCCATTGAGGATCTGAAAAAAGAAATCGACAAACAGCTACAATTATCACCGGAAGAACGAATGGCTATCAATGTCGGTGTTCATGGCACAGATGCTTCTTGGGCGGATCTGTTGCTCTGGATTAACAATAACTATGGAAAAAAGGGAGCGGACAACGTGTGGATACCCAACCAGGAAGAATATTATGAATACAATTTCTATCGTACACACGGCACAGCAGCAGTGACAAAGATAGATGAACATAAACTGAAACTGACCGTTCATCTGCCCAGTGAGGAAGACTTTTATTATCCTTCTCTCACAGTCAACCTATCTGGTATAAAGAAAGAAGATATTACCTCCCTTGAGGCCGGAAGCAGTGTTACAGGACTGTCTTATAGTAACTATGAAAATGGGATTATGCTCAATATCGATTGCAGGAAGTATCTGACAGAACATGCCGAAAACTTCGTGAAACGGTATGAAGCAAATACAGCAGATGCTTCTGTTAAAGCGGATGCCCTCTATTTTGTAAATATGCTAAAAGACTCGGATAAAAAGGAGGAATTAAAAAAGCGAATCAAGTGAACGGTTTATAAAAATCAGACACAGAAAAAGTAATAAATATATATTAACCATGAACGAAACCATTACCCTCTGCCTTGAAATTATTTTCTGGCTTGCCCTATTCATTGTGTTCTACACCTATCTGGGCTACGGAATTGTGCTTTACGTTCTCGTCAAGTTGAAAGAACTTTTCGTGAAACCTGTGAAGCGTTCGTTGCCGGCATCGGACGCTGGTTTGCCGGAAGTGACTCTCTTCATTACAGCATTCAACGAAGAAGATGTTGTAGACGAAAAGATGGAGAACAGTCTTGAACTGGACTACCCTGCGGACAAACTGCATATCGTATGGGTGACAGACGGAAGCGACGACAGTACAAACGAACGACTGCAAACCCGTTGGCAGGGAAAAGCGACCGTACACTTCCAACCCCTACGACAGGGTAAGACAGCCGCAATGACACGTGGAATGACGCTGGTGGACACTCCGCTCGTCGTCTTTACGGATGCCAACACCATGGTAAACCGGGAGGCAATACGGGAAATCGTACTTGCTTTCCAAGACCCGAAAGTGGGCTGCGTGGCCGGCGAAAAACGGATCGCCGTACAGACCAAAGACGGAGCCGCTGCCGGTGGGGAAGGTATTTACTGGAAATACGAATCAACACTGAAAGCACTTGACGCCCGCCTCTACTCTGCTGTAGGAGCAGCAGGCGAACTATTTGCCGTGCGTCGTGAACTATTCGAAGCAATGGAACCGGATACGTTGCTCGATGATTTTATTCTTTCGCTCCGGATCACCATGAAAGGTTATACCATTGCTTATTGCACCAATGCTTACGCCATCGAAAGCGGTTCGGCAGATATGCGCGAAGAAGAAAAGCGGAAAGTGCGCATCGCTGCCGGAGGATTGCAGTCCATCTGGCGACTTCGTCCGTTACTGAATCCTTTCCGCTACGGGATACTTAGCTTTCAATATACATCTCACCGGGTATTGCGATGGTCTATTACTCCGTTCCTGTTGTTTGCTCTCTTCCCGCTGAATATTGCAATTCTGCTGTTGGGCGGTTCCGCGATATTCTACGGAGTGCTGCTTGCCATGCAGGTTCTTTTTTACGGATTGGGATATTGGGGATATTATCTATCCACCAAACAGATAAAAAACAAGTTGCTTTTTATCCCCTACTATTTCTTATTTATGAATGTCAATGTGCTGAAAGGCATCCGTTATCTGAAAAAGAAAAAAGGAAGCGGAGCCTGGGAAAAGGCGAAACGCGCTGAAAAGTAAAACAAATGCTATTATCTTTTGTTATCCTTACTATAAGACATTAGTCTCTATCATCTAATAAAAAACAGACATGAACAGAATATTACATGATGCGAATAACGCACAAAGAATATTGAAACTGACGGCAGATACAATGCTATTGGTTGACAGGCACGGAGTCTGCGTAGACATTGAGCCTCATTGTGATCTATGGTTTCTGCAAGAGGATATACTTTTAGGAAAAAATATATTTGAGCTTTTACCAGAATATACGAGAGAGAGGGTGATGCCCATCTTCCAGATTGTACTCGAAGAACAAAGAAGCATCAGCAAGAACTTCAAGTTGGTGCTGAAAGGCGAAACTTTTTACTTCAAATGCCTCATGTTCCCTTATGACGGTATGGTGCTTTGCCAATATCGCGACATCACGCAAAGAAGCAACGTAAAAAGACAGTTGGAACAGGCAAATCTCACCCTGCGGGCTATCCAAAAGGTAGCCCAGATAGGACAATGGACGTACAATACGAAACAGAATATTTTTCATTATCTTGGATATACCGGTGTTTTGTGCGAGGAAAATGTGCAAAACCTTGCCATTGAGAAATATGTGGAACTGATTGTAGAAGAAGACCGTCAGAGTTTTATGGAATGGTGTCGGGTGAACGAAAAAGAACTCAACATGGAAAGCATCAGCTACCGTGTCCGCCTGAACGGAGAAATCTTCTATATGCGTATCCAGACTTATCTGCGTGAACAACGCTCCGACGGTAGTTTCAATATCGAAGGCTATATCCAGAACATCACGGACATACAGCATCGTAGAAATGACATCAATACACTGACTCATGCCATCAACAACGCCAAAGAAAGTATCTTTGCCGCCAAGCCCGATGGCACGATTATCTTTGCCAACCGTCGTTTCCTGTACAATCATGGTATTTCAGAAAACGAAGACATCAGTCAATTAAAGATTTACAATGTCGCCGCAGATATGCCTACACAAGAGGCTTGGAACGAACGTTGCAAAGATGTCATACACGGTGGCAGCAGTAACTTTGTGGCTCATCACCCATCTAAAATCAATAAAGGTATATTGGCTTATGAAGGCACGATGTACAACGTGACCAATGATTCCGGAGAAGAAAGTTACTGGTCGTTTGCCCATGATATTTCCGAGAGGATTCGGTACGAAGCCCAAATCAAACGGCTCAACCAAATCATGGATACAACCATCAACAATCTCCCTGCCGGGATTGTAGTGAAGGAAATCAACAACGACTTCCGATACATTTACCGGAATCGGGAGGCCTACAACCGCGATCTTTATAAGAACGACCCTGTCGGCAAGAATGACTTCGATTTCTACCCGCCTATCGTAGCCGAAAAGAAGAGACAAGAAGATATCCAGGTGGCCACCACCGGAAAAGGTCTGCACTGGACTGCTGAAGGAAAGGACAGAAACGGAAACATGATTATCCTCGACAAACGGAAAATCCGGGTGGACGGTGACGAATTGTCTTCGCCTATCATCGTCAGCATCGAATGGGACATCACGGAGCTGGAAATGATAAAACGGGAACTTCAATCGTCGAAAGAGAAAGCGGAAATGTCTGATAGCCTGAAGTCGGCCTTCCTCGCCAATATGAGTCATGAAATACGTACGCCGCTGAATGCTATCGTAGGTTTCTCGCATCTCATTGCCGAAAGCGACGATGCGGAAGAACGGAAGACGTATTATAACATCGTAAACGCGAACAACGAACGTCTCCTGCAACTTATCAACGAGATTCTCGACCTCTCGAAGATTGAATCGGGAACCATCGAGTTTTCCTTCGGACCGGCTAGTCTCCATAATCTCTGCCGGGAAGTGCACGATGCTCATATATTCCGTACTCCGCAGGGAGTAAGCCTTGTCTATGAATCCTCGGACGAAAGTCTGATGATTGAAACGGACAAGAACCGGGTATTCCAGGTGATTTCAAATCTGATTGGAAATGCTGTCAAGTTTACGAAGGAAGGAAGCATCAGTTATGGTTACAAACTGGCGGACAATCAGATTGTATTCCACGTAACGGATACCGGAACAGGAATTGAACCGGAGAAAGTGGGGCGTGTGTTCGAGCGTTTCGCAAAGCTGAACAATCATGCACAGGGCACTGGGTTGGGATTATCTATCTGTAAGTCTATCGTTGAACGTCTCGGGGGCAAGATTTCCGTCAGCTCCGAATTTGGTAAGGGAACGACGTTTACATTTACTTTACCATACACGATTGCAAATCCTGCAAATGTGGATTCTTCAAAGAAAGAGAATGGTGAAGGGAACATTGCTGGAATAGCATCTGCCGGGAAAACTGCAGATTCGAGTGTTGACAGTTCTGCAAATACACGGCACGCCTGTATTTTGGTTGCCGAAGATACGGACAGTAACTTCGACTTATTGGAGGCTATTCTAGGTAAAGACCATCAGCTTATACGTGCGCATGACGGAATGGAAGCTGTCACGATGTTCGATGAGGTGAAACCGGATCTTATCTTGATGGATATCAAGATGCCGAATCTGGACGGACTGGAAGCTACAAAAATCATCCGTGAACTGTCTGCCACTGTTCCTATTATTGCTCAAAGTGCCTTTGCATACGAACAGGACAGGAAAGCGGCTGAAGAAGCGGGGTGCAATGATTTTATAGCTAAACCAATAGCGGATGATAAATTGAAAGCAATGATTCATAAATGGTTGCTTCCTTCGTAGAGAGCTTAATCCCTCATGATACAACCAGCAAATAATTTAGATTAAATGAAAGCCTTTTACAGACTGTTTTATTACATATCCATCGTGCTGACCAGTATTTTGGCAGGAGTTACCATTGCGGGTGCTTTCGTAGGCAATGCCGCACCGGATAGTTTCAAATTTATGCCTTTCATCGGTTTGATACTGCCGATACTTTTATTGGCTAATCTTGCTTCTGCTATCTACTGGACGATTCGTTGGCGGTGCTGGGTTTTCATCCCTCTGATTGCTATATTCAGCAATTGGGGGTATATAAGCTGTGTATTACAATCGCCTTTTTTCAGTCCGGCTTCGTCACCGATGGTTAAAATGAATGTATATACTCCGGGAGTGTTGACGGTTGCTACTTACAACGTCGATGCCTTTAACCACGAGCATACCGGCTACTCATGCAAGGAGATTGCTTCTTACATGAGAAATCTGCAAGCAGATATTCTCTGTTTTCAAGAATTTGGCATTAACGATGAGTTTGGCATCGATAGTATATACGCAGCTCTTTCTAATTGGCCGTATCATTATATTCCTTCTTCGCCCGAAGGGAAGAATCTGTTGCAACTGGCTGTTTTCAGCCGTTATCCTATCAAGGAGGAGCATCTTATCATCTATCCTGATTCGAAAAATTGCAGTCTTGCATGTGATATTGAAATCAATGGTCGCACCATCCGCCTGTTCAACAATCATCTCCAAACAACGGAAGTAAGCCAGAACAAGCGCAAACTGGAAAAGGGACTTCGTACGGATGATTCCCAAAGAGTGGAACATGCTGCCCTGGGACTTATCGACGGCTTACATGAGAATTTCCGGAAACGGGCCGTACAAGCTGATCTTCTCAAGCAACTGATAGCCGCCTCCCCCTATCCTACTCTAGTCTGCGGTGACTTTAACTCTCTGCCGTCTTCGTATGTTTATCATACTATAAAAGGTGATAAGTTGCAGGATGGTTTTCAGAGGAGCGGGCATGGGTATATGTATACTTTCAAGTACTTCAAGCATCTGTTGAGAATCGACTATATTCTCCATTCACCGGAACTGAATAGCACGGATTACTTCTCGCCGGATCTTAATTATAGCGATCATAATCCGGTGGTGATGAGGATGAAATAAAAAAGATGCTCCGTTTATTGAACGAAGCATCTTTTTATATAAATATTCTAGAATGTAAACTTAACGCCTAACTGCATCTGCCATGCACTACCTGTAGAAGCAGTATAATCCCATTTAGAATTTTTCTGGAACACCTCGCGAGAAGATGCATTCATCTGATAAGTAAGAGGTTCTCCTACCTTACTTGCTGTTTTTAACAACCTTACATTATCATAACTCTGCAAACCGCAAGAGCGATAAGCCCCCCACTTCGAATTTAATAAGTTACCAATATTCAACATATCAAGACTTACTTGAATACCGTACTTACGGCTACCAATCTTAGCATAAAAATCCTGTGCTATCTTCATGTCAAAACGGTGAATCCACGGTTCTAAAGAAGAAGCACGTTCTACATACTGCCCCTTGTGATCATTCAAATAAGAGTCATTATTTACATAGTTCCAAAAATCTTCTTGTTGGTCTACCGCCGAATAAGTCACATTATTTTGTTTATCTTTAATATCCACAAATGTCATTTCTTCTTTAGAAGCAGGCACATACATCAAATCGGAATAGTTTCCGTCACCGTTCATATCACTAGAATAGGTATAAGAAAAACGTCCTTGTTGGTAACCTGTATAGAACAAAGAAACAGTCGTTTTCATATTCGCATAAGCAACTTCATAAGAAGCATTAGCTATCAAACGATGCGGGGTAGAAAATAAAGAATAAGAGACACCCGGATCATTCAATGAATTAACTGCAACATTATTCTGCCATACTGAAGCCGCCGATGAACCTGGATTTGCCGTCATATCTTTAGCCATTGTATAAGTGTACCCAAATGAACCTGTAAAGCCAAAATCAAATTTCTTCGTTAATACTGCATTAAAAGAATATTGATAACCTTTTTCATCCCCATTAGTCAACTGTATAACGGTTTTCGTCTTAGGATTGTCATAGTAATTATTCTTAGTCCAATATACACGTCCCGGTTGTTCATTATAGGTTCCAGAAGGGGCCTTTTCGTTCATATTCTTCTGAACAACATTATATATATCACGTGTATACATAGCACCAACAGAAAGCATAAATCCATAAGGTAACTGAAACTCTGCATTTACATTACTACGCCAAACTTGAGGCATTTTAAAATTCGGATCCACATAAGCTATAGCACCGGGGACCTCATTTCCCGGAGTTGATGGAAACATATCCGGATTTTGGGTAAGAGTTTCTTTATAATTTGGATTAAAAGCAAAGTTTGCCGGTAATTCCGAAGTCTCAAATTCGACCATATTTTGCATCTGACCTGCATTTGTCGGTTGGTTAGTGAACCATACAAATGGTAATAACCCTGTAAACAAGCCTGTACCTCCAGTCAAAACAATAGAACGGTCACCTTTTATATCCCAATTAAATCCTAAACGAGGAGATATTAACAATTTACTTTTCGGCCATTCGGATACGTCAACATTCGTTCCATTAAATGACTGTTCTTTGATAGCCGCATTCCCTAACAAATCATCAAAATATAACGGTAAATCAAAGCGTAATCCATATGTCAATTTTAAATTAGGTGTAATAGAATATTCATCTTGTGCATAAGCTCCCAACATACCAAATGTCAGTTCAGCTCCCGGAGCGTCTTTTCCATTATATCCATAAGTAATGCCATACAGCATCGGTTTTTCTCCCGTCATAAAATCGTCCATTGAAGCATAACGATAATATCCATAAGGAGCACGTAAATATGAATTCATGAAATACTGTCTTTCAAATGTTGCACCGGCAGTTATCAAATGGTTTCCTTTATTAATAGTTACATTGTCAGTAACACTAAATACATTATTCTCGACATCATTAAAAGGAGTAAACAATTCTGTACCCAATGTCATATACTGCTTACCGTCCTTGTAAATATCAACCATTGGAAACGCATCTCCCTTAGTTGTACGAGAATCTCGGATATGGGTATAAGTCACTAATAATTTGTTTTGTACTGAAGAAGAAAAATTGCTATTCAACTCACCGGAAAGAGACGTTACAATATTTCTAAAACCATAGTTGGAATTTCCAAATGCAAATGCATCAACCCCATAACGGTTTGAATTAGCTTTAGTGATTACCGAAGAAGTTGAACTAATACTAGCATCATTTTCTGATTTCACTGTGTTAAAACGTAATGACAGTTTATGACTTTTATTAATATTCCAATCCAAACGAGCCATAAGCTTCCAATTTTTACTCTCGAAATCATCAAATTTATCATAACTTCCCGGATCATATCCATATTTATCCTTTACAAAATCACTTATTGTCTTCAAATCCTTTATCCAAGTTCTAGAAATATGATTTTGATTATCCCCACTTCCACCTTCTTCTTGACTAGGAGTCCACAAAATACCAGGGCTAGTACTATTTTCTAATTCTCCATTTACAAAAAAGAATAGTTTATTTTTTATTATCGGAGCTCCTAATGTAAAGCCATACAAACTGGATTTATAACTTTCCACATTAGGAACGTCAACATCGTTAATAGATTTTCCTATAAAATTCTTTGGTTTCTGATATGTATAAACTGTTCCCTTTAATTCGTTTGTACCACTCTTGGTTACAGCATTAATAGAAGCTCCCGTAAAATTGGAATACGTAACACTATAAGGAGAAACATTAACGCTAATTTCATCAATTGCATCAAGTGAAATAGGCTGCGCATCTCCACCCGGCAAATTATTAGTACTCAAACCAAAATTATTGTTCAAAGCTGCACCATCCACAGTTATTGTATTATAACGTCCATCACGTCCGGCAAAAGAATTACTGCCACCCGCATAAGGAGAAAGTTTAGTAAAGTCAGTAATACTACGATTAATAGTAGGCAATGTCGTTAACTGACGCTCACTCACATTCGTTACAGTCCCCATCTTCTCTACTGTTTTCTGTGCTGTTACTATAACTTCATCCAATAATTCAGAACTTTCCTTTAAAACTACATTTAAAGTGTATACTTCTCCTAACGATAAATTTACACCTTTATAAATAGCAGTCTGATAACCAACATAAGAAACTTCAACTTTGTAAGGACCACCGGTACGCATACCTTGCAAATTAAATTGACCACTGATATTAGTCACTGTACCATAACGTGTACCTGACGGCTCGTGGATTGCAACCACAGTCGCTCCAATGATAGGTTCATCTTGTGCTGTAACCTTACCACTCATACTAGAAGTGGTAACCTGCGCACTAACGGTAGCAATGACCATGAGCATCGCCGCTACTAAAAAAGATCGCATTCTCTTTAACATAAATGTAGTTGATTAGTTAATATAAATTGTTTGCTTTTAAAAACTGTGCACAAATATAATTAATAATATTTAGAACTACATTACGATTATACTACAATTTTTTAAGAGAGATAAACGTTTTCCCTTGTTATAAAACGATAAAGGCTCTACAATATTTGCAGAGCCTTTTATTTTGAAACAGAAAGCATTATAAATGCTTCAATCTATTACTTTATACTAGTCAGTCATTAACTTTCTATAACGAACGCGTTTTGGTTCTTCATTTCCCAAACGTTTCATTTTGTTTTCTTCATATTCTGAATATGAACCTTCGAAGTAGAATACATTGGAGTCTCCTTCAAAAGCAAGGATATGTGTACAGATACGGTCGAGGAACCAACGGTCGTGCGAGATAACTACTGCACAGCCGGCGAAATCTTCCAAACCTTCTTCCAAAGCACGCAGAGTGTTTACGTCGATATCATTGGTAGGCTCATCGAGCAACAGTACATTACCTTCTTCTTTCAAAGCCATCGCCAAGTGTAAACGGTTTCTTTCACCACCGGACAATACACCGCAGAGTTTTTCCTGATCGCCTCCGGAGAAATTGAAACGGGAAAGGTATGCACGCGCATTCACGTCACGTCCACCCATGCGGATCAACTCATTACCACCGGAAATTACCTGATATACGCTCTTATTCGGATCAATATCTCTGTGTTGCTGGTCTACATACGCCACCTTTACAGTCTCTCCTACTTCAAATTCTCCTTTATCCACTGTTTCCAATCCCATAATCAGGCGGAACAATGTCGTCTTTCCCGCACCATTAGGACCAATCACACCGACAATACCATTAGGAGGAAGCATAAAGTTCAAATCGTCAAACAACAATTTATCACCGTATGCTTTAGCCACATGTTTGGCTTCAATGACCTTATTACCCAGACGGGGACCATTCGGAATAAAGATTTCAAGTTTCTCTTCTTTCTCCTTCACGTCCTCATTCAGCAATTTGTCATAAGAGTTAAGACGTGCCTTACCTTTCGCCTGACGGGCTTTCGGAGCCATGCGTACCCATTCCAACTCACGTTCCAGTGTTTTACGACGTTTGCTGGCGGTCTTTTCTTCCATTTCCATACGTTTGGTCTTCTGTTCCAACCAGGAAGAGTAGTTACCTTTCCAGGGGATACCTTCACCACGATCCAGTTCAAGAATCCATCCGGCAACGTGATCGAGGAAGTAACGGTCGTGCGTCACAGCAATAACCGTACCTTCATATTGTTGTAGATGTTGTTCCAACCAGTCGATAGACTCTGCATCCAAGTGGTTGGTAGGTTCGTCCAGCAAAAGCACATCCGGTTTCTGCAGCAACAAACGGCAAAGAGCTACCCGGCGACGTTCACCTCCGGAGAGATTTTCTACCGGCTGATCTTCAGGCGGACAACGGAGAGCATCCATCGCACGCTCCAACTTGCTATCCAGATTCCATGCATCAGTTGCATCAATGATATCTTGCAATTCACCCTGGCGAGCAAAAAGAGCATCCATCTTATCCTGATCCTCATAATACTCCGGCAAACCGAATTTCTGATTGATTTCTTCGTATTCTGTCAGTGCGTCAACAATGGGTTGCACACCTTCCATCACTACTTCTTTTACTGTCTTTGTGTTGTCTAAATAAGGTTCCTGTGCCAAATACCCCACGGAATATCCCGGAGAAAACACGACTTCTCCCTGAAAGGATTTCTCCAAACCGGCGATGATCTTCAATAACGTTGATTTACCAGAACCGTTCAAACCGATAATACCGATTTTCGCTCCATAGAAAAACGACAGGTAAATGTCTTTCAGCACATTCTTATTAGGAGTGAATGCTTTGCTCACTCCTACCATTGAGAAGATAATTTTTTTATCGTCAGCAGCCATAATGTATGATTATATATTGTTGATAATGGCACAAAGATAAGAAAAATGTTTGAATTCTTTTGGAGTTATAAAAAAATGTTCTACCTTTGCACCCGCATTCGAAAGAAAGCACTGAAGGATTGATTCGCTAGCTCAGCAGGTAGAGCACAACACTTTTAATGTTGGGGTCCTGGGTTCGAGCCCCAGGCGGATCACGAAACATAAAATTAATCCCTTGATAATCAGTCGTTATCAAGGGATTTTTATTTTAATATTCTTCACATATACTTATTCTACAAGCATAGAGCGACACGGTAATTCGATTATAAAAGTAGTACCTATCCCCAGTTGGGAATCGACTAATATCCGCCCGTTCATCTTCTCGACGATCAGTTTGCAGATAGGTAAGCCCAGACCGGCCCCTTGAGCAAAGGAATCCAATTTCTCAAACCTTTCGAATATCTTTTCAAGCATATTCTGCGGGATGCCCCGACCGGTATCTTTAACACCGATTCTGACAGATTGGTGGTCTACCTCATAGAAGACTTCCACATGTCCGGTGGTAGTGTTCTTTAAGGCATTCGAAAGGAAATTACTCAAGATCTGTTTGATACGCAATTTGTCCAGTTCTACCAGAGAATCATGTGCCGGATAGTTAGTCAGAAGTTCAACGCCGGATGGTACTTGATGAGCATACTCCGCTACACTCTCGTCAAGAAGCTCGGTAAGGTTAACCCAGTCCGGACGCAATTCCAGATAACCGGATTCTATTTTAGAAAGATCAATTACATCATTAATCAGATTTAATAATAGTTTGTTGTTATGTCCAATCAGAGAATTATATAGTTCCTTTTCCGCTGCATTTTCCGTACTAGTCAACAGGCTTGAAAAGCCGACAATAGCATTTAAAGGAGTACGGATTTCATGACTCATATTAGCCAGGAAAGCAGACTTTAACCGATCGGACGCTTCAGCTTTATCACGTGCCTTGACAAGCATTTCTTCTGTCCTTTTCAGTTCTGTGATATCATAATTGATGCTGATAATTTCGATAATCCGGTCCTGCGGGGCATATTTCTTTACTAACAGATTGACATGCGTCCATGTGTATGTGCCATCCTCCCTAAGAACACGCATCTCTTTGCTAAGTTTGGTAGTAAGTCCCTTTCGTGCGTCGTCCAAAAACCGAATCAACAAGGCACGGTCATCAGGGTGGAAATGCCGGTATGTGCCAAAGATGTCGGACAACGGAGTTTCATCCGCTTCACCCACATTTCTGTACCAGCTTTTTTGGGCATAGCCGTGTCCACTCAAAATATTGAAATGAGCATAACCGACCTTGGCATAATCACCGACCAATTCAAAAAACTCCTCAAACTCCTGAATCTTATTATAGGCTACCGTTGTTTCTGTCTTATCCGCATTAATCAATAGATAGTTTATTGGCTGATGCTCACTATTATATAATGTAGTCACTTTAGTCATCAGATCAATCGTACCCTGTTTTTGGGTATTCTGATAATACGATCCGACCTTCGAGAAGTCATAACGGAAAGTAAAGTCGGCGTCTTCATTTTTCTTCAGCCGTTCTTTCATTTCTTTCGGAAAAATAGGATTATCAAAAATATTGATACCCAATACGTCTTCTTTCTTCTCTATATGAAACATTTCTAATTCCTTATCGTTCAGATCCACCAATACCCCATCCATATCGTATAATTCGATACCAATAGGCAAATACTTGAAAATGTTAGATAAGAGACGCTCACTGTATTGCAAAGCTTGGTAAGCAGATGCCATATCAGGACCATCTTGCACTTCGGATATACCATAAATGATTTCGTTTCCGTCTTCATCCGTTTCTTGAAAGCATACCTTGCTACGTACCCAAACAGCTCCTTTCACCGTATCAAGCAAATACACCACCTCCGGCCGTTGATACACACCATAAGAATGAACTGTTGTAGAAAGTTGTTCCTCTTTCTGAATACGTTTATTGAAATCTTCAAAACTAATAACTCCGGTCTGATCCAGACCTAATAACTCTACTATAAAGTCAGAACATTCATAATTCGCAGTTGATAAATTGGCTTTCCACCATCCCATATTAGCGTTAGCCATCAACTGCGAGAAAAAGGTAAAATCTTGTAGTCTATTCATAACGCTATTTATCATTTTATTATTTTTCGGGCGCAAAAATATAGATTGGTAACAAATCTAACTTTCAGAAAGACACTTTTTTAGCATATTATAAGAAGATTATTTGTGATTAAACTAAAAAATTTCCGGTTAAAACTTTCTCTAAAAGAGATTATTTCAACCGGAAATTTTACAATCGTCAAGTTCCTTATTTTACTTTTTCAAGGACTGATAAACAGCTTTTGCCATCACTTTAGCCCCTTCTTCATTCGGATGGATCTTATCCGGAAACAACTGGGGCATTCCGTCCATTGCTGCGTGAAGATCGATGACAGACAAGTTATTTTTCTTGGCAACCTTCTTTATCATCGGAATGATTTGTTTAGAGATGATATCATCGTTGATATTATCACCGGTCTGATAGGCTTTAGAAGGATAACAAAGATAAATCTTCGGTTGAGCTGGCAACGCTTTGAAAGCATCGACCATCGTTTGCAGATCTTTCGTGAAGTCGGCCTTATACTTCCAGTTGAATGATTTACTGTCATTCGTACCCAACTTGATAACAACGATATTAGGATTGAAAGCCAGCGCATCCTGATAAGCCTTTTCATTCATATAAGGATGATCGCCCTTGTTCAGCAGAGTGCGGGCACTGACTCCGAAATTCTTTACCCAATAAGCCTCTCCCAACATACGGCTCAACACAGCCGGATAACTGTCACGATCACGATTCTTGATACGTGCTCCATACGTAATACTATTTCCAATGCAAGCTACACGGATAGCATCTTTATGAGGTACTTTGAAACTACGGAGCCAAGACGTCAGTTCGTCCAACATTTCATTCTTATAGAGGAAACCCTCGCGAATTCCCCATCCATGTCCACCGGAAGGATAAATATGAAGCACTGAAGGAACATTGTTCTTGTTCAGCGCCAAATAATAATTAACTCCGTTAGCAGGCGGAACGACTTTATCATCATCACTATATACGATAAAAGCACGCGGTGTATCTTTCGTCACTTGCTTTTCATTAGAATATTCAAGTTCCAATTCAGCAGAAGCATCTTTTCCCAAAAGGTTGTCGTGAGAGCCTCTATGGGTATAAGATTTATCCATCGTAATCACAGGATAAAAAAGAATCTGAAAGTTCGGACGAAGTTCGGGCTTGGCATGAGTGGCAATGGTAGAAGCCAGATGTCCACCGGCAGAAGAGCCCATGATACCAATGTCATTCGGGTTCAAATTCCAGACATCGGCACTGTCACGCACCAATTTCATTGCTGCTTCAGCATCCGAAATGGGTAATGTACGATCACCGTTCGGCATCCGGTATTTTAGCACAATCAATGCAATACCTTGTTTATTAAAGTAGGGAGCCCAATCACAGCCTTCGTGTTCGAATGCCAAATGTGAATATCCACCTCCCGGACACGCAACCACAGCACGCCCCGTTGCCAGTTCCGGCGCAGGAAGGAATACGCGAAGTGAAGGTTGTTCAATATCAAAAGGTTTCGGAACATTTTGCGCTACCACTCGTGAACCAGCAAAAAAGAGAAGCAGCAAGATAAAAATAGTAGAAAATTTCTGTTTCATAGTATCTATGTACTTTGATTAATGAATAATTAGATGCGCGAAGATAGTAATTTTGCGTATCTTTGCACCCCATTTTGATTAGAAAAATTATATGCAAGGAATAAAGAATCTGACACAAGGCCCTATCAATCGTCAACTGTTTAATCTGGCAATGCCGATCATGGCAACGTCGTTTATCCAAATGGCATATAGCCTCACAGATATGGCGTGGGTAGGACGACTGGGAAGTGAAGCCGTAGCCGCCATCGGTTCTGTCGGAATCCTGACCTGGATGTCCGGTTCTATCTCCTTATTAAATAAGGTGGGATCTGAAGTGAGTGTCGGACAATCCATCGGTGCGCAAAGCCAGGAAGATGCCCGCAGTTTCGCGTCTCATAACATCACGATTGCTTTGATTATTTCCATCTGTTGGGGCACACTCCTTTTTATATTTGCAGAACCTATCATACGCATCTATGAACTCGAGGATCATATTACGGCCAATGCCATCCAATATCTGCGGATTGTTTCTACCGGATTACCTTTTGTCTTCCTCTCCGCCGCCTTCACCGGAATTTATAATGCAGCAGGGCGCAGTAAAGTCCCGTTCTTTATCAGCGGCACAGGATTGATACTGAACATCATTCTGGACCCGCTCTTCATTTTCGGTTTCGGGCTGGGAACCAATGGTGCGGCATACGCTACCTGGATTGCGGAAGCAAGTGTTTTCCTGATTTTCGTTTATCAGTTGCGTTGCCGGGATGCCCTGCTTGGCGGTTTCCCTTTCTTCACGCGGCTAAAGAAAAAATATACACGGAGAATCTTTAAACTGGGATTGCCCGTAGCTACTTTGAATACGCTATTTGCTTTCGTCAATATGTTCCTTTGCCGCACCGCCTCGGAACAGGGAGGGCACATCGGACTGATGACTTTCACCACCGGAGGGCAAATTGAAGCAATCACCTGGAATACCTCACAGGGATTCTCCACCGCTCTAAGTGCCTTCATCGCCCAAAACTACGCCGCCGGACGAGTGGAACGGGTACTTAGAGCCTGGTATACGACTTTATGGATGACGGGAATCTTCGGTACATTCTGCACATTACTATTCGTTTTCTTCGGGAATGAAGTTTTTGCCATATTCGTCCCCGAACAGGCGGCCTACGAAGCCGGAGGTGTGTTCCTCCGTATCGACGGATATTCGCAACTTTTTATGATGCTCGAAATCACCATGCAGGGAGTATTCTACGGCATCGGACGCACCATCCCTCCTGCTATTATCAGCATCAGTTGCAACTATATGCGTATTCCGCTTGCCATCCTGTTTGTACGGATGGGTATGGGAGTGGAAGGAATCTGGTGGGCAGTCTGCATCACCACGGTTGCCAAAGGGTTAATTCTTTTGAGTTGGTTCATTATTATTAAAAAGAAGTGTTTGAGTATTCCTTCAACGATAAAAGGATAATTATCATTTCCCTTTATTAACAAACAAAGGGACTCATCCGAGTTATTTTAACTTAAAAAGTACACGCTTGCCAAATAATATGTATCTTTGCATTGTTATTAATAATGCGAAGTGATTCGTATAAAAACATTTTTTATAAACCAATTAAAAAACATCAACATTATGAACAAGATGAAATTTATGGTTCTCTTCATGAGTATTGCCATGATATTTGGTAGCTGTGGAAGTATGAACAACACTGGTAAAGGTGCTGCTATCGGTGGTGGTTCGGGCGCTGCACTAGGTGCGATCCTGGGAGGTGTTATCGGTAAAGGTAAAGGTGCTGCTATCGGTGCTGCTATTGGTACGGCAGTAGGTGCAGGTACAGGTGCTCTTATCGGTAAGAAGATGGACAAAGCAGCAGCAGAAGCAAAACAAATTGAAGGCGCACAAGTAGAACAGATAACAGACAACAACGGATTGCAAGCCGTGAAAGTAACATTCGACTCGGGTATTCTTTTCACTACCGGTAATGCAAATCTAAGTGCTGCTGCTAAATCTGCTTTAAGCAAGTTTGCCAACAATGTGCTCAACCAGAACCGGGATATGGACGTGTCTATCTACGGATATACCGACAACCAGGGCTGGAAGAACAGTACTGCTGCACAAAGCCAGCAAAAGAACCTGAACTTATCACAAGAACGTGCGCAAAGTGTGTCCAGTTACTTGTTGAGTTGCGGTGTTTCCACCAATCAGATCAAGAGTGTACAAGGAATGGGTGAAAGCGATCCCGTTGCAAGCAATGACACTGCTGCCGGTCGCGAACAAAACCGTCGTGTAGAAGTATACATGTACGCAAGTGAGCAAATGATTAAAGATGCACAAGCAGCTACTCATTAAAAAATTACTGCGCTATACGCGCAACCTGCTGATTTTCTTCTTTGCATCAACGCTACTGGCAGTGATTATTTATCGTTTCATGCCGGTTTATGTAACTCCGTTGATGGTTATCCGAAGCGTTCAGCAAGTTTTTTCAGGAGATAAACCCACGTGGAAGCACACGTGGGTTTCTTTTGATAAGATATCTCCCAACCTGCCGATGGCGGTCATAGCCTCCGAAGACAACCGTTTTGCCGAACACAACGGGTTCGACCTCGTAGAAATCAAGAAAGCGATGAAAGAAAACGAAACACGCAAACGGAAACGGGGAGCAAGCACCATCAGTCAGCAGACAGCCAAGAATGTGTTCTTATGGCCGCAATCGTCGTGGGTACGCAAAGGGCTCGAAGTCTACTTTACGTTTCTCATCGAACTCTTCTGGTCGAAAGAGCGAATTATGGAAGTCTATCTCAACTCTATAGAAATGGGAAATGGCATCTACGGTGCACAAGCAACCGCAAAAAATAAGTTCGGAACAACAGCCGACAAGCTGACCCGGGGACAATGCGCGCTCATCGCCGCCACCCTACCCAACCCGATACGATTTAACTCGGCGAAACCTTCGTCATACATACTAAAACGACAAAGTCAGATATTACGGCTGATGAATCTGGTTCCTAAATTCCCACCGGACGAGAAGGCCGTTGAAAAGAAAAAAAGCAAAAAAAAGAAAAGCAAATAACAAGAAAGAATTTATAACCTAGTTTAATTTACGATTAGACGATTTACAATGTACGATTGAAACAACTATTGGAATCATAAGTACTTATCTTTGCATGAGTATTCCCTCATTCACAATTCAAACTTCAATCGTACATCGTAAATCATCTAATCGTAAATAAAATAGGTTATAAAAAAGGAAGGAGCGAAGAGATAGATTCTCTTTGCTCCTTCTGCTAATAAGCTTGTTTGTATGCGTTATCCTCATTTATACAAAATCTTTCAATTCCTGTTGTAAACGTTGACGTGTGAAGAATATGCGGCTCTTCACTGTGCCTAATGGTAATCCTAGTTTCTCTGCGATTTCGCGGTATTTAAAACCAGATACGTGCATAGAGAAAGGAATCTTATACTCCCGGGGGAGTCCGTTGACGATGCGGTGCATTTCTTTCAGGTCGTAAGCACCTTCCGTACTTTCAAATCCTGAATCTTGTGGCAGATTTAAGTGATAATAATTATCGGTTGTGTCAACAAAAGTTTGATCGCGTACTACTTTACGGTAGTTATTTATAAAGATGTTACGCATAATAGTGTACATCCATCCTTTGAAATTTGTGTCCGGAACATATTTTTCTTCATTATCTAATGCTTTTAAAGATGTTTCCTGCAATAAGTCATTTGCTTCTTCACGGTTGGCCGTCAATTTATAAGCAAAACGAAGCAACTCTTCCTGTACTCCAATTAAATCTTTTCTGAAACTTAAACTTTTCATACTTTAATGGTTTTATGGTTAATATTTCGTTTTTCTCGATGTTTGCAAGTTTAAAGGTATTTTGCTTATCAAGCAGGGTAGGATCCGTTATTTTTTAGGGTGAAATTCTATCAATTGACAGATTTTGGGTGCTTTCTGACAGTTTTTAGGTGGTATTAGCGAAATTTACCCCCTACTACTTGGTTAAAAGAACCAAATAGATTACTTTTGATTTTATATTATTAAATAAAACAAAAAGCTATGACCATACTTATTATTGTAGGGATTATTGTATTGCTGGGCATCTTCTTTGCTTCCATGTACAACTCATTAGTGAAATTGAGAAACAATCGTGAAAATGCGTTCGCCGACATCGATGTACAGTTGAAACAACGCCATGATCTCATTCCCCAACTGGTAGACACCGTGAAAGGATATGCCGCACACGAAAAGGAAACGCTCGATCGGGTGATTCAGGCACGTAACGGTGCAGTCGGCGCAAAAACGATTGATGATAAGATAGCTGCCGAAAACCAGTTAAGCTCTGCTCTTGCAGGATTGAAAATCACTCTCGAGGCTTATCCCGATTTGAAAGCTAATCAGAATTTCCTGCAATTACAGGAAGAAATTGCTGATGTAGAGAATAAACTGGCTGCTGTCCGCCGTTACTTCAACTCGGCAACCAAAGAATATAATAACGCCGTACAGACATTCCCATCGAATATAGTAGCAGGAATGACCGGATTCCAAAGAGAAATCATGTTCGACCTGGGGAAGAATGAACGTGCGAATCTGGATCAGGCACCTAAAATAAGTTTCTAAACTCTTTATTCACACCGTCCACTCAATTACAAAAGTTGAACACGCATGCAATACGTCGGAATCCAAACACAGCAGAGCCGGAATAATCTGCGCTCTGCGTTTCTACTGTTCCTGTTTCCCTGTCTCGTGGCAGCACTCCTCTATTTATCCTGCTACCTGTTGGTTCTTTTTGGATACGGAAAGAGTATGGAAATAGAAATAATGCCAATGGTCAATCATTTCTTTCTCTCTTCGTTGCCATACACCATGGGAATCGTAATCATCTGGTTTCTGATTGCCTACTGGGCCAACACAAGCATTATCAATTCTGCCACCGGTTCCAAACCGCTGGATCGTATAGAGAATAAGCGCGTTTACAACCTGGTAGAAAACCTATGTATGTCGCAAGGCATGAAGATGCCGAAAATCAATATCATCTATGACAGTTCTCTGAATGCATTTGCAAGCGGCATCAATGAACGTACATACACTGTTACCCTCTCGGAAGGTATCATCAAAAAACTGAATGATGAAGAACTGGAAGCAGTGATTGCACATGAGCTAAGTCATATCCGCAACCGTGACGTGCGCTTGCTGATAATATCCATCGTATTTGTCGGTATCTTCTCCATGCTGACAGAAATCACCCTATATACCATCACGCACATACGTGTACGCAGCAACAGCAAAGGTAGTGGCGGCATTTTTCTTTTCATTCTACTCGCTTTAGTGATAGCCGCCATCGGTTATCTTTTCTCAAGCCTGATGCGTTTTGCCATTTCACGCAAACGCGAATACATGGCAGACGCGGGATCGGCAGAAATGACGAAGAATCCGTTGGCACTGGCCAGCGCTCTCCGCAAAATATCGGCAGATCCTGCCATCGAGGCAGTAGAAAGGAAAGACGTGGCGCAATTATTTATACAGAATCCTAAAAAGAAATCGAAAAGTATATTCAGCGGAATCAACGGATTGTTTGCCACTCATCCTCCCATTGAAAAACGAATTGAAATACTGGAACAGTTCTAAATTGGGCTAAACTCATAAATAACAGGGGGTTCTGTTTAATTTTCATTAAAAGAAACAGAAGTATCCCTGTCTTTTTAGTATATTTGATTGTTATACATATATACATCAACCTAAATGCAAACTGATATGAGAACGAAGAAGCAAATCTTTATGCTGTTACTAGCCTTGCTAGTGGGCATCCCTACCCTTTCGGCTCAACAAAGTAAAAAGGAAAAGAAGGAACAGAAGAAAGAAGCAGTAATGAAACTAATTGAATCTGAAAATTACAAGATAGATGTCAACACTGCCATGCCGATGCGCGGACGCTCCATCCCTTTGACATCTTCCTACTCACTGACAATCAGAAATGATTCGGTTATTTCTTACTTGCCTTATTATGGACGGGCTTATAGCATTCCGTATGGCGGAGGTGACGGACTTAACTTCAAAACCATCCTCAAAGAATATAATGTGGAAATGGATAAAAAAGGGAATGCCGTTATCAAGTTCGTCGCACGTAATCCTGAAGACAGATATGAATTCAGAGCCAAAGTATTTCCCAATGGTTCGGCAAGTATCGATGTCAATATGCAAAACCGTCAGTCCATTAGTTTTCAAGGAGAACTGGATATAAAGGAGGAAAAATAATGCCATCCTTATTCTTCCGGCTCTTCCCCACCTTTTAATATAGGCAGGCAAATGTGATATTTTACAGCTAAGATGCGAGTCAGAAATACGGCTGATCCGCCAATCAACTGACAAGCGTAGGACTCCATACCTGCGAGATCGCAAATCCAATATGCAATACCGCCTACGACACAAGCCATTGCGTAAATCTCCTTTCGGAAGATAAGAGGTATTTCATTGATAAATACGTCACGAATGACCCCACCGGCCGCTCCCGTAATGCTACCCATGATAATCGCCACCCAGAAAGGATAACCCAGAGCAATGCTCTTGCCTACACCTACCACGGTAAACAGTGCCAGACCGATGGTATCGAAAATGAAGAAAGTATTATTGAGCCGGATGAGCCAGCGTCCGAAACAGATGACCCATAACAAAGCCAGTCCTGTACAAATCAGATAGATAGGGTCGGTCATCCATCCCGGTGTCACGTCGAGCAGCACATCACGGATAGTACCGCCGCCGATAGCCGTAGCAAGTCCTACCACATAAGCGCCGAACCAGTCGAAACGTTTCGCCGAAGCTAGCCGGATACCACTAATAGCAAAGGCAAATGTGCCTATAAAATCAAGAATTTGAACGAATGTGGGCATATATTTGTTATTTTGTATGCAAAGTAACGAATAAATTCCGTAAGAAAATGTACTTTTGCTTCACGAATTAAACCGAATTAGGTAGAAACAATATGAAAATAACAATTGTTGCGGGGGCACGCCCCAATTTTATGAAGATAGCTCCCATTACACGCGCTATTGAAGCCGCACGGGCGCTGGGTAAAAGTATCTCTTACCGACTGGTTTATACCGGGAGGAAAGACGATACGAGTCTGGATGCTTCTCTCTTTTCGGATCTCGACATGAAAGCTCCTGATGTATATCTGGGAGTGGAAAGCAGTAATCCAACGAGTTTGACAGCCGGAATCATGGTAGCCTTTGAACAAGAACTGACGGAAAATCCGGCACACGTAGTCCTTGTGGTAGACGACTTGACCGCAACCATGAGTTGTGCCATCGTTGCCAAGAAACAAGGCATCAAGGTAGCGCATCTCGTAGCCGGAACCCGTTCTTTCGATATGAAAATGCCGAAAGAAGTCAACCGCATGATTACAGACGGACTATCCGACTATCTGTTCACAGCCGGTATGGTTGCCAACCGCAACCTGAACCAGACGGGAACGGAAAGCGAAAACGTATATTATGTAGGCAACATTCTGATTGATGCCATCCGCTACAACCGGAACCGCTTGCTCAAACCGATATGGTTCTCCGTCTTGGGACTGCAAGAAGGAAATTATCTCCTATTTACTCTCAATCGTCGTGTATTACTCGGCAATAAGGAGAATCTGCGTCAGTTGATGAAAACAATCATCGACAAGTCTGCCGGTATGCCTATCGTTGCACCGCTGCACACCTACGTGCGCAATGCCATCAAAGAGTTGGACATCGAAGCTCCGAATCTCCATATCATGCCGCCGCAGAACTACCTGTTCTTCGGTTATCTGATAAACAAGGCGAAAGGAATCATAACAGATTCAGGAAACGTAGCCGAAGAAGCGACCTTCCTGGGTATTCCTTGTATCACACTCAACACGTATGCCGAACATCCGGAAACGTGGCGCATGGGAACCAACGAACTTGTCGGAGAAGATCCTGCCCTGCTTGCCAAAACCATGGATACACTGATGCACGGTGAATGGAAACGTGGCGAACTTCCCGAACGTTGGGACGGACGTACCGCAGAGCGTATTGTACAGATACTTACGAGCAAATAACATTTACCCGGCATGTTCCATTCCGTTTCCCGGCATGGGACTGTTAGTTTCACGCCTTGAAACTAATAGTTTCACACCGAGAAACAAAGTGTTTCACACCGAGAAACCAACAGTTTCATGCCGGGAAACAAAAAGTTTCAAGGGTCGAAACAAAAAGTGCCCTACAACAGGAGCAAAGGTTTCAAATACCGGAACCGGGAGAATGAAATGCGGAAATGCCCTTATCAAAAGGATTAACAGCGGGATGTTCCTTGAATTATCGGACGATATATGCTTGTAAACAACAAAAAACGATGGGTAAAAAAAGTTATATATTCTGTTATCCTTAGAGTTATTTGTTAACTTTGCAGCCCTACTACGAACGTTATGATACAACGATATAACAAAATACTTATACTGTTCTTACTCGTATTGGTAGCTTCCAATGCTTTTGCGCAGCAAATTAAAGGGGTAGTCACTGATTCGGTTACCCACGAGCCATTGATGTATATCTCTGTTTACTACCAGGAAAAGAGAGATATGGGTACCATCACCAATATTGACGGAGAATACAGTCTTGACACCCGCAGAAACGGAGGAACACTGGTGTTCTCCGCTGTAGGTTATATCAGTAAAACGGTTCGGGTTGGTTCCAACAATCAGACAGTGAACGTTAAGTTAGCTCCGGATAATGTGCTCCTGAACGAGGTTGTCGTGAAACCTCAAAAGGAGAAATATTCCCGCAAGAACAATCCGGCAGTGGAATTCATGAAGAAGGTAATCGAACACAAAAAGGCACAAGTCCTCGAAGTGAACGAGTACTATCAGTACGACAAGTACGAGAAGATGAAAATGTCTATCAACGACCTCACACCGGAAAAGCTTGAAAAAGGTATCTACAAAAAATATTCATTCTTAAGAGACCAAGTGGAAGTGTCGGAAACAACCAATAAGTTGATTCTCCCTATTTCCGTACAGGAAACGTCCTCGCAAACCATCTACCGCAAAAATCCCGAAAACAAGAAAACGATTATCAAAGGAAAGAACTCCAATGGTATAGAAGAATTTTTCTCTACGGGAGATATGCTCGGTACCGTATTGAAAGACGTATTTGCCGACATCAATATCTACGATGATGATATCCGGTTGCTTCAGCAGCGTTTCGTCAGTCCGATCGGTAACAATGCCATCTCATTTTATAAATATTATCTGATGGATACATTGATGGTAAACAAACGCGAATGTGTCCACCTCACTTTTGTTCCGCAAAACTCGCAGGACTTCGGATTCACCGGCCATCTGTATGTATTGAACGATTCTACATACGCCGTTCAGAAATGCACGATGAACCTGCCTAAAAAGACCGGAGTCAACTTTGTCAACCGCATGGACATCACGCAACAGTATGAGCAACTGCCCAACGGCAACTGGGTATTGGCGGATGATGACATGACCGTAGACCTTTCCTGGAATTCCAACAAAACAGCAGGTGGATTGCAGGTGGAACGAACCACGAAATATAGTAATTATAAATTCGATCCTATTGAACAACGACTGTTCCGGTTGAAAGGCAGCGTGATAAAAGAAGCGGATATGCTCTCGAAAAGCGATGAGTACTGGGCGAGTGTCCGTCAAGTACCATTGACAAAGAAAGAAAGTTCGATGGATGTATTCGTCAACCGTCTCGAACAGATTCCGGGATTCAAATACATCATCTTCGGAGCGAAAGCACTGATTGAGAACTTTGTAGAAACAGGAAGCAAAGAGCATCCGAGCAAAGTGGACATCGGCCCTATCAACACCATGATTTCGAGCAATTACATTGATGGTACCCGTTTCCGGTTGAGCGGTATGACTACGGCTCATTTCGACAAGCACTGGTTCTTGAGCGGATACGGAGCGTACGGTCTGAAAGACGAACGCTGGAAATATAGCGGAACGGTGACTTATTCGTTCAACAAACGCGATTATGTGGTCTGGGAGTTCCCGAAACATTATCTTTCGGCAACATACAGTTATGATGTAATGTCTCCGATGGACAAATTCCTGTTTACGGATAAAGATAATATCTTCCTGTCGGTCAAGACAACGACAGTAGACCAAATGTCGTATATGCGCGACGCCACCATTAATTATGAACTCGAAACGCTGACGGGATTCGGAGTGAAAGCCATGTTGCGACACCGTAACGACGAGCCTACCGGCAAACTGGAATACCTGCGCAATGATGCCGCACAAACCCGTGTGCACGATGTCACGACTTCCGAAGCAAGTCTGACGCTGCGCTATGCGCCGGGCGAATCATTTGTCAACTCCAAGCAACGCCGCGTGCCTGTGTCGCTGGACGCTCCTATCTTTACGCTCACTCATGCTATGGGTTTCAAAGGAGTATTGGGCGGGGATTATAACTTTAACCGCACGGAAGCAAGTGTGTGGAAACGTTTCTGGCTCCCGGCTTCCTGGGGAAAGATTGATTGCAGCGTGAAAGCAGGTGCAGAATGGAACACAGTTCCTTTCCCGTTGTTAATCCTGCCGGAAGCCAACTTGTCCTACATCACCCAGCGCGAAACGTTCAACTTGATTAATAACATGGAATTCCTGAACGACCGTTACGCTTCCATGTCATTATCATACGACATGAATGGAAAACTCTTCAACCGTATTCCTCTTATCAAGAACCTGAAATGGAGGGAAATGTTCCGTGTACGTGCTTTGTGGGGAACATTGACGGACAAGAATAATCCGTTCAAGAGCAACAATCCCGATTTGTTCCGTTTCCCGACACGCGACGGTAAGTTCACCAGTTTCGTGATGGACCCGAAAGTGCCGTATGTCGAAGCAAGTGTAGGTATCTACAACATTTTCAAGTTGCTGCACGTTGAGTATGTACATCGTTTCACTTATCGTGATAATCCGGGTATCAACAAAAACGGTATCCGCTTCATGGTATTAATGGTATTCTAAAAAATTATGCAACCACTAGCAGAACGGTTACGGCCAAAGACTTTGGATGATTATATCGGTCAGAAACATTTAGTTGGACCGGGGGCTATCTTGCGGAAAATGATTGACGCAGGACGCATCTCTTCGTTTATTCTCTGGGGACCTCCCGGAGTGGGTAAAACAACCCTTGCGCAAATCATTGCCAACAAACTGGAAACACCTTTCTATACGTTAAGTGCCGTGACTTCCGGTGTGAAGGATGTGCGCGAAGTGATAGAACGTGCCAAGAGCAACCGCTTCTTTTCACAGTCCAGCCCGATTCTGTTTATCGATGAAATCCATCGGTTCAGCAAGTCGCAGCAGGATTCTCTGTTGGGAGCGGTAGAGAACGGAACAGTCACGCTGATTGGCGCAACAACGGAGAATCCGTCGTTTGAGGTCATCCGCCCTCTCCTGTCCCGCTGCCAGCTTTATGTGCTCAAATCTTTGGAGAAAGAAGATTTATTGGAACTTCTGCAACGTGCCATCACCACGGATGCCGTATTGAAAGAGCGCAAAATTGAATTGAAAGAAACAACCGCCATGTTGCGTTTTTCCGGTGGAGACGCCCGCAAGCTGCTTAATATATTGGAACTCGTTGTGCAATCGGAAACGGAAGAGACTGTCGTCATCACCGATGAAATGGTGACCGAACGGTTGCAACAAAATCCGCTGGCATACGACAAGGATGGGGAGATGCATTATGACATTATCTCCGCTTTCATCAAGTCTATTCGTGGCAGTGATCCCGATGGAGCGATCTACTGGCTTGCCCGTATGGTGGAAGGAGGCGAAGATCCTGCTTTCATTGCCCGCCGACTGGTGATTTCGGCTGCCGAGGACATTGGTTTGGCAAACCCGAACGCACTGCTTCTCGCTAACGCCTGCTTTGAAACATTGATGAAAATCGGCTGGCCCGAAGGACGGATTCCTTTGGCTGAAACAACGATTTATCTGGCTACCAGTCCGAAGAGTAATTCGGCATACAGCGCGATCAATGACGCACTGGAGTTAGTCCGTTCAACCGGTAATCTGCCTGTCCCCTTGCATCTGCGCAATGCTCCGACCAAACTGATGAAACAACTGGGCTACGGACAGGAATATAAATATGCACACAGCTATGAAGGTAACTTTGTCAAACAGCAATTCCTTCCGGACGAACTGAAAGACAAACGGATATGGCAACCGCAAAACAATCCGGCAGAGCAGAAGCATGCCGAACGGATGATACAGTTGTGGGGAGACAAATTCAAGAAATGATATTTTCAGGCATAGATTACACGGATTACGCAGATGCTTCATGCAAAGCATATTTTAAGAAAACGTGAAATCCGTGTAATCCGCGCCTATAATATCAATATGTTGTTAAGAAAACACGTATAACTTATTATTAATATTGAAATTGAAATGAAGATTGTAGTTTTAGACGGCTTTGCCGCCAATCCCGGAGATTTATCCTGGGAAGGTATGAAAGTTCTTGGAGAATGTACAATTTATGATCGTACAGCTCCGGAAGAGGTATTAGAACGTGCAGCCGGTGCAGAAGCAATTCTGACTAACAAGGTAATCATCAATGCAGACCACATGGCTGCACTGCCCGAACTGAAATATATCGGTGTATTGGCTACCGGATACAACGTGGTAGACACAGCTGCTGCCAAAGAACGGGGAATCGTCGTTACTAATATTCCTTCATACAGCACCGCTTCCGTTGCTCAAATGGTATTTTCGCATATCCTGAACATCACTCAACAAGTGCAACACCACTCCGAAGAAGTGCACAAAGGCCGTTGGACAAACAACAAAGATTTCTGTTTTTGGGACACTCCGTTGATGGAACTTCGGGATAAGAAAATCGGTCTGGTAGGATTGGGAAACACCGGATATACCACAGCGCGTGTTGCTATCGGATTCGGTATGCAAGTGTACGCATTGACTTCTAAATCTCACTTCCAGTTGCCACCGGAAATCAAAAAGATGGATTTGGATCAATTGTTCAGCGAATGCGATATTATCAGTTTGCACTGCCCGCTTACACCGGATACACGCGAAATGGTGAATGCACGCCGTCTTGCTATGATGAAGCCGACAGCTATCTTAATCAATACCGGTCGCGGACCGCTTATCAACGAACAAGATCTTGCAGATGCTTTGAACAGCGGTAAGATTTATGCAGCCAGCGTAGACGTGCTTTCTACCGAACCGCCTTGTGCCGACAATCCATTGCTGACAGCAAAGAACTGCTACATCACTCCGCACATTGCCTGGGCAACCATAGAGGCTCGTGAACGTCTGATGAATATTGCAATCAGCAATCTTCAGGCTTACATTTCTGGCAAACCGGAGAATGTAGTCAATAAATAATTAGCATTAGTGTAATTCATAACGAGGGTGTCATAATGCCCGAAGTGTTTAGGCACACACGTTAAGTATAAAATATATAAAAAGCTCCCCTTATTTCATCTCTCTACCATGACTTAGAGTGATGTTAAATAAGGGGAGTTTATTTATTCCGACTAGAATCTCTATTTCGAAATTCTATATGGACAATGTATAAGTGTATGGACAAAGTTATTAGTACACAGACAAAAGACTAATATACAAATGATATATTAGTATGAGTGTCCTCCTTCATCCATTTCTTTCTCGGTAATCTTATGCCGGTCGATACTACGCCAAGCGTAGAAAATATAAGCAATCACGAACGGAACAAGAATGGAAACATAAGCCATTGTCTTCAGTGTAAATTCACTGGAGCAGCTATTGGCTAATGTCAATGAGCTTTGCAGGTCGGTATATGACGGATAATAGGCAGTATTGTTGTACCCTGCTACCAGTAGCAAAGATAAAACAGTCAGTACCGTACCGATTCCTGCAAACCAGATACCTTTATCAAAAGTCTTTTTAAGCAATGTCTTTCCGATACCGAAAAGAACCAGTACCACCCCAATCAGGAATAAAACCAGCACTACCGGCATCTCGATAAAGTTTGTGAGATACTTGTATGGCTGCATATAAATCTCCTGTGTTTCCGGGTTAACGGCAAAGCCTTCGGACACCAATGTACGAATGACAAACGACAAAAAGAATACAAGGAACAAGACTGTGTTATTGCGTACTGCACGACGACATTTGTCAGTCAGTTCTTTGTCATCAATATTATTAATGAAATAGAGTGCTCCCAATACACGGGCAAGGAAGAAGACAGCCAATCCGAGAATTACATTCCAGATATTCGTCAACGCATCCAATCCGTGCCAGCCATTTCCCCAATGACTGATTACCGGCATAATAGTGTCTGTCATATTGGCCTTATTAATATAGAAATCAGAACCGGTGAAGAAAGTAGCCACCGCCCCGCCAAGTAACACAGGACCCACTACCCCATTAATCACCAAGAAAGTCTGATATGTCTTTTTACCTAACAGATTTCCTGCCTTACTCTGAAACTCATAACTGACAGCCTGCAATACAAAACTGAAAAGTATAATCATCCAAAGCCAATATGCACCGCCGAAACTGGTACTGTAAAACAAGGGGAAAGAAGCGAAGAAAGCTCCTCCAAATGTAACCAATGTAGTAAACGTAAACTCCCACTTACGTCCGGTAGAATTCACCATCATCTTACGATGTTCCTCGGTTTTACCCAAGCAGAACAACAAAGAATTACCTCCTTGTACAAACAATAAGAACACGAGTATGGCTCCTAACAAGGAAACGACAAGCCACCAATATTGTTGCAAAAATATATACATATAGCTAAAATATTAAGTAATGAGTAATAGGTAATTATCAATTCTCCGGTCCTTTTTTAATAGCCTTTACCATAATTCCGACACCTGCAATCAGCATCACTGTAAACAGGAGCAGGAAGATAAAGAAAGTCGTTTGTACAGAGCTTACATCCAGTTTGGAGATGGCAGCCATTGTCGGCAGCATATCACGGATAGCCCACGGTTGACGCCCACATTCGGCAACCACCCATCCGGCTTGTCCGGCGATGTATCCCAAAGGAATTGTCAGCAGAGCAATCCAGTGCATCCAACGCATCTGGCTTAAATCTTTCTTATAGATAAAGAAGAGAACGACAATAAAGAACAGGATGAAGTATCCGCCCAAGATTACCATTACACGGAATGCATAAAAGTTCAGAGGAACATTCGGAACCAGTTGGTTCACATCTTTGATATATCCGTAACCGAAATATGGAATATTTTCCTGTAATACTTTATATGCAATTTGAGCATCTTCCTCATGTCCTGCACTCTTTGCTGCACGATAGGCAGCCAATGCACCGATAGCCGTTTTTCCACGTTCTATCTTCTCGGCAGCAGAAAGAGCTGTCGATCCGTCTTTCTGTTGATAACCACCCTCGATGATATTTGTAATACCAGGAACGTAGCCGTCTACATTACGTTCTGCAAGGAAAGAAAGCATGCTGGGGATTTCAAAACGGAAGAGGAAAGGATCTTTCCCATCGTTGTAAGTCTTCTTTTCCGGGTTCAACACTCCTATTCCAACCAGACCTACATTAGTGCCGCCTTCATACAGACCTTCCACGGCAGCCAGTTTCATCGGTTGCGTCTGGGCAATCTGATAACCGGAACCATCACCCGTCCAAACAGAAAGCAACGATGCTACTAATCCAAAAATCGCCCCAATCTTAATGCTGGCAAGCGCAAACTCACGATTACGTTTCTTCAGCAGATACCAACAACTGATGCCGACTACAAAAATAGCACCCAGCACCCAGCCGGACAATACCGTATGGAAGAATTTATTGACCGCTACAGGTGACGTAGCCACTGCCCAGAAATCTACCATCTCATTACGAACTGTATCAGGATTGAATTCCATGCCTACCGGATGCTGCATCCATGCGTTGGCAACGAGAATCCACCAGGCGGAAATCGTAGCTCCCAAGCCTGTGAGCCAGGTAGAAGCCAAGTGGAAACGTTTACTTACTTTGCCCCACCCAAAGAACATGACGGCGATAAATGTGGCTTCCATAAAGAATGCCAAAATACCTTCAATAGCCAACGGAGCACCGAAGATGTCTCCTACAAACCACGAATAATTGCTCCAGTTTGTACCGAACTCAAACTCCAGAATCAAACCGGTTGCCACACCAATGGCAAAGTTTATACCGAAGAGTTTCATCCAAAACTGGGCAGTCTTTTTCCAAAATTCATTGCCTGTTTTATAATACAGCGTCTCCATGATTCCCATCACCACTGCCAGTCCGAGTGTGAGAGGAACAAAAATCCAGTGGTACATGGCTGTCATCGCAAATTGGGCTCTCGACCAATCGATCAGCGAGGTGTCAATACTTTCAATCATAATCCTATGTAGTTTAAGAGTTAAAAATCAGTAGATTTACCGGGGATGGCACGTTCTATCAGTTCGTTTCCCACGTATGTTCCCTTGTCGTCATCCGTAGGATGGTCACGGAGGAAATCAGGGAAAAAGAACATTTTAAGGATGAAGAACATAACGAATAATTTCAGCAGAATGATAACCCACAGGGTACGCCCCAAGGTCATACTACGGAAGCCCTCCAAATAGAAGTTCCAGATCGTAAGCAGTGTATTCTTCATATGTTGACGTTATAATTTGTAATGAGTACAAATATACATTTTTTATAATTAAAACAAACAACTAGTCAAAAAAGTTGTGTGATTTGTTGTGTTTTTCTTCAAAAACCTGCCTATCGACAGAAAAAAAACATTTAACGGCGAAATTACGTCATCCGTCTATCGTTTTTGCGGCATATATAATATGTACGTACCTTCGCTAACAGTAAATCAATAGAAGTATGAATATGATAAATGTAAGAAGATTGACAGTGATGACATTTCTTGGAGCAGGTATGCTGTCCGGCATATCTGCCCAAGTTTCTCCGCTGCAAGTCGATACGCTGAAAGAAACGAAAATTCCGGCTCAATGGGATTTGCAGTCATGCATCGACTACGCAAAAGAGCAGAACATCACGATTCGCAAGAACCGGATCACTGCGGCCAGCACGCAGATTGATGTAAAGACAGCTAAGGCTGCCTTGTTTCCCAGTCTTTCGTTCTCTACCAGCCAGCAGGTGGTGAATCGTCCGTATCAGGAGACGAGTAGTCGGGTAAGCGGCAGCGAAATTATCAGTAGCAATAGTAAAACGAGCTACAATGGTAATTATGGACTGAATGCGTCGTGGACTCTATATAATGGTAATAAAAGACTGAAAACCATCCAGCAGGAAAAGTTGAACAATCAGGTAGCCGAACTGGACGTAGCGACTTCCGAAAATAACATTCAGGAATCTATCGCCCAAGTGTATATCCAGATTCTTTATGCAGCCGAGTCTGTCAAAGTAAACGAAAGTACCCTGCAAGTCTCTATTGCGCAGCGTGACCGCGGACAGGAACTTCTGAACGCCGGAAGTATTGCTAAAAGCGACTTCGCCCAACTGGAAGCACAGGTGAGCACAGACCGATACCAACTTGTCACAGCGCAAGCCACTCTTGAAGATTACAAATTACAACTGAAACAATTGCTCGAACTGGATGGGGAGAATGAAATGAACATCTACCTCCCTGCCCTGTCCGACGAAAATGTACTGGCTCCGTTGCCTACCAAAAAAGATGTGTACATTCGTGCATTGAGTCTTCGCCCAGAGATTGAAGCTAGCAAACTTAATGTAGAGGCTTCCGAACTGGGTATCGGTATTGCCAAATCAAGTTATTTGCCCACAATCAGCCTTAGCGCAGGAATCGGAACCAACCACACCAGCGGCAGCGACTTCACTTTCGGAGAGCAAGTGAAAAACGGATGGAACAATTCGATCGGATTGTCTGTCAGTGTGCCGATCTTCAATAACCGTCAAACTAAAAGTGCCGTACAGAAAGCAAAATTGCAATACGAGACGAGCATGTTATCCTTGCTTGACGAACAAAAAACTCTGTACAAGACCATCGAAGGACTCTGGCTGGATGCTAACAGTGCACAGCAACGTTATGCAGCAGCAAACGAGAAGTTGAAGAGTACACAAATCAGCTATGAGTTAATTAGCGAACAGTTTAATCTGGGAATGAAGAATACCATAGAACTTCTTACTGAAAAGAACAACTTGCTACAAGCACAGCAGGAACAGCTTCAAGCCAAATATATGGCTATACTGAATATGCAGTTGCTGAAGTTCTATCAGGGAGATCAATTAGCAATCTAAATAAAAGCATAATAAACGAATGAAAACGAAAAAGATTATCTTAATCGCTGTGGCAGTCGTTGTGGTAGCAGGTGCAGGAATCTGGTTCTTTGCAGGTTCACCGGCCAAACACAAAGTCACCTACGCCACTGCCAACGTGAGCAAAGGCGATATTTCAAATTCGGTCACTGCTACCGGAACCATCGAACCGGTGACGGAAGTAGAAGTCGGTACGCAGGTTTCCGGTATCATCGACAAGATTTACGTAGATTACAACTCGGTAGTAACCAAAGGACAGTTGATTGCCGAAATGGACCGTGCCACATTGCAAAGTGAATTGGCATCACAACAGGCAACGTACGATGGTGCAAAAGCCGAATATGAATATCAGAAGAAGAATTATGAACGTAGCAAAGGCTTACACGAAAAGTCACTGATTAGTGATACGGATTTCGAACAGGCCCTCTACAACTATCAGAAAGCGAAAAGTAGCTATGATAGCAGTAAGGCATCGCTCGCAAAAGCAGAACGTAACTTGGCTTATGCTACTATCACCTCACCGATTGACGGAGTAGTCATCAGCCGTGATGTGGAAGCAGGACAAACCGTTGCTTCCGGATTCGAAACTCCGACACTGTTCACCATTGCTGCCGACCTGACACAGATGCAGGTAGTAGCCGATGTGGATGAAGCTGATATAGGCGGTGTAGTAGAAGGCCAGCGTGCCAGCTTCACGGTAGATGCTTATCCGAATGATGTATTCGAAGGCGTAGTTACACAAATTCGTCTGGGAGATGCAAGCAGTACGAGCAGTACAAGCACCTCCACTACAGTAGTTACTTATGAAGTTGTAATCTCTGCTCCCAACCCTGATTTGAAACTGAAACCTCGTTTGACAGCTAATGTCACGATCTATATTCTTGATAAAAAGGATGTGTTGTCTGTCCCGAACAAAGCACTGCGATTCACACCTGAAAAACCGTTAATCGGTAATAATGACATCGTAAAAGATTGCGAAGGCGAACATAAACTCTGGACTCGTGAAGGAACCACATTCACCGCTCATCCGGTAGAAGTAGGAATCAGCAACGGTATATCTACAGAAATTATCAGTGGCATTTCCGAAGGAACAAAAGTAGTGACCGAAGCTACCATAGGAGCAATGCCCGGTGAAAATGTGGCTGCTGAAGGAAATCAGGAAAGTGGCGGAGAAAGAAGTCCGTTCATGCCTGGCCCTCCGGGAAGTAAGAAGAAAAAATAATTATTCAATGTGCCAATCCGTTATTGGCACATTAACACATTATTTACGATGAAAAAAGTAATTGAAATACAAAATATCAAACGTAACTTTCAGGTAGGCGACGAAACCGTCCACGCATTGCGAGGCGTTTCGTTCAATATCAATGAAGGAGAGTTTGTTACCATCATGGGGACTTCCGGTTCGGGAAAATCCACGCTGCTTAATATATTAGGCTGCCTGGACACCCCGACCAGTGGAGAATATCTGCTCGACGATATTCCCGTACGTACGATGAGCAAGCCTCAACGTGCAGTACTAAGAAACCGGAAGATTGGCTTCGTGTTCCAAAGCTACAACTTGTTACCTAAAACGACGGCTGTAGAAAATGTGGAACTACCGCTTATGTACAACTCTGCCGTGAGCGCTTCCGAACGCCGTCGCCGCGCCATCGAATCCCTACAGGCTGTAGGATTGGGGGACCGTCTGGAACATAAATCCAACCAGATGTCCGGTGGACAGATGCAGCGCGTTGCCATCGCACGCGCATTGGTCAACAATCCGGCAGTGATTCTTGCCGACGAAGCGACCGGAAACCTCGATAGCCGTACCTCTTTCGAGATACTTGTACTGTTTCAAAAGCTTCATGCAGAGGGACGTACGATTATCTTTGTAACACATAATCCCGAACTTTCGCAATATAGCAGCCGGAATATCCGTCTGCGTGACGGTCAGGTTATAGAAGATACAACCAATCCGAAAATTCTGTCTGCTGCCGAAGCGCTGGCCGCATTGCCGAAAAACGACGAGGATTAATAATTATTCAATGTGCCGATATACTAATGTGCCGATTGCTGTACAATAAACAGGTTGGGTGACTATACCTTCAGGAAATTGCCCCATTAGTATATAGACAAATTAGCAAATTATTCATTATGAATGGAACTAATTTATTTAAGATAGCTCTCCGGGCATTGGCGAACAATAAGCTGCGTGCTTTTCTCACCATGCTCGGTATCATTATCGGTGTTGCTTCTGTCATCACGATGCTGGCTATCGGACAAGGTTCGAAGAAAAGCATCCAGCAGCAGATTTCCGAAATGGGATCGAACATGATTATGATTCATCCGGGAGCCGATATGCGTGGAGGTGTCCGCCAAGACCCGTCTGCTATGCAAACCTTGAAGCTTGCCGACTACGAAGCCTTGCGTGATGAGACAAGTTTCCTGTCCGCCATCAGTCCCAATGTTTCATCATCGGGGCAACTCATTGCCGGAAACAACAACTACCCAGCTTCCGTGAACGGTGTCGGAACAGAATACCTCGACATCCGCCAGCTGACTGTTGAAAACGGAGAGATGTTCACTGAAGCCGACATACAGAGTTCGGCCAAAGTATGTGTGATTGGAAAGACTATAGTAGACAATCTTTTTCCGGACGGAAGTGATCCGGTAGGTAAGATTATTCGTTTCAGTAAAATACCGCTTCGTGTGGTAGGTGTGCTTAAAGCCAAAGGCTACAACTCCATGGGACAAGACCAGGATGCAGTAGTGCTTGCACCATACACCACAGTGATGAAACGTCTGCTTGCCGTTACGTATTTGCAGGGAGTGTTTGCCTCTGCCCTTACCGAAGATATGACGGATTATGCTACTGACGAAATCAGTACGATCCTCCGTCGCAACCATAAGCTGAAAGCTTCGGATGACGATGATTTCACCATCCGTACCCAACAGGAATTGAGTACAATGCTCAACTCAACCACCGATTTGATGACAACCCTGCTGGCTTGTATCGCAGGTATTTCATTGGTAGTAGGTGGTATCGGAATTATGAATATCATGTATGTATCCGTTACGGAACGTACCCGTGAAATCGGTCTGCGTATGTCTGTCGGTGCACGTGGAGTCGATATTCTAAGCCAATTCCTTATCGAGGCCATCATGATTAGTATTACGGGAGGTATCATCGGAGTGATTATCGGTTGCGGGGCTAGCTGGATTGTCAAGAGCGTAGCGCATTGGCCTATCTATATCCAGCCGTGGAGTGTATTCCTTTCCTTCGCAGTATGTACCGTTACGGGCGTCTTCTTCGGATGGTATCCGGCTAAGAAAGCAGCTGATTTAGACCCGATAGAAGCCATCAGATACGAATAATTGATTGACAACCGTCGGTTGTCAATTAAAAAAATTATCTTTGTCTTTATGAAACAAACCTTTACATCCGCACGTCGTCCCCTGGAGATACTGATACACATTATCAGCTGGGGGATTATGTTCGGTTTCCCGTTCTTCTTCGTTGAACGTGGAAACGGGAACATTAACTGGATGGCCTATATACGCCATCTTGCTGTACCACTCTCTTTTATGATTGCGTTCTACGTGAATTATTTCATTCTTGTCCCCCGTTATCTGTTTCAGAGTCAGGCCAAAAGATATATCGTCTACAACATTATCTTTTTATGTGTCATCGGCATTTTGTTACATCTCTGGCAAAGCCTGACATTCGATCCGTCATTTGCACCCAAAGCCAAAAGACCGGGTATGCCTCCGGGATGGCTATTCTTCCTTAGAGATATGTTGAGCCTCGTATTTACTATCGGCCTAAGTGCCGCTATCCGTATGAGCGCGCGATGGACGCAAAATGAAGCTGCCCGCAAAGAAGCGGAACGAAACCGTACGGAAGCGGAACTGAAAAATCTGCGAAACCAACTGAACCCTCACTTTCTGCTGAATACCCTGAATAATATCTATGCACTGATTGCATTTGATTCGGACAAAGCGCAACAAGCAGTTCAGGAGTTGAGCAAACTGCTTCGTTATGTGTTATATGATAACCAACAAACGTACGTTCCTCTCTGTAAAGAGGTTGATTTTATCCGAAATTACATTGAACTGATGCGCATCCGCCTGTCGGCCAATGTACAGATGATTACTAAATTTGATATTCAGCCCGACAGTCAGATGCTTATTGCTCCGCTTATCTTTATCTCATTGATAGAGAATGCTTTCAAGCATGGCATCTCCCCTACTGAATCGAGCTTCATCAGTATTCATCTTTCGGAGAATGATAAGGAGGTGATTTGCGAAATTCGCAACAGTAATCATCCAAAGACAGTGGAGGATAAAAGTGGCTCGGGTGTGGGACTGGAGCAAGTCAGCCGCCGGTTGGAGATTCTTTATCCCGGGGCTTATACCTGGTCGAAAGGTATCTCAAAAGATGAAAAAGTATATGAATCGAAATTAAGTATCAAGATCAGAGAGTAGATTTCAAAACATTGAATATAAAAACTTTAGATATAAAATAGTATGATGTTACGTTGTGCAATTGTTGACGATGAGCCGTTAGCTCTTAGCTTGTTAGAGAGTTACGTGAATAAAACCCCGTTCCTGCAACTCGTAGGAAAGTATTCCAGTGCGGTTCAGGCAATGAAAGAATTGCCTGGCGAAGAGGTCGATCTCCTGTTTCTGGACATCCAGATGCCGGAGCTTAATGGTTTGGAGTTTTCGAAGATGGTAGATCCGCACACCCGCATTGTGTTTACTACCGCTTTCGGACAGTATGCCATCGACGGTTATCGTGTCAATGCACTCGATTACCTGCTGAAACCAATCTCCTACGTCGATTTCCTGCAAGCTGCCAACAAAGCCCTTCAATGGTTCGAACTTGTGCAGAAACCGGAAGAGATAGACAGTATTTTTGTGAAAAGTGACTACAAACTGGTGCAAGTGGACTTGAAGAAAATCATGTATATCGAAGGACTGAAAGATTATATTAAAATATATACGGAAGATGCTTCCAAACCTATTCTATCACTGATGAGTATGAAAGCAATGGAGGAACTTTTACCTTCCAGCCGTTTCATACGCGTGCACCGCTCATTCATCGTACAAAAAGATAAGATACGTGTGATCGATCGCGGGCGTATTGTTTTTGACAAGACATATATTCCTATCAGCGATAGTTACAAGCAAGTTTTTCAGACTTTTCTTGACGAAAGGAGCTAATTATTCATGAATTTATCGGTAAAAAAGTGAATTTTGTCGATTATAGTTTGTCAAAACCCGTTTTATATCTACCTTTGCAACGAACAGAAAGGGATTGTGAAATTCCAAGAATAGAATAGTTTAGTTAAGTCTAGTTTAGTTTTTGTGTTAATAGCTCCCTCGTCGGCGGACGAACTAGGGAGCTATTTTTTTATTTATTACAGGAATATAATTGCACAAAATATACATATTTTCCATAACTTTGCAGCGACAAAGGATCACACAAATGGAATATAGCGTAGAAGAACTAAAAAGTGCATTAATAGAGAAATGCAAGAGTGAAGGTATCCTGTATGCAACGGTTGCAATGGACCGTCGTACTAAAGAAATGATTCTTCCTGATACTTTACAAGGAGCTCTGAAACATCCGGAATTCTTCGTATGTACCTGCAAGAAAGTAAAAGACCAATATGTAGTGGAGGAGATTACTAAAGTGTAATACTCCCCCCAGTCTTTTATTTTTTATTCGCCCAGTTCACTTAGCAAATCGTAGGAGGGAGCAAAGAAAAGTGTTCCCGTAACTGCTGTACTAAAGTCCAGTAAACGGTCGGTATTGCCTACCGGATTGCCAATAAACATACTTTCCAACATCTGCCGGGTAGTAGTGAACGTACTTGCATAGCCGATGAAGTAAGTACCATATTCTCCCTTAGACGTATTGGCGAACGGCATATTGGCACGCACTATTTTCAGGTCATCTCCAATATTAGTGACGGCATTATGCGCATTTTGAGGTTTCTCCTCGTCAGACAGTTCGACATCGTTAAACTTACGACGCCCGATCACTTTCTCCTGTTCTTCCACAGGTAAGGAGTTCCACGCAACCATATCGTGAATATACTTCTGCACAAAGACATAGCTGCCTCCTGCAAAATCAGCATCTTCCTCTCCTACAACTGCAAAATGATAGGGATTTTCATCAACCGCCGGATTCTCCGTTCCATCCACAAAGCCGATAATGGCTTTGCCATCCATATATCTGAAACCGTGAGTTTCGTCGACAGGTTCAACCACGCCTTGAAGTTTCTCATCGATGATAGATGCAAACTCAAAACATAATCCCATCTGTTTTGCACGGATATGAAACAATAAGTCGCCCGGAGTAGAAACTGCCGTATGCTTCTCGCCTTTTATCTCTTCGAAAGTTTTCAGTTCTTTGGGTTTTCCCTGTTCCGGGAAAAGACGGTTCCAGGCATCGGCTCCAAATCCCATGGTACAACTGAACATCATATCAGGAAAACGGTTACGCATACTGCGAATCAGGGCCGAGAAATTGGCACACACATCTTTTACTTTGTCAAGAGTTTCAGGCGAATCTTTTAAAGTATAAACAATAAAAATAACATTTTCGCCTTGTTTCCCCGCTACGTCTTGTGGGATATTACCACCAAATGAATGTTGATAAGGATTCATATTTTTCTTTTTTTTCTATTAGTTTCGTCAATGAAATAGTTCTGTTCTAACTCATCTTTTTATTAGGATCTTCAATATATGCGGCAGCCCCTTTATCCATAAACAGTTCTACATTTTGCGCATGATGAGCCACATAGGCTGCGGGACCAGTGTCTCCCGAATTACAGATTTCTTCTACTACATCGGCTTTATTTTTTCCGGTAATCAGGAAAATGACATAGCGGGCATTCTGAATGGGGTATCCCGTCATTGCGATACGCTTCTGCCCGTTACGGGGATGTGCACTGACCACATAAATAGAGTTTGAAGTCAGCAAATCTTCTTGCCCGGGAAAGATCGAAGAAGTGTGTCCGTCATCTCCGGCTCCCAACAGTATAATATCGAATTCGGGCCAACCACGCTTAAACGGCACTTGCTGCCGGACTAACTCCGAATAACGAACCGCCTCTTTCGCAGGCTTTGCCTCTCCACGGATACGGAATACATTCTCATAGAGAATAGGAGTGATACCCAAAAGAAGGTTGCGCATCATTCCGTAATTACTGTCCGAATCATCGGGAGGCACACAACGTTCATCCACCCAATAAATCCGCATACGGTCCCAAGGGGTAATTTCCATATATTCATTCGCCCATAAATCGAACATCAGAGCAGGGGTATTACCACCACTAACTGCGATATTGAACACTCTGTCCGGCTCTTCATTCATGATTTCCACCAGGCGGAGTATCAATGCTCGTGAAGTTTCAATTGATGAGGGAAAAACTGATAGTTTCATAATTCACAATATTGATCTGTATTTGTCAAATTCTTACAAGGATTCGTCCAGTCAGCCCCATGTTCGTGCATCATTGCTTCACTTTCCAAAGGTCCCCACGTACCTGCGGGATAACCGTAAAGAGGCGCATCGGGGTTATCTTTCCAATAGCGGAGCACCGGATCGAAGAATTTCCATGAGGCTTCTACTGCATCACTTCGAGTAAATAAAGTCGGATCGCCCTGGATACAATCATCTATCAGACGGGCATAAGCGTCACCACTAGGCACACCGCCCAACTGTGCATAACTGAAATCCATCGTCACCTGGCGGACTTCGAAACCTGCACCGGGGACTTTCATTCCGATTTTGAGCACAATTCCTTCATTCGGTTGCAAACGAAGGATCAATTTATTAGCCCGTGGACAGTTGCCACTAGCACAATGAAACATCTGGTGAGGTGTTTCCCGGAAATGCACAACGATTTCCGTTACTTTCGTCGGCATTTGTTTACCTGTACGAATGTAGAACGGAACGCCACTCCAGCGCCAGTTACTAATGCCCAGTTTCATGGCAATATAAGTTTCCGTGCGCGAATCGGGAGCCACTCCTTTTTCTTCACGGTATCCTTTTTTACTACCGGAGGCTGTATATTGTCCGCGAACAATATGTTCATTCAAATCGATATCATTCAATGGAGTAAGAGATTCGTAGACCTTCACCACTTCATTACGGAAATTGTCTGCATTGAAAACAGCAGGCGGTTCCATAGCCGTAAGGGCCACGAGCTGTATCAGATGATTCTGCACCATATCCCGCAGCGCACCTGCCGTTTCATAGAACCCGCCTCGTTGCTCGATACCCAGATTTTCTACGGCTGTAATTTCTACGTAGTCAATATAGTTACGATTCCAGAGAGGTTCGAAGATACCGTTGGCAAAACGGAAAGCCAGTACATTCTGGGCCGTTTCCTTACCGAGAAAATGGTCGATACGGTAAATTTGATGCTCATTGAAAACAGAGGCATACGTTTTATTCAGTTCAAGTGCCGACTCGAGATCATAGCCGAAAGGTTTCTCAACGATGATGCGCGAGTGGGGAGTGTTAAGTCCGGCAGCTTTCAAATAGAGGGGCACTACTCCGTAAAGTGATGGCGGAGTGGCAAGATAGAACAGCAGATTGTCCGGATCTACCTCATTAGTCAATTCAACCAGACGTTGGCGGAGTTGCGGGTAACCTTCTTCTTTTGCCGGGTCCATCGGTAAATAGTAGAGATGGGAGACAAATGAAGCCATAAGAGCTGTGTCCTGTTCTTCAGACTTGACAAACTGTTGTAGTTCTTCTAATATATAGGAACGGTAGTTATCGTCAGAATAGACCGTACGCCCGATACCCAATATGGAAAACTCTCCGGTCAACCGTTTTTCACGGTAGAGGGAGTAAAGGGCAGGCATCAGCTTACGCTTGGTCAAATCACCTGACGCACCGAAAATTATCATTGCAAATTTATCCACTTTATTAATTTCTAAATATGAATTATAGGTTTACTCAAACATTATAGGTGCCCGATTTCGTATCTCCTCCGTGGCCTGTCCAGTTCTCGTGAAAGAACTGTCCGCGCAACTCATCCTTACGCTCAAAAGTGTGCGCACCGAAATAATCACGTTGTGCCTGTACAAGGTTGGCGGGCAGATCGGCAGAAGTGAGCGAATAGAAATAGTTGAGGGCAGAGGAGAAAGCAGGAACGGGAAGTTCTTCTTTCATGGATTCCGCCACCAGGCTCTTCCATCCGGGAAGCAATGTCTTCATTTCTTCTTTAAAATAAGGAGCCAACAACAAGTGTTTAGGCTTGTCGGTGGCTTCGAAGGCAGCTGCAATATCGTTCAGGAATATACTGCGGATGATGCATCCCCCACGCCACATACGCGCAATGGAAGCCAGGTCGAGATGCCAGCCGAAAGCGTCGGAAGCACGTTGCAACACGGCGAATCCCTGGGCATAAGAGACGAGTTTGGAAGCATAAAGAGCAGAAAAGATATTCTTTACGAGTTCCGCCTTATTATATATAGGTTGTGTATGTTGACACTGGAATTGCTTGGAAGCCAGGTGACGCAAGTCTTTCTGTGAAGAAAGGCTTCGTTCGAATACCGCCGTGGCAATTAGCCCTAACGGCATACCGAGTTCCATCGCATTGATAACCGACCATTTTCCGGTTCCTTTCTGTCCGGCTGCATCCAGGATTTTATCAATGAGATAACCTCCGGATTTGTCTTTATGCCGCAGAATGTTGGCGGTGATTTCGATCAGATAACTGCGAAGTTTGCCTTCGTTCCAACGGGCAAAGACATCAGCCATTTCCTCATTGGTCAGATCAAGCAGCTTTTTCATCACCCAATAGGCTTCGGCAATCAGCTGCATATCACCATATTCGATACCGTTGTGAATCATCTTCACAAAATGACCGGAGCCGGCAGGACCCACCCATTGGCAACAAGGAGTGCCGTCCGGTGCTTTTGCCGCAATACTTTGAAGAATCGGTTTCACTTCCGGCCATGCTTTTTCCGAACCACCGGGCATGATAGAAGCTCCATTCAAGGCTCCCTCTTCACCACCGGACACACCGCTACCGACGAAAAGAAATCCCTTTGATTCCGCCAGTTGGACACGGCGGTTCGTATCTTCGTAATTAGAATTACCGCCATCAATAAGGATATCTCCCGGTGAAAGCAACGGGAAAAGCTGATCCATCAGTTCGTCAACCGGACTTCCGGCACGAACCATCATCATAATCTTACGGGGAATAGCTATCGAATCTACAAATGCCTTTATATCTGTGAATCCTTCGATGTTTTTACCTTTTGCACGACCATTCAGGAAGCGTTCTACCACCCCCTCTTCTACTCCGGGAACAGTACGGTTATAAACCGACACGTGCCATCCCTTACTCTCCATGTTTAAAGCAAGATTCTCGCCCATCACAGCCAAGCCGATAAGTCCGATATCTGTTTTATTCTGATTTGCCATAACTTGTATATTTTGAATATTCTTTATCTTAGTAACATTTGAAATGCACATTTGTTCGCAATATTTTAGATTAAAATATTATTTTTGTGGTCTACAAATAAAATCAAGGATGAAGAAGATCAAAATCGGTTTGTTGGCACGCATCGTTATCGCCATCATTTTGGGTATTGCCATCGGCACAGTTTTCCCGGCTCCGCTAGTGCGAATATTTGTTACGTTCAATGGCATTTTCAGTGAATTTCTTAATTTCTCTATCCCATTGATTATCGTCGGACTGGTTACTGTGGCTATTGCCGACATCGGAAAAGGCGCAGGAAAAATGCTACTCGTGACAGCTTTGATCGCCTACTTCGCTACTCTTTTTTCAGGCTTTCTCTCCTACTTCACAGGAGTCACAGTATTTCCTTCGCTCATCGAACCGGGTGCACCACTTGAAGAAGTAAGCGAAGCGCAGGGAATCCTCCCCTACTTCTCCGTCTCCATTCCGCCACTGATGAACGTAATGACAGCTCTGGTTTTAGCTTTCACACTGGGGTTAGGACTGGCGTCACTCAACAGCGACGCATTGAAAAATGTGGCACGTGATTTTCAGGAAATTATCGTACGAATGATAAGTGCCGTCATTCTGCCGTTGCTGCCGCTTTATATCTTCGGCATATTCCTCAACATGACACATTCGGGACAAGTATATTCTATCCTGATGGTGTTTATTAAAATTATCGGAGTCATCTTCGTTCTTCATATTTTCCTGTTGGTTTTTCAGTATTCCATTGCGGCATTGTTTGTGCATAGAAATCCATTCAAATTGCTTAGCAAAATGCTGCCCGCTTACTTCACGGCATTGGGTACACAATCATCTGCAGCCACCATTCCCGTGACACTGGAACAGACCAAAAAGAACGGAGTATCTGCTGAAGTAGCCGGATTTGTGATTCCGCTATGTGCCACCATCCATCTATCGGGCAGTACACTGAAAATTGTAGCCTGTGCACTGGCATTGATGATGATGCAAGGAATGCCGTTCGACTTCCCCCTGTTTGCCGGGTTTATCTTTATGCTGGGTATCACTATGGTAGCTGCTCCGGGAGTTCCGGGTGGAGCAATCATGGCTTCCCTGGGGATTCTACAATCCATGCTCGGTTTCGACGAATCGGCACAAGCTTTGATGATTGCGCTTTACATCGCCATGGATAGTTTCGGTACTGCCTGCAATGTAACGGGAGACGGAGCTATCGCTTTGATTATCGACAAAATAATGGGAAAAAACCGTGCTGAATGACTGTGCTGAAAAATAATTGGAAAGTCACTTGGCTGGGTCACAAAAAATGCCGACATTTGCACCCACATTTTCAATTATATAAATAATTAGCGTATGAAAAAAGCCCTAATTTCAGGCATCACCGGGCAAGATGGTTCTTATCTTGCCGAATTTCTATTGCAAAAAGGTTACGAAGTACACGGTATACTCCGTCGTTCTTCTTCGTTCAATACAGGACGTATTGAACATTTGTATTTTGACGAGTGGGTGCGCGACATGAAACAGAAACGTACGATTAATCTGCATTATGGGGATATGACAGATTCTAGTTCGTTAATTCGTATTATTCAACAGGTGCAACCGGATGAAATCTACAATCTCGCAGCTCAAAGCCACGTGAAGGTTTCGTTCGACGTTCCGGAATACACTGCCGAAGCAGATGCTATCGGCACGTTGCGTATGCTCGAAGCTGTACGCATCCTGGGACTGGAAAAGAAAACCCGCATCTATCAGGCTTCTACTTCCGAATTGTTCGGTAAGGTGCAGGAAGTTCCACAAAAAGAGACAACTCCATTCTATCCCCGTTCTCCGTATGGGGTAGCCAAACAATATGGTTTCTGGATTACTAAAAACTACCGCGAAAGCTATGGTATGTTTGCTGTAAACGGTATTTTGTTCAATCACGAGAGCGAACGCCGTGGTGAGACGTTCGTTACACGTAAAATTTCGCTTGCTGCCGCACGTATCGCACAGGGCGAACAGGACAAACTGTACCTGGGTAATCTGGATTCTCTTCGCGACTGGGGATATGCCAAGGATTACATCGAATGTATGTGGCTAATCCTGCAACATGATGTTCCCGAAGATTTCGTTATTGCTACTGGAGAAATGCACACGGTGCGCGAATTCGCAACGTTAGCATTCAAAGAAGCAGGCATCGAACTTCGTTGGGAAGGTGAAGGCGTAAATGAAAAAGGTATCGACGTAGCTACCGGAAAATCTCTGGTAGAAGTTGATCCGAAGTATTTCCGTCCATCGGAAGTAGAACAATTGCTGGGCGACCCGACTAAAGCTAAAACACTGTTGGGTTGGGATCCACGTAAAACATCATTCGAAGAACTGGTAAGTATCATGGTTCGCCACGATATGGAAAAAGTGAAACGAATGATTGCTACCAAACATTAAATGAATTTCATTTCACCACAGAGGACGCAGAGGACACGGAGGATCTTATTTTTTCCTCTGTGCCCTCCGTGTCCTCTGTGGTGAACTAATAAAAGATAGAATGGAAAAGAATGCAAAGATATATATAGCAGGACACCACGGACTTGTGGGATCTGCTATCTGGAAGAATTTGCAGGATAAAGGATATACCAATCTGATAGGTCGCACGCACAAAGAACTTGACCTGCTGGATGGCATGGCAGTCCGTAAATTCTTCGATGAAGAACAGCCGGAATATGTATTCCTTGCCGCCGCCTTTGTGGGTGGTATCATGGCAAACAGCATCTACCGTGCCGACTTTATATATAAGAATCTGCAAATTCAACAGAATATCATCGGAGAGAGTTTCCGTCACAACGTGAAAAAATTGCTCTTCCTTGGTAGTACGTGTATTTATCCACGCGATGCCGAACAGCCGATGAAGGAAGATGTATTGCTTACTTCACCGTTGGAATATACCAACGAGCCGTATGCAATCGCCAAAATTGCCGGACTGAAAATGTGCGAAAGTTTCAACCTGCAATATGGAACGAACTACATCGCTGTGATGCCGACAAACCTTTACGGACCGAATGATAATTTCGACTTGGAACGCAGCCATGTACTGCCTGCCATGATTCGCAAGATTCATTTGGCACACTGTCTGAAAGAAGGAAACTGGGAAGCTGTACGTAAGGACATGAACCTGCGTCCGGTGGAAGGTGTCAACGGCAACAGTCCGAAAGAAGAAATCCTGGCTATTCTGCAAAAATACGGAATCAGTGAAACGGAAGTCACTTTTTGGGGTACAGGTACTCCACTCCGCGAGTTCCTTTGGAGCGAAGAAATGGCGGATGCCAGCGTCTTCGTAATGGAGCACGTAGACTTCAAAGATACCTATAAAGAAGGTAGCAAAGATATCCGCAACTGCCACATCAACATCGGAACCGGTAAGGAAATCACCATCCGTCAGCTGGCCGAGCGTATTGTGGAGACTGTAGGTTATCAAGGAAAACTGACCTTCGACAGCAGCAAACCGGACGGCACTATGCGCAAGCTGACCGATCCTTCGAAACTGCACTCTTTGGGGTGGCACCATAAAATTGAAATCGAGGAAGGCATACAAAGAATGTACGAATGGTACTTGAAATAAGAAATGAAGTTACTGTAAATATGCTATTAGCTGAATTATTTTTGCTAATAGCATATTTTTTTTAGCTATAATGATAATTAAATTAGCTATAAGCGTAATCTGTTTTGCTATAATGATAATCTGTTTTGCTATAATGATAATCTGTTTTGCTATAATGATAATTTGTTTAGCTATAATGATATTCATTTAGCTCATAACTTAATCTGTTTATGCCATGAGCTAATCTATTTTATCACAAGCTAATCCTTTTTGTTATAAGCCTTCATCCAACTAAGCATCATTTATTCAACCATAAGCATCATTTATTCAATTATAAGCATCATCCATTGCACCAATAACGCATCGTCCACAAATTCCTTCCCACTACTCTCCCTCCATTTCCAAAAAATCTTCACTCTTAATTCTTCATTCTTAATATAATTGCTATATTTGCACAATTTAATACCAAATGTGCAAAAAACAATGGAACAAAGTTTTATAGCCTATATTGAAAATAGTATCAAGAATAATTGGGACCTGGATGCCCTGACCGATTATAAAGGTGCAACTTTACAGTATAAAGACGTAGCTCGCAAAATCGAGAAACTCCATATCATCTTCGAAGAAAGCGGAATCCGCAAGGGAGACAAGATTGCCGTTTGTGGAAGAAACAGCTCTCACTGGGGAGTTACTTTCCTTGCCACACTAACGTATGGAGCCGTTATTGTACCTATTCTCCATGAATTTAAAGCAGACAATGTGCATAATATCGTCAACCACTCCGAAGCCAAGTTACTGCTTGTTGGAGATATGGTATGGGAAAACCTGAACGAGTCGGCAATGCCGCTATTGGAAGGTATCCTGATGATGAACGACTTCACCCTGCTAGTGTCACGCAGCGAACGACTGACTTATGCACGCGAACATCTGAACGAAATGTTCGGCAAAAAATATCCGAAGAATTTCCGTAAAGAACATGTCGCATATCATAAAGACGAACCGGAAGAACTGGCAGTTATCAATTATACTTCGGGAACAACGAGTTATTCCAAAGGAGTAATGCTCCCCTACCGCAGCCTGTGGTCAAATACCAAATTTGCTTTTGAAGTGTTGGAACTGGAAGCCGGAGATAAAATCGTTTCCATGCTTCCTATGGCACACATGTACGGATTGGCTTTTGAATTCCTTTATGAGTTCTCCGTAGGTTGTCACATCTACTTCCTCACCCGTATGCCAAGCCCTAAGATTATCTTCCAGGCTTTTGAAGAAGTGAAGCCCAGTCTAATCGTTGCCGTACCGCTTATCATCGAAAAGATAATCAAGAAAAGCGTACTTCCGAAGTTGGAAACTCCGGCGATGAAGATATTACTGAAAGTGCCTATTATCAATGATAAGATTAAGGCAACAGTGCGCGAAGAAATGATTAAAGCATTTGGCGGAAACTTCAAAGCTGTTATTGTAGGAGGTGCTGCTTTCAATCAGGAAGTGGAACAGTTCTTGAAAATGATTGATTTCCCTTATACGGTTGGATATGGAATGACGGAATGTGGTCCGATTATCTGCTACGAAGATTGGAGAAAGTTCAAACCGGGTTCTTGCGGAAAGGCTGTACCACGGATGGATGTACGGGTATTGTCATCTGATCCTGAAAATATCGTTGGTGAAATCGTATGTAAGGGCCCGAATGTGATGTTGGGCTATTACAAAAACGAAGAAGCCACTCAAGAAGTCATTGACAAGGACGGTTGGTTACACACCGGCGACTTGGCTTTGATGGATGAAGAAGGTAATGTTACGATCAAAGGACGCAGCAAGAACCTGTTATTGAGCGCCAGCGGACAGAATATCTATCCGGAAGAAATTGAAGATAAGTTGAACAACCTGCCATACGTGGCTGAAAGTATTATCGTTCAGCAAAACGAGAAACTTGTCGGACTTGTTTATCCTGATTTTGACGACGCTTTCGCTCATGGCCTGAAGAATGAAGACATCGAGCAAGTAATGGAAGAAAACCGTGTGACTTTAAATACTATGCTACCGGCTTACAGCCAGATATCCAAGATGAAAATCTATCCGGAAGAATTCGAAAAGACACCGAAGAAGAGCATCAAACGTTACTTATATCAGGAAGCAAAAGGCTAATATAAAGTTAGCTGCATAAGATATTACTTAAACCGAAAAAGAGAAAGGAATGAAGATAAAGAAAACAATACTTACGGCAGCTATACTAATGGCTGCCGTTTCTTTACCGGCACAGAACAAGAGTGCAGGTATCAATATATCCATCTGGAAAGATATATGTACACAACCTCATGACAGTACACAGACGACATACATAAACATCGGCCTCCTGTCTACAATGAACCGTCTGAACGGTGTGGGTATCAATGCGTTGGGAAGTGTGGTTCATGGCGACATGAACGGAATACAAATCACCGGATTAGCCAACTTAGCAGGGGGTACTATGCGGGGCGTTCAGCTGGCCGGTATCAGTAATATCAGTGGCGATAACACCGTAGGACTTTCTGCTGCCGGATTGGTAAATATCACCGGCGACAGAGCACAGGGAGTAGTCATATCCGGGTTAACGAGCATCGGAGGAGACAACAACTCGGGGTTAATGATTAGTGGTTTCATGAATGTGACAGGCAACATGGCTTCGGGGCTACACTTTTCCGGAGCGGCAAATATTACAGGGCAGAGCTTCGGCGGTTTGATGGCTTCCGGACTTTTGAATGTGGTAGGCGAACACATGAACGGCTTGCAGATAGCAGGAATTGCCAATATAACCGCATCGAAACTGAATGGGATGCAAATAGCATTATGTAATTATGCAACGCAGGCCCGCGGACTTCAAATTGGCCTTGTCAATTATTACAAGGAAGACATGAAGGGATTCCAACTCGGATTGGTTAATGCGAATCCTGATACAAGAGTACAAATGATGGTGTATGGTGGAAATGCTACGCCTGCCAATATAGGTGTACGATTCAAGAACCAATTGTTTTATACCATTCTGGGAGTCGGTTCCATGTATCAAGGATTGAATGATAAGTTTTCGGCAAGTGCATCCTATCGTGCCGGTTTATCCTTCCCTCTTTACAAAGGCTTATCCATCAGCGGAGACCTTGGCTACCAGCATATCGAGGCTTTCGATAACAAAGACGAGGTGATTCCGAAACGTTTATATGCATTGCAGGCACGTGCCAATCTGGAATATCAATTTACCAGGAAGTTCGGTATCTTTGCAACAGGCGGTTATGGGCTAACCAGATTCTATAATAAATCGAGTAATTACGATAAGGGAGCTATTATCGAAGCAGGCATTGTTCTTTTCTAAACAGGAGTCGGGCAAGATACACTGCTGAAAAGATTAAAACACTAATATCAAGGCATTGCTTTACTAATTATAATTCGTTCCACCTGGATGTTTGTTTCGTTCTACCAAGGTTTTCCTTTCGTCCCACCCAGGTCGCTGTTTAGTCCCACCTAGGTGGAACGAATCACTCGATGCACTAAAAGTTATTGAATTTTATATTGCAAAGAAATAGCATTCATATCACACTTTTTCTTTTATCAGACCAGTACGATAAGCAACAAGCAGTTTCTTCAAATCCTGTATTTGAGTCACTAGTTCTTTTCCCTTATCGGTATCTTTCACCATCATTCGTTGCGAATTAAATTCGAGAACGAAGTTGGTCGATTTGATATCAAGCCCCTCTTCAATGGCTTTCTGACGAGACTGGAATGGTTCGTGCTGTACGAGTTGCATACCATGAGAATGATAAACAAGCGTATACCCCGCAATTCCCGTTTCCGGCTGATAAGCTTTTGAAAAACCGCCATCAATAACGAAAAGCTTGCCATTGGCTTTCATAGGTTGTTCCCCCTGAATCGTTTTCACAGGCACATGACCGTTGATAATATGCGAATGAGGCCCTGAAGCTCCAAACTCTGTCAAAATCTGGTCACAAATATCTTCCCGGTTACGCAATGTGTAATAATAGCCTTTCTTTTCTTTATGCAACTCTTTATCTTCTACAAAATAACGCTCAAAAGTCGCCATCTTATCTTTATCAAACAAAGGAGCTTCCGGGCCACACCACATATACCAGATATAATCCATAGCAAATTCCTTATCCTCCTCTCCTTCTTCATCGAAATAAGCGGTACGGATCAATTGATCGGCTTTATCCAGCAATTTATGTCCCCAGTATTCCTTACCACGTATTTTGACATGTTTAAAGCTGCCATCCTCATTCAGAGGAACAGAAGCATGATAAAGAAGATTCGAGTTTGAAACCAGATACATGCCGCCATAGGTAAACAGACAACGCATGTGCTTCTTCAATTTCTCACTATTCATAAATGAATAATGAATCTTTTCTACCAATTCGCGTTCTTCTTCAGTCAGTCGGTAAGGATCTGCCGGATCTACAGTCGGGAAATTGGTATCACGCAAAGCATATTCTTTTCCTTCATATACAAAGACGCCGCGTTCAAAATCAATCTTCTCCAGAAGTTTACGATTAGCCATTCCGAATTCCGGACGGCGGTCGATGATTTCAGCTTCCAGCTTAAACTGGATAATGGTAATGGCTTTATGCATTTGAGTAATCAGACGCAAAGTCTTCTCATTATAATGAGCATCGGCAAAGTTCATTTTCGGCATGAAAATCGTGCAAGGATCATCGGCATACGTATCCATTGCAAAAGTAGCCAATGGAAGCAGATTGATTCCGTATCCGTCTTCAAGTGTACCCAGATTACCATAGCGCATGGACATACGTATCACATTGGCAATACAACTATCATTACCGGAAGCTGCTCCCATCCAGAGAATATCATGATTTCCCCACTGAATATCGAAATTGTGGTAATTACACAATGTATCCATAATGATATGCGCACCGGGACCACGGTCGTAAATATCACCTACGATATGAAGAGAATCAATAGTCAAGCGCTGAATCAGATTACACATAGCGATAATGAAATCGTCGGCACGCTTCGTAGTGATTATTGTGCTGATAATTACATTAATATAAGCATGCTTATTCGGTTCGATAGACGATTCGTGCAATAACTCCTGAATGATATAAGAGAATTCGGCAGGCAGTGATTTACGAACCTTCGAACGAGTATATTTGGAAGACACGTTCTGACAGACTTTCACCAGTTGGTTCAGCGTAATCAGATACCAATCATCCAGATCCTTTTCACGGGCCTTCACCAATTGCAGTTTCTCTTCGGGATAGTAAATCAAAGTACAGATTTCTTTCTTTTCAGCTTCACGAAGAGTGTTGCCGAATATTTCATTTACTTTACGTTTTACCGCACCGGAAGCATTTTTCAGTACATGCTGAAAAGCTTCATATTCTCCATGAATATCAGTCAGGAAATGTTCCGTCCCTTTAGGTAGATTTAAGATAGCCTCTAAGTTGATTATTTCCGTACTGGCATCGGCAATGGTAGGAAAACTTCGGGAAAGCAGTTGCAGGTAACGGAGATCACTCACAATGCTTTCAGGAGTTATGTTACTTTGAGCAGTCATTTTATTTACTATTTTACTATTTACAATTTATTAATTGGCAACTTATTATTAGTTGACAACTTACCATTTAGTAACTCAAAAAAGGAATTTATTAATTCCTCTCCTTTTTCTTGTTACAAATTTATCTATTTTATACGATTCCTGATTAAGAAATGACTACTTTTTATTTACAAATCCATCATTTCTCAATTTTCAATTCTCAATTTAACAAGAACATTAACAGCACTTGAGCGATAATCACCCGCAGGAACATACACAGCGGATAAACAGTCGCGTAGGCTACGGATGGGTTGTCGCCGGGAATTGTATCGTTTACATAGTTCAGTGCCATCGGATTTGCCATACTTCCGCACAACATACCGGATACAGAACCGAAATCGATCTTCATCATCTTGAAAGCCACAAACCCCACTAGTACGGTTGGAACAATAGTCAATCCGGCTCCCAAACCAATCCACAACAAACCTTCCGGACGGAATACGGTGTCGAAAAAGTGAGCTCCGGCATCCAGTCCCAGGCAAGCAAGGTACATGGAAAGCCCCAAAGCACGCAACATCAGGTTCGCACTGCGGGTGGTATAGGTAATCATGTGTATCCGCGGTCCAAAAGTTCCCAGAAGAATACCAACGATAATCGGTCCACCCGCTAATCCCAGCTTCACAGGAGTACTGACACCCGGAAAAGAGAAAGGAATAGCTCCCAACGCCAAACCGAGTACGATGCCGATAAACACAACAACCAGATTGGGTTCTTTCAAACTTTTTACAGCATTTCCAAGTACTTTCTCCACATTCTGAATAGCAGCAGCCTCTCCCACTACCGTCAGGCGGTCTCCTAATTGAAGTACCAATCCCGGAGTAGCAAGCAACTGCACACCCGACCGGTAAACACGGCTGATGTTAATCCCATAATGGTTTCTCAACCGGAGTGAGCCGAGTTTCTTACCATTCAATTCGGGACGGGTAACGACAATACGCTGCGAAATCAATTCACTATCAATCGCATTCCAGTCAATGTCCTCTTTATTCCAATCCGTATTTTCCTGTTCACCAAAAAGCACGGTCAAGGCCAAAGCATCTTTCTCCGCAGTTACCACCAGCAAACGGTCACCTTCCTTCAATATCTTGTCAGAAGTCGGAATACTTACATGTCCGTCACGCCATAAGCGGGAGATGACAAACTTCGGGTAACTCATGCGAGCTATATCCTTGATGCTTTTATTGAAAATAGCAGGATTGTGTACTTGAAACGCTGCAATGTAGGTTTTGTTCGCATCGTCTTTCTCTTTTATCTCCAAATCTTCTTTGCGAACCAGCACTTTGCGAATTAATAAAACGGCAAGGATTACACCAACCACCCCCATCGGATAGGCTACCGCACATCCTAAAGCAGGAGTACTGCTGTCCATTCCCATCTGTTTCAATGTTTGTTGTGCGGCTCCCAACGCCGGAGTATTCGTAGTTGCTCCACAAAGGATACCGACCATATCAGGAAGAGAGACACCTGTCGCATAACTGGCCACCACCGTCAACAACGTTCCCAACAGCACAACTCCCAATGCCAGCATATTCAATGTCACCCCTCCTTTGCGGAAAGAGCTAAAGAAACCGGGACCGACTTGCAAACCGAGAGAATAAACGAAAATGACCAGTCCGAAACTTTCTGCGTAGTTCAACATCTGCGGATCGACCGAAAGCCCGAGATGGCCGGCGAGGATGCCTGCAAAAAAAACAAAAGTGACTCCCAGGGAAACTCCCCAGAAATGCACTCTTCCCAAGCCCAGACCAATGGCAGAAATCAATGAAAGTACCACAACAGCCTGTAAGGCAGAATGTTCGAGAAATAGACTATATAACCACTCCATGTATATAAAAACTAATAGGGCGCAAAGATAAAAACTATTTAGTCCGGTTCAAAACTTTTAAGCTTTCATTTCGCGCCCTATTTATACCCTGAATCATATATCCTGAAATCTTATTGATTACCCTTTCACTTCGTTACCTATTATTTTGTTCCTAATACCTGCTATATTTCTATCTTTACAATCTTATCCTTTCTCTTTTTACCCACATCTTGTTATCCTTCCAACGATGCTTTTTTACCTGTTTCTTCCTTTACGCTTACCTATTTCTTTATCTTTTCCTAATTTCTTAACCTTTTCTTATTTCTTCCTGTTTCACGTTTCTTCTTGTTTCACGTCTCATCTTTTCCCTTGAAACTCTACAAAATTATTTCGTCCGTCCAAATAACCGCTTAGCCTGTTTCCACCGATGTACACATCATCCAGGTATGAAACATCATTCGGTCCGTATGACATACGAATGGAAGTCTGCGCATAATTCTCCCAGCTCCAACGGAAATTATATTCATACTGTTCTACTGCTCCGTTAGGATATTCCACCCGTATATAGTCAATTCCTGTACGATCTAAAAAGAAATCCAGTTCCTGACGGCAATAGTTACCGTCCATGTCCCGGTAGAAACTAACCCAGGTACGGCTACATAAATCAGCCGAACGATTATAGTATCCTGCACCATTATTATCATCATCATAGAAACTGTCTATTTCCACTTCGCAAGAGGTAAAACTTACCATCAATATAGCCATCAAAGCCAAACCGAAGTATTTAAATGTGTTCGTTTTCATATTCCTTTATTTTTAACGGTTCTCTAATTATTATCTATCATTTATCTTTCGATAGAACAAAAGTAGGGAATGAATTTTCCTCATGAAACTGAAAACTCCTACTTATCGGGAGGAAATTGCCTAAATCTAGGGGTAAATCCTCCCAATGAAGTCTATTTCAAAGAATTCTTGTATCTTTGCCTCCTGCTAACAACACATGAAAATCATCTGTCGCATGAAGTCAATCAAATCCCATATCACCCAACTGCTGAAATCCCTCAATGAGGGAGTATTCGAAAAAGAACATACCATCGCACTCTCCCTATTATCTGCCATGGCAGGTGAAAGTATCTTTCTATTGGGCCCTCCGGGAGTAGCCAAGAGCTTAGTGGCGCGCAGGCTTAAGCTGGCTTTTAAAGATGCGGATGCTTTTGAATATCTGATGTCCCGTTTCAGTACACCGGATGAAATATTCGGCCCCGTCTCCATCTCAAAATTGAAAGATGAAGATACATACGAACGTATTACAAAAGGATACTTGCCGACAGCATCGATTGTCTTCCTGGATGAAATTTGGAAAGCCGGTCCTGCTATCCAAAATTCTCTTTTGACGGTAATCAATGAAAAGATATATCGCAACGGGCAGTTTACGGTGCGTGTTCCTCTGAAAGCGCTGATTGCCGCGTCCAACGAACTACCCGCAAAAGGTGAAGGACTGGAAGCCCTATACGACCGTTTCCTGATCCGCCAGTTTGTCGGATGCATTGAACAGGAATATGCTTTCGACCAGATGATTTCTTCTACACGGGAAGTAGAACCTGAAATCCCGGCAAAACTCCAGGTAGACGATGAATTATACAATCAAATACAAGCTGAAAGTGAGAAAGTAGGTATCCACTATACCATCTTCGAGCTGATTCACAATATCAAACGAGAAATCGAACAATATAATACAGGGCGGGATGAAAACACCCCTCCGATCTATATATCCGACCGCCGTTGGAAAAAAATAGTAGGTCTGCTCCGCACCTCGGCCTATCTGAACGAATCTCCGGGAATTCACTTCTCCGACTGCTTGCTGATGAGTGCCTGTCTGTGGGATGAAGTTTCGCAGCTCCCCATCATCGAAAACATAGTGGAACAGTCGATTGCACGGGGAATCAATACATATTTATTGGGAGAAAAACGACTGGAACAGAAACTGGATACGCTGAAAGAAAACATGAAGTCCGAACACAGCCTACGGGAACTTAGCGATCCGGGAATCCAGGTAGTAGATACCTTCTATCATCGCATAGAAGGTTACCACATTGCCGGAAATTTACTCATCTTTGCTTCGGACTACCAGTCTTTGAGGAAAGACAGTAACCGATTGTTTTATATTCAGCAGGATAAATTCCGTCCGGTCAACAAAATCCTGAAAGCTTATGATTTTGTAAAGAACAGAAATATCGCACAAAAGAATATTTATTCCCTCCGAAAAGGGAAACGATCCGTTTTCGTCAACAATCAAGAGTATCCACTACTATGTTATGATAATTGCGAACCTTTGCCAACACAGCAGGGCGACAGCACTCCGTTCGAATTTACATTGCAGGAAGTGATAGATTTACTTCACCAAATGGAGGTAGAATATAAAACAATCTCCGAGCGGGAAACAGCATATACAAAGGAACATCTTTTCTTAAGCTCATCGCAAAAAAGCAAGATTAAGCGAATCTTAGGGGAGACTGCACATATCATAGAGAATTACCGGAACGAACTTCGTATCATCGCTCATGCCCATGAACAAGAGAACAGAGAGTATTAGGCTCAAACACCTGCAAGACATTTATTACGAAAAATTGCAGGGAATAGCCTATGATGTGTATGACGAACAACTACACAATCTGATTATCCGCCCCGAAGAACTGGATGCGGACATTCACCTGTATTTTCGTCACACACAACCCTCCCTGCAAGATTTCTACTCCCGTTATGCATCGCAATGGGAATACTTTCATGAAATGAATGAAGCATCGGACGCAAAGTTTCTTCAATTCCTGAAAAACAGCGCATACCCCTTCTCCATGAAATATCACCTGGTAGACCTCAACGTAAAATACTACCTCCAACGTTTTGATGCAATCAGCCCGCGTTCCAAAGAATGGAAAGCGCTACGGACTCTCTTTTTCGACAAGTGGCATACGCTGCTCTCGAACAATGAGTTCAACTATCAGATGGAACATATCGAGCAACTCTGTGAGGATTTCTACCGTATTCAACTGGCATTAGCCAAAAATCTTCCGGTACGCGGTAGCTCACGCCTCGTCTGGCTACTTCGCAATCATAAACAGATAGCGGAACAGATTTTAGAATACGAAGAAACGATCAAACGAAATCCCGTTATCCGCGAACTGGTAGAAATCTTAGGCAAGAAACATCAAAGTAGCCGGAAACGTTTCAAAATGACCGCAGGTATTCACCGGGAACAAATTATATCTCATGCCACCCGAAGCGATATTGCAGGCATTTGTGAAGGAAACGATTTGAATAGTCTTCTCCCTCTGGAATATTGTTATCTGGCGGAAAAGAGCCTGCAACCCATATTTTTCGAGCGTTTCATAGAGAAGAGACTACAAGTCATCGATTATCAATCGCACGAGAAGCAAACCATCAATGATAAGAAAACAGTAGGAAATGAAGTTTCCGAAGAAGCTGAAGGCCCTTTCATCGTTTGCCTGGACACTTCCGGTTCTATGGCAGGCGAACGGGAAAGAATCGCGAAATCTACTCTACTTGCCATTGCCGAATTGACAGAAGTACAACATCGGAAATGTTACGTCATCCTTTTTTCCGATGATATCGAGTGTATTGAAATAACCGATTTAGGGAGTAGTTTCGATCGCCTTGTCGATTTTCTAAGCCAATCTTTTCATGGTGGCACAGATATGGAACCAGTCATCACACATGCTTTGCGAAAGATCAGCGAAGAAGGATATATGGAAGCAGACATCATCACCGTATCGGATTTTGAGATGCGTCCAGTCGATAAACCGCTATCCCAGTCCATAGAACATGCAAAAGCAAAACAGACAAAGATGTATGCCATTTCTTTAGGAGGCAAAAGTGCCGAGACCAGTTATCTGAAATTATGTGATAAATATTGGGAATATAGTGTTCAAAATGCTGAAAGTCTTAATAAAAATAGAATTGAAGAATCAAATATTTAATCAATGTTATAAAACATCTCTTTTTTCTTGTTTTATTTGCAAATTCGACAGAAGTCCGTATATTTGTACTGTGTTTTTCATAGTATTAGATTTAAGGTTAACAAAAGATGGGCTGTCTGGGATAGATAGCCTTTTTTTATGTCCTTTTCCAAGGTTAAATATACCGTCACTATCCCATCCGGATGTTTACCCTATCCCATGAAGATACCGTCACTATAATGAACAGATAGCGTCAATATGTTTCAAGTCGTCCGCCCATCGATAAAAATTAAAAGCTTTCGAAAAAAAAATCTTCCGTTTAACATTTGAAACATAGCAGGTTATCTCATTTCACAAAAAACAGGTAAAAAAAATCTTGCTAAAAGATTTGCGTAGTCCAAAAGTTCCCCCTATATTTGCACCGCATTTGAGAGAGAATGCGGGTTCAAGGAAGTTTGGGTGAGTGGCTGAAACCACCAGTTTGCTAAACTGACGTACTCGTAAGGGTACCGGGGGTTCGAATCCCCCAGCTTCCGCAAAATCTCAAAATAAAAAGAGCTAAGTTTTATAGACTTGGCTCTTTTTAAATCTATCAAACTCCGGTGGGTTCGTCTAACGGTTAGGACACATGCCTCTCACGCATGTAATACGAGTTCGATTCTCGTACCCACTACTATCTGATTATCAGCCTCTTACAAACAAGTAAGAGGCTTTTTTATTGCCTTATATCTATATCAAAGTATCGTTTTTAGGCGTTATAAACGGGTATTATTAAAGAAAATGATGCAAATTTTGCGCAAATTTTCATCTTGCTTTATTATCGTGCTATCCCGTTAACACACTATTTGCGTATATATACTAAAAATGATAATAATATGAATAAGAAAGTAATAGATTACATTAATTCATTGAAAATAATTCTCCAAAAACTTGTACAATAAGCAAACACATATTAATTTTATAAAGTCAAATAAGAGTTCTTAATTTTAATGTTTAACCAATGAAAGATGAAGAAAGAAAGAAAGGAATTAGAACAAGAATATGAGAATTTAAAACTTCTCGCTTCATTTCACGAAGCCTATGGGATTTCCCGAAAATAAAAAAGAAAGAGAAGCATTAATAAATGACATACTCGACCGAATGAATGAATGAATGAATGAATGAAATTCGGTAAAAATTAAAAGAGTAATTAATCTCCCTCCCTTCGGCGAGGGATTAACTTTAAAAATATGATAGATATAAACGCCTGCTTACCTACACCCGAAATGAAAGCGGATTTTGAACGATTCAAAACCTTTTCTACCAAAGAAGAAAGAGATGCTTTCAAAAAAGAAATGCAAGCCAAATATAACGCGCTGCCAGAAGCCCAGAAAGAAGCCTATAAAAAAGCGTCTGAATCTGGACTAAAAGCAACCGTAGATGCTTGTAATGATTTTATAGAAAGAACAGAAGAAGCTATATTACGGGATAGACTCGGAGAATTGCCGGAAGCTATTTCGTTTAGCTATATCGCAAAGAAATATTTCGGTAAGTCAAGAAATTGACTATATCAAAGAATTAACGGCAATATCGTAAACGGAAAAAAGGCTCGCTTTACAGATAATGAACTTCAAACGTTTTTAAACGTTTTGAAGGACGTAAGCGAAATGATTCATCAAACATCGCTTAAACTCGGTTAAGATTCTTATTGACACCAGTCCCGCAAATTGAGTCATTGCGGAACTTTTTTTAGGAATGAAACAACAAAAGGTCTGGATTACTTAGCTTTTTCTAAAAGCTACTATCACGATAATACATTTAATATTAAAATTCTAGCGCAATCCCACCTAAAATAGAATATTTTGTAAAAGCCAAATTTATATTTACTTTTTTTATATTTATGACCGCTATCCCGCCAAAATCTAGCCCCGAAACACTTTTTTTCTCTGAAAACTTATTATGTACTATGCCGGAATCAGATATAGTATAATCACTTCCATCTGTAGTGCCATATGCTATTTTCGCATACCCTATAACTGGAATAAATCTTAAATTCTTCACAATAGGAATTTGATAGCCTATATGAACTACAGTAGTCATCTTATCAGACCACTTATCTACTCCCATATCATTTTCATGAGAAGAAGGCCATCCCATAACATCAGCATAAAAACCTTTTATAGCCAAACTTACTCCTACCGCACCATTTGATATACCTCTTCCATATCCCACATATCCTCCTATTATACCAATGCTCCATTCCTTGTTAACTTCTTTAAAAGGGAAAAAAACTTTTGCTAATAAATCATTCACTGAAAGAATTACGACTAGCAACAATAGAACTTTCTTCATAACTATGTATTTTGATTTGTGAATACTTCTACAAAGAAAGACACTTCTTTACACCAAATCAAACGTTTTACTGTTTTTTTTCAAGTTGAATAACGATCATCCGCAAATTACCAGCAATCAATTCGAGAATTCCTTATACTTGAATGAGTATAACATTCTCATTACTATTATCTATTATCTTATCTACAAATTCTTTTGCTAGTTTTGATATTTCAATTACCTTTAGCACAAAATATAAAAAAACAAGTAAACATGAAAAAGCAAACAAACTCTATTACCGCTTAATTCTTTTGGGGCAAATAGTAGCCAAAATCTAAAAAAGACTCTCCCATATCACATCTATTTAATAGTTTATTGATAGCCTTAAAAAGAAGTTCAGACAATAGTTAGAAATTAAACAATCACTAAAAACTAAATATCATGGAAACATTTATTATTTTAATCATTCTCATATTCGGAATCCTACAACTAATCCTATTTTTCAAAATCTGGGGCATGACAAACGACATTAGAGAAATCAAAGAAAGATACTTTTCTTCAACCACCTCCCCCAAAAAGAAAATGCCCACTCAACCAACAGAATTTAATATTGGCGAGCTTGTTGTAGAAATAAAAACAAATAAGCAAATGCGAATCAAAGAGATTACAGAGGATGGGAAATATAGTTGCTATACAGGTGGAGGTGCTTCACATGAAGGAGATTTTACCGCATCGGAAATAAAACGTTTTAATTCGTAATTCCATATTCAAATAATTTATTTGGATGGTGTATGAAAAGACCTTCCATGCACGTACGTATAATCTCGTACCCACTACCAAAGAAAAAGAGGAAATGTAGTTAAACTACATTTCCTCTTTTTCTTTATAGATCTCGAAGTAAGATTCCTTATCAATCCTCAACCGTACTCTATCCTCTCTTTTCTGCCCTGCCAGATTCACAAACAGATTGAAATACAGTTGGCTGAAAGAAAGGTTGGAACGATCATAAGTAATATCAAACGTCCAGGTTCTACGAAAAGAATCGAACGTAGCATACGATTGCTCACCCCCTTTACACATAAACACTTCCGGGAAAGACGTAGGAGGATAAGGCTGGAATAAACCCGCTAATTGAGCATAAATATAGTCAATCATCCATTCGTCTCCTGTTAAAGTCAATTCTCCCTTTAAACGGAGTTTGATGGCATAACTGGCAGTCACGTCGGACGAAGTATAAACAGGAACCTGGCTTTCTGCCGGATAGTTGCCGTCTTTATATCCAAGACTCATTGTTAGTTTGGATAGACCGACGCCATTAAAGCCACTCACCTCCTGATCTGCCAACCGGTTTTTCAGACTGACCATGAATGTCAGTTTACCGAGCGTCGGATCACCCGGATATTGTGCAAGCGTGTCCAGTACATAATCTTCGGTATTGTAACTACGGGCTATTAAATCACCCTTCCCAGCCTCCAAAGCCGGACCACCTCTTTCCACATCCACGTTGCCAACCGGATAATAAATAGCATCATTATCCCTTACGCAACCACTCAAACAGAACAGCAACACTGCCAAGCCTATTATCTTATTCATTATCATCTTACCTCTTGGTTTTGCGGACAAAGATACATCTTTTTTATACCACACTTGATTTATGTCAACCGTTTTTAGTATTTTTGCACACATCAAGACAGAAAAGACATGGATACATTATTAAGAGAGACTGTAAATGCTGTTGTAAATTCCCGCTTTCCGGAAATGAGTATAGAAGGAAGACGACAGATAGAAAGCATACTGATTCGTGAAGAATTTCCCAAAGGAGCAATAGCGCTGAATGAAGGAGAAGTAGCTCATGAAATCGTATTTGTCGGCAAAGGGATGCTTAGGCAGTACTATTACAAGAATGGGAAAGACGTGACCGAACATTTCTCATACGAAGGATGTATCGTGATGTGCATTGAGAGTTTTCTGAAACAAGTACCCACCCGGCTAATCGTGGAAACCCTCGAACCTTCCATTATCTACCTGTTCCCTCGCGACATGATACAAAAATTGGCAAAAGAGAACTGGGAAATCAATATGTTCTACCAAAAGATACTGGAATACTCCTTGATTGTATCACAGATTAAAGCAGACTCCTGGCGCTTTGAATCCGCCCGCGAACGCTATAACCTCCTGCTCGAAACACATCCGGAAATTATCAAACGTGCACCTCTGGCACACATCGCCTCTTATCTTTTGATGACACCGGAAACACTAAGCCGTGTGCGCTCCGGTGTTCTATGATTTTAGCGGCTTTTCCGGTATTCTTTAGGAGACATACCGGTGTAATGCTTGAAATATTTCCCGAAGAAAGACTGGTTGGCAAAATTCAGCCGATCGGCAATTTCCTGAATATTCATGCTTGAAGAATTCAGAAGTGCTTTTGCTTCCAGAATCACCAGTTCGTCTATCCACTCTCCCACCGTTTTTCCGCTGACCTCTTTTACTACTCCCGAAAGATGTTTAGGCGTCAGACACAACTGGTCAGCATAGAATTTCACGCTCCGTTCAGACTGGTAAGACTCCACTAAAGACTCATAAAAACGTTCGAAAATATATTCTTTCCGGCTTTTATTTTTCATGGTAGTAGCATTGGCTGGCGCATGATTGGTAAAGATATTACAAAGTTCAAAAAAGAACCCTTGCATCAAGCCCATTACCACTTCTTTACGATATAAAGCCTCCTTATTCTTCAACCGTTTTCTGATAAATGCATGATATTCCTTCACAGTCTCCTGCTCCTGCGGTGTAAGATTGAAACACGGGTAATCTTTCAGATAAAAGAATAAGGAAAGCACATTACTGATCTTAGGCAATGTCTCTAACAAGTTCTTCGACACAGCAAAGAATATTGCTTTAAAGTCGGAACTGAAACACCGCTGTTCGACAATCTGATTAGGCAGCGCGATCACCATTAATCCGGGGAACAGTTGAAACTCACGTAAACTAATATTAAAAGTACCAGTACCTTCCAGGCAAAGACCTACCGTCAACACCTCCAGTTTAGTCGGTCCATTATACAACGATATAACGCTCTCCGTATCGAAGAGCGCTATATCGTTATCAACAACATCAATGTTGTCAGAATCTATATGTTTAGAATGAACTACCGAAGAAATACCTACTTTGGGAACATTTTGAATATACATACTCTCTCTTTTTGCGACAAATATACCAGCATTTAATCAGATATACAAGTCGTTCAAGAGTATTATCAGACATAATGAACACTTTTAGTTACTTATTGAACAGACCGGAATAAATATTCAGAATCACGTTGGGCAGCCGGCACTGTCCATTTCTCCGGAACAAACTTCCACTGATTCAGGGCTTTGGGATCCATCGTACCTTTCTTTTCGATATAATTCATCAAATAGAAACGAAGATCTTTATCCGTAGAGAAAATTATACGGCCCTTCAAATCCTCCTGCGGAATACCCGATCCTTTCGTCAACAGTTCTCCACCACCATTACCACGATAAGAATTTAAGGCCACTTTATATATCTTATCCATACGGAAAGGAGAACCGTCCGCCATGCTCGTAATCGTAATCTTTTCTCCCTTCGGTTTTGTCACGTCCACCGTATAAATAATGCCGGAAGCCGAGTCGAAATTAAAACTGAAGTTCTGGAAAGAAGCCCTGTCTTCCGCACCTTCCCGAGGTTTCTTCTTGAACCAGAGCAGATGATCTTCCGGTGACTTCATCCGGTTCGTCCACATATAATAAGACATCTCCAGAAAATCCTTAATCTCCTTTCCGGACAGAGTCATCACATACAGCATATTCTCATACTTATACAAGTTGAACATATCACTGACAAACACATCCCCCTTCTTTATCTCCGCATCAAACGAAAGCGGAGCGGCAAAAGAGATGTCAGCTCCGGTTATATCGAGCTGTAAAGTATGTATCAAATCAATAAAAGCAGAAGGACCGAAGAAAGCAGGATGAGTAGAGATACTCTCGGTAAAAGTGCCGATCTTCTTGGATACAAACTTCTGCACCGTCTCATATTGCGGAGCAAAACGCTTCATGAAATCCTCGCTGATTCCGTAAGCTTCCGTTTCTGTCAACTCCCCTTTGATGTCCTTACTCTGCACCTTTCCATCTTTCAGTTTCAAGGTCACATCGACATTAGACAATACAATTCCATTGCTGGCCGGATCAATAATCAACACCGAATCTCCGGCTACATTCATCACCTTCTTACATTCGCGGGCATGATCGTGTCCCATCAATACGATATCGAATCCCGGCACATTCTTCGCTACGTTGAGAGAAGCGTTCTCGTTGTACTTGCCCGACATTTTGAAAGCCTCCTGTCCGGCATGGAACAAGCCGATCACCAAATCCGGATTCTCTTTTTCACGGATAATCTTCATCCATTTGCGTGCCGTCTCTTCCATATCATCGAAACGCAAGCCTTTCCACAGATTTTCAGAAAGCCATGCAGGGATGGCAGGAGTAATCATACCCAATACCACAATCTTCACGCCATCACGTTCCAACACCTTATAAGAAGCCAGATGGGGCTTTCCCGTAGACATATCAATGATGTTGGCACCCAACACAGGGAAGTCACAAGTGGCTATCCAACGGTCGAACACAGCACGCCCCGTTTCCACATCATGGTTCCCCATATTACCGGCATCATATTTCATGAAATTCATCATTTCCGAACAAAGATGAGGAGACACCGTATCTATATAATTATAGTAATAGGCAGTAGGCTGTCCCTGCAAAATATCACCATTATCCAGCAATATCAAATTCTCTTTATACTGTTCACGCTCTTTCTGCACGAAAGAATAAATACGCGCCAGACTACCCTTCCACTCGTGGCGGGTTATAAAATTGTAAGGATAATAATTACCATGTACGTCACTCGTTTCCACAATCTTCAGCTTCACCACCTTTTCCTGCGCCGCAACAGACAGTATGAGACAGAAAAGCAAGCCATAAATAAATCCTATTCGTTTCATTCTTTTTCTATATTTAGCGGATGCGAAAATACGAACCGTGCCCCACCGGTATAGTCAGGATCGATCCATATACTTCCTTTCCATTTATGCACAATCAATTTACAGATAGACAATCCCAATCCGGTTCCCTGGGCGTACTCATTCAGCTTTTCAAAACGCTCGAACACAAGTCCCTGTTTTTCTTTCGGGATACCGCATCCGGTATCCGTTACCGAGAAAATAGCCATTTGCTTTTCCTCATTCACAGAAAAGTCCAAGGTAATCTTCCCGCGTTTCGTAAATTTGTCGGCGTTGGACAGCAGATTAATGATTACCTGTTGCATACGCTGCACATCCGTCACCATCCGGAAAGTCTCAAAAGAAGTGGAAAACAAGAACTGATTGTCCGACGACTGTCGTGAAAAACTAACAGAAGCAACCACCTGACTACACAACTGCACCACATCACATTCCTCCCACGTCAAAGTCACCCGGTTCGCCTCCAGACGTGAAAGGTCGAGAATATCATTAATCAGACGAAGCAACAAATCCGAATTGGTTTTGATAATCTTATAATAAGACTGCTGTTCATCCTCCGTGCTACCGCCCATTGCCAGTACATCCGAAAAGCCGACAATCGAGTTCAACGGCGTCCGTATCTCATGACTCATATTGGCAAGGAAAGCACTCTTCAGACGATTAGACTCTTCCGCCCTGTCTTTCGCTACACGCAAATCCTTCTCCGATTTCAAAAGCTCATCTTTCAAACGTTTCGTACGGAAATAATAGAAAAGAGAGATACATAAGCCAAGTACCAGAATCACGAACAAAGCACAAGCAGACCATATCTGATAAGTATATTGCTGATAGAACGAAACCGGTTGGTTGACAAGCTGCACTTTAAAAGGCAACACGCTTGGGTGCAGCCCCCACTCTTTCACCTTCCGGCTATCCAATACCGCTTTAGAGCCAATGATCGAAAGATGCTTCCCCGTATCCTCCGGGTGCTGATCCATCCGTATGGACTCCATAGCCATTTCTCCTCCCACTTTCCGATAATCGGGCAGCGCTCCTCCTATCGCCCAATATCCAAGGCTCACCGATGAAGGAGTAAAAGCCGGGATGGTAGGAGTAGCCTCCATCATGGCATACGTCGCATTCCGCATGAAATACCCCTCGTTCATATCCACACGCCACGTTCCCACCAGAATAACCGTATTTTCGGGCAGCTGTCTCAATTCCTCAACGATGGTATAAATAGAATGTCTCCGACCGTCCATCAAAATCAAATCCAGATCGGGGAACTTCTTCATTTCTTTTCGTACCAACGCTTGCATAGTCACTCCGCCATAAGTATTGTCCGAGATAAAGGCAATGTGTTTCGTTTTCGGATAGAAAGCTTGAATCATGGAGATATTACCTTCTATATTATATTGATTGATAAATCCCGATTCCAGTTCGGGAATATCCAGATGATCTTCAAAGATATCGACAGATTCGGGCATCCAGCAATCAAGATTTTCCACCGTATCTTTTGGCAATATCACCACATTACTACTGGCCAGACTGCACATCACCGGCACTTTCACCTGCATTTCATCCCTCTGCGACAAATAGGCAGCCCACGCTTCCTGTCCTAATAAAATAATTTGTGCCGGATGCTTTTCTCCCTGATATTTAGCCAGAATCTGCGTCATCATCGCGCTCCATAACGGAGCCTCCGAGAAACTTTTACAGTTCATGTTTTCGATGACAATGTCGCGCTGTCCTCCCAACTTACTATATTCATCCATATAATCGGAAATAGTGACCGAAGTTTGGTGTGCTGCCGGATTATAAGAGCAAATAATCAGAATAGGTTTCTTATCTTTAGAGACAGCCAATACTTCCGTTGACTGCAGAAGCCAAAGGAAACAGATAAAAAGATATCCAAGACGTCCCAGCATAATTATGCAGTTTTGATGTGTTAATTCATTAATTGAGTTGCAAATATAGTAAAACTTGTCGGGTTTAGCAGATTTATATGTATTTTTGTCGCTCATTTACTCTCAAAAAATACAAATTATGGAATTATTTCACAAGATGATTTCCGGTTTTCTGGGTATACCGGAAAGACAAATAAGTAGTACGCTCCATCTTTTGGGTGAAGGTGCTACGATTCCCTTCATCAGTCGTTACCGTAAAGAAGCCACCGGCGGACTGGATGAAGTGCAGATAGAGCAAATAAAAGAGCAACACGATAAGTTGTGCGACATAGCCAAACGGAAAGAAACGATTCTCGGCACCATCAACGAGCAGGGAAAACTGACTGCCGAACTGGAGAAACGTATCAACGACACCTGGAATCCGACGGAACTGGAAGACATTTATCTTCCTTATAAACCCAAGCGGAAGACACGTGCTGAAGTAGCCCGCCAGAAAGGGTTGGAACCGCTTGCCACCATCCTGATGTTGCAAAGGGAAAACAATCTTAGTACCAAGGCTGCCTCCTTCGTGAAAGGAGACGTGAAAGATGTGGGAGATGCCCTGAAAGGCGCCCGTGACATCATTGCAGAGCAAGTGAACGAGGACGAACGTGCCCGCAACGCGGTACGTAATCAGTTCAGCCGCCAGGCAGAGATTAGTGCCAAAGTAGTGAAAGGAAAAGAGGAAGAAGCGGCAAAATACCGGGATTATTTCGATTTCTCCGAAGCACTGAAACGTTGCACGTCCCACCGCCTGTTGGCCATCCGCCGGGCAGAGTCGGAAGGCCTGCTAAAAGTATCCATCAATCCCGACGACGAGGCCTGCATCGAACGTTTGGAACGCCAATTCGTACGTGGCAACAACGAATGTAGCCGGCAAGTGGGCGAAGCCACAACGGATGCTTACAAACGGCTGCTCAAGCCTTCCATCGAAACAGAATTTGCCGCCCAATCCAAAGAGAAAGCCGACGATGAAGCAATTCGCGTATTCACCGAAAACCTCCGCCAACTTCTTCTCGCTCCGCCATTGGGACAAAAACGGGTGCTCGCCATCGACCCCGGATTCCGTACCGGATGTAAGGTTGTTTGTCTCGACGCACAAGGCAATCTGTTGCATAATGAGAATATCTATCCGCATCCTCCGATCAACAAGACCGGCGAGGCTGCTTCGAAACTTCGCAAGATGATTGAGGCCTATCAGATAGAAGTCATTTCCATCGGCAACGGAACGGCAAGCCGTGAGACAGAAGATTTCATCAACAGCCAAAGCTTCGACCGTCAGATACCCGTGTTTGTAGTCAGTGAGCAGGGAGCTTCCATTTATTCGGCTTCGAAGATTGCCCGCGACGAGTTTCCCGATTATGACGTAACGGTGCGTGGAGCAGTCTCCATCGGCCGCCGCCTGATGGACCCGTTGGCAGAATTGGTGAAGATAGATCCTAAATCCATCGGTGTAGGTCAATACCAGCACGATGTAGACCAGACAAAGCTGAAAAAAGCGCTCGATCAGACAGTAGAGAATTGCGTGAACCTGGTCGGTGTAAACCTGAATACGGCAAGCAGCCATCTATTGACATCTATCTCCGGACTGGGACCGCAACTGGCTCAAAACATTGTCAACTACCGGGCGGAAAATGGAGCTTTCAGTTCGCGGAAAGAGTTGATGAAAGTTCCTCGCATGGGTGCCAAGGCTTTCGAACAGTGTGCCGGATTCCTCCGCATCCCCGGAGCCAAGAATCCGCTGGACAACACCGCCGTGCATCCGGAAAGCTACCACATCGTAGAGCAAATGGCCAAAGACCTGAAATGTACCATCGACGAACTGATAGCCGACAAGGAACTCCGCCGGAAGATTAACATCTCCGCCTACATCACCCCTACCGTCGGTCTGCCCACCTTACAGGACATTCTGCAGGAACTCGACAAGCCGGGACGTGACCCGCGTAAGGCTATCAAAGTCTTCGAATTCGACAAGAACGTGCGCACCATAGCCGATTTGCGCGAAGGAATGATTCTTCCGGGCATCGTAGGCAACATCACCAATTTCGGGGCGTTTGTCGATATAGGTATTAAGGAGAACGGACTGGTGCACCTCTCACAATTAGCGGAACGGTTCATTTCCGATCCAACGGAAGTGGTATCCATCCATCAACACGTCATGGTCAGAGTGATGAATGTAGATTATGACCGGAAACGGATTCAGCTTAGTATGATCGGGGTACAGCAAGACTGATTGCTTCCCTTTTTTCTCCCCACCACACGATCAGAATCGTAAAAACAATCATAAGTACTGTGCAAATGAGCGAGCCTTCAAAACCGAAGGCTCCGCCATTCAGTACGTTTTCTTCGGGCATACGCAAAGTCAGCATGCTCGTCGTGAAATTATTTCCGCTCACCTGATAACCTAGAATCGGACCTTGAATCCAATTCCAGAAAAGATGAAGAGAGATAGGGAAACACAGATTCCGGGTATAAAGATAGGAAGCACCCAGTAACATACCGGCAAGTAAGAGATTAAGCATCGGTAGGAAAGCTATTTCCGGATTAAAGATATGCATAAACGCGAATAATGCCGATGAGATGAAGAGCGCCAGGAATTTATTCATATTGGTATGAAGCAGACGTCCGAGGATATAGCCGCGCATCAGAATTTCTTCAAACAACGCCACTAACAGGAAAAACACCCACGACCCCAATAAATCCAACGGCTTAAACTGAAAACCGGTGACTTCTATTTCTCCCAAAACAACAGAGATTCCGAAACCCAGCAAATAGAGCAAGATTGCCATCAGAAGCCCATACCACAGTCCACTGGCATGTCCTTTTAAAGAAAGTCCCAAATCAGAAAACGGACGACGTTCGAGACGAAGCAAAATTACGGCAGCAGTAAGAACAGCCAAAAGCATACTGGCCTCCACGAAAATATACCCTACTACTCCCGGATGACGAGCCTCCACTCCAAGAACCAACGACAAGCCTCCGCTGACCAGTGTCCCATACAATCCAATAAATATGAAAAGTACCACAATAAACAGCGGGATACATGCCCACACAGGAAGTCTTTTGGGTTCTTTCTTCCCATCTATGTTGTCTGCCTCCATTTTTACAATTTGTTAATCCGGCTACAAAATTAGATATAAAACATAAAAAAACATCATGTATTCTCTATTTTTCCTATATTTGTCAGAACAAATCTACAAAATTATGAAAATTAAACTACTATTGATAAGTTTCTTACTGGCCGCTAATGCATTAGGAGCCGCCGCCCAAGTGAGTAAGACGTATTATGTGAGTAAGCCCGGTACGCTGATTTCCATGATGACTGAAGAGGAAGCCAACAGTGTCACCCACCTCACACTGACCGGAAAACTGAACGCAGAGGACTTCCGGCATCTCCGTGACGAATTTGCCAATCTGAAAGTATTGGATATTTCGAACGCAGAAATCAAGATGTACAGCGGAAAAGCCGGTACTTATCCCAATGGAAAATTCTACATTTATATGCCGAACTTCATCCCTGCCTATGCTTTCTCGAATGTGGTAGGCGGAGTGACCAAAGGTAAAGCCACACTGGAAAAAGTGATCCTCTCCGAGAAAACGAAGAATATCGAAGATGCTGCTTTCAAAGGCTGTGAGAATCTGAAAATCTGTCAGATCCGGAAAAAGACAGCTCCCAACCTGCTGCCGGAAGCATTGGCAGACAGCGTTACCGCCATCTTCGTCCCTCTGGGCAGCAGCGACGCTTACCGCTACAAAGACAGATGGCAGAATTTTGCTTTCATCGAAGGTGAACCGGTAGAGACTACCCTGCAAGTGGGTGCAATGGGTAAACTGGAAGAAGAGATCCTGAAAGCCGGACTGCAACCCAGAGACATCAACTTCCTGACCGTTGAAGGGAAACTGGATAACGCAGACTTCAAACTTATCCGCGATTATATGCCGAATCTCGTATCGGTTGATATTTCCAAGACAAATGCAACGGCTATCCCCGACTTCACTTTCTCGCAGAAGAAGTATCTGCTGAATATGAAATTACCTCATAACCTGAAGTCAATCGGACAGCGTGTATTTAGTAATTGCGGTCGTCTGTGCGGCACGCTGGAATTACCGGCCAGTGTAACGGCTATCGAATTCGGTGCTTTTATGGGATGCGATAATCTTCGCTATGTATTGGCTACGGGAGATAAGATTACAACGCTGGGAGATAACTTGTTCGGGGAGGGAGTTCCGAGTAAGTTGGTTTATAAGAAATAAAAGAATTGAGGGCTGTCTAAAACTTCAACTTACTAAAAACAGCCCTTTTCTTATTTAAAAGAAACATGCTTTTGGCCAATTTTAAGCAGAATGAATATATTCATGATTATTTCACATATAGATTGTTTCCTCTTCCTAAAGCATAGCTTTTGCCCACCTAAAGCTAAGCTTTCCGTTCTCTAAAGCTATACTTTTTACTTATACTAAAAGAAGTTTCACACTTCTCCTACAAAAAACTCATTTCTCTATTCTCCTTCACCTTTCTTCTGAACTCCTGATAAATAAGCTCTCTACGGGTGAAGGTAGAGTTTTTCATCATTACATTCATCGTATTGCATATGTAAGCGTCTCCGCGATTCTATATAGTGTATTAAAATAAAAAGGCTAATGATCCCTTTTTAGTCATTAGCCTTTTCCCATCTGTCAGGAAGCAGTTCCCTGTATTTTTCAATTGGTGTGTTCGGTTGCCATTCGGCTGTTCTGTTTATCACATCCGTGAGATACTCAAATAGATTCACTTTATGCATCC